>ERZ779874.8-NODE-8-length-253397-cov-59.822651_pt1 | contig 253397 bp, 201 predicted proteins | sample MGYA00511031_ERZ779874 | MGnify/ENA primary metagenome ERZ779874 (study PRJEB29588, sample SAMEA2156850) | human gut metagenome | biome: human gut; feature: human-associated habitat; material: faeces | place: Denmark | collected 2008/2010 ...
GAATTTTATATTATATATATAAATATATATATATAATATAACTGTATAAGTGGCGCACACATTTCGATTTTAGCTAACTGTAATCTGTAATTCGTAATAGTGTGCTGAATTCCACCCGCAACGTGAACTTGCTGAAGCAGCTCATCGTCGAAGCCAAGGAGCGGGGCGAGGGCGTGTGGATCACGGTGAAGTGAAGAAACGGAAAAGGCGTCGTCCTGCCGCGGGGCAGGGGGCGCCTGCCTTTTTTATCGGGGTGTCCGCTTCCGACTTTCAGCAGAATTTCCTACCTTTGTTTTCATGAACCGATTTTATACTTCCGTTGAAATGCCCGAGGGGCTGCCGCGATTTTCAGGGCGCGAGCGGCTGCTGCTAATGGGCTCTTGCTTTGCCACGAACATCGGCACGAGGCTGGTGGAGGCGAAGTTTGCCTGCGACGTCAATCCCTACGGGGTGCTCTACAATCCGATGTCTATCTCCGCCGCCTTGCGCGAGGCGCTGGAGGGGAAGGTCTATCGGGCGGACGACTTGCAGGCGTATGGCGGCTTGTGGCACAGCCCGATGCACCATGGCGACTTCTCCGCCCCGACGGCCGAGGAGGCACTGGAGCGCATCAACACGCGCCTGGAGGTCCTGCGCGAGGAGCTGAAGGGGCTGGACGTGCTGGTGGCGACGTGGGGGACGGCATGGGTGTACGAAGACGCGCAGACGGGGCGCATCGTGGGCAACTGCCACAAGAGGCCCGAACGCTGCTTCCGCCGCCGGCGGCTGACGGTGGAGGAGGTGGCGGACGACTGGTGCGACCTCGTCGGGCGGCTGAGGGCGGCGAACCCGCGCCTGAGGGTGCTGCTGACCGTGAGCCCCATCCGGCACTTGCGCGACGGGCTGCACGCCAACCAGCTGAGCAAGGCTACCCTGCTGCTGGCCGCCGACAGGCTGGTGGAGGCGATGCCCGACGTCGTGGGCTACTTTCCCGCCTACGAGCTGCTGAACGATGAGCTGCGCGACTACCGCTTCTATGCGGCGGACATGGTGCACCCCTCGGACGTGGCGGTGGACTACGTGTGGCAACGCTTCTGCGAGGCTTGCCTGACGGACGAGGCAAGGCGGGTGATGGACGAATGCGACGCCATTCGTAAAGACTTGGCACACAAACCTTTCCGCCCGGACTCGGATGGCTATAAGAAATTTTTAGAACAAATTTTGTTAAAAATCGACCGACTTAACGAAAAATACCCGTACTTAGACTTCGAAAAAGAGAGAATGACATGTCGTATCCGATTGAACAAATAGCAGAAATGATCGGAGCCCGACGCATTGGCGAGGCTCCGGCTACCATCGACTGGCTGCTGACTGACAGCCGCTCGTTGAACTTCCCCGAAGAAACTTTGTTTTTTGCCCTTCCTGCCAAGCGCAACACGGGGGCGAACTATATATCCGAACTCATCGAACGGGGCGTGCGTTGCTTCGTGGTGAGCGAGGAAGAGTACCAGAAAAATGAAGAATTAAGAATGAAGAATGAAGAATTGTCTGTAAAGAATGAAGAATTGTCTGTAAAGAATGAAAAATCTTCATTCGGAAGCAAGGCTTCCATTCTTCATTCTTCATTGAATTTTCTCCTTGTTCCCTCGCCCCTGAAGGCTTTGCAGAAGTTGGCGGAGCTGCACAGGGCGCAGTTCAGCATCCCCGTGGTAGGCATCACGGGCAGTAACGGCAAGACGGTGGTGAAGGAATGGCTCCACCAGCTGCTGGGCGACGACCGTCGCATCGTGCGCTCGCCGCGCAGCTACAATTCGCAGATCGGCGTACCCCTGTCTGTCTGGCAGATGGGGGCGGACGACGAGTTGGCCATCTTCGAGGCAGGCATCTCCGAGCCGGGCGAAATGAGGGCGCTGGAAGCCATCATCAAGCCGACCATCGGCATCCTGACCAACATCGGAGGCGCCCATCAGGAGAACTTCTATTCGTTGCAGGAGAAGTGCATGGAGAAGCTGACGTTCTTCAAGAACTGCGACGTGCTGATCTACAACGGCGACGACGAATTCATCTGCAACTGCGTGGCCAAGTCGCTGCTTTCCGCGCGCGAGATAGCGTGGAGCCGCAAGGACCCCGAACGGCCGCTCTTCATCTCGAAGGTGGAGAAGAAGGACGACTGCACGCTGATAGCCTACCGCTATCTGGACATGGACAACCAGTTTACGCTGCCTTTCATCGACGATGCTTCCATCGAGAACTCGCTGAACTGCTTGGCGGCTTGCCTCTACCTGATGCTTCCGCCGCAGAAGATTAAGGAACGGATGGCGCGGCTGGAGCCGGTGGCCATGCGTCTGGAGGTGAAGGAAGGCAAGAACGGCTGCCTGCTGATCAACGATAGTTATAACAGCGACCTGGGCTCGCTCGACATAGCCCTCGACTTCCAATACCGGCGCTCGCAAGCCAAGGGGCTGAAGCGCACGCTCATCCTGTCCGACATCCTGGAGACGGGGCAGAATGCATCGACACTCTATCGTCGTGTGGCCCAACTGATGAACAGCCGCGGCGTGGAGCGCATCATCGGCGTAGGGCCGAACATCTCGTCGTGTGCCTCCTGCTTCGGCATCGAGAAGGCTTTCTATCCCGACACGCAGGCATTGCTCAAAGCCATTGCCCGCGGCGAACTGAAGCTGGAAAAGGAACTGATTCTGATAAAAGGTGCGCGCAAGTTCGGCTTCGACATCCTGAGCGAAAACCTCGAACGAAAGGTGCACGAGACCATTCTGGAGGTGAACCTCGGCGCGATGGTGGCCAACCTGAACTACTACCGTAGTAAGCTGAAGCCTGAGACGAAGATGGTGTGCATGGTGAAGGCGTCGGCCTATGGGGCTGGTTCCTACGAGATAGCCAAGACGTTGCAGGAAAGGCACGTAGACTACCTGGCCGTGGCTGTGGCCGACGAAGGGTCGGAACTGCGAAAGGCTGGTATTACGGCCAACATCCTCATCATGAACCCCGAAATGACGGCCTTCAAGACGATGTTCGACTACAAGCTGGAGCCTGAGGTCTATAGCTTCCATCTGCTGGACGCCCTTGTGCGCGAGGCGGAGAAAGAAGGTATCACGAACTTCCCCATCCATATCAAGCTGGACACGGGCATGCACCGTCTGGGCTTCGCGCCCGAAGAGATGCCCGAGCTGGTGAAACGCTTGCGCGGACAGAATGCCGTGCTGGTGCGTTCGGTCTTCTCCCACCTGGTGGGCAGCGACTCGCCTGTGTTCGACAGCTTCACGCGGCGGCAGATAGAGACCTTCGAAGCGGCGGCAAAGGTACTTCAGGACGCTTTCCCCCACAAGATCTTGCGCCACATCTGCAACTCGGCAGGCATCGAGCGCTTCCCTGGCGCGCAGTTCGACATGGTGCGTCTGGGCATCGGCCTCTATGGCGTCAGCCCGATAGACAACTCGATACTGAATAACGTAAGTACATTGAAAACTACCATCTTGCAGATACACGACGTGCCGCAGGAGGATACCGTGGGCTATAGTCGCAAGGGACATCTGGAGCGCCCTTCACGCATCGCCGCTCTGCCTATAGGCTATGCCGACGGCCTGAACCGACGGCTGGGCAACGGACATGCCTACTGCCTGGTGAACGGACAGCGGGCGCCCTACGTGGGCAATATCTGCATGGACGTGTGCATGATCGACGTGACGGACATCGATTGCAAGGAGGGCGACGCGGTGGAAATCTTTGGCGACCACCTGCCTGTGACGGTCCTCTCCGATGTGCTCGAAACCATCCCCTACGAGGTGCTGACGAGCGTGTCTACCCGTGTGAAGCGAGTGTATTATCAGGATTGAGAAACAAGGGGCAAAGCTGTATGGAGAATGGATAATTTTTCTATCTTTGCCCCCAAATAGAATAGAAAAAAAGAAAACCATGACAAACTTACTTTTATTAAGCTTCTTGCCTAGTGGCTCTGAATGGATCATTATTGCAGTTATCATCCTGCTGCTCTTCGGCGGCAAGAAAATCCCCGAATTGATGAAAGGACTGGGCAAGGGCGTAAAAAGCTTCAAGGAAGGCGTGAACGAAGCCAAGGAAGAAATCAACAAGGCCCAGGAAGATCTCAACGAGCCGGTCAAGGACAAGAAATGACCTGAAGCATGTCGGACGACAAGGAACTGACTTTCTGGGACCATCTGGACGAATTGCGCAAAGTGCTCATCAGGGTGCTTTGTGTGTGGTTCGTATTGGGTGTGGGCTACTTTATGGCTATGCCCTACCTGTTCGACAAGGTGGTGTTGGCTCCCTGCAACAACGACTTTGTCTTCTACGACCTGCTGCGCTACATCGGCGAACGCCTCCAGCTGAAGGACGACTTCTTCACGCAGGAGTTTCACGTGAAGCTGGTCAACATCAACCTGGCAGCTCCTTTCCTGATACACATGTCTACCGCCTTCTGGATGTCGGTAGTGACAGCTGCACCCTATCTTTTCTACGAAATATGGCGTTTTGTCAGTCCCGCCCTCTATCCTCACGAGCTGCGGGGCGTGCGCAAAGCCATGTTGATAGGGGCGGGGATGTTCTTCGTGGGCGTACTGATAGGCTATTTCATGGTCTATCCGCTGACGCTTCGTTTCCTTTCTACCTATCAGCTCAGTTCGCTCATCGAGAACCAGATTTCGCTGAACTCTTACATCGACAACTTCATGATGCTGATTCTCTGCATGGGATTGGCTTTCGAACTGCCTTTGGTGACGTGGTTGTTGTCGTTGCTGGGCATTGTGCACAAGCGCTTGTTGCGCAAGTATCGGCGTCATGCGGTGGTGCTCATCGTCATCGTGGCGGCTGTCATTACGCCTACGGGCGATCCCTTCACACTGGCCGTAGTGGCCATACCGCTCTACCTGCTCTACGAGCTGAGCATCCTGATGATCAAGGACAAACCGGCGGAAGCGGAAGAATAGGCAGATTTTATCTAATTTAACGGACAGCGCATGGCGTTGGTACACTCTTTGCAAGAGGGAGGTCGATTTTGAATTCGATTGTTTAACCATCTAAAAAAAGGAGGAATGCCTTATGGGAGCCGCTGGAAACAAAAAGCCGAAAAAGCCAAAAGATAAGCATCATGTACCCGCTTACGAGAAGGAAGAAGCCTTGAACGAGGCCAGCAAGAAGCCGAGAAATCAGAAGAAGTGAGAAAGGCAGGACAAATTAATGTTCTGGTGTGAATGACACGGATAGCATGATAGGATATCTGTGGAAATCGCTATCTTTGCCTTCATGGAAAATGAAGTGAAGGAATATTACGACCGATTGCTGGATGCTTGCAGGGACGATGTGCCCCTGGAAGTGGCTTACAGACAATTGCGCGAACTGCTGGAGCAACTATGCCGCACACAGATGTCGGACGGCAGTTTGCAGATGACCGACCTTTCCGCCCGCATCAGCTACGTGGCGGCGAAAGTCGGCCTTTCTGTTGTAGAGCAGAACCGCCTGCACACTTTTCGCCTGACGTCCAATCGTGTGCTCAATCGCGAAGAGGAGCCTGTGCGCGACAATCTGTTGCGCGACGTGAAGACGCTGGCTTTCTTCGTCAAGCTCCTGACGCGCGAGGATATCCCCGACGCCCTCTACCGCCTCCTGCCTCGCGCCGACGCCACCTACGTGGTGATGCCCGTGGGACGCCGCGTGAAGCGCATGCGCGTGTGCTTTCAATACGCCGACGACACCTACCTCTATGTACAACCCCTCGACACCCTGGCAGACGAATGGCTCAAGGTGCGCTACAACGTGCCCGACGTGAACGAAGAGTTCAGGGAGACGTGTGAACTGTTGTGGCGCCATGCGCAACTCAACCTGCTGGATGTGGTGGTGGACGAGGAGGGAGTGCTGACACCCTCGTTCATCATCCTGGAGCCCGACTACCTGATCGACATCAGTTCGCTGGCCGAATGCTTCAAGGACTACGGGCACCATCCGGCCAACTACATCCTGGCCCGCCTCCAGCCGTCGGACAATACGTGTCCGCTGCTGCTGGGTAACATCGCCAACCTCTTTCTGGACGAATGGATCCATGCGGAGGACGAACCCGACTACCTGGCGTGCATGAAGAAAGCCTTCCGCACCTATCCGCTGGAGCTGGCCGCCTGTGAGGACCTGCGCGAGGCGGCGAAGGAAAGACAGTTCTTTGCCGATTGCCGCCTGCACTTCGAGAACATCCGTCGGACGGTGAACGAGACTTTTCCCGCCCCCGGCTATGGGCTCGACAAGAGCGATGCCGTGCTCGAGCCGTCGTACATCTGCGAGGCGCTGGGCCTGCAAGGACGCCTCGACTACATGCAGCGCGACATGACGTCGTTCATCGAAATGAAGTCGGGCAAGGCCGACGAATATTCCATCCGCGGCAAGGTGGAGCCGAAGGAGAACAACCGTGTGCAGATGCTCCTCTATCAGGCCGTGCTGGAGTATGCGATGGGGAGGGACCATCGGCGGGTGAAGGCCTACCTGCTCTATACGCGCTATCCGTTGCTCTATCCCGCCCGGCCGTCGTGGGCGATGGTGCGCAGGGTGATGAACGTGCGCAACCGCATTGTCGAGGCGGAGTATGGCATCCAACTACGAAACAACATCGAATATACGGCCTATAAATTCAAGGACTTGCAACCTGACGTCTTGAACGAACGCAAGCTGGACGGCAGGTTTTGGCGCGACTACCTGTGTCCGCCTATCCAGCGTCTGGCGGAGAAGTTGGCCGCCTTGTCGCCGTTGGAGAAAAGCTATTTCTATACGCTCTACAATTTCATCACGAAGGAACTCTATACCTCGAAATCGGGCGATGTAGAGGGATTGAGTCGCACGGGGGCTGCTTCTTTGTGGCTTTCTACCCTCGACGAGAAATGCGAGGCGGGCGAAATCATCTACGACTTGACTATTCAGGACAACCATGCCGCCGACATCCACAAACCCTACCTGCAACTGGCCCGACGGGGTGGCGGGGAAGAAGCGTTGGCCAACTTCCGCGCAGGCGATGCCGTGGTGCTCTACGAGCGCAATTCGGAGCAGGACAACGTGACGAACAAGATGGTGTTCAAAGGCAACGTGGAGTACATCTCCGAACAGACGATCCGCCTCCGCCTGCGTGCTTCGCAACAGAATGCGGGCGTGTTGCCGGCCGATAGCCACTATGCGGTGGAGCACGACTACATGGACACGACTTTCCGCAGCATGTATCAGGGGCTTTCGCTCTTCCTGTCTGCCACGCAGGGGCGTCGCGACTTGTTGCTGGGGCGTCGTGAACCAGCCTTTGACGAGAGCTTTGACGGGCAGATCCGTGCGGCGGCGGACGATTTCAAACGCATCACCCTGAAGGCGCGGGCGGCTCGCGACTACTTCCTGCTGGTGGGCCCGCCAGGGACGGGAAAGACTTCGCGTGCCTTGCGAGGGATGGTAGAAGCCTTTTATGCGGAGGGAAAACAGATCCTGCTCCTGTCGTACACGAACCGGGCAGTCGATGAAATCTGCAAGGCCCTGTCGGCCATCAATCCTTCCATCGACTACATACGCCTCGGCAGCGAACTGGCTTGCGAGGAGACTTATCGTCCGCATCTGATTGAAAATGTGCTGGAAGATTGCGCCAATCGCCGCGCCGTGCAGGAGCGCATCGTGCAGTGCAGGGTGTTTGTAGGGACGGTGGCCACGCTCTCGACCAAGGGCGACCTGTTCCGCCTGAAGCGCTTCGACGTGGCGTTGGTGGATGAGGCTACGCAGATATTGGAACCTCAGTTGCTGGGCCTGCTTTGCGCGCGAAGCGCGTCGGGCGAAGATGCCATCGGCAAGTTCGTGCTGATAGGCGACCACAAGCAGCTGCCTGCCGTCGTCCAGCAGGCGTCTGAACATTCGGAAGTGCATGACGAAGAGTTGCGCCGACTGGGCTTGTACAACCTGAAGGACTCGTTGTTCGAGCGCCTTTACCGCCACCTGACAGCACAGGATGAGGCCGATGGAAGTGAGGGCGTGGCGGGTCGTTGCCACGACATGTTGCGCCGCCAGGGGCGAATGAACGCCGACGTGGCCCAATTCCCCAACCGCGCTTTCTATGGAGGCCTGCTCGAAGTGCTCGGACTTGACCACCAGCGGGGCGATCTGAAGTTGGCGCCTTGTCTGCGCGACCATCCGCTGGCTTCCGTGCTGACCAGGCGGGTGGCTTTTCTGCCCTCTGTCGTGGATGTTTCCCTGAAGTCGGTCAAGACCAATGCGTCGGAAGCCAGGTTGGCAGCCGCCTTGAGCGAGGCGATCTACAGGCAATACTCGGCTTGCTCGACTTTCGACCCTGCGAAGACGTTGGGCATCATCACGCCCTATCGGAGCCAGATTGCCTTGATCAGGGCTGAGCTTGCCGCCTTGAGGATACCTGCCCTGAACGACGTGGCCGTGGACACTGTAGAGCGCTTTCAGGGCAGCGAGCGGGATGTTATTATTTATTCCTTCTGCGTGAACCGTGCCTACCAGTTGAAGTATCTGGCCAATGTGACCGAAGAGAAAGGAGTGGTGATCGATCGGAAACTGAATGTGGCTTTGACCAGAGCTCGTATGCAAGTGTTCATCATAGGCGTGCCTCAGTTGCTGAATCAGAACCCTATTTATGCGGATTTGCTTCGTTTTTGCAAAAATTAATCGGTGAATGATACAATATATCGAAATATTTGTTATTTTTGCATCACGTTTTTTTCATAGAGATTTAGATTTAAGGTTAGAAGAATTGTGGAAGTCGTGAGACTTCCCTTTTTTTTATCCTTATGGAAATTATCCTCTTGCTTTTCACTATTTTTGAAGGTTTGTAGGACGTTTGTTTATCGTAAAAAAGAAAGGGGTTGTGTCGCTAATCTGACACAACCCCCTTTTGTTTCTATGAAAACTATGAGTTAGGGAGGCTAAAGCACTGTTTTGTTTAGTCTATTACGATGGGTTTGTATTTCGGTACCAAGATCTTCATGATGCACCAGCCGATGAGGTAGGCTACAGCGCAGATGCAGAAGATGATGAAGTAGCCGGCGGGCTTTCCTTCAAATCCCATGAACTGCATGGCGGGCTGTGCATATTCGGCGCCTTGTGCCAGCAGGGCTTTGGTCATTTCCACCTCCTGGCCGTCTACGATGGTTGTACCTGCGGCGTAGGTGAACAACATACCCGAACCCTTGTTGATGAGGTAAGAGCCGATACCACCTGCCATACCTCCCAAACCGATGATGGTGGCCACGGCACTGTTGGGGAACATGTCGCTACCTACGGAGTAGATGTTGGCCGACCATGACTGGTGGGCTGCACCTGCAATACCAATGATGATGATGGGGAACCAGTAAGAGTATTCACCCAGCGGCTGGGCGAAGAGGGCCAGCAGCGGGAAGAGGGCGAAAATGAACATGGCACGCATGCGGGCGGCGTAGGGGTTCAAGCCAGTCTTGTTGATGATGATGGTAGGCAGCTTGCCGCCATAGATGGACAGCATGGTGATGGCATAGAGTACGAAAATCAGCAACTGGGCTGTGCCGCTGTCTGAGGAGAAACCATAGACGTCCGAGATATAGGCAGGAGTCCAGAAGAGGAAGAACCACCATACACCGTCGGTCATGAATTTACCTACTGCCACGGCCCATGCCTGCGGATATTTCAGGCATTCCCACAGACTCATCTTTCTTTCTTCTTTCTTGGGAGCGGCTGCGTCTTGTGCAGGTTGCTCTGTCTGCTTGTCCAGGTTGATGTATGCCAGTTCGGCTGCATTGACGCGTGGATTGCCTTCGGGTTTCTTGTACATGAACATCCATAAGCCCATCCAGATGAAGCCCAGGCCACCGATTACGATGAAGGCCATTTCCCAACCGTTTCCTATGCCGACGCTTTGGAAGTAGCGGGCGAGGGGCGGGATGCTGACGGGCGCTATCAGGGCGCCGATGGTAGAGCCTGCGTTGAAGATGGAAGTGGCAAAGGCGCGGTCTTTCTTGGGGAAGTATTCTGCCGTCACTTTAATGGCAGCGGGGAAGTTGCCAGCTTCGCCTACGGCCAGCACGATGCGCGCTGCGATGAAGAAGTAGACGCTGGTGATGGCGATGGTAGAAGCGATGGCTCCTGTGGCCGAAATCATTTCGGCTGCGTTGTGGATACCTACCACATGCTCTGTGGCCCATCCGCACAAGGCATGAAGACAGGCGCCCAACGACCATACGGCGATGGCCCAAAGGTAACCTTTCTTAGTGCCCATCCAGTCGATAAAACGACCGGCGAACAGGTTGGCTATGGCATAAACAAGTGAGAAAATTGCGGTGATGTCTCCGTAGAGTGCGTCTGTCCAATGGAATTCGGGAGCGATAAAGTCTTTCCACGTCAGTGACAGAACCTGACGGTCCAAATAGTTTACTGTAGTAGCGAAAAACAACATGGCACAGATGGTCCATCTGTAATTGGTCATTTTTCCGACGGCATTTTGAATTGTATTCATGATAGTAGATTCTTTTTTTCGATTGCAAAAGTAGAGGTTTTCGTGTCAGCACTTTGTGCAATAATTGGTAGAAATACTGTATAAAATGACAAAAATGGGCGTAGACCTGTGTTAGCCTACGCCCATTTGCCGTTATCAATTATTTCATGTCCAAATACTTGATTTCGTCTTTGTCGCTATATTTCAGGTTTTCACCACCCATACCCCAGATGAAGCTGTAGTTGCTGGTACCTGCAGCAGCGTGGATGCTCCATTCAGGTGAAGTGATGGCCTGCTCGTTGTGCAGCCATACGAGGCGTTCTTCCTGAGGTTCGCCCATCAGGTGACAGATAGCGTTACCTTCGGATACGTTAAAGTAGAAGTAAGCTTCCATACGACGTGTGTGCGTGTGGGCAGGCATGGTATTCCATACAGAGCCGGGAGCCAATTCGGTCAGACCCATCTGAAGCTGGTTGGTACCACCGTTCTTCACTCTTTCCAATACATCTTTTACGATGAGCTGGTTCACTACGCGGTCGTTGCTGTCTTCCATCTTGCCATAGTGGTCGGAGATGGCGAGGGCATATTTCTTGGGTTCAGCCTTCTGAGCTTTTACGTCGGTTGTAATCAGCTGGGTAACGTATTGCTTGTAAGCGGGAGCCGAGTTGATGTAGAACTTGGCAGGCTTCGTAGCGTCGTTGCTCTTGAAAGTTACTTCCTTGTTGCCGCAACCTACGTAGAGGGCTTCTTTATATTTCATGGGATATTCCTTGCCGTCAACCGTAACGACGCCGTCGCCTCCTACATTGATGACGCCCAGTTCGCGACGCTCGAGGAAGTAAGTGATTTCAGGACCCAGTTCGCGAAAAGTTTCCAGCTTCAGGACCTTGTTGACAGGCATTACACCACCATAGATCAGGCGGTCGTAGAGGGTATAAGTCAGGTTGATTTCATCGGGAGCCATTACTTTCTCCATCATGAAAGAACTGCGCAGACGCTCTGTATCATAGTGCTTTACGTCCAGCGGATGGCAGGCAGTCTGTACTTTGTAATTCATTTGGGCGTTGGCCGAGATGGCGGCGACGCCTAACATCATTGCAATTGCTAACTTTTTCATATTCAGTATATAAACTATTAAATAAAACTTTCTTTCTTATTTAGCTGCTTGTTTGGCTTCTTTTTCGCTGCGGATGATAATGCGACGGTTGATGAGCATCAGGGCGATAGCTATCAGAGCGAGTACAGCACCACCTACATACGAAAGCTTGATGCCGCGGTAGATGGTCCATCCGAATAATGAGGAAGCGAAGTCAAGTGCACCACCCGAGAAACCTTCAGGGATGTGGGCTGTGGGGTCGTGGGTTTCAGCATATACATTGTTGGCAGCCAGGGTGAAGTCGGGGGCCATGTCGGTCACAAAGTAAAGTCCGACGATGAGCGCTACCAGACCTACGATCAATGTTTTCAGCACGTTACCTTTCGTAAAGGGCAATACCATGGGGAAGAGGTAGAACATACCTGCCAGCGAAGCCAGCGGAAGGAATTGGTTACCAGGCAGGAATACGGCCAGCGCAAGGATAACGGGGATCAGGATAACAGATGCCACGAGGGTAGCGGGATGTCCGATAACCAAGGCGGGGCTCATACCGATGTGCACCTTCTTACCATTGAATTTGGTCTTCACCAGCTCGGAAGTCTTTTCAGAGATAGGTTTCAAGCCTTCGATGAAGAGGGAAGTGATGCGGGGGATAAGCTCCATTACGGCACCCATCGTGATACCCAGGAAGAGCACTTTCTTGATGTCCAGCTGGGCAGCCCATCCGATGAGCATACCTACGATAACACCCAATACGAGCGGCTCGCCTATTACGCCAAATTTTTTCTTCATGCCGTCGGCGTCAATGTCCAGCTTGGAGAAGCCGGGTATCTTGTCCAGCGCCTTGTTGATGAGGATGGCAAAAGGAACGAAGCTTTGGCAGAAAGGTTGGGGAATGGAGATACCGTTCAGGTCATAATATTTTTGGAATTTCTCGGCTGTGAGGTCGGCACATACCAGTGTGATGACATAGCAGATGATGGCTGCAAAGTAGCCCCATGCCAGGCTTTCGCCCATAACGAAGTAGGCTACAGCGCCGATGAAAGCAAAATGCCAGTAGTTCCATAAGTCAATGTTCACGGTACGAGTGGTCTTGGTGATAAGCATCAGCAGGTTTATGCCCAGACAGATGGGGATGATCAGTGCACCTACGGCCGTGTTGTAGGCCACGGCAGCTGCGGCAGGCCAACCCATGTCGAAAACGTTCAGCTGCAGGTGGTAGAGGTCGGAAATGGCTTTCAGGGGATTGTCGAAGTTGGTAGTCAGCAAGGCGGTAACTACACCCAGGCCCACGAAACCGACTCCTACGCAAAGGCCCGATTTCAGTGCCTTTCCAAATTTCATCCCAATACACAAACCAATAATTGTAAAGATAATAGGCATCATGACCGATGCTCCAAGGCTAATGATATAGCCGAAAACTTGTTCCATTCTCTTTTGTTTTTGATTATGATTAAATTTATGTTTTACAAGAATCTATATGAAATTTCGGTGTCAAATTTAGCTCTTTTATTCATTATTCAAAAAAGAAATTCTTTAATTATTGGAAAAAAGGACGATTTTATACCTTTTTTGTCGTTTGCGTGCACAAAAATGCTCGTTTCCGTGCACGAAAACCAAATAATGCACTAACTAGGACAAAAAAGTGCACATGTTTTCAACGTAAAAAGCGTATTTTTGTTTCCTGATAGAATTCGAGTCCAAATATAAATTGAACCACTGATTTCATGAAGAAAGAATCGATTATCCGTTTCATCGTTTCGGGGATGTTGTGCTTTGCTTCAGTTTTTGCAGAAGCGCAAAATGTAAAGATTGACCAACCTTGGTCGGTCCGTATGGCCGAGTCGGAAATGATACGCTGGCCGGAGTCTTGGCAGCTCGATTTCCAGCCGAAGCTGAAGTGGGATTATTGTCATGGGTTGGAGCTTCAGGCCATGCTCGACGTGTACGACCGCTATGGCGACAAGAAGTTTTATGACTATGCCTTGGCATACGCCGATACGATGGTCAACGACGACGGCACCATCAAGAAGTATAAGCTGGAAGAGTATAGCCTTGATCGTGTGAATTCGGGGAAAATCCTTTTCCGCATCTATGAACAAACCAAAGATGTGAAGTACAAGAAAGCATTGGACTTGCTTCGAAGCCAGTTCGATGGACAACCGCGCAATGCCGATGGAGGTTTCTGGCACAAGAAGGTCTATCCGAACCAAGTGTGGCTCGACGGCGTGTACATGGGTGCTCCCTTCTATGCCGAATATGCCTATCGCAACAATGAAGTGGATGCTTATCAGGACGTGGTCAACCAGTTCTTGATGGCCGCCCGTCATACGTACGACCCTCAGACGGATCTGTTCAAACATGCCTGCGACGTCAGCCGCAAGGAGCGTTGGGCCGACCCTGTGACAGGTCGTTCGTTGCATAGTTGGGGGCGTGCCATGGGATGGTATGCCATGGCTTTTGTCGATGCGCTCGACTTTATTCCTGTCCATGAGGCGGGGCGTGACTCGATGCTGATGGTGCTCAATCAGTTGGCTTTGCAAATCAAGCGCCTGCAGGATGAAGAAACAGGTTTGTGGTATCAGGTGCTGGACAAGAGTGGCGAGCCGGGCAATTATTTGGAGTCTTCCTGTTCGGCCATGTTTGTCTATTCGCTCTTCAAGGCGGTGCGTAAAGGGTATGTAGACAAGTCGTATCTGAAAGTGGCACTGAAGGGCTATCAAGGTATCCTGGACCATTTCATCGAAGTGGACGAGAGGGGGCTGGTCAGCATCACCAAAGCCTGTGCCGTGGCTGGCTTGGGCGGAAAGAACTACCGCTTGGGCGACTACGACTATTATATCCATGAACAGGTGCGCGACAACGATCCGAAGGCGGTAGGCCCTTTCATCCTTGCCAGCCTTGAATGGGAACATTTGCAGGACGTAAAAGAAATTGTTAACCAAGAATAAAAGAGAGGAAACCAGATGAAAAACTATTTGTATGTCGTGTGGACGATATTGATACTTGCAGCTGCTTCCATGCAGGTTCAGGCTGCCGGACAGTGGAAAGATACGCTGGTAGTAGCGCGCGACGGCACGGGTGACTATCGCACCCTGACCGAAGCGATGGAGGGCATCCGCGCCTTTATGGACTACAAGGTGACGGTGCTCATCAAGAACGGCGTGTATAAGGAGAAAGTGATTGTCCCCTCGTGGTTGCAAAATGTGGACTTCGTCGGCGAGAGTGCGGAAGGCACTGTCATCACCTACGACGACCATGCCAACATCAACAAGATGGGCACTTTCCGTACCTATACGCTGAAGGTCGAAGGGAATGACATCACTTTCCGCAACCTGACCATCGAGAACAATGCTGCACAACTCGGTCAGGCCGTGGCGCTCCATACGGAGGGCGACCGCCTGGTGTTTGTCAACTGTCGCCTCTTAGGCAATCAGGACACGGTCTATACAGGGGTGGCAGGCACGCGTCTCTATTTTCTGAATTGCTATATCGAGGGGACGACCGATTTCATCTTCGGTCCTTCGACGGCTTTGTTCGAAACTTGTGTTATCCATAGCAAGCGCAATTCTTATATTACAGCTGCTTCTACGCCTGCCAATGTGGCGGTAGGATATGTATTCCGAGATTGCAAACTGACGGCTTCCGAAGGGGTGGACAAAGTTTATCTGGGTCGTCCCTGGCGCCCCTATGCGGCAACGGTCTTTATCGGATGCGACATGGGGAAGCATATCTGCCCTGCCGGTTGGGACAACTGGCGCAACGCCGAGAACGAAAAGACTGCCCGCTATGCTGAATACGGCAACAAGGGCGAAGGGGCGGAGTTGTCAGGTCGTGTGAAGTGGGCAAGGGCATTGACGTCCGAAGAAGCGGCCCGCTATGCCGACTGGGCGTACATCTTCAGCCTTTGTAGCGATTGGCAACCTGCTGATGCGCCTGTGAAGCCTTGATTTTTCTCCAACTGGGAATTGTTTTTTCTCTAATTAGGAAATAATTTTTTGCTAACTGATTAAAATAATAACATGATGAAAACAAAATTGACCATACTGCTGGGCTTGCTTCTGATGTTTTCGGCCTTTACGTCGGAAAAGCAAGTCATTACCATTTTTACCATCGGCGACTCCACGATGGCTAATAAGCCGCTGGAGGGCGGAAACCCTGAGCGTGGATGGGGGCAGATGCTCTCCCGCTACTTCTCGGAAGAGATTGTGATAGACAACCATGCCGTCAACGGACGCAGTTCGAAGAGCTTTATCGACGAAGGCCGCTGGGACAAGGTGTTGGCGAAACTGAAAAAAGGCGACTACGTGTTCATCCAGTTCGGACACAACGACGAGAAGCGTGACGAAAAACGCCATACCGACCCTGGTACGACTTTCGATGCCAACCTGAAACGTTTCGTGGAGGAAGCCCGTGCCAAGGGTGCTATCCCTGTTCTGTTCAACTCCATCGTCCGCCGTAATTTTGGCAAAGCCGATGCCGATGCCGTAGCGAAGGCTGTTGTTCAGGACGATATTCGCGAGGGTATTGATCCCAATGCCCCCCAAGCGGAAGTGAATACAGGTGCCCGACTGATTGATACCCACGGGGCTTATCTGGATTCGCCACACAACGTGGCTCGAGAGCTGGAGGTGCCTTTTGTAGACCTCAATCGTGTCACTCATGACCTGGTGGAGCAGATGGGCCCCGAAGCTTCCAAACAACTCTTCGTGTGGGTGGCTCCCAACACAGTGCCTGCCCTGCCCAAGGGACGCGAGGATAATACGCACCTGAACGTTCGTGGAGCCGCGACCGTCGCCTGGCTGGCCGTGCAGGAGGTAATCAAGGTAGTGCCCGCGTTGAAACCCTATGTCAGACATTACGACTTCGTGGTGGCCAAAGACGGTTCGGGCGATTTCTTCTCCGTACAAGAGGCCATCAATGCCGTGCCCGACTTCCGCAAGAATGTCCGCACCACCATTCTTGTCAAGCGAGGCGTTTATAAAGAAAAGATTGTGATACCCGCCAGCAAGATAAACCTCTCGCTGACAGGCGAAGACGGCGCCGTCCTTTCCTACGACGATTATGCCGACAAATTGAACCGCTTCGGAGAGAAGACAGGCACGTCGGGCTCCGCTTCCTGCTATATCTATGCTCCCGACTTCTATGCCGAGAACCTTACCTTCGAGAATACCTCAGGGCCTGTAGGGCAGGCCGTCGCCTGCTTCGTCAGTGCCGACCGTGCCTATTTCAAGAACTGTCGCTTCCTGGGTTGGCAAGACACGCTCTACACTTATGGGAAGGGTTGTCGCCAATATTACGAGGATTGCTACATCGAAGGGACGGTAGACTTCATCTTCGGATGGTCTACGGCCGTGTTCAACCGTTGCCACATCCATAGCAAGACGAAAGGCTACGTCACGGCTCCCTCTACCGACCAGGGACAGAAGTATGGCTATGTCTTCTACGATTGCCGCCTGACGGCCGACGAGGGCGTGACCGATGTCTACCTGTCGCGTCCCTGGCGCCCCTATGCACAAGCCGTGTTTGTACGTTGCGACTTGGGCGGCCACATTCTGCCTGCAGGATGGAACAACTGGGGGAAGGTGGAGAACGAAAAGACAGCTTTTTATGCTGAATATCAGAGTCGTGGAGCGGGAGCCAATCCCCAAGCACGCGCTCCCTTCTCGCATCAGTTGCACAGCCTGGAAGGATATGCCATGGAGGACGTTTTAGCAGGTACGGACGGTTGGAATCCGATGAAGAACGGAAACGCCCTGCTGGACATCAAACGCTGACGGCATAAGTCGTTTCGTTTCAGCCGAAAAGAAACTATGTTTTAGCAGGCGGAAAGCACTGCTTTGTGGGTAGGAAAAGGCACTTTTACGATTGTAAGGGTGCCTTTTCCTATGATGAGCCGTTTGCTTGCGAGGCTTAGGGCTTCAGCCAGCGGTCGAAAAACTCCAGCGTTTCTTTCTGCATCCCCTTGTTGAAGAAGTGCTTTTCGTCCCATAGCTTTGTCACGAGGTGGTCGGATGCTCCTTGGCTTTTCCACACGGCTTCCATCTCCCGATAGGCGTCTCTCACGCCCTCTATGGGGAAAAGCTTGTCTTGCGTGCCGTTGAAGAAAAGAGTCGGCTTGGGGCAGGCGATGCTGGCTACGTGCGGATAGTCCAGGTAGCGGCGCAGGGCGGGTATCAGCATGGCGTAGGCCGATCCGCCCTTGTTTTGGTTGTTGGTCAGGGTCATGAGATGTTCGGTGGTGTTCATCCAGCAGATGGAGGCCGATGCACGGACGACGTCGGTCAGGGCAGCCAGCATCCACGAACGGTAGGCCCCCATCGAGAAGCCCAGGCTGCCTACGCGCTCCTTGTCTACAAAGGGCAGGGAGGCCAGGAACTCGGTGCTTCGCATGTCGTCCACGTTGATGAAGGCACCCCACGAAGCACCCATCTGCAGGAAGTTGGACGCCAAAGCCTGCTGGGCATCGTAGCTTGTCCCTTCCTTTCGTCCGCGCTCGCCCCAAAAGAGGGCGTCTACGGCCAGTACCACATAGCCGTGTCGGGCCAGGTAGTCGCCTACGTACTGCCCGTCATAGCATTGGCTGGCCCATTGGTCGGCATCCTCCATGACCTCGGGCGCGACGTGGAAGGGACGTACCATCTTTTCCTTTCCGATGGAGAAATGGGCGCCATGGTCGTGTAGCAGGACGATGGCGGGGAAAGGTCCTTCGCCTTCAGGAACAAGCAGGTAGGCAGGGACGCGGCTCCATTCGGAGAGGTTGAAGCGTATCTTGCGGGCTTCGTAGCCATCGCGTTGTTCGCGGTCGGTCACTTCCATGGCATACGCCTTGGGGGCGGGTTGGAGGTTCTGCATGCATTCGGCCAGCACGTGGCGTGCCTGTGCTTTCCATTTCGCAAAGTCTTTTTCTTCCGCCTTTCCCCATGCCAGGGGGTAGGTGAGCTGTTGTTTCATCTGTTGGTAGAAGACGGGCATGTTGCCGGTCACTTCATAGGCTGCGCTGTCCGTCTGTGCGGAAGCGGTTGAAAGGCTCAGGAGGGAGGCGAACAACAGGGGAAGAAGTTTGTGTTTCATATTTGTGAGAGTTTTTTCGTGTGACAAAAATAAAGTTTTTTTCATGAAATCCTTATATTTGCATCCATATATTCGCGGATACTATGAAGCAAAGGTTATTATATCTGATACTGGCCGTTCTGTCGGCCTCCTTCTTGAAAGCACAGCCGGAGGGCTCTTTTACACATTATTCGTCGGATGATGGTTTGTCCGAAAACACAGTCATGGACATGTTGCAGGACAGTCGTGGTAACATGTGGTTCTCCACTTGGAATGGCATCAACAAGTTCGACGGCTATACTTTCAAAACGTACAAAGCGCGTCAGGACAATCAGATCGCTTTGACCAGCAATCGGATGGACCACATGGAGCAGGACCGTTATGGCTTTATTTGGGTTCAGACCTATGACGATCGGGCTTTCCGCTTCGATCCTCGTACGGAGGTTTTCGAATCTGTACCGGCCGAAGGTGAGCCTGGCAGTCAGATGGCCGTTTCGTCCATCAAGGTGTTGGCCGACGGTACGGTTTGGTTATTGAGCGGACGTGAAGGCGCGCTTCGTGTGACAACCGACTCTGTGAACTATCGGCTGACTACCACTTGGTATTCACCGACGTCGGAAGGGTTGCAGCTCTCTCATGTGTTTGATGTTTGTCGTGCAGACAGTTGCGAATGGGTTCTTTCGGATAATGGCTTGGGATGTTTCAGCCCAGGTTCGTCGATACCGACCGTTTATTTTGAAAATGGTGGTAGCAGGCAAAAACAGGGTTTCTATGCCATGGAAGATTGTGGCGACTATCTTCTTTTTGGTTCGGACAATGGTACCGTCTGGGTCTATCAGAAGCATACAAAGACGTTCAAGCCTGTCCAGCTCGATGCTGTTTCACGCATCAGTGGCATTAAATGTCTGAAGAAACTTTCACAAGTCGTTGTTTCGACTCTTTCCGACGGTTTTTTTGTTTATACCCTGTCTACAGGCGAAGTGAGCCATTATTCGGCGGACAGTTTGCCTCCTGAGAAGATAAAGGCTATTTATAGGGATTCGTCCGATGAAATCTGGTTTGAACAGGACGTTGTGGGCGAAGTGGCCCATTTCAATCCTTATACCCGTAAGCTGAAGTGTGAGAAAGTGTATGCCGAACCTACCAATACCGACCGCTCACGTCCGGCTTTCCATATCCATGAAGACATCTTCGGCATGTTGTGGGTGCATCCTTATGGAGGAGGTTTTTCTTATTTCGATCGTAAAAACAACTGCCTGCGTCCGTTTTACAACAGCATGACGGGCGAGAACTGGCGTTTTTCCAACAAGATACATTCTGCCTTCTCCGACCGTCAGGGCAATTTGTGGATGTGTACCCATTCCAAGGGGTTGGAAAAGGTGACGTTTCGTACGGAGCGTTTTCATCTGCTGTTTCTGGTCAATCATTCCTACGAATCTTTGAGTAACGAAGTGCGCGCGCTTTGTGAGGATAAGGACGGCAACATGTGGGTCGGGCTGAAGGACGGCATGCTGCGTGTGTATGACAGAAATAGGAATGAGATAGGCTATCTGACAGAAACTGGCACGGTAGCTAAGAGTGGAAAACCTCTGTTTGGCAATACCTATTACGTCATGCAGGACAGTAAAGACAATCTTTGGATAGCGACGAAGGGAGCAGGAGTGGTGAAAGCTGAACCCATGCCAGGAAAGCTTCGTTATAAACTGACGCGCTACCGTTATAGTGCCGACGATGTCTACAGCCTGTCGGACGACAACGTCTATTGCATCTATGAAGATCGCCAGGGACGTATCTGGATGGCAACATTTGCCAATGGTGTCAGCTATCTGACTCGCGATGCCGAAGGGAAGGAAATCTTCATCAGCCATCGCAACAATCTGAAAAATTTCCCCATCAAGTACTGTAGCAAAGTACGTTGCATTACGGGTGACTCGAAAGGACATCTTTGGATAGGTACTACCGTAGGCTTGCTAATGGTAAACGATGGTTTTGAACGTCCTGAAGATGCCCGGTTTTATCATTATCTGCGTGCGCCTGAGAAGGCTAATGCGTTGAGCAATAATGATATCCATTGGATTAAACCTACACGGAAGGGAGAACTGTATGTAGCTACCTTCGGAGGAGGGCTAAATCAATTGGTCGATTTGAACGATGGCGGTCAGGCTCGTTTTAAGGCATATACTGTACGTGATGGACTTCCTTCGGACATTCTGCTTTCCATTCAGGAGGATAAGAAGGGACAGTTGTGGATCAGCACGGAGAACGGTTTGAGTAAATTTACTCCCGATCTGGAGCGTTTTGAAAACTTTCAGAACAAGTATAGCAACTCCAGTATTCGTTTCAGTGAGGCTGCTTCGGCGTATGCATCCGATGGAGATATGCTGTTTGGAACCAATCATGGCATTTTTTATTTCAACCCCGATTCCATTCAGAAGAGTATTTACGTGCCTCCCATTGTCCTGTCACAATTGCTATTGGCCAATGAACGGGTTGCTCCAGGGGAACATTCGTTGTTGAAACGTACGCTCGATGCTGTGGACGAATTGCAGTTATCTCATAGAGAGAATATCTTCACGATCCAATATGCTGCCTTGGACTTTACAGCCCCTTCAGATATCCAATATGCTTACATGCTGGATGGTTTCGAGAAAACGTGGAATTACGTGGGAAAACAACGGACGGCTACTTATACCAACTTGCCCAAAGGGCACTATGTGTTTAAGGTTCGTTCGACCAACGCAGATGGTGTGTGGTCCGACAATATACGTACGTTGGATATCGAGGTACTTCCTTCTTTTTGGGAGACTCCCTTTGCCTATTTCCTGTACGTGTTTTTCCTCCTGTTGATTATGGTGACGGCGGTATATATCCTGTTTACCATCTACCGACTGAAACACAAGGTGGTGATGGAGCAACAGCTGACTAATATGAAGCTGCGTTTCTTCACTGATATTTCGCACGAGTTGCGCACTCCCCTGACGTTGATATCCGGACCGCTGGAATATGTATTGGAAAATACCGCTTTGCCTGCTGATGCCAGAGAACAATTGATGGTAGTCGAGCGGAACTCCAATCGTATGTTGCGTCTGATAAATCAAATATTAGACTTCCGTAAGATTCAGAATAAGAAGATGAAGATGCGCGTCCAACATGTAGAAGTTGTAGGTTATACTCGTAAGATCATGGAAAATTTCGAGGCGCTGGCCGAGGAACACCACATCGATTTCTTGTTCGAAACAGAAAAGGAAGCGATCTATCTGTGGGTGGATATCGATAAGTATGAAAAGATTGTCTATAATCTTTTGTCGAATGCCTTTAAATATACTCCTGAGGGGAAAATGATTACGGTGTTTGTGCGTGAGAATGAACAGACAGTGTCTGTTGGCGTTCAGGATCAAGGTATAGGAATTGCAGAAAACAAAAAGAAATCTTTGTTTGTCCGTTTTGAAAATCTGGTGGATACCAATCTGTTTAACCAATCCAGTTCGGGTATTGGCTTGTCCTTGGTACGCGAGCTGGTGGAGATGCACAAAGCAAGCATTTCTGTAGATAGTAAGCTGGGCGAAGGTAGTTGTTTCCGTGTTGATTTCCTGAAAGGAAGGGAGCATTATGACGAAACGGTAGAGATTTTGCAGAGTGATCTGAACGTATCTGGAGTAGATTCTCCATCGGTTACAATGTCAGAATCCCACGCTTCGCATGAAGATGTACATCCTGAAGAGGGAGATCTGTCGTCGGTAAAGAGTCTGATGCTGCTGGTTGAAGACAATGCGGAATTGCGTTTGTTCCTTCGCAGCATTTTTGCATCCGATTATCGGGTTGTGGAAGCTGCGAATGGGGTAGAGGGCTTTGACAAGGCTTTGAATCTGGTGCCGGATATTATCATTAGCGATGTCATGATGCCCGAGAAAGACGGTCTTGAGATGATGAAGGAATTGCGTAGTGAAATGACTACCAGCCATATTCCAATGATCCTGCTTACAGCCAAGACGGCTATAGAAAGTAAATTGGAGGGCTTGGAGTATGGTGCCGATGATTATATTACGAAACCTTTCAGTGCCACTTATCTGAAAGCTCGTGTGAAGAATATCCTGCTTCGCAGGCAGAAACTTCAGGAGCTGTATCGCGAACAGTTGATGAATGCCGGAAGCATGATGTCGGTAGAAGAAGTGCACGAAGAGGAGAAGGTTCCTGATATGTCGCCCAACGATCGTAAGTTTATGGATAAGCTGATGGAACTGATGGAGAAGAACATGGATAACGGTGACTTGATCGTCGACGATTTGGTACAGCACATGGCAGTGAGCCGTTCGGTTTTCTTCAAGAAACTGAAAACGCTTACAGGTCTGGCTCCTGTAGAATTTATCAAGGAAGTGCGTATTAATCGTGCTGTTCAGCTCATAGAAACAGGTGAGTTTTCCATGACTCAGATTGCGTACATGGTTGGCATCAATGATCCCCGTTACTTCAGCAAGTGTTTCAAGCAGAAGATGGGGATGACGCCGACAGAATATAAGGAAGCAAGAAGAAAAAAACAGAATTGATTTCTTGAACCGCACTTTTGCAGGGAGCATGTGCTCAATGGTTCGGTTTTTGTTTTTATTACGATGTAAGAAGAATTTACTATTAGATTCAAGAGCGCATCAAGATGGTAAATGCTTCGATTTAAGAATTTTGTCATTCTGTGAATAATGTAATTTTCTATCTTATTTCTGATAATATGCTGTATATCAATGATAATACAGGGTCCTTTGGTGAGATTTTTTAAGCTCAACGCTCACGACCGCCACTATGGACCCTTTGTCGAGAGAGAAAAATTTTATAAAAAGTTAAAATGTAAAATATAATAACTGTATTGGGGCTTGTAAATGTTCCACAGATATACAAGGAAAGGTGAGATTATCATATCTCGGCTGTATTCACGCTACGTTGTTTTGTATGAAAAATCTTGCATCCGATTCTTGCAGAATAGACAGTGGAAATAGCCTAAAACGGCTTGAGAGATTGTTTGGCTCGACAGGGCGTCCAAGGGATAAACGTGAGCGTTGAGCTTAAAATTATCATACACTTGGCGGTCTCTGTTATAGTTCAGATGAGTTCCGTAACTATCTACTTTAGCGCGCTAAACACCCACTTTAGCGGCGTAACTATGGACTTGAGGAAAAGTACGACGATAGTTGGGCTTTACAGGCTATGCAGGTATGCCCATGACGGGTAACTTGTTATTTTTTTGGTTTTGTTTCGAATTCATGTGGTTTGATATACCCCTACTATTAAAACAAAAGTCCTGATAACTAATTGAAGTTATCAGGACTTTGTTTTATGTAGATATCAGATTATCAATACCAGCGTGGGTCACCAACTTGATAATAGATAAGGTCTTCGTTGCTGATGGTGAAATCACCGTTTGCAGCATCTGCAAAACCTGGATCAGATTCAGTGGCTACTGCAAAATGATCATCTTTATATAAACTAGCCCACAGGTTCGGACAATTGTAGTAATAGTTATTACTATATTGTGCACTTGCCTTGAATTTGGAAGTTCTGCCCCACGTACCAGACTCTGTAGCACTTGGGTTAGCAGTTCCTATTCCATAGAACAGACAGTTTTTAACGGTAAGCAGACTGCTTTCGTCGGTTTTGTCCATTTGGAAGAGACCACTGTTGTTCGAATTGTCCAACGTACAGATATTGTAGAAAGTACAGTTCTGGAAGGTGACATTTACTGTGTTGGCTACCTGGCAACGCAGCAGGGTTCTGACTCCGTTACTGATGGTGGTATTGCTGACAGTGAGCGATTGCAATGAGCCTCCGCGAATGTCGAATCCGTCGCCACCTCCATCATCTATACCGTCAATAATACAATTGTTGATGACAATGTCGCCAAATGTGCCTTTCGCATTGTTGTACATGATGTGTTTACCCATGTTCCGTATTTCGCATCCTTCAATGGTCAGTGTTCCCAGGTTGGCTGCTGCATCTTTCAGTTCCAGAATGTTGTCCGTATCGCCTTGGCCGTCGAATACGATGTTGGCAAGGGTTATTGAGCTTACCGGTGCGCTTACTGTAAAGCGTCCGTGTACGATAGCCGGACTATTGGGGTCGAGTGATGTCAGCGAGAACGACTTGGTAACGGCATAACTTCCTAATTCGTAGTTTGTTCCCATCAGGACAAAGCTTTCTCCCTCTTCGGCTGCATCCAAGGCTGCGGCCAAGTCGGTGTCGGCAGCGATTTGAGTCATGTCGCCGGTATCAATAGCTGTCTTGAAGGTAACGGTGCCACGTGTACGGCCGTTCAGGGTCATTACAGCGGTGTATTCAGTCTGTTCTGTCAGTCCTTCGATGACGGCATATCCGTTGGCTACGTCTTCGGCAGTGACGTTGTAGGTCACAACCGGTGCTGTAGAACCCTCGGCAGGTGTCAGTGTGATAAGGTCGGCAGCCTCTCCGGCCGGCCAGCGCAGTGTAACAGACAATGCGGCAATGTCGGCAGAAGCTACGCTATTGAAGATCTGTTCGGCCAGCGTGGTGGTCGTAAGTTCGGCCCATTTCGAGTCTTCAATGCCTTCGGCCACTGCTTTTACACGCAGCAGGTAGGTGGTTTCGCCCATTGTTCCCGAGCTGATTGTGTACGTAGTGCTCGTAATTCCGCTTTGCTGTACGACGGGAGTACCTTCGGCTGAAGTTCCTTCATACAGTTCCAGCGTATAGCTTTGGGTGCGGTCATCCACTACGCCCCAACTGGCTTCGATGTTCACTTGGTTGCGAATACGTACACTCAGGTCAGTGGGTGACAGAACGCGGCTCAGGTTCAGTTCCTGCACCGGATCGATGTCTTCGCAAGACGTTATCAGTGTACCGCCCATGGTCAGTAAGCTTATCATGAAGGCGGTGTATATTATATTTCTTTTCATTGTAGTTTATTGTTTATTAGTCCGTTTATTTAATACCATGAATAGTTCTCAAGCAAGGGGTTGGCATCCAGGTTGTATTGGAAGATCGGCCAGAATGTATATTTGTCCGGATCGCGTGCATAGAGCGATTCTATTTTGTCGTCGGGCAGGTTGCTGGTACTGATCCATTTGGAAACTTCGCCTTGCGAGTTGGACGAGGTATATTCGTAGCCTTCGGGGTTCTCTTCCGTTTCACCGTGGTTCAAGCCATATATCTGCAGAGCCGTTTCGGCATAGGTCTTTCCGTCTGCTCCGTCGCTGTAGTCCACCATGTTGTAGTACAGGTAAGGATTCAGGTCAGCATATTCGCCTTGCAGTTCGCGTAAGCGGTACATCTTTTCTTTGGCTTCATCCATTTTGGCTTTCAGCAGGTTCCAGCGAATGAGGTCGGCCTTGCGCAGCATTTCACCACAGAATTCATACGCACGTTCGTCGACGATTGCATCGAACATGGCTTGTTTGCTGGCACTGGCATTGTTGACATAAGCTTCTACTTCGGTAGCCCAATCAGTTGGGTCGAAAGCACGCTGACGTATCTGCTTTAAGTACGGAGCAGCAGCGTCAGGACCGTTTAGCTCGTTTTCCAGTTCGGCACGCATCAGCACCACGTCAGCATAACGCATGTAGATTTTGTTGATGCCATCGTCCGTGGAACTGATGGAAGCGCCTCGTGTCATCCATTCGTAACGCATCTTGCCGAAGTACCAGCTTTTGAGTGTACTGAGCTCTTGTACGGCTACTCCGGAACCCGAGTTCTTTTCTACCCACGTATAGGGAACGCAAGTCACATCGCGACGTTTGTCCTTGATGGAATAATCGAAGAATACATTGGGCAGAGGACCTACTTGTCCGCCTTGTTTAGCTTTTACAAACTGGTCGATTGCTTCGTGTTTAGTGCCGTAAGTGTAAACCATACGTCCGCGTGCGGAAGGAGAGTTTGCATAAGGTACTTCCCAAAGCGATTCACCGCCAGCAGCGATTTCATCCTGGCAGTTTCCTTTGAATATATCAACAAAATTGTTTTCCAGTGTCACATATCTTCCTTCCTGATCCATAACTTCCTTACAAGCTTGCAAGGCAATGGGGTAGAGTACGGATGCTGACAGATCAGGATCGGAACTTTGGCGCACTGTACCGTCGGAACGAAGCGAATAGCCTGCGGCCTGCATGCAGACACGTGCTAGGAATCCTTTTACGAAAGCCTTGTTGATACGTTCTACTGTTTGCGTATCGCTACGTTCGTTGGGCCATGCTACATATTCCTGTGCGGTTTGCAGATCTTCTATGATTTGTTTGTAGATGACATCCCGGTCTTCACGTGGCAGATTGATTGTCTCAGGTGTAATGGCTACGAAACGTGCCGGTACGTCTCCCCAGGCATTGATCAAGTCAATATAGGCAATGGCGCGTAAGGTCAGTGCTTCGCCATACAATTGGCGCAGGCCTTCGTCGTTTTCCAAGTCGGCGTATGTCTGTAAGCCTTCGATAGCCAAATTTGCTTTCTCGATGCCTGAATAGATGTTCGACCAGGGCTCTTTGGCATCGGCAATGTTTAATTGGCCGTTATTGGGTAACGTGTTGTAATTGACCATATTGGCTTTGTCATCACCTCCATCCGAACTGTTCAGCCATTCTATGTCGGTATTCATACCATAGTAGCAGAAATAACGTGCACGGTGGTTCTGCTCGCCATAGTAAGTATAGATATTGTTGATGGTACCGATGGCCAGGTCGTAGATTGAGAATATGTTCTTGTCATCCATAGAAGAGGGTGACTGTGTATCCAGAATATTATCACCGCAGGCCGACAGTAGGAATCCTCCGGCTATGAATGCGGTTGTAAGCGTTGTATATAATTTATTTTTCATGACAATGGATGGTTTAGAAGTTCAAGTTTACACCGATTACAAACTGGCGGCTTTTGGGGTATGCCGAGTAATCCACTCCCGGTGTCAGAGCAGTTTTTGTTCTGGTAGATACTTCCGGATCAAAGCCTGAGTAGCCGGTAATGCAGAGCAGGTTATAGCCGGTAGCATAGAAACGCAGGTTGCTGATGCCGACTTTGCGGGTCAGTGATTTCGGTAAAGTATAACCTACGGTCAGTGTATTGAGACGTAAGAACGATCCGTCTTCTATAGCCCAGCTTGTCAGTACGTTCTGGTTCATCCATGGTGACCACATGGTGGTGTTCGCATTCATTTCGGCCAGTTCCACCGGGTCGTTACTGATGGTACCATCGGCACGAAGGTTAGTCCAGCGTTTGCCGTCGGCCATGATGTCAATCATGTTACGGTAGCTGGTGTTGTTTCCGGCAGTGGTATATTCTATTTTGTTGGCATTATATACGTCGTTGCCAATGCTGTAGGTAAAGCTGGCTGCAATATCAAAATTATAAACTCTGGCATTCAGTCCGAAACCTCCACTGGCTACAGGATTCGTATCGCCAATAATGGTACGGTCGGCTGCAGTCACCTTTCCGTCCTCACTACCATCTACATTTTTCAGTTTCAGTGCACCCGGTCGGAGCATCTTTTCACCGATCACTTCGCTGTCGTCCACGATACCTGCTTTAAGAATCCACTTATTGTTTGCAGCATCGTAGCCTTCAAAGTCTTCTACTTCGTAACGTCCGTCACATACATATCCGTAAATTTGTCCGATGGGGGAACCCGGACGCACTACATAATCTGAACCGATTTCGGTAGAGGCCCAATTGGAGGCTGCCGCATATTCGTTCAACGAGCCCAAAGAAACGACTTTATTCTTGTTGAAGCCGATATTGCCGTTGAAACTTAAGCCGAAGTTCTTCTTGTTGACAATGTCCCAGTTCAGGCTGATTTCCCAACCTTTGTTTTCTGTCTCACCTAGGTTACGCCATTGATAACTGTATCCTGTGCCGGAAACCGGGAATTCGATGAGCAGGTCTTTGGTACTGTTCCAATAGTATTCAACCGTACCGTTCAGACGCCCTCCCAAAATGGAGAAATCGAGTCCGATGTTACGGGTATGTGTTGTTTCCCATTTCAGGTCGGGGTTTGACATGTACGAGCCGGTTGTCCAGAAGCTGGAAACGTTGTTGATCCATCCTAAAGCGGTACCGCTTCCTGCCGACCAGATAGTACGCATCTGATCACTGTCAATGTCATTGTTACCGGCAGTACCGTAGCTGACGCGAAGTTTCAAATCGTCCAACCAGCTACGTGTGCTTTCCATAAAGTTTTCCGAAGAGATGCGCCATGCAACGGCTGCAGAAGGGAAGAAGCCCCAGCGGTTGTCTTTTGCAAACTTGGAAGAACCATCGGCACGGAACGTAGCTGATACGAGGTACTTGCTTTGATAGTCATAATTGACACGTCCGAAGTAAGAGAGGAGCACATCATCGGCATTGATGAACTTGTTGGTGCTGTAGGCTGTTCCCTGGCTGCTTAATGTGAAAGCCTGGCTGGATGTGAATTGTGTAGGATAGTAGCGTACTTCGTCTGTATCGGTATTGCTTTTCATTTTGATGAGTTCTTGTCCTACCAACAGGTTTAGATGATGGTCTTCGCTTTTGATCAACTTCTTAAAATCGTAGCTCAGTGTATTTGCGTTGCGGAATGTTTCACGGCCATTTTCAGTAAAGACAACAATGGGCTGATTGTTTCCGTTTACGCGGGCGTTATAGGTCGAAATACCATAAAAACGTTTATCATCGTTTGTATAGTATTGCAGACCGAATTCGGTCTTGAACTTCAGGTTATCAATGATTTCCCAAGTGAGACTTCCGTTGTAGTCGAATGTCCGGCGGTCTTGCAGACGGTCATTGTCATACACCGAAGTCAGAGGCTGGGTCAGATTCATGTCCGGGTCGTATCCTTCGCTTAAGCTTGCATAATTGAACGGTGAGAAGACCATCACATTCTTCATACGCGAGTCGGCAGTCGAAACTTCTGTCTTCGATTCGTTGGCACCGGCTCCACTGATGTGGGTATCGGAGTAGCGGGCTGAAAAGTCGAGGCTAACCCTCTTCACCGGTTTGTAATTCAGCTTCAGGCTCAGGTTGTCTCGCTTGTAACTCGAACCCAACATGATGGCTTTATCGTCCATATGTGCATAGTTGAACGTAAATTTCATCTTGTCGCTACCTCCACTGATGCTGAGGTTGTGGTTGAAAGTATGTCCCGTACGACCGAATACTTGGTCTTGCCAGTTGTTTTCGGGTACGTTTTGGTACAAGTCGATGTCCTGATAGTTACCAAAGATATCGGTATAAGTTGAAGGATTGATTTGGTCAGGTTTTCCGCTTTTCAGCATGGCAAATTCATATTGCCATTTAGCATAGTCGGCACTGCTTAGGGTGTTGAGCTGCTTGGCCATTTTCTTCCAGCTATAGTAAGCATTGTAGTTGACGCTGACTTTGCCTTCTTTACCTGATTTGGTCGTAACCAGAATTACACCGTTTGCACCACGAGAACCATAGATGGCTGTTGAGGAGGCGTCTTTCAGAACAGTAATGTCTTCGATGTCTGAAGCTGGTATATCGGAAATGGATTCAACAGGGAAACCATCTACAATAAACAGAGGGGTATTGTCTCCTGTAATTGAGCCGCCGCCACGTACGCGGATTTTCATTTCTGCGTCAGGAGAACCTTCAGTCGTGGTGATTTGTACACCAGCCATTTTACCAGTCAGGGCTTCTGTTGCTGATGCCACAGGTACTGCAGCCAATACATCAGAGCTTACGGTGGCTACAGATCCAGTCAAGTCTTTACGTTTGACGGCACCATAACCGATGACTACAACTTCTTCTAGAGCTTGGGCGTCATCTTCCATGACGATGTCGATCTGTGTCTTTCCTTTGACAGATGCTTCCTGTGTTGTCATACCTACGTAGGAGAATACGATGGTAGCGTTGGCAGGTACACTGATGGTGTAGTTTCCGTCAATGTCTGTGATGGTACCATTACTGGTATTCCCTTTCTCAACTACAGAAGCACCGATGACGGTTTCTCCTGTTTTGTCTTTCACGGTACCTTTTACGGTTACGTTTTGCGCCGATACGCTGAGCGATATCAGGGCTACTAATAGGGTTAGTAGCGCGGTGCGCGTGGTTTTCATCTTGTTAGACATTCTTAGCATGTTATTAAATAAAAGAGTTAGTTTCTATTTAGTGTGGTCGAACACACTGTTAATACATCGCTGCAAATGTATAAGATTGTAAACGAGGGTATGTGGAATATTTGTTTTTAGGGTGGGAATTTTTGTTATGTGTGTGGACTTTAAGAATATTCTCCCAGAAAATATGTTGGACAACATATTTCTGGAAGTGAGAGGGGTGTTATAGCTTTGGCTCAGGCTAAAACGATGTTTTCGATGGCTTCTGTCGTGTTGACAATATGTTTCGGACAGAAGGCCTCCAATTCGGTGCGCGGACGGAAACCCCACGTGACACCACAGGCGGTGATATGGGCATTGAGAGCCGTCTGCATGTCGACACCCGAATCACCTACGTAGAGGGTGTCGTCGGGAGCGATGGAGGTCTGCTTCAGGATGTCGAAGACGATGGTGGGGTCGGGCTTGGTAGCTATTCCTTCACGCTGGCCATAGACGGCGGCGAAGCGGATGGTGGGAAAATAGTGGGCGACGAGCTTTTCGGTAGCCGACTGGTATTTGTTGGAGGCCACGGCCAACTGGACTTGGCGGGATTGGAGACGGGCCAACAGTTCGGGGATGCCTGGGTAAGGGCGGCTCTTGTCCGCATTGTGCTGGTCGTAGTAGGGAACGAAATGGCTACGGACTTTCAAGACGTTTTCTTCCGTCTTTTCTCCTTCGGGCAAGGCACGTTCGAAGAGCTTGTTGATGCCGTTGCCTACCATGAACTTGTAGGCGGCTTCCTCATGGGTGGGGTAGCCCAGGGCCTCAAGGGCGTGGTTGGTGCTTTGTGCCAGGTCGGCGATGGTGTTCAGCAGGGTGCCGTCGAGGTCGAATATAACCAGTTTTTTCATCTTGTTTCCTCCTTCTGTTTCGTCTTTTTCTGCGCAAAAGTAGTATTTATTTCGATAGGGCGGTCGGGAGCGTGTGGAAAAAGCACTGTTTTACGAGGAAGAAAACGGCCTTTTCCTGTCCGTAAAACATAGTTTTGCGTGAAAAGGCTGATTCCCTTGTGTGGTAGTTAGGAAGCCCCGCCTGTCAGGGAGTGATGCGGAACCAGTCGATGTCTGCCCATCCGCCGTCGTTTGTCTTGATGGCGGGGCGGGTGCAGAAGGTGCCTATCTTGGCGCCTATCCATTTGCCTTCCTTGGCTTGGAAGGGGTTGCCCAGCTTCTTGAAGCTCTTCCCGTTGAGGCTATAGCTGAAGTCGCACATCACCACGAGGTCGTGACCACCTTCACTCTCGGCTATCTTTTGGCCGTCGCAACTGAACTTGACGCGCAGATAGATGGTCGGGTCGGTCAGGGGGACGGAGGCGTTGACCTGTTCGGGCGTGCCTTTTTCGGCTTTGGGGCACTCTACTTGCGAGAGCATCAGTCCTTTGTCCGTATTCTCAAGGATGAGGCCAGCGTAGTCGAGACCCATTACGACGAGGCCTGTGCGTTCGCCCTTGTACTTGCTGATGGGCTTGAACGTGAGCTTCATCGTGGCGGTGAAGTTCTTGGCAGGCGTCTTCTGAAGGAGCAGGTTGGCTACGTCCCACAGGTTTTTGTAGTCCTTTACGACAGGGTAGGAGTAGAGGCGGACGAGGCTTTGGTCGCCGGCATAGTAGGCCCACTTCTCGTTGATGTTGGCGTGCCATTGCCATTGGGGCGAGAGGGTGTAGCCGTCGAACTCGTCGCTCTCCTGTGGGGTGCAGGCGGAGTAGGTCTTGCCTACGTTGGGCTTCTTGTGTGTCAATACGGGTTGGCCGCATCCGTCGCCGTCCTTATCCTCTCCGATAACGGGCCATCCGTCCACCCACTTCATGGGTTGGAGGTGAACGAGGCGGCCATAGGCGCCTACGTCTTGGAAATGGAGGAACCAGTCTTCACCCGTCTGCGTGTCCACCCACGCGCCTTGATGGGGGCCGTTGACGGGCGTGTCGCCTTGTGCCAGCACGGTTCTCCATTCATAGGGGCCGTAGACGTCCTTCGAACGGAGTACGACCTGCCAGCCTGTGGGTACGCCGCCGGCGGGGTGGAAGATGTAGTAATAGTCGCCTTTCTTATAGAATTTGGGTCCTTCGCATGTTTCGTGCGCCTCATGGCCGTCGAAGACGATGCGCGAGGGGGTGATGGCCTGCGTGGCTTCGGCGTTCAGTTCGCAGATGGCGATGACGCTCTTCAGCTCGGCACGGCTGCCCGCATAGGCATGTACCAGATAGACTTTGCCGTCGTCATCCCACAAGGGGCAGGTGTCGATGATGCCTTTGCCGGCCTTTACGAGTACAGGCTCTGTCCAAGGCCCCTTGGGGTCTTTGGCTTTCACCATGAAGGCGCCCTGGTCGGGGTCGCCCCAGAAGATGTAGAATTCGCCGTTGTGGTGGCGGATGGAGGGGGCCCATACGCGGTTGCCATGTTCGGGCCGTTCGGGCGTACTTTCAGGAGTCAGTTTATAGGGGATGGCTGCGCCGATGAGGGTCCAATTCACCAGGTCCTTGGAGTGGAGGATCTGGAGGCCGGGCAGGCAGTTGAAGCTCGACGAGGTCATGTAGAAGTCGTCGCCCACGCGGCAGGCATCGGGGTCGGAGTAGTCGGCATAGAGGACGGGGTTCTTGTAGGTGCCGTCGCCCTGGTCGGCCACCCATACCTTCGATACGTAGTTTTCCGTCTGTTGGGCAGCCAGTGGCAGGCCGACCAACAAGCTGAGTCCTAATAGTGCTTTTGACAAATTCATGATAGACTGGTTTATCGTTTGGGTATTTATACGCACGAAGGCTGTTTTACACTCAACGGACGATGGTGACCTTTATCGGATTTTCCAACTCTTCCTTCCACTCCTGCATGTACTCGAACCAAGCTTCCGAGGTGGGGTAGCCGAAAGTCTCCTTGCGCGAGGTGAACATGGTGTAGTAGTGGAAGTGGTCACTACCGGGGGCGGAAACGGTGTAGAGGAAATTGTCCTTGTCCTTCACTTCCTTGCGGACATATTTTTGTGGGATGTAGGTGGCGATGCCGATGGTTTCCTTGGCATATTTCACCGTGTCGTTGACGGGCCAGTGTCTGCCCCAGCTACCTACCAGTCCTTTGTGGTCGGAGTAGGAGACGGTTTCGTTGCCCATGATGTTTTGCACGCCTGTACAGAAGGTTTCTTCCTCCAGCGGCTCTGCAAAGGTGGTCTCGATGCGCAGGTCGCGATGGCCGGCATAGAGGATGTAGCGGTGGGTCATGGTCAGTTCTTTCCCCTGGTATTCCCATCCTTTGGCTTCCACCTCCGCAACGGTGCGGATAGGACCATAGGCCAGGATGCGCTCCGTGCGGAAGGCGACAGGTGCCACGTGGGTGGCCTTCTGTCCGTCCCAACCCTTAAGGGCGCCGATGCCGCAACTATTTCCCACAAGCAACACATCGTCGCCAAAGCCGCGTGCCAGCTGTTCATCGTTGGGATAGAACTGGCTTTCCTTCAGTTCCATGCCTTTGTTGAACTTGCCGTAGGGGTCAAGAGTCTGTTTTTCATTGAAGTAGACGCGATAGCCTACGAGCTCGGATTCGAACATGGGGCCGTGGCCGTGTACCATGCTATAGAAATCTGTCGTGCCAGGTACGGTGATGGATTGTACGGGTGCGTGGCGGTTGTTTTTGGCGTCGCGTGCCAGCATTTGAGCGAATACGCGGGCGGGGTATTGTTTGGTTGGTTTGGCTGAGGAAAGAGTGAGGGTCAGTTCTTTATTCGTGTGGGCAGGCATGTCGATGACGAAGGCCAGTTCGTCTGCCTTCAGGTCGCCGTTGAGGTCGTCCAGCTGGGAGGGGATTTCCTGCTTGTTGTCCATGACCACGGCCGAACGTACCTGGAAGTTGGCTCCCGTTTGGTCGAGGCGGATGACTACGGGCGCATCCTTTTGTGTGCGGTCGCCTGTGTTCTCGAGTTTGATTTTCAGTTGTGTCGTTTCTTGTGCGGTCATCAGCATGCAGCTACCGCAAAGAATGCCCAGCAGGGCAAATAGTTCTTTTTTCATGATGTGTATGTGGCTTTTTAAATTACTTTGTTACAAAAGTAATCAAAAAAATGAAAGTTTGCGATGATTTCTCCAATTCAATCATAAAGAATTTCGCCCCTGCGGCCTGATGTGACAGACCACAGGGGGCGATCTTAATGAAACCTCTATACCTTTAGTTGTGTTGATTTATGCCGGTGGGTTAATGTTATTCGTTATGGTAGGTTTTTCCGTTAACTTTCACATTCTTGGAGTCTTTTACCTGCAACACTTCTCCTTGTGTACTTACTTGCGTGTTGTCAATCGTTACGTTTTCTGCCTGGCTGATGACAATACCCTGCCTGGCGTCGTTGATGACTACGTCCTTGATGTTGACGTTGCGTATCGGCATTTCAGGCAGGCCGTTGAAGAACATGGCCCGACCTATGTTGCTGGCCGTGATGTTCGAGATATGGATATCGCGGAAAGCGGGTGTTTCTTCTGTCACAGGCGGGATGGCGGCTTTCATGCGTCCAGCCAGCTCCTCTTCGGTCTCTTCACCTGCTCCCTTGCCGCCATAGAAGAGGTCGAACAGCAGGGCTTCATGAGGGATATCTATCATGTTGATGCGGTCGATGTAGATGTTTTCTACCACACCACCACGTCCTCGGGTGCTCTTGAAACGCAGGCCTACGTCGGTGCCCAGGAAAGTACAGTCGGCTACGTAGATGTTCTTCACGCCGCCCGACATCTCGCTACCTACCACGAAGCCGCCATGTCCATGCAGGACAACGTTGTTCTTTACGATAACATTCTGGCAGGGCTCGCCGCGTTTGCGACCGTCCTCGTCTTTGCCGGACTTGATGCAGATGGCGTCGTCGCCTGCATCGAACACGTTGTTGATAATCAGAGCGTTGTTGCACGATTCCAAATCGAGCGCATCGCCGTTTTGTGAATACCAGGGGTTGAATACCTTGACGTTATTGATCGTGATGTGTTCGCACGACAGGGGGTGCAGGCACCAGCTGGGTGAGTTCTTGAAGGTCACGCCTTCGAGCAGGACGTTCTTGCTTTTTACAATGTTGAGCAGGACGGGGCGAAGCCAGGGGCGGATTTCGTCCCATTCTTCATCGGTTTCGATGCCGACGGGGTTGTTGAATTCCTTGCAGGCTTTGGCGCCCTTGAGTGAACCTTCAGTGGGATACCAGATATCATCTTCCACTACACCGCCCGAGGCAACAAGCGTCTTCCATTGCGAGGATGTCATTTTGCCTTTCTTGACAGGGCGCCAGCTGTCGCCCGAGCCGTCGAACACGCCATGGCCTGTGATGGCGATGTTTTCAGCGTTTCGTGCCGAAATGGGCGACTGGCAACGACGTGTTTCCAGTCCTTCGAACGAGGTTTTTATGATGGGATAAGCCTGAAAATCGTCTGTAAACAATACCAGTGCGTTCTTTTCTGTATAAAGATTGACGTTGCTCAACAGTTCGATGGGCCCCGTCAGCCATAAACCTTCAGGGATGACCACTTTGCCTCCTCCCTTTTCGTGGACGGCTTTGATGGCGTCGTTGATGGCTTGGGTGTTCAACGTCTTGCCATCGGCTTGGGCTCCAAAGTCTTTGATATTGACCGTATAGTCGGGGAAAGACGGTTGGATGACTTGGGGCATACTGAAGGGAAGGTTCTCGTAGATGCTGTTGTCAATGCTGCTTTTGCATTGCGTGGTTTCCGCCTGTTGTGCGCAGGCCACAGGGACAATTGCGCTGGCAAGCACCAATAACTTCTTGACAAATGTGTTCATTCGTGATATCTTTTTTAATTTTTACCATTGCAAAAGTACCGTAATGTTCTCTGTCTCGTGTGTATTATTTGTTGGTTTAGGTGTATTTTTTGTCATTCAGCCACTTTCTTTCTTTGTTTTTCAAGAAACTTACGTGGAAACTTCCTATCTTTGCGGCGTGAACTTTATAAAAATAGGTATGAGTTACAATTTATTGAAAGGAAAAAAAGGCATTATTTTCGGTGCTCTGAACGAGCAGTCCATTGCCTGGAAGGTTGCAGAAAAAGCTGTTGAAGAGGGTGCAACCATTACGTTGTCTAATACTCCTGTAGCTGTCCGCATGGGCGAAGTATCTGCCCTGGCCGAGAAGTTGCATTGTGAGGTAATCCCTGCCGACGCCACTAGCGTAAAAGATCTGGAGAACGTGTTCAAGCGCTCCATGGAAGTGCTGGGCGGACCGGTTGACTTTGTACTTCACTCCATCGGAATGTCTCCCAACGTGCGTAAGAAACGTACGTACGACGATTTGGATTACGATATGCTGAGCAAGACACTGGATATTTCTGCCGTGTCTTTCCACAAGATGATACAGGCTGCCAAGAAACTGGGTGCTATTGCCGACTATGGTTCTATCCTGGCTTTGAGTTACGTGGCTGCCCAGCGTACCTTCTATGGTTACAATGATATGGCCGACGCTAAAGCTCTGCTTGAGTCTATCGCACGCAGCTTCGGTTACATCTACGGACGTGAACACCACGTGCGTGTGAACACCATCTCTCAGTCACCTACAATGACTACGGCTGGTTCAGGTGTGAAGGGTATGGACAAATTGTTCGACTTCGCCAACCGTATGTCTCCGCTGGGCAACGCTTCGGCTGACGAATGTGCCGACTATTGCATCGTGATGTTCTCTGACCTCACCCGCAAGGTCACTATGCAGAACCTCTACCACGACGGTGGTTTCTCCAGCGTGGGTATGAGCCTCCGTGCCATGGCTACTTATGAGAAAGGTCTCGACGAGTATAAGGATGCTAACGGAAATATTATTTACGGATAAACTTTTTTATAATTGAGAATTGATAATTGAAAATGGAAAATGGGGCTTCACCCCTTTAACTTTCCATGCTCAATTATCAATTTTCATTTTTTATTCTCTATTCAACTGATGGAAATCGCACTCTATCTGCTGCCCGTTACCTTGGGCGACACTCCCTGGGAGAAGGTCTTGCCTGGATATAACAAGGAAATCATAGTGGGTATCCGCCACTTCATTGTGGAAGACGTCCGTTCGGCCCGTCGTTTTCTGAAGAAAGTAGACAAGGACATTGATATTGATGCCCTGACTTTTTATCCGCTCAACAAACATACGTCTCCTGCGGATATTTCGGGCTATCTGAAACCGCTTGAGGGCGGTTTATCTATGGGAGTTATTTCCGAAGCAGGTTGTCCTGCTGTGGCCGATCCGGGTGCAGATGTGGTGGCCATTGCACAGCGCAAGGGCTTGAAGGTAGTGCCACTTGTAGGTCCTTCGTCCATCATCCTGTCAGTCATGGGTTCGGGTTTCAACGGGCAAAGCTTTGCCTTCAACGGATACTTGCCTATTGAACCAGCCGAACGCACCAAGAAGCTGAAGCAACTCGAACAGCGTGTCTACGCCGAGCATCAGACACAATTGTTCATTGAGACACCTTATCGTAACAATAAGATGCTGGACGATATTCTTCAGAATTGCCGTCCTCAAACGAAACTTTGTATTGCCGCCAACATTACATGCGAAGGAGAGTTCATCAAAACACGGAGCGTAAAGGACTGGAAGGGGCATACACCCGATCTGACTAAAATCCCCTGCATCTTCCTACTCTATCAGTGAGCATTGTGTGTGGAAAAGTTTCCGCCACATTCATCAATCATTGAAAAAACACGATTGTATTCGTCTTCGAAGCAATGGCAGAAGTAGTTCTGCCCGATGTTTTGTTCAATCTGCTGGATGGTCCATAGTTTGCCGGCTTGTCCTTTGTCACGTTTCAGTTGGCTTTCGTGGTCGACGGTTATTGTGAAGACATATACCAGGCGGTTGGTCATTTCGTTTTCCAATTTATATTTGAAATTGAATTTGAGGTCTTGCATGGATATTTCGGGCAGGACTTGACGCACCAGTCGGTGGATACCTTGCTTCAGTGTTTCGCCATAGAGCAGATAGCCTTCGACCGGCAGGTCGACTTTGCCTTTTTCAAAAGAAGAGCATTGAAGCCGTGGGCAGAGGTAAAGCATACCGTTCAGCGTGACAGCTACGCGTACAAAGGGTATCATATATTTCTGTTTCTTGCTCAAGGCATCGGAAGCCAATGCTTTGCCCACTACGTTGCCTTCGGCATTGACTATAGGGATGAAGATCGTCCGTTTCATCAGGCGGTTGAAATAGCTGATGCCTATCTGGTTGAATAGAATACTGAGAATGAATACCGCAGGCGGTGCTATGTGATGTAGAATGAAACTTGATTCGCCTTGGAAAAAGGAAGCGCCTGCCAACAGTAGGGCGAGCAAATGAACAGCGCCGAAAAGCAATACGACACGGGCTGATACGATGGTGGCTTCAACGCTTTGAGCCGACGACTGATGCTTCCTTTTAGAAGAACCGTAGTAAGCTTTCAGCGATTTACGGTTCAGGTAGAAGAGCAGAATTAATAGTAGGGTGCCTACTTCGAGGGTGAAGGAGTACCATTGAGGCTGGCAGCTGGCGGCGTAGAAATAATAGGTGAAGGCAAGCAGAACCAGCATAGCGGTAATGCCATATAACAGAATTTGCGGCAAGTGGCTTCCTTTTCGCAAGAATGTATAGGCGGAGAGGACGATACCCAGCAGGGCGCCCGCATAGATGGCCGTACCTAGCGTGGCTAGTTCGGACAGTATCATGGACACCAGGACGGGAATAAACCCCCATGCCATGTTATACTTGAAAGAAAGAATACTTTGTCGGCTCATGGGTGTATCGCTTTTTCCTTTTAAACAAAAAAGAGGCTGAGTTGTTCAGCCTCTTTTCTTTATTTCTTCAGGTAACGGAGTGACTTTTCCGCGTGGTAGGATGATCGTACCAGCGGGCCGCTCTCTACCTGCGTGAAGCCTTTCGCCAGCCCCGTTTCTTCGTAGCGTTTGAACTGCTCGGGGGTGACATACGCGGCTACGGGGTAGTGACGATGCGAGGGTTGCAGGTACTGGCCGATGGTCATGATCTGGCAACCGGCGGCGCGAAGGTCGTCCATCAGTTCCTCGACCTCGGCGGGTGTTTCGCCCAGGCCTACCATGATGCCCGACTTGGCCGTGATGCCACTGGCGGCTATCTGGCGGATTACCTCGAGGCTCGTGTCGTAGCGGGCGGCGCTGCGCACCAGGGGGCTGATGCGGCGCACGGTCTCCATGTTGTGGCTGATGATGTCGGGCCGTGCTTCGATGACCTGTTCCACCAGTTCTTTGCGCCCCTGGAAGTCGGGAATCAGCACCTCGATGGTGGTTTCGGGGTTCAGACGGCGTATCTCGCGGATAGTCTGTGCCCAGTGGGCGGCGCCCAGGTCGGGCAGGTCGTCGCGGTCGACAGAGGTCACCACGGCGTGCGAGAGCTTCATCAGCTGTACTGATTCGGCCACGTGCGTAGGTTCCTGCGGGTCGAGGGGCAGGGGGCGTCCTGTCTGTGTGTTGCAGAATTTGCAACTACGGGTACAGATGTTGCCGCCTATCATGAAGGTGGCTGTGCCCCGTCCCCAGCATTCGCCCATGTTGGGGCATCGGCCGCTGCTACAGATGGTGTGCAGGCAGTGCGACTCGACGATGCGTTTCGTCTCGGTGTAGCGTTCGTTGGCGCCGATGCTTATCTTGAGCCATTCAGGCTTGCGTACTCGTTCCATTTCAAGAATTGAAAATTGAGAATGGATAATGGAGAATTAATTCCCCATTAACCATTGATTAAAGAATTCCGTCAAGCGCGTGTACAGGTGCATGCGCGTGTTGCCGCCGAAAATGCTGTGGTTGCGGTTGGTATAGACCTGCATGTCGAACTGCTTGCCCAGCTGAACTAGGTGTTCGGCATACTCGGCACAGTTCTGGTAGTGCACGTTGTCGTCGGCCATGCCGTGTACCAGCAGGAGGTGTCCGTTCAGTTTGTCGGCACGGGTGAAGGCCGACGATGCCTTGTAGCCCTCGGCGTTCTCCTGTGGCGTGCGCATGAAGCGTTCGCCATAGACGGTGTCGTAGTAGTTCCAGTCGGTCACAGCTGCTACGGCCACACCTGCCTTGAATACGGAAGTACCCTCGCTCATACTCATGATGGTCATGTAGCCACCGAAGCTCCAGCCCCAGATACCGATGCGGTTCTTGTCCACGTAGGGCAGGCTGCCCAAGTAGAGGGCCGTCTCCACCTGGTCGCGGGCTTCCTTGACGCCCAGGTTCAGGTAGGTGCATTTCTCGAAGTCGGCACCGCGTCCGCCTGTGCCTCGTCCGTCCACGCAAACTACAACGTAGCCTTGCGAAGCCATGAACGTCTCCCAGCTGATGCCGAAGGCGTCGAGCACCTGTTGCGAGCCGGGGCCGCTATACTGGTATTGCAGGGCGGGATATTTTTTGGAGGGAGAGAAGTCGGTAGGCTTCATCATCCAGCCGTTCAGCTGGGTACCGTCGGTAGTGGTGAAGCTGAAGAATTCCTTCTTCGGCAGGTTGTATTCAGCCAGCTGGGCACGGAGCTTCTGGTTGTCTACGAGGGTGGTCAGCACCTGTCCGCGGTTGTTGTTCAGCGTGATGACCATCGGCGTGTCGAGGCTGGTGTAGCGGTTCAGGTAGTACTTCATGTCCGTGCTGAACTGGGCCGAATTGGTGCCCTGTTGCGTGGAGAGTTTCAGTTTCTTGCCTTTGCGGTCGGTCTTATAGACGGCGGTACGCATGGGGCTCTCCTCGTTGCTGGTGTAGTAGAAGGAGCCTTCCTGCGGGTCGTAACCCAAGAAATCTTTTACCTCGAAGTTGCCCGAAGTGACCTGCTTGGCCAGGCTGCCCGTCATGTTGTACCAGTAGAGATGGTTGTAGCCGCTGCGTTCGCTGACGAAGCTGAAGTTGTTGTCGTAGAAAACGACCTGATCGAATACGTTCTCCTTGATATACTTGTCGCTCTCGTCGCGGAGTATCAGCTTGCACATCGTGCTGCGCGGATTGGCGAAATAGAGGTCGAGGCGGTTCTGATGGCGGTTCAGCGTCATGATGGCCAGCTTTTCGGGGTCTTTGGTGAAGCGGATGCGGGGAATGTAGCCGTCTTCGTCCATCGGAACGTCGATCTTGCGGATGACGCGGCTCTTGATGTCAAACGTGTGAACGCTGACCTTCGAATTGGCTTCGCCCGTCTTGGGGTACTTGTATTCATAGGCGCCGGGATACTTCTCGTAGGCCTCGATGTGGGGCTTGTCGCCGGCAAAGACGGGGAAGGAGTAAGATTTTACTTCGCTCTCGTCCCAGCGCACAAAGGCCAGCATCTTACTGTCGGCGCTGAACTCCAGGGCGCGGTTGTAGGAGAACTCCTCTTCGTACACCCAGTCGGGCGTGCCGTAGATGATCTTGTTGCGTTCGCCGTCCTTGGTAACCTGACTTTCGCTGTTGCCGTAGTAGCGTTTCACGAGGAAGATGTTGTTGTCGCGTACGAAGGCCACCATCGAGCCGTCCGGCGAGAATACAGGTACCTGTTGCGGTCCGCCGTCAGAAAGTTTCTCCACCACGTTGTTGATTTTCCCCTCGAGGTTGCGCTTCAGGCTGTACAGATAGTGCACGGCCGTGTACGAGCGGCGGTAGATGGGGGTCGTCTCGGTGGCGATGAGCAGCATCGAGCCGTCGGGCGAGAAGCTGTAGCTGTCGAAGCGCTTGAAGGGGCACTCGCGGGCAGTGGCGGCGTCGAACAGCACTTCCACCTGCTTGCCGGTCTTGAAGGAGTATTTGATGATTTGTGTACCTTCGGCGTTCATTTGCGAGTAGTGTTCGCCGTCGCCGGGGATGGGGATGACTCCGTAGATGTTTTCCACGCGGAACGTGCCCGTCACGACATCCTTCAGCGTGAGCGGCTTTCCGCCTTGAGCGTAGGCTGCCAGCGTCAGGAGGCAGCAGAGTAGGGTAATGCTGATTTGCTTCATGTCTCTTTTTGTTTTTTTTGCAAAGATAAGCCACATTCGGCCGAATGCCAAAAAAGTGTCTCCGTTAAGACTTAAAATTCTGTTAACAAAACACGGATTTCGTGTTAATAAAACTAATGCACTGTTTTGCGGGTGGTAAAACGGTACTTTCGTACAGGTAAAGCGATGCTTTCTGATTGGTGATGCGGTGTTTGTTTTCTGTAGGTTGAGAGGATAAATCGATTTCAAAGACGGGGGAAAATGACGTTCCCGATGCGATTTTGCTTCCGATTTGCTGGAAACTTCTGATAAAATACCGTAACTTTGTGGCTCGATTTTGAAATGTAACTGATACGAATATGGCAGCAAAACCTTGTATTCCGAAAGGAACCCGCGACTTTTCGCCCATAGAGATGGCGAAACGCAACTATATATTCAACACCATCCGCGACGTTTACCACCTCTACGGCTTCCAGCAGATAGAGACGCCCGCCATGGAGATGCTCTCTACGCTGATGGGCAAGTATGGCGAAGAGGGCGACAAGCTCCTGTTCAAGATACAGAATTCCGGCGACTACTTCTCCGGCCTGACCGACGAAGAACTGCTGAGCCGCAATGCCTCCAAGCTGGCCTGCAAGTTCTGCGAGAAGGGCTTGCGCTACGACTTGACCGTGCCCTTTGCGCGCTACGTGGTGATGCATCGCGACGAGCTGACGTTCCCCTTCAAGCGCTACCAGATACAGCCTGTATGGCGTGCCGACCGTCCGCAGAAGGGACGCTACCGCGAGTTCTACCAGTGCGACGCCGACGTGGTGGGCAGCGACTCCCTGCTCAACGAGGTGGAGCTGATGCAGATTGTGGACACCGTCTTCAGCCGCTTCGGCATCCGTGTGTGCATCAAGATCAACAACCGAAAGATACTGACCGGTATTGCCGAGATTATCGGTGAGGCCGACAAGATAGTGGACATTACCGTAGCCATCGACAAGCTGGACAAGATAGGCTTGGACAACGTGAACGCTGAACTGCGCGAAAAGGGCATCGGCGACGAGGCCATCGCCAAGCTGCAACCCATCATCCTGCTCAGCGGTACGAACGAAGAGAAGCTGGCTACACTGAAAGAGGTGCTGGCCGCCAGCGAAACGGGCTTGAAGGGCGTGGCCGAGACGGAATTCATCCTGACCACCCTGAAGGCGCTGGGCCTGAAGAACGAAATCGAACTGGACCTGACGTTGGCTCGCGGTCTGAACTACTACACGGGCGCTATCTTCGAAGTGAAGGCGCTCGACGTACAGATAGGAAGCATCACCGGCGGCGGACGATATGACAACTTGACAGGTGTCTTTGGCATGGCAGGTGTCAGCGGTGTGGGCATCTCGTTCGGTGCCGACCGTATCTTCGATGTACTCAACCAGCTCGACCTCTATCCGAAGGAAGCCGTGGACGGCACGCAGCTGCTCTTCATCAATTTCGGTGAAAAGGAAGCGGCTTTCTCCATGCAAGTCCTGGCGCAAGTCCGTGCGGCAGGCATACGCGCCGAAATTTTCCCCGACGCCAGCAAGATGAAGAAGCAGATGAGTTATGCCAACGCCAAGGGCATTCCTTTTGTGGCACTGGTAGGCGAGAATGAGATGAACGAGGGTAAGGTGACACTGAAAAACATGGAAAGCGGCGAGCAATGTCTGCTCACCCCTGCCGAACTGGTGTCGGCCATACGCAAATGAGCGGTAAAAAAACAAAATACTATTAAAAAGGAGCGGATTCCGCTCCTTTTTTCGTATATTTGTATCGGGCGTGAAATAAAAATGTAACGTAGTGGCGCTACTTTTGCACCGTTGCATTACATAAAGAAGAAGGAGGTAAAATATGGTTTCCATTCCGTTGAACGAAGAAAACAAACACAATTTGTTGATCGGTGTAATTATGGTTATTTTGGCTGTCCTGTTCCTATTATATATGGGCAGCTCGATGGTGAGGTCCACCAAGGCTTTTTGGGAAGAAGGTAACATAGAACGTCTGCTCGAATAAGGGCAGGCGTTTTTTTGTTTTCGGACAAATTGGACGTATTGCGACATTTTGGCAGTTTCTTTCTGCCAAAATAAGTTTGGCACGCTTTTCGTATATTCTTTTTCGCTTGCGCTAAGCAGGCAGAAAAAAGAAAATAAAGTATAACATATAAAACGAAAAGTGACTATGAACATTAAACCATTGGCAGACAGAGTTCTGATACTCCCTGCACCCGCAGAAGAAAAGACAATCGGCGGTATCATCATTCCTGATACAGCAAAGGAGAAACCTTTGAAAGGTGAAGTGATAGCAGCCGGAAACGGTACGAAGGACGAAGAAATGGTGCTGAAAGCAGGCGACCACGTACTCTATGGCAAGTATGCCGGCACGGAAATCGAACTCGACGGTACCAAATATCTGATCATGCGTCAGAGCGATGTACTCGCCGTACTGGGATAAAAACTTTCAATTTTCAACTTTCAACTTTTAATTAGACGAAATCATGGCTAAAGAAATTTTGTTCAATATAGATGCCCGCGACCAACTGAAGAAGGGTATCGACACACTGGCTAACGCCGTAAAAGTAACTCTGGGCCCGAAAGGCCGTAATGTTATCATCGAGAAGAAGTTCGGTGCTCCCCACATCACGAAGGACGGTGTGACCGTTGCCAAGGAAGTGGAGCTGGCCGACGCTTATCAGAACACTGGCGCACAGCTGGTTAAGGAAGTCGCTTCGAAGACAGGAGACGACGCAGGTGACGGTACAACAACTGCTACCGTACTGGCTCAGGCTATCGTAGCCGAAGGCTTGAAGAACGTAACGGCTGGTGCCAGCCCGATGGACATCAAGCGTGGTATCGACAAGGCCGTTGCCAAGGTGGTTGAATCCATCAAGTCTCAGTCAGAGATGGTTGGTGACAACTACGACAAGATCGAACAGGTAGGTACCGTATCTGCCAACAACGATCCGGTTATCGGTAAACTTATCGCTGACGCTATGCGCAAGGTTTCCAAGGACGGTGTCATCACCATCGAGGAAGCTAAGGGTACGGATACGACCATCGGCGTGGTAGAAGGTATGCAGTTCGACCGCGGTTATCTGTCGGCTTACTTCGTAACCAATACCGAGAAGATGGAATGTGAGATGGAGAAACCTTACATCCTGATCTACGACAAGAAGATTTCCAACCTGAAAGATTTCTTGCCTATCCTCGAACCCGCCGTACAGACAGGCCGTCCTCTGTTGGTCATCGCAGAAGATGTAGATAGCGAAGCATTGACTACCCTGGTAGTGAACCGTCTGCGCAGCCAGCTGAAGATCTGTGCTGTGAAGGCTCCGGGCTTTGGCGACCGTCGTAAGGAAATGCTGGAAGATATCGCCGTACTGACCGGTGGTGTAGTGATCAGCGAAGAGAAGGGCTTGAAACTGGAACAGGCTACGATCGAAATGCTGGGTACTGCCGAGAAGGTTACTATCACGAAGGACAATACGACCATCGTAAACGGTGCCGGCGACAAGGAGAACATCAAAGAGCGTTGCGAGCAGATCAAGGCTCAGATTGCCGCTACAAAGAGCGATTACGACCGTGAGAAGCTTCAGGAACGTCTGGCCAAGTTGTCCGGCGGCGTGGCAGTGCTCTACGTAGGAGCCGCTTCCGAAGTCGAGATGAAGGAAAAGAAGGACCGTGTGGACGACGCTTTGCGTGCAACGCGTGCCGCTATCGAAGAAGGTATCGTGCCGGGCGGTGGCGTGGCCTACATCCGTGCCCTCGAAGCCCTCGAAGGCCTCAAAGGCGACAATGCCGATGAAACCACGGGTATCGAAATCATCAAGCGCGCCATCGAAGAGCCGCTCCGCCAGATTGTGGCCAACGCGGGCAAGGAAGGTGCCGTGGTGGTTCAGAAGGTACGCGAAGGCAAAGGCGACTTTGGCTACAACGCACGTACCGACGTGTACGAGAACCTGCATGCAGCAGGCGTGGTAGACCCCGCCAAGGTTACTCGTGTAGCGCTGGAGAACGCCGCTTCTATCGCAGGCATGTTCCTGACAACGGAATGTGTCATCGTTGAGAAGAAGGAGGACAAGCCCGAAATGCCGATGAACCCCGGTATGGGTGGCATGGGCGGCATGATGTAATCGGCCGATTTCCCCTGATACATTAAACATATAAGCAGCCACGGTGTCTTGTCAGAGAGATACCGCGGCTTTTATTATATGAACCATTAACCATTTTAACCATCAATCATTAACTATGGCTTTTATCGATTATTACCAAGTATTGGGTGTGGACAAAAGTGCCTCGCAGGATGACATCAAGAAGGCCTACCGTAAGCTGGCGCGCAAGTTCCATCCCGACCTGAACCCCAATGACCCTACGGCCAAGGAGAAGTTTCAGGCCATCAACGAGGCAAACGAGGTTCTGAGCGACCCGGAGAAGCGTAAGAAGTACGACGAGTATGGCGAACACTGGAAGCATGCCGACGAGTTCGAGGCACAGAAGCAGGCCCGTCAGCAGGCAGGGGGCTTCGGAGGTTTCGGCGCTGGAGCGCAGGGTTTCCACACGGACGGTAACGGCACCTACTGGTATTCGTCCGACGGACAGGAGTTTACGGGCAGCAATGCAGGCGGATTTTCCGACTTCTTCGAGGAACTCTTCGGCCATCGCGGACGGAGCGGGCGGAGTGCTCAGGGAGGTTTTCGCGGCCATGACTATCAGGCTGAACTGAACCTGACGCTTCGTGAGGCTGCGCAAACTCATAAACAGGTGCTCAGCGTGGGCGACAAGCAGGTGCGTATCACCATTCCTGCCGGTGTGGCTAATGGCCAAGTCATCAAGCTGAAAGGCTATGGAGCTCCGGGCGTGAACGGAGGTCCTGCGGGCGATCTCTACATCACGTTTGTCATTGCCGACGATCCTGTCTTTAAGCGGTTGGGCGACGATCTGTATGTCGATGTCAATACCGACCTCTACACGGCCCTGCTGGGTGGCGAACAGTTGGTGAATACTTTGGACGGACAAGTGAAACTGAAAGTAAAGCCAGGCACGCAGAGCGGTACCAAAGTACGTCTTAAGGGCAAGGGATTCCCTGTTTACAAGCAGGAAGGCGTGCAGGGCGACCTGATTGTGACCTATCACGTCCAGTTGCCCACCAACCTGACAGAGGAACAGAAAGACATGTTCCGTAAAATTCAGCGTATGAACTAACTAAAAAAATGAACCGTTATGCAGAATGAATTGATTGTTGTCAGCGATTATTGCGACAAATGTCATATAGAGCCGTCGTTCATCGACCTCCTGCAGGAAAATGGACTGGTCGACATCTTGTTCGATGAAGGCCGTCCGTGCCTCACTTTCTCCCAGTTGCCCGACGTGGAGCGTTACAGCCGTATGTACTATGACCTCTCTATCAATATGGAAGGGATCGATGCCATCCATCACTTGCTGGAGCGTATGGACGAGATGCAACGCGAGATACGCGACCTGCGTACCCGTTTGCGGATGTATGGAGATGTGTTTTGAGGTTTCCCGCAATGGCCTGAACGAAGCGGAAAAGATTGTTTGGCTTATCGATAAATTTGACTATCTTTGTAGCCAATAATGAAAACTTCTAAATAATGTAATCATGATGAAAAAAACAATCCTCGTTGCCGCATTGGCATTGCTGGCCTTCGACATGTCGGCCAAGAAGAAGACTGAGCCCAAAGAAGAAGGCTTCGTTTTCACTACCGTAAAGGAAAACCCCATCACCAGCATCAAGAACCAAAATCGTTCGAGCACGTGCTGGAGCTTCTCCAGCCTCGGCTTCTTGGAGAGTGAATTGCTGCGCTTGGGTAAAGGTACTTACGACCTGTCCGAAATGTTCGTTGTACATCACACCATGGTAGACCGTGCCGTTAACTACGTGCGCTATCACGGTGATGCTCCCTTCTCGCCGGGCGGAAGCTTCTATGACATCATGTATTGTATGAAGAATTATGGCCTTGTGCCGCAGGAAGCCATGCCGGGTATCATGTACGGCGATTCACTGCCTGTACACAACGAACTGGATGCCGTTGCCGGCGCCTATGTAAAAGCCATCGGCAAGGGCAACTTCAGCAAGCTGACCCCCGTATGGAAGAACGGTATCAGTGCTATCTACGACACTTATCTGGGCAAATGTCCCGAGAAGTTCACTTATATGGGTACGGAGTACACACCGAAGAGCTTTGCCGCCAGTCTGGGTATCAATCCTGATGACTACGTGTCACTGACTTCGTATACTCACCATCCTTTCTACACCCAGTTTGCCATCGAGATTCAGGACAACTGGCGCAACGGCTTGTCCTACAACTTGCCTATTGACGAACTGATGGCCGTTATGGACAATGCCATTCGCACAGGTTATACTTTTGCATGGGGTAGCGATGTGAGCGAACAGGGATTTACCCGTGATGGTATCGCTGTTATGCCCGATGCAGCTCGTGGTGCCGAACTGACTGGCTCTGACATGGCTCGCTGGACTGGTATGACTGCTACGGACAAGCGTAAGGAATTGACTTCTCGTCCTTTGCCTGAAGTAGAAGTAACGCAGGAAATGCGTCAAGTTGCTTTCGATAACTGGGAAACGACTGATGATCATGGTATGGTTATCTATGGTATTGCTAAAGATCAGACCGGTAAAGAATATTTCATGGTTAAGAACTCTTGGGGATTGAGCGGTAAATACAAAGGTATTTGGTATGCATCCAAAGCTTTCGTTGCTTATAAGACGATGAACATCCTGGTACATAAAGATGCCGTACCTGCTGAGATCAAGGCCAAGCTGGGTATTAAATAAATAGAAACAAATCCTAATGTGAAGGGTATCCAATGTTTTTTGGATGCCCTTTATTTTTTTCGATGTTTTTCACTACATTTGTCTGCTACAAAATGTATTTATGGAAGAAGCACTCATTAAAAATCATCTGAAACAAGGGGATGAAAAGGCATTCAAATACCTTTACGAGCAACATTATGCACTTCTTTGCCGTTTTGCTGCTCAGCTGACCAATGATATTTCCCTTGCCGAAGAGATGGTAGACGATGTGATCTTCTATTTGTGGGAACACCATACAGAGATTGAAATTTCAGGCCCACTACGCAATTATCTGCTTCGTGCCGTTCGCAACCGTTGCTTGAACGAATTGAACTCACAGACCTATCGGATGGAGCAAAACTGTTCTTCCTATCTGCTTCCTGAGAATGTTCAGCTGATAGAAAACTTGTTTCCTTCCGAAGATCATCCGTTGGAAAATATACTCACTCAGGAATTGGAGGACTTGTTGCGTCAGAGCATAGAGGAACTGCCGGATGCTTGCCGGACAGTTTTCAAAAAAAGTCGGTTCGAAGAGAAAAAATATGAAGAAATTGCTTCTGAACTTAATATCTCGATAAATACAGTCAAGTATCACATAAAGAATGCTTTAGATATCCTTCAGAAAAAGATGGCTCCCTATTTGGAAGTGCTTTTTCTCTATTTTTTCATCAAAATCTGAAAAAAATAGCATTTTACACTACCCTTGATGCCTTGAATTTTGTCTTTACTATATAACCGTCGAAAAAGATGCCAAACAAAGAGTCATATATCGAAATGGATCGCCTGATAGATCAGTACATATCAGGACATGCTGATAGAGATTGCATTGAACAACTGAAACAATGGAGTCTCGAATCGGATGCACACCGTATTTATATACGTGACCGGATCGAATTATGGTATACTACATCCACTTTGTATGGGCAAAGCCAACCCGATGCAGAACTGGCTTTTTTAAGATTCAAGAATCGAATCAAAAAACAGACTGCAGAGATTCATCCTCACAAACAACAATCGTTTGCTCGATATTTTTGGCGTATTGCTGCTGCTGTATTGGTGTTGGTGTTACCTCTGGCTGGTTATTGGGGAGGAAAGCAAAACATGGAGAATGCCTTTGCCGATATCGTGATCGAAGCTCCTGTCGGAGCCCGTACCTGTATGTACTTGCCCGATGGTACTCAAGTATGGTTGAATTCCTGTTCACGCCTGACCTATTCCCAGGGATTCGGAATTAACGATCGTAATTTGAAACTGGAGGGTGAAGGCTATTTTGAGGTATCGCGCAACGAACAGCTTCCTTTTATTATCCATACGCAAGAAGTTGATGTGACCGTGTTGGGAACCCAATTCAACTTTAAAAACTATGCAGACGATTCGGAAGCCAGTGTCTCGCTTTTGTCGGGTAAGGTAAAGTTGAGTAATCACCTCAGACAAGAGGAGACGTTATATCTGCAGCCCAATGAAAAGGTGACATTGAACAAATTGACTGGAGAAATGAAGACTACTCGTACTCAGGTGCAGAATTCCAAGATATGGACCCATGATGAGCTGTTTTTCGATGAAGAGTTGTTGGAGGACATCGCTAAAAAGCTGATGCGCAATTACGATGTAAAGATAGAGGTGGCCGATTCACTCAAAAATACTCGTTTTTATGGTAGTTTCAAGATGTCGGGAAGCACCATTGAACAGGTATTGGAGACCATTTCTTCGACCAACCGTATGAAATATAAGCAAGAAAAAGGAATATATATTCTATACTAACTTAATGTAGAACCTTAAAAGAGAACAAAACCATGAAACATTCCCTTTCCGGATAAATCCGAGCGACAGAAAGGCTTGCATAAAAAAGGAGGATGCGGCCACATCCCCCCCTTGAATACTCTGCCAAGCCACAGCAATGCCTCATTCGCGTTTGGAGAGCATGCAAAAATACACAAAACTCTTCAAATCTAGCGACCTGAATCTAGTAATAATCATTAAATCAAAGAGAAATTATGAATTATATCCAAAAGGCTATTTTAATAGCCGGAGCAGCCTTTTGCTTTAATCTGACGATGTCTGCTCAAGATATTACATTGAAAAACAAGAATATAACCGTCAAAGAGGCGATGGAAGAATTGAAAAAGACGTCTGGATATTCGTTTGTCTTTTCGTCAAAAGATGTGAACACGGGAAAGAGAATTTCCATATCCGCTAATAAAGCCTCTATCGAAGAAGTTGTCAATCAAATATTGAAGGGACAGACTGATTTGACGTATGAAATACGCGACAAAAAGATTATTGTGCGCAAAGCCGTATCCAATGCAGCTCCAGCTCAGGCTGGTAAAGTAAAAGGTACTATTACCGATGCGACAGGTATGCCGGTCATTGGCGCCGCTGTCAAGGAAAAAGGTACCAGCAACGGAGTTGTGTCGGATATCGATGGCAACTTTGCTCTGGAAGTAGGTGCCAATGCAACTCTTGAAATCTCCTATATAGGTTATAAGACTCTTGAAGTAAAAGCCTCTCAGCAACCGATGAACATTACGATGGTAGAAGACGCTGAGATGCTGGACGAGGTGGTAGTCGTAGGTTATGGTTCCCAGCGTAAGTCCGACTTGACGGGTGGTATTGCTTCTGTTAATGCCGAACAGTTGGAGATGGTAACCAGCAACAACCTGTTGGACAAACTGGCGGGACAAGTACCGGGTTTAAGTATTACCACAACTAATGCTCGTCCGGGAGAAGAACAATCATTGCGTATACGTGGTATTAACTCCTTGACAGCCAGCAATACTCCGTTGATTGTGTTGGACGGCATCCCCTACAACGGTTCGTTAGGTGATATCGACCCCGAAATCATCGAAAGCCTCTCAGTATTGAAGGATGCTTCTTCAGCTGCTATTTATGGTTCGCGTGGTTCGAATGGCGTTATCCTGATTCAGACAAAGAAAGGTAAACAAGGTAAGCCGCAAGTGACGTATAAAGGACAGATAGGTCTGGAGCAGACTCAAAGTCGGTTGAACTTGATGGACGGACCCGAATATCTGCAAATGCGACAGGAATACAATCGCGAGAAATTGGGGTGGGAAGGTGACCAACTGGCTCCTGAGAACATTTTGCACCCTATAGAACTCGAAGCTTATAATGCAGGTATTAGTACGGACTGGCAGGACTTAGTGTTCCGCAATGCTTTGACCAATCGCCACACAGTGAGTGTAACCGGTGGAACAGAGGCTACCCAATATTCAGCCACCATTTCCAATCTGAAGCAAGAGGGCGTAATGAAGAATACAGGTATTCGTCGTACCAATCTGTCGTTGAATGTGGTGCAGAATTTCAATGCTTGGTTAAAAATAGGTATCGGTACGCAGTTTGTCAGCAAAGACGTGGACAAGAACCAACCCAATCTGGAAGCTGCTCTGAAAATGAGCCCCTATGGAAAATTCTTGGACGAGTCCGGCAACTATGTCGATTATCCGATGCAGGAAACGCTGTTCTCCAATCCGCTGGCCAACATCAATGCTACGACCGATAATAACTACCGCAACCTGTTTCTGTCGGCATTTGCGGAAATCAAGTTGCCGGTCAAGGGATTAAGTTATCGTACGAATTTCGGTTATAACTATCGTAATTCTTTCGAAGGATCTTACTACGGCCGTAACACGCTGAGCGGAAAGAATTCGGAAGGTAGCGCTTCTATCTACAACAGGCAATACGTCGATTATACTTGGGAAAACCTGGTGAATTACAGCAACCAGTTCGGTAAGCATAAACTGGATTTGACGGGACTGTTCAGTATGCAACAAACTTCAGATCAGAATGCTAATCAGAGTGCCGACTGTTTCGTGAACGATGATTCTGAATATCACAACATGAACGCCGGTGAGAAAAATATCAAAATAACTTCAGGCCTGACGGAAACCGCCACCTTGTCTTACATGCTTCGTGCCAACTACAACTTCGACAACCGCTACATGTTGACCTTGACAGGACGTGCAGACGGCTACTCGGCTTTCGGTGCTAACAACAAGTACGCCTTCTTCCCCTCGGCTGCTGTAGCCTGGAACATCAGTTCGGAAGATTTTATGGAAAAGGCACTCGACAAGGGAGTAGATATGTTGAAGCTACGTTTATCATACGGTAGTAATGGTAACCAAGCCATCAGCGCTTACCAAACGTTGGACCGCTTGAGTACTTCCAAATATATTTGGGGTGACGGAACTACCGGTGTAAATGGTAGTTATATGGGATTTGGCAGCGTAGGTAACCCCAATTTGAAATGGGAGACTACCCATAGCTTCAATCTCGGTATCGACTTCAGTTTCTTTGGTGAACGCCTGAGTGGTAGCATCGAAACCTACGTAGCCAATACCAAAGACCTATTGATGAGCCGTAAGGTGCCGGTGATGAATGGTTTCAGCAGCATCATGGACAACATCGGCCAAACACGTAACAAGGGTGTGGAAATCAACTTGAACTCCGTAAACATCCAGACTCCGGATTTCACTTGGAATACTAACTTGAACTTCTTCTTGAATCGAGATAAAATTGTTGATTTACGTGGAGACGGCAAGGATGACATCGATAACAAATGGTTCATCGGTGAGCCGCTAAGAGTTTTCTATGACTATAATGTAGTGGGAGTTTGGCAATATGACGATCCCGGATATAAAGCGGAGAAAATTGTAGGAAGTGATGGTAAGGTGACCATTAAAGAAGGTTTCTACAATGAGGAAGGTAAAGAGATACAAGCCGGTGCGAAGCCTGGTTCGGCCAAGCTGGAAGATGTGAATGGAGACGGCCGTATTACTGCTGCTGACAAGAAGATCATCGGTTCCAAGACTCCAAGCTTCCTGATGTCCATGGGCAACCAGTTCCATTACAAGAACTTCTCCCTGTCGTTCTTGCTGAACGGTGTATTCGGTCAATGGAAAGAACGTCATGACCTGAATCTGGAACGTTGGGATATGCGTTTCAATTATATCAGCGGTATGGAATACTGGACACCGGAAAACCACAGCAACAAGGTGACTTCGCTGATTTATACGCCTTATGATAAACACTCGTTCTACTCCAAAGTGAACTATGTGACGGTGAAGAACATCACCTTTGGTTATGACCTGGAGAAGAAATGGGTGAAAGCCATGGGTGTCCAAGGAGTGAACATCAACGTGAGTGTCAACAACCTTTGTTCGTTCAGCAACATGGACAATACGACCAACCTTGATGCCGACAACATGTACTACGGCTACCCTACTAACCGCTCTTACATGTTCGGACTTAACGTAACATTCTAAACAAAACTTAACAAGATATGAAAATGAAAAAGATAGGATATATAGCCATTGCTTCCCTGCTCGCATTGAGCAGTTGTTCAGATTTTCTGGACGAAAACCTGAAGGGTTCGCTCGCTCCAAGCAACACGTATACCAGTACCCATGGTTTTGAAGTGGGTGTCACCGGCCTGTATGAATATTGCCGTTCGGAATGGAACTGCTGGGGCGGTGAAGGTAACTCTTACAGCCACGGAGGTGCCACGCCTTACGAAGTACTCCAGATAGGTACCGACCTGGCCAACACCGGGCACAATGACGGTACGTTGCAAGTGTTCGATAATCTGTCGTACACACCACAGACTTCTTTTATCAAGTCATGGTGGGAGTTTGGCTACGGATTGGCCTCCAATGCCAACCTGATATTGGAATATTCAGAATATCCTGATGTGGCATGGGACAAACCAACAGACAAAATAGGTTTCCAGGCCGAAGCCCGTTTCTTCCGTGCATATGCCTACCGTTATTTGGTTTATCTGTATGGCGACGTGCCGTATGTGGACAAGGTGGAACGCGATTTCCGCATCGACTTCACCCGTACGCCAAAGGATGAGGTATTGGGTCACATGATTGATGACCTGAAATTTGCCGCAGAAAACCTTCCTAAAGATCCGGATGCCGTACTGCCGGGACGCCTGACCAAATGGGCAGCCCTGCATCTGTTGAGTGAAGTCTATCTGATGGCCGGCATGAATGCCGAAGCCGAAGATGCAGCCGAACAGGTCATCAATTCCGGCTACTTCCACCTGATGAAGGAGCGTTTCGGTACACAGACCAAAGAACCGGGCGATGTGTTCTCTGATCTTTTTAAGGAAAACAATCAGAATCGTACGTCGGACAACATGGAGTCCATCTGGGTGATGCAGCTCGAATACAATGTCATTGGCGGCGGTGATGAGAGTGAAGACTGGACCAAGCGTGCCTGGGTGCCCAAATACTGGGATATCGCCGGCTTCCAGATTGCTGATTCTTTAGGCGGACGCGGATTGGCCCAGCTCATGGGACTGCCCTGGTGGATTGGCAACGACAGCCATTTCTTTGAGGATACAGATATCCGTAACTCTGAATACAACATCAAGCGTCATTGGTATTACAATAACCCTGATGTAACGGAGACTTACGGCAAGCCCTGTGAAATGACCGATGATCTTTGGCAGGCTGGCAAGCTTTGTCCGGCCATTACGAAGTTCTTCTATGGCGTCATCGGACGTGGTGGCGACGAAGGTTATGGCGGCAATACGAAAGACCGCATGAAGTTCCGTCTGGCCGAGACCTATCTGCTGCTGGCCGAAGCCCGGATGAACCAGGGTGATACGCAGGGGGCTGCCGACGCCATCAACGAAGTGCGCCGCCGTGCCGGAGCCAGCGAAATCACTGCAGCCGATGTGACAAAAGACTTCCTGGCAGACGAGCGTATCCGTGAGTTGGCCGGTGAGGAGCTGCGCCGCTTCACTCTCTCGCGTCTGGGTATTCTGAAGGAACGTTCCGTGAAGTACAATGACCGGGTTGCGCCTCGCTGGGACGACAAGTTCCTCTTGTGGCCCATTCCGCAGAGTGTTATCGACTCCAATACAGGAGCCGAATTCCCGCAGAATCCGGGTTGGGAACAATAATTATGCTTGTTTTTAATAGGAACAAGGTGTAAAGCCTTGTTCCTTCCTCAATTCTTTATCTAACCCTAATCTGAAAACCAAGAAAAACGAATTATACCATGGCAACAACCGACATCAAATATACCCTGAATGCACAACTGGCAGATAATACTTTGACCGTAGACGATAAAGACGACAAGATTCTGACCCTCGTCAGTGCCGGAACGGCAGACAAGCAACGCCTTATCAGCGAAATCATGGAAATCAATCCTGGATTGGAGCGTGAAACCGTCGAGGCGGTCATCAATCTGGAACAGCGTGTTCTGAAGAAACTGCTCCTGACGGGCTATCGTGTGAACACGGGCCTGTTTAGCGCCGTGGCACAGTTCACCGGAACGGTGGAAAACAACGTCTTCGACCCAGCCCGCAACAGTATCCGTATCGCTATGACGCAGGGCAAGGAGTTGCGTGAAGCCATCGAAGCCACTACGGTGAATATCGTGGGCGAAAAGGGAAGCGCTATGTATGTGGCAGGCGGTACCGATACGGCTACCAGTCTGTCGGGCTTTACCGCTACAGCCGGACGAAACTTTACGCTGACGGGGCAGCGCATCAAGCTGGCGGGCGACGATCCTTCGGTAGGCATTACCTTGACCGACGCCGAGGGCGAAGTGACCCGCATCACCGACGACATGATAGCCCTGAACCAGCCTTCGAAACTCATCTTCCTTATTCCTGCCGGACTGGCAGATGGCGAATATAAGCTGACCGTAACCACACAGTACAGCAGCGGACAGCTGCTGAAGACACCGCGGAGCGTCACCAAAACCCTCTATATCGGTCAGGCGCCAGCCGGAGGCGGAGAACCCGGTGGCGGAGATGAAGAAGAAGGTGGAAGCCCGCTGTAACTCTACCGAATGATAGGGACTTTATCTGCCGGTGGATAAGCCTCTAATCCGGGAGCAGATAAGCCCTTTATCTACCGGTGGATAAACTCTTTATCCGGGAGCAGATAAGCTCCTTATCTACCGGTGGATAAACTCTTTATCCGGAAGTAGATAAACTCTTCATAAAATAGACAAGATTAAGAAGCTTGTTTTCAATCGAGGTATTGCTTTGGGGTAAAGATTGATTCTCAGGATAACATTCTCCAGATAGACATTTCCAACATTTTAATCATGAATAGACTACTACTCTTTATATTCAGTCTCTGCATCGGTTTCGGCCTGTCGGAGGCTGCCATCCCTCAATTGTCTCCCCATCCCCAGAAAGTGAAGGAAAACGGAAAAGCCTTTCCCGTTTGAGCAAAACGACCGGTCTACAGCAGCTGGGGCGGCAAGCTTGGGAACGGCAGTCATACAACCCTTGATTAAGCACATTATGGAAACCAAATTTTAAACAACCAAACTTATGAAAAAAGGATTATTATACCCCTTATTGTCCGCGGCTTTATGGATGACGGCAAGTGGACTTAATGCCCAGACGCAGGAAGTGGATCTTTCCGGCACATGGGGCTTCCAGACCGATTTCATGGATTTCCGTCGCGGCTCGCTCGATGTACGCTACATGCATCGCCTGCAAGATACTATCGTCCTACCTGCCATTACGGATGATTACCAGATAGGATGGAAATCACCTTACTGTCACATTGACCGCTTAACGCGTAAGTATGAATACATGGGGCCCGCCTGGTACCAGCGTGAAATTGCTTTCCCAAAAGAATGGGCGGGCAAGCGTATTTTCATGTACTTCGAGCGTACTCACTGGCTTAGCTCTATCTTCGTGGATACGAAGGAGGTTAGCAAGTTGGATTACATAAGTGTCCCTCATTGCCATGAGTTGACAGACTTCGTGAAGCCCGGAAAAACGCATCTCATCACTTTGTGTATTGACAATCGGTATCAGTATGATACGCACAAGTGGAATCACGCACACACAGAGTTCACCCAAATCAACTGGAACGGTATCTTGGGTGAAATGAAGCTTATTGCCGTTGATCCCGTTTATGTCGATGATATGCAACTCTATCCTGATGTGACGGAAAAGACTGTCACTGCTCGCTTGCAAATACGCAACTACACCGGTAAGCCTTTTGAAGGCACCGCGCGTTTCCATATAACGGGTGATGACGGATACAATCTGACCCGCGAACTGCCCGTGAACGGCAAGGACAGTCTTGTCAGCTTTGAAGGTAAAATTGCCTTGGGTAAGGACATTCAGTTGTGGGACGAGTTTCATCCCAATCTATACCGTGTGGAGTGTAAACTCCTGACCAGTGTTGGAGAAACCAATTATGAGCATGAGAAGGAGGTTACCTTCGGTATGCGTGAAGTGGCACAGGGCAAGAACCATGTTCTTGTCAATGGCCATCCCATACACTTACGTGGTACGGTGGAGAATGCAGTCTTTCCTAAGACTGGCTATGCTCCGGTGGACGACGCGTCGTGGGAACGTATTTTCCGTATCCTCAAAGATTATGGTATGAATCACATGCGTTTCCACTCCTGGTGTCCTCCTGCGGCCGCCTTCCGCATGGCGGACAAGCTGGGTGTATACCTACAGGTGGAACTGCCCATGTGGGGGAAAGACGGAGAACCGGGCGAACCTGCCCGTTGGGACTTCTTCCGTCGTGAACAGAAGGCTATCCTGAAAGAATATGGCAATCATCCTTCTTTCATACTCTATTGTAATGGTAATGAGATAAGTGGTGATTTTGACTTTATCGAAGAGTTGACCCGCTACGGTCGGGAGCATGACAGTCGTCATCTCTTCAGCGGATCCACTGCTCGCAAGCGTGTGGCTTCCGACCAGTTCTATACCACTCATCAGACTACAAGTGGTGGCGCTACCGTCTATGAAGGCCGTCCCTATACCGACTGGGACATCTGCAAGGGAACAAACATTGACGTACCTGTCATTTCGCATGAAACCGGCCAGCGTTGTGTTTATCCGGACTACAGCATCATCGCTAAGTTTGATGGCCCCGTTGAAGCGCGCAACTTGGAAAAGTTCCGTAGTCAGTTGGAAGCTAATGGTATGGGTGATCAGGCTGATGATTTCTTTCGTGCTTCGGGTGCGCAGACTGTCTTCGAGTACAAGGATGTCATTGAAGCACAGCTTCGCACTTCTACTTCAGCCGGCTTTCAGTTGCTCTCTATCAACGACTTGCCTGAACAAGGTTATGCGCCGGTGGGCATTCTTGATCCCTTTTGGGATTCAAAAGGATTGATTACCCCTGAAGAGTTCCGCCACTTTTGTTCGCCCACCGTACCTCTACTTCGTTTTGAGAAACGTGTTTGGAATGGTGGAGAGACTTTTGAAGCCGTAGCAGAAGTCTATAACTTTAGCGATCGCTCTTTGAAGAACTCCAAAGTGTCTTGGCAACTGCTGGATGAACAGGGTAAGACACTGCGGCAAGGCAAGCTGAAGACGCAAACCTTTTTGTGTGATACTGTAATACGAGCAGGTTCGTTCAGCTGTATACTACCTGAAGGATCAGAACCGCAGAAGCTGACTGTACAATTGCTCGTAGGTAAGGATTATGTTAACAGTTGGGACATTTGGGTTTATCCCAAAACTGGGCAGCTGATGCAATCCACCGCTGATGTACTCTACACCACAACTTTCGATGCTGTGGCCAAGCAGCAGCTACAGGCTGGGAAGAAAGTTGTCTTATTGCCTAATCCGAAACAAGTGAAAGGGCGTCGTTCTTCGTTCCACAATCACTTCTGGAACCCTATTATGTTCAAGTGGGCACCCATGACGTTAGGGTGGCTTATCCATGATGACAGTCCCGTGTTCGACCATTTTGTCACCGAGAATCATCCCGATTGGCAGTGGTGGGACATACTGAACTATGCCAAGGTTATCGAACTGCAAGAGACTCCGCAAGCTTTGCGTCCTTTTATCCAAACTATCGACTCCTATGATAGCAACCGCAAATTGGGTATCGGTTTTGAGGCACGGGTAGGCGGAGGTAAGCTGTTAGTGCTGGCGCTGGACACGCAAAAAGACATGAACAAACGTCCTGCTACCTGTCAGTTGCTGGAAAGCATTGACCGCTATGTGAAAAGTGAGAAGTTTAATCCGCAGGTGGAATTGGACACCGCTTTCATCGATTCATTCCTTACCACTAAACAAACCTTCAAGAAATGATGAAGAAACAATTATTGACAGCCATTTTGATGCTTGCCGGGCTTGTTCCTGCAAGCAAGGTGACAGCACAGGAAATTCTTTTCAAAGAGGCTGCTTCGCTGGAACAAATGAGCGAGGAAAGCCAGGAATGGGAGGAACTGCCTTCTATGAACGACTTGGGCATGGATGCAGGTGGATATGCTCTCTATGAAACTCAAGTGACCGTCAGCGGAGGTAAGGCCACGCTGGAAATAGAAAATGTGCGCGACTATGCGGTAGTTTGCCTGGATGGGGAAACTGTGGGTGAATTGGATAATGATTCCCGTAGCCTGACATTCCAGGCAACAGACGGAACGCATACGTTGCAACTCTATGCTGAAAACATCGGCCGTATCACTTACGGCCCCGAAATATTGGACAATTCGAAAGGCTTGTTCGGCACAGCCACGCTGGATGCTGAACCGTTGACAGGTTGGATAGTCACTCCGTTGGCTATTCATGCCTGTGACGGGGTGGACCAGCTGAACTTTGGACCGATGGAGGAACCTCATCGTCCTTGCTTCTACCGAGGAACATTCACTGCCCCGACTGGTGGAGAATGGCATTTGGACATCAGAGGGTGGGGCATGGGTGAAGTATGGCTCAATGGCGAATATTTGGGCACATACTGGGAACAGAATGCCCAACAGTCATTGCCCGTTCCCGCTTCGATGCTGAAAAATGGTGAAAATACGCTAATAGTATTTGATTTGAAGAATAACGGAAAGCGTACCATGAAGCTGACTGACAAACCTGTATTCAACTAATCCGACAAATAAATTTCTATGAAAAAAAGATACCTGTTTATTTTACTTCTCGTCGCAGTGCTATTTTGTCCTGTAGCGCAGGCACGTAAAATTACCTGTTTCAACGAAGGATGGCAGTTTATTAAAGGCCCCTTTGCAAACAACATCGTGTCCGCCCAAAACCAATGGAAGCGGAAATGGAATCCTGTTACCCTGCCTCACACTTGGAATGCTCGTGACATGCAGGAAATCGAACGGAACTTCTACGAAGGCGAAGCCTACTATCGAAAAGAATACTTCTGTCCTGCCGAACTGAAAGGAAAACGTCTCTATTTGAAATTTGAAGGTGTAGGAAGTTGTGCTGAAGTTTACGTGAATGGTAAGTTGGTAGGTAGCCACAAAGGTGCTTATGGGGCTTTCGTTTGTGAAATGGGCAATGCCTTAAAGTATGGCGAAAGAAACCAGATTGTGGTCAAAGTGAGCAATGTGTCCCGTCCGGATGTTATTCCCGTCAATCATAGCTTATTCGGCGTTTATGGAGGTATTTACCGCCCTGTCTGGTTGATTGTTACTGAACCTTGTAGTATTACTTTGTCTGATTATGCTTCGTCTGGCGTCTATATCACTCAAAATAATGTCTCTTCCAAAAGTGCAGGTGTGAAGATAAAAGTGAAACTGGACAATGGTACTTTGCAACCCTCGCAAGTGAAACTGGAGAACACTATCTATACTAGGGAGGGGAAAAAAAATTGTTCGGATGTACAGGACATTCGTCTTTCACCTCAAGGTATCAAAGACTACGTGTCAGAGTTTACTATGAAGAAACCCCACCTGTGGCAAGGACGTAAAGATCCCTATCTTTACAAGGTAGTGACTCGTTTGATACAGGATGACAGGGTCGTCGACGAAATGGTACAACCACTCGGTTTGCGGCACTATGAAATCGTGGCTGGAAAAGGCTTTTTCCTGAACGGTGAAAAATATCCCATGTATGGTGTGACTCGTCATCAAGATTGGTGGGGGTTGGGTAGTGCTCTCAGTAATAAGGAGCATGACACCGATCTTGCCATGATTATGGACATTGGTGCTACTACCGTGCGTTTTGCCCATTATCAGCAGTCGGATTATATCTACTCGAAATGTGACAGCTTAGGACTTATTATTTGGGCAGAAATTCCTTTTGTAAATCGTGTGACTGGGCAAGAAAGGGAAAATGCGCATTCTCAGTTGCGCGAACTGATTCGTCAGAGCTTCAATCATCCATCTATCTATGCATGGGGACTGCACAACGAAGTGTATGAACCGCATGAATATACGGCAATGTTGACGAGGGAACTGCACGAACTGGCCAAGACAGAAGATCCCGACCGTTATACTGCTGCTGTCAACGGTTATGGCCATGCGGAACATCCTGTGAACTTTAATTCCGATATTCAGGGGATGAATCGTTATTTCGGTTGGTATGAAAAGAAAATACAAGATATCAAACCTTGGGTGGAGGAACTGGAAAAGAAATATCCTGAGCAGATACTGATGCTGACTGAATATGGGGCTGGTGGGGTCGTGACACATCAAACCGAGCAATTGGCCGAGTCTGGAAATCCTTGGGGACAGTTTTATCCTGAAACTTTTGAAACAATGCTACATGAATACCAGTGGAGTGTAATAGCTGAGCATCCCTACATCATCGCTTCCTATTTTTGGAATATGTTCGATTTTGCTGTCCCTACAAGAGTCGGTGGATGTATCCCTGCGCGTAATATGAAAGGTTTAGTGACTTTCGATCGAAAAATAAAGAAAGATGCTTATTATTTTTACAAAGCTAACTGGAGTCGAGATCCTGTGGTCTATCTGACTGAACGTCGTTATATAAACCGCGAACGAAAAAATACACATGTGACTGTATATTCCAACGTAGGAATTCCCAAAGTCTATTTGAATGGTAAGGAACTGACCACCATGCATCAGGGATACACTCAAATACATTACGTGTTTGATGCTGCGTTGGACATGGGAAGGAATGTGGTGGAAACCATCGTAACAGCTCCCGATGGACAAGTGTACCGCGACCATATAGAATGGAACTATGCCGGAGAAAGTGACCGGAAAGCGGATGTTTATGAAAATCCGAATGAACATTTTGGCCTTTAACAAGCGCATGACTGAATTTCTATTTATAAACAAAAAAGAAATAGGAACAATAAATTACATGAAAAAAATAACATACAAATATCTGCTTTTGGCTATCATTGCTCTTTTGGGTGGAGCATGTGATAAAGAAAAAGGAATTTTCCAAATCAGAGACCATGCTTTTTATCTGAACGGAAAATCGGTGCAACTCATTTGTGGCGAAATGCATTACCCGCGTATTCCGCGAGAATATTGGCGTGACCGTATTAGGCGTGCCAAAGCGATGGGTATAAATACAATTTCTACTTATGTGTTTTGGAATATACATGAACGTCAGCCTGGAGTATTCGATTTCGAGGGACAAGCTGATTTGGGTAAATTTGTAAAAATTGCCCAAGAAGAAGGTCTGTATGTTATATTACGTCCGGGACCCTATGTTTGTGCTGAATGGGACTTTGGCGGTTATCCGGCATGGCTTCAACAGAATGAAGACATGGTATATAGAAGCCGGGATCCAAAGTTTCTGAATGCTTGCGAACGGTATATTAACAGATTGGGAAAAGAAGTAGGTGATCTTACTATTTCTAATGGAGGCCCTATATTGATGGTGCAGGTGGAAAATGAATATGGATCTTATGGTAATGATAAGGAGTATTTAAGTAAATTGCGGGATATGTTGCGGAATGCTGGATTTAATGTCCCGCTCATAACTTGTGATGGTGGTGGACAGATAGCAGCTGGTTCTGTAGAAGGCGTTTGGCCTACAATCAATGGTGCTACAGGCGAGGATATTATGCAGACTTTGGATAATTATATTCCCGATGGTCCTTATTTCGTGGCAGAATTTTATCCGGCTTGGTTTGATGTTTGGGGGCAACCTCATTCTGTTCGTAATTATGAAAAACCGGCCAAGCAGCTGGATTGGATGTTGCAACATGGTATATCGGTCAGTATGTATATGTTCCATGGAGGTACCAATTTTGATTATACCAATGGAGCTAATACAGCTTATGGGTATGCTCCTCAACCTACCAGTTATGATTATGATGCGCCTTTAGGAGAGTATGGAAATGCTACTCCGAAGTATTATGCTTTTCGTGAAGTTATTCAGAAATATCTACCTGAAGGAGAAAAGCTTCCTGACGTACCAGAAGAAAATCCAATCATATCCTTTCCGACTGTGAAATTGGCACAGTCCGCTCCATTGTCTGCCGCATTTACGAAACGAATCAAAACTCGTGTTCCTTTAACAATGGAAGCTGTCCATCAGGATTTTGGATACATCCATTATGAAACAGAGTTGACCGAACAGATTAAAGACGGTATTCTGGTACTAAAAGATTTGCGCGACTATGCTGTTGTTTTGTTGAACGGCAAATATGTAGGAAGTTTGGATAGAAGACATCGGCAGAATAAATTGCGGATTTCTGTTGATGAAATTCCGGCACAGCTTGAAATTCTTGTAGAGAATGTTGGACGTGTGAATTATGGGGAAGATATTCAGAATAACTTAAAAGGTATTACGGATAAAGTATTGTTGAATGGTAAAGAAGTAGAAGGGTGGATAGTCAGTCCCCTTCCGCTTTATCAGGCTGATGTGAGAAAATTCAACTGGAATGACGCTTCGGTCAAAGGATCTCCAGCCTTCTTTAAAGGTACGTTCCATTTGGATAAGATTGGCGATACCTTCCTGGACGTACGTGGATGGGGAAAAGGAGCGGCATGGATTAATGGACATTCTTTGGGTAAATTTTGGTATATAGGACCTCAACAGACCTTATATGTGCCGGGACCTTGGCTTAAAGAAGGTGAAAATGAAATCGTAATATTCGAAATGGAAGATCAAGGATGTCGTACTGTATGCGGATTGGACAAGCCAATATTAAACGATGTTAGAAAAGATAAAAATGCACCAGAGCGCGAAACAAAATATGATGAGCAAGAACCCATATTGGACAGAGGAGACCAAATTTATGAAGGACAGATGGAGAAAAATGCAGACTGGCAGACATTTATGTTTAATGGAAAAAAAACGTTGCGGCATTTATGTTTAGAAGTCTTGTCGTCTTACGATGGAAAACATTCTTGTATTAGCGAAATAGAATTGCTGGACGGAGAAGGAAAGAGCCTTTCGAAAGATTATTGGAAAATATTATATGCCAGCACGGAACAGAATGGCGAAGGGTATGCTGACCAGTTGATAGATGGTGACGTACATTCTTATTGGCATTCTCAATGGCAAAGCACAGCTTCTCATTTTCCTCATCAGTTGATTATAGATTTAGGAGAAATACAAGTGATCGGAGGAATACGTATAAAGTTACGTAATTCACAGGCTGCCGGTTGTATTAAAGACTTTCGGTTATATGGACGTCCTCAATTCTTTTTGTTTCGTAACCGCAAATAAATCATACTCAATTTAGTACTTAATTTTAAGTTGTAGAGAATTATGTTTAAAATATTCGTTACTCTTTTGTTTTTGTGTGTCCATATCCTAGTTGACGCACAAGAAAACAAGCCTTTCGTCATCCCCGAACTGAAAGAATGGAAAAGTGCTGAAGGTACATTCACGCCCACCGATGGAGGACGTGTTGTTTATAGCGCCCGTCAGCCGGAACTGAAAGCTACTGCAATCACCTTTGCCGAAGATCTTCACCTTATGTTCGGCAGCATATGGACTGTCAGTACCGACAAAGCTCGTCCGGGCGACATCGAACTGACACTCCACACCAAACGTCCCAAACATTCACCGGAAGAATACGAAGTCAGTATCGGCAAGAAAGTCCGCATAACCGCTCCGAAAGCCGTTGGCATCTATTGGGGAACACGCTCACTGCTACAAATCATGGAACAGAACGAAGCACACGCATTGCCCTGTGGTACCATTACCGACTGGCCTGATTACGCAGTGCGTGGTTTCATGCTGGACTGTGGTCGAAAGTTTATCCCCTTAGAGTTTCTTCAGGATTACGTCCGGATCATGTCCTACTACAAGATGAACACTTTCCAGATACACCTGAATGACAATGCCTTTCCACGGTTTTATCACTGGGATCTGATGAAAACCTACTCTGCTTTCCGACTGGAGTGTGACACCTATCCGGGATTGACGGCACAAGACGGCTCCTATACGAAACAAGAGTTCATCGACCTGCAGATATTGGCCGAAAGCAAGTTCGTCAACATCATCCCCGAAATCGATGTCCCTGCCCATTCACTGGCCTTTACCCAATACAAACCCGAAATAGGGAGTCAGAAATACGGAATGGACCATCTGGACCTGTTCAATCCGGAGACCTATAAGTTTGTAGACAATCTCTTCAAGGAATATCTGGAAGGGGAGAATCCGGTTTTCAGAGGGAAACAGGTACACATCGGTACGGACGAATACTCCAACAAGGACACGGCTGTAGTCGAAAAGTTCAGGTACTTCACCGACCACTACATCAAATATGTTGAGAAGTTCGGCAAGCAGGCATGTATTTGGGGCGCACTGACGCATGCCGCCGGAAAAACACCGGTCAAGTCGGAAAATGTCATTATGAACGCCTGGTACAACGGATATGCCGACCCGGCAGAAATGATCAGACAAGGCTACAAGCTGATAAGTATCCCCGACGGATGGTTATACATCGTACCCGCAGCCGGATATTATTATGACTATCTGAACACCGAACGGCTTTACAAGGAATGGACGCCTGCCCGTATCGGGAAGGCTGTTTTCGAAGAAAAACATCCCTCCATTCTGGGAGGCATGTTTGCCGTCTGGAACGATCATGCTGGCAATGGCATTTCAACTAAAGACATTCACGACCGTGTATTCCCTGCCGTACAGACATTGGCTGTAAAGATGTGGACTGGAGCACACCCGGTATTACCCTTTGAAGCTTTCGATCAAGAACGCAAGCAACTAAGTGAAGCACCAGGAGTTAATCAAAGGGGAAAGATAGGAAAAGGACAAGGACTGGTTTATGAACAATCCCAAATACACCCCAATTCGACTCTGCCTTATCGGGAAGCCGGATACGGCTATCGAATCGAATTCGACCTGCAAGGACAACCTGAAGCCTACGGTACAGAACTGTTCCGCTCGCCTACAGCCGTATTCTATCTGTCCGACCCCATCAAAGGCATGATGGGATTTGCTCGCGACGGTTATCTGAATACCTTCCCCTATCGGGTAAAAGACGAACAGGTAAAAGTCCGCGTGGAAGGTGACAACCGTTCAACACGTCTTTATATCAACAACAAACTGATAGAAGACATGCAAATAGGTCGCCAATATTTCAACGGGGGGAAAGACTCCATGAAATATGTACGCACACTGGTGTTTCCATTGGAAAAATCAGGAAACTTTAAAAGTCGGGTAACCAATTTGAAAGTATTTCAACAACAATAGTAAATGAGATGAAAATGAAAAGATTGACAGTCATGTTATTATGCGTCGGAATGTGCTTTCCGGCTTTAGCTAGAAAATTTCAAGATCCATTTCCCCACAAAAAGGAAATCTATAAAAAGGGCTGGATCGACTTTAACAAAAACGGAAAGAAGGACATCTATGAAGACCCGACACAGAATATCGAGAAACGAATCGACGACCTGCTTTCACAAATGAACCTGGATGAAAAGACTTGCCAACTGGCTACCTATTACGGTTACAAGAAAGCTCTGGAAGACAGCGTACCTACCGCCGCATGGAAAACAAATATACTGAAAGACGGAATAGCCAACGTAGACGAACACCTGAACAAGGAAATTGGAGATCCGAATACATTGGCCACGGCGCTGGCCGAAACTCAACGTTTCTTTGTGGAATATACTCGATTGGGTATTCCTGTGGATTTTACAAATGAGGGAATTAGAGGTCTATGCGCGCGTAGTGCAACCAGTTTTCCGTCGATGAATGGACTGGGATGTACATGGGACAAGGAACTGGCTTATATGCAAGGTGTCATTGAAGGCCGGGAAGCCCGTGCCATGGGCTACACCAACATCTATGCCCCTATTCTGGATGTAGCGAGAGACCAACGCTGGGGGCGGTGGGAAGGGTCTATCGGTGAAGATCCCTATTTAGTAGCACGTATCGGAGTAGCCATGAGCAAAGGTATACAGAGCCAGCGGGTTGTATCCACTCCCAAACACTATGTCGGTTACGGTGACTGTAAGGCGGCCCGTCAATGGGATTCGCGTACTGATCCTCATATTACTCCTTCGGAAATGTATTATATTCATGAATACCCCTTCCGGAAAGTCTTTCAAGAAGCAGGCGCTTTGGGCGTGATGTGTGCCTACAATGACTACGACGGGGTCCCTATGGCCGGTAATTATCATTATCTGACAGAAGTTCTGCGTAAAGAAATGGGATTCAAGGGTTATGTAGTATCAGACAGCTATGCTATTGGCCGTTTGAATGGTGTACACAAGGTTACCCCCAATTTTAAGGAATCTGGGCGTAAGGCTATAGAGGCAGGACTGAATGTACGCACCGAGTTCAATGATCCTACTGAATACATCACAAATATTCGCGAATTGGTACTGGAAGGCAAGCTATCTATGGAGAGGGTAGATGAATTGGTAAGAGATGTCTTGTATGTTAAGTTCTGGTTGGGCTTGTTCGACAATCCCTATACCGGTTCTACCAAGGAGGCTTCCGATATCGTTTCATGCGAAGATCACTTGAATACCGCATTGCGGGCTTCGCGTGAATGCCTCGTACTGTTGAAGAATGCTGATAACATGCTTCCCCTCCAGACCCGATACCGCAAGATTGCCGTCATCGGTCCCAATGCCGACTCGAAAGATTACATTCCAGCACATTATGGTCCGATGGGCTTCGAACGTTTTTATAGTGTAGTCGACGGACTCAAAAGTGTCTATCAACATGATGATGTAGAAATCAATTACGTCAAAGGTATCGATATCGTAAACCCGGGTTGGCCCGAAAACGAACTGATGTGCGACACCCTGACGACCGGCGAACAACAATCCATACAGGAAGCCGTAGAACTGGCACGCCGCAGTGACGTGGCCGTACTGGTATTGGGAGATAACCAACGCACCTCCGGCGAAAGCCGTACACGTAGCAGCCTCGATTTGCCCGGACATCAGGAACAGTTGCTCGAAGCAGTCGTAAAGACAGGAAAGCCTGTTGTGTTGGTTCTCATCTGGGGACGCCCCACAACCATTAATTTTGCTGACCGTTATTGCAAAGGAATTTTGGCTGCTGGATATCCAGGTGCACAAGGCGGACTGGCCATTGCAGAAGCATTGAAGGGAGACTATAATCCTGGAGGCAAACTTACCGGTACTTGGCCCAAAACCGTCGGACAACTTCCGATGAATATACCGACCAAGCCCAATGCCAACTGGGAACCGATGGAATACCGTTCTGCTGCAAACAAGGGATTGTTGTACTGCTTCGGACATGGGTTATCCTATACAACTTTCCGTTATGACGATTTGAAGATAGACAGTATTCACACCCAGACCGCTCATGTCAAAGTATCGTGCCGAGTGACTAATACGGGAACTGTGGCTGGAGACGAAGTGGTACAGCTATATGTCAACGATGTAGTAAGTTCTACCACCACCTATGAGAAGAATCTTAGGGGATTTGAACGTATCCATTTGCTGCCAGGTGAAAGTAAGGAAATCACTTTCAACATCGTTCCCGATGATTTGATACTTATTAACGAACAGAAGGAACGGGTAGTAGAACCTGGCGAGTTCAAAGTGTTGGTGGGCAGCTCATACGAGGACATTCGGCTGGCTGATAGTTTCTACTATCGTTCGGATATCGCAACGGATGGAGATCTTCAGCCTATAGAAAAAGGAAAGATGATTGATGAATCGAACTTCAAGGAAGAAAAGGAATAACGAAGGAGTTTCTAAAATGAAAGAGCCAGTTTCTGCATGAAAATGCGAGAGCTGGCTCTTTTTATATCGTCTTATTTCTACTGTCATTTCGGCAGGGCTTTTTTACACTTCGGTAGTTTTTTCATGATTGCAACAGTGATAACCATTACTTTTACTTCCGCAAAAATAAAGAAATCTTGAGATGCTTGAATAAAGGATAAAAATGCTTCTGCTTAAGCATTATTAGTCAAAACACAAGCAGTAAAAAGGCATGGATTTTGTTTTAATAATAAAGCTTGGGTAATGTTGCCCGGCAGAAAAAATGTGAACGATGAAGAATTTGACATGGATGATGGCGATGTTCCTGCTCATGCTGGCAGGGAGTGCCGCAGCACAAGAAGAAAAGGAATTGACAAAGGCTGAAAAGAAAGCCTTGCAGGAACGTATTGACAAGTATCTGCACGATGAGGCAGAAGAGGCTCTTAACAACCGCGCTTTCACACTGGAGGCTGATCAGGTGATATTCAAGTATGGACAAACGGCACATGTGACGGCTAATACTAACTTTGTGTCGGTGAAGGATGACCATGCTGTTGTGCAGACTGCTTTCAATATTCCTGTCAGTGGTCCGAATGGACTGGGTGGTGTGACTGTAGAAGGGATATTTTCGGACTATGAGCTGAAAAAGGACAAGAAAGGAAATATTTCGCTTTCTATTAACGTGATGGGTACAGGTATTTCGGCTCGTGTGGACATCACGCTCTATGAGGGAAGTAACAAGGCTACGGTCAGCATTACGCCTAACTTCAATTCGAATCGCATGACGCTTAACGGTGTGATCGTGCCGATCGAAAAAAGTAGCGTATTCAAAGGACGTTCTTTATGAGAAGGACAGGACAAATGATGTGCAATAAACTTAACTATAGAAAATTATGAAAAAGATTTTATTATTGGCTTGCATGGCGCTGACGATTGCGGCATGTGAAAAAGATCCCGATCTGGGACAACTGGATTCGGATATGGTGGTTTACACCGATTATGACAGCGAGACGGATTTCAGTAAATTTCAGACTTATTTCTTGCCGGACAGTATTCTGGAGGCAGGAAGTCACCACGCTACATACTGGAAAGACGAGAATGCGCAAAAACTCATTGACGCTGTAGTGGCCGAAATGAATAGTCGTGGTTATCAACGGATCACTGATCCTGAACAGAAGTCGGAGGCTGACCTTGGCGTACAGCTTTCCTATATCGCCCAGCGAGTAAATATCTCCAGCGGTTGGTGGGGCGGCTGGTGGGATTATGGCTACTGGGGTCCCTGGTGGGGCGGCTGGTACTATCCTTACACTGTCAACTATAGCTATGATACCAATACGCTGGTTATGGAAATGGTAGACCTCTCGGATGGGGGAGAGGAGAATGCCAAATTGCCTGTGGTATGGTATGCTGACGCATCGGGTTACCAATATAATTCGAATTACGATATCCGCCTGATGACCGAGGCCATTGGACAGGCTTTTGAGCAGTCACCCTATATTCAGTCTAACAAATAAGAAACGGAGGTTTACAATGAAAACAATATATAACCAAAACATACTGAAGACTCTAGCGTTGGCAGCTTGCATGCTGCTGGCCTTCCTTCCACAAGCACAGGCTCAATATGCTTCGCAGCGAAAAGTACACTTTGCCGTAGATTGGCAGATGAATGCTCCTCTGGTTACCGATTTCACTGACAAAATCAGTGGCTGGGGTATGAATTTTGAAGGCGTTTACGACGTGACGTCCCATTTTTCGGCTGGTGCGTTCCTCTCGTTTCATACCAATCATAGCTACGTAGGGCGCCAGACCATCAGTCTTTCGCCAACCGAAAGCCTGACTACGGACCAGCAACGCTCGGCTTTCCAATTACCTTTCGGAGCCACGACGGCTTATACCTTCTGCACGAATTCGAACGTCCGCCCTTATGTCGGTGTCAAGCTGGGAGCCATGTTTGGCCGTTATACTACTTACTTTGGTACAGGTGGTCTTTATGATACCAGCTGGGGATTTTATGCCTCGCCTGAAGTTGGCCTCAAAATCTATCCGAACTTACAGAAGAACTGGGGCTTCCATATTGCCGGTAACTATAGTTATGCGACGAACCGGGCAGAGACATTGACTGTCGATATTGAGGGACAGAACAACGTCGGGTTCCGCCTGGGTGTCTTGTTCTGAACGAGGACAGACCGTCCTTTTTATATTCTGTGATTTATTTGAAGAGCCCGCAGGCTTGTCATAATCTTTGGCAAACTTGCGGGCTTTTCTTGTAAATAACAGGAGGAAAATGGGTAGGGGAACAGGGTGTAATTGCTCATTCCCGTCTGTATTGTGCATTTTCTGTCCCTATTTCTTGCCAAACCCGACACTTTCCGTAAATTTGCAGGCTGATAGCCAACTATATATTGACAGTTGACAGAAATAAAAAAGAGAAATACTTATACTAATTATTTAATATCATGAGTTTGAAAATCGTAGTATTGGCAAAACAAGTGCCCGACACCCGCTGTGTGGGCAAGGATGCCATGAACGCCGACGGTACCATCAACCGTGCGGCCCTTCCGGCCATTTTCAATCCGGAAGACCTCAATGCGCTGGAGCAGGCGCTACGTCTGAAAGACGCACACCCGGGATCGACCGTCACCATGCTCACCATGGGACCAGGACGTGCAGCCGAAATCATTCGCGAAGGACTTTACCGTGGTGCTGACGGCGGCTATCTGCTGACCGACCGTGCCTTTGCCGGTGCCGACACGCTGGCCACCTCGTATGCACTGGCCACGGCCATCCGCAAGATTGGCGAGTATGATGTCATTGTCGGCGGTCGCCAGGCTATCGACGGCGATACGGCACAGGTAGGCCCGCAGGTGGCTGAGAAACTGGGCTTGCCGCAGATTACTTACGTAGAGGAAATCCAGGAAGTGAAGGACGGTCGTATTCGCGTGAAGCGCCATATCGATGGTGGCGTGGAGACTGTAGAAGGTCCGCTGCCCATCGTGCTCACCGTGAACGGTAGTGCCGCTCCTTGCCGTCCGCGCAACGCCAAGTTGGTGCAGAAGTACAAACGTGCCATGGGCGGACAGGAGAAAGCTGCTCTGACTAAAGACGGTGCTGAACTGCCCTATGCTTCGCTCTACGAACAGCGCCCCTATCTGAACATCACGGAGTGGAGCGTGGCTGACGTCAACGGCGATACCAAGCAATGCGGTCTCAGCGGTTCGCCCACCAAGGTGAAGAAAATCGAGAACATCGTCTTCCAGGCCAAGGAAAGCAAGACCCTGACAGGCAGCGATGCAGATGTAGAGAACCTGATTGTTGAACTTTTGGCTAACCACACTATCGGATAAAGAATTATGAACAACGTATTTGTATATTGTGAGATGGACGGCTGCCATGTTGCCGACGTCAGTCTCGAACTTTTGACCAAAGGCCGTAAGTTAGCCAATGAATTGGGCTGCCAGCTGGAAGCCATTTGCGCCGGCACCGGCCTCGAAGGTGTAGAAAAACAAGTGATGCCTTTCGGCGTAGACCGCGTACACGTGTTCGACGCTCCGGGTCTCTTCCCTTATACTTCCCTGCCTCACACTTCCATCCTTGTCAACCTGTTTAAGGAAGAGAAGCCTCAGATCTGCCTGATGGGTGCTACAGTCATCGGCCGTGACCTCGGCCCGCGTGTATCTTCGGCCCTGACCAGCGGATTGACCGCCGACTGTACACAGCTGGAAATCGGTAGTCACGAGGACAAGAAGCTCGGCAAGACTTACGAAAACCTGCTCTACCAGATCCGTCCTGCTTTCGGCGGTAACATCGTAGCCACCATCGTCAACCCCGAACACCGTCCGCAGATGGCTACTGTCCGCGAAGGCGTGATGAAGAAAGAGATTCTCGACGAAAACTATCAGGGGGAAGTAATCCGTCACGATGTGGCCAAGTACGTGCCCGAAACGGACTACGTAGTCAAGGTCATCGACCGCCACGTGGAGAAGGCCAAACACAACCTGAAAGGCGCTCCCATCGTAGTGGCCGGAGGTTATGGTATGGGTTCGAAGGAAGGCTTCGACATGCTGTTCGAACTGGCCAAGGAACTCCACGCCGAAGTAGGTGCCAGCCGTGCCGCCGTCGACGCCGGCTTTGCCGACCACGACCGTCAGATCGGTCAGACGGGTGTAACGGTTCATCCCAAACTGTATATTGCCTGCGGTATCTCCGGCCAGATCCAGCACATTGCCGGCATGCAGGACGCAGGTATCATTATCTCTATCAACAACGACGAGAACGCTCCCATCAACGCCATTGCAGACTATGTCATCAATGGAACGGTGGAAGAGGTAATTCCTAAAATGATTAAGTACTACAAAAAGAACAGTAAGTAATGGCAAACTTTTATACTGAACACCCGGAATTGCGCTTCCATCTGAACAACCCGCTGATGGAACGCATTTGCGAACTCAAGGAACGCAACTATAAAGACAAGGATGAGTACGACTACGCGCCGCAGGACTATGCCGACGCTATGGACTCATACGACAAAGTATTGGAAATCACCGGCGAGATTACCGGCGAAGTGATTGCCGCCAACGCAGAAGGCGTGGACGAGGAAGGTCCCCACTGTGCCAACGGCCGTGTGGAATATGCCAGCGGTACGAAACAGAACCTCGACGCCATGGTGAAGGCCGGCCTGAACGGCATGACCATGCCGCGCCGCTACGGTGGCCTCAACTTCCCCATAACTCCCTACACCATGTGTGCGGAGATCGTGGCCCAGGCTGATGCCGGCTTCGGCAACATCTGGTCATTGCAGGATTGTATCGAAACGCTGTACGAATTCGGTAACGAAGATCAGCACAGCCGTTTCATTCCCCGCATCTGCGCTGGCGAAACCATGTCTATGGACTTGACTGAGCCCGATGCCGGTTCCGACTTGCAGAGCGTCATGCTGAAAGCTACCTACGACGAAGCCAACCAGTGCTGGCGCCTGAACGGTGTGAAGCGCTTCATCACCAACGGCGACGCTGACCTGCACCTCGTACTGGCCCGCTCCGAAGAAGGTACACACGACGGCCGCGGCCTCTCCATGTTCATTTACGACAAGCGCGACGGCGGTGTAGACGTACGTCGCATCGAGAACAAACTTGGTATCCATGGCTCACCAACTTGCGAACTGGTTTACAAGAACGCCAAGGCCGAACTTTGCGGCGACCGCAAGCTGGGTCTGATCAAATATGTGATGGCGCTGATGAACGGTGCCCGTCTGGGTATTGCCGCACAGTCTGTCGGCCTCAGCCAGGCAGCCTACAACGAAGGTCTGGCCTATGCCAAAGACCGCAAGCAGTTCGGCAAGGCCATCATCGAGTTCCCCGCCGTTTACGACATGCTGGCTACGATGAAGGCCAAGCTCGACGCCGGCCGCTCGCTGCTCTACCAGACTTCACGCTACGTCGACATCTATAAGGCGCTGGACGACATCGCCCGCGAGCGCAAGCTGACGCCCGAAGAACGTCAGGAGCAGAAGAAGTATGCCAAGATGGCCGACGCCTTCACACCGCTGGCCAAGGGTATGAACTCCGAATACGCCAACCAGAACGCCTACGACTGTATCCAGATTCACGGCGGAAGCGGCTTCATGATGGAATATGCCTGCCAGCGCATCTACCGCGACGCACGTATCACGAGCATCTACGAAGGTACTACCCAGCTGCAGACGGTGGCCGCCATCCGCTACGTGACGAACGGCACATACGCTTCCATCCTGCGCGAGTACGAGCAAATCCCATGTAGTGAGGCTATGCAGCCGCTGATGGATCGTGTGAAGGAGATGACCAACAAGCTGGAAGCCTGCACCAACGCCGTGAAGGAAGCCCAGAACCAGGAACTGCTCGACTTCACCGCACGCCGCCTTTACGAGATGGCTGCCGATTGCGTGATGTCGCAACTCATCATCCAGGACGCTACAAAGGCTCCCGAACTTTTCGCCCAGTCAGCACAAGTTTATGTCAACTACGCTGAGGCCGAAGTAGAGAAGCACTTCAACTTCATCCGCAAGTTCAAGGCCGAAGAGTTGGAAAGCTACCGCAAGTGATACGTGTCCGCCTTCGGGCGACGCACTATAAACGAAAAAGAGGATGTCCCCGCTGTGGGGGCATCCTCTTTCCGTTTTTTCTGAGGGATGGCGTCAGTCCTCTGTCCCTTGTGTCGGAGGCGTTCCGTTGTCGGCCTCCCCGCGCTTGCGGCGCCGCCCCTGGTTGGCCAGCTCCTGACGGAGGCGATAGGCGGCACCGTTGTGCCAAGCCACGACGGTCAGCACTTCGTCCGTTGGTTGGGTGATGGCCAGGGCACCGATGTATTGCGTTAGGGCGCGATAGGCACGGTCTACCTGTCGGCGCGTCTGCTGCGTGTCGATGGCGTGCAGCTCGCTGCGTAGCAGGGCGTCGTCGGCCGCTTCGCCGCGGTAGACGGACTCGAACGCACGTTGCGCCTCGTCCAGCGCCTGCACCTCGGCGGCGAGGCCCAGCAGGGCGATTTCCGAGGCAGTGGGTTCGGCTTGCAGGAGCTCGGTCAGGCGGCTTTAGGCCGACGACGACTCGCCGTACTTGCGGCGTCCCGTCCCGCGGTAGGGGGCGAGTAGGTCGATGAGGTGTTGCGCCGCACGGCGGCGGGGCTCCAGCGGATTGGCGCGGTGGGCATTCACGGTTTGCAGGATGACGCCCAACAGGCGGTCGCGGCTGAGGTCGGCTTCGAGCAGCTTGCGCGTGCTGTTCAGGCCGCGCGGGCGCACGTAGATGCGGCTCTCCACCTGTAGGGCGGCGCGGTAGGCCTGGAGCAGGGGCGTCAGGTTGGGGAAGGACGCCTCCAGCGGGGCAACGATGTCGGCAAAATCGTTGTGGAAGCCGTAGTGCGTGGCGGCGGGCAGCTGTGATACGGGAAATTGGTCGAACTTGGGGTGATTTTTGTCCATATTTCGGTTCGTTTATGTTTTCATGCGGCTAAGATAGTGGATTTTTGTTTATTTGCAGGGGTGCAAATGATTAAAAATCTCGATTTTTGTTTGTTTTTAGGGGTACAAGTGGTTAAAAATTGCGATTTTTGTTTGTTTGTAGGGGTACAAGTGATTGAAAATCGTGATTTTTGTTAGTTTGCAGGGGTGCAAGTGATTGAAAATCGCTTTTCCCACCCCGCCGCCAGCCGTTTTCCGCCCTACGGAGCCGGCGGACGGGCAGCAGGGTGGAGGATTGCGAAAAATGGCATCCTCGGGTGGGCGGTCGCGTGGAAAATTGTATCTTTGTCAGACAAGATTTCAGGCTATGAGCGAACTCAGACAAATCCCCAACGTCGGAGCCCAGACGGAGCAGGACCTCCTGGACATGGGCTACCCTACTATCGCCTCGCTGAAAGGCAAGCGGGCCGAAGACCTGTATGCTGAAGAATGCCGCCTGCGCGGCTGTACCCTCGACCGTTGCCAGCTTTACCTGTATCGTGCCGTGGAGTATTTCGTCAACACGCCCCAACCCGACCCGGCCAAGTGCAAGTGGTGGTTGTGGAAAGACGAGTTCGTGCGGCCGTCACCCTGTGGGGCGGTGTGTGCCGAGTGTGCCAGCTTCCCCACGGCCTGTGGCGGTTGCCGGAAGATACGCGGCAAGGTGTTTTGGCTGACCTATACGGACAAGGACGTATGTCCTATCTACGAATGCTGCCGCGACAGGAAGCGACGGAATTGCGGCGGCTGTCCCGAGCTGCCTTGTGCCCGCTTCATGAAGGACCCGACCCTCTCGGATGCAGAAAACGAGGCGCATCTGCGACAGATGCTGGCTCGGCTGGAGGAAGGCGTTGGAAATGAGAATGAGGGAGGCGCGGAATAGAAACAGGAGCGTCGTTATAGTACAATGTCATCCTTCACAGCGTGAAGGATGACATTGTATTTTTTTATTCGTAAGAGGAGTATTGGTAAGTAGAATCTTAAAATTAGAGCATTATGATGGATATTCTTCACGACCCAGAAAAACATCGTTTTACTTTATTACAAAATGGTGAAATGGCTTATGTAGCCTATCGTATTGAAAATAAGACGTTCGATATTCGCCATACTGTCGTTCCAGCTCCTCTGGAAGGCCAAGGAATTGCTTCAGCACTTGTTAAAGAGGCTTATGATTATGCGCATCAGCAGGACTATAAATTAGTGGCTACTTGTTCTTATGCAGTTCGTTGGTTGCAACGTCATCCAGAATACGGCGGAGAGCCCAGCCCGGATTATTGTGAGGGTAATGCTTGTGCTCTTTGATTGCAGATAATAACAAAATCCCCTACAGATATGTCTTCTTCCAGTGAAGACATCTGTAGGGGATTTTTGTATGAGGGGTAATGGAAAGCAGGCGGATGTCCGCCTATGCTTTCCTTATGATTTAGCTGGATTATTCAGCAACTTCAGCTCCCCAGTTTTCACGGGCCAGACGCTTGTAGCTGTTGTAACGCCACTTAGCGTTGTCCTCGGCAGCCTGGAAGAGTTGTTCGGCTTCTGCAGGATATTGCTTCATTACAGATGCATAACGAACTTCACCCTTCAAGAAGTCTTTGAATCCTTCCCATTCGGGTTCTTTGCTATCCAGTGTGAACGGATTCTTGCCTTCAGCTTCCAAAGCCGGGTTGTAACGCCACAAGTGCCAGTAACCACACTTAACAGCTTTTTCTTCCTCAGCCTGGCTCTTACCCATACCAGCTTTCAGACCGTGGTTGATACACGGAGCGTAAGCGATGATGAGTGACGGACCGGGATAAGCTTCAGCTTCGCGCAGAGCTTTCAGAGTCTGAGCCTGATCGGCACCCATAGCAATCTGTGCTACGTAAACGTAACCGTAAGTAGTAGCCATCAGACCGAGGTCTTTCTTACGTACGCGCTTGCCGGCAGCAGCAAACTTGGCGATAGCACCTACCGGAGTAGCCTTAGAAGACTGACCACCAGTATTAGAGTAAACCTCTGTATCGAGTACAAGGATGTTTACGTCTTTACCGCTGGCGATAACGTGGTCAAGACCACCGTAACCTATATCGTAAGAAGCACCGTCACCACCGATAATCCACTGGCTGCGTTTTACGATGTACTGTTTCAGGTTGTAGATACCTGCGCAAACCGGACATTTGTCTTTGGCAGCTTCCAGCATCGGAACGATACGTTCGTAGATGTCTTTGGTCTTGTCTGCATCCAGGCTGTTTTCCAACCATTCAGTGAAGATAGCTTTGTATTCAGCCGGAGTAGCTTCGTTTGCAATGCCTTCTTCCATCAGTTTGGCGATACGGGCACGCATCTTTTCGTTAGCCAGTTCCATACCCAGACCGAATTCGCAGAAGTCTTCGAACAATGAGTTAGCCCATGCAGGACCGTGACCCTTCTCGTTCTTGGTGTAAGGAGTAGAAGGAACAGAACCTGAGTAGATAGAAGAACATCCTGTAGCGTTGGCTACCATTTCACGGTCACCGAAGAGCTGAGAAATCAGCTTCACATACGGAGTTTCGCCGCAACCAGAGCAAGCTCCAGAGAACTCGAACAGCGGAGTAGCGAACTGAGAGTTCTTCACGTTGGCCTTGATGTCTACCAGGTGTTGTTTGCTCTTCACGTTCTCTACGCAGTAAGTCCAGTTGGCTGCTTCGCCCATCTGGCTTTCCAGGTGAACCATTGACAAGGCTTTGCCACCTTTCTTCGGATTACCCGGACATACGTCAACACAGTTGCCGCAACCCAGACAGTCGAGTACGTCAACCTGCATGCGGAATGTCATACCGTCGAATACCTTACCGACAGCTTTCAGCTGAGTGAAGTTAGCACCCTTCTGCTCTTCAGCGTCGAGGATGAACGGACGGATGGCAGCGTGAGGACATACGTAAGCACACTTGTTACACTGGATACAGTTTTCGGCATTCCATTCGGGTACGAATGCAGCAACACCGCGTTTTTCGTACTTGGCAGTACCTTGTTCCCAAGTACCGTCTTCGATACCTTTGAAGGCAGATACCGGCAGCAAGTCGCCGTCCTGAGCGTTGATAGGACGAACTACTTCGTTGATGAATGCAGGATCGTTGTTGGCAGCCTTTTCGTCATCAGGCAGGTTAGCCCATGCCGGATCGATAGTCAGCTGTTTGTATTCGCCACCACGGTCAACGGCAGCATAGTTCTTGTTTACAACATCTTCACCCTTCTTGCCATAAGACTTCACGATGAACTTCTTCATCTGTTCTACAGCCAGATCAACGGGGATAACGCCTGTGATGCGGAAGAATGCAGACTGCAGGATAGTGTTGGTACGGTTGCCCAATCCGATTTCCTGTGCAATCTGAGTAGCGTTGATGTAGTAAACAGTAATGTTGTTCTGTGCGAAATATTTCTTCACCTTGTTCGGCAGGTTCTTTGCCAGTTCTTCGCCTTCCCAGATGGTGTTGAGCAGGAACGAACCGTTCTTGCGCAGACCGCGGGTTACGTCGTACATGTGCAGGTAAGCCTGTACGTGGCAAGCTACGAAGTTAGGTGTATTAACCAAGTAAGTAGAGCGGATAGGAGTGTCACCGAAACGCAGGTGAGAGCAAGTGAAACCGCCTGACTTCTTAGAGTCGTAAGAGAAGTATGCCTGGCAGTGCTTGTCGGTATTGTCACCGATGATCTTCACTGAGTTCTTGTTGGCACCTACTGTACCGTCAGCACCCAAACCGTAGAACTTGGCTTCGAACATGCCTTCGCCACCTACGGCGATTTCTGCTTCCTGAGGCAGAGAAGTGAAGGTTACGTCGTCTACGATACCGATTGTGAAGTGGTTCTTCGGAGTCGGCAATGACAGGTTGTCGTAAACGGCAAAGATTTGTGCCGGAGTGGTATCTTTCGAACCCAAACCATAGCGTCCGCCAACGATGAGCGGGGCATTCTCCTGTCCGTAGAAGCAGTCTTTAACATCCATGTAAAGAGGTTCGCCGTTAGCACCCGGTTCCTTAGTACGATCGAGTACGGCGATGCGCTTAGCAGTCTTAGGTACAGCTGCCAGGAAGTGCTTAGCCGAGAACGGACGGTAGAGGTGAACAGCTACCAAACCTACTTTTTCGCCCTTAGCACGCAGGTAGTCGATAACTTCGCGGATAGCCTCTGTTACAGAACCCATGGCGATGATGACGCGATCAGCTTCGGGATCACCATAGTAATCGAACAGACCATAGTTGCGGCCAGTGATTTCGCTGATCTTCTTCATGTAGTCTTCCACAATGGCAGGAACTGCATCATAGAAGCTGTTGCAAGATTCACGATGCTGGAAGAAGTGGTCGGGGTTTTCGGCCATACCACGTGCTACCGGAGTCATGGGGTTCATGGCGCGGCTGCGGAATTCAGCTAAAGCTTCCTGGTCGATCAGCGGAGCGAGGTCTTCGTTATCCAGCTTCTCGATCTTTTGGATTTCATGAGAAGTACGGAAACCGTCGAAGAAGTTGATGAACGGAACGCGTGCCTTCAGTGTAGACAGGTGAGCAACACCGGCGAGGTCCATCACTTCCTGTACAGATCCTTCAGCCAACATGGCGAAGCCTGTCTGGCGGCAAGACATAACGTCCTGATGGTCGCCGAAGATACACAGCGCGTGGCTGGCCAGTGTACGTGCAGATACGTGGAATACGCAAGGCAGGTTTTCACCGGCAATCTTGTACATATTGGGGATCATCAGCAACAGACCCTGAGAAGCAGTGTAGGTGGTAGTCAGTGCACCTGCCTGCAATGAGCCGTGTACAGCGCCGGCAGCACCAGCTTCCGACTGCATTTCCTGTACCAATACTGTTTCGCCGAAGATGTTCTTACGACCTGCGGCAGCCCATTCGTCTACGTGTTCAGCCATCGTAGATGACGGGGTGATGGGGTAGATAGCTGCTACCTCGGAGAACATGTACGAGATGTGAGCAGCGGCTTCGTTACCATCACAAGTGATGAATTTTTTCTGTTTAGTCATAACTAAATGAATTTATTAAGTGAAAAATCTCTTTTTTATTTTAGTTTCGTTTTTTTGCGTTTTTACCGTGTGTGTTTAGTACAAGAAACCGAACAACCACAACGGGATCTGGTTGTCACGTCCGATTTCCATCTTGTGCATAGCATACACCATGTTAGGATTATTTTTTATTTTGATCCCTTCCGGACAAATCTTGAAAGCTTTGTCCTTATCTACCATGAATGAGACGTTTTTATCTCCTCGATTCACCTTGTGGTCTTTCCACAGGGTGTTGACAAAGAACGTGTCAAGCACATCCTGCTCTTCAACCTTGACCGGGTAGATGGAATACATCAGATTTGAATTGTGCATCATGATTTTGGCCGGCTTCTTGGGGAATTCTTCTCCTACAGGATAGACCATGTTGATGAGGCGGGCGTCAGCCAGGTATTTGATGTAGTTCATTACCGTGGCGCGCGAAGTCTCTATATCGTTGGCCAGTTGGCTTACGTTGGGTGCTTTAGGCCCGTCTACTGCCAAAAGATACAACAGCTTTTTTATTTTCGACAAGTACTTCAGTTCGATTTGCTTGATGAGCAGGATGTCCACTTCTACCATCATGTTCATGGTTTTGAGCAGATTTTCGGAAAAATTACGCTTTTCGAGGAAGAAGGGGTAGAATCCATGGTGCATGTAATCCTGAAAATAGTCCAACGGATGTACTTTGGCCAGTATGCCTTTGGCTATCTGTTCGTGATTGTTCAGGATTTCGTCCAGCGTGTAGGAGTGGAACTTCATGCCTGTCTGAAGGTTCAGGAATTCGCGGAAAGAGAAACCACGCAGGTTGTAACTTTTTACGATGTCGCGCAGTTCGAGGTTTTCTTCTTTCAGGCGCATGACCGACGAACCAGTGAAGACAATCTTCAGGTTGGGGAAACGGTCGTAGCACATGCGCAACTCCTTACTCCAGTTAGGAAACTTGAATACCTGGTCAATCAGGAGCACTTTGCCGCCGCGGCGTTGGAATTCGTAAGCAAATTCTACGATGCCGTGACCGGAAAAGTAGAAATTGTTCATGTTGATAAAGAGGCAGGAGCGGTCGGTCCCGAATTTTTCCTTGGCATATTGAAGCAGAAAAGTCGTTTTACCTACACCACGCGTTCCTTTAATGCCTATGAGACGGTCGTTCCAGTCAATCTCGTCCATGAGGTCGCGACGAACCGGAGCGTTTGTGTGCTCCACAAGATAGGCGTGTGTGCGGTAGAATGCTTCCATATCATTAAACTCTTATCGGCCACAAAGATATAGCTTTTTTATAGAATTGCAAAGTAGACATTGCAAAAATTGCGTAAGTTTGTACCTGAAAATGAAAAAAGTATGAAGCTGCATGTTTTTAATCCAGATACGGATTTGGCTTTGGCCTGCAATGGAAAGCATTATCTGGCACCCGAACAGGTACGTGGGATGACACGCGATCTGGCGTTGCTTCCTTTATGGTATGCGAGGGCGGGAGAAAAGGTATGGATTCCCGATGGGAAAGCAATGCTTTACGCATCGCAAATGTGCCTTTTGTTCAATCTGCAAGTAGAGGTTGTGACGGGTGCTGATGTGATGCGGATGGAAGAGGTGGAAATGTCGCCTTGGGGATGGAATCCTGCTATTCGTCATTTCTTTCTGAAGAATGGTGTTGCTGCCGGCCGTTTGCCTTCTGCTGATGAGATAGAAACCTATCGGACGTTGGCGTCCAGACAAACTTCCGCGGCTTTGTTGGGTAAGTTGCCTGCCGATGGGGCGTATTGTGGTGAGGCGGAGGTCCTCAAGACGTTGGACGCTTGTCGGACGTATGTCGAGGCGCATCAGGGTGGAGTGGTGTTCAAGGCTCCATGGTCCAGTAGCGGAAAGGGGTTGTGTTGGTGCAGAAATGGATTTTCTGCCGTGGAGGGATGGTGCGGACGTGTCTTGAAGGAACAAGGGGTGTTAATAGCTTCTCCCATATATAATAAGGTGGATGATTTTGCGATGGAGTTTGTGATTGACGCTTGTGGAAAAGTTGTTTTTGAAGGCTATTCTTTGTTCATGACCGATAGACGAGGTCGTTACTTGGGGAATCGGGTCCTTTCATCTGCCCTTTTTGAAGCATATATGTCACGCTATGTTTCTGTTGGGGTATTGGATAGTTTGTGCACACGTGTAGCTCTGCTGTTAGAGGAATATGCTGAAGCTGGCTATCGAGGCCCTCTAGGAGTGGACATGATGGTGTGTAAAGAGGAGGACGGCTTTCGTCTTCATCCGATGGTGGAAGTCAACCTGCGTATGAATATGGGGATTGTGGCACTTCGTCTGGCAGAGCGTGTACTGGCTCCTGGCTTGAGCGGTTTGTTTCATATCGAACATTACCCTGCACCTGGCGCCTTGTACGAAGCTTATGCTGAACGAATGAGGAAATCGGCTCCTGTTATAGAAGGCGGACGACTGGTACGTGGCTGCCTTCCTTTGGCACCCGTTACGTCGGAAAGCCGTTGCCTGGCACTGCTCGAGGTGGATTAATATCGACTGGCAGGAGCCGAAGGCTCACTTTCGTTGCCATATCTGTCTATGGCCGTTACGACAAAATGGCGACGCGTTGTCCAAGGCAGGATCGGAGCATAGATATATTCCGTTTCACGTATGCCTGTAGCTACGATGTTTGCAGGGTTTTGTGTGTCGACAGGCAGTTCGTCTGAGGCATAAACTACATAAGCAGGTGTGTTTTGCTTGTCGTTGTCGGTTGACGCTTTCCAATGCAGGCGTGTGTATCCTTCAGAGATTTGTTCGGCTTTCAGCTCGGATGGAGCTGAAGGGGCGATGCTGTCTGCCCATGTCATAGGAGGTTGCAGGGCAGGGTAGGCGTAGAAATCGTTTTGAAGTATGTCATACAAGTTTTGGGTATTGTCTGTTACGAATTTCACCCGATAGTGCGCTTCGCCTGCCAGGTGATGGTTACGTATGAAGTTGATTTGCCGTTGTATTTCGTCCAGGCTCCAGTCGCCTTCGCTGGGGTGGAGGAAGTAGACGCCAAGGCCGGGCACTACGTGGCGGCCATTGCTTTGCTCCTGCCAGTCGAGAGCGAACGGATAGAAAGCGTTGCCGCGGAAGTACATCATGGGGTAGATCTGATCCTGAATGCCTTCGCCCAGCCATCCTTGTACATCCTGGTAGACGACATGGAAGGCATTCCATCCTTTGGATGAGTAGCGGCTGGTATCACGATACTTTCCTACAGGGCAGGTGCTGACTTTGACCCAAGGTTTCAGTTGTTTTACACCTTTATATATATAGCGCAAAATTTCCGTGATGTTGTCCCTGCGCCATTGGTCGAGGCTACGTCCGTTGCCGTACTTCCGATAATCATAGCTGTCGGGGAAGCGGAAAGCGCGTTCGGGATAGCGCAAGTAGTCGAAATGTACACCATCCACGTCATATCTTTCCACGACTTCTTTGACCAGGCTCATCAGGTATTCTTTCGTTTTAGGATTGCCTGGGTTGAGAAAATATTCGCGTTTATAGGGTACGCAGATTTTTGGCTGTCGGCGGGTAACAGATTGCTTGCCCAGTGAGGCTACATGTTTGCGTCCTCCCAGTGGAATGGTCACCATCCAGGCATGACATTCCATGCCCCTCTTGTGGCACTCTTCTACGGCAAAAGCCAGTGGGTCGTAACCAGGGTCTTTGCCACTTTTGCCTGTCAGAATGGAATTATAGGGTTCTATGTCCGATTTGTAGAGGACATCACCACGTGTACGTGCCTGAAACAACACGGTATTGAAGTTGGCTTCTTTCAGCTTGTCCAAGATCTCTACCAGTTCTTCCTTCTGCTTTTGTATGCCGGCTGGGGTTGTCGCTTTGGTGCGTGGCCAGTCGAGGCCATATACTGCAGTTATCCATGCTGCGCGTACTTCGTACTTGGGAGCAGGTTGTGCGGATAAATTGAACAGTATCAGGAAACTGAAAACAATCAGCAAGTATATGCGGTTTATATTTGTCATGCGAAAATTGCTTATTCTTATTATTTGTCGGCGAAATTACAAAAACTGTTGCTAAATAGTGCAAGATAAATAGAAAACAATTACTTTTGCTTCCAAAAAATAATAAAAGAAACTACTATGATTACTTTTACAATTGCTTTGTTGGCATTGGTTGCCGGCTATTTCCTCTACGGACGTTTGGCGGAACGCATCTTCGGTCCGGACGATCGTCCAACTCCTGCGCTGACACGAGCAGACGGAGTTGATTATATACCTTTGCCAACTTGGAAAGTCTTTATGATACAGTTTCTCAACATTGCTGGTGTAGGGCCTATCTTTGGTGCTATTATGGGAGCAATGTTTGGCACAGCTTCCTATTTGTGGATTGTGCTGGGCAGTATTTTTGCAGGAGCCGTTCATGATTACCTGGCTGGTATGCTTTCGTTACGTAACGGAGGCGAAAGCTTGCCCGAACTTATTGGCCGTTATTTGGGTTTGACTACCAAGCAAGTCATGCGTGCGTTTACTGTGTTGCTGATGATGTTGGTCGGGGCTGTCTTTGTGGCTTCTCCTGCAGGGCTGTTGGCTAAGTTGACACCCGAATCCCTCGATATGACTTTCTGGATTGTAGTTATATTCATTTATTATGTCCTTGCTACCATGTTGCCGGTAGATAAGATAATCGGCAAGATTTACCCTGTTTTTGCTGTGGCTCTTATTTTCATGGCAGTAGGGATTTTGGTGATGCTTTATGTACATTTTCCAGCCTTGCCTGAGGTCTGGGATGGAATGCAAAATACGCACCCCAAGGCTGAAACGACTCCAATTTTCCCGATGATGTTCATTACCATTGCCTGTGGAGCCATTTCGGGTTTCCATGCTACACAAAGTCCCTTGATGGCACGCTGTATGACGAGCGAGCGTCATGGGCGCCCCATCTTCTATGGAGCTATGATCACCGAGGGTATTGTCGCTTTGGTATGGGCAACGGTTGCCACTTATTTTTTCCATAAGAATGGTATGGGTATCAGTGATGCCTCCATCGTTGTATTCGATATCAGCAAAGATTGGTTGGGCGAAATCGGTGGTGTATTGGCTATCTTGGGTGTTGTTGCTGCTCCCATTACCAGTGGTGATACGGCTTTCCGCTCAGCTCGCCTTATTGTAGCCGATTTTCTGAAGTTAGAGCAGAAATCCATACGGAGTCGTTTGTACATATGTATTCCCATGTTCGTTGTTGCCACCGCTTTGCTGATCTATAGTTTGCGCGATGCTGATGGTTTCCAGATCATCTGGCGTTATTTCGCGTGGGCCAATCAGACCTTATCTGTCTTTACTTTGTGGGCCGTTACTGTTTGGCTGGTGCGTGAACGTGCTCGTTTTCGTTTCTGTATCACCCTGTTGCCGGCTCTGTTTATGACGGCAGTCTGTACCTCCTACATCTGTGTAGCTCCTGAAGGTTTGAATTTGGGGCTTCAGAATGCGGGGCTGATTGCAATGGGAGTTGCAATTGTAGCTTTTGTATGGTTCAATATCTGGAAGGCTAAATATGAAAAGCTGAGAAGGGAGGGGAGAGCATGAAAAAGATGAAGAAATCGTCTGCCTTGAGTTTGGCATTGCTGATTTATATATCGGCAACAGCTGCATATTTTTTGCCTCGCAATTCAGAGATTAGTGTGGCCGAAAAATATGTAACTGTGTTTGCTTCTTATGTCATTGTGCTGTTGCTATGGCTTGTGTTGCGTCATAAAGAACATAGAAAAGAAAGAAACGGATAACTTTTTCTTTTATCAGTCATCAAAAGTCTCACTTTTTTGGTTTATATTTGCATTAAAGACATTATTTAAACTAAAGTGATAGGTATATGAAAAAACTGATGTTCATTTTCAGCCTCTTGTTGGTCACAGTTGTGGCTCAGGCACAATTCGAGAAAGGAAAATGGTTTGTTAATCCGTCTGTGACAGGGCTGAATCTGTCTTATAATACCCAAACGGAAAAAGCTCATTTTGGTATTGAAGCCAATGGAGGTGCTTTCCTGGTAGACAATGTGGCTTTGTTGTTGCGTGCTGGTGCCCAATGGCAAGGTGGAGGCTCAGATGATTATATTCTGGGCGTAGGCGGACGTTACTACTTTGATGCGATAGGTGTGTTCTTGGGTGCTAATGTCAACTTGAACCATCATGTTTGGGAACATGACAAGCGCACGTTGGTAGGTTTTGGAACTGAAGCAGGCTATGCTTTTTTTCTTTCACGAACAGTGACTATTGAACCTGCCGTTTATTGGGATATTAATAAAGATCGTTCTGAGTTTGGATTGAAAGTTGGTTTCGGATTCTATTTCTGATAATAATATACTGTTATGATATGAGAAGAGAGCGTTCCGCTGGAAGTGCTCTCTTTTTTTGTGGGTAATAATAATCCTAAAAAGGGGTTATCTCCTTTGATATTCCGTTTTTTATTCCGTTATTTGCTGCAGATTTCAGAAAAGGGGGTGCCTTGTGCGAACGCAATGGCTGAGATTATACCCAATGAACCTGATACGGATCATGCCGACGGAGGGATTTTTTTGAGTGTTTATTTCTGTTTTTTTCCATCAAAGCGTCTGTGTGGATGCTCCTTTTCTGTTGTTTATGATATAGTTTAATACGAAAGGAGCTTATGTTTCAAGTACAATTCATTACTCATTTTACCGATACCATTGGCTATGCCGAGTCAGCTCGCATTGCCCTTGAAGGTGGATGCCGTTGGATTCAGTTGCGTATGAAGGATGCCTCGGACGAGGAGGTAGAGACCGTGGCGCGACAAGTTCAGGCTATGTGCCATGATTTTGGAGCTTATTTTGTGCTGGACGATCGTGTAGAGCTGGTGAAGCGTCTTCATACGGATGGTGTCCATTTAGGTAAGCTTGATATGCCCGTCGACGAGGCACGAGCCTATCTGGGACCTGAGTTTATCATTGGCGGCACAGCAAATACCTTCGATGACATACAGCGTCTTCATCGTGCAGGGGCCGACTATATCGGATGTGGTCCTTTTCGCTATACGACAACTAAAAAGAATCTGGCGCCTATCCTTGGTTTGGAAGGGTATCGCAGGCTCCTGTCGCAGATGGAGGAACATGAAATCAACCTGCCCATCGTAGGTATTGGCGGTATCGGGGCAGACGATATAGCCGATCTGAAAGCTACAGGTCTGAATGGCATCGCCTTGAGCGGTAGCATCCTGCGTGCTTCAGATCCAGTGGAAGAAATGAAACGAATCATAGAATTAACCCAAAAATAACAGTATAAACTTATGGAAGACAACATTAAAATAACCTATCCCGATTCGGAGAAAGTCTATTTGAAGGGCGAAATCCATCCCGACGTGCGGGTAGCTATGCGTCGTGTCAATCTGACTCCGACTGTCACCATCGAAGACGGCCGTCGGGTGACGCGTGAGAATGCTCCCGTTTATGTCTACGATACGAGTGGTGTCTACAGCGATCCTTCTGTAGAAGTGGATTTGCGTAAAGGTTTGCCGCGTCTGCGCGAAGCCTGGATACGTAGTCGTGATGTAGAAGTGCTGTCCGAAATCTCCTCGGAATATGGTCGTGAACGTCTGGCAGACAAGAGTCTTGATCATTTGCGTTTCGAACATATTTGCCTGCCCTATAGAGCGAAAAAAGGTTGTCAGGTGTCGCAGATGTACTATGCTAAGCAGGGTATCATTACCCCTGAAATGGAATATGTAGCCATCCGCGAGAATATGAACAATCGTGAATTGGGCATTGAATCATATATTACTCCCGAGTTTGTGCGCCAGGAGATTGCAGCCGGACGTGCTGTCCTGCCTGCCAATATCAACCATCCTGAGGCCGAGCCGATGATTATCGGTACACGCTTCCTGGTGAAGATCAATACCAATATTGGTAACTCTGCTACCACTTCGACCATTGAAGAAGAAGTGGAAAAGGCTATCTGGAGTTGCAAGTGGGGAGGAGACACGCTGATGGATCTTTCTACAGGAGAGAACATCCATGAAACGCGCGAGTGGATTATCCGTAACTGCCCTGTTCCTGTGGGCACTGTACCTATGTATCAGGCAATGGAGAAAGTAAAAGGTAAAGCAGAAGATCTGACGTGGGAACTTTTCCGCGATACGCTTATTGAGCAGTGCGAGCAGGGCGTAGACTATTTTACCATCCATTGCGGTATTCGCCTGAAGAACATCCATTATGCCAACGAGCGTCTTTGCGGCATGGTGAGTCGTGGAGGAAGTATCATTTCGCAATGGTGCAAGGTGCATCAGAAGGAAAGTTTCCTTTATGAGCACTTTGATGACATCTGCGACATCTGTGCGCAGTACGACGTGGCCCTTTCGTTGGGCGATGGTCTTCGCCCGGGTGCCATCTACGATGCTAACGACCGCGCTCAGTTTGCCGAACTCGATACGATGGGCGAACTTGTGGAGCGTGCCTGGGCTAAGAATGTGCAGGCATTTATCGAAGGCCCCGGCCACGTACCCATGCACAAGATTCGCGAGAACATGGATCGCCAGATTGAGAAGTGTCACGAGGCGCCGTTCTATACGTTGGGTCCTATTGTTACCGACATAGCTCCTGGCTATGACCATATTACGAGCGCCATCGGAGCTGCTCAGATTGGTTGGTATGGCACGGCCATGCTTTGTTACGTTACGCCGAAAGAACACCTGGCTTTGCCGCAGAAGGAAGACGTTCGTGTAGGTGTGGTTACTTATAAGATTGCAGCCCATGCTGCCGATTTGGCCAAAGGACATCCGGGTGCCGAGGTGCGTGACAATGCGCTTAGCAAAGCCCGTTATGAGTTCCGTTGGAAAGACCAGTTCAACCTGAGCCTCGACCCTGAGCGGGCGTTGCAATATTATAAGGAGGCCAACCACTTGAATGGCAAGTATTGTACCATGTGCGGTCCTCACTTCTGTGCCATGCGCATCAGTCAGCGCCTGACCGATTGTGACTATACCGAACAGGAAACGGTGAAGGATAAGTAAACAAGATAAAATGATTATAACATTCTAATTTTAAGAACAAAATGATTGAAACAAAAGTATCACAGGGTATTATCAGTACCTATTTTGAGAAGTTGGAGAAGAACCTCGACCTCGATGTTGCTATCGTAGGCGGTGGCCCTTCGGGTATTGTGGCTGCTTACTATCTGGCCAAGGCCGGTTTGAAGGTAGCTCAGTTCGACCGCAAGCTGGCTCCCGGCGGCGGTATGTGGGGTGGTGCCATGATGTTCAACCAAATTGTCATCCAGGAAGAAGCGATGGACATCGTGCGTGAATTCGAAATCAACCATGCGCCTTTTGCCGATGGACTCTATGTGATGGATTCCGTGGAGAGCACTTCCTCGTTGCTCTATCATGCCGTTCATGCAGGTGCCACTATCTTCAACTGCTACTCCGTGGAAGATGTCATCTTCAAGAACAATCAGGTGAGTGGTGTAGTAGTTAACTGGACCCCTGTCCTTCGTGAAGGCCTGCATGTCGACCCGTTGAACATTCTGGCAAAGGTTGTTATCGATGGTACTGGCCACGACAGTGAAATTGCTGCTACCGTTGCCCGCAAGAACGGTATTCGTCTGGCTACAGAGACAGGCGCGGTTATCGGTGAGCGTTCGCTGGACGTTGTGTCTGGTGAGGAAGAAGTGGTGAACGGCACGAAGGAAATCTATCCAGGTCTTTACGTTTGCGGTATGGCTGCATCAGCTGTATCGGGTACTCCTCGTATGGGTCCCATCTTCGGCGGTATGTTGATGTCCGGTAAGAAGGTGGCTGATGAAATCATTGCCCGCTTGAAGAAATAACCTGTTTTTCAAGATATAGAATAAGGCACGGATGATGCGATTGGCATTATTCGTGCCTTGTTTTTTGCTTCTTGTATGAGCTGTCCATTCCAAAGGATTTGAATGTTTGCTTGATGAAAAAGATGAAGGTGTAAAGATTGGTATTGTGAGGGTGAATAGTGACTATACTTCCCATAATACATTGATTGGCGAGTTAATTATTGTAAAAGCAGAGTGGAAGGTGAAAGAAATTTTACTATTTTTGAATAATAAAAGGTCTCATTGTGGACAGATAATGAATTCTGCTGTTTGAAATGGGAGGATGATTAAATTAGATAAAACTCGTTTTTATTAGAAATAAAAGAAAATCAAGGAGATGAAAAGGAAGATGCATATGATACGAATGGCTGTTTCAGGATTAGGTATCGGTTTGAATGTGAATCATTATGTGAATTTTGCAGGACAAAATAGCAGAAATAATAATGGTAATACTGAAGGTGAACCTGTTGAATATAATAAAAGTTCAAACAATTTGGCAAAAGTTCCGGTTGTTATGCTGATGGCGATGTCGCCGGCAATGATGGATGCAAAAATACCGTTTACTAATTTGTCAGAAATGGAAGAAGTAAAAACAGAAATGGTAGCACCGATTCCGATTGATTCAGAAGAACTTGATGAGATGACAACAATTGCACCAGATTTTTCTAATCCACAAAATGCACAAACTAAAGCGCCTTTTGGTGTTACGAGTCTTCTTGGGCAAAAGATATATCACTATGATATATTTATGAAGGATGGTAAAAAGCATTATATCGTATATAGTAGTATTCGCACCCCTGACTATGTTGATAAAGTTTCAGTATTCCCAGAAGGTTTTCCAAATAAAAGTGGTGTATTATTACCATGGGTAGAAGAATTAGTTTACCATAATTTGGGAAAAGGTAAAGAATATTGTGGAATTATTGTCAGATCAGTTAACAAACTTCAAAATGGGAGATATAAAACGACTTACGAAGAGGTTCGTTTACCAAATGAAGTAGCTCAAAATTTAATTGATTTGTTAGCAGATGATTCAACTATGAAAAATGCGACTTCCATTAAGTATTCAAAGACAAAATCTCCTAATTTAAGACAAACTAAAATTTATATCCATTAATATAGTCACAAGTCAGAATTTGTGAAAAGAGATAACTGTTAGTATAGCATTTATCTCTTTTTTTATGTAACCGCTATGTGATAATATTCGTTCCGAAAAATGTAGCAAACCTTATTTATTCGCTTGGAAAAGTGTGTTGATGCTTGTTTTTTCGCTTGGAAAAATGTAAAATTGCAATAGTAAAGCGAAGGAGTCATGCTTAAAAGGAAGATAGAGGCATATTGGGCCAAGTGGAAAAGTAAGAGGATGCGAAACCTCTTGTCATAAAAGGTATCCGTTGATACGGAAAGACATATCATTGTCCCAAAAATCGCAAAGGAGAATGATGCCGTTTTATTGTTGTAACTTTCGCACTTGCGAAACCGGAGTAAGCAGCTTTTATTCCCCTGTTAGGCAATTATTTTTTCCCAATAGGGAAAAACTTTTTTCCTAACTGGAGAAAAAACGAGCTTTTGGAGGTGAAACTTGGATATCATGCTTCGCTTTCACAGAACAGTTTCGTGGGAAACAGAACTTTTTACGGTGAAGTTTCATTGCAATCTATTGGATGACAGTGACTTGCTGTGAAAGGTGTTCCCTGTCGGTGAATTCCTCGCTTTCACCGTAAATCAATGTAATAGAACGGATTAGGACGAAGTGAAAGCGTGAAGGATTTTTTGGAAACCTAGAATAAAGAGGGGGAAGGGAAGTTTTTACTGGTTTGAAGTGGGAGAAAGGTATTCGCACCAAGTCCTTCTTTAGCTTCGTAAAGTCCCTCTTTAGCTTCCTAAAGTGGCACTTTACGCGGCTGAAGTTGCTGATTGTGACTTGGAGTGTATATAACAAACGGGGAAGATTGAGCCTTTTAATCTTCCCCGTTTGCGTTGAATGGTTAGAATTTATAGGTAGCACCTACAGCAAAGATGCCGTATGAATTTGGATATCCTTTGTCTTTGTCTTTGATATTCGCACTGATTAAGCCAAATTGGGTTCCGATACCCCAACTTTCGGTCAGGAAGTAAGTGGCTCCAACGTATGTTGCCATTGCCGGTACTATTTTAGAGCCTCCAACAGAAGACCATTTGACATGATCGAGGTCGTTGTAATTGTATCGGGTGGTTATGTCTGTATATTGTGTTTCTCTATGATCGTTGACGCTTGCGCTCTGAAAACCATCTGTATTTTGATAGTTGCCGACGAGATAGGTCATGTAACCGACGCCGGTTCCGATTTTCAAATATGTGTCAAGCTGCGGTATGGGGCTGTAGTGGAAAGAGATGGTCACCAGAGCATTCACATCTTCTCTGGTAATATCGGCATCGGCTGTACCTATTCCTTCACGGGATACTTTCTTGGTTTCATTTATCCTGTCCCATTTCTTGGTGCTGAAGTTGTAGACTTTACCAAAAGTGGTGCGAGTATATTTGTAGTCATACTCTCCTATTACCTTGTTTTGATACTTTCCTCCGTAGGTGTTATTTACAGCAAATCCGAAGCCTATTGTCACTTTGTCGGCAATACGCCCGATGCCCCATTCCATTCCGAAATGTTGGTCGAATGTGCCTCGTGATTTATCGGCATAAGCTACTGTACCCACTCCAATGGCTAAATCCATTTTTCTGTCGCCTTTGTCAAAGGCGTCCTGTGCGTGTACGCTGAAGGCTATCAAGCCCATTGCGCCTAAAAGTAAGAACTTCTTCATTTGTAACTAATTTATGATTAATATTAGAGAGTAATCGATTTACTTGATAAAATAAAAATGATTAACTAGGTATGAGTCTTATTAATTAGCTTTCTGTATTATTGGTTTTGATATTATAACTTGATATCTATCCGAACTTTTGATTTGATTTTTTACAAAAATAGAAAATAAATGTTTATGATATTTTATTTTTATATAAATTAACGCGTGAAAATGGGATGAATGGAGATGACTATTCTATTTATAAAACAAGGTGTGACTTTGTGAAAAAATCGAGCGAGCTTGTTTTTTCTACTTTCTACTTTCGCTATCTTTGTTACTGTTTGATAATAGAGAAGGAAAGCGGATCAATGACTGAACGTAAAATCATACATATCGATATGGATGCTTTCTATGCATCCGTGGAGCAGCGCGACCATCCTGAACTGCGTGGCAAGCCTATTGCCGTGGGGCATGCCGAGGAGCGGGGTGTGGTGGCTGCTGCCAGTTATGAGGCGCGTCGCTATGGAGTACGTTCGGCCATGTCGTCGCAAAAAGCCAAACGGCTCTGTCCGTCGCTTATCTTTATTCCCGGCCGTATGGAGGTGTACAAGGAGGTGTCGCGCCAGATACATGAGATTTTCCATGAATATACGGATGTCATCGAGCCGATCTCGCTCGATGAGGCTTTTCTCGATGTTACTGACAATAAGCCTGGCATCCCGTTGGCGGTGGACATTGCCCGTGAAATCAAGCGGAAGATACGCAGCGAACTGAACCTCGTGGCTTCGGCGGGCGTGTCCTACAACAAGTTTCTGGCGAAGATTGCTTCGGATTATCGCAAGCCGGATGGGCTTTGTACCATCCATCCCGACCAGGCACTCGACTTCATTGCCCGTCTGCCCATCGAGAGCTTTTGGGGCGTAGGACCTGTCACGGCTAAGCGGATGCATCTGCTGGGTATACACAACGGTGCCCAGTTGCGCGCCCGTTCGTTGGAGATGCTGACTAGAGAGTTTGGCAAGGTAGGGGCGGTGTATTATGATTTTGCACGTGGCATCGACTTGCGGCCTGTCGAGGCGGTGCGTGTACGTAAGTCCATCGGGTGTGAGCATACGTTGGAGAAGGATATCAACCGCACCTCGTCGGTCATCATCGAGCTGTATCATGTGGCAGTAGAGCTGGTGGAGCGCCTCCGGCGGAAGGATTTTCGTGGCAATACGCTGACGTTGAAGATCAAGTTTCACGACTTTCGCCAGATCACCCGCAGCATCACGCAGGGACAGGAACTGACGGAGTTGTCCGTCATTTTGCCTCTCGCCAAGCAGTTGCTTCGTGAGGTGGATTATGAGGAACATCCCATACGGCTCATAGGCTTGTCTGTGTCCAATCCGCGCGATGCGGAAGCCGATCGTCACGGAGTGTGGGAACAGCTCAGCTTTGAGTTCAGCGACTGGGAATAAGGAAGTTAGCCTGATTTTGTAACAAATGATAGAAAAAATGTATGAATGTTGGGCTATATATGATAAATAGTATTATTTTTGTGGGCATAAGGTGAAATCCCGACAGGGATGGACAATTATTGAAACCTGTAAAACGAATTACCATGAAAAACACTATCTTCTTGCTACTTACACTCCTGTCTTTGCTGGCTGCGTGTCAGAATAGCATTCAAGCAGAATTGGATGAGGAGAACGAAAACTTTTCGGAGGCTACATTGAGGGTACAGACACGTGCGGGAGGAACTTCTTCTCTTACTTATCCTGTTTATATTTATGCTTTTTCGGACGACGGTGCGTATGCGGCTTCTACAGAGATGCATTCTGAAGAGGGCAGTGCGATGGAGCTTTGCCTTGCAGCGGGAAATTATACGATAGTGGCTTTGTGTGGCGTGGATGGCTATTCGTTTTCTGATCGGCCGGATATGGAGGATGTTGTGACATTTTCAGGTCAGCAGATGGCTGAAGAAGCCCTGATGTGCGGCATGGCCAAGGTGCGTGTGGACGGCAATGCTTCGACCAGCATCACGCTGACGGCAGCTGTGAGCCGTTTGGAAATCGAACTGCATGCCATCCCCGATGATACAAAAGCGGTGCATGTCACTGTCGGGCCTGTGTATGCTTCGCTTGCCATGGACGGCACTTACGGTGGGAGCACCTCGTTGACGACTGCTTGTAGCGATGCAGGTAGAGGGGTGTGGACATCTCCTGTGCTGTATGTCTTTCCTTCGGCCGATCGTGCCAGGGTGTCGCTTTCCATTGCTTTGACCGATAGCAAAGGGGCTGTTTCTACCTACGGTTATACGTTGTCCGAACCGCTGGTTGCCAATACTCCTTATGAACTGGAAGGGACTTTCTCTGCAGGCTTCAATTTGTCGGGCGAGATTACGGCTGAAGATTGGAAGGATGTGCGTAACATTCATTTTGACTTCGGCAGCACGACAGGCGGCGGTAATGAGGGTGGCGGTGAGGATGATACTGAAATCAGTGGGACGGATATTCCTGACTCCGGTACATTGTGGGACGGTCATCTGGTAGCGCTTTCTACTCCCGACGACAATGGTGGCGCTACTTTGCTTTTGTTGAGTACGAAAGAATGGACGGATGTTCCTTCTGCTTTGAATACGGAAAATCCAAGCGAGGCAGCCGGCCTTGTTAACGCCTATACGGAAGGCAGTCTTAGCGGATGGCGCTTTCCGACGGCCGATGAGGCGAAGGCTATGCGAAATGCTATCGGTGGAACTCACTTGTCGCAGACTAACAAGTTGCTGTCTGATAAAGGATTGGATATTTTAGAGACAGGCTATGAACCGGGTACAAAGGATACGCCTGTCCGTTATCTTTGTGAAGATGGTGAGAAAACGTATGTCTGGGGTGATGGTACTATTTCTAAGGCTGGTTCTTCACGTACTTATCGCTTGCGGGCGGTTAAAGAAGTCACGTTTCGCAAGCAGTGAAAGATAAGTTTGAGACAGAATGATCATTGTTATATTGGAAAAATAAAAAGATATGGGTTGTTTGATGAACGTTTTGTGGTTGCTGTTCGGAGGAATTCTGACGGCAATCGAATATGTGGTAGCCAGTCTGCTGTTGATGGTGACCATTGTGGGTATTCCTTTCGGCATACAGACGCTGAAGATGGCTTCGTTGGCCTTGTGGCCTTTCGGCAAGGAAGTGCGTAGCGGTAGCCGTTCGGACGGTTGTCTGTACATACTGATGAATGTGGTGTGGATTTTGCTGGGTGGTATCTGGATCTGCCTCTCACATCTGATATTCGGAGCCATCCTTTGCATTACCGTTATAGGCATACCTTTCGGCCTGCAGCACTTCAAGCTGGCAGCCGTGGCGTTGATGCCTTTTGGCAAAGATATTGTGGAGGCTTGAAGGGATAGGAAGTATTAAAAAGACAAAAGAGAGTGCATCCACTGAGGATGCGCTCTCTTTCTTTTCATATTGTTTAAAGGGTTGTTTACTAAGTCAAGCTTGCTGTGCAAGCAGTTTCTGAAGTTTGCCATTCAAGGCTTGGCACATGGCACCGTTTCCCATTGCTTGATAGCGTTTGATACGGTACTGTAACATCATGATTTCATTTACGTTTTTTTTCATAATCGTCTTGGTTTTGTGCCTTCCGCGTTTCGGAAAGCGGTTTGTACATCTTTTCTTGTTTTCTCTTCTAATAACACTGCAAAGATACGAATTGTTCACAAAAATATGTTCTATAACATAAAAATCTTGTTGTTTCTTTCTGAATTTGCGTCAAAACACTCCGTTTTGCCATCTGGATATTACAAAAATATGACTATCTTTGCGTGGAAATCCTTTTGAAAAGTGATATGAAAACTCTATTCGATAAGCTGGTGGTGTTGCTGTGCAGTCCCTATCCTGAGTTGAGGGCGCGTTGGAAAACGGTGGTGTTGCCTTCGCTGCTGGTGTTCTTCATTCTTTATGTTCTCCAGCCTTTCGGCATCTCGCGGATGGAAGGGAACAAGCTGCTTGTATTGGCGGGCTATGCGGTGGTGTCGTCGGCCATGCTGGCGGTGGCGGTTTACGTGCTTCCGGCCCTGTTTCCTGCGTGGTATCGGGAAGAACGGTGGACGGTGGGCAAGGAGATACTTTCCACGCTGCTGCTGTGCGTGCTGATTACGTTGGGCAACTGGTGCTATACGGCAGGGGTATTCGGCTTGGAGCTGAACTTGCGTCTGCTGGCCGTCTGCCTGTTGTGGATGGTGGTGATCGGGCCGTTTCCCATTGTGCTGTTCGTGATGTGGAACCGCAACCTGCAACTGAGCCACAACCTGCAGGAGGCAGTGGCGATGAACGTCCGTCTGGCAGAAAGGGTACAGGCGGAAGCAGTATCGGAATCTCGGTCGGCGGAAGCCCGTGAAGAAGTCTTGTTGGAAGGAGGGACGAAAGAGAGTCTGACGCTCGACCCCGTCCGGCTACTCTATGCGGAGTCGGAAGGTAACTATGTACGGCTGCACTACCTGGACGCCGATAGCGGCAAGCCCGCGGTGAAGCTGCTGCGCCTGACGCTGAGGCAGGCGGAGGATGCGTTTTTGGATTACTCGTATATAATAAGGTGTCACCGCGCCTATCTCGTCAACCTGCATCGAGTGGCGCAGGTGTCAGGTAATGCGCAGGGCTATCGGCTCCATCTGGAGGGGTGTGGGACGGAAGTACCCGTTTCGCGGAGCTATGCCGTCCGTGTAAAAAGAGCTTTGGAGGGCAGCGAGTAAGCTTGCCGTTTGTCCCAGACCTTTGTTATTCATCCCTCGTGGATGCAGTTGGTCACATATCCGGGCTGTCTGTCCCGGATATTTTTTTGTCTGTCCGCTTGCTTCTAATTTCGCTTTCGCTAAACGAAAAGAAAAGCAAAACAATGAAACGCTTATTCCTTATTCTGATGGTATTGACTGGAGCAGTCGCCCCGGATGCCGACGCGCAGATTGCCGTGACCGACACCATCTGCCTGACCTTGGACGGCGTGACGGTGACGGACAGCGTAGGGCTGGACGAAGTGGTGGTGAAGCGTCGGCGCACGCCGGCGGCCAATAGCCGGTGGAGCGACCTGCATCCCGTGGAACTGGTTACGGTAGGCGGAGCGAACGGTGACCTCTACCGAGCACTCCAGACCCTGCCGGGCACGCAGGTGCAGGGTGAGACGGGCCGCCTGCTGGTGCGCGGAGGCGACGACCGAGAGACGCAGACCTACATCGACGGCATGCACGTACTGGTGCCCTACACTTCGGTGGGTATCGGCGCCTCGGCCCGTAGCCGTTACTCCACTTTCCTGTTTAGCGGGGTAAACCTGGCTTCGGGTGGCGCACCGCTGGAGTATGGTGGGGCACTCTCGGCTGTTCTGCCGTTGGAGACGAAGGATTACAGCACGGTGGATAAGCTTGGGCTGAACGCTTCCATTGTGGGGGCAGGCGGGGGAGGTACGCGCACGTTCGGCAAAGGGTCTGCTTCCGTAGACCTGAATTATCAGAACATGGCGTTGCACAATCGGATTTACCCCGGTCGGAAGGACTTCGGCCGTCCCTATCAGCTGCTGTCGGGAGCCACGCAACTGCGCTTTACACCCGATGCATTGACCGTGGCCAAGTTGTATGCCCAGTACGATCGGACGGACTTCGCCACTTACGAGGGTGACGACCGCCGACTGTTTGGCCTTGGCGAGAACAACGCCTATTTGAACGCCACGCTGCGGCGCACGTCCGCTGCCGGATGGGAGTGGTTTGCGGGTGCGGCCTGGTCGTACAACCGCCAGATGGTAGACAATGCTGCCGCCGAAGGTGACGCTTGGCTGCAACTCCAGCAAGAACTTCATCTGAAGGCCAAGTTGGGACGGCGTCTGTCCCCGCTCTTCCGTCTGGATGGCGGAGTGGAGGCGTTTGTCCGCAGTTATGCCATGCGCTACCGTTTTCCGGCTTCCGTCGGTGAGGCGGAGGGGTGCGTGTCACCTTCGCTGGGTGCTGTCTTCCTGTCTGCAACCTGTTTCCCGCTGGAGCGGCTTAAGGTGGAGGGCTCCGTGCGGGCCGAGTATCACGGGCTGAACGGAGCGACGGAAGTGTCGCCACGACTGGCACTGAACTGGTTTCAGGACGACGTCGTGCTGACAGCCGTGGCAGGGCGATACACTCAGCCGGCGGCAGACAGCCTGCTGCTGAAGCAGACGGGACTGAAGCCCGAAGTATGCTGGCAGTATAACGCGGGCGCACAGTACGGTCGGGGTGGCCGCCTGGCCAAGGTGGAGGTCTATTACAAGAAGTACAGCCGCCTGCCCCTGTGGACGGGCGGTGGAGAGGCGCCGTTGTTGCTGACTTCCGGTGGTTACGGCTACAGCAAGGGCATCGACTTCTTCCTGTCCGACCGCGTGTCGTTCAGGAATCTGGAATACCGTCTGTCCTATACCTACAACCTGCCTCGCCGTCGGACAGGTCGCGACTCCGAGCTGACCGTCCCCCAATATGCCACGCGCCACAATGCCTCCGTCGTTGTCAAGTGGTCGCTTCCCCGCCTGCGCACCGTCCTGAGCCTGACCGATCGCTTCAGCAGCGGGCGCCCGTGGCACAACCCTGAACGGCTCGGCCAGATGAACGATGAGGTGAAGCCCTACAACAGCCTCGACGTAGGGCTGACCTTCCTGCCCTCGAAGAAGGTCATCGTCCACGCCTCGGCCACCAACATACTGGGCCGCCGCAACGAGTTCGGGCGCGTGGACGGGCGGCCTGTGCTGGCTGCCGCCGACCGCTTCTTCTATATCGGCGTCTTCGTGACGCTGGGGCGCCATGCGGCCTACGACGTTTCTAACTTTTAGTCCGCTGAGGTACCTCATCAGCCTTTCCGAGACCTTCGCTACCGGAGGTGGCGCCAGAGATCGAAACTTGTCTTTATTTACGAATTTAAAAATACAAAACGTATGAAAAACTTGATTTTACTTGTATTGCTGGCTCTCCAAGGCCTTGCCAGTGCGCTCCATGCGCAAACGCTGACCCTCCGTGTGAACGATATCCAGAAGCCGAAGGGGCAACTCTACGTTGCCTTCTATGTCTCCGAGGCCGATTTCTTGAGGAAACCCTTGACGGGCTTCCGTGTGGCGGTGACCGACACCGTGCTCGTCATCCCTTGCCGCGGACTTCCGGCGGGCGAGTACGCCTTTTCACTCTTCCTGGACACGAACGGTAACGGACAGCTGGATACGGCGGCTTTCGGCATTCCGACAGAGAAATACGCCTTCAGCAACGATGCCGAAGGGGTGATGGGTCCTCCGGCCTACGAAAAGTGTCGCTTCCGCTTTCAGAATGATACGACTATGGTTGTTCGGCTGCGGTAAGCCCGCGCGGCACGGGGTAGGGGTAGAGAGGAGAAGGTCGCCAGAAGTTGGTGAAAGTAGACGGTAAGTGGCTGATGAATATCGGCAATTTTTTGATTCGTTTTGTCAGTACATTCGGGAGTTGCGAGTTGGTAGAATGGAAAACTTATTGTACATTTGTCAGCATAACAACCTCTCATTTATGAAATATATCGTCTACATCTTCAGCCTGGTCTGGCTGACATGCTTGTTTGCCTCGTGCAGTAGCAAACATGCCCATTTTATCAGTGATTCAACCTATCGTGCCCGTGTGGAGCAGGACTTCCAGCAGAAGCAGGTCGTCATGTCCAAGGGCAACCTGTTCGCCATCTTCGATACTGACCTGACGCTCTACGAGCGCGAGGCGCTGGAGTTTCTCTACGCCTACATGCCGCTAGCCGACATCACGGACTACTCCGGCGGTTTCCACCTGATGAATGTACAGGCGGCTCACCGTGCTTCCGAAGAGATGCCTTGGGGGCGGATGGTTTCCGAAGAACTGTTCCGCCACTTTGTTCTCCCTGTGCGGGTGAACAACGAGCCTCTGGACAGTGCCCGCGTGGTGTTCTACGAAGAACTGAAGCCGCGCGTGCAACACCTCTCCATGCGTAATGCCATTCTGGAGGTGAACCATTGGTGCCATGAGAAGGCCGTCTACCAACCCAGTGACGCACGCACCAGTTCGCCGCTGGCCACAGTCCGCACCGCTTACGGACGCTGCGGCGAGGAGTCTACCTTCCTGGTGGCTGCCCTGCGCTCAGTGGGCATTCCCGCGCGCCAGGTCTATACTCCCCGTTGGGCACATACCGACGACAATCATGCCTGGGTGGAAGCCTGGGCTGACGGCAAATGGTACTTCCTCGGTGCCTGTGAGCCTGAGCCGGTGCTTAACTTGGGCTGGTTCAACGCGCCTGCCAGCCGCGGCATGCTGATGCACACCAAGGTCTTCGGCCGTTACGAAGGACCGGAAGAAGTGATGTCCGTCACACCCAACTATACCGAAATCAACGTTATCGACAACTATGCTCCCACCGCCCAGGCCACGGTGACCGTGACCGACGAGGCCGGACAGCCCGTTAGCGGAGCGTTAGTGGAGTTCAAGCTTTATAACTACGCCGAGTTCTATACCGTGGCCCGCAAGCAGACCGATGCCTCGGGGCAGGCCTCGCTCACGGCCGGCAAAGGCGACATGCTGGTGTGGGCGTCGAAAAACGGACGCTTCGGTTTCCAGAAGCTTTCGTTTGGTAAGCAGGACGCCTTGACCGTGAAGCTCGACCGTCGCGATGGTGACCCGTTCGAATTGGATTTGGACATCGTTCCGCCCGTTGAGTCGGCCAATCTGCCCGCCGTTACGCCCGAACAGCGTGCCGAGAACGACCGTCGCATGGCCGCAGAAGACTCCATCCGCAACGCCTATGTGGCTACAATGATGGCGCCCGAAACGGCGCTTGCCTGGGCTTCTTCCCAGAAGGGACTAAACGAAGCAGAGCAGCAGCGTGTGGCCGATTTCCTGGTGGCTTCGCGTGGTAATCATGCTGTCATCAAGGCCTTTGTCACCTTTGCTTTGGAGCAGGGACAGGGCGGCCGGGCTGTCGAGCTGCTGGGCGCTGTGTCTGCCAAAGACTTGCGTGATGCCCGTTTACCCATTCTGAAAGACCATTTGCTGCATACGGCGGTTGTGCCTTGCGAGCAGAGCGTGTCGGCGTTGCTGAACCCGCGCATTGCGACAGAAGAACTGACAGCCTATAAGTCTTTCTTCCAGCAAGTCATTGACGAGCAGACAGCCGAAAACTATCTGTATCATCCGCAGAAGCTGGTGGACTGGTGCCGCGAGAATATCGCTCTGAACGATACCTTGAATTCGCAACGCATTCCCATGTCGCCCGAAGGCGTATGGAACGCCCGCATGGCCGACACCTATTCGCGCGACATCTTCTTTGTGGCCGTGGCCCGCAGCTTGGGCATTCCCGCCTGGATTGACGAAGTGACCGGAGCTGTATGTTATTTGGACTTGGCCAATCATCCGAATCTGAAGAACGGAAAACTTTATCATGTGGACTTCAATATGGGCGGCACACAGACGGTATCGCCTTCGGGTAGCCTGGTGGCAACGTTCCAGCCCACTAAGTTCATCGACGATCCTAAATACTACAGCCATTTCACCCTGTCACGTTGCGAGAACGGTGTACTTCGCCTGCAAAGCTATGATGAAAGCGGTGCTTCATGGAACACCTTACTGCGTACCCCCTTGCAGATGCCGGCCGGCTACTATGTGATGGTGAGCGGTACGCGTCTGGCCAGCGGTGGCGTGCTGGTGCACATGAGCGGCTTGAATGTAGAGGCGGACAAAACGGTGAATACAGCCTTGACAATGCGTGAAAGTAAGGACCAGATACAGGTGATAGGTAACTTCAATTCCGAATCGCTCTTTACGCCTATCGCTGACGGTGTCGTGGCCAATGATCCCATCAGCGTATTGACGGCATGTGGTCGCGGTTATTTCGTGGTTGGCGTCTTGGGTGTAGGGCAGGAGCCTACCAATCATGCTCTGAAGGACATTGCCAAACTGAACAAAGACTTGGAGAAGTGGGGGCGCAAGATGGTACTGCTCTTCCCCGATGCCGAGAAGTATGGCAAGTTCCGTCCGCAAGATTTCCCAGGCTTGCCGTCTACCATTGTCTACGGTATCGACAGCCACGGCATTGCTGCCCAGATTATAGAGAATATGAAGCTAAAGCATAAAGACACGCTGCCGGTATTTGTGATAGCCGACACATTCAACCGCGTGGTGTTCGTTTCGCAAGGCTATACCATCGGCCTGGGCGAACAGCTGATGCAGACAGTGAAGGGCCTGTAAACGCTCTTCCTGACACAGTGCTTCGTTGGGTTCTGACACAGTGCTTCCTCACCTTCTCATGCAGTGCTTCGTGAGAGGATGAGGAAGCACTTCGTTAGACCCTCATCCTGCACTTCATGGAGGCCCCATGTCGTATGGTGTGGAAATCTGCGTTGATATAAAGAGGAGGATACGAACCGTACGGGCATAAAAAAAGTCTGGTGTGCTTTCGCACGTCAGACTTTCAATTCTCTCTGTGTTGTTGTACTGAAATTATTCAGCTACAACAGCGCTGTCAGCTACTACAGTATCAGCTGCCTGAGCTGCTGCCTCAGCTGCGGCTGCTTCAACAGCTGCGATAGAGTCAGCGATACGGATAGAATCAGCTGCTGCTTGTTCAGCGTTAGCTGCTTTGTTACCACAAGATGCGAAAGATACTGCTACGATAGCTGCTGCCATCAAAACTAATTTTTTCATTTTCTTTTTACTTTAAAAAACGTAATACAATCAATTGCTTTATTAAAACGCCGCAAAGGTAGGGACTTTTTGGATATGTTGTTCTCGAAACCCCAACTTTTTTTATATTTTTTTTCGAAGCCTGTCTCTGAATGCCCTATGTCGGTGAGGAAATAATGGAATATAGAATAATAATGTGTAACTTTGCATCCGCATTAAAAGTTATGTAAGCAAATTATGATTGATACCAATATATTTCAGAATAAGACAGCTGTCTATTATACGTTGGGCTGCAAGCTGAACTTTTCGGAAACGTCCACTATCGGCAAGATGTTGAAGGAAGCCGGAGTACGTACGGCCAGACGGGGAGAAAAGGCTGATATTTGCGTAGTAAATACCTGTTCGGTGACCGAAGTGGCTGACAAAAAGTGCCGTCAGGCCATTCATCGGCTGGTGAAGCAACATCCGGGTGCCTTTGTGGTAGTGACGGGATGTTATGCACAGCTGAAGCCGGATACTGTGGCCCATATCGAAGGCGTAGATGTGGTTTTGGGTGCTGAGCAGAAAAAAGATTTGCTGCAATACTTGGGCAACCTCCAGAAGCATGAAACAGGTGAAGCCTTCACGTCGGCTTTGAAAGACATCCGTTCGTTTGCCCCGTCGTGTTCGCGTGGTGACCGCACGCGTTTCTTCCTGAAAGTGCAGGACGGTTGCGATTACTACTGTTCCTATTGTACCATTCCCTTTGCCCGCGGTCGTAGTCGTAACGGTAGTATTGCTTCGTTGGTTGAACAGGCACGGCAGGCTGCGGCCGAAGGTGGAAAAGAAATCGTATTGACGGGAGTCAATATAGGCGACTTCGGCAAATCGACAGGTGAAACTTTCTTCGACCTGGTGAAGGCGCTGGACGAGGTAGAAGGTATTGAACGTTACCGCATTTCGTCTATCGAGCCCAATCTGCTGACCGATGATATTATCGACTTCGTATCACATTCCAAGCGGTTTATGCCTCATTTCCATATCCCGTTGCAATCGGGTTCGGATGAGGTGTTGAAGCTGATGCGTCGTCGGTATGATACAGCTCTGTTTGCTTCCAAAGTGCATAAAATCAAGGAGGTAATGCCCGATGCCTTTATCGGTGTGGATGTCATTGTGGGGACACGTGGCGAAACGGAAGAATATTTCGAGGAGGCATATCGCTTTATAGAAGGATTGGATGTCACACAGTTGCATGTGTTCAGCTATTCTGAACGGCCGGGTACGCAGGCGTTGAAGATAGATTACGTTGTGTCGCCAGAAGAAAAGCATCGTCGCAGTCAGCGTTTGCTGGAACTTTCTGATCTGAAAACCAAGGCTTTCTACGAGAAACATATTGGACAGCCTTTACCTGTGTTGTTGGAAAAATCCAAGCCTGGTACACCTATGCATGGCTTTACGCCTAACTATATACGGGTGGAAGTGCCCCATAACGATGCACTCGACAATTGTGTGGTGACTCTTCGATTGGACGAATGGAACGAGGAAGGGACCGCTTTGAAGGGCTTGCCCTTGGAATAAGCTATAGAAGAGAACGGTAGAAGATATGGAAAAGGTTGCAGTCGTCATATTAAACTGGAACGGATGCGAGATGCTTCGTTCTTTCTTGCCTTCGGTCGTGGCCCATTCCGAAGCGGATGGGGCCGTCGTATATGTCGCAGACAATGCTTCTACAGATGCTTCGGTTCAGCTTGTCCGGAAAGAATTTCCTTCAGTGCGTCTTATTCAGCTGGAAAAGAACTGGGGTTTTGCCGACGGCTATAATGAAGCCTTGAAGCAGGTAGAGGCGGAATATGTAGTGCTGCTCAATTCGGATGTGGAGGTGACAGCTCATTGGTTGCAGCCGCTTTTGGCCTATATGGATACTCACTCGGAAGTAGCCGCTTGCCAACCCAAGTTGTTGAGCTGGCACGACAAGACCGCTTTCGAATATGCAGGTGCTGCCGGCGGTTTCATCGATTGCTATGGTTATCCTTTCTGTCGTGGACGCATTATGGGTGTTGTTGAAAAGGACGAGGGACAATATGATGCGGTTGTTCCTGTCTTTTGGGCCACAGGCGCTGCTTTGTTCATTCGTTTGAAGGATTATTGGGAAGCGGGTGGATTGGACGGTCGCTTCTTTGCGCACATGGAGGAGATTGATTTATGTTGGCGTCTTCGTGCCCGCGGTCGGCAGTTGGTATGTATCCCCCAAAGTGTAGTTTATCACGTGGGTGGTGCTACGTTGAAGAAAGAAAATCCCCGCAAGACATTTCTGAATTTCCGTAACAATTTGTTGATGCTTTACAAGAACCTGCCTGCCGAAGAATTAGGCAAAGTGATGCGTGTTCGTTGGTTACTCGACCAGGTGGCAGCTTTTGTCTTTCTGCTGAAAGGTCAGTGGGACAATGCTTGTGCCGTTTGGCGGGCACGTCGGGAGTATTGTCGGCTTCGTCCCTCGTTCCGTCCGTCGCGCGAGGAGAACGAAAAGAAGGCCTGCACATCGGTGATACCCGAGCGTACACGTTACAGTGTTCTGATACGTTACTATCTGCAGGGGAAAAAACGTTTTTTAGGCCTGTAAAGTCTGTCTTTCTATATGCACCTCCACTCCTGCTGTTTCAATATCGGCTCCCATGGGTGGATTGCGTTTGGATAGTTTCAGGTCAATGCGTTCGATCGTTGGAAAATCGTTGAACAGACGGCGGACAATGCGTCCTGCGACATGTTCAAGTAGTTTGGAAGGAATATCCATTTCTTCTTTTACGGCTTGGTGGATTTCAGCATAGTTGACGGTATCGGCCACGTCGTCACTTTCCATTGCACGTGCAATGTCTGTTTTCAGTCGTAGCGATACGACGAACTCATTGCCTACAGTCGTTTCTTGGGGAGCTACGCCATGGTAAGCAAAAAAGCGGATGTTTTCGAGAAGGATATAACTTGTCATGTCTGCCTGTTTCAATAAGAAAATATTAAAAATGGAACAGTTTTTTATCAATAAAATTGTTTATTGAACAGTTGCTGTTTTAATAGTGCAAAGATAAAATAAAAGGAGGGTGTCGCAATATTTTTTTCGCTATATTTGTGCGTCTTAAATATAGAATACTTATGTCTTTGCATCAATTTCATCTCTTTTTATGGGTGATGAGCAGTGTGGCTTTGCTCGTTTTCATAGCCCTCTATTTTGTAAAAGCTGGTTACGGCATGTTTCGTACCGCTTCGTGGGGATGGTCTATATCCAACAAAGTGGCTTGGGTGCTGATGGAGGCACCAGTCTTTTTCGTGATGTTGGGTTTGTGGATGATAAGTGGGGTTGGATTCTCTGCGCCACAATTTTTGTTTTTGCTTCTGTTTGAATTGCATTATTTGCAACGTTCGTTTGTCTTTCCACTCTTGATGAAGGGGCGTAGCCGTATGCCGGTAGCTATCATGGCAATGGGCATTGTATTCAATGTGTTGAACGGATTGATGCAGGCTGGTGGAATATTTTGGTATGCGCCCGAAGGATATGCCGAAGGATGGACTTGGTTGATGCGTCCGCTTTCTATTATAGGTTTGGTGCTGTTCTTCGTTGGTATGGGTATCAATCTGCATTCCGATCATGTCATTCGTCATCTGCGCAAGCCGGGTGACAATCGGCATTACCTGCCAGGCAAGGGAATGTACCGTTATGTCACGTCTGCCAACTACTTTGGAGAGCTAGTAGAGTGGACGGGGTTCGCCTTGTTGACCGCTTCACCTGCAGCGTGGGTATTTGTTTGGTGGACAGCGGCTAATCTGGTACCTCGGGCTGACGCCATACACAAGCATTATCGCGAAGAGTTCGGCAACGAAGCCGTGGGACGTAGAAAACGGATTATACCTTATATATACTGATGGTTAGAAAAAAGAGAAAGGATGCTTTTCCTGGTCTTAAAAGACTGTGATCGTCTTCTTAAAACATCCTTTTCTAAAATTAGATAGATTATGAGTTCGAAATTATTTACTCCAGTAACCTTGGGACCGCTGACGCTACGTAATCGTACGATCCGCTCAGCGGCCTTTGAGAGCATGTGCCCTGGCAATAAACCTTCAGAGCAATTGCTCGATTATCATCGTTCAGTTGCGGCCGGCGGGGTAGGCATGACGACCATTGCCTATGCGGCTGTGACTCGTAGCGGCCTTTCATTCGACCGCCAGTTGTGGATGCGGCCGGAGATTATCCCTGGGCTTCGTCGCTTGACAGATGCTATCCATGCTGAGGGAGCTGCCGCCAGTATCCAGTTGGGTCACTGTGGCAACATGTCCCATAAGAGTATCTGCGGTTGCTTGCCCGTGGGGGCCAGTACAGGATTCAATTTGTATTCTCCGACATTTGTTCGCGGCCTTCGGGCAGATGAATTGCCCGAGATGGCGCGTGCCTATGGTCGTTCGGTTAATCTGGCTCGTGAAGCAGGATTTGATGCGGTAGAAATTCATGCGGGGCATGGCTATCTTATCAGTCAGTTCCTTTCTCCTTCTACCAATCATCGAAAGGACGAGTTCGGAGGTTCGTTGGAAAATCGTATGCGCTTTATGGATATGGTGATGGACGAAGTGATGAAGGCGGCTGGCAACGACATGGCTGTATTGGTGAAGATGAACATGCGCGACGGCTTTCGTGGAGGAATGGAGATTGATGAATCTTTGCAGGTGGCTCACAGGTTACAACAATCGGGAGCACATGCCTTGGTGCTGAGTGGAGGATTTGTCAGCAAGGCGCCGATGTATGTGATGCGCGGTGAGATGCCTATCCGTACCATGACTCACTACATGACCTGTTGGTGGTTGAAGTACGGAGTACGCATGGTGGGTAAGTGGATGATACCTACTGTTCCTTTCAAAGAAGCTTATTTTCTGGAAGATGCTTTGAAATTCAGGGCTGCGCTCGATATGCCTTTGGTCTATGTAGGAGGATTGGTGGCCCGACAAAAGATTGACGAAGTGTTGGATCATGGTTTCGAGGCCGTACAGATGGGTCGCGCTCTGCTCAATGAACCGGGTTTTGTCAATCGCATGCGTGAGGAAGAGCATGCACACTGTTCTTGTAAACATAGTAATTATTGCATTGCTCGTATGTATTCTATCGATATGGCTTGTCATCAGCGTCTGAAGGAAGAGCTTCCACCTTGTTTGAAAAAAGAAATCGAACGAATAGAAAGTCGAGGATAGCGATGGAAAAGAAATTGGCTATAATAACAGGTGCCGATGGCGGTATGGGAACGGAAATAACCCGTGCTGTCGCCTTGGCTGGCTATCGTATACTGATGGCATGCTACGATCCGCAGAAGGCAGAAGAGAAAAGACAAAAGCTGATCAAAGAAACAGGTAATACAGACATTGAGGTGCGAAGAATTGATCTTGCTTCGTTGGACACGGTAGCTGCTTTTGCCGATTACCTGTTGGGGCGGGGCGAACGTGTATCGCTGTTGATGAACAATGCCGGCACAATGGAAACGGAACGCCGCATAACGGTAGACGGATTGGAGCGTACGGTCAGTGTCAATTATGTCGGACCTTATTTGTTGACGCGGAAATTACTTCCGTTGATGGGAGAGGGAACCCGCGTGGTCAATATGGTTTCATGTACTTATGCCATTGGACGGCTGGATTTTCCAGAATTTTTCTTGAAAGGCAAGAAAGGCAGTTTTTGGCGTATTCCTATTTATAGTAATACTAAACTGGCGTTGACCTTGTTTACACTTGAGCTTGCTGAACGTGTGAAGGACAAGGGGATTGTGGTTAATGCGGCTGATCCAGGTATTGTTTCAACGGATATCATTACTATGCATATGTGGTTCGATCCTTTGACGGATATTCTTTTCCGTCCTTTTATTCGTACGCCACGCAAAGGAGCAGCTACGGCGGTCAGTCTTTTGTTGGATAAGGATGCTGGGGAACGTACAGGAACATTGAATGTCAGTTGTCATCCTAAACAACTTTCAGAACGATTCACTCATCACAAGCAGGCTAAAGAGTTGTGGGAACGGACGGAACTGCTTGTAAAGAAATGGCTTTAGTTTTGGAAAGAGAATGTAGATCGCATCAAATGAAAGGCCAGACATTTCATATTGAGATGTCTGGCCTTTTAGTTGGAAATACTTAAATTTTTCTATTGTTTTTTCTTAGATAGACAGTGCCCGCAATACATTGACTAGCTCTTTCTTGATGGGCTTGTCATTTTTGATAGCCTTGGTGAAGGGAACATAAACGACTTCGTCATGTTCGATACCGATCATTACATTGCGTTGTCCTTCCATAATGGCATCAATAGCGGCGGCACCCAGTCGGCTGGCCAGGATACGGTCGTGAGCCGTGGGGCTTCCACCACGTTGCAGGTGGCCGAGGATGGTAACGCGTACATCGTATTGTGGATATTCATTCTTTACACGTTCAGCATAGTGCATGGCACCTCCCGTCAGTTCGCTTTCGGCAACGAGGACGATACTGCTGTTCTTTGACTTGCGGAAACCGTTCTTGATGAACTCTTCCAACTGGTCGACTTCCGTACTGAATTCGGGGATGATGGCTGCTTCGGCACCCGATGCAATGGCTCCGTTCAGGGCCAGGAAACCTGCGTCGCGTCCCATGACTTCGACGAAGAACAGGCGCTCGTGTGATGTAGCCGTGTCGCGGATCTTGTCGACGGCGTCAAGGATGGTGTTCAGAGCCGTATCGTATCCGATGGTGGTATCCGTACCATAGAGGTCGTTGTCGATGGTGCCAGGCAGGCCGATGCAGGGCACGTCGAACTCTTGTGCAAAGATGCGGGCGCCTGTCAGCGAACCGTCACCGCCGATGACTACGAGGGCGTCGATGCCTTCCTTCTTCATATTGTCGTAGGCTTGCTGACGGCCTTCAGGAGTGGTGAATTCCTTGCAACGTGCTGTTTTCAGGATGGTTCCTCCCAGCTGGATGATGTTGCTTACATTCTGGCTCTTGAATTCTTTGATTTCGCCGGTCACCAGACCTTTGTATCCTCTATATATACCTTTCACTTGAAGTCCGTTGTAGATGGCTGCGCGTGTCACCGCACGGATGGCAGCGTTCATACCCGGAGCGTCTCCTCCGGAGGTCAGGATGCCGATGCACTTAACTATTCCCATAACAATCTTTTTTAGTTAATAAATGACGTTGCAAAGATACGAAAAAGCTTAGGGTAGCTGTAATAATTTTCGTTAATTTGCCGAAGTTTGAAGTTTCTCTTCAATCGTTGCAGAGATTTTTTCCATCAGCCATTTAGGGGTGGAGGTAGCTCCACAAATGCCGATGGAGGAGGCTTTTGCCAGCAGGGAAGTGTCTATTTCTTCAGGGCTGTCTATCAGGTGAGAGTTGGAGTTCACCTTCTGGCATTCGCTGAACAGCATCTTGCCGTTGGAGCTCTTCTTGCCGCTGACGAAGAATATCAGGTCGTGCGAGGCGGCAAACTTGCGGATGTTAGGAATGCGGTTGGCTACCTGACGGCAGATGGTATCGTAGTATTCGAAGGTTGCGTTGGGCGAGATGTGCTCTTTGATATACTCTACGATGCGTTGGAATTCGTCGAGCGACTTGGTTGTCTGCGAGTAGAGGCGAATGCTGCGGCTCAGGTCGAGCGACTTGGCTTCTTCCAGCTTCTCGATGACGATGGCCTTCCCTTCCGTCTGCCCGACGAGCCCCAGTACCTCGGCATGGCCGTTCTTGCCATAGATCACTATCTGCTTGTCTTCTTCCGTGTTTTGGGTATATTCCTGCTTGATGCGTTTCTGCAGGCGGAGGACAACGGGGCAGGTGGCGTCGATGATTTCGATGTGGTTTCGGCGGGCCGTCTCGTAGGTCTCGGGCGGTTCGCCATGGGCACGAAGCAGTACCTTGGCGTCGTGCAGGCGGTTGAATTCGTCGTGGTTGATGGTGACGAGCCCCATGGCTTTCAGGCGCTCCACCTCACGGCTATTGTGCACAATGTCGCCCAGGCAGTACAGCGTGCCGCCTTTGGCCAGCTCTTCTTCGGCTTTGCTGATGGCGTTGACAACTCCGAAGCAGAAGCCCGATCCTTCGTCTATTTCTACTTTTGCCATACGATAAAACGGTGTTTTACGAGTTGGAAAACATTGCTTTCCTGTTCGGAAAACGGTGTTTTCCTGGTTAGAGGAAAATGCGTGGTCAGTTGCCGGCCACGCGTGCGAATTGTTCGGCCAGCCATTCCTTTTGCTGTTCGATGGTCAGATGGCTGTTGTCCAGCAGCAGGGCGTCGTCGGCCTTGCGCAGGGGACTCACTTCGCGATGCTGGTCGATGTAGTCGCGCTGCTTCACGTTCTCCAGTATCTCGTCAAAGTCTACGGCTTGTCCTTTGGCCTTCAGCTCGTCGTAGCGGCGCTGGGCGCGTATCTCGGGCGAGGCGGTGACGAATATCTTCAGCTCGGCGTCGGGGAAGACGGTGGTGCCTATGTCGCGGCCATCCATCACGATGCCTTTCTTTCGTCCCATTTCCTGCTGTTGCTTGACCATGGCTTCGCGTACGAAGTCGAGGGCAGCCACAGGACTGACATGGGAGGATACTTCCATGGTGCGTATCTTGCTTTCTACGTTCATGCCGTTCAGGTAAGTGTCGGGACGGTTGGTTTCCGCGTTGGGGCGGAAAGTGATGTGGAGGTTGTCTATTTCGTTCCGAAGTTTTTCTACGTCGATCTGTCCGTTGTGCAGGAGTCCGTTTTCGATGCAGTACAGGGTGACGGCACGATACATGGCTCCGCTGTCGATGTAGATATAGCCGATCTCGCGGGCCAGGTCTTTGGCCATGGTGCTTTTTCCGCAGGAGGAAAATCCGTCAATGGCGATAGTTATCTTTCTCATTTTTCCTATATATAATAAGGTGGTTGTCTGTTCAAATGGAATGGCCTTCGTCATAAAACGAAAACATTTCATTTTTTGTTCAAAAAAACATGCCAAAGATAAGGGTATTTTTAAAATATCTCGTTACATTTGTGGCATAAAAGCGAAAGTAGCGTTTTGAACAATTAAAAAAACGAAAATGCAGCATGGAATGTGTAAAAAAAAGCATCCGTGTGTGACGTTTCGGGGGAAAAGTGCTATATTTGCCCAAAATGAGAAACACTAAAATTAATAATAAATTATGGAAGTTAAAAAATCGCCTAAAGCAGACTTGGAGAATAAGAGATCGACTTGGCTGCTCGTCGGTTATGTGGCTGTGCTTGCTGTCATGTTCGTCGCCTTCGAATGGACGGAGCGTGATGTGAAGATTGATATGAGCCAAGCTGTAGCCGACCTTGTGTTTGAAGAGGAAATTGAAATTCCTATTACGGAACAACCGGAAATGGCTACTCCTCCGCCTCCTCCTGAAGCACCCACCATTGTTGAGACTTTGACAATTGTGGATGACGATATGGATATCGAGTCGACTGAGATCGCTTCTTCTGAGGAAACCGGTCAGGCTGTAGAAATCGCTTACGTGCCTCCTACGGTAGAAGAAGAAGAGGTTGAGGAACAGGAAATCTTCGAAGTCGTTGAACAAATGCCTGAATTCCCCAATGGTGGTATGGCTGGTTTGATGCAATACCTGAGCAAGAACATCAAGTATCCTACCATCGCACAGGAGAACGGTACGCAGGGTCGTGTGACTGTACAGTTCGTTGTCAATGCCGACGGTAGTATCGTAGATGCCAAGGTTATCCGTGGTGTAGACCCCTATCTGGACAAAGAAGCCCTTCGCGTGATCAACTCCATGCCGAAGTGGAAACCGGGTATGCAGCGTGGTAAGGCCGTACGTGTAAAATACACCGTGCCTGTAATGTTCAGATTGCAGTAATTTTATAGTTTGATAATTAGGGAAGAGGTTGCCGTATGTGCAGCCTCTTTTCGTTCTTAAACATCTCATTCAAAGATATATCCATGTTTACATCATCCGAACTTCTTGACAAAATTAATGCCTACCTTGCGGATTTGAAATTCTCTCGTCCTCCTGAGGGACTTTATGCGCCTGTCTCCTATGTGCTTTCGTTGGGCGGAAAACGCATCCGTCCCGTGCTGATGTTGTCGGCTTATAATTTGTATAAGGAAGATGTGGAGTCTATCCTTAATCAGGCTACGGGTATCGAAGTGTATCATAATTATACGTTGTTGCACGATGACCTGATGGACAAGGCGGATCGCCGTCGTGGCAAGCCGACGGTGCATAAGGTTTGGAATGAAAATACGGCCATTCTTTCGGGTGATGCCATGTTGGTGTTGGCCTATCGGTATATGGCTGAAGGATGTCCTGCCGACCTCTTGAAACCGGTCATGGATTTGTTCGGACAGACGGCGCTCGAGATCTGTGAAGGACAGCAGTTCGACATGGAATTTGAGAGTCGCAACGATGTGTCGGAAGCAGAGTATTTGGAGATGATCCGGCTCAAGACTTCTGTTCTGCTTGCGGCCAGTTTGAAGCTGGGTGCCCTGTTGGGTGGAGCTTTGCAGGAAGATGCTGACCGTCTGTATGATTATGGTGTCAATATGGGCTTGGCTTTTCAGTTGAAGGACGATTTGCTGGATGTCTATGGCAATCCGAAAGTCTTTGGCAAAAATATCGGTGGCGACATCTTGTGCAATAAGAAAACCTATATGTTGATACAAGCTCTCGAGCGTGCATCTGACGACCAGCGGAAAGAGTTGGAGCGGTGGTTGGCTGCCGATGATTTTGTACCGGCCGAAAAAATAGCAGCTGTGACGCACCTTTATGACGAGATTGGTATCAAGGATTTGTGCGAACAGAAAATCTGCGAATACACCCGCCTGGCAGAAGAAAGCCTTTTGCAGGTAGGAGTGGCAGAAGAACGTAAGCATGAGTTGCAGGCGTTGCTGGAAGGCCTGGTGCATCGTGAGTCGTGAGGTTGGTGCGATTTAATCGTCTAAATTGATAAGACAGAATGCCCTATAGAAGATTACCCAATACGGATCAGGCACGTATTCGAGCTTTGAAAGCTGCGATCGAAAAAGCCGATGCCTATGACAATCCGTACGGAATTCCTTTCAGTTTCAAGGTGCTTGGAGCTGCAAGAAATTTTCTGCCTCGTTTTGAGGCGGCTCACATCTTCTATATGGAATGCTTTGAAAGGCAGGCTGCTGCCGGAAGAAAGCATCAGGCGCATGTGAAAATGGCCCGCCTGTATCTTTCTCATTTCATACAGGTGCTCAATTTGGCTGTGATACGCTCGGAGATACGTCTCTCCCATAAGGAATATTATGGCTTGGATGCCCAAAATTCCCTTCCCGATTTGTCCAGCGAACAGACTTTGGTAGAGTGGGGACGCAAGGTCATCGAAGGAGAGAACCGTCGCATTTCCCAAGGAGGCATTCCTATTTATAACCCTACCATTGCTAAGGTGAAAGTCCATTATGATATCTTTCTGGAGGGCTACGAAAGGCAGAAAAGCTTCCAGTTGGCTACAGCTCGTGCCTTGGAAGCATTGGCGGCCATGCGTCAGGAAGCCGATGCACTGATCTTGGATATCTGGAATCAGGTGGAAGCGAAGTTTGAACAGATACTTCCTAATGAAAAACGTCTCGAACTCTGCCGTTCGTATGGATTGATTTATTATTATCGAACCAGTGAGAAAATGAAAATAGAAGGAGGATGCTGATGACAATGATTGATACACATTCCCATCTTTTTTTGGAAGAATTTGCTGACGACTTGCCTGAAGTGATGGAACGGGCACGCCAGGCTGGTGTCAGTCATATTTTTATGCCTAATATTGACAGTACGACTCTCCAGCCTATGTTGGATGTGTGTCATCGCTATGAAGGGTATTGCTTTCCGATGATTGGGCTTCACCCGACGTCTGTCCGTGCCGAAGATTATGAAGATGAACTGGCTGTAGTTGCTCGTGAATTGGCTTCCGGCCGGAAGTATGTAGCCATTGGCGAGATCGGTATGGATTTATATTGGGATCAGACTTTTCAGAAAGAGCAGGAGGATGCGCTTCGCCGCCAGTTGGATTGGGCTTTGGATTATGATTTGCCAGTTGTGATCCATTGCCGCGAAGCGTTTGCGCCTATATATAAGATAATGGAAGATTACCGCTCTACCCATCTCTGTGGAGTCTTTCATAGCTTTACGGGTACAGTTGACGAAGCACAGCGTATCTTGGAGTTTCCTGGCTTTTATTTAGGTGTGAATGGCGTGGTGACTTTTAAGAAATCCCATCTGCCCGAGTTGTTGTCGTCCGTTCCTTTGGATCGTATTTTGTTGGAGACAGACTCTCCATATTTGACTCCAGTTCCTTATCGGGGACGCCGAAATGAAAGCGCCTATGTGCAGTACGTTTTGCTGAAAGTCGCCGAGGCCTGTCGATGTACGCCTGACGAGGTAGCGAAGCAGACATCTGAAAGCGCGTTAAAAGTGTTTGGAATGCTCAAATAAGGTCGCAAAGACTTTAAAGTTTATTAATTTTGGGTTTTTCTTAAAGATTATAGGGAAAGAATGCGATGCGAGAACAAAAAAAAGAATACATTTGTAGCTGAAAACGCTGGAGGTTCGCAATTTTTTTGTAATTTGCAGCCGTTTTTAAGAAAAGCATAGGAAAAGGAGAGATGCTCGAGTGGTTGAAGAGGCACGCCTGGAAAGCGTGTATACCCCTAAAGGGTATCGGGGGTTCGAATCCCCCTCTCTCCGCAACAGACGATAAAAAGCGAATAATAAATAAACATAATAACAAGTAATTTAATTAATTAATCTTAAAAATTAGACACACAATGAAAAAGTTATTTGCAATTGTTGCTGTGATGGGAGTCTTAACATTTGGCTCAACTCAACTTGCTAAAGCTCAGGATGCTCCTGCAGCGGAACAAACAGAACAGGCTGCTCCCGCAGTAGAAGCTGCTGCTGACGAGGCTGCTGCTCCTGTAGTAGTAGAAGAAGGTGGTATTCACAAGGAACTGAAGATCAAATATATCGAAGGTTCTGCATTCTTCATGAGTTTTATTTCTATTGCATTGGTTATCGGTTTGGCTTTCTGCATCGAGCGTATCATTTATCTGAGCTTGGCCGAAATCAACACGAAGAAGTTCATTGCCGCTATTGAAGCAGCTATGGAAAAAGGTGATGTAGAAGGTGCTAAGGATATTGCACGTAACACCCGCGGTCCTATCGCTTCTATCTACTACCAAGGTCTGATGAGATTGGATCAAGGCTTGGACGTTGTTGAGAAATCAGTAGTTTCTTACGGTGGTGTACAGGCTGGCTACTTGGAAAAAGGTTGCTCTTGGATTACGCTGTTCATCGCAATGAGCCCGTCTTTGGGATTCTTGGGTACTGTGATCGGTATGGTGCAAGCATTCGATAAGATCCAGCAGGTAGGTGATATCTCTCCGACGGTCGTTGCTGGTGGTATGAAAGTGGCCTTGATTACGACTATCTTCGGTTTGATCGCAGCCTTGATTCTGCAGGTATTCTACAACTACATCCTGTCTAAGATTGAAGCTCTGACCAGTGATATGGAAGATTCTTCTGTAACGCTGTTGGATATGGTTGTGAAATATGAACTGAAGTACAAAAAATAATAATCTTATTGCAAGATGAAGAAATTTAAAATACAAAGGGTTTCAGGATTTATCCTGTCTGTAATGCTCCTCATTACACTGATCATCCTGGGCTTGTTCTTCTTCGGTGGAGAAACCCCAATGGATCAGCGTGTGGTGGCTGACCCTTCGCTGTCAGAGCCGCTTTACACGGACGCTATCCTGTATTGGAATTATATTTTGTTTGTGTTGGGAGTTATAGCTATTGTTGTTGGTGTCGTTTATCAATTTGGCTCCACGTTCGCAGATTCTCCTAAGACTGCTCTTAAATCATTGGTTGGTATTGCCTTGCTCGTTGTTGTATTGGTTGTAACATGGGCTGCGGGTGATGCAACACCTTTGGTCATACCGGGATATGAAGGTACAGAGAACGTTCCTTTCTGGTTGAAATTGACCGATATGTTTATATATACACTTTACATAGAAGTAGGTGTGATGATTCTATTAATGATAGGATTTGGCGCTGCCAAAAAGTTTAAATAAATCAAGTAAGAGGAATTAATATGGCTAGAAAGAAAAGAACCGTTCCCGAAGTCAACTCAAGTTCTACGGCGGATATGGCTTTCATCTTGTTGCTGTTCTTCTTGCTTACCACTTCTATGGATACCGACCAAGGTTTGGCAAGACGTTTGCCGGAACCTCCACGGCCAGACCAGAAAAAGGAAGACAAGGATATCAAGGAGCGCAACATCCTGCAGGTCTTCGTGAACTTCAACGACCAGTTGATGTGTGGAAGCGACTATGTCAGCGTAGAACAGCTGCGCGACAAGGCAAAGGAATTCATTGCCAATCCGTACAACGACGAAAAGTTGCCGGAAAAAGTGGCTGTCGAAGTTCCTTTCTTTGGAACCCAGATGGTGACAAAATTCCACGTTATCTCTTTGCGTTGTGACCGCGGTACGTCCTACAAAGCATATATTGCTGTACAGAATGAACTGGTAGCTGCCTACAACGAGTTGCGTAATGAACTGGCACAGTCCAAGTGGCAGAAAAATTATGCTGACTTGAATGAAGAGCAGCAGGAAGCGATACGTGAGATTTATCCTCAGGTGATTTCTGAGGCGGAACCTAAAAAGTATGGAGAAAAGAAGTAATGGGAAAATTTAATAAAACAGGTAAGCGCGGCATGCCCGCCTTGAACACTTCTTCACTGCCTGACCTTATTTTCACATTGTTGTTCTTCTTCATGATTGTAACAACCATGCGTGAGGTTACTTTGAAGGTTGAGTTTAGAGCTCCGCAAGCTACTGAATTGGAGAAACTTGAGAAAAAATCGTTGGTAACGTTTATTTATGTAGGAAAACCGACGAAAGAGTTTCGTGCGAAGCTGGGTGAAGAAAGCCGTATCCAGTTGAATGACGCTTTTGCCGAGGTATCTGAAGTATACGATTACATCAACGGTGAACGTGCTAGTATGAAAGAGGAAGACCAGCCGAATATGACTGTCTCTCTGAAAATCGACCAGGACACCAAGATGGGTATTGTTACTGAAATCAAGGAAGCTCTCCGTCAAGCTTATGCATTGAAGATTAACTATTCAGCGCAGCCGCGTCAGTAATAGTTGAGATAGATATTGAAAAAGGGCATATCTTTTTGGGGATATGCCCTTTTTTGTTTCCCAAACTATTGGAATATTTGTTCTGCAAGTTACGTGTAGCTTGTTTATAATGTATAACCTGTGCCTTTGACGAAGCACTGCATGAGGCTCTCACTCAGCACTTCATGAGGGGCTCACGAAGCACTGTGTTACCTTGTCATGAAGCACTGTGTTAAGTCCTCACGAAGCACTGTGTTAAGTCCTCACGAAGCGCTGTGTCAGTGGGCGTTGTACACGTCCCGATAGATTCTTTGCTTTACTTTCTCGTAGTCTTTTTGGCTGTCCAGTGCTCCATGTACCATCAGGCGCATGGGCAGGAAACTGTCACCCGCTTTATAGGGAGGCTGGTAGTACTCGTTTTCCCACAGCGTGAAGCCGTTCCGTTGGTAGAATCCTATTCGTCGTTGTGCCATTTCTTCTTGGGGCATCTCCACTTCCAGTACGATCGGTTTGTCCAGAATCGTGCACAAGTGTTGCAGCACTGCCTTGCCGTATCCACCGTTTCTTTGGGCCGGATCTATGGCGAAATGTTCGGCATAATAGAAGTCGTCGAAGTCCCAGTAGCTGATAAGGCCGATGGGGCATCCGTCGTTCAGCACGATATTGTTGTAGAAGTGCGTGCGGTGATCCGTAAAATCTCTCAGTTCGTTCAGGTCTCTATATTCGTCTGCTGGGAACGAACGTGTCATCAGTTCTTCCAGAAAAGCATACAGCTTCCGGTCAGAGGTAGTAATGCGTTGCAGTGTAATCATGTATGGTTTGTTTATGGATGTAAGATGATTTTCTTTATTCTGTGTAAAATTCAATCAGTCGTTGGATGGCTCGTTGGCAAACGGGGCAGAACGTAGGATATTCATTGGTACGCATCCGACAATTGTCTGCAGGACGATAGATACCTTTGGCAGAATAGCCACCTCCTTCGTACACTCCCACGGGATAACGGTTGCTTTCACTCGTCGGAGTGGGAACGGGTGTATCTTTCTCGAGCATATCCTCCCATTTCGATGCAAAGTCAATGCGGGTGCTGATGTTGGGCTCCCATGGTTCCACGTCCAACGGGTAGGTATCCGTCATAACGTCGTCGTCATAAAAGTATTCATCGGCCAGTCCGGCAAAGCTGTGTCCGAATTCGTGTACCACTACGGGGCGGAACATCGGATGGTGGGCAGTGGTTAGTGTATAGGCGTTGTAGATGCCTCCACCGCCATATTCGTCTGTGTTGGCCAGGATGATGATATGTTCGTAAGGTATGCCGGCCAGTGCGTCGTGTATAGACTTCACGCGCGATGTTGTCAGGTAGCGATCAGAGTAGAACGTGCTGAAATGTGAACTGAAGGCGGTCTGTTTCCAGTCATTCAGGCGTGGGATGCTGACGCCACTGTCCTTCGACGGGCTGGCTACGGCCACTACGTTGAAACGGTTTTTCAGCGACTTGAACGGTTCGTGTCCGAACAAACTTTCACAAGCTGTGGCTGCATCACGGTAGAATGTCTCCATTTCTGCTTCCGTATAGCCCTCTGCCAGGATGGCTACGTCGATGCACCGCTCAGCGCTTCCGCTTTGCATCAGATATTTATGGGGTGTCACGTCGCTGAATCCTTTCGGATGGATCAGGATGTCGGCAGGATCTACCGTATGCTTCATGCTGGCTTTCGGTTTCAGGCGTTTGTCGAGGAGGGTTACTTCCACTTCGACCGGTTGCTTGGGATAGGGCAGTAAAAACGTGTTTTCGAAGCCTTTTTGTATCTTGCGGGCTTCGTCTGTCTCCAACCATTCCTGAAAGAGAGTAGAGAAAGACGTGCGGTAGATGACGGTCCCTTTTTCCAGGTCACGAACCGTTATCTGTCCGTAGCCGGTGAGTGGCAGTTGGGCCAGATTGTGCTTGCGCCCGCTCCAGCCGGGCAGTACCGACAACTCGTCTACCCAGATTTCCTGGCGTTCGGCGTTGCCGGTAAAGAAGTAATCCACACGGAGCGTCTTGTCCGTAAAATACTGCGAAAAGTCCTGCGCAGCCAGTGTGCCGACTGTTAGTAGCAGGATGAGCATGCATGCATATTTTTTCATCACTTATTCTTTTTATGGGAAACACAAAGATACAGCTTTTATCATATATATACAAGAAAAGTAACAATCTCGCTCTTTTTTGCTGAAAAAAATGCTAACTTTGCAGCCTGATAATTTGGATTATTATAATTATAAGAATTTAAAAAATGGGACATCATCAATTGGATACTTTGGACGAGCAGATTTTGAAACTGATAGCTGACAATGCCCGTATCCCTTTCTTGGAAGTGGCTCGTGCCTGCAATGTATCTGGCGCTGCCATCCATCAACGCATTCAGAAACTTACCAATTTGGGAATACTGAAAGGATCGGAATACATTATTGATCCCGAAAAGATCGGTTATGAAACGTGTGCGTACATCGGTATCTATTTGAAAGATCCTTCATCGTCAGATGCGGTTATCAAGGCTTTGGAGAATATTCCCGAGATTGTGGAGTGTCACATCACTACCGGCAAGTACGACATGTTCATCAAGCTTTATGCACGCAACAACCGTCACCTGCAGAATATTATTCAGGAAAAACTGCAGCCGCTAGGTATGGCGCGGACGGAAACCTTGATTTCCTTCCACGAAGTGATTAAGCGCCAGATGCCGATTCTGATCGAAGACGAAGATCAGGAAGAAGATTGAGCGAAGTGGAATCAGTGACCCTGTCAGGCATTAGCTCCTGACATAGTCTACAAAGGCATACGGACAGGGATGTTTTTCATCGGCAGGATGAACATCCCTGTTTTTTTCGTGCCATATCTCAGGCTGTACCTGCGGGAAGTAAGCATCCGCTTGCGGAGCTTCCGCGTCTATCTCTGTCAGACAGAGCCGGTCGGCCAGCGGCAGGGCTTGCCGGTAGACGCTTTCGCCGCCGATGATATAGACCTCTTCGTCGGTATCGCAGTGGCTTAGGGCTTCCTCCAGGCTGGTGAAAACTTCCGCACCCGGGCAGCTAGTAGCAGCGTTGGACGAGAGTACGATGTTGCGTCGGTTAGGTAGGGCGCCTTTGGGGAGCGATTCGAAGGTCTTGCGGCCCATGATGATGGTATGTCCCGTAGTCAGTGCCTTGAAGCGTTTCAGGTCGTTGGGCAGCCAGAAGAGCAGTTTGTTTTGGTAGCCGATGGCCATGCGGCGGTCTACGGCGGCTATGATGCTGATCATGTTTTTTTTCGTTTTTGGGGTGTTAAACGGATACTTTGCCTGCGATGTGTGGATGCGGATCGTAGTTTACCAGCTCGAAGTCCTCATACTGGAAATCGAAGATACTCTTCACGTCCGGATTGATTTTCATCTGCGGCAGGGGACGCGGTTCGCGCGTCAGCTGCAGTTTCACCTGCTCCAGGTGGTTCAGGTAGATGTGTGCGTCGCCCAGCGTGTGGATGAAGTCGCCCGCTTTCAAGCCTGTCACCTGGGCCATCATCTGTAGCAGCAGGGCATACGAGGCGATGTTGAACGGCACGCCCAAAAAGGTATCCGCACTGCGTTGGTACAGTTGCAGGCTCAGCCGTCCGTTGGCTACGTAGAACTGGAAGAAGGCGTGGCAGGGCGGCAGGTTCATGTTGTTCAGGTCGCCCACGTTCCAGGCACTCACGATGATGCGGCGTGAGTCGGGATTGTGCTTGATGGTTTCCACCGCCTCGCTGATCTGGTCGATGAAGCCGCCCTGATAGTCGGGCCACGAGCGCCACTGGTAGCCGTAGATATGTCCCAAGTCACCGTCCGCGTCGGCCCATTCGTTCCAGATGCGCACGCCGTGCTCCTGCAGGTACTTCACGTTGGTGTCGCCTTTGAGGAACCAGAGCAGTTCGTAGATGATGGATTTCAAGTGCAGCTTCTTGGTAGTGAGGCAGGGGAAGCCGTCGTCCAGATTGAAGCGCATCTGGTGGCCGAACACGCTGATGGTGCCCGTGCCGGTTCGGTCGCTCTTCTCGACGCCTTCGGTCAATATGCGGTTGAGCAGGTCTAAATATTGTTTCATGGCGTAACTTCTTTATTTGGATGCAAAGGTAACCTTTTTAGGCAAAGAAAGAAGAACCTGCGGGATGGATTTTTTCAGAGGAACGGTGTGAACAGATGGGCAAACCATCCTACAAACTTCTTCCACGCCGACCGTTCTTTCCAATATTCGGGTGTCATCAGCGTACTGTTCTGTTTGTCTCTGTTGAACATTTCAGTCAGTTCAGCCGTCGTTTCGGGATCGAAGATGAAGGCATTGGTTTCGTAGTCGTAGCGCAGGCTGCGGCTGTTCAGGTTGGCCGTCCCCACGGTACAGAAGCTACCGTCCACCATCATTACTTTAGAGTGATGGAAGCCGCCGTTGAACAGATACACCTTGGCACCTTTCTTCATCAGTTTGTGCAGGATGTAGAAGGCGGCTTCAGGCGTAAAGGGTACGTCGGATACCGAAGGAACCATGATTTCCACTTCTGTTCCTTTCTTCAATGCATGTTTGATGGCTTCTTTGATGGACTTGGTAGGCACGAAGTAGGGGTTGACGATGCGTATCAGGCTGTCGGCTTCACGGATGGAAGTCGTGTACGCACGGCTGATGGAGCGTGGCGTCTCGCGGGGGGTACGGTCTACGATCATGATCTCCTCCGCGATGCTGTCCGGCAGCTGGGGTGTGTCGGGGAAGTATTCCGGTCCGCCGATGTGTTGTCCCGTTTCGCGGTTCCACATGGTCAGGAAGATACCTTGCAGGTAGCGGACCGCATCACCCTCGATACGGGCGTGGATGTCGTGCCATTCGCCGATCTTGGGCAGACCCTTGATGTAGTAGTCGGCTACGTTCATCCCTCCTGTGTAGCCAATCTTTCCGTCGATGACCACGATCTTGCGGTGGTCGCGATGGGCGGCGTGGTTGAACCAAGGGAATGTGAAGGGATCGAATTTCACGATTTCGATGCCCTGCTCGCGGATGGCTTTCAGGTGTTTCTTGGTCAGCGGTTTGTTGTTCGACAGATTGCCGAAAGCGTCGAACAGGGCACGCACTTCTACGCCTTCCTTTACCTTTTGGGCCAATAGTCGGAACAGAGCTCCGGCGATGGAGTCGTTACGGAAGTTGAAGTATTCCAGATGGACATGGTGGCGTGCGCCACGGATCGCTTCGAACAGGTCGGTGAATTTCTCATCGCCGCTCATCAGCAGTTCTACCCGGTTATTGCAGGTCAGCGGAGCGCCCATGTCTTTCAGACGATGCATGACGATGCTGTCGCTTGGGGTAGTCTGGGCAGCGGTATGTCCAGTCAGGAATAATAATGCCGTTGTCAGTAATAAGTGATATATAAAAACTCTCTTTGCCATTTTGGTTTTTTGCGGGGGCAAAGATATAACATCTCATGGACAATATTGTTCTGAGTATAGGAAAAAAAGCTGTTTTTAAGCCAAAGAAGCTATTTTTTTGTACATAAGGAACAACAGTACCACGACGGCCAGTGCCAGCGATTTGGGGTCTGTCTGCGCCATGCCGTTTTCCAGGGTGGTGGTGAATGTCTCGCGTAGCGTGTCCCACACCAGTTGCACTCCGTCCAGCAGGACGAACAGCACGGCGGCCAGCGTAAATCCTCCGGCCGTCCACAGGCGTGCCAGACGGTTGCTCCGGCGGGGCAGATTGTGCATCACGCGGCGTGTGAAGCCGTTGTCGGCCACTTCTTGTCGCTGTCCGGCGAAGAAGCTTTCCAGTAACTTGTCATTATTTTCCGTCATATCCATTCTGTTTTAAGTACGTCGCCATCTTTTCCTTGGCCCTCGAAAGGTGGCTTTTTACGGTTCCCGTAGGGCATCCGGTAATGCTTGCTATCTTGTCGATGCTCTGGTCCTCCAGATAGAAGAGGGTGATGCAGGTTCGCTCGATGTCTCTCAGCGTGGCCAGTGCGCGGTGCAGGTCCGACTGCAGGCCCGTGTCTGGCTGGCGCACGCTGCATTGGGCGTCTACCCGCGTCGTGTCCAGGTCGTCTGTCTCCTTCCGGCTGCGAAGATAGTCATAATATTGATTGTACGCAATGCGGTAGAGCCAGGTGGAGAAGCTGGACAGGTTCTTGAAGGAAGCCAGGCTGGTGTAGGCACGGATAAAGGTGTCCTGCGCCAGGTCGTCGCTCAGTTCGCTGTCGCCGCAGGTCAGGTTCAGGAAGAAGCGCCTCACGGGCGACTGGTATTTCCTGACCAGCTGGTCGAAGGCGCGGTTGTTGTGGAACATCACGACTTGTGCAATCAGCGATATGTCGTTGAGTTGGCTCATTCTTTCGGTTTGTTTGTGTCTTCGGCGTCGGGAGTGTCTTTCTTTTCTGTCTGGTCGCGGAGTTCGATGCCGCCCACTTTCATGTAGCGGTAGCCGGTCTTTTCATCGCGTTCCATGCGGATGAAGGGCTTGCCGTCGTCTTGTCCCGGCTGGGTATAGTAGATGGTTACCTGTCCGAAGCCGGTGAACATGATGAGCAGGCCGATGCATCCCAGGCTGAATTCACCTGTAAGAGCCCAGAGAAAGATGAAAAGCCCGATGCCCAGGAAGATATTCTTGATACCCCGGCTGCGCAGGTCTTTGCTTTCTCCTTCCTTGGTTTCTTTGAAGAATTCGGGTGGAAGCTGCTGTCCGGCAGCCAGTGCCTGTTCGGCCAGGCGATATTTGGCCTTTCGGTTCTTGTAACGGAAATAGAAGATAATAAAGAGGAGCAGCGCGGGCAAGCCGAATACGAAGATGATGGCTGTCAGGGCAACAATTGTTTCCGGTGCGTCTTCGCCGAAGTTGAAGCCCACCCATTGCAGGCCGCTGCTGTCGTGGCGGTGGCGGTAGGTGCCGTCACTGTCGGCTTCGCTGGAGTCGGTGCCTTCGTAGGTAGTGATACTTAGGGTGTCGGTAGTCTGTTGCCCGTTTATCACGGTGTCTTGCAGCTCGATGACGCGTTTCTTGCCGTCTACGGTGTCGGTCACGGTTCTGTTTTCGGCCTGCATGCCCAGGCTTGTGGCGGCCATCAGGCCGAGTAGGATAAGGATACGTTTCATATTCGTCAGTCTTTTATTCGTTGCTTATTTTTTGTTTTCTTTGTCTGTTAGACGGAACATCTATCCCGCCAGGTTGCAAAGAGACGACTTTTTTTTCAGATTTCTTCGAATAGCTTCTGTTTTTTCCATTATCTTTGCCGCCACAATCAATCATAAACAAACGCTTTTGGAGAAACTGCGCCGCATTATGAAGTATTTTCTTCCCTTGCTGTTCCTGGCGTATTGGGGAGGAGTTACGCTGTTCACCCACTCACATGTGGTGAATGGAGTTATCATTGTGCATTCGCATCCCTTCAAAACCGGTCATCAGCACACCGAGAGCCAGGCCGAGACCATTTTCTTCCTCGACCACTATGTGGCTTCCTCCGTTCCTGTGCTGTTGGTTGCCGTTCCCTGCTTCTGTGTCCTGTTGGGCTTGCTGGTTGTGGCGCGTACGTCGTGCCTCTGCCTGCGTCGGCCGGACGACGGCATCCGTCTGCGCGCCCCTCCCGCTTGTGTCTTCTCTTGTTGATGTAATCTGTGGTGAGCATCTGTTTAGATGCATCTATCATTTCCTTTATTCAAATTATTAAATAGAAGACACATGAAAAAATATATCTTTCTTGTGGTGGCTCTGCTGTGCGCATTGCTGCCCGCCACTCTTATGGCCGAAGAACTGAAGAGTTCGGATGCCAACATCGTAGGACATGTATTGGAAAAACATTCCAAAGAACACCTCTCTTATATTACCGTTTCCCTGAAAGGAACCACCATCGGTACCCTGACCGATGCCACCGGACACTATTTTCTGAAGAATCTGCCCGAAGGCCGCTTTACGTTGCAAGTCAGCTCCGTAGGTTACAAGACACTGACACGCGAAGTCGTTCTGAAGAAGGGCGTCACGCTGGAAGAGAATTTCGAACTGGAGGAAGACCTTGTGGCGCTGGACGGCGTGGTGGTCACCGCCAACCGCAGTGAGACGACCCGACGCTTGGCCCCCACGCTGGTCAACGTCATGGACTTCAAGCTCTTCGAACAGACCAACTCTACCACGCTGGCTCAGGGACTGAACTTTCAGCCCGGCGTGCGTGTGGAAAACAACTGCCAGAACTGCGGTTTCCAGCAGGTGCGCATCAACGGCCTCGACGGTCCCTATACCCAGATTCTTATAGACTCGCGCCCCGTATTCAGTGCTTTGGCAGGTGTGTACGGGTTGGAGCAGATACCGGCCAACATGATCGAACGTGTGGAAGTGATGCGTGGAGGCGGTTCGGCCCTCTTCGGCGCGTCGGCCATTGCGGGTACCATCAACATCATCACCAAGGAACCCCTGCGCAACTCCGCCCAACTGGGACATACGATTATGGGCGTAGGAGGCTTCTCTGCGTTCGACAACAATACGACGATGAACGCCTCACTGGTGACCGACAACCACAAGGCGGGCATCTATGTCTTCGGGCAGAACCGCCAGCGGAGCGGCTTCGACTACGACGGCGACGGCTTCACCGAACTGCCCAAGCTGCGCAACCAGACCGTAGGCTTCCGTTCCTTCCTCAAGACCAGTACCTACTCCAAGCTGACCTTCGAGTACCACCATCTGCAGGAGTTCCGCCGTGGCGGTAACCTGCTCGACCGTCCTCCCCACGAGACCGACATCACCGAGCAGACCGAGCACAGCATCAACAGCGGTAGCGTGAAGTTCGACTATTTTTCGCCCAACGAAAAACATAAAGTCAATGTCTACGCCTCCATGCAGCACATCGACCGCGACAGCTACTACGGTGGCGACCATTCGCTCAATGCTTACGGTGCCACTACGGACCTGACGTGGGTAGTCGGTTCGCAGTACGTCTACCACTTCGATCGCTGCCTCTTCCTGCCCGCCGACCTGACGGGTGGTGTGGAGTACAACCAGGATGCCATGCACGACAAGATGTGGGGCTACAACCGTTACATCGACCAGACGGTGCGCATCGCCGGTGCTTTCCTGCAGAACGAGTGGAAGAACGACCACTGGAGTTTCCTTGTAGGCGGACGTTTGGACAAGCACAATCTGATAGACCACGTCATCTTCAGTCCGCGTGTCAACCTGCGCTACAATCCCACGAAAGATATCAACCTGCGTGCCGCCTATTCCGTGGGCTTCCGTGCCCCGCAGGCCTTCGACGAGGACCTGCATGTCGAGAACGTGGGTGGCAACGTATCCATGATCCAGCTGGCCAAGGACCTGCGTGAAGAGAAGTCGCGCAGCGTCAGTCTTTCGGCCGACCTGTACCACCGTTGGGGCGCCTTGCAGGGCAATCTGTTGGTCGAAGGTTTCTACACCAATCTGTCCGACGTGTTTGCCCTGCGCGAAATCGGTACCGAAGACGGCATCCTGAAGAACGAACGCTACAACGAGAAAGGAGCCCGTGTCTATGGCGTGACGCTCGAAGGCAAGCTGGCCTGGCTCACTACGCTTCAGCTTCAGGCGGGTGTTACTCTGCAGAAGGCCGAGTATAAAGAGGCCCGCCAGTGGAGCGACGACGAAACCGTTCCTCTGGAGAAGCGCATCTTCCGCACGCCCGACACCTATGGCTACATGACCCTGACCTACAGTCCTGTGAAACCTCTGAGCATTGCCCTGTCCGGCACCTATACGGGCAGCATGCTGGTGGAACACCGTGCCGGCTACATCGAGAAAGACCGTGCCGAGACTACGCCAAGTTTCTGGGAAATGAACCTCAAGGCCGCTTACGACTTCACCCTCTACAAGGATATCACCCTTCAGGTGAATGCCGGCGTGCAGAACCTCTTCAACGCCTATCAGAAAGACTTCGACCAGGGCAAGCTGCGCGACTCCGGCTACATCTACGGTCCCGGTCTGCCCCGTTCCTATTTTGCGGGAGTGAAGATCAGTTACTGATTATTGGCATTCCCATTCGCCGATGGTTCCTGTTTCCGACGAGAAAGTTGCGCCAATCCTATATACCTTACGTGTGTCGGTGGCATACTCGCGGGCATAGCCGCGGTCCTCGATCTGCTGCAGGGCCTCGGCGGCGGTGCCGTCCAGTTTGAACTCGAATATGTAGACGTACTGTGGCGTCTCTACCACACAGTCCACGCGTCCCTGACTCTGCGCCTTCTCCACGTAGACGGTGTAGACACTCACCAGGCGCATGATGAGGTAGAACGTGTACTGGAAGTAGCGTTCGCGTTCGGTTTCGTTTTCCTTGCGCCGCATGGTGTAGGGAATGCTGGCCAGGAAGGAGGTGAACAGGGTGCGGAGGCGGTCGGTGTCGCCCGCCTGAAGGGTCATGACCATGTCGCGTATCCACGTGCCCATTTCTTCTTGGGGTTTCAGATACGACGTGGCCAGCATCGTCAGGAAGCCGTTCTTCACCTCGTTGTTGGGGAAGTCCAGCAGGAAGGTATTGAATTGAAAATTATAGTTCTTGATAGTCAGGTACCCGCTCTGGAAGATCATGGGCAGCGGACGCTCCACGTCGGCCTTGTAGTCCACGAACTCTTCGGGGCGGTAGTACTTGCCCGTCAGCTCGTTGATGTTCTCGTTGAAGTGGGCGAGCAGGCGGATGAGGTACGTGGGTGTGCCCGAACGGAACCAGTAGTCGTATATCCGCCGGCTGTCCAGCGCGTTGAGCAGGCTGAAGGGATTGTACACGTCCGTCAGCCGGTCGCTGAAGTGGTAGCCGTCGTACTGCAGCTTCAGCCGCTGCTTCATTCCCTCCGGCGTACAGCGGTAGTCCGCGGCCATGTCGGCAATGGGTTCGGGGAAATAACGGTCTATCTCGTCCTGCGTGATGCCGCACAGCGTCTCGTAACGCCCGTCCATGCTGATGTCCTTCGGCTGGTTGAAACCGCTGAACACGCTCACCTGCGAGAACTTCGTCACGCCCGTCAGCAGCACAAACTGCAGGTGCTCGTCCGCTGCCTTGAACACGGAGTAGAAGGCCTTGAGCACGTTGCGGTGCCGGTCCTCGAGCGAGGCGTCCACGTCGAGCACGTCCAGCATCGGTTTGTCGTATTCGTCAATAAGCACCACGGCCCGGCGTCCCGTCCGCTCGTGGGCGGCACGGAGCACCTCCACGAAGCGGTCGCCGATACCCAATGCTTTGATTTCAGGCGGAAGACCGTATTGATTCATCCAACGGGAGACATAGAAATCCAGTTTCTGTTCCAGTTCACCGGGATTGGTGAAGTTCGTGCTGTTGAAGTCCACATGAAATACGGGATGCACGGCCCATTCCGTTTCCAGTCGCTCCATGGCCAGCCCGCGGAACAGCTCCCTGCGGCCCAGGTAATAGTTCTTCAGCGTGGACACGAGCAGGCTCTTGCCGAAGCGGCGGGGGCGGCTCAGGAAATAGATGCTGCTTTCGTGTGTCAGATTGTAGATTAGCTCTGTCTTGTCTACATAGACGTAACCGTCTTCAATGATACGGTCAAAGCTCTGGATTCCGATGGGGTATTTCATGACTGTGGTGTTTGATAGTTTTTGCAAAAATAAGATATTTCCCGTTCTTTTCCTTATTTTTCCTTTGGATTTTAACTCATAACCCATGAAGCTTATGAAAAAAGGAAAAGAATCTTTGACGGCCTGCATGGCCGCCCTGATCCTCCAATTGGAGAAAGGGGGACGCCCCGGTACGGCACACGTCTATCGCAGTACGCTGCGTCGTGTGCTCGACTTCACCGGGGGTGTCCCTCTTTCTTTTTGTGAGGTGACCCCTCTTTGGTTGAAAAGTTTCCAGAACTACCTGCAGAACAGGTTTGCCATGGGCCATTCATCTGTAAAGGTTACTGAAACCTATTTCAAACGGCATACAGACGAACGTATCGGACAGATGAACCGGGAGATTCTTTCACAAGTATTTTGTGCCTGATCTCTTGGGGCTTTTCTTATGCCTTTGGGTGGAAGTGTCCCCCAATTAGGTGACAACCGTATAATCAGGTTGTAATTTGGTGAAAGGAGATTATTTTACGTTTCGGGAAAGATGTGCAGATACGGTTACTTTGTAGGTAACGGTGAAAGACGTTTTTCAAGACTCTTCTTCCTTTCACACGAAATAAAAAAAGTTCTTTCAATGAAACTTCACTGCAAGAAGCTGTGTGTCAATAGCTTGTAGTGAAACCAACAATTTTCCCTCCTGTAACTGTGAAAGCAGTGTGAAATACATCTCGTTTCACTTCATTCGGTTGCTGTTCAGTGTTTTATGCTTCGTGTGAAGCCTTGAAGGCAGAATCTGGAAGAGAACTTGTAAACATCTACTTTAGCGTCATAAACATCTACTTTAGCCGCGTAAACAGGCACTTTAGCCAAGCCAACATCTATATTTGTGGAAGGCGGTTCCTTTCTGTAGGCAGGTCCGGCCTCACAGTAGGGGCGTGAAGCGGAGGGCGGTTTTCAGGCGTATAGAAGGACAGGCTGTCTGAGCGTAGCGAGTTCCTGTCCTTTAGCCTGGAAGTTGTCTGGAGTAGTCCCGGAAGTGCAGACGGGGCCCTTTCTTTTTGATATCTTTTTCTTTCGGGCAAGCGAAAGAAAAAGTATGAATTGCATAATTGAATTGTAATTTTTAAATGTTAAAATCTTGTTTCAGTTTGTTTGTTTGTAAACAACATTTTTAAATTTGTACCATTGATTTAAATCAATGTTACCTACAAAGTAACAGAAAAGCCTGTTTTTTTATTGAGATTGAAAGAAATCGTGCTATAAAAATGAAAAATATGAAACGAATCTTGCTCTTATGGATGCTGTTTGTCAGCATTTCTTTGTCGGCTCAAGATTGGGCTGTCAAGACCAACCTGCTTTACGACGCGACAGCAACTATAAACTTGGGAGTAGAAAAGGGCTTGTCTTCTAAATGGACGATTGATTTGTCGGCCAATTTCAACGGCTGGACCTTTAGCGACAACAAGAAGTGGAAACACTGGTTGGTGCAGCCGGAACTACGCTATTGGCCGTGCGAACGTTTCAACGGCCATTTTGTGGGGGCGCATCTGCTCGGTGGAGTTTATAACTTGAGCAATATCGACATGGATTTCAAACTTTTCGGTACGGACTTCGGTGAACTGGACGGCAATCGTTTCGAAGGTTGGATGGTCGGAGTGGGTGTAGCTTATGGTTACCACTGGATGCTGTCGCGCCGCTGGAGTCTGGAAGGAGTCATCGGTCTGGGGTATGTCTATAGCCGTGCCGACAAATACCTCTGTCCGCGTTGCGGCGAACAGTTGGAAGACAATGAACCGCATCATTACTTGGGACCGACCAAGGCCGCTCTGAACCTGATATATGTATTTTGAAAAAACAGTATGAAATTATGAAACGGATCTTTTTGATATATAGTCTTTTGTCATTGAGTTGCCTTTTCGCTGTCGGACCGCTGCGGGCTCAGCATGTGCTTCAAAGCGGGGCAATAGTAAAAAGTATGGATATACATCGCCTGCGCGACAGCGTGGTTGTCTGCATGCAACTCGATCTTTCCGAGATGGAAGTGAAGTCCAACCGTTCTGTCGTGTTGATTCCTTCGTTGGAGGCAGACGGCAGGCAGGCGGAACTGCCTGCTGTGGAAGTGATGGGGCGCCGGCGCCAGCTCTATTATGAGCGGAACGGACAACAGCGGGATGCCGTAGCTCCGTGGCTCGCCATACGTCATGCCGACCGTGACGGTGTGCAGGAGGTGGACTATCGCACATCGTTGCTCTATGAAGCCTGGATGGACCGTGCCCGTCTGACCATGAAGGAAGACCTTTGCGGCTGTGGCGAGGTGCGTCCCGGTAATCAGACAACCCTGCAACAGGCCGATATCGCTTTCCATCCCCAACTGGCCTACATTGCGCCCGAGGTGGAGGTGGAGAAGAGACGTGCGCTCAGCGGAGAGGCATATCTGGATTTCGTGGTAAACCGCACGGATATCAATCCCGACTATCGCCGCAATCCGTCAGAGTTGGAACGGATTCATGCTTCCATCGATACCATCCTGCACGACCGCGACTTCCGCATCACCCGTATTACCCTGCGTGGATATGCTTCGCCCGAAGGATCATACCGGAGCAATGCGCGGCTGGCCGAAGGACGTACCGAAGCATTGAAGAAATATGTTCAAAGTCGCTACGGCTTTGCCGATACGCTTTTTGCCACCGCTTCCATACCCGAAAATTGGGAAGGATTGCGACAGTACGTGGCCGGTAGCTCGTTGGCCGATCGCGCCGGCCTCCTGGCCCTGATAGACAGCGACCGGGACCCCGATGCCAAGGAACGCGCCCTTCGTAGCAGCTATCCCGAAGCTTACGCCACCCTGCTGGCGGAGTGCTACCCCGGCTTGCGCCGCACCGACTATCGCATTGACTATACCGTGCGCAGTTTCAACGTGAACGAAGCCAAAGAAGTGCTTCGCACCCGCCCGCAGAACCTCAGCCTCGACGAGATGTTTGCCGTAGCACAGACCTATGAGCCGGGCAGCGACGACTTCAAGCAGGTGTTCGACGTAGCCGTACGCATGTACCCCGATAGTGAAGTGGCCAACCTCAACGCCGCCTGCGCCCTGCTGGAACAGGGACTGACGGAGCAGGCGCAGCCCTATCTGGACAAGGCGGGCAACAGTCCGCAGGCTGCCAACGCCCGCGCCGTATCGCTGTTGCTGCAAAGCCGCTACGACGAAGCCCTGCCGCTGCTGGAACAGGCGCTGCAAGGAGGAGTGAAGGAAGCAGAGGAGAACAGGAAGGTAGTTGGAAATGAAGAATGAAATAAATGAAGAACAATATTAATGAAGAATGAAGAATGAGGAATGAAGAATAATATAAATGAGGAATGAAGAATAATATAAATGAAGAATGAAGAATGAGGACTATTCCTTAGTGTAAATGATAAAAGAGGTTTTGAGCGAATCTAATATCTGTTCCTCATTCACCATTAATCATTAACCATTAACCATTTACCATTAATCATTAACCATTAACCATTAATCATCAAGCCTTTAAAACAAAGCAGATCAAAACAAATAATTATTAACTCGATAAATAAGTAAAGATTATGAGAAAGATTTTTAAAAACATGGCTTGGATGCTGACTGCCACATTAGCGATGGCGGCTTGCTCCGATTCGCTGGACGAGAGTTCAGGGAATGGTAACGAATTTAATACCGATGGAACAGGGTATGTAAAAATTGCGCTGAACCTGCCAAGTACTTCGGGAACTTCGACAAGAGCTGATAGCGAAAACGATGACTTTAACGATGGATTGGCAGCAGAGTACAAGGTGAATAATGTTATTTTGGCGTTGTTCTATGGAGCTGACGAAAGTTCTGCTACGTGCCAATGGGCTAAGGATTTAGGGTCATTGAATTTTCATAATAACACATCTAATAATATTACCACTTATTCTGATTTTGTGGTCAATGAGGTCCCGAAACCTACTAATAATGTATATGCACTCGCTATTGTTAATGGAAATAACTACTTTAGTGTTAATGCTGCTAATAATTTAGTTTATAATACTGCCCAATTTACTGGTAAGTATACAGATTTGTTTGGTATTGGTAGCTCTGTTGAGGTAGATCTTACAAAGATTGCTGGGACTGGTGGATTCATGATGACCAACGCTCCCATTTCAAAACAGGGAAGTGTTGAGAGTACGGGTGTAGCAAGTTGGTCTCCCGATATCACTACTTTAGTTAAATTAGACATTTATGAGGATGAGCCCTCAGCAGAAGGCGCGACTCCAAATCCCATTTATGTAGAGCGTGTTGTCGCAAAAGTTTCAGTAAAGATAAATAGTAATGATGGAGTATTGACTGTGCCTGTTGGTAAAACGTATGCTGGAGCTACTGTCAAATTTGAAAACTGGACGTTGCAGAACACAAATAAGAGCACTTATTTAGTTCGTAATGTAGTAGGAACAGAAGAAACTCCGGCATGGAAAACATGGATTGGATCTACTTATTTTAATGCTAATGCAACTAATAGATATAACCGTTTTGTAGGAACAACAGCTACTCCTTATCGTACTTATTGGGGAATAGATCCAAATTATGAAAGTGTTGCTGATGATAATTTAGCTACCAATTTTAATATATGGTCTTCTAATAGCGAACCTAGTACGGATGATTGGTCAAAGCCTACTAATAACACCACAGCATCGGATGCTGTAGAGGTTGCTTATTGTGGAGAAAACACGTCAAAAGCTGCTGCCATGAAAGATAATCAATTGACATCGGTATTGTTAAAAGCTACTTTTACACCGAGTGGTGCAACCTCGGGTCAAAACTTCTTTACGTGTAATGATGTGTCAACCATTTACACCGAAGATCAAATTGGACAAGCGTTTGCTGTTGTTCTGAGTGAAGCCACTGGAAATCTTGCATTACAAGCCGGTGAAAAAATAACAGTTAAAACTTCTGCCACAGAAGGGAAAACAATTGATGATCAAAGTGAGTTAGTTAAGGTGTTTGAAATTACTACAGATGGTGCTAGTGGTAAAAAAGAATTGTCGTCTGAACAAGCTGCTGCAATTTTGGCTAAATATCCCATTATCAAATTCTATAAAGATGGTGTAACTTATTATTATACGACTGCCATCAAGCATTTTGGTGATGTGTACACACCGGCAAATGAAACTAATCCAGAACAATACACAGAAGCAAATCATCTTGGCCGCTACGGCGTACTCCGCAACAACTGGTACGAACTGCAAATCAACAGTGTAAGTGGTCCCGGTGAGCCCGAAATTCCGGTACTTCCGGAAGAACCGGTTGACAAGGAACACCGCTACATCAACTGCGAAATCAACGTCCTCTCCTGGGCAAAACGTTCACAGGGCGTAGATCTGTAACATAGTGTGTGAGGCTGTGCCTCGTATTCACCACAGATTACCCGGATTGTCACGGATGGAATCGGACAATCCGAAATTCAAGAAAAATCTGTGTCAATCCGAGAAATCTGTGGTGGATAAACACACCTCGCCATTTACCTGAATAAAGCGATAAAAACAACTTGACAAGTATTTAGTTCTTTAGTTTTCTGAGTTCGTAAGTCATTGCCTTATTCACTTTAAAAGCCAATCACACAATAACTTAAAAACTCAAAAACTCAAAAACTAACAAACTCATTTACTTATGAACCATTGTGCCAAACATATACTGAAGGCAGGCTGGCTGGCAGGCTTACTGCTGGGCTTGACCGTTACGTCGTGTACCGACCTGATCTTCGACGACCGTGACGGGTGCGAACGGGGCGTGTATGTCAACTTCGTCTACGACTACAACCTGCATCGTTCCGACCTCTTCGCCGACCATGTGGGCGAAGTCACCCTCTACATCTTCGACGAACAGGGCAACTACATTGACAGCCGTACCGAAGCCAACGACGACGAATTCCAACCCCTACGGGAGTATGGCTATAACATGTATCTGGACCTGCCCGACGGAAAATACCGCTTCGTAGCACTGGCACATCAGCGTAAAAGCGACGACCAACTGCGGGGCAGCTTCCAACGTACGGAAATGAACGAGAGCAGCCGCATGGAAGACCTGCAGATAACCCTCGACCATACCCGTCTGTACGACGGCGCCGGACTTGTCAACCACCAAGGCGAACCGCTGGACACGCTTTGGCATTCCATCTCCGACCAGTCCGTGGAAGTGCGACAAGGGCGGTATGCCTATCATACCCTGTCGCTGGTCAGAAACACCAAATACATCAGTGTTGTCTTGCGCGACATTGACGAACCCGCCGCAATGGACATCGACGACTACAACCTTTACATCACCGGAGGCAACATCCGGCTGAACCATGACAACTCCGAAGACCCCAGCATCAAGGCCCTGTGTACACCTTTTGTCACGTGGAATACCCAAGACCCTGATGTCAGCAACCGTGCTTCGACAGTAGGAAACATGGGACATGCCGACTTCATGACCTCGCGCATCTTTGCCCACGACAACATGGCCGACGACGAGGTATTGGTAGTAGAGCACAAGGAAACCGGCAAACGGGTCATCGAAGTCAACCTGCCCGACCTGCTCGGCCGCCTGTGCAACTACGACGAGCTGCACCGCTACTCCCGCCAGGAGTTTCTGGACCGCGGCTACGATTACGACCTTTCTTTCTTCCTCTCCGACGGTAGCTGGGTATATGCCAACGTGTCCATCGGTGTATTGGGATGGAGCAAACGAATACAGAATGTAGATTTATAGAATTTAAGTTTTGAGTTTTTAAGTTGTTGAGTTTTTGAGTTGTTGACTGAAAAACTGACAAACTTAAAAACTAACGAACTAATAAACTTAAGAACTTAAAAACTAACAAACTTAAGAACTTAAAAACTAAAATTATATGAATAAAATAATATCCATAACAACGTGGCTCATGCTGCTCATCTTGGCAGGATGCAGCGATGTGTCCCCCTCCGCGGAAGAACCTTCTGCACAGGAGCGGACCATCACGCTGAATCTGGATATTACTACGAGGGCGGATAATCTGCTACCCGATAACTCAGAGCCTGATATCATACGGCTATGGATATGTGATATGAATGATAAAATCATTACTAGTATTGTGAGCAGTAATAATGTATGGACTCCTGTAGGAAAAACGGATGAAGAAGGAAATGAAATAGATATCACGACTACTTTACAGACTGAAATAGAAGCTGATGAAATAAACGAAAAATCAACATTTAAAATATACCTGGTCTTAAATCAACCTTTTGAAAAAGATAGTACTACTCCTGTAGATTTTACGAATGTTACAAGTATAGAGGAGCTTAAGCAAAAAACATTTGTTCTGACTGAGTATGAGGGTGATAACAAAGTGCCGATGACAGGTGAGGGTATAGCTAAATTTTTGTCTGTTGAAGGCAACAAAATAATATTTGACGCTTCAATTAATGCTACGAGGTGTGTGGCAAAGTTGGAACTCTACTGTACTAAGCGAACCTCTTCCAGTAAACTGATTATCAAGAGTTTTACTTTGAATAAGGTTCCTGATAAAGGGTACTTGTTTACTCCTGTAGATAATGATACTATTGACTATACAGCAAATCGTGATTTGTTGAGTGGTAATAGTGGGGGCGTTACGATTGCAACTTCTTATACGACAGAATTGCCAACGGACATAGAAAGTGTAAAGTCTTCGTTTACAAAAATAGATTTTGATAATCCTTATTTGTTGGAAAACACGTATGGAGATAAACAGTTTGTGACCGAAATAGTGAATCCAGAAATGAGATATAATCTTACAGTGAAATATAATTTTAATGGTTCTGATTACGAACAGACCATTTACTTGCCTAAGATAGAGAGGAATACATGGTATAAACTTTATATGCGAATGAAAGAAATAAAGTTGGATACATATTGCCAAATTAACTCATGGACTGAACATGAGATGGAAGTTCCCGCTTTTGAATAAAACTATAACGAATATGAAGAAAATATTACATACGATATATACTTGTCTGTTGTGGATGGGCTTTGTCGGCTTTGCCTTGTCCGGATGTAAAGACGATGAACTGGTGAAGAACAACGGTGAAGTGGTGGAAGGGCTGCCGGTCACTGTAACCCTAACTTTGTCGGGAACGCCGGCTGCGGATGTGACGATAGACACAAGGGCTGATAATTCTTTGTCTTATATAACCAATTTGGCAATCTTTGTTTTCCATGAGGACGGAACGTATGAACACTACGTTTCTTCACGTGCAACGGATAAAAGTTATAAAGTTACTTTTGAAAAACCTCAAACTGTTGATGGCGGGGTTTTATACAATGTTCGTTTTAAAACTACGACTGGTAAAAAGAAACTGATAGCTGTTGCCAATACCAGTGCTGCGGTCGGGGATGGCGGCTTTTGGGAACTGACAGCTAAACAGGAAGATGTAGTAGGAGGTAGTTTATCGTTTGAAGAGATCAAAGATCAAATCATTAATCTGCGGAGTGCTCTTTATGAAAATAGCGATATGCAGCCCATTCAGATTGTTTCGTCTTCGCAAATGTTGTTATCCGGTTGCAATGAGGATGTCGTGTTTGGAGCCGGTGGTACTGTTACTTCTTATGGAAACGATGGAGATACTAATAATAAAGTGATAGTAAAAATGGACCGGGCTATGGCAAAGATTAAATTCAAAATCGTAGAAAAGCCTAAAGATGACTATGGTAATGATATTAATGCTACTTTTAGACCATCTTCTTATCGTGTATATAATATCCCAACAAAGAGCTATCTAACGAATAAGGATAAAAAGCAAACAGAAGGACTTTTTGCTCCCTCCTCTGGAACCGGAAGTGAATCTGAAACAGCTACCAAATATATTCATTATGCTTCTTCCATCGTACCGTCAGCCAGTGAGGGATTCTATTCGTTTGAGTTTTATATGCCGGAGAATATTCAGGAGACGAAAACTGAGAATAAAGAAGGCGAGGAAATGAAATATGCTGATCGTGATAAATGGACGGGTTCTCCAGGTTCTACAGCAGAGGAAAAAACTTGGATTAATGCACCACAGAACAGTACTTTCGTGGTAATCAGTGGTACTTATAGTGGAATTGGCAGTGACGGAAATACTTATACGGGGAATGTAAGTTATACCATACATCTAGGTGATTTTAGCAATGGACCTGATGGATCCATGGGATCCATGGGAAACTTCTCTGTTGAGCGTAATAGTAGCTATACTTATACTATTACAGTAAAAGGTGTGGATAAAATTATTGCAGAAGCAAAAAAAGAAACAGACGAATATCAGCAAGGAGCAGAAGGACAGATATTTACTTATGATGCATCAACTTATTCGTATGAGTTGGATGCTCATTACGAACAAATATATTTAGAGTATAATCTTTCACAAATTGCTAAGGCTATACAGTCATTTCAGGTTAATGGAAATAGTCTTGGTGAATATAATAATACTCAATCAGATGATGATATCAATAAAGCTATTGCAAATAATCTGATTTTGGTTATTCAATCTGAGGCAATGGATTATATTAATACAACTGAAACGTCAGATAAACCGTATACAGTTCAGAATAAACGTGGAACTCTGAAACCGTATCAGATTTACGCTGATGCTATGAATGCTAGTGATAAGGTACTAAGTGCAAAGGCTGCGGTTTTGAATGGTCCTGGCAATACAACTGATAACTTAAAGGGCTTTGACTATAAGTGGATTGAATTTTGGCCGCAATCGAATACTGAAATAGCAAAATATCCAGGAGTTTCTGAATGGAGTAGAGAGAATTTGGATAATTTGACTAATAAGGATTTTTATGGTGGAAAAGTAGTCACAGATACAGCAAAATATCTTATGGATGTGTATGATGTGATTGTGGCTATGGGAAATGTTGTTAAGAAGATTTATAAAAGAGAATCTGTATCCACAGCAGACAAAGGTGAAGGTTATCCCAGTGGTAGTCAGCCAAAAGAAATATTTAATTCAGGTCAAGGTATAACTGTCACTAAAAATACTGAAAATGAATATGTAGCACGTTTTACTGCATTTGTTAATGAGTATTATTACTTACGTCATCCACTGACAGGGGAACGTGTTACTAATTGGTCAGTATTTACCAATAAAATGCCTAGGGAGATGATTATCGCTATGAGTTCGAATGTGTCTAAAGATGGTAATAGTTCTTTCAGTACAATTTATTCGTATATCTCGCAACTTTCTATGCAGACATTTTATAATTCTAGAACATTGCAAATGAATGGTTTTGGTATAGAAACGTATAATGAAACACCTCATATTCGTTTTGGCGGCTCAGTAACGACAGGACTAAGTGACACAAATGGTCGAAGTAATCAAATACAATTACTAGGTGGTCTGCCACAAAACTGGGAAACATTTATTGTTCCAGATTATAATGGATGGCTTGGATCAATAGGTTCTGATCGCATAAATCATAAACTTCCGGTTAGTGTTTATAGAGGTACTCGTGAGGAATCAGATGGAGATACTGGTATAGGTGGTGCTTACTTTGCCTGTTTATCACGTAACAGAGATTTAAATGGTAATAGAGTTATTGACGAAAACGAAGTTCGTTGGTATTTGCCATCAATAAATGAGTATATTCGCATTGGCATTGGTTCTAATGCCCTTTCTAATGCAGCCCAATTATATATGGGCGATAAATCTACAATGGTACATAAAGGATATGCAACAAGTTATATTTGGGATGGTTCACTTTATTTCACAAGTAGTAATCAAGATGACAAGCGGGTATATTGGGCTGTAGAAAGAGGTTCATATGGTGTTGATGGAGCTGATTATACAGGAAATTGGGCTGCCAAACCCATACGATGTATCCGTTCTCTTCCTTCTACAAGTAATGATTACGATATCAGTACTCCATTTGTAGAGTCGGATCCATCATTTATTTATCATGAAAATACCTCTCCACAATCTATTGAATTTAAGGATCGCCTAGTAGCTAATCTATATCGTCAACGTGTAGATGGATCTTTAAGCGTACATAATGAAGATAAACCTGAAAATTCATTTTCTCAAGGTATTTTTGTTGCAGATGAATATTTAGAAGGAACTTATCGATTAGGTGATATAATAGGTTATAAGGGTACAGTTACTGTAGTTGAAAATGGAGAACAAAAAGTATATACTTTTGATGGAACAATGCTAAATCCATGTGAGGATGAGGAAGAGGGTGGATATAGCGATTGGCGTGTTCCTAACCTGGTGGAACTTTCTGCAATGAACGCAGCCGGATTATTGGATGAATGTTACTCTAATGATTCGGGATCTTTTATTGCGGCATGTTGTACGCAATTCAGTAATTTGAATGTGCGATTTGGTTTTGCCCGTTCTTCATTGATTTATTGTCCTGGGGGTGGCAAATATGGTTCTGAAAATCCTAATTATAGTAATTTGACATCAAAAACCTTCCGTATTCGTTGTGTTCGTGACGTACCCGATGGATATATGTTCCCGAAAAATTAGTTTTTACGATTATGATTAGATTATATATATATATTGGACTCATATTATTCCTTACCTCTTGCTATACTAAGCCGGGCACGGCAGAGGCAAAGGAACGTACCCATACGGACTCTACCGTCGTACAGCAACAGGTACAGTTCCCCTTTCCCATGATCCCCTCCACCCTGACGGAGCCGGAAGCCCGTAAGTCTTGGCTGCTTACCCACTATTGGGAACGTTTCGACTTTGCCGATACCGCGCTGGTAAACAACCGCGATGTTACCGAGCAGGGCTTTGTGAACTTCATCGCCCTGCTGGCCGACGGCACGACATCGGAGGAACTGACCCGCGAGAGCCTGGAGAACTGGTGTGCGGGCTTCGTAGGGAAAGAACATGCCCGCCGGGTGTTGACGCAAACGGCGGACAGCTATCTTTTCAACCCTAATTCGCCTTTCTACAACGAGGCACTCTACGGATTGTATCTGGAGACGTTGCTCGGCAAGTTGCCGAAGACGGACGCCCGACGCTCCACGTATAGTTTCAGATTGGAACTGGTAAGACGCAACAACGTTGGTAACCGTGCTACGGACTTCACCTATTATCTGCCCGACGGAACGAAGCATACGCTGATTGCTACGCCTGTGAAGAACGACCGCCTGCTGCTGGTGTTCTACGACCCGGAGTGTGAATCGTGTCATGAGGTGTTGCTACAAATGGCTGCCGATACGGCACTGGCCGAAGCCGTACGGACCGGCAAGTTGAGTGTCCTGGCCGTCTATACCGAAGGCAACGACGAGGCGTGGCGAAAAGCCCTGCCTGACATGCCCGAAGGCTGGACGGTGGGTACCGACCGCGAGGCGGTGAAGACCGGGGCACTGTACGACCTGAAAGCGATGCCGTCGCTCTACCTGCTGGACGGAAAGAAAACGGTGCTGCTGAAAGACGCAGCCTACGAAAAAATACGTGCAGCGTTGCAGGAACGCTGAAGCCATCGCAAAAAGAAATCGTCGTGAGGCGAGTCTGCCTGTCCGGGCTTGGAGAAGCGGGACGGGAATAGCTTATTAATCGCAATAAGCAATTGTTTGTTTTGTTTGTCAAGCCATATCGTCAAAAGCGGTATGGCTTGTTTTTTCCCAGTCAGACAATCTTTTTTCTCCAGTTAAGGAAATCTTTTTTTCCAGTCAGGGAAAAATATCTGTGATTTAAGGAGAGGAACTTCCCTTCAAATTCTTTACTTTTGTACCCGAACATTTCAAGAGATATGCCATGCAATTACCCGCCTCTTTTGTAGACTATACCCGTGCCCTGCTGGGCGAAGCAGAATACAATCGTTTTTCCGCTGCCCTGCTGGAGGACAAACAACCCGTCAGCATCCGCCTGAACCCTCAGAAGTGGGATAATTCTTCATTCTTCATTCTTCATTCTTCATTAAAAGAGGTTCCCTGGGCTACCGGTGCTTGCTACCTGGACCAGCGTCTGACGTTTACCTTCGACCCCCTGTTCCACGCCGGGGGCTACTACGTGCAGGAGGCGTCGTCCATGTTTGTGGAGCAGGCGGTGAGGCGGTATCTGCCGGAGCGGGCAGTGGCGGTGCTCGATCTCTGTGCGGCTCCGGGCGGCAAGTCGACCCACCTGCGCAGCCTGTTGCCTGCGGGCAGCCTGCTGGTGGCCAACGAGGTGATGCGTAACCGGGTGCAGGTGCTGGCGGAAAACCTGACGAAGTGGGGACATCCCGATGTGGTGGTGACAAACAGCGATCCGGCGGAGTTTACCCCGCTGGAACATCTGTTCGACTGCATCCTGACCGATGTGCCCTGCTCGGGCGAAGGCATGTTCCGCAAGGACGAGACAGCCATTGGGGAGTGGAGTCCGGAGAATGTGGAAATCTGCTGGCAACGCCAGCGGCGCATCCTGACGGATATTTGGCCCTGCCTGAAGCCGGGCGGACTGTTGGTGTACAGCACGTGTACCTATAACACGAAGGAGAACGAGGAGAATGTACGCTGGATTCGCGACGAGCTGGGAGCGGAGGTGTTGCCGCTCGATGTGCCTGCCGGATGGAACATTACAGGTAATCTGCTGGCGGGGGAAGATTTTCCCGTGTATCGTTTCCTGCCACACAAGACGCAGGGTGAAGGATTCTTCCTGGCCGTGCTGCGCAAGGCGGGCGATGAAGAAGAGGCGGATGGCATGCGAATGGCGCAGATGGGGCGGCCGAATGCGGATAAGCTAATCTCGGGTAAACAGAAAGGAAAGAAGGGGAACGGCGGTAAAGCTGCCTCTTCGTCGGCTTTCGGCAAGGAGCAGCTGGCGACGGTACAAGGCTGGCTGCGCGGGGCGGAAGGATACAGCCTGATGCCCGAGGGACAGGCGCTGACTGCCTTCGCTACGTCTTGGCTCCCAGTGTTGTCGGCCTTGAAGCAGCATGTCCGTGTGCTGCAGGCTGGCGTGACGCTGGCCGAGACGAAAGGGAAGGATTGCGTTCCTGCCCATGCACTGGCCATGAGCAGCCTGCTTCGCCGTGAAGCTTTCGCCTGCGAAGAGGTGGACTATCCGACGGCCATTGCTTATCTACGCAAAGAGGCCGTCACCCTTTCGGGCACGGCCCCTCGCGGTTTTGTATTGCTTGCTTATCGGGATTTTCCTCTTGGCTTTGTGAAGAATGTCGGCAACCGGGCCAACAACCTTTATCCGCAGGAGTGGCGCATCCGCAGCGGCTACCTGCCGGAAGAAATAAGAATCTTATAGCCGGCTCTTATAGATTCTAGCCATCACTTTCTGATACTGGTTTTCCAGCTGCAGCAGGTTGGCCTGGCTCTGGTAGATGACGGAGACTTCGACGAAGTACTCGATCATGCTGATCTGTCCGCCGTCCAGTGCCTGACGCAGCAGCTTCAGGTCCTGCTGGCGGCCGAAGGTCTCGGCATACTCCTGCATGGAGGCATGGAGGTTGCAGGCCTCGTCGTAGAGTTGCCACAGGGCGGTGCTGGCGCTGAGGCGGGCGTTCTCTTCGCGGAAGTCGGCGCTGAGGGCCTGCGAACGGGCGGCCTTCACCTTGCCGTGGTTCTGGAAGAGGGGGAACGAGAAGCCTACAACCAAGCCATTGAGCGGATGGCGGCTCTCGGTGTTGCGGCGGTAGCCCAGCTCCAGGCCGGGCAGCCAGCCCTGACGGCTGACGGACAGCTGCTTTTGTGCCACCTGGCTCTCTTGCTGGAGCGAGAGCAGGGCTGGGTCGGAGGCCAGCAGCTCTTCGCACAGCGGGCCGAAGTCGGCAGGCAGGGGGACCGACGGATAGTCCGTCAGGCCCAGGTTCTGCGCCGTGGCGGCGGCAGGTCCGTCGGGCATGGGGCGGCCGGGGACGAGCGACAGGTTGCCGTTCAGGGCCGTGAGCTCCTTCAGCTTGCTGTCCAGCGCCGTACGGTTCATGCGGGCTTCGGTGCGCACGTTCAGCAGTTCCAGGTTGATTTTATTAGTTTCCAGCGTGCTGGCGTCGCCCGTCTCCAGGCGGCGGCGGTAATAGGCGGCCAGTTCCTCGGCATTCTTCAGCCGTTCGTCCAGCAGCTGCTGCTGGCGGCTGAGGTGGATGATGTCGAGGCAGGCTTCCTGGGCCTGGAGCAGGATGGTCTGCCGTTGGGCGTTGGCCTGCGCGTCCAGTGAGTTGGCCTTGAGGCGGTTCAGGCGGGCACGGCTGACGTAGAGCGAAGGGAAGTCGAAGCTCTGGGCAATGACCAGCTCGCCTACGGTGATGTTTTTGTCCTGCGAGTCCCACAGGTGGGCATACGACAGGGTGGGGTCGGCCAGGTTGTTCGAGGCGCGGTTTTCCAGCTTCTGTGCCTCCGTGGTGCGGGCGTTGGCCTGCAGTTCCTTGTTGTTGGCCTCCACCTGCTGGAGGATGGCTTCGATGCCGCTTTGGGCGTGCACCCCTGCCGCCAGGGCAAGGCATGCACAGATGATTATTGTCTTCTTCATTTCTTCTTGGTGTGTATGAGCAGATAAACGATGGGGATGATGAACCCGTTGAGGAAGGTCGACGTCAGCAGACCGCCGAGGATGACCTTCGCCATGGGGCTCTGTATCTCGTTGCCGGGCAGGTCGCCGCCCAGGGCCAGCGGGATGAGGGCCAGCGCACTGCTGAGGGCCGTCATCAGGATGGGGTTCAGACGGTCGAGCGAGCCGCGGATGATGCTGTCGTGCAGCGAGTAGCCTTCCACGCGCTGCAGGTGGTTGTAGTGGCTGATGAGCAGCATACCGTTGCGCGTGGCGATGCCGAACAGCGAGATGAAGCCGATGATGGCCGGGATGCTCACCTCGCCGGTGGTCAGCAGCAGGGCGAAGACGCCTCCGATGAGGGCCAGCGGCAGGTTGATGAGGATGACGGCGCTCTCCCTGACGCTGCGGAACTCGTGGTAGAGCAGCAGGAAGATGACGACGATGGACATCAGTGACGTCAGCAGCAGCGTGCGGCTGGCCGCCTGCTCGCTCTCGAACTGGCCGCCGTATTCCACGTGGTAGCCTTCGGGCAGCTTGATGTCGGCGTCGATGCGGGCCTGGATGTCGGTCACCACGGAGCGCAGGTCGCGGTCGGCCACGTTGGCCGAGATGACTATCTTGCGCTTCACGTTCTCGCGGCTGATGCTGTTGGGGCCCATGGACGAGTGGATGTCGGCCACATAGCTGAGCGGCACCTGACGGCCGTCGCCCGTGTCAATCATCAGGTTGCCTATCTTCGAGGCCTGGTCGCGCAGGTCGTCGCGCAGGCGGACGGTGAGGTTGAACGACTTGCCCTGCTCGTAGACCTGCGACACGGCCTCGCCCGCCAGGCAGGCGTTGACGTACTCGGCAAACTGGGGCAGGGTGATGCCGTAGCGGGCCAGCATCTCGCGGCGGGGCGTCAGCGTCAGCTGCGGGCGCTCGATCTGCTGCTCCACGGTGAGGTCGGCCACGCCCTCGACGTCCTGTATCTTGTCCCTTATCTGGCTGGCGAGGCTGAACATGCGGTTCAGGTCGTCGCCGAAGAGCTTGATGGCGATGTTGGCCTTCGTGCCGCTGAGCATGGCGTCGATGCGGTGGCTGATGGGCTGGCCTATCTCGACGTTGACGCCGGACAGGGTGGCGAGTTTCTCGCGCACCTCGGCCACCACCTCGCTGCGCGAACGGTCTGTCAGCTCGAAGGGGGCCTCGATTTCCGACCCGTTCACGCCGCGCGAATGTTCGTCCAGCTCGGCGCGGCCGGTCTTGCGGGCCACGGTCTGGATTTCGGGCACGGTGAGCAGCAGTTCCTCGGCCCGTCGGCCGATGGCGTCGCTCTCTTCGAGCGAGATGCCCGGCAGCGAGGAGAGGTTGATGGTGAACGATCCTTCGTTGAAGGGCGGCAGGAACGAGCGGCCTAGGGTGAAGAACAGGCCCAGGGCGACGGCGAAGAGCGCGACGGTGCAGCCCAGCACGGCACGTTTGTGTTGTAAAGCTTTTTCAAGCACAATGCCGTAGACCTTCTTCAGCGTGCGGGCCACGGCGGAGTCGCCCGAACCGGCCCCACAGGCACTTCTGGAGGGGGGTGCCGGAGACTCTAAGGAGTCGTCGCCCGAAACTCTAGGGAGTCTTGCTTCATGACTCCCTAGAGTCTCAGCCCGTGACTCTAGGGAGTCTTCGGGGCTGACTTCGGGGTGTATCTGAATGTCTTCAGAATGTTTATCTTCTTTACTGCGCAGCAGGTACGAGCAGAGCACGGGCGTCAGCGTCAGCGCCACTACCGTCGAGGCGGCCAGGGCGGTGATGAAGGCGATGCCCAGCGGGACGAGCATGCGCCCCTCCATGCCGCTCAGGAAGAACAGGGGCACGAAGCTGACGACGATGATGAGCGTGGAGTTGAGGATGGGCATGCGCACCTCGCGCGAGGCGTTGAACACTACCTGCAGCACGGGCAGACGGCGCTCGGGCGGCAGGAGGCGGTTTTCGTGCAGGCGGCGCCAGACGTTCTCCACATCGACGATGGCGTCATCGACCAGCGAACCGATGGCGATGGCCATACCGCCCAGACTCATGGTGTTGATGGTCAGGCCCATGTAGTGGAGCACCAGCACGGACACGACGAGCGACAGGGGCAGGGTGACGAGCGAGATGAGGGTCGTCCGCACGTTGGCCAGGAAGAGGAACAGCACGATGACCACGAAGATGCCGCCTTCGACGAGCGACTTGCGCACGTTGCCGATGGAGCTTTCGATGAAGCGGCTCTGGCGGAAGATGTCGGTCGATACCTTCACGTCGGGGGGCAGGTTCTTCTGCAGGTCCTGGAGGGCGGCTTCCAGCTTGCCGGTCAGCTCCAGCGTGCTGGTGGCGGGCTGCTTGGTCACGGTGAGCAGCACGGCGGGTTTGCCCCGTTCCGAGGCCAGTCCCAGCTTGGGCGTCTGCGCGCCGATGCGCACGTCGGCCACGTCTTCCAGCAGGACGGGGGCGGCGAGTGAGCCGTCACTGTCCGTAGCCGACTTGACTACGGTCTTGCCCAGCAGTTCGGTGTTGGTCGTAGCTGTCAGTCCGCGCACGATGTACTCGTTGCCGTATTCGTAGATGACGCCTCCGTTGGCGTTGAGGTTCATGCCGCGGGTGGCACCGAGCACCTGGCCCAGCGTCACGCCGTAGTGGCGCATGCGCTCGGGGTCGAGCTGTATCTGGTATTCCTTGATGTCGCCTCCCAGCACGGCCACCTGCGCCACACCTCCGGTGGAGAGCAGGCGCGGACGGATGGTCCAGTCGGCCAGCGTGCGCAGGTCGAGCATGGAGGTGGAGTCGGCCGTGAGGCCTACAATCATCATCTCGCCCAGGATGGACGACTGCGGTCCCAGCGTCGGCTTGCCCACGCTTTCAGGCAGTTCTTCGGCCACGAGCGAGAGCTTTTCGCTGACAATCTGTCGGGCCAGGTAGATGTCCGTGTCCCAGTCGAATTCCACCCAGACCACGGAGAAGCTGTGGGTGGACGAAGAGCGTACGCGGCGCACGTGTGTGGCGCCGTTGACGGCGGTTTCGATGGGGAAGGTGACGAGCTGTTCCACCTCCTCGGCTGCCATGCCGTTGGCTTCGGTCATGACGACCACGGTCGGCGCGGTGAGGTCGGGGAACACGTCCACTTCCGTGTGCATGGCAGTGTAGGTACCGCCCACGAGCAACAGCACCGAGGCGACGAGCACCAGGATGCGGTTCTGTAGGGAGAAGTGTATGATTTTGTTGAGCATAACTTGTTAAATGAAGAATTAAGAATGAAGAACGAAGAATTCCTGTGTATGGAAATTCTTCATTAGGAAGCGCAGCTTCCATTCTTCATTTTTCGTTTAATTAGTGTTCATGACTATGCGCTGGAAGTGCGTTCGCCGCTCCGGCCAGTTTCACCTGATAGGCACCGCGGGTCACGAGGCGGTCGCCGGCCTTCAGCCCGCTGAGCACCTGCACGCGCTGGCCGTTGTCGGCACCCAGGGTGACGAGCTGCTTGCGGTAGCACTCCTCGTCCAGCTGCAGGTAGACGTAGAAGCTGCCCTGTTCTTCGGTCAGGGCCGAACGGGGCACGCTGATGACACCTTCCATCGGGCGTGCCAGCAGGTAAATCTCGACGAAGGAGCCGGGCACCACGTCGCCGCGGTTGTCGAACTCGAAGGTCACGGGGATGTAGTAACTGCCTTCGCCCGAGGCCTTGCCGTAGGACAGCAGACGGCCGTTCAGGTCTTGCAGGGCATACACCTTGCTGTTATAGGGCGTACAGAAATTGGCCGAGGTGATGGCGGGCAGCGAGGCATAGTACTTCTCCGACACGTCGGCACGGAGGAAGAGGCGGCGGTTCTGGGTGATGCTCACCAGCGGCTGGCCCACGGTGACGTAGTCGCCTTCCTTCACCAGCAGGCTCTTCACGTAGCCACCTATGGGGGCGGTGACAGCCTGCCCGCGGTCGGTGTGGTTCTTGGCTACGGCCTCGTAGCTGATGCGGGCGTTCTCGTACGCCTGTTTGGCCTGCGCGAAGTCCTTCTCAGAGACGATGCGGCTCTCTACGAGTGCCTGCATGCGTTCGTATTCCTTCTTCGACACCTCGTAGGCTACGCGGGCTTTCTGCACGGGGTCGCCCTCGGCGATGTTGCCCGACGAAAGCAGGACGAGCGGCATGCCTTCGCGCACGCTCATGCCCTCGGTTACCTTTCCCTTGAACGACACGACGCCTGCCACGGTGGCTACGGCTACCCGTTCGTCACCCTGCGCGGCCAGTACCTGCCCGCTGGTCTTGATGACCTGGGTGAAGCTGCCCGGCTCTACGGTACCTGTCTCTACGCCTGCGGCCTGTGCCTTGGCGGGCGGCATGACGATTTCGTCCGAGGTACTTTCGGTATGGGCGGCTTCGGCGTGTAGGTCTCCCTCGTGGTTGTGACTATGGCCTTTTTCCTCGTGGGCATGCTGTTCGTGGTCATGGTCATGTTCGTGGTTGTGGGCTTCGGTGGCATGGTCGTGCCCTTCGTGTCCGTGGTCGGACTGGCTGTTGCAGGAGCCCAGCGACCATGCGACGAGGACTCCCAGAAATATCAGTTTCTTCATTGATAGATGTGGATTAAGTTCTTGCTATTAATAAATGTGGTTTCCGGTTGCAAAGGTACATGTACGGAGGCTGCAACCGGGTTGCAATGTGCGGGCGCACACGGCAACGCTCAGGCAAGAAGGCTGGGAGGAGCTCTTAATCCAGAGGCACGGGTGATGTAGACACCGTGCAGCGATTCGATATAGGGAGAATATAAAGTAGTTGAATAAAAAACGGTGTAGGGTGACAACAGGCTGACAAGCAGACTGAGGTCAGCCGGTTGCAGGACAGGGCGAGGCTGGGGAGCCTGGCGCTCCACCCGCGGCGTGCGCTGGACGAACTGGTGGGTGAGGCAGCCCTTGTCGTGGCAGCAGTTGGGATGGCCTGCCGGATGGTGGTGATGATTCGTTTCGCGGCAACCCGTATGCAGGTCGTTCTTCAGGCAGATGGCCTCACTGCCATGATGATGATGGGGCACGACGGGCACTGCCAGCATCAGGATGCTGAGCAGGAGCAGCAGTGCGGTAATGTAGGGCTTCCGTATCATCATAGCGTTCAATGTGAAGTTGCGCAAAGATAAGGATTATTTCTTTTCCAGCTCGTTGAGTGACTCCATTTTTTTCTTTTCCAGGAATTCGTAAACGCCGCAGAGGTGTTCGCGGACTCGCTGGTGGCCGAACTCATAGACTTTGCTTACCAGGCCGTCGAGGAAGTCGCGGTCGTGGCTTACGACAATCAGCGTACCGTCGAAGTCCATCAGTGCTTGCTTCAGGATGTCCTTGGTCTTCAGGTCGAGGTGGTTGGTGGGCTCGTCCAGGATGAGCAGGTTCACCGGCTCGAGCAGCAGCCTGATCATGGCCAGACGGGTACGCTCGCCGCCGGAGAGCACCTTGACCTTCTTCATCGAGGCTTCGGGACTGCCGAACATGAAGGCGCCCAGCAGGTCACGTATCTTGTTGCGTATCTCGCCCTTGGCCACGTCGTCGATGGTCTGGAAGACGGTCAGGTTCTCGTCGAGCAGGGAAGCCTGGTTCTGGGCGAAGTAACCTATCTGTACGTTGTGGCCCAGCGTCAGGGTACCTTCGTGCTCAATTTCGCCCATGATACATTTTACCAGTGTGGACTTTCCCTCGCCGTTGCGGCCCACGAAGGCCACCTTGTCGCCGCGTTCGATGGTGAGCGTCGCGTTCTTGAATACCACGTGATCGCCATACGTCTTGCCCACGCCGTCCATGATGACGGGGTAGTTGCCCGAGCGGGGCGACGGGGGGAACTTGAGGCGCAGGGCCGAGGTGTCTTCCTCGTCCACTTCGAGCAGCTCCAGCTTCTCCAACATCTTCACGCGGCTCTGCACCTGCAGAGTCTTGGAGTAGGTGCCCTTGAAGCGTTCGATGAACTCTTTTGTTTCGGCGATGAATTTCTGTTGCTCGTCGTAGGCCTTCTGCTGCTGTTCACGGCGTTCCTTGCGGAGCTCGAGGTATTTGGAGTAGTTTACCTTGTAGTCGTAGATGCGGCCCATCGTGACCTCGATGGTTCGGGTGGTGATGTTGTCCACAAACTTGCGGTCGTGGCTGATGACTACCACCGCCTTGCCGTTGCTGATGAGGAAGTCTTCGAGCCACTGGATGGACTCGATGTCGAGGTGGTTGGTGGGCTCGTCGAGGAGCAGTACGTCGGGCTTCTGAAGGAGCAGCTTGGCTAGCTCGATGCGCATGCGCCATCCGCCGCTGAAGTCGCTCGTGGGGCGGTTGAAATCCGTCCGTTCGAAGCCAAGGCCCAGCAGGGTCTTCTCTACATCCTCCTCGTAGTTGGTGGCGTCGATAGCATAGTATTTCTCGCTCAGGGCCGATACCTGTTCGATGAGCTCCATGTAGCTGTCGCTCTCGTAGTCGGTACGCGTTTCCAGCTCCTTGTTCAGGCGGTCAATTTCAGCCTCCATCTCGTGCAGATGGGCAAAGGCCTGTGCCGTTTCTTCGAACACGGTACGTCCGTCCTCGGTCATCAGGTGCTGGGGCAGGTAGGCGATGACACAGTCCTTGGGAGCCGACACCTTGCCGCGGGTGGGCTGGCGTACGCCGGCCAGAATCTTCAGCAGGGTACTCTTTCCCGCTCCGTTCTTGCCCATGAGGGCGATGCGGTCTTTTTCGTTGATTACGAAGGATATGTCACTGAACAGGGTGGTGCCGCCAAACTCTACGGCCAGTCCGTCTATGCTTATCATATATATAATGTCATTGTTTGAGGGTGCAAAGATAGTGCAAACCGAGTGAAGTACAAAAGAGGAAAACATAGTTTTCATCTTTTGTATTTCCGAGGTGTAGCCTATGTTCTGAAAAGATAGTGCAAACCGAGTGAAGTACAAAAGAGGGAAACACAGTTTTCATCTTTTGTATTTCCGAGGTGTAAAAACAAAAACTCTTATGTTGCATAACATAGCCTTTAGGTTGTTCCTTTCCGAAATATTTGTTTCTTTTGTATCAGCATAGTTCAGTACAGAAAAAAGATTCAAATAAACAGGTGCGATGGACGCTAAATTGTTCGGACAGCAATCGAGTAAGGTTACCCAGTTGGCGGACCTGATCAGCCAGGCAATTTCCATGCGGGAATTTCTTGAAGGGGATTCTTTGCCGTCTATCAACGAGTTGAGTCGGCGGTACGGAGTGTCGCGTGATACGGTTTTCAAAGCTTTCAGTGATTTGAGGGAAAGAGGTATCATCGACTCGACTCCTCGCAAGGGTTATTTTGTGACAGGCCAAGTCACCAATGTGCTGTTGTTGCTTGACCAATATACTCCTTTCAAGGAAACGTTATACAATAGTTTTGCAAAACACCTTCCAGTCAATTATAAGGTGGATTTGCTTTTCCATCAGTATAATGAACGTCTTTTCAGTACAATCGTTCGGGAGTCTGTCGGAAAGTACAACAAATATGTTGTGATGAATTTTGATAATGAAAGATTCAGCGCCTCCTTGAATAAAATCAGTCCTGCCCGTCTCTTGCTGCTCGATTTTGGGAAGTTTGAAAAAGAACGGTATTCTTATGTTTGTCAGGACTTTGATGAATCTTTTTATGGTGCCTTGCAACGTTTGGACGACCGCTTTTCTTCGTATCGGAAGTTTGTATTTCTTTTTCCTTCTTCTTTGAAGCATCCTCAAAGCAGTAAGGACTATTTCTTTCGTTTCTGTCAGGATTATAACCTTTCCGGAAGTGTAGAGGAAGATGTCGAAAACTTGAAAGTGGAGAAAGATACGGCCTATTTGGCAATTAAGCAACAGGACGTAGTGAAAGTGGTGAAGCAAGGAAGGCTGGCCGGGTTGAAGTGTGGAAAGGATTTCGGTCTGCTGGCTTATAATGACATTCCTTCTTATGAAGTGATCGACGAGGGAATTACGGCTTTGACGATCGACTGGGAACAGATGGGGAATGAAGTGGCTCGCTTTGTGCTGGACAATGCGGTGGTGCAGAAATATCTGCCTACTGAAGTCCGGCTTCGGAATTCACTTTGATCTTTTGAAGTGTTTTCAGTACAGTTCAGTGTAGGAAAATGGATGAATAAATATAGATGATATTGTAAGAATTAAATAGAACAGTTTATGAAAAAGTATCCTAAAATTGGTATCCGCCCGACCATCGACGGTCGTCAGGGTGGTGTTCGCGAGAGTTTGGAAGAAAAGACCATGAGTTTGGCAAAAGCAGTGGCCGAGTTAATCAGCACTAACTTGAAGAATGGCGACGGAAGCCCTGTAGAGTGTGTGATTGCTGACGGAACCATCGGTCGTGTGGCTGAAAGTGCAGCTTGTGCCGAGAAGTTCGAACGTGAGGGCGTAGGTTCTACCATTACCGTCACTTCTTGCTGGTGCTATGGCGCTGAAACGATGGATATGAATCCTTACTATCCGAAAGCCGTGTGGGGTTTCAACGGAACAGAACGTCCGGGTGCTGTTTATCTGGCTGCCGTATTGGCTGGTCATGCTCAGAAGGGCCTTCCAGCTTTTGGCATTTATGGCCATGATGTACAGGACTTGGATGACAACACGATCCCTGCCGATGTGGCCGAGAAGATACTCCGTTTTGCACGTGCAGCCCAAGCCGTGGCTACGATGCGTGGCAAGTCTTACCTTTCTATGGGTAGCGTGTCTATGGGTATCGCAGGCTCTATCGTTAATCCAGACTTCTTCCAGGAGTATCTGGGCATGCGCAACGAGTCGGTTGACCTGACCGAAATCATCCGCCGCATGACGGAAGGTATCTATGACAAGGAAGAGTATGCCAAGGCGATGGCATGGACAGAGAAATATTGCAAGGTGAACGAAGGTGAAGACTTCAAGAACCGTCCTGAGAAACGCAAGACGCGTGAGCAGAAAGATGCTGACTGGGAATTCATCGTAAAGATGATGATCATCATGCGCGACCTGATGATGGGCAATCCGAAACTGAAGGAAATGGGCTTCAAGGAAGAGGCATTGGGACACAACGCCATTGCCGCAGGTTTCCAAGGCCAGCGCCAGTGGACCGACTTCTATCCCAACGGTGACTATCCAGAAGCACTGCTCAACACTTCCTTCGATTGGAATGGCATCCGCGAAGCCTTTGTGGTGGCTACAGAGAACGATGCCTGCAACGGCGTAGCCATGCTCTTCGGCCATCTGCTGACCAATCGTGCACAGATCTTCTCCGACGTGCGTACGTATTGGAGCCCTGAGGCCGTGAAGCGTGTGACGGGTAAGGAACTCACAGGGTTGGCATCCAACGGTATCATCCATCTGATCAATTCTGGTGCTACGACGTTGGACGGTTCCGGCCAGTCGGTGGACGAAGCAGGCAATCCTGTGATGAAGGAGCCTTGGAACATGACTCAGACCGATGTGGACAATTGCCTGAAGGCTACAACCTGGTATCCTGCCGACCGTGACTACTTCCGTGGCGGTGGCTTCTCGTCCAACTTCCTGTCCAAAGGCGGCATGCCTGTCACGATGATGCGCCTGAACCTGATCAAAGGCCTTGGCCCTGTGCTTCAGATAGCAGAAGGATGGACGGTGGACATCGATCCCGAAATCCATGAGAAGCTGAACATGCGTACCGACCCGACTTGGCCTACGACTTGGTTCGTTCCTCGTCTGTGTGACAAACCTGCCTTCAAGGATGTCTATTCGGTTATGAACAACTGGGGAGCCAACCATGGTGCCATCAGCTACGGCCACATTGGTCAGGACCTGATTACGCTGGCTTCTATGTTGCGTATTCCCGTCTGCATGCACAATGTGGAAGACGATAAGATCTTCCGTCCTGCCGCATGGAATGCTTTCGGTATGGACAAGGAAGGCGCCGACTATCGCGCATGCAATGTATATGGACCTTTGTATAAATAAAAATAACACGTTAGGGTGAAGTCTTGCTTTTGTCGGATGAAAGCATTGCTTTCTTGAGTAGAAAACGATGCTTTGTCCGTACGAAAGCAATGCTTTGTTTCTATCATATTAATGAATCGAATTTAAAAAAACGAGAACATCATGGACACTCCTCAAGAGGGTTATCGTGTACAGACCTATCATGTACCTGTAAAAAGATATTGCCAGACACTTGACTTGCGTGACAATCCTGAACTGATAGCCGAATATCGGAAGCGCCATAGCCGTGCGGAAGTGTGGCCGGAAATATTGGCGGGCATTCGTGAAGTGGGTATTCTGGAAATGGAAATATATATAGTGGGCACACGTCTTTTTATGATCGTAGAGACGCCGCTCGATTTCGATTGGGATACGGCGATGGCCCGGCTGGACACACTGCCCAGACAACGTGAATGGGAGGCCTATATGTCAGTCTTTCAGCAGGCTGATCCTCAAGCCAGCTCTGCTGGAAAATGGAAACTGATGGAACGGATGTTCCATTTATATGAGTAATAATAGATCCGATAAGAAACCATGAAAACCGATAAAGCTTCCATTCTTTCAAAGGACGGCGTAAGTTACCTGATTCCTTTTGTGTTGATAACCTCTTGTTTTGCCTTGTGGGGATTTGCCAACGACATTACCAATCCGATGGTGAAGGCTTTCTCCAAAATTTTCCGTATGAGTGCTACCGATGGTGCATTGGTGCAGGTAGCGTTTTATGGCGGATATTTCGCCATGGCTTTTCCTGCTGCCATGTTCATCCGCAGGTATTCGTACAAGGCTGGAGTCTTGTTGGGGCTCGGCATGTATGCTTTCGGAGCTTTCCTTTTCTTTCCCGCCAAGATGACAGGAGAGTATTATCCTTTCTTGATTGCATATTTTATTTTGACCTGTGGACTTTCTTTCTTGGAAACCAGTTGCAATCCCTATATCCTTTCCATGGGTACCGAGGAAACTGCTACTCGAAGGCTGAATCTGGCCCAGTCTTTCAATCCGATTGGATCGTTGGCGGGAATGTATGTGGCTATGAACTTTATTCAGGCGCGTCTTCATCCACTCGATACGGCCGATCGTGCTCTCTTGGACGAGCAGGAGTTTGAGGCGATCAAAGATAGTGATCTCAGTGTGCTGATTGCTCCTTATCTGGCCATTGGTCTGGTTATCTTGCTGATGTTGATACTGATCCGTTTGGTCAAGATGCCTAAAAATGGGGAGGAAAACCACAATATAAATTTTGTTCCTACCTTGAAGCGTATCTTTACACAATCCCGCTATCGGGAAGGTGTTATTGCGCAATTCTTTTATGTAGGTGCGCAGATCATGTGCTGGACGTTCATTATCCAGTATGGTACGCATCTTTTCATGTCGCAAGGTATGGAAGAAAAGGCGGCAGAAATCCTTTCGCAGAAATATAATATTGTGGCGATGGTCATCTTCTGTATCAGTCGTTTTGTTTGTACCTTTATTCTTCGTTATCTGAATGCAGGTCGTTTGCTGATGATTTTGGCTGTATTGGGAGGCGTGTTTACGTTGGGGGCCGTCTTCTTGCAGAATATTTATGGCTTGTATTCGTTGGTTGCCATTTCGGCTTGCATGTCTCTGATGTTTCCTACCATTTATGGTATTGCGTTGAAAGGGCTTGGCGAAGATGCCAAGTTTGGTGCGGCTGGTCTGATCATGGCTATATTGGGAGGCTCTGTGTTGCCTCCGTTGCAGGCACTTGTAATTGATATGAAGACTGTCGGTGGTTTTCCGGCAGTTAATCTGTCTTTCCTTCTTCCCTTTATCTGTTTTATCGTCATATCGTGGTATGGCTATCGTACGGTTCGTAACAGATGGTAGGCTGGTGGGAGGAAAGTCGTTATAAAAAATGAGGATGTATCAAAATAGCTTCACTTCATTTTGATACATCCTCATTTTGAAAACAGAGACAGTATTTATTCCGTTTCTGTTTTTCGTTCTGTCATTTTCTTTTGGATGAATTGTATCTTTAGGTTGGCTTCTTCTATATTTTTCTTGATTTCGGTGATGGCAGAAAGTGTTTTGCCAAGTTCGTAGATATCGGATGCTGCTTGGCGGTCGGCTGGTAGCATGTGGGTTGTATAAGAACGCTCACCTTTGTAGTCAACGCGAAGGTTTTTGTCTTTGTTGGCTGCCACAAAGGCTATGACACCTCCGTCTTCTCCTAATTTATAATCTGCTTTTTCGATATGCTCTCCCAAGTCGGTGGTTTCGTAACTGTCACGTGAAACGGAAGTTTCCGTGAAGTTGCCATCGGGTGCGGTTACCTTTACGGCTGTGTGGTGGATGTTATAACTGCCACAATAAATGGATGTCAGGCTAACTACACCTGTCTCGTCTGTTTGAAATCTCAGAAAGGAGCGGTGCAAATTTCGTTCAATGACTTGTGCGGGCACCAGGTAATGTCCGATACGTTGATAGGCAGTGTCTTTCTCCAGGACAAATTTGCTTTTGATGGTTTCGAACTCTTGTTGTTTTACAGTTAGCATACTGTCCAGATATCCCAGTGTCTTTTGTTGCTCTTTCAGTTCGACTTCCTGCATCAGGTAGATACCCTGACGGCGGGTGTCGAAGGCTTTGGGATAAAGTATTTTGATGCTGTCTATTTGCATCTTCGCTTCGTTGTAGTTGCCGGCTTCGAAGGCGGTACGTGCTTCGGCCAGTTTTAGAGCGGCTTTTTTTTCTACGTTTTCGCATGCAACCAATGTGCTGCAAAGACATGCCAGAATGATAATTTTTTTCATATATGTAATCTGAATTTTTATGGATGTTACAATGTGGTTGTCCTTGTCGCGACAAAAATAGAAATAATATCGCTATCTTTGCCGCCGCGAAACCATTAAAATGCAAACAGACTGAATTATGATTGAACTGACAGCTGATGAACTGAAGCAGCGCTTCGATGCTAAGATATTCAAACAAATCTCTGAAACGGCCGATGAACTTGGATTGGAATGTTACGTCGTTGGTGGATACGTGCGTGACATATTCCTGCAACGTCCGTCAAAGGATATTGATGTCGTTGTGGTAGGTAGTGGAATAGCCATGGCTGAAGCATTAGGACGTCGGTTGGGACGTGGAGCTTATGTATCCGTGTTCAAGAACTTCGGTACAGCACAGTTGAAATATCGGGGAACGGAGGTTGAGTTTGTCGGTGCCCGCAAGGAATCTTATACACACGATTCACGGAAACCTATCGTCGAAGACGGCACATTGGAAGATGACCAGAACCGGCGCGATTTTACAATCAATGCCCTGGCTGTTTGTTTGAACAGTGCGCGTTATGGTGAGTTGGTGGATCCTTTCGGTGGAATGGATGATCTGAAGGAACGCACCATTCGCACGCCACTCGACCCTGACATTACGTTCAGTGACGATCCGTTGCGCATGATGCGTTGTATCCGTTTCGCCACGCAACTCAATTTCTATATTGATGATGAGACATTTGAGTCGCTTTGTCGTAATAGGGAACGCATCGGAATTATTTCCAAAGAGCGTATCGCAGACGAATTGAATAAGATTATGTTGTCGCCGATCCCTTCAAAAGGTTTTATTGATTTGGACAGAAGTGGACTTCTTGAACTGATCTTTCCAGAATTGGTGGCTCTGCAAGGAATAGAGACTCGTAATGGGCGGGCGCATAAGGACAATTTCTATCATACATTGGAAGTGCTTGACAATATCAGTCGTAAGACTGATAACTTATGGTTGCGTTGGGCGGCTTTGTTGCATGACATTGCCAAACCTGCTACGAAGCGGTGGGATCCGCGTACGGGTTGGACCTTCCATAACCATAATTTCATAGGCGAGAAGATGATACCCAATATTTTCCGCAAGATGAAGCTGCCTATGAATGAGAAAATGAAATATGTACAGAAACTTGTGGGATTGCACATGCGTCCGATCGTGATAGCTGATGAAGAGGTTACGGATTCTGCTGTTCGCCGACTACTTTTTGAGGCAGGTGACGACATCGATGATCTGATGACTTTGTGTGAGGCGGATATTACGTCAAAGAACTCTGAGCGTAAGAAGCGTTTCTTGGATAATTTCCAGTTGGTACGTCAGAAATTGAAAGATTTGGAGGAACGCGACCGCATCCGCAACTTTCAGCCTCCTGTCAGTGGTGACGAGATTATGCGTACCTTCGGCCTTTCTCCCTGTCAGCAGGTGGGAGCTTTGAAAAGTGCCATCAAAGATGCCATTCTTGACGGTGTTATTCCTAACGAATATGAGGCTGCCCGTCAGTTTATGCTCCAACGGGCAGAGAAGATGGGATTAAAGGTGTCAGAGGGATGAGGAACTTGTTTTTCTGCATGGCCGTTCGGGGAAAGTGATCACGACTTCTCGTGGCGTAGCAACTCCTACAAATCCGATTCCTCCACTGACGTTGCAGGGTAAGGAAACGGGTTCCATCAGGGTGGTGTCGTAGTCATCATCATCCAGACAGTTCAGGGCCTTCAGGTAGCGGTAATAGTCGGCTGTCAGGTTGAGCAGGCGGATATGGATGGATTGGGTACAATATGTCTTGCCGTAGGTAATGCCGTGGAGAGCATTGGCTGTAAAGTCATCGTAGAGGCGGGTGTATACCTTGAGCGTGGCCGAACTGTTGCGGAAACGGTTGTCGGTGAAGATGTTGTACTTGTTCTCGATGCGGGGAAACATCAGGTTGTCTTCATCTTCCTGTGAATGACTTATGTTGCCGTCGGTCAGGATGATGTCTTCGCGGTTGACAAGGTCGCTGTATATTTGGGTGGTCAGGCTGTCGCGTTCGGTGTATATCAGATTATGGTTTTCGTCTTCGATGAAGTTTCCCTGTTCGTCCCTGAGGTATTCGTAGATGTGGTAACGTACCAGGAACTGGTTACGGATGTCCAGCCGGTAATGGTTGCTTTCGTTGGCTATGTCATTCATTGTCAAGAGGTAACGACGATGGGGAGTGACGATGCCGCTGCTCATGTTGATCGGGACGGTACAGGTGTCCACACGGAAATCCTGGGGAGGTTGGGGAACCTGTACTTCTGCCGTAGCCCGAAGGGTACCTCCTTGGGCTGTTGCTTCCAGACGGACGAGGTCGCCGGGTTGCAGGGGAGTTGATAGGCGATATTTTCTGTAATGTATGTTTTTTAATAGCGTTTCGTAATCTTCCGGAGAGAGCCATTCTCCTGGATAAGGATAGATGTCTTCCGGTTTGAAAGCTTGGGGAGTTTCGGTGAGTCGTCCGTTGACGTAAAGGGTGAGTATGGCATCGTCATTTACTTTGTCCAAATTGTCGCCTGTACTTAGGTATAGATATACTTCGTTTGTTTTACCTTCTCCTGCTTCGAGTAGAGCGTTCATGACGAGGCAGGGTTGTCTCATTTCAGGGTTATAGGGAATTTCGTTCTCACATGACAATAATCCGCAAAGAGTTACTGTATATATAATAAAGAATAAATGTTTCCGTTTCATATTCGTTTGTAGGGAATGTAGTTCTTAAAATCTGTATGTATAGGTTACGGAGGGAATACATGGCAGGATGGTCAGTTTCTTGATGACGGTTCTTGATTTGGAATCAATTTGTATGGCACCTCCTTGACCGTTATTGACCCAACTGTTGGTCAACTGCTTCCGTTGGGTATATACTAGGTTGGGATTCATGGCGTTGTAGGCATTGTAGAGGCTGATGTTCCAGGTACGCATTCCGTGCTTGGTCTTCTTGTTGAAGTTTACGCCTAGGTTCAGGCGATGGGTAGCAGGTAGACGGTAGTTGTTACGACCTGATATGTAATCAGTTTCTTCAGTGCTACCGTCAGGCTTGACGATGGCTGTCCGTCGTTCGGGGATGGTGAGGCAGCCTCCCGTGTAGAAGATCCATGAGGCACCTACGTCGATGCGGTCGCTGAAGCGATGGTTGACGCAAAGGTTGAGGCTGTGCCGCCGGTCGTATTTGTGGGGAAACCATCGGCCGTGGTTGATACTGCCGTTCGGGAAGCGGCGTTCGCTCTTGGCCAGTGTGTACGAAAGCCAGCCTGTCGTGTTTCCTATGGTGCGCTGAGCCATCAGTTCCAGCCCGTAGCTGCGGCCTTGGCCCATTTCTACCTTCTCTTCCCAATAGGTGGAGGTACCAAAGAAGGAGACTCCGTCCTGGTACTCCAGAATATGTCGCATTTGTTTGTAGTAACCTTCCAGTGAGAATTCCCAGCCGGGCAGGTCGATATAGTAGGTGCCGACGGAGTATTGGTTGGCATACATGGGGCGTATGTTTCGGGTGATGGGTACCCACAGGTCGGTAGGCATGGAGAAGGGAGTGGCGGTGAGCAGATGGACGTATTGGGCCATGCACGAGTAGGAGGCTTTGGTAGCGATGCCCTTTCCCCAGTCGTAACGGGCGGAGATGCGGGGTTGTGCCGACAGATAGTTCTTGCCTTGTGTGTGGAACAACGAGGCTCGTATACCGAGGTTCAGGCTGAACCGGCCGGTAGCTTCCCAGTTGTCTTCTCCGTAGAGCGACAGTTCCATGCCCCGTTGCGGAAGGTTGCTGCTGGTGGCATAGGTGGTGTCCTGCCGGGCAGAGCCATCGTTTATGTTGCCGATATGTGAGGTTGATACACCCGGCGTGAACAGGTGATGGATGAACTCACTGCCGAAGCGGATGTGATGACGGGTGGAAGGTGTGAAGTCGAAGTCGGCACGCTGGCTCCAGTCGCGAATGCCCGAACGGAACTCCGAGCGATATCGGTGGTAGTCGTATAGTTTTCCCTGATAATCGGTACGATCTTCCGACGTTTCGTTCAGACTCATGCGGTACTGGTTGTAGGAAACAGTGAAGTTACTGAACAGCTGATTGCTAAATATGTGATTCCAGCGGGCGTAGCCGATGAGGTTTCCCCAGTTCAGGCGGGTCTGGCTGATGTCTTTCTGATAAGTGATGTCGGATAGGGTGGGCGTACTGCTGAATTCGTTGTCGTACCGGTAGTGGTCTTTGCCCCGATAGAAGCCTAGGAACAAGCGGTCGCTGTCGCCGAACTTATGGTTCACCTTGGCATTGATATCATAGAAATAATAGTTATATCGGTCGATGTCTTTGCCATTGCTTCCATTCTCTGTGGTTTTGATACCTTTGGGCAGCAGGATGCTGGGTGTGACGCGCATGCTGAGCGAAAACGACGTGCGTTCCTTTCGAATGGGGCCTTCAATGTGAAACTTGTCAGTAAGCAAGCCGATACTGAGGGTACCATGATAGCCGTTCATGTTACCGTCGTTGGTACGCACATCGACCACAGACGACAAGCGGCCGCCGTAGCGGGCGGGAAAGCTGCTCTTGAAGAGGGTAACGTTCTTCACCGCTTCGGGCGTGAACACCGAGAAGATGCCCAACAGGTGGTCGGCGTTGTAGACGGGGATGCCGTCCAGCATCACCAGGTTCTGGTCGGGCGTGCCGCCACGAACGTACATGCCTGCAAAGCCCTCCATGCCTGCCTGTACGCCCGGCATCAGCTGGATAGTTTTCAGTACGTCAGCCTCGCCGAGGATGGAGGGAGTGTGGCGTATCTGTGTCATGGGGATGTCGTGTGCACCCATGTTAGTGGCATTGATGCCCGCCTCCTGCTTTTCCGACGTGACGATTACTTCCTGCAGCTCATTGTGTGTGTTGAGGGCGATGTTCAGCGTGGTGTCTGCCTTCAGGCGGAAGCGATCGGTCCGTGTGGCGTAGCCCAGGTAGGAGGACGAGAGGCTCACCTCACCCTCGGGCAGGGTCAGGGTATAGAAGCCGTAGGCGTTCGAGGCCGTCCCCACGGCATAGCGGCTGTCCAGGATGTTGGCGCCTATCAGCGTTTCGGCCGAGGCGGCGTCGGTGACGTAGCCGCTCACGGTGAAGCGTCGGCGTTCGCGCTTGCGGGGCATCTCGCGCTTGCGCAGCACGATGTGTTTGCCCGAGATTTCGAACTCTACCGGCTGGTCGCTGAAGGCCTGTTCCAGCACTTGGCCGATGGTGAGCTTCTGTACTTTCAGGTCGATGCGGCGGATGAGTCTGACTTCGTCGCCATAGACAAAGGTGTAACCTGTGGCATTCTCCAGTCGCGACACCAATGCGCGGAGAGTGGCGTTACGGATGTCCATTGTGATGGGGGCCTGCGGGTTTTGGGCTTGGAGGCAGACTCCAAGCAGTACCGCGCCCATCAGGAGCAGGAGCCTGAGGGGGCGGTGGGAACAGCTTGGTTCAGAATAGTTCATGGGTGGTTAAGTTTAGTTTGTAGGATGATGTTTTGGTTCTTGTCTTGTCGGTAGGTGAGTCCGGCCGCGGCCTGCAGCAGGTCGAGGATATGTGTCAGGCCCTCTCCGATGTCGAAGGTGGCCGTGAGGCGGTATTCGGCCAGCGTCGGGTCGGCGATGCGGATGTCCGTCTGATAGGTGTTGGCCAGCTGGCGGACGATTTCACGCAAGGGCTGGCTCTGGAAGCTCAACTGGCCGTGGCTCCAGCTGATGTCGTCGGCGGCATCGGGCAGGGATTCTTGCGTCAGGCTACCGCTGCTTTTGTGGTAGACGGCCCGTTCGTTGGGAGCCAGTACCAGCCGTTGCGACCGGCTGGGGAGGTTGACGGCTACGGAACCTTCGAGCAGCGTGGTGCGCACCTCACGATCACGCGGATAGGCTTCGACGTTGAAATGTGTACCCAGTACCTCTACCTGTACCTCACCCGCTTCTACCACGAACGGATGCGACGGGTCCTTCGCTACTTCGAAGTAGGCGCCTCCCTGTAGGGAGACTTCGCGTCGTGCCTCCCGCCGGAAGTCTTTCGGGTAGGTCAGCGTGGAGTAGCGGTTCAAGATGACTCCCGTGCGGTCGGGCAGGACGACGGTACGCGTCTCCGCCTGTGCCGTCACCGTCATCATTTCCACGGGGCGGAGCTGTTCGTAGGCCTGCCATCCGGCCACGCAGAGCAGCACGATGGCCGCCGCTCCGGCCACCCGCATCCAGAGGGTACGTCGCAAGCTGGTTCTTTTCAGCCGCGACTGAAGCAACGGCCAGGAACGGGCGGCGCTGAACCGGCCGCGAGGCGAGCGAGTCGAGGCCACAAGTCGGTCGAGCAGGGTTTCAAAAGGGTCTTTCTCTGTCATAAGCGTTTTCTTATTTTACTGCCAGTTTCAGCGTGATGGTCGTTGCTTTTACTTTTTTGTCTTTTGGCGTGCAGGTTAGTCTGATTTCGTCCGATTTCTGGATTTTGGCTGGATATATCCGTATGCGTACATGGGCGGTCTTCTTTTTCGGAGCAATGGTCACCTCTTTATCCAGTAATGTGTAGGCTGGTTGTCGTCCTGGTAGGTTCTTGATGCTGATGGTGGCTTTACGTTCGGTGTCTGTTTTTTCGGCAGCAATTACCTTCAGTGTTATTTCACGGCTTTCCACTCCTCGCTCAAAGGTGTAGTTTTCCAGAAACTTTTCAAATCCCAGGTAGTCTTTAGGATACTTGTCGTTTTGGTTGTCGCACGCGGTCAGGCTCATTACAGCCAGCAATACCAGCATAAGGCTGGTTGTGGTAAGGATAGCTTTTTTCATGTTTAATCAGTTTTTATGGAGTTCCTTTTACCATTAAGACAGCGGAAAGTGGAAAACTCCCTACGCAGGAAACGATTTTTTTCTGTGGGTGGCGTTTTTGTGTAAAGTTCCAATCTTTGTTCTGGCCATGAAAACGGGCAGCTTGAGACATGTCGTAGCCGATGAAGGTCGTTCCCAGTACTGGAAACGCCTGTTACCAAGGGTTGGAAACGGCTGTTCCCCGTGTAGGAAACGAGTGTTTCCTCCGATGGTAACTGGTGTTTCCTTGTAAGGTAACGGGCTTTACGGGCTGTGACTGGTGGAGGAGGACAGGATTTATTTCAGCATATCCCGCAGGCGGGAGACGGCTTTCTGCAGCTGGGCATCTACGGTCTTGACACTGATGCCCAGTTCTTCGGCCACTTGGGCATAGCTCTGCTTCTCTTCGCGGATGCGGATGAAGACTTCTCGGCAGCGTTCGGGCAGGCGGTCCAGCGCCTTGACGTAGCGGGCAAAGAGCTCTTCGCTGATAAGGTTTTCCTCGGGCGAAGGGTCGGAAGCGTCGCTTTCGGTCAGGTCGGCGGAAAGGGAATCGTTTTGACGCGTTTCTTTTTCCAGGTAGTTGAGCGAGGCGTTGCGGGTAAGGATAAAGCAATAGTCCTCGATGTTCTGCACGGCGGCTAGCGTGTCGCGCTGCTTCCAGAGGGTGAGGAACACGTCGAGCACTACCTCCTGCGCCCATTCCTCGTGCTTCAGGTAGTAGTAGGCGATGCGGAACAGGCGGTCGTAGGTCAGGTCATAGAAGCCCTTGAAAGCCCTTTCGGAGCTTTCTTCCTTCATTTGTCGCAGGTATCTTCGGACTTCTTGTTCGGTCATGTTGCGCAGCTTTTTTCATGTATATGTGGCTGCAAAGATAGATTTTGATGGCGAAACGAGCAATTCCTTCTTTTTTTTCAACCTTCTTTAACGCTGTACTCTTCTATCGTGTCATTCTTTACGTGTCAGCTTCGCATAGAAGATAAGCGCAATGGCCGAAATGGCTCCGATACCAGTGAACCAGTACCAGATGTAGTGTGCGTTGGCCGAAGCGGCTTCCCATTCAGCCGTACTGGAGAATAGAGCGGGGTCGGGGCAGTAGGCTGTGAGCAATATGCCCGACAGACCGAATCCAAGGATAGAAGCCAGAAAGGAATGCAGATGGCTGAAGCCCAGATACAATCCTTCCTCTCCTTTGGGTGCCTGTAGGGAGAAGAATTCCATGTAGCGTGGTGAGATGAAACATTCGGCTAAAGCCTGTACGGCAATACCGGCAATCATCATGACGGTGATGGGGTGCATGCCCAAAATATCACCGTTGAACAGGTTGCCTGCGGCCATAATCAGTGCCGAGAGGGGAATGAGGAACATGCCGACGGTCATGGAAGTCAATGCTTTTCGGCGGGCCATCAGTCGGGTGACGAGGTTCACCAGCAGCACCACGACAAACGGATTGACGTTGGCAATCCAACCCGGACGGGCCGTTTCGCCAGCCATGCGGATTACGTATTTGGGCATTGTGGCATACATCTGGTGCTGAATCATCCAAAAACCGGTGACAATCAGAATCAGGAGCAGCAGGCGTCCGTTGGTAAATACTTTACCCAACCCTTTGAACACCTCGGCCATGCTTTTTCCCTGTCCGCTGGTATTGGTCGAATGAAAGAACAGGAAGATCGTGATGAGCGCTACAAAACACAGTGTGGCTGATAGAAAGTTGATATAGATATAGGCTTCGTCACCCACCACCGAGCGGAGCGGGTCGACGAAACATTTGCCTGTAAAGGCACCGATGTTGACCATCATGTAGAAGATGGAGTATCCGCGGGCTCGGGTTTCTGATGTCGTCTCACGGGCTACCGAGGCCGAAATGATGGATTTGATGAACGAGCCGCCGATAACGAGGATTATCATGATAGGTACAATGAGCATACGCAGGTTGCTGTGCTCAATACCTGTGAATTGTGTCTTTTCACCATATACGACCAACCCTGACGATTCGAGCATCAGGGGAAGCATGCCCAGACTCAGATAACCGATGGTCAGCAATGTGAAAGCGATCAGGATAGCTTTCCGATAACCTATCTTGTCGGCAAAGGCGCCGGTAAACATCGGCAGGAAGTAGAGCCCGCCCGAAAATAATCCTGAAATCAGGCTGGCTTCCAAATCGTTGAAACCAAGTGTGTTCGACAGGTAGAGGGTGATCACGATAAAGATGGCATAATAGGCCATACGTTCAAACAGTTCGGAAGCATTGGCTGTCCAGAACGCGCGAGAGAATTTTGTCATCTGAATAAAAGTCTTTGTTAATGGTTTGTTAGTGGAAGTGTTTCCTTTTTTCGGACTCAAAGATAGAACAAATCTGGAGAATGACAAAATTACCTTCAAGTCTCTCTTTGCATTTCCTAAGTCCGTAGTTACGTCCGTCAAGTTCATGTTTAGTGAGCTAAAGTAGGTGTTTAGGAATGCAATATAGGTGGTGAGTAATGGATTGTCCAAATCAGCCTCCAATCCTTCATTGGTAGTGTAATCTGTTGCAAGAAAGAGATGTAGGTTGAAAGATAAAGTTTCACGGCAGTGTTCATTGTCTTCGGCTTTAAAGCTGCTACATCATTATGTCATTTTAACATGTCGATATTGTTTTATTGGCTATTTTTGTTTTGTTAAATAGATTTGTTACGGCTGAAAGTTTGTATGAGTTTGAATAGACAGTTTTTATATAGAATAAAACCATGAATAGAAATTTATTAATGACTACTGTTATACTGAGTGTATGCTTCTGTTCTTGCACCCAGAAACAATCCGGTGTTTTCGGCGTCGATTATGAACTGGAGCCGATGCCGTCGGTTCATGCCCCTTTACCCGAAAATTCGGTACCGATGGGGGATGTGGACACATTTAAAGAAGTGAAATTGGATCTACCCATCGCTTCGGGACCGTATGAACCGACTTGGAATTCGATAGAGGCCAATTATCCGGGTACTCCAGCTTGGTTGCGTGATTCGAAGTTTGGTATTTGGGTGCACTTTGGACCGCAGGCGGCTGGCGAGAGTGGCGACTGGTATGCCCGCAAGCTTTATGTAGAAGGGACCTCTGCATATGAAAACCATTTGAAGAAGTACGGTCATCCGTCGGAGGTTGGTTATAAGGAGGTGTTGCGCGACTGGAATCCTGCGAAATTCAGTCCTAAAGCTTTGGTGGATATCTATAAGGATGCCGGAGCACGTTTCTTGATTATACAAGGAGTACATCATGATCAGTTCGATATGTGGGACTCTAAATATCAGGCATGGAATTCGACTCGTCTCGGTCCGAAACGCGACTTCCTCGGTGAATGGGAGAAGGCGTCACGGGCAGCCGGTATTCGTTTTGGTATTACGTTCCATCATGAGTATTCCTGGTGGTGGTGGCAAACGGCTTTTCAGAGTGACACCCAAGGCGATAAGGCCGGTATTCCTTACGATGGAAATCTGACACTGGAAGACGGAAAAGGTAAATGGTGGGAAGGGCTCGACCCACGATATCTGTATGGCGTCAATCTGAGGGAATATGAGTCGGTGGCCGAGGCAGCCAATACATTGTGGTCTCCTCCGAAGCCGGGTATCTTCAGCGGCCATCTGGAATTTGCCAAGTGGTATGCCAAGTGGTGGGCTTTGCGTATGATGGATGCGGTGGACAAGTATCGGCCGGATTTTATCTATACCGATGGTACCGACCAGCAGCCTTTCAGTGGATCGGGTACAGGTACAGGATACAAGTGCGATGCCATGCAGCGCGTGATAGCCGATTTCTACAATCGGACATTAGCTGACAGAGGAGAAGTGGATGTATTCAGCATCGTCAAGTTCAGAAAGACGACCAACGGTACGGTCAACACCTGTGAAACGGGTATTCCCGAAGGTATCAAGGATGATCAGGCTTGGATTGCCGAGACACCTGTGGGCGATTGGTTCTACGGGCCGAACTTTGTATATAGCTCGGACGCTGTCATACGCTATCTGCTTGAAATTGTGGCCCGTAATGGTTCGTTCGGATTGAGTATTCCGTTACGTTCCGACGGTTCGATGGATGAGGCCTGCCATGAAATGCTTCATGAAGTGGGTGAATGGATGCGCGTTAATGGAGACGGTATTTATGGCAGTTCGGCATGGAAAGTGTTGGGCGAGGGCAAAGATGGCAAGTTGAATACCTTACCTGGAGGTCGTATAGGCCAATGGCAGGCTGACCACGTGTTTTACAATACCGATTTCCGTTTTACAGTGGGTAAAGACGGTATGCTCTATGTCTGGTGTATGACAGTTCCTAAGGCGGGCGACAAGCTGACGATTGTATCGTTAGGCACAAACAAAGGGTTGTTCGATAAAAAGATTCGTTCTGTGGAGCTGATGGGGACGGAGCAGTCGGTGGACTGGAAACAGAATGCAGATGGATTGGAGATTGTCTATCCCGACTCCGTTGATTTAAAGACTGCAGTAGGATTCCGAATTGTTTGCGAATGATCATTCTTTTCGGAGTAAAAGATTGATGAGCTTTGAGGCACGGATTATACAGATATTACAGAAAGAGAACTTCTGTGAAATCTTGCATACTTCGTGCCCTAATATTATTAAGAAATCTGAAAAAAGAAATGATTTCTTTGTTTATTTGGAATATTGTTTGTTGTTTTGCGAACAACAAATAGAAAAGGTAAACGATGAACAAGAAATATTCGGAAGAACAGGAAAGGATGGCCCGTTTTGCCAAAGCCATGGGACATCCGGCCCGGATGGCCATATTACAATTCCTGCTGGCACAGGAGTCCTGTTATTTTGGCGATATCCATGAAGAGTTACCCATAGCCAAGGCTACAGTCTCTCAGCACTTGAAGGAACTGAAGGATGCCGGATTGATTCAGGGAGAAATAGAGGCGCCAAAGGTGAGATATTGTATCAATAAAGAAAATTGGGAACTGGCTCGGAGAATGTTTGCTGACTTCTTTGGTCAGGCTGTTTGTAAAAAAGGGAGCTGCTGCGGGTAAGCTCTTTTTTTACCTTGAATGTTCGTAGTTTGACGAAATACTAATAAATGAAATAATGAAGATGAAAAGGATTTGTTTTTTGTGTTTGTGTTTGGGCTTGTTGCTGGTAGCTTGTGGAGGGAATACCAGGAAAGAGAGTTCTGTTGCTGATGCGCAGGAGGAAGTAGCAGTGAGCGACGGAGTGGAAGTGCTCTATTTTCACGGTAAGCAGCGTTGTGCTACTTGTATAGCCATCGAGAAAGGCACGCAGGAAGTGATGGAAAAAGATTTGGCCGATGCCGTCCGGAAAGGAGAAGTGAAGTTTCGCACGATAGACATCAGTCGTGAAGAGAACGAAGCCGTGGCCGAGAAATATGAAGTGACATGGTCGTCTCTGTTTGTCGTGAAACACAAAGACGGGGTGGAGGCCGTAGAGAACCTGACGGAATTTGCTTTCGGCAATGCCCGCAAGTCGCCGGAAGTGTTCAAAGCCGGAGTGATGAAGACCGTTCGTGAAATGCTGGAATAAACAACGGTGGCTATGGATGGATTGCAGACATTGCTGGACAATAGTTCCACACCCGTACTGACGGCTTTTCTCCTCGGATTGCTGACGGCCCTTTCGCCTTGTCCGCTGGCTACCAATATTGCAGCCATCGGGTTTATCGGAAAGGAGATGGAGGACAGAAAACGTGTTTTTCGAAACGGCCTGCTTTATACCTTGGGGCGTATTCTTGCCTATACCCTGCTCGGATTTGTATTGATCTTGATATTGAAGGAAGGTTCGAGCATGTTCGGCATACAGAAAACTATCGGTACGTGGGGCGAACGGGTATTGGGGCCTGCTTTATTTGTTATCGGCCTCTTTATGCTTTTCGGTGACAGGCTGAACCTTCCCCGATTCGGGTTCAAGGGAAACGCCGAGGGGCTTGCAAGGAAAGGAGGGTGGGGAGCTCTGCTGATAGGCATACTCTTTGCGTTGGCTTTCTGCCCCACGAGCGGTGTATTCTATTTCGGTATGCTGATATCCCTGTCGGCTACCACTACAGCCGGTTATCTGCTGCCTCTCGTGTTCGCCATAGCCACGGCCCTGCCGGTACTTGTGGTGGCCTGGATACTGGCATTCAGCGTGCAACAGATGGGCCGTTTCTATGGCAGGATGCGCACAGTACAGCGATGGATGAACCTGTTTGTCGGGGTGCTGTTTATCGCCATAGGCATTTATTATAGTTGGATGATGTATATGTAACACATTTAAAATATTACAGATATGGAAATTAAAGTATTAGGCCCAGGTTGTGCCAAATGTAAGACAACCTACAATGTTATTGAGAAAGTAATTAAGGAGAACAATCTGGATGTGAAGCTGACCAAAGTGGACGACATCATGGAAATGATGAACTATAACATCATGACTACTCCTGCCGTAGTGGTGGACGAAGTGGTGAAGATGAAAGGGAAGGTTCCTACCGAAAGCGACGTAAAGCAGCTTTTGGGCATCTGATACACGAAGCTATTTGATGATAGGCGGCAGAAACGACCGTGTGAAGGCTCCTGCCGCCTTTATGGTAGTATGTTTGTTCGTATTTAAACGAATTAATCTAAAAAAGAATGATACAAGATTTTGCAGACTGGCTTGTTTACGAACTGTTCGGCCTGAGTGCCGACACATCGTTGGGAGTGGCCGTAAACTTTTTCTTTTACGACACCATCAAGATTCTTATCCTATTGTTTTTCATTAGTGTGCTGATGGGGATTGTCAATGCCTATTTCCCAATAGAGCGGTTACGCACCTATCTGGCTACCCATAAGATGTATGGCCTGCAGTACCTGTTGGCTTCTGTCTTCGGAGCCATCACTCCGTTCTGTTCGTGTTCTTCCATCCCGTTGTTTATCGGTTTTGTGAAGGGAGGCATTCCGTTGGGAGTGACCTTTGCTTTTCTGATTACGTCGCCGCTGGTCAACGAAGTGGCTGTTGCCATGTTCCTCGGTTCTTTCGGATTGAAAGTGACACAGGTTTATGTCGTCAGCGGCATCCTGCTGGGAGTGATTGGAGGCTTTGTGCTCGGACGGATGCGTCTTGCACCTTATCTCAGCGATTGGGTGAAACAGATTCAGGCCCAGTCATCTGCCCAGACAGAAGCATGGGAGAAAGACCATATTCCTTTTGTTAAACGGCTTCCCGCCATCATCCGCGACGCCTGGCGGATAGTCAGCGGTGTGCTTGTCTATATTCTGATAGGTATCGGTATCGGTGCCTTCATGCACGGCTTTGTGCCCGAAGGCTTCTTTGAACAGTACATGTCGAAAGACAACTGGTTTGCCGTGCCCCTTTCAGTTCTTCTTGCCGTGCCTATGTATGCCAATGCGGCCGGTATTGTGCCTGTCATCGAGGTATTTGTGGCCAAAGGCATTCCTTTGGGTACCGCCATCGCCTTCATGATGGCCGTGGTGGGGTTGTCCTTGCCCGAAGCTACCCTGCTCAAGAAAGTGATGACCTGGCGGCTGATAGGTATCTTCTTCGGTACCGTGGCCTTCTTTATTATTTTGTCCGGCTATCTGTTCAATTTCATTTTGTAATTCCTTGACTTTTTATTTGGACCATTTGTTTGAGCTGGATAAAGCATTGTTTTAGACAGGACAAAGCATTGCTTTATTCAGCTTAAAGCAATGCTTTGTTGCTAGCTGTTAATATGGCGCTTACTCTTCCACAAACATCAGGTCACTGATAATGCCGTCGGATACAAAGATTCCTTCGCGGGTGAGCCGCAGATGATTGTCCTGCTGCTCTAGCTTGTTGCTCTTCAGGTAAGGGACGGCCATGGAGGTGCAATAGTCGGAAAGCTCCTGGCCGAAACAAGTTATGAGTGTCGGCAGGTCAATGCCACGGCGGGTGCGCAGGGAGGTCATGATGTATTCGTTGTAGCGGGTCGTCAGGTTAAGTTCCTCTTTTTCGTAGAGCCTGTTTTTTTCTTCAATTGCGGAAATATATTTCTCCAGTGAGGGAATATTCCATTCCCTACTGTGCATGTCGAACGAGTGGGCAGACGGACCACAGCCCAGGTAAGGGATACCTTGCCAGTAGGATGTATTATGGCGTGAGTGAAGGCCGGGCTTGCAGAAATTGGAAATCTCGTAGTGTTCGTATCCTGCGGCCGAGAGGGTATCCATCAGCGTGGTGAAGAAACGTACGCTGCTATCTTCGTCTACCTCGTTGACCCGATGGGCTTGGAGCATCTGGTGGAGGGGGGTACCCTCTTCGTACGTCAGGTGGTAGGCTGAAATATGCTCTACGTTGAGAGCAATGGCTTGGCGGAGGTCGCGTTCCCAACGTTCGTCCGTCTCGCCAGGCAGGCCGTAGATAAGGTCGATGCTGATGTTGTGGAAACCATGCCGACGGCAGCGGTCGACGGCTTCAATGGCTTGGAGTGCGTTGTGCCGTCGGTTCAGCAGGCGGAGGGTGGCATCGTCGAAGGTTTGGATACCCATACTGATGCGGTTGAAAGGCAGACGGCGGAGCATGGCCACGTAGTCATCGGTCAGGTCGTCAGGGTTGGCTTCGAGGGTAATTTCTTCACAGGCGTTGAGATCGTAGAGGGCGGACAGGGCATCGAAGACTTGGCGGAAATCTTCTTCTTCGAGTTGCGAGGGTGTGCCGCCGCCAAAATAGATGGTACGGACAGCTTCGTTTTTCAGGTAGTCGCGACGCATGGTGAGTTCCTCGCACAAGGCATTGATGTAGCGCCGTTTCAGGTCGCTGCGCGTGGTGGAGTAGAAGTCACAATAGATGCATCGTGTCTTACAAAAAGGGATGTGTATATAGATGCCTGCCATGTATGTTTTCTTTTTCAATGTTGCAAAAGTAAGAAACTGTTTTTGCATTTCTTCTTTATTTACCTGAAATATTGGGGTAATCAGATGGAAGTTCTGCTTTTTTGTGAGGAATTTGTCTTTTTTGAGGGGATATGTTTGTATGTAAACTTTTAAATGTGTATTTTTGACACTTAATAAGTCGTATGACAAAGATTGTATGGAAGATACATGAAGAAAACTGCTGTGCAGCAGCTCTGATAACCTTATGAATTAAACATAAAAAAAGAACCATGAAAAAGAAACTGAAAACGACTTTAGCCTTGTTGGTTATGGCAATGGCTTCGATGGCACAAAATGTAGAAATGACTGGTCCTGACGGACGATTGCGATTGAAGGTGGTTAACGAAGGAGAGACGGGTGTGTCCTATTCGGTAACTTACGATGGCAAGCAGATGGTCGACGCTTCCCCCTTGGGCATGAAGACGAATGTCGGTGACTTCTCAAGTGGCTTGAAGCTGGTGAAACACGAAACGGCGCAGATAGATACGACTTATCAACTGACACGTATCAAGACTTCGCAGGTACATTATCAGGCCAATGAATTGGTATGTCATCTGTCCAACGCGCAAGGACAGTCTCTGTCGGTTACTTTCCGTATCAGTCGCAATGATATTGCTTTTCGTTATACTTTGCCCCGACAGGGCGAGACGGGTAGTGTGCGGGTAATGGAAGAATCGACTGGTTTTCACTTCCCCCAGCAGACTACAACTTTCCTTTGTCCGCAGAGCGATGCCATGATTGGTTGGAAACGGACCAAACCCAGTTATGAAGAAGAATACAAGGCAGACGCTCCAATGAATGAACGTTCGCAGTATGGACATGGCTATACATTCCCCTGCCTTTTCCGCGTGGGCGACGATGGCTGGGTACTGGTCAGTGAGACGGGAGTGGACAGCCGTTATTGCGGCTCGCACTTGAGCGATGCCAACAACGGTCTTTATCGGATAGCTTTCCCCATGCCCGAAGAGAACAACGGCAACGGAACGGTAGAACCGGCTTTTTCCCTGCCAGGCAGTACGCCCTGGCGGACACTGACGGTAGGCGCTACGTTGAAACCCATTGTGGAGACAACTGTAGCTTGGGATGTTGTGACACCGCGTTATGAAACGAAACATGACTATCGCTTCGGTCGTAGTACATGGAGTTGGATTTTGTGGCAGGACAATAGTATCAACTATGACGATCAGGTACGTTTCATTGATTTGGCTGCTGAAATGGGCTATGAATATGTATTGATCGACGCCTGGTGGGACAAAAATATTGGCTACGAGCGTATGGAACAGCTCATTGCCTATGCACAAAGCAAAAAAGTAGATGTTTTCCTGTGGTATAGTTCCAGTGGCTATTGGAATGACATTACTCAGAGCCCGACAAACAAGATGGATAATGCGATCATTCGCAAGCAAGAGATGCGCTGGATGCAGAAGTTAGGCGTGAAGGGTATCAAGGTTGATTTCTGGGGAGGCGACAAGCAGGAAACGATGCGTCTTTACGAAGATGTATTGAGCGATGCCGATGACCATGGTCTGATGGTTATCTTCCACGGCTGTACCCTGCCACGTGGTTGGGAGCGGATGTATCCCAATTATGTAGGTAGCGAGGCTGTTCTGGCTTCTGAAAACTTAATCTTCCAACAACATTTCTGTGACAACGAGGCGTTCAATGCCTGTCTGCATCCGTTCATCCGCAATACGGTGGGATGCATGGAGTTTGGAGGAACTTTCCTGAATAAGCGTTTGAACAGAGGAAATGATGGTGGCAGTATCCGAAAGACATCGGATGTCTTCCAATTGGCTACGGCAGTACTTTTCCAAAATCCCATTCAGAATTTTGCGTTGGCTCCCAATAATCTGACGGATGCTCCTCAGATTTGTTTGGACTTCATGAAACAGATACCTACTACGTGGGATGAGACTCGTTTTATAGAAGGTTATCCAGGTAAGTATATCGTATTGGCACGACGTCATGGCGATAAGTGGTATTTGGCTGCTATCAACGCAATGGAAGAACCTTTGAAGTTGAAATTCTCGTTTCCTGAACTGAGTGGTTCTACGGTATCTGCCTATACGGACGATAAAAAGATGCAACCACAATTGAAAACACAAAAGATAAAGGAAAAAGGAGAATTTCAGTTGACCGTACAGCCTTTTGGGGGAGTAGTGTGGGTAAAATGAGAGCCTAACTAACTTTTGACACACAAACATATTATATATAGGTATCATGAAAACACTTTTGAAATTGGGGATTACGATCGGCTTGCTGTTGGCTGCCGTTTTCCCCATACAGGCCGGAATAAACAAGGTGGCAAACGAACCTGATTCTGTTTATTTGTTCTCATATGCGCGTGTCGATGGACAGAGTGGATTAAGATTTGCCTGGAGTCCCGATGGAAGGCGCTGGCTTTCTGTGGCAGACGGTTACGACTATGTAAAATGTGATTTTGGCCCTTGGGGAAGTGAAAAGAAAATGTTCTTTCCTCACTTGATGCAGAATACTTCCGATGGTTTATGGCATTGTATTTGGACGGCCACTCGTAGTGGGAAGGTCTTAGCCCATGCTGCTTCGCCTGATTTGCTGAAGTGGGGTGCGCAAAGTTATTTTACGGAAGAAGAACTGAGTAAGTATGAATTGAAATCAGCTTATCCCACTGAGGAAACAAGTGTCCTTTTGGATGGGCAACAGGAAAGTGGTTGGATACAGCGAGTTTCTTATAAAACGATAGAGCAGTTGATTCGTTATGCTGATCATAAAAAATATCGCCAGCGATTGTATGACGAACGTACAGAAGAGGATCCTATACGTTTTGCAGGATTGAAACCGTTGAAGGCGACCATTCAGGTGGATGTTTCTCAAGGAAAAAGTATCAGTGACCACCTGATAGGCATCTTTTTTGAGGATATCAACTATGCGGCCGATGGTGGGCTGTATGCCGAATTGGTGCAGAACCGTGATTTTGAATATTCATCGAAAGACGGTTCGCGTCAAGGTTGGGACAGCAACTATGCTTGGAGTGTGAAAGGTGGGCAAGGCACTTTAACGATTGCAACCGAACGTCCGATTCATGAAAACAATCCCCATTATGCCGTACTGGATGTACGGCAGGTAGGGGCGGCCTTGCAGAACGATGGTTATGATGGAATAACGTTGAAGAAAGGTGAAAAGTATGATTTCGCCTGTTTTGCTCGCATTGCCAGTGAAAGTAAAGGAGGAAAAGTCATAATCAGTCTGCTCGATCAGGAAGGAAACGAAGTGGCAAAGGCATCGGTAAAGGTTTCTTCAAAAGATTGGAAGCAACTCAAAGCAGTGCTGACCGCACAGGAAGACGTACAGGCTGCCAAACTTTCTCTCCAACCGGCAGGAACCGGCACATATCATTTCGACTTGGTTTCACTCTTTCCGCAGAACACATTTAAAGGTCGTAAGAATGGATTACGTGCTGATTTGGCTCAGGCGTTGGCCGATCTTCATCCTCGTTTTGTCCGTTTTCCGGGCGGATGTGTAGCTCATGGCGACGGCGTAGACAATATTTACGACTGGAAAGGTTCCATTGGCCCTTTGGAGGCCCGAAAACCTTTGCGCAACTTGTGGGGGTATCATCAGACACGAGGTTTGGGTTACTTTGAGTATTTCCAGTTCTGTGAGGATATAGGTGCGGAGCCTGTACCAGTATTGGCGGCGGGTGTACCATGTCAGAATTCCGGTACGTGCAGTCATCATTCCAAGGATGAAATAGGTTGCAAAGGACAGCAGGGAGGAATTCCGATGGAAGAAATGCCTGCTTATATCCAAGATGTGCTCGACTTGATAGAATACGCCAACGGGGATGCCCGTAAGACAGAGTGGGGTAGGAAACGTGCAGAAGCTGGACATCCCAAATCTTTCAACTTAAAATACATTGGCATCGGTAATGAGGATCTGATCACCGAGGTATTCGAAGAACGTTTTACGATGATTTATAAAGCCGTTCGCGAAAAATATCCTGAGGTGACGGTCATTGGTACGGTTGGACCTTTCTATGAAGGAACCGATTATGACGAAGGATGGAAACTGGCTACACGCTTGGATGTACCGATGGTGGACGAGCATTATTATGTGGCTCCGGGTTGGTTTATCCACAATCAGGACTATTACGACCGTTATGACCGCAACAAGTCGAAGGTTTATTTGGGCGAATATGCGGCTCACTTACCGGGGCGTCCCAGTAATCTGGAAACGGCTCTTGCTGAAGCGTTATATCTGACGGCAGTGGAACGTAATGCCGATGTGGTGGCCATGACTTCTTACGCACCGTTATTAGCTAAGGAAGGGTATACTCAGTGGCGTCCTGACTTGATTTATTTCAATAATAAGGAAGTGAAACCGACGGTCGACTATTACACGCAGCAAATGTATGGTCAGAATGCTGGCAATGAATATTTTGCTTCTACGATTACGTTGGATAATGGATTGGATGCGGTAAAGAAACGGGTTGGTGTGTCGGTCGTAAAGGACCCGATGACTGGTGACTACATTGTAAAGCTGGTGAATATGCTGCCGGTTGAGGTTTCTTCCAAGATAGAATTGGAAGGTGTCACGCTCGTGAATCCTACGGCACAGAAGATTGTTTTGGCTGGAAATCCGAAAGATGAAGATGTAACTCCGATAACAGAGGATTTTGAAGTGCAGGAACATGGTTTTGATTATACACTACCTTCTTATTCTTTTACTGTAATCCGTATCGGACAAAAAATGGATAAATGAGATAATTTTTTATATTTGTACGACTGATTAATAGTTAACCATGAAAAGAACATGTTTATTGGCTGTAGCTGTCCTACTAGTGGGCAGTCTGGCCGCACAGAAAGAAACTTTACATTCCGGCTATCCCATTGATCCGGTTCCCTTTACTTCGGTTAAAGTGACCGATAGCTTCTGGGGACAGCGCCTCAAAGCCAGTCGCGAAGTGACTATTCCGCTGGCTTTCAGTAAATGTGAGGAAACAGGACGTTATGAGAATTTTGTAAGAGCGGCCCATCCCAGTGATGAATATAAAGTAGAAGGTTTCTCGTTTGATGATACGGATGTTTATAAGACGATTGAAGGTGCTAGCTACCTCTTGCAAACCTATCCGGACAAGAAACTGGAGAAATATATTGACAGTGTTCTACAGATTGTAGCTGCTGCTCAGGAGCCCGACGGGTATCTATATACTGCCCGTACCATGAATCCGAAACATCCCCATGACTGGGCTGGCCCGGAACGTTGGACAAAGGTAGAGGAACTCAGCCATGAGTTCTATAACTTGGGACATATGGTGGAAGGTGCTGTAGCTCATTATCAGGCTACCGGCAAACGTAATTTCTTGGATATTGCCATTAAGTATGCCGACTGTGTCTGTAAGGCTATTGGCAACGGGCCGGATCAGAAGAAATTAGTCCCGGGGCATCAGATAGCCGAAATGGCCTTAGTACGCCTTTACCTTGTGACTGGCGACCGTAAATATCTTGACCAAGCAAAGTTTTTCTTGGATGCACGTGGCTATACGAGTCGTAAGGATGCCTATAGCCAGGCTCATAAGCCTGTATTGGAACAGGATGAGGCTGTAGGTCATGCAGTACGTGCTACTTACATGTATGCAGGCATGGCGGATGTAGCTGCCATTACAGGCGATTCCTCTTACATTAAAGCTGTAGATAAGATTTGGGAAAACATTGTTAATAAGAAAATTTACATTACAGGAGGAATTGGTTCACGTCATGCCGGTGAAGCCTTTGGCGATAATTATGAACTCCCAAATCTTTCGGCCTATAATGAAACATGTGCAGCCATTGGTAATGTGTATGTCAATTACCGCCTGTTTTTATTACACGGTGATGCCAAATATTTCGATGTATTGGAGCGTACATTATATAATGGTTTAATTTCCGGGGTCTCTTTGGATGGTGGTTCGTTCTTCTATCCTAATCCGTTGGCTTCGGCAGGTGGTTATAGCCGTAAACCTTGGTTTGGATGCGCTTGCTGCCCTAGTAATATCAGTCGTTTCATACCATCCTTACCTGGATATGTCTATGCCGTAAAGGATGATCACGTGTACGTTAATCTTTATATGGGCAATCGTGGTGAATTGAAGGTTAATAACAAGAAGATTGTGCTTGAGCAGGAAACATCTTATCCTTGGAACGGTGATATCCGTATCCGGGTGGTGAAGGGAGCGCTACCGTTTACGATGAATCTTCGTATACCCGGTTGGGTACGCAATGAAGTGCTTCCGGGAGATTTATATCGTTATGATGACGAACAAAAGCTTGGCTATACGGTAACGGTCAATGGAGAAGCTGTAGAAGGAGAACTTCAGAAAGGCTATTTGCAGATTGAACGCAAATGGAAAAAAGGAGATGTGGTAGAAGTACATTTTGATATGCAACCTCGTGTTGTTAGAGCCAATGAAAAAGTTGCAGCTGACCGTGGACGAGTAGCTGTAGAACGTGGTCCTATTGTGTATTGTGCAGAATGGCCAGACAATGATTTTAATGTGCATAATATCCTGCTAAATCAGCATCCTTCTTTTCAAGTGGTAAACAATCCGGATCTGTTGTATGGTATTTGTGAGATTACCACCGATGCGCAAGCTCTCAGTTATGATGCAGCAGGTAGGTTGATTGTGAAAGATGTCAAATTGACTCTGATTCCTTATTATGCATGGGCACATCGGGGAGAAGGAGATATGGAAGTATGGCTTCCTATTGAAGTTGGCGCTTCGTCGGCGCAGCTACAGAAGGTGGTAAAACAGGAAGATAATGGATTTTTTAATCATTAAATATATTTATATATGAAGAAAATAACGACAATTTTGGCCTTGTCTCTTGCGATGGGCCTGCAAGCACAACAACATGTGATGACTGTCGATGTTGCAAAGCCGACAGCCAAGATACAGCCTACGATGTATGGCATTTTCTTTGAAGATATCAATTTTGGTGCGGATGGTGGCTTATATGCTGAATTGGTGAAAAATCGTTCGTTTGAGTTTCCCCAACCTTTTGTAGGATGGGTTCCTTTTGGTAATGTGACAATCCAAAGTGAGAATCCCTGCTTTGATCGTAATCCACATTATGTGCGTGTTGTGAATGACGGACGTTTGTTACGTGCGGGTCTCGATAATGAAGGATTTACAGGTATTGGCTTGAAACAAGGAGAAGAATATCGTTTTTCTGTGTATACCCGTACGCTTGATGCTGGTTCTATGAAACTTTCAATCGAGTTGGTTCGTGCAGACGGTTCCAATCCTTTGAAGAAAGAAATCGAGATAAAAGGTAATGAATGGAAGAAGCAGACAGTTATTTTGAAGTCTCCGTTTACAGATGCTCATGCACGGTTACGCATCGTGTTGCTGACAAAAGGAACGGTGGATATGGATCATATTTCTTTGTTCCCTGTTAAAACATGGAAAGGACGCGAAAACGGATTGCGTGCCGATCTTGCACAAGCCTTGTATGATTTGAATCCTGGTGTTTTCCGTTTCCCAGGAGGTTGTATCATCGAAGGAAACAGCCTGGCTACACGTTATCAGTGGAAAAATTCAGTTGGTCCAGTAGAAAATCGTCCTTTGAATGAAAATCGTTGGAACTATACTTTTAAACATAAAGCTTTTCCCGACTATTTCCAGAGTTTAGGTTTAGGCTTTTATGAATTTTTCTTGTTAAGTGAGGATATCGGTGCAGAACCTCTACCGGTGGTTAGCTGTGGACTTTCATGTCAGTACGAAAGCAATGAGGTTGTTCCCTTGGACGAACTCGATCCTTACGTACAGGATGCTCTCGATTTGATAGAGTTTGCTAATGGTGATGTGAATACAACTTGGGGTAAGGTACGTGCAGAAATGGGACATCCTGAACCGTTTAATTTAAAAATGATTGCCGTGGGTAACGAGCAGTGGGATAAAGTGTATGTGGAACGTCTGGAAGTGTTTACCAAGGCTATTCGTGAGAAATATCCGAATATCAAGGTGATCGGATCGTCCGGACCTAGCGCTTCAGGGGATAAGTTTGACTATTTATGGCCTGAAATGAAGCGGGTAGGAGTGGATTTAGTGGATGAACATTATTACATGGAACCCAAATGGTTTTTGGAGAATGCTAAACGCTACGACAGTTACGACCGTAAAGGACCAAAAGTATTTGCCGGTGAATATGCTGCACATGATCACCCGACCGGAAAAGCTAACAACTTGTTTGCAGCTTTGTCTGAGGCTGCTTTCATGACAGGATTAGAACGTAATGCCGATGTCGTACATTTGGCAACCTATGCTCCTTTGTTTGCTCACGTAGATGCTTGGCAATGGAATCCAGATCTGATTTGGTATGATAATTTGCGTATGATGCGTACTCCTAATTATTATGTTCAGCAGATGTATGGTATGAATGCCGGAACAGATGTGCTTCGCCTGCAGATGGATGGAGAACCGGTAGCCGGACAGGATAGCTTGTATGCAACGGCTGCCTTAGATGCACCTACAGGAGAAATTATTTTGAAACTGGTGAACGTTGGTGCAAAACCTTCTGATGTGAAGATTGATTTTAATGGATTGAAAAAACGTCAACTTGTATCGGGCAGTTGCATTTACTTGCAAAATGATGATTGGAAAACTGTAAATTCGCTGGAACAGGAAATTTTGGTTCCTCGTGTTCGTCCAGTTCAAGTGAAAGGCCAATCGATGAATATACAACTTCCTGCACGTTCATTTGGGGTATATCGCCTGCAATTGAATTAATTTTGTATCATATTTGAAATATATTTCATCTGATTATATTTTCATTTCTCCTATCTTTGTAGCGGCATGTTGGAAAAGTTACTCTTCATGCCGCTATATTTATAAAACTATTTGTATCATGAAGAAACAACTTATTACAGGGCTGTTTGCTGCTTTGGCTATAGGTGGGAGCGCACAGTCTTTCAAGGAATGGCAAGATCCGGAAGTGAATGCCGTTAATCGTGCTCCCATGCACACTAATTATTTTGCCTATGAGTCGGGCGATGCTGCTACGGTGGGTAAAAAAGAACAGTCTTCTAATTACATGTCCATGAATGGCTCCTGGAAATTTTTCTGGGTGAAGGATGCTGATTCTCGTCCTACTGATTTTTGGAAAGTAGGTTATAACGACTTGGGTTGGGACAATATACAAGTGCCGGCTGTATGGGAATTGAATGGATATGGTGATCCTATCTATGTAAATACAGGTTATGCATGGCGTAATCAGTTCAAAAATAATCCTCCTCAGGTACCAACGGAGAATAATCATGTTGGTTCTTATCGTCGGGAGTTTGTTATTCCGGCTTCGTGGAAAGGAAAAGATATCATTGCTCATTTTGGTTCGGTGACATCGAACATGTATTTGTGGGTAAATGGGAAATATGTAGGTTACAGTGAGGATAGTAAGCTGGAAGCTGAGTTCAATCTGACTTCTTTTTTGAAGCCAGGGCAGAAGAATCTTATTGCTTTTCAGGTGTTCCGTTGGTGTGATGGAACTTATTTAGAAGACCAGGACTTTTTCCGTTTTAGTGGGGTTGGTCGTGATTGTTACTTTTATGCACGCGATAAGAAGCGTATTGAGGATATCCGCGTAACGCCTGATTTGGATGCTGATTATAAGATTGGCTCATTGAACATTGCTTTGACCTTGAAAGGTGTAGGTACTGTTAATCTGGAATTGTTGGATGCGGCTGGTAAGCAAGTGGCTACAGCTACGGCTAAAGGTAATGGTTCTGTAGTGATGAATGTCGAGAATCCGTTCAAGTGGAGTGCGGAATCTCCTTATCTGTATACCTTACGTGCTTCTATGCAGGGCAGTACAGAAGTGATACCTGTTAAGGTTGGTTTCCGTAAAATAGAACAAAAGAACGGACAGATATTAGTGAACGGCAAGGCTGTACTCTTTAAGGGAGCCAACCGTCATGAACTGGATCCGGACGGTGGTTACGTTGTATCTCCCGAACGCATGTTGCAGGATATTCAGATTATGAAGAAGTTTAATATTAATGCTGTACGTACTTGCCACTATCCAGATGCCAATCTGTGGTATGATTTGTGTGATAAGTATGGTATTTATGTTATTGCTGAGGCAAATGTAGAATCCCACGGTATGGGTTATGGTGATGAAACCTTGGCTAAACGTGCCGATTATAAGAAGGCACATCTGGAACGTAACCAGCGTAACGTGCAGCGTGGATTCAATCACCCCAGTATCATATTCTGGTCATTGGGTAATGAGGCTGGTTTTGGACCGAACTTTGAGGCTGCTTACAATTGGGTGAAAGCTGAAGATTCGAGCCGTCCTGTCCAGTATGAGCAAGCTCATGGTAATGAGTTTACAGATGTATATTGTCCTATGTATGCCGATTATAACCACATGGAGAAATACGCTCGCACTAAAGATATCAAGAAACCGCTGATTCAGTGCGAATATGCCCATGCGATGGGTAACTCTCAAGGAGGTTTTAAAGAATATTGGGATTTGATTCGTAAGTATCCAGCTTTGCAGGGCGGTTTTATTTGGGATTTTGTAGATCAGTCTGTACATTGGACCGGTAAAGATGGTGTCAGCATCTATGCGTATGGTGGTGATTTTAATCGTTATGATGCTTCTGACAACAACTTCTGTGATAATGGTCTAATCAGTCCGGATCGTGTTCCCAATCCTCACATGTACGAAGTTGGTTATTTCTATCAGAACATTTGGACTACTCCAGCTAATTTAGCTCAAGGCGAACTGAATGTGTACAATGAAAACTTCTTCCGCGATTTATCTGCTTATTATATGGAATGGACCGTGCTTGCCAATGGCGAAGCTATTCGTAGTGGAAGAGTCGAAAATCTGAATGTAGCTCCCCAGCAAACTGCGAAGGTTAAATTGGATCTGGGGCGTGTTTGTGAATGTAAGGAATGGGTACTCAATGTTTCATATCGTTTGAAGAACCGTGAAGGATTGTTGCCAGCTGGTCACGTGGTAGCAAAAGATCAATTGGTGCTGAATCCATATAAAGCTCCCGATATGAATTTGAAAAATGTAGAAGAAGCTAATGTCGCCGTAGTTGTTCCCCAAGTGAAAGACAACGATTGGAACTATTTGGTTGTAGAGGGCGAGAATTTCAGTATGGAGTTCAATAAGCATACAGGTTATCTTTCACGATACGAGGTTGCAGGTACGGAGATGATGAAAGAAGGAACACAGCTGACACCCAATTTCTGGCGTGCACCGACCGATAATGATATGGGTGCAGGTCTGCAGCGGAAGTTTGCCGTTTGGAAGGATCCAGGTCTGAACCTTACGTCTTTTGAGTGGAATATGAATGATGGGCAAGTTGTTGTAAATGCAGAGTATGAAATGAAGAATGTTTCTGCCAAACTGAATCTGATCTATGTTATCAATAATAAGGGAGCTGTGAAAGTTACTCAGAAGATGACAGCCGATGCGCAGGCCAAAGTGGCTCCAATGTTCCGTTTTGGTATGCAACTGCAGATGCCTAAATCATTTGAAACGATTGAATATTATGGCCGTGGTCCGATAGAAAACTACATAGACCGTAACCATTCTACTGATTTGGGATTGTATCGTCAGAGCGTGGATGATCAGTTCTATTCCTATATTCGTCCGCAGGAAACCGGTACTAAGACTGACATCCGTTGGTGGAAACAACTGAACGCTGCAAGTCAGGGATTGAAGATTGTAGCTGAGGCTCCTTTCTCAGCTTCGGCTCTGCACTACACTATTGACTCTTTGGATGATGGTTGGGATAAAGACCAGCGCCATTCACCTGAAGTGGAGAAGGCTGATTTGACTAATCTGTGTATTGACAAGGTACAGATGGGACTTGGCTGTGTAAACAGTTGGGGAGCGTGGCCTTTGCCACAGTATCAGATACCTTATGGTAATTATGAATTCTCATTCATTCTGACTCCAATATGCCACAGCGTCTCTATGAAATGATGATTTTTTAACTTACTGATAGAACTTAAAAGCCGGATATTTATACTTGATATCCGGCTTTTTTAGTGTGTATGCTGCACAACATAGTTTAGTAACATTCTAAACTTCGTTGTTTTTTCTGTAATTAATTTCTAATTTGCGCCTCACAAAAAATAAGGGCGTGCACATGCATGCTGAGTATTCACATTAAATCTTATATATCATGAAAGTATATCAGACGAATGAAATCAAAAACATTGCTCTTCTTGGCAATGACGGCTCGGGTAAAACCACTCTCACAGAAGCGCTGCTCTATGAGAGTGGTATTATAAAACGTCGCGGAAGAATTACCGCCAAGAATACAGTCAGCGATTACTTTCCGGTGGAGCAGGAATATGGCTATTCTGTGTTTTCCACCGTTTTCCATGTAGAGTGGAATGGCAAGAAATTGAATATTATCGACTGTCCGGGAAGTGACGACTTCGTGGGTGCAGCTATGACGGCGCTCAATGTAACAGATACTGCTGTCTTGTTGTTGAATGGGCAATATGGTCCTGAAGTAGGTACCCAAAATCATTTCCGTTATACTGAAAAATTGGGTAAACCGGTTATCTTCCTGGTGAATCAGCTTGATAATGAGAAGTGCGATTACGATATGATACTTGAGCAGTTGAAGGCGATTTATGGCTCAAAAGTTGTTCCGGTACAATATCCGTTGGCTACAGGTCCAAACTTCAATTCATTGATCGATGTGCTGCTGATGAAGAAATATTCATGGGGACCCGAGGGAGGTGCGCCTACTATTGAAGATATTCCTGCTGAAGAGATGGAAAAAGCGACCGAATGGCATAAGGCTTTGGTTGAGGCTGCTGCTGAACACGATGAAGGGCTGATGGAGAAATTCTTTGAACAAGAGTCATTGACCGAAGACGAAATGCGTGAAGGTATCCGTAAAGGTTTGGCGTGTCGTGGTATGTTCCCGGTATTTTGTGTGTGTGCAGGTAAGGATATGGGTGTTCGTCGTCTGATGGAATTTTTAGGTAATGTTGTGCCTTTTGTTGATGAAATGCCTCCTGTACATAATACACGTGGTGAAGTGGTTAAGCCAGATGCAGATGGTCCTGCTTCTCTTTATTTCTTTAAGACTGCTGTTGAACCGCACATTGGTGATGTGCAGTACTTTAAGGTGATGAGTGGCAAAGTGCACGAAGGTGATGATTTTGCGAATGCCGATCGTGGTTCCAAGGAACGCATTGCTCAGATTTATGCTTGTGCGGGAGCCAACCGTATCAAGGTAGAAGAAATGGTGGCTGGTGATATTGGCTGTACTGTGAAGTTGAAAGATGTTCATACTGGTAATACGTTGAATGGTAAGGGAGCTGAAAACCGCTTCAATTTTATAAAATATCCGAATTCAAAATATTCGCGTGCCATCAAACCTGTAAACGAAGCCGATACGGAAAAGATGATGGCCATCTTGAATCGCATGCACGAAGAAGATCCAACATGGATCATCGATCAGTCAAAAGAATTGCGTCAAACTATTGTTCATGGACAGGGTGAATTCCATTTGCGTACATTGAAATGGCGTTTAGAGAACAACGAAAAACTTCAGATTAAGTTTGAAGAGCCTCGTATTCCTTATCGTGAAACTATTACCAAGGCTGCCCGTGCAGATTACCGCCATAAGAAACAGTCGGGTGGTGCAGGACAGTTTGGTGAGGTTCATCTGATTGTGGAGCCTTATTACGAAGGAATGCCGGCACCTGATACCTATAAATTCAATGGACAGGAATTTAAAATGAATGTAAAGGGTACGGAAGAAATTCCTTTGGAATGGGGCGGTAAGCTGGTGTTTGTCAACTGTGTGGTTGGTGGAGCCATTGATGCTCGTTTCATGCCTGCTATCTTGAAAGGTGTAATGTCTCGTATGGAACAGGGACCTCTTACCGGTTCGTATGCCCGTGATGTACGTGTTATTGTTTATGACGGTAAGATGCACCCCGTAGATTCTAATGAAATTTCTTTTATGCTTGCCGGACGAAATGCCTTTAGCGAAGCATTTAAGAATGCAGGGCCGAAGATTTTGGAACCTATTTATGATGTAGAAGTTTTTGTTCCTTCTGATAAGATGGGTGATGTGATGAGTGACCTGCAAGGACGCCGTGCTATGATTATGGGTATGAGCAGTGAAGCCGGTTACGAGAAACTGATTGCCAAGGTTCCTTTGAAAGAAATGTCTTCTTATTCGACGGCATTGAGTTCTTTGACGGGAGGCCGTGCATCGTTTATTATGAAATTTGCAAGTTATGAACTTGTTCCGGGTGATGTTCAGGATAAGTTGATTAAGGAATTTGAAGCCAAACAGGCTGAAGAATAACGCAACTTCATTTCATCTGTTTTTTATAATTGTTAAAACCGCTAATCTTTTTAACGAAAGAAAGGCGGTTTTTTATTGCTTTCTCATTAATAAGTTTGATGGAAATGGCTGTCATTATTAATTTTTTATTAATTTTGCAAACAAGGCAGGACCTTGTTTTGTTATAGTTCCGATAATGGAACCTAAATAGCTTCAATCGGTTAATTTGTTATTTCGTACGGGTTAAAACTGGTTAATGGGTTAGGAGTGTTAATTAGGGACTGTTAATTTTGTGGCTATGAAAAAGTCTACGATTTGGATATTAGGTGTTGTAATGGGTCTTTCTTTCCTCAGTTTGTTGTATCTGCAGATCAGTTACATTGAGGAAATGGTAAAGATGCGTAATGAGCAGTTTGACGAATCTGTGAAACGTGCTTTGATGGCAGCTTCCAAGGATGTTGAATCTGCCGAGGTGGCTCGTTGGCTACGGGAGGACATTTCGGAAGCAGAAAAGAAAGCTTGGGAACAGGCGCAGGGTACGAACGGAAATGGAATGGTGCAGACTCATCGGTTTATGATGACTTCTCCTGACGGAACAATACGTTCTTCGGTCGAGTTGAAGACGTTCTCCAACCAACCATCCGAGTTACCGCGAGCTATGATTTCGCGCAAACATGGTGCGAAGACCATTCCTCAGACGTCTCGTTCGTTGGCTGATATGATTAAGAACCGTTATTTGTATCAGCGTGCTTTGGTAGATGATGTGGTTTTCAATATGCTTTATCATGCCAGCGATAAGCCTATAGAAGAAAGAGTCAATTTTAAAAATCTGGATCAATACATTAAGTCTGGATTGATTGATAATGGTATTGGAGATTTTGACTATCATTTTAAGGTGATTGATCGTGACGGTCGGGAAGTGTATCGTTGTTCGGACTACAGCGATGAGGGAAGTGAGAGTTCTTATGCACAGCCGCTGTTCTTGAACGATCCGCCGGCACGGATGAGTATTGTGAAGGTTCATTTTCCGGGAAAGAAGGACTATATCTTCGATTCGGTCAGCTTTATGATACCTTCGATGATTTTTACTTTTGTACTACTCATTACATTCATATTTACGATTTATATCGTATTCCGTCAGAAGAAACTGACAGAAATGAAGAACGATTTTATCAATAATATGACCCATGAGTTCAAAACGCCGATTTCTACAATTTCGTTGGCTGCCCAGATGTTGAACGATCCGGCTGTAGGTAAGTCTCCTGCCATGTTCCAGCATATCTCGGGAGTGATTAATGATGAGACGAAGCGGTTGAGGTTTCAGGTAGAAAAGGTGTTGCAGATGTCGATGTTCGACAGACAAAAGGCAACGCTGAAGCCTAAAGATGTAGATGCTAACGAGCTGATCAAGGGGGTTGTTCATACCTTTGCTCTGAAAGTGGAGCGTTATAATGGAAAGATTGATACGGAACTGGAAGCTGCAGAAGCGCATGTCTTTGTGGACGAGATGCATATTACGAATGTGATTTTCAACTTGATGGATAATGCAGTGAAGTACAAACGTCCTGATGTAGACTTGCATTTGATGGTAAGGACATGGAATGAATCCGGTAAACTGATGATTTCGGTACAAGACAATGGTATCGGTATCAAGAAGGAGAATTTGAAGAAAATATTCGAGAAGTTCTATCGCGTGCATACGGGTAATCTGCACGATGTAAAGGGCTTTGGATTGGGGTTGGCTTATGTGAAAAAAATAATTATGGACCATAAGGGAACCATTCGGGCTGAAAGCGAACTTAACGTGGGAACTAAATTTATTATTGCATTACCTTTATTAAAAACTGATTGATATGGACGAGAAATTGCGAATTTTATTGTGCGAGGATGATGAAAATCTCGGTATGTTGCTGAGAGAATACTTGCAGGCCAAGGGCTATGCTGCCGACCTGTTTCCCGATGGAGAGGCCGGGTATAAAGCCTTTTTGAAAAATAAATATGACTTATGTGTATTCGATGTTATGATGCCGAAGAAGGATGGTTTTACACTGGCGCAAGAAGTGCGTGCGGCCAATGCTGAAATCCCCATTATATTCTTAACGGCAAAGACATTGAAGGATGATATTCTGGAAGGTTTCAAGATTGGTGCCGACGATTATATTACCAAACCTTTCAGTATGGAAGAGCTTACTTTCAGAATCGAGGCAATTTTGCGTCGTGTACGTGGTAAGAAGAACAAAGAAAGTAACATTTATAAGATCGGTAAGTTTACATTCGATACTCAGAAACAAATCCTTTCTACGGCTGAAAAGCAGACGAAGCTGACGACGAAGGAGTCTGAACTGTTAGGCTTGCTCTGTGCACATGCTAATGAGATCCTTCAGCGCGACTTTGCTTTGAAGACGATTTGGATTGATGACAATTATTTCAATGCCCGCAGTATGGACGTGTACATAACGAAGCTGCGCAAGCATCTGAAAGAAGATGATTCTATTGAAATCATAAATATTCATGGCAAGGGCTACAAGCTGATTACTCCCGAACCGGAAAATTGATTTCTTTATTTTAGAGTTACTATTCTGTCGCTTGTCCTTTGGAGTAAGCGACAGAATAGATATAAAATATAAAAGGACGATTGCTTAGCAATCGTCCTTTTATATTTTTTGTCTGAATTTTGAATTAATCGGCAATTCTCTTGTTGATGGCGATGTAGGTAATCAAACCGATAACGATAACGGCTGCTGCACCTCCCAAGATAGAATTGTTGTTAACATTACCAGTGAAGGAGCATGCTACCAGAATGATTGCTCCCACCAGGATTAATATCAATCCCAAGTTTTTCAATAAGCCTTTCATTTGTGTGTATTTTTAATAGATTATTATATTCATGCAATTCAGTCACAAAGAAAAGCATAATTCTTTAACAAGCGAAATTATTTGTGCAAAAAAACTGTTAATGGTCCAATTTCATTTGTTTTTTCCCCTTTTCTGTGATGTTTGAAGGGCTGTAAACCGCCCCTTTCAGTCTTTGATATTGAAAAAGATCTTTTTTAGTAATTCTTGTCCTACGCTCAGTTCTTCCAGCTTTACTCCTTTCAGGGCTTCTTTCAAGGTTTGATTGGCTACGCGACGCGCTTTGGTTTCCAGTTCTCTTCCGTCTTTGGTTAAATGTATCTGATTGGTGCGGCGATCTTTCTTGTCCGATATGCGCACTACCAGATGCTGTCGTTCCATGTTGTCTATCAGTCGGGTCATACTAGGCTTGTCCTTAAAGGTGGCGTTGCACAGTTCCTGTTGCGTCACTCCGTCTTTTTCCCACAAAAAGATGAGTACGGTCCATTGTTCGGGTGTGATTTCCATTCCGTTTTGTCGGAAGTTACGTGAGAGTTTCCGGTTGATGGCTGCCGATACCTTTCCGTTCAGGATGGCAAAAATCAGCCTCATGTCAAAATTGAACTGTTCTATCATGAAATATTGTTTAAACAACCTTGCAAAGGTAGTTTTCTTGCCTGATAAATCCTACATTGACGAATAAAAAAATATTAAATGTTTGTAGTTCAAAATAAAATGCCTACCTTTGCACCGCAATTTTTAAATCAACTAAATTTATTTAATCAAACGAGTATGAATCATTACGAAACCGTTTTCATTTTAACTCCCGTTTTGTCTGACGTTCAGATGAAGGAAGCGGTAGAGAAATTCAAAGGCATCCTTACTGCTGAAGGTGCTGCGATTGTAAATGAAGAGAACTGGGGACTGAAGAAACTGGCTTATCCTATCCAGAAGAAGTCTACAGGTTTCTATCAGCTGATTGAGTTCGATGCAGAGCCTTCTGTAATCGAGAAACTGGAAGTTAACTTCCGTCGTGACGAGCGTGTAATCCGCTTCTTGACTTTCAAACAAGACAAGTATGCTGCCGAATACGCTGTAAAAAGAAGAAGTGTAAAATCAACTAAAAAGGAGGATTAATCATGGCACAACAAGTTCAATCAGAGATCAGATATTTAACTCCGCCCTCAGTAGACGTTAAGAAGAAAAAATATTGCCGTTTCAAAAAGAGCGGTATCAAGTACATCGATTACAAAGATCCTGAATTCCTGAAGAAATTCCTGAACGAACAGGGTAAAATTCTTCCCCGCCGCATTACAGGTACTTCTTTGAAGTATCAGCGTCGTGTGGCTCAAGCTGTTAAGAGAGCCCGTCACTTGGCATTGCTGCCTTATGTAACTGACATGATGAAATAATAAGGAGGAGATAGTATGGAAATTATATTGAAAGAAGACGTAATAAACTTGGGTTATAAGAACGACATCGTGACTGTAAAGTCCGGTTATGGTCGCAACTACCTCATCCCTACCGGTAAGGCCGTTATCGCTTCTCCGTCTGCAAAAAAAATGTTGGCGGAAGAACTGAAGCAGCGTGCTCACAAGTTGGAGAAAATTAAAAAAGATGCTGAAGAATTGGCTGCAAAGCTGGAAGGCGTTTCTCTGACTATTGCCACGAAGGTAAGCTCTACAGGTACTATTTTCGGTTCTGTAGGAAGCATTCAGATTGCTGACGAGTTGGCAAAATTGGGTCACAATATTGATCGTAAGATCATCGTTGTAAAAGACGCTGTGAAGGAAGTTGGTCACTACAAAGCAGTTGTTAAACTGCACAAGGAAGTTTCTGTAGAAATTCCTTTCGAAGTAGTTGCTGAAGAAGCTTGATAAAACCTTCTATAAAAATTGCGAGAGCGTACATCTTTGGATGTGCGCTCTTTTTTTTGTATCATAATCCAGGATATTTTTGTTGCATTTCTAAAGTTGCTCTTTAGACTGCTAAAGTCCCTCTTTACGCGGCTCAAGTGCCACTTTACGTCGCTAATGTAGGTGTTTAAGGTTGTGGTATTAGAGCTTGTTCCGTCTTTCTGTTTTGTTCGCTTAGTTTATGCTTGCAAGGGCTTAACTCTTACTTTGATATGTTTTTACAGTCTGAATATGATCAGGGTAAATACTGAAATCTCCAGGATATAAAAACAGAGCGAAGGATCTCGAAACGTCAATGCGTATTCGGATCCTCCGCTCTGTTTAGATATTTCCTCTCGTTAAGGAAAGGAAACTGTTTCCTTTATTCTTCTGCCTGGAACTTCCGGCTTACCTTCAGCAAGTTGCTGGCATAAGTTACAACGTTTTGGGCTTCTTGTACCATGGTCAGGTAGACCATGCTTACTTTGATACTGCCTGTATGGCTCTGTATGCGTTGCAACTCTTCTCGTTTCAGGTGTGCCAGTTGGCCGTTCAAGTCGTTGGCTTTACGGATATCCGTTTCCATACCTTCATAATCGTTGTTGACGATACGGTTGCGGCATACCTGAAGCAGATAAGTGATGCCTTCCGTAACATCTGCGAACTCGCCTTTTTGGATAGCATCCAGCGGTTTAAAGTTGTTGTCCACATGCTCCAAGCAAGGTTCGCAGAGGCGGCCTACGCTGTATACCAGTTCGCTGGCAAAATCATTGCCTTGGTAGTAGTAAAGTCCTTTTTCCAGGATGGTATTGTTGTCCAGATGGCTCATGGCTAGTGTACCAGTACGTTTCATCTGTTTGATGAGCTGTTTCTCAAACTTTACCGAGCCCATGGAGCGGCGCAGGCCGCGCAGATTTTCATGTAGGAAAGAAGTGGAGATGCGCTCGAAGTTCTCTTCGGTAAACGCCAATATCTTGCCAAGCTCCTCACGGGTATGCGTCTGCAACAGGCGCAGGATTTCAGCGTTATCGGAACTGCTCAATAGTTGTTTTAAAGTTTCGTCTTTTTTCTCTTTAGCCTTGCGCTTTTTGAACATTATCTGGCTTCTTATTAGCAGGAATACGGCCACACCTATCAGCAGGATAATAGCTACTGTGCCGCCATAATGGATGAATAAGGTCACGAAGAAGCAGAAGGTGAAAGCGGCTCCCGCGGTGATGAACCATCCGCCAATGACACTTAACACGCCCGTAATACGGAAAACGGCAGAGTCACGTCCCCAAGCACGGTCAGCTAATGAGCTACCCATGGCTACCATGAAGGTTACATAGGTAGTAGATAGGGGCAATTTCAGTGAAGTACCCAACGCGATGAGTAGTCCGGCCAGTACCAGATTGACAGAAGCGCGCACCATGTCGAAGGCGGCTCCGTCGGCAATGATGGCTTCGTCTTTACGGAAGCGGTTGTCAATCCATCGTTTGGTACCTTCGGGAGTGATTTTGGAGATGCCGTTGGCCAGAGTCAGGCTGAAGCGTACCAGGGTACGGGCAATAGGTGTACTTCCGAAGTTTTCCTCTCCTTCGTCCTGGCGTGACAGGTCGACGGAAGTCTTGATGACGTTATGCGCTTTTTTTGAGGTTGCCAAAGCTATGACCATGACGGCACCCGAACCAAAGAGGAAATACCACGGTGTTTTGGCCGGTCCCAGGAGGGACGTCATCAGGTAACCGTCAGCTCCGGCTGCCTGTCCGTTGGCAGTATAGTCCATGAAGGAAGAATATCCAGCCAAAGGTACACCGATAAAGTTCACAAGGTCGTTTCCGGCAAAGGCCAGAGCGAGAGCAAAGGTACCCAGCAATACGATTACTTTGAAAACATTGACTTTGCAGATATGGAGTATCTGCATCAGGATGGTGAAGAACACGAAAAAGGCACCTACCAGCATCAGGGTATTGTCATGAATCCAGTTTTTGTATTCTGCAGTCATGAAGGAGCTGTCCTTCAGACCCTTTATCAGCATGAAATAGATGATACTGGTGGTAGCGATACCTCCGAAGATACCGATGCTGTACTTCATATGCTTCTTGTAGTTGAACGTAAAGATGATACGTGCCAACCATTGTACCAGCATACCGAAGAAAAACGCAATGGCTACCGACACGAAGATGGCCATGATGACGGAAAGGGCTTTATCTGTATTGATCAGATCGCCTAATCCCAAAGTTCCTTCGCTGCTGTAAACCTTGATAAGTGATAATGCAAAAGTACCTCCCAGCAGCTCGAATACCATTGAAACGGTAGTCGAGGTTGGCATACCCATCGTGTTGAATACGTCTAATAGGACGACGTCCGTCAACATGACGGCCAGTAGAATACACATGATCTCCGCGAAGTAGAAGTGTTGCGGTTGATAGATGCCGTGTCGGGCTATGTCCATCATACCGTTGCTGAGTGCCGCACCGATGAAGACTCCTACGCCTGCAATGAAGATGATAGTCTTGAAAGATGCTGCCTTGGCTCCGATAGCAGAGTTCAAGAAGTTGACGGCATCGTTGCTTACGCCCACCACAAGATCGAAAATTGCGAGGACGAACAGGAAAATTACAATTCCTAGATAGATAGTTTCCATATAAATTATAGTGAATTTTTATTCGGATGCAAAGGACGGTTTTTTCTGTTACACATACTTGTCATATATGTTACAATCGTGTTACAAACGAGATTTCAAGTATTCATAAAAAGCATATTGCGCTCGTACCTTTTCGGTCTGTGGATGAGGTGATTTCCATCGGTTTTTTAACTCCTCGTCCACAAAACATGCTTTGCGCTTATCAGCCAGTTGGATATGAAGCATATCGGTCAATTCCTGTCTCAGTCTTTTGTCGAGCACAGGTGTCACCGCTTCAATCCGTCGGTAGAGGTTGCGGCGCATCCAGTCGGGCGAACCGAGGAAGAGCTGTGGCTTTCCGTCGTTACCGAAGTACCAGACGCGTGCATGTTCCAGAAACGTATCTACAATGCGCGTCACGCGGATGTGCCGGCTGTATGCTTGTCCGGGAATGAGGCAGCAGATGCCTCTCACGATGAGGTCTATCTCTACGCCGGCTTCCGATGCTTCGTACAGGCGGCTTATCATCACCGGATCCTGTAGTGCATTCATCTTCAGGATAATACGTCCTCCCTTTCCGGCTTTGGCCAAGGCTATTTCCCGGTCAATCAGTCGGTTCAGTTCGGGGATGAGGTTGAAGCGTGCCACGAGCAGACGGTGGAAGACTGGGGCTTTCTGCTTGCCTTGCAGGGTACGGAAAAGATTGTACAAGTCGTTCACGATGACCGCATTGCAGGTGAATAGCCCGCAATCAGCATAGAGTGTGGCGGTCTTTTCGTTGAAGTTTCCGGTACTGATATAGGCGTAGCTGGTGAGTTTATGGCCTGCCGGATCTTTGCGTAGTATGAGTGCCACTTTGGCATGCACCTTCAGTTTAGGTATGCTGTAGATGATGCGGATACCCGCCTTTTCCATCATGGCTGCCGTAGCCAGATTGTTCTCTTCATCAAAACGGGCTTTCAGTTCTACGAAAACAGTGACTTTTTTTCCGTTTTGCGCCGCTGCAATCAGGGTATTGATGACGGCAGAATTTTCAGCTACACGGTATTGTGTCACCATAATTTCCTTTACTGTAGGTTCATGGACAGCTTCGTAGAGGAAGTGGATGAAGTGTTCGAACGAATGGTAGGGGTAGTGCAGCAATAAGTCCCGTTGCTCGACGTAATCGAATACCGATTCCCGTTCGTTCAGGCAATTCAGTTTCATGGGCTGCGGCTTCTGGATAGGTTTCAGATTCGGGTTCGGGTTGGGCAGGCGGCGGAGGTCCTCCAGGTTGAGGTGTTTGTCGCCCGGCACCAGTTCGTTACGGTCTATCCGGTAAGCGTCTACCAGAAATTCCAGGAAATCGGCTGGCATGGCACGATCGTAGACGAAGCGGCACACAGCGCCAGTCTTTCGTTTTTTGACTTTCGTCTTCAGTTGCTCTATGATTTCGTTGCTGCTTGCGGCATCGTCTATCAGGATATCCGCGTCGCGCGAAATCTTGATGCAATAGCTGCTGTCCACCCGATAGCCTGGGAAGATAGTCGTCAGATTGGCTTTGATGATGTCTTCGATGAACATCAGGTAGTAGTCTTTACCCTTTTTCGGCAGTTCGATGAAGCGGGGTACCTTGCTGTAGGGCAGCTTCATTACGAAGTACTCCGGCTTTGCATCCGGCATATCCTTTTGGTAGAGGCGTACTGCCAGGTAGAGGCGGTTGTCGCGCAGGAAGGAGATAATCCGGTCTTTGGTCACCGGTACGGGAGCCAGATAAGGGAAAATCTCTTCGCGGAAGAAGCGGCTGACAAACTCCTGATGAAAATCTTCTACCTGTCGGCTTTGATAGAAGATGATGTGATGTTTGCGCAGGGCAGGCAGTATTTTGGTCTCGTAGATGCGGATACGGTCTTCCAGTTGTCGGTTCACTTCCCGGTTGATTTCATCCACCAGTTCGATGGCAGATTGTACGCTTTCGTCGTCTTCAGGTGTTTTGCCGGTAGCAATGGCCTTGTGGTCGGCTACACGTATCTTGTAGAATTCTTCAAGGTTCGACGAATAGATGGAGATAAAGTTAATGCGTTCGTACAGCGGCAGTGAGTCGTCGTCCGCCTCGAGCAGGACGCGGTAGTTGAAGGATAGCCAACTGATGTCTCGTTTGAAGAATTGGTATTCCATAATTTGTAGATTTAGGGCGCGGAAGAAACGTCGGCACGGTGTCGAATAACGTTTTCTTCTTTTGCGAATGTATCACAAATGTACTTACTTTGCAGACAAAAACAAATGAAAAGATGATAAAAATAGGTTTGTTATCTGATACACACGGCTATTGGGACGAGAAATACCTGCAATATTTCGAACCGTGCGATGAAATCTGGCATGCGGGCGACATCGGTTCACTCGAAGTGGCCGAACGTTTGGCTGCTTTCCGTCCCTTTCGGGCGGTGTATGGCAACATTGACGGTCAGGATATCCGCCGGCTCTATCCGCAGACTCTCCGTTTTCGGATAGAAGGAGCCGAAGTGCTGATGAAACACATTGGCGGCTATCCCGGCAAGTACGATCCTTCGATTGCTGGTAGCATTCTGACGCGTCCCCCAAAGCTGTTTATCAGCGGACATTCGCACATCCTGAAGGTGAAGTATGACAAAACGCTCGATCTGCTCCACATCAATCCCGGTGCGGCAGGCAAGTATGGTTTCCACAAAGTGCGTACGTTGGTGCGCTTTGTTATCGAGGACGGTGTTTTCAAGGATCTGGAAGTTGTGGAACTGGCCGGATAATTTTTCTTCAGTTGGGAAAAAATTTTTTGCTGACTGGAGAAAAATGTTTTGCCAACTGGGGAATTCTCTGCCTGCTTTCCCGGTTTCTCAGGAAGAGGCTAAGGCTGTCGGGGTGGCCGCTTATGGGCATAAAAAAAGGGCTCCGCTGAGCCCAACCTTTGTTAACCTTAAATCTAATACTATGAAAAACACATTGCAAAGGTACGGGTTTTTTGGAAATCTGCAAATAATGCAAGAAAAAAGGTGTGTTTTATAACATGTTTTATCATTTTTGCGGACTTCATTAACAAATTGATGAGGGAAAATTAGGCTGAAAAGTCAGGAGGCCAGTGCCGCGCAGAGCAGCAGTCCCATGAACAGCATGTTGCGTGAGGTCTCGCCCAATATGCGGTTCAGTCCTTTGCCTTCCTTAATCTCTATCATCTTACGCCACGTCAGGGTGTGCAGGTAGAAGTAGACGCACGGTGCCCAGATAAATTCCAGCCACGTGAGCCGTCCGGTGAAGACCAGGCCGGCACAGATGGCGACGGCTGCCAGTCCCAGTCCCAGATACATGCCTGCTCCGAACCGTTCTCCGTACCTCACGACCAATGTTTGTTTCCCGCTGATCCGGTCTTGTTCGCGGTCGCGGTAGTTGTTCACCATCAGCAATGTGTCGATGACCAGTCCCGATACGAGCGACAGCAGGCATACGTCCCAGTTCACCTGCCCTGCCTGTACGTAGTAGGTTCCGCCTACGGGCACGAAGCCGAAGAACACTAGTACCAGTACGTCGCCCCAGCCTTTGTAGGAGAGCACCGTGGTATAGAGAAACGCAAACAGCAGGCACAGTACGCCCAGCAGTACCAGTTCCCATCCGCCGTGCGGCAGGTTTCCCCAGGTGAAGTACAATACGCCGAGTCCGCATGCGCAGGCCAGTGCCAACACGATACCGATGCCAATTGTCATGGCATGCGGTGTAATCCATCCCTCAGCACAAGCCCGTTGGGGACCAAGGCGGTCACTTCGGTCGCTGCCTTTCCGAAAGTCGAACAGGTCGTTGATAAAGTTGGCTGCCACCTGCATCAGGCAGGCGAACAGCAGGCATAGCACCGCTTCCTCTGTCTGGAATTGCCGGTCGGCAAAGGCCAGTGCACTGCCCAATATCACGGGGATGAGGGCGGCCGTCAGCGTCTTGGGGCGTGCGGCCAGAAGCCAGGCTTTGGGGGAGTTGGGGCGCATAAGGGTTGTTATGGATTGACGATCGTTTTGAGTTGGGTGAATAGTGTTGGTTTATTGAGAACGGGTTACTGATAGGGATTGATTTTCTCCGTCAGAGTTATTTCCTCTAACAAAGTTCCGTCTGCTGTAACGTTAAGCGTGACAGTGGCGTTTGTACCTTCGCCCTTTACTTTCACCGAAAGCTTATAGCTTTTGGAAGGTTCCAAAGTCAATGTTCCGGTATGAGGCTTCTCAAAAGAAGGTAAAGTAACCGTGTATGCCAGTTCTCGTTTAGATTCACTTACATTAAAATAGGCGGTTTTAAAGGTATAGTTACTTTTGTCGAACGTAAAGGTGCGGCTGGTCGCGTCGGTCGCGTGAAGCTCGATGGAATAGCTCGTGTACATGCTTGTTATGTAGTCGCTAAAGTCGACACTGACCGACGAGTTCGCCAGGCCGCAGCTGACCGTTACGGTCTTTGATTCGTTGGCGGCGACAGCGAATGACTCTTTTCCTGTTGCACGGGCTTGGCCCCAACCTTGGTTCGCGCTTTCCGCTTCGGCTTCAGTGCAGCTTTCTGCCGTCAGTACATAATCTGGACTGACGGAACAGGGAATGCTGCTTCCCGCTATGTCCTTATATTTTCGGTTGGAAAAAATCGATTCATTACCACGGCTCAGGCTAACGTTAAATTCATTTACATCAAATTTGAGCGTTGCTTTGGTCGTGATCTCCACCTCGGTCGTATCCACCACGGAGAAACGGATCTCGCCCGTCTCTTCAGAAAGCAACGGATTCTCCTCGTTCGTGCAAGCGGCGAACGATAACAGCCCCATTAGGGAGAGAATGTATAGGATTTGTTTATGCATAGTCGATAATATTGTGCTTATTTATAATCAATATTGAAATAATATACATTTGTGCGTCCTGTGTCAGCCATATAGTTGTATTGTATATAAAAAGCAGGAAGAGAAGGGGTCATAATTACCTCTAGGGGGGGGATAGGTTCATAGGTTTCTTCCCCATCAAGTCCTTTTTTGTATATTTCTGATTCTTGGTTAGTTGTGCTGTTAAATTGACTGATACACAAATCTCCATAAGTACCCCAAGGAAACCAATATTTTTCTCTATAAATTTTTGTAGAGACAGCCACTGTTATATTTAAAGGTATATGAAAACTAGGAGATACTATCTTAGGGTATGTAGCTGCAGAATAATATAATTTAACGCAATCATTGTTCCATTCATTATTTCCTGCGGCATCTTTCCAAGGATTGTCTCCAGTATTTCTTGGTGGTGTAGCCCTATATGGCAACCCCGTAACATGACAATCCAAAGATGATGGAGAAATAACGTCATCAAAAGAAACGGTAGCCGTCAACACATGTTTTTGCCATGCAAGAGAATTAAATTGTGAAACGGTTCCATAAGATAACTCACCAGAGTTCTTCCCGCTATCTGTTGTATAAGTAACTTTCAGAATATTTGAATAATTCTGATTACTCAGAATTTCAGATGCGATAGTTGCTGTAGCGTTTATATCAAAAATACTGGAGCCATCCTTTGTGTTGGCCGCATCTGCTCCGGAACTTTTATAAACCGAATAGCTGGTGTTTGCGGATACTGTGGTTGAAAACTCAGGATCTGGAATCTCTTCTATAGCTACAGATGTTAAATTTATCATCTCTCCTGTTTTCAAATGGATAGAAGCCGCTAACGTACTAGCATGCGGTACATAAGGCCAACCATCTGTAACGTCCATCAACGTGCCATTCTCTGGTTTGGAAGTATAAGTACGGATAGCGGTATTATTATATAAAAGTTGAATATTCCAGCCATCCACCAACTCTAAAGGAGCGCCATTGGTGGCAAGACTCAGGGCAACATCAGTTCCGGTCAAAGAGCCTTCCTCATAAGTATGCGTAGCGGTCGCTGTCAATTGGATATTAGAGAATATCGACAAATCCGGATCACACTGGATCACATATTTCGTCTGTGCTGCAGCCGAGGGGATAACCGTCCACTCTTGGGAGGTTGGATTTCCCAATGCGTTAGTTCCTTCGAACACGGCGTTCACCGGTTGTTCTGCTTTTGCGAACAGATAACCGTCAGACTTGTCTTTTTCCGCCAATGTCATGGACACGTCTCCCGACTTGACCGTCAGCGTCCAGGCGGAATAATGGTTTTGCAAGCTCGTGCTTACGGAGGGGACAAGCATCGCGTTCGCCAGGACGGCGGTTATGGTTGTCGAGGTTGATTGACCGGGATTAATTTGAATTGTTGATGAACCGGAGAAATAGGGTGTCTCCTGTATCGGCTCATTCTTGCCATAATAAGCTGTAACTGTATAACCTCCGGCCTTTAATTCGACGACTCCTCCTGTCAGGGTGCTGTATTTCTTGGGGAAACCTTCTACGGAATAGTTCCCTTGCTTGATGTCGATCATGAAATCATCAAATGTTTGCGGGATGAGCTCATCCGGCAGAGAAACTGCGTCGGCCTTTGTGGTTGAGGTAAGCTCCACATCCACCTTTCCCAACGTCAGGCGCAGATAGCCCATGCCTTCTCCGTATTCTTGATTAAAAGTATCATCGGAGCAGCTTGCCATGACCCAGCAGAGGGTGGCCAATGTCATGATTTGTCGTAGTATCTTTTTCATATGTATCTTATCTTTCCATTATTCATAAACCAATTCCATTTCGTCCAGCCAGAGCTTGCTGCCCACACCGCCGATGTAGTAGTCGCCGTATTTGCTTGAGGAAGCTACGACGATGATATACTTTGGAGTGCGGTTTGTCGCGCGGTATTCCAGAGGAATTTCCAGCTGCTTGTAAGTAGAGACTGTTTCACTGGAAGTATATTCACCGTAAGCGATGATGCCGTCGTCTTCGGGATCGAACAGTTGGCGATTTTTCGGATCATTGCGTATTTCATAAGGTTCTGACTTGTCAGACAGGGCAATATAGATCTGGAACATATCCGGTTGTCCTTTCAGGGAGGCCAGGTCGCCCACGTTGTCGCCTATCATGTTGATAGTGGCCGAGGTGTATTTGTAGTTCAGTCGCAGGGAAGTAGGAAAGGCACTGAACGGACGTCCGAAATGTAGCAGACCGTTCAGACCGTCCAGGGAGAAGTCTCCTGTGAAGATATTACCTGCTCCTAGCTTGATGATGGCGTTTTTGGTTTCCAACAGGGCTGCCTGTCCCTTCACGCTTTCGTCTGTCGGAGTGGTCAGGTTGCCGATGAAGGCAGCTGCTCCGGGATTCCCTGTACCCCAAAAAGCATCATTGCCTGCTGCCCAGGGATTCCACTGTTTGCCGTCCTGCGACCATTCCTCCATTGCACCGTTCTCCAGCGGGGTAGCCGCTGCGGTGGTGAACGTCTGTTCGCTGCCAGCCGAGCCGTCTACACTGATACGGTATTTATAGGTAGTCGAGGCACTCAGTCCTGTCAGTGTGGCGCTGAAGGTGTTTCCCGATGTGCTGACATTAGCCGGGGGAACAGTGCTCCACGATGTCTCACTCTCTTTACGATATTCCACCGTTGGGGTTTTACCGCTTTGCACATTGCCTGTTACCGTGGCGCGGGTGGTCATTGCGAAGGCTTCAGCCGAACCGCTACCGCTTTCGTTGCTGTCCGGGTAGACATAGACAGTCCATTCATAAGAATATTCTTCCCACGAGCAGCTGACGTTGAAGGTCGATGGTTTCGAATAGTCTTTCTGAAGGGTTGGGTCAGGTGTCACACGTCCATATTCTCCGCCCAGATTCAGCTCCTTCACGGTCAGATTGGTGAGGTCTGTGGTCGGATCTACGTAGATGATGACGGTACGCGTATCGGCATCGATGACATAGCTTCTCATGTTCTCCACGTCAATATCCCGTTGGATGATTTGGTTTACCGTTACCTTCCACTGATAGTCTTGGTACGTACGCAGGGTGAAGGTGACCGGTTGCGAGAAATTTACACGCGTGTTGGATGACAACGGGATGCTGTCCAGCGAAGCAAATCCGGACGTGGGGAATTTCGAGTAGTCTTCACATACATTGGGATCATCCACCACAAGTTCTGCTCCTGTAGTCGTTTTCAGGCTGAGGATTTGCAGGCGGGAGAGGTCCACACCGTCGTTCACGTAGAGGGTTACCGTGCGTGCCGACTTGTTGATGGTGGCGGCAGTAAAGGTGTTCTGATCCGCTCCCCGTTGGCCTTCTACGGTCATCGACTCGATGGAGGCTTCTATGATGGGGTAGGGAATGTCGTTTTCGATAGCGCAGGATGTGAGGATGCCGGCCGTCAGTGCCAGTATGCCAAGTATGCGGGTCAGGTATTGTTGAATCATTCGTTTCATATCGTCAGAGGTAGAAAGTCATTCCGAGATTGATGGAGAAAAGGTTTATCTTGAAGTTACCGGAGGAGACGCGGCGTTTGCCCGTTTCCACCTGGTTGGTCTTCTGGTCGGTCCACTTGAAGTCGAAACCCATCACGCCGACCGATACTTCGGCAGCTGCCCAGTTGGTGATGAAGGCCGTCAGTCCCGGCGCAAAGCCGATCTGGAAGTTCTGTACCGTCTGATAAGTTCCGTCATACTCGGTGCCCGAACCGGTAGAGTTCTTTCCTTCACCGTAGCCGTAAGTGAGTCGCATTTCGTTGAAGAGACCGAACACCTTGCTACGTCCAATGGGAATATAGGAACGGAAGAACCCGGACACTTCGTATTTGTGCTCCAGGTAGTAGAGGTCGTTGAAGGAGAGTGTCAGGTCGCCCAGGTCGATGTCCAGGTTGCCCAGGTCGAGGTAGTCGCGGTTGTAGGCAAAACGGATACCGGCCGCCATGTTGTTGCGGAAGAAGTAGCCAATGTAGGGGCTGACGCTGAAGTCGTAGCCGTTTCCTTCGACGTCCTTGATGACAAGGAAGTTCAGGTTGTCCTGTTCGTGCTCGGAGTAGGAGACAGTTCCTCCTGCCATCCATGTACCTTTGGGGATGAATACGCGTGTCTGTACGTCACGGTCGATGCGTTCGATGGCCCGTTTTCCTCGCTGGGCCCATGCGTTGGCGGTCGTCACGACCGCCAGCAACATTAGCAGAATTGTTTTTTTCTTCATCTATTCTTCTATAAGAATTACTTCTATAATATTTGAGTCTGATTATTTCCCACTGAAGGGGTTAGAAACCATTTCCTGTTACAGAATGGGCTTCTAACCCCTTGAGGTGAGTTTGCAAAGGTGTAGCTATTTAATAATTATTTCCCCCACCAAATTGTAGGTTCACCTTCATAAACGAGAGAGAAATCGTCTACATACATTGTACTACCTTCTCCACCAGTCATGTAATCTCCATATTTACTCGCACTACATACTATGATGATGTGTGTGGGATTTTTACTAAATTCTTTCTCTTTATATTTCAACGGAATTGTGAACTCTGCATAACCTTCACCTGAAGTCGCAGCTCCTGAAGGCAGTTCTCCATAAGCAATGATGTCTGGATTATTCTCATAATCTATGTATTCTTCTTCTTTACTATTGTTGAATGTGAAGGTTCTTGTCGCTAATGCAATAAAGATTGCGCATTGATCCATCGTTTCATTTTTTATAATTTCAACACCTTCAGGTTTTCTATCTACACGGTTAATAACTTTAGGTGTATATTTATAGTAGCCATGTAATGCAATGGGGCGACCTGTAAATGGCTTGCCAAATTCCATATTGGCACTCATTCCATCAAGCCCAAGGAAGCTGCCAGTATATAAGCTTGCTGCAGCAAAAGCAATTACTTTATATGCTGATTTCAGTTCTGCAGCCTTACCTCCGGCTGTATGTACAGGAGAATCAACGCCTGTTGTTGGATTTAATGCTCCGCCAATTGCTCCCATACCCTGAGTGGTTCCTGGGTTACTGGTATTCCAAAAGCAAGTAGTATTTCCTGCTTCGTCTGCTGTCCCAGGATACCAAGTACCGTTAGACTCTGACCATAAATCAAAATTCCCATTATGTAATTCTGGTTGTGAATCAGTTTCACTCACCGTGGAGGTAGTTGTTATCTCCTGTGTGTTTCCAATAACTTCAATCCTTCCACTCTCGTTATCTTTAGCAGCTAAGCGATATTCATATGTTGTAGATGCAGTTAGACCGGTCAGTATAGCTGTGTATGTGTTTCCTTGAACTGTCGTTACTATGTCGATCCAAGTTGTTTCCTCTACCTTTGTCTGTGCTGAAGACTTAATGCGATATTGGAACGTTATGTTCTCTGTGTTTATGCCTGTACCAGTTGTAACGTTTTCAGCTTTTAAATAAGCGATATTATCCCAAGCACCACTGGATATAGTGGCATTATTTTTGGGATATTGTGATACGGTGAAGGTATATTCGTATTCTTGCATCGTTTCATCTACGGTTACCGTCACGTCACCTGTCGTACCAATTTCAGCTAATGTGAAGTTGAGGATATAGTGGTCGTTTCCTTTAACGTTGCTTAAGTCATATGTAGCCGAATGTGGTTCATTATTTTGGTTGGTCAAAGTATATTGCACAGTCAGATTGGTCACTGGGAAATAAATGGCTTTCGTTTCATTGTTCCCAGTCAAATCAACACTGATTGTAATCGGGTCGCATGCGCCTGTTTCTTGAGGTTTGACGGTGATATCAAAAGCTTTGAATTTAGTTTTAATGTTGTCTGACAACTTTACTGATACCTTTACATTTGCCAGCTTACAAACGACCTTCGCGTTAGCTTCTTTGCCACTAGTAATAGATACAGTCTCTTCTCCGTAATAATAGGGGGCTTCTACGGCACTCTGCTTCCCATCGAAACCATGCGAAGAAGCTTGAATGGTGTAAGTACCCACAGGCAGTTCGATGGGTTCGTCTTTCCAAAGCTCCCAGTCGTCGGTCTTTTTAATGACCTTTCCACTCTTGTCGATAATCTTTACGGCAATCTGTTTACCTGTATAGCCTTCTGGTAAATTTGCCGCTTTAGTCTGAGTTTCATTACTTTCGTTGATATTCAGGCGTAAGTAGCCTACGTCACTTTTCAGGACATCTTCTGTTTGACAAGCAAATAGACAGACTGCGATAAAAAGAAATAGAAAAAAATAGTATATTTGTTTCATAAGTTTATTCTCTTAGTTTGCAGAAGAATCGGTTATGTTAAAACTTAATGTTCCTGATGCGGATGTCCCATTTTGATCAGTAACTGTTACTGAGAAAGTGTGAGAACCAGTATTCGCAGCCAGTGCTTGACTTATTACACCGTTTACAGAAAATGTATAATTTGAATCTCCTCTTTTAGGAATATTGTCTCCTAAAGCAAAGACAAGAGCGTCAAGTTCTGTTTCTACTAGATCAACCCCACTTCCAAATCCTAAAGCATTTAGAATTGAACTTAATGAAGTATTATCTGTTACTGCTTTTACAATGATACTTTGTATACCTTCAGGTACATCCATAACAATTTCAACGTTAGGGAAATTATCTGCTCCTTCTACAACATCAAAATCAACAGTTTTATTAAGATATTCTCCAGATAAAGTTGGAGCAGCGGGAGTATTATCTCCTTCTCCTTCATCAGGGTCGGTTGTATCTCCTCCTTCATCAGGATCAGTTGGCGTTTCTGTGTCTTCTCCTTCTACAGGAACATCTACAGTTTCATTTTTTTCTGTTTCAAAAAATGCGTTGACATTGATAATGATACCAGACACTCCAGTGGGAGTTTCTTCATCTGGTCCCGGTACCATGGTGATGGTCAATGCATCACCTCCAACCCAAGAGTCTGTTGTAGCGTCATCGGGTTTTGTGATAATACGACTTTCTGTAACAGTAGCACCACTGGCTGTAGTAGCTGAGATGTTGATTTTGATTGCTGTACAGTCTTTCTCAAACAACCAATAGACGGCTTGCAGATTGGTACCATCAGCTTCTGTATACTTCAGGATATTATTTGTTCCGTCATCAATGGTAATAGTCCAAGTCTTGAACTTTGAGGTAAAAGTATTGTCGTAAGTCAGCAGGATGCGTGAGTTCTGCATGGTGCAAGTGACGGTTGCATCAGAAGTAATATCTTTGCTGACTGTCAGATTCTCTTCTCCACTGTAATAAGGATGGTCCATTCTCTTGGTTAGTGTACCAGGCGTGTGTGAAGAGACAGTATAGTTACCTACAGGAAGTTCAACCTTTTCTTCCTCTAACAAATTTTCGTAGGTGTCGAATTCTTTGGTGTAATCACTATTGTTTAATGCAAAAACTACCGGAAAATCGGCGGGATCAACTTCTTCCCCTTGAATTGTTCCCCTTGTGACTACGACATTGGTTTTATTGTTTACCTTAACACCCAATTCTACCCAACCGGTTTCGCTGGGTATATTGTCATTTCCGAATATCTCGTTCTTCATTTCGCAAGATGCGAGGATGGCACATAGAGACAGGCCGGCTGATATGATATGTATTCGTTTCATGTACTTTTTCAATTATAAATAAAAAATAATAAGACGTAATTCATTATACCCAATCGGACGGAATTTCGATATCAATGGGGATGTCGTTAGTTTGGTCGTTTATTTCGATTGTGATTCCCAAATTTCCTTTATCGATAAATGGTTTAACAGTGATTGTCAAGGCTTCGTTGGGACTGAGTGGATAGGTCTTGTCAATAGTTGTTCTCTTCCCTGTTGTACTTGTCAGCGAGAAGTTTACAGAAATTTCCTCATTCTTATTAACTTTTAGATAAAGTGGATCAGTTTCATCCTTTTTATATACGAAGGATGATTCGTCCAAGGCTTTTGTATTAAAGGTTGCCGACCAGTCTGTGAAATATTCCTCCATTCCCTCGTAGATGACCTTGACGCGTGCGCAAACAGGTGCGCAATTAACAATCACTTCTGTAACTTGATTACTATTGATGTCGAATTTTTGAATGCCTTCTACATACATTGATTTTGTTGAGGCTGCTTTATCTTCACCACAATAGGCTTTGATGGAATAAGTGTCGTTGTTCAATTCTATCATTTCAGAAGGAATAGTTGTACCTGTGTATGTTCCAACTTTTACTCCTTCACTGTTTGTGATATCTACCGTGTAATTCTCCAAATTTCTGTAGTAGGACTCGTCCACCGCCTTGGTCTGGAACCCGGTATTTGTGTTCAGCGCCAGTTTTACATATCCTTTTCCTTCGGGGATTTGCTGGAGGTCGTCGTCCGAGGTACAGGCCGTCAGCAGCCATCCTCCGAGGATGCATGACAAGAGGCCTCCCAATAATTTTTTCATTGCATTCATGTTTTTATATACTAACTTTGTTTTATGTATCATTGATATTAAAGAGTACGAGTCTGAAATGGAATGTCGCTGCATTCGCTCTCGTAATCTCACAATTTTTCGGGTGCAAAGTAACAGATAATCTGTGAGGCTCACAAGGTCATTTTTAAGGAAGAAAGGTTCTTTTTTTAAGAATTATGGAACAAAAAAAAGGTATAAACGACTTTTAGTGTTGCTTTTTTAAGATTGTACTTGGAAAGTGGCGACTGCCAAGTCCATAGTTACGTCCGTCAAGTTCATAGTTACGCTCGCCAAGTCCATAGTTATGTCCGTTAAATGGATGTTTGTTTCCGTCATGTTAAACACGGTTTGTGTGTTGTTCGTAATGGCTTGCCGGTAGAGCGTGATATTGGAATTAACCGATGATGCTGAATATGCTTTCAATCCTTCACACGGCATACAATCGGCTGTAGATGTAGAACTTCCGGTGAAACCAGAAATTTCACCCTCGTGAAAGATATATTCTTTCACGAGGATTTGATTTCACAATAAGATGCTGCTTCTTAGGGTTTTACGGTGAAACTTCACCGGAGAGATGCCTCAGATTTCCGGCATGAGCACGACACCTTGTTTCTTCTTGCCGTCCATTTTGACGGTCATGGGCCGTTCGAAGCGGACGTGACGCAGGAATTCTGTTTCGTGCAGGGCGGGCTGGGCGTTGAGGAAGTCCTGGTTGTAGATTCCGTCGTTCATGTAGGCATTGATGGTGAAATAGCCCACGCCGAACGACGTCAGGTTCTGGAAGAAGTGTGTACCTTGGCTGGGATCTACGCGATAGTTGGTCAGGCCGGCTTCCACGATGACGCGGGCTGCACTGATGTGGGGCCACTTCACGGGGATGCCCAGCCACGTGTCGCTGCTTCCCCAGCGGCCGGGACCTACCAGTACGTAGTTGTGTCCTTCGTCGAGGAACTGCTGGTTGAGTTTCTCGATTTCCCAAGCTATCTTCTGATTGTTCGAGGCACTGTAGTGATCTGTCTTCACATAGACGATATCATAGAGGTCGTTCATGATGCCATGGCCCAGCGAGTTGTAGGAGCGGAGCAGCAGACGGTCGTCGGGGATGGCGGTGAGGTCTTCGTCGAGCACGGCGTTGTTGTCCACGATGGGACGTATCTGAAGCAGGTAGAAGGTGCCAGTCTTGTCTTTTTCGCGGCTCAGTGTGGCGGCAAACTCGATTTCCACGGGGCGGCGCATCTCTTCCTGCCCATATTTCAGGGCCAATTGCAGGAGGCGCGGCAGGGGGAAGACGTCGTGCTGCAGGATGTTGGCAAAAGTGATGACCTTGCGTCCGCCCGGATACAGACCGTCGCGGATAATCTGATCGTAGGGGTCGTAGGTCGAGGCGATGTAGTTGAGTGCACCGTCTTTCTCGGCTTCCTTGACGTGAAGCTTCAGCAGGTTGAACCCGTCGTCGATAGAGAAGTCGTGCCCACAGTTGCTCAGGTCGAGGGCATAGAAGCGGGTCTGTGTCTCGCGAAGAGCTATCTCCATCTCGCTGGTCTGCAATACCTTGGTGGGGTGATAAGGCGAGAAACGGAGTGTCAGGCCGCCGTCTACGATATACTTACCCAATCCGAGTGCCAGATTGACGATACCTTCTTCGGCCTTCTCGTCGCCCAGGGGGTAGTAGTTGAGCGAGCGTGCCACGCCCGACATGCTGGGATAGAAGCGGGGACCGTATTGGTTGCCGACTACTTCCTGGAGGATGACGGCCATTTTTTCCTGGTCGATGACGTTACTCGTGGCCTGCATGTAGGCTTTGGAATCGCGGAAGTAGACCGAGGCGTAAACCCCCTTGATCGCATCGCTCAGCATGCGGAGCATCTCGTACTTGTCGTCCAGGTAGGGAATCATGTACGTATTGTAAATGCCGGCAAAGGGCTGGTAGTGCGAGTCTTCGAGCAGCGACGACGAACGGATGGCGATGGGCGACTTCACTACATCGAAGAAGGTGAAGAAGTCCTCGACCAGGCGGTCGGGCAGCTTGGCTTTGAGGAAATAGCGCAGGATGGTGTTGTCGTCCGCATCTGACAGGGCTACCTGGTAGAGATTATTGGTCTCCATGAACTCGTCGAACACGTCGGTACAGAGCACGACGGTCTTGGGAATGGCTACACGGGCGTTGTCGAATTCCTCGAACTCGGGATGGCGCTTTACCAGATTGTCGATGAAAGCCAGGCCGCGGCCCTTGCCTCCCAGCGAGCCTTCACCGATACGGGCAAAGTTGGAGTAGCGGTCGAAGCGGTCGCGCTTAAAGACAGCCACCACGCCTTGGTTCTTCATCTTGCGGTACTTGACGATGGCTTCGAAGATGATCTGGCGGTGGGCATCCACGTCCTGCAAGGTATTCCAGGTGATGGGTTTCAGGAATTCGGCGATGGGGAACATGGCACGCGAGTAAAGCCAGCGGCTGATGTGGTTGCGGCTGATGTGATAGAAGAATGATTCTGAGGGCACGGCGAACAGGATATTTTGCAGTTCCTTCAGGTTCTTTACACGGGCGATCTCTTCCATGGTATCGGGGTTGCGGAAGATGAAGTCGCCGAAGCCGAAGTTGTCGGATACGATGCGGCGCAGGTCGACGTCCATTTTCTTGGAATTCTTGTCGATGAAGGCGGCACCGTACTTGGAGGCGTAGGTCATGTTTTCCGTTTCGGACGACTGGATGATGAGTGGCACAAACGGGTCTTGCTCGCGTATGGCGGCGCAGAGGCGTATGCCGGCCATGCCGTCTTTTTCGCCACGTTCGGTACGCGGAAAGCGGACGTCAGTCACCACACCGAGAATGTTATTCTTATATTTATTATAGATGGAGATGGCTTCTTCGTAATTTCGGGCCAGTACGATCTTGGGACGTCCACGCATACGCAGGGTACGTTGGTGGGCGTTCAATGCTTCGGTACTGAACTCCTGGCTTTGCTTCAGCACAAACTTGTAAAGGTTGGGCAGCAGGGAGGAATAGAACCGGATGCTGTCTTCTACCAATAGGATGGCTTGTACGCCTACCTCTTTGACATCATGGTCGAGGTTCATCTTGTCTTCGATCAGCTTGATGATGGACACGAGCAGGTCGGTATTGCCCAGCCAGCAGAATACATATTCGAAAGCGCTGAGGTCTTCGTTGGCGATGCGCTTGGTAATGCCGTGGCTGAAAGGGGTCAGGATGACCATCGGAATGCTTGGCCATGCCGCTTTGATGGTGCGTGCCACGTCGAAGCCCTCATTGTCGCCCGTACCCGGCATGCAGATGATGAGATCGTAGGTCATGTTTTTCAGCTGCGTCAATGCCTCGTCGCAGGTACTGACTTGCGTGAAGCGCGGCGGGTAGCGCAGAGACAGCGAGGTATACTCGTTGAATATCTTTTCGTCGATGCGGCCGTCGTCTTCCAGCATGAAGGCATCGTAGGGGTTGGCTATCAGAAGTACGTTGAAGATACGGCGGGTCATCAGGTTGGCGAACTGCGTATCCTTCAGATAAAGCAGATTGAATTTCAGTTTGCTGAGCATGTTTTTCCAAAATTAGTAGGACAAAAATCGGGCTTTTTCTTGGGATATGCAAAAAAGCGAAAAGGTATTTCGGAGGGCTGAAGAACAGCGTGCGAGGAAAAACGTATTATATATTAGATGTTAAATGACATTTTATTGTTATTTGCTTATTTTTTCGTCTTAAAATTTAGGATGTTTGAAAAGAATAGCTATATTTGCAGTGTTGTTGGTTGACAATTTGCTCAGCTGGCAGCGAGTGAACCATTGATAGAACCTTTTTAAAACGTAATATTATGAATATTGAACGTATCATGGCCTCTTTGGAGGCAAAGCATCCCGGCGAATCTGAGTATCTTCAAGCCGTAAAGGAAGTACTTCTTTCTATCGAAGATATCTACAATCAGCATCCTGAATTTGAGAAGGCAAAGATCATTGAACGTCTGGTGGAACCCGATCGTATCTTCACGTTCCGTGTCACTTGGGTAGACGACAAAGGTGAAGTACAGACCAACTTGGGCTATCGTGTGCAGTTTAACAATGCCATTGGCCCATACAAAGGCGGTATCCGTTTCCATGCTTCGGTCAACTTGTCTATCCTGAAGTTCCTGGGATTTGAGCAAACGTTCAAGAATGCCCTGACGACACTGCCTATGGGTGGTGGTAAGGGTGGTTCGGACTTCTCTCCCCGTGGCAAGAGCGACGCTGAAATCATGCGTTTCTGCCAGGCCTTTATGTTGGAGTTGTGGCGTCATGTAGGTCCCGATATGGATGTGCCTGCCGGTGATATTGGTGTAGGCGGCCGTGAGGTAGGCTACATGTTCGGTATGTATAAGAAATTGACCCGTGAATTTACAGGTACCTTTACCGGTAAAGGATTGGAATTCGGCGGTTCGCTGATTCGTCCTGAGGCTACAGGCTTCGGAGGCTTGTATTTCGTGAACCAGATGTTGCAAACCAAGGGTATCGACATCAAGGGTAAGACAGTGGCCATCTCTGGCTTCGGAAACGTGGCATGGGGTGCCGCTACCAAAGCTACTGAATTAGGTGCCAAAGTGGTGACTATCTCCGGTCCGGACGGTTACATCTACGATCCCGACGGTATTAGCGGTGAAAAGATCGACTATATGTTGGAGCTCCGTGCATCGGGCAATGATATCGTAGCACCGTATGCTGAACAGTTCCCGGGTGCAACGTTCGTGGCTGGCAAACGTCCTTGGGAAGTGAAGGTAGACATCGCACTGCCGTGTGCTACCCAGAATGAATTGAACGGTGACGATGCCCGTCATCTGATAGACAACAATGTGCTCTGTGTAGGTGAAATCTCAAATATGGGATGTACGCCTGAGGCTATCGACCTCTTCATCGAACACAAGATGATGTATGCACCGGGTAAGGCTGTCAATGCAGGTGGTGTGGCTACCAGCGGACTGGAAATGTCACAGAATGCCATGCACTTAAGCTGGAGCGCTGCTGAAGTGGACGAGAAGTTGCATGCCATCATGCACGGCATCCATGAACAGTGCGTGAAATACGGAACAGAACCTGATGGTTACATCAACTATGTGAAGGGTGCGAATATCGCCGGCTTCATGAAAGTTGCTCATGCCATGATGGGACAAGGTATAATATAAGAGAGAAACTTTGTTTAGTTGTATTTGTATTTGTGGTTTATGCTGCCCCGTGCCTGTGAAGGTACGGGGCAGAGTGTTTTTAGTCAGGAAGTGAAATATACCTATTCGTAGGTATTTTCGGATTATCTGTCCGTATGAAAGGTTAACTTACTTTTTGATGCGTGATGCTTATTCCTTAAAATTACTATCTTTGCAAGCAGAAACCATAAACAGCTAAGAAAATGTTATTTCCAGAATTGAAACAAAGACGTGATAAAATACGCATTTTGATGGCTCAACAGGGGATCGATGCTGCCCTTATTGCTTGCAATGTCAATTTGATTTATACATATGGTCGCGTGGTCAGCGGTTATTTGTACTTGCCGTTGAACGATTTTGCGCGTTTGTTCGTGAAGCGTCCCAATACCATAGAGGGAGAACACGTGATGTCTATCCGTAAACCCGAACAGTTGCCTGACTTGATTAAGGAGTGTGGCTTGCCGTTACCTCAGAAATTGATGCTGGAAGGGGACGAACTGTCTTTCAGGGAATACAACCGCTTGGCAGCCTGCTTTCCCGAAACTGAGGTTGTTTCCTGCGGCTCTTCGCTGATACGTCAGGCACGTGCTACAAAGACCGAGATGGAGATTGAATTTTTCCGTCGCTCGGGCGTAGCTCATGCCAAAGCCTACGAACAGATTCCGTCGGTCTACCGGCCTGGTATGACCGACCTTCAGCTTTCCATAGAGATCGAACGGCTGATGCGTCTGGAAGGTTGTCTCGGCATCTTCCGTGTGTTCGGTCAGAGTATGGAGATATTCATGGGCAGCCTGCTGGCGGGCGACAATGCCGCTACTCCTTCTCCTTATGATTTTGCATTGGGAGGGGCTGGACTGGATCCTTCGCTTCCCGGTGGCCCCAACGGTACACTGATACAGCCCGGACAGAGTTTCATGGTGGATATGGGCGGCAACTTTTATGGATACATGTGCGACATGAGCCGTGTATACTCTGTTGGCAAGCTGAGTGAACAGGCTTATGCGGCCCATCAGACCTGTCTGGAGATACAGGAAGCCGTATCGTCCATGGCCAAGCCGGGAGTCATCTGCGAGGACTTGTACAACAAGGCCATTGAGATGGTGACAAAAGCTGGTTTTGCTGACTATTTCATGGGAGTAGGACAGAAGGCAAAGTTTATCGGGCATGGTATAGGACTGGAAATCAATGAAGCTCCTGTGATAGCTCCCCGTATCCGGCAGGAATTGGAGCCAGGCATGGTCTTTGCGTTGGAGCCGAAAATCGTATTGCCGGGAGTCGGCCCGCTGGGTATCGAGAACTCTTGGGTAGTGACGGCCGAAGGCTTGGAGAAGCTGACTACCGCTCCCGAAGAAATCATCGAGCTTTGACGGGCAGTTGTTTGGGGGTGTCATGCAGTGCTTCGTGAGCTGCTGATGCAGTGCTTCGTTACCCTCTCATACAGTGCTTCCTTACACTCTGAGGAAGCACTGCATGACACTCTGAGAAAGTACTGCGTCAGAGTGGTTTGTAGGTATCGAAGTTTTGTATTTATGCCCTATTTACTTACTCTGTTGATTTTGAGTGTTTTAGGTAGATGCGTGATAAGTGCTTGTATAAACTTTCTGTACATTATTAAATAAATAGGCTGCCTTTAAAGGCAGCCTATTTATTTAATTGTCCGCGTAATGTTTACCAATAGCCTGCCACTCATCTACCTAAAATGAACATAATCAGGCAAGTAGGTAGATGAGTGGTTGGTGGAAGCTCACTTTTTGCTCAACCACCGGCGCACAGGCTCATCATAAAGTTTCAAGCAGAGCCAGGCCAGCAGGATGCTGCCTGCATAGACGGTGAGAGCCGTGGGCCACACTTCGCCGAACGTATAGTATTTGTGTTCGATCAGCCAGGAGTAGAACAGGTACATCACGGGGTAGTGGACGGCATAGAGCGGATAGGAGATGTCGCCTGCAAACCGGCATATCCGGGTGGAATGTTTGTCTGTAGTCTTTCCGGAAGCGGCCAGCCACACCAGCAGCGGGAACACGAGGAAGATGCAGAACACTTCGTACAGACCGTTCAGGCAGATGCCCTCTTTTCCTTCTATATAAGGAACGCAGAACAGTACGAGCAATACGGCTGTACAAATCCAGAAGGCCCCCTTGATTTTGACGGGCTTGAAGTGGCGCGAAAGCAGCATACCCAGTGTGAAGGGGAAGAGCATGCGCAGCAGTCCGCCCAGGAAGTTGGCGCCATCCAGTGTCCATCCTACACCGATCATGCCGTATCCCACCACGTCGAACAGAGCGAACCAAGCCAAACCTACTCCCGACAGGACGGTCAGCAGGGCCAGCATCTTGTTGCTCAGGCGGTGGATGAAGAGCGCATAGAAGATATTACCGATGTATTCGAAGAAGAGCGACCAGCTCGGACCGTTCAGCGGAAACATCTCGCCGTTGCCGCGTATGTCGTAGCTGGCTCCCGGGGCGGCGGGAATGAAGAACATGGCACAGAGCAGGGCAAGCATTACCAGTGAAAGGCTGATGTGGGTGCCGTCCCATTGCACCGAGCCTTGCAACAGATAGAATACCACACCCAGCACAGCTCCCATTATAATCATCGGGTGGAGTCGAATCAGTCGACGCTTGAAGAAGTTGCCCAGACTCATGCTTTTGCCCAAGCGGTCGTCGTAAGCATAGCCGATGACGAAGCCGGACAGGATGAAGAAGAAGTCTACGGCCAAATAACCGTGGTTGATGACGGTAATGAGGGTACCTCCGGCGGCGAAAGACAATCCTTCAAAGATGTGGTAGAACACAACCAGCAGGGCGGCTACTCCTCTCAGCCCATCGAGTAGCTCATAATGGGGCTTGGTGTCGCTGAAAGCGGCGGAAGAAATGTTTTTCATGTGTGATAATGTTATTTTCTGTGTTAATTCGAGTTATTTGTGGTGGATTCTATAATTCTTAGTCTCCTTCATAATATTCTCCCAGAAAGTAACGGGCAATGAAATCCCAGTTCTGCTGTAGTATTTCCCGACCTCTGTCGAAAGGGAGGGCGACATCACACAAGAGGTTGTTCTGCATACCATACTTCAACAGATCGAATGGACAACGGCCGGGCAGGCAGAACAACTCGTAACCTTCGGCTGTGGCAGTCTGTGCATCATAGGCTGGATTGTGGGAATCACGGAAACAGGCAGCTACGCCGGGAGCCAGTAGCATGCCTTTGGTGTTGGCATAGACTACAAAGTCCTTTTCAGCTTTCAGGTCAGCCAGTATGCCATCGGGATGATCTTCCCACTCCAGTGTACCGACGAGGAAGACGCGTAGTTCTTCGTAAGTCGCGAAATAGAGCAGGGGATTTCCTTGGCTGTATTGCAGGCAGCGTTCCACATCCTTGGTCAATCGACTGTCGGGAGTGACTTCGGGCAGGGGAGCGAAAGGTATTTCCAGCAGGTTGAGGTCCATGACCCATGTTTCCGGAGAGGGAATTTCGTTGATGGGGGCTTCTTCGAAAAGGGAGTCCATCCGGTCATAGAGTTGTCGAGCCAGAGTTAGCAATGACTCTTCGGAAGGATTCTGGAAATAGAAAGAAGGATGAACATCAGACAGGTTTTTCCACAGGAGGAAACAGACATCATCCCAATTGATTTCGTCATCAATATAGCTTGTACAGGGGTAGAACGGTAACGGTTGTCCGTACAACGTGCCGTAACGGGTGGTGAATGCTTTCCAGCCTCCGGTTTGAGCAATGGCATCCTGAAAGTAAAGGGTTATGTCCAAAACCGTTTTAGTTATCTTGTCAGCAGTCTTGTTGGCAAACAAGGGGGAGGCTGCAATTAGGGGGAGCATTTCGTTGGTGAAATTCAGATACCATGAGTCTCCGGGTAGCGTTCGGGTACGTCCGTTGGCCTCCAACCAGCGTTTCATATAGATAGTAGAAGTGGTTTTCATGGATGAAATAGCGTTTTAAAGTCTTTTTAAAGCCAGTTTGATCACTTGTTCCACCGGAGCATCAGGCGTTTCCTTCAGGATACCCAGTACCACCTTCTGCGAAGCAGCCTGTGCAAAGCCCAGCATGGTAAGGGCAGCTACGGCTTCGTCCATCACCTCGTTGCTGGCAGTAGTGGCGAGCGGAAGTCCCGGTTCGACACCCATTGCCGCGGCTACAGAACCGGTCTTCATCTTGTCCTTCAGGTCCACGATGATGCGCTGGGCAGTCTTCAGGCCGATACCTTTTACTGTCTTCAGCAGGTTGGCGTTCTCCGTACTGATGATGTTGATGAGTTCGGCAGGCGACAGAGCCGAGAGTATCATGCGGGCGGTGTTTCCGCCGATGCCTGACACTGAGATGAGCAGTAGGAAAAGTTCGCGCTCCTGTTTGTCGGCAAAGCCGTAAAGCTGGTAGGCGTCTTCGCGGATGGCTTCGTAGACGTAGAGTTTGCAGGACTTCTTGCCCTGAATGGCCGAATAAGTGTTGAGTGAGATACTGGCCAGGTAGCCCACACCATTGCAGTCGATGATGGCGGCTGCCGGAGTGAGTTCGGCCAGTTCGCCTCGGATGTATTCTATCATATCAAAAAGTTTCGTTGTAGCTGTTCCAGAACAGTGTTTTGTGGTCTGCTCGAACAAATGCTTTACTTGTCTTGTTTTATGTCTGGTGCAAATGTACAAAATATCTCTTGGCTATAAAATAGTCTTAATAAAGAAAAAAGGAAATGGAAGAATGAACTGTTTTATGTTCAAGTTTAAAGAATAATGACTACTTTTGTACCCGCAAAACAGAAAACTGATAATTAAATTCGATAAAAGTATGAAAAAAGTAAGAGCTGCCATCGTTGGTTATGGCAATATCGGGCACTATGTGCTTCAAGCTTTGCAGGCTGCGCCTGATTTTGAAATTGCCGGTGTAGTACGTCGTGCAGGTGCCGAGAACCGTCCGGCCGAACTGAATGACTATCCTGTGGTAAAAGATATCAAGGAACTGGAAAGTGTGGATGTAGCCATCCTCTGTACGCCGACCCGCAGTGTGGAGAAGTATGCCAAGGAGATTCTGGCACTGGGCATCCATACCGTGGACAGCTTCGATATCCATACGGGTATTGCCGACCTGCGCCGTACGCTGGATGCCGAGGCCAAGGCTCACAACACTGTTTCTATCATTTCGGCCGGTTGGGATCCGGGAAGTGACTCTGTAGTGCGTACACTGCTGGAGGCTATCGCCCCGAAGGGCATCACGTACACCAATTTCGGTCCGGGCATGAGTATGGGACACACGGTAGCCGTGAAAGCCATCGAAGGTGTGAAGGCTGCTTTGTCTATGACGATTCCTACCGGTACGGGCATTCATCGTCGTATGGTGTACATCGAACTGAACGAGGGTTATGACTTCGACAAGGTGGCTGCTGCCATCAAGGCCGATCCTTACTTCGTGAACGACGAAACACACGTGAAGCTGGTGCCCAGTGTGGATGCACTGCTTGATATGGGACACGGTGTGAATCTGACTCGCAAGGGTGTTTCAGGCAAGACGCAGAACCAGTTGTTTGAGTTCAACATGCACATTAACAATCCGGCCCTGACAGCTCAGGTATTGGTTTGTGTGGCACGTGCGGCCATGCGTCAGCAGCCGGGCTGTTATACAATGATCGAAATTCCCGTTATCGACCTGTTGCCGGGCGAGCGCGAGGAATGGATCTCTCATTTGGTATAATCCCTGACCTATATATAATAAACGGCGAGGGCGCGTCCTGTTGGATGCGCCCTCGTTTTATTTTCATCTTACTTCGCCGGTTTTAACAGCAATGTATGGTTGTTGGTATCGCGCCATTCAGCCATTAGGGCGTAGAAGTCACGGTAGACTTCAGGTGTGAGCAACTGTTGCGTGATGCTAAGGCTGCGGGTGACGGTTATTCCATCTGTACTGGGGTGGTAAGTGAACGATACTTTGCCACACTTATTGTCCACTACCTTATTGGCCTTCGGACTCCAGGTAGTACCTTCGGGCAGTTTGACTAGCGTTTCGCTGGTCACGTCCACGGTCTGCGGAAGCAGGATGTTCTCGCGGATGGTGGTATTGGCAGCATAGGCATAGAGCGGAAGAGCAACCGATATCGGCTTCAAGTTGACAACTTGCCATCCTTCGGGCAGTGTTTGCGAGTTGTCGGCTTTGACTTCTAATACGGCTTTCTGAGTGTCTTGAACTTTGGGTGCTTTCAATTCCAAAGGTTGTGCCTGCAGGTCGGTCACTGTCATGTAGTTTTGTAGCCAGGCTTCGTCTGTTCCTTGCACCGCTACGCCTTTCGGAGTGACATCCGATTTTGCCACAACCGATACGATACTTCCCAGTCCACAGTTGTCTGCCACCGAGGGGCGGAGAGCACAGACAGCTACCTCGGCTTTCAGACCGGCAGCCTGTTGCAGGGCGACATCCAGGTTGACCAGTTCGGCCTGTGTACCGTAGGCACTACGGATGATTTCCGAAGCCGGACGTAGGCGGTAGCCCGCTTCTCCGAGCGACACTTTGCATTGGGCGGAACGGTAGAGGCCGTCCATGTAGGTGGCGATGGCGCTGCGCAGGTCGCTGCTGTCTTTTTGGGCGGCTTGCTTTAGTTCGGTCAGCTTGGCTTCGATGACGGTGCGGTCGCCAGGGACGAATTGCCGGGCAAGAGACTTCAGTGCGTTGGCATAGCTGGCCCAGGTAGAGGCCACAAGGACGGGCATCATGCCGGAAGCTACTTGTTGCACCAGACCCAAACTGCTGCGCAATGAGGGATAGGAATAGGGGCGCGGTTCCACGTTCTTCAACTTCCAGGTGATGGATTTCATGCCGTCCTTGTTCGTTTCAGCCGGACGGGCGGAAGCATTCAGCAGTTCGTAGTGCAGCGTTTTCCCTTCAGGTACTTCGATGCGGAAAGTGAACTCGTCGATGGGCGACAATTCTTTGATCGGACAACAGATGTCCAGTTCGGGCAGGTAGCCGGCACGACTCTTGATGGAGTAGTCCAGGCAGATGGTGGCGCCCAGTTCCAGGCCGGTATGTACTACGACCATTTCCTTCAGCCCGTTATAGGCAGGGGCATTGGCGGCTGCGGAGGGCAACACTTCGACAAAGGCGTTGTCGGGAGTACGGACGATGGTACCGTCCTTCTGCCGCGTATAAGAATCGTGTATTTCGAGCTGCTGGTATTGCGGATCGTAGACGATGAACGTTTCGCCATAGAGGCTGTTCATGGCGGCGTGGGTGTAGAGGGTCAGTTCTTTCTGCACGCGGAGTTCCTGACTGCCGTCGGCATGCAGGGTGTAGGTCTTCGACAGCTTGCCGAAACGTGCCTCGGGTGTGGCCTGTGCGGTGAGGGCCATGGACAGGAGCAGGGCAAGCACACCTATGTATAGATGGATTGTTTTCATTTTTCTTCAATTCAGTTTTGAGTGTTCGACGAATCGGTTCATTTCTTTACGACGAGATACTGACCATAGCTCTTGGCGGTGTTGACGGCCTGGCGGAAGCTGTTCCAGTCGGCTGCCTCATAGACGCGCTTCTTCAGGGCGAGGCGGGTCTTCACCGTCAGTCGGTTGCCCTCCTGGGCAATGGAACCTTCGAAGTCGGCTGCCTGTCCGCTGAGGCTATCCTGACGTGGTTCTCCTGCCAATTGGTAGCCCGAGGGCAGACGGAGCGTTTCGTCCAGTTCCACCAGACGTGAACAGCCGTCTTTGAAGCCGTATTGGCGTGTCTCCAGACTGGTGTCGATGCGCAGGTAGGACATCACTTGCGTATAGAGGTTGTTCAGCACGAAAGGCTTGAAGGCCATCTCGCTGCCGTCGCCCGCCAGGGCATAGTCGGGTATTTCGTAGCGGAAGGTGATGCGGATGGGAGCCTTCTGATAGTCCTTCGGGTTGCGTCCGTAGTCCACGCTGAGGAGGCGTGCCTTGGGCGAAACGTTCAGCAGCTGGCGCTCCATCGTGTTCTGCCACTCGCTTTGGAAGCCGGTGGTGAAGATGCGGCGGATATTGCTGTCGCTCTGTCCTTCTGCTTCAATGGTGAAGCTGCCTCGCAGGGTGCCGTCGGCGGAGAGGCGGTTGTCGGCGTGGATGCGGACGTAGTGGTTCTCGGGAGCGGAGACGGGTGTCAGGCAGAGGTCAGTGCCTTCGGGCGTGCCGGGCAGGTAGTTCTGTTGCTGTTCGGCACTGCTCCACAGCTCGCGGCAGAAGGGTACCCACGTAGGGTCGAGGGGCATCAGCGTGCCGTCCTTCAGGCGTACCACGGCCACGCAGTGGTTGAAGTGGTCGGCAGGGATGGTCTCCACGCGGCTGCCTGCCATCGTCATGGCCGGATAGGCTTCGAAGCCCGCCATGCGCAGGAAGGCGATGAGTGTGCCCGCGATGTCCTTGCACACGCCGCAGCGGTCGGTGTAGTTCATCTTCAAGTTGTGCAGGGTGAAGCCTTCGCCCTTACCCATGGTGATGCCGGCGTAGCGGATGTTGTCGGCTACCCAGTGGGTCAGTACGGCTATTTTCTCCAGGTCGGTCTTCTTGCCGCGCGTCAGTTCGTCCACCTTGCGCTGGGCTTCGGGGATGGCGGTGAAGCTGCCGTAGTCTTCGTTGACGCCATGGAACCAGCGCGACTTCTCACGCCAGTCGGCAGTGGTGGACATCATCAGTTTGGGGGCAGCGTCGTAGAAGTCTACCATGTTGGGCTCGCGCCGGAAGGGCATCAGGCCGTCCGAGGCGAAGGTGTAGACTTTGCGTCCGTCTTCGTAGCGCAGGGACGAGGCGCAGCTGCCTTGGTAGAACTGGAACTGCATGTCTTTCTCGGCGGGCAGGCTGACACGGTAGACCTTGCGTACCGTCGGGTCACTGCTCCAGAAGGGCACGATGTCGTAGAACTGGCCGCGCATGGGCGGGATGAAGCGTGAGTCGTCTCCGTCCTGAGGCATGTCGGCCAGCAGGGCATAGGTGAATCCCTTCTTGTCTATTTCGTAGTCAATGACGTCGCCGGGCTTCAGCTGCCCCAGCTCGATCATAATCTGACGGGCACCCCAGTAGATGGCTCGGGCGGGTGCGGCATAGTCCAGGGTTTTCGATACATCCACTTCGGTCTTCGTACCGTCGGCATGGTGGACGGTGACCCGACGGAAGCGGGCGGCAGCCGTCAGCGGGTCGTAGTCGTACTTCAGTACGCGCTGGCGCAGGGCGCCGGCAGGTGTCTGCACCTTGACGGTGCGGCACACGGCGAACGAACCTTGTCCGCTGGGTTGTACCGTGACACTGGTGCTGTCCAGCAGGTTGACACAATCGTGTCGGGCGTAGGCCTCGTCCTGCAAGGTCGTCCGTTCATAGGCCTTCCACGACTGGGCCTGGAGAGCCGTCGCTCCGCACAGCAGGGCGGCGGCCAGGGTAGCAGTTGTTTTTCTCATATCGTTTGATTTTAGTTTGGTACAGGCTTGTCTTTTTTTCGTTGTCGCTGTATCGGCGTGCTAAGGTAAGATTTTCCGTTCGAAAAAGCAAGCTTTCGCGGTTTGCGAAAGCTTGCTGACGCTGCGATGATATTTTTCAGATGCTGGAAAACTTTATCTCGCTGAGATAGCACTTTCCCAAAGCTGGAAAGCTTCATCTCGCTGAGATAGCACTTTCCCAAAGCTGGAAAGCTTCATCTTGCCAAGATAGCACTTTCCCGAAGCTGGAAAGCTTTATCTCACTGAGATAGCACTTTCCCGAAGCTGGAAAGCTTCATCTCGCTGAGATAGTACTTTCCCAAAACTGGATAACCTTATCTCACTAAGATGGCGTTTTCTTGAAACTGGAACGCGAAAAAAAGCGCGGGCGGCTCGGACAGGCACGAAACGCTGATGCAGTCAGTCCGTGCAGGCCCGGGTCGCCCGCGTATGGGGGAGGGGGAATCCGCCTGTTTATTAACAGGTCAGAAAATGAACCTCAGTACATCGTTCAGGTTCGCCCAAAGAAGTAGGGCGAAAAGTAGGAACATGCCCACCATCTGCGCACGTTCCATGAACTTGTCGCTGGGTTTGCGGCGTGCCACAATCTCGTAGATGAGGAACAGCACGTGGCCGCCGTCCAGGGCAGGAATAGGCAGAATGTTCATGAAGGCCAAAATGATGGAGAGGAAAGCTGTCATGTACCAGAACTGGTGCCAGTCCCACGTAGCGGGGAAGATGCTGCCGATGGTGCCGAAGCCACCCAGCTGCTTGGCGCCCTCCTTGGAGAAGAGGTATTTCATTTGTCCCACGTAGCCCTTCAGTGTGTTCACACCCAGCATGACGCCGGCGGGGAAGGAGGAGAAGAAGGTGTATTCCTTCTTCACCACGGGTAGCAGGTGGGCGGTACGCATGTCGGCCGTGATGCCTATTTCGTAGAGCGAGTCGGTGGTTAGCGTCAGGGTATCGGTCACGCCGCTTCGCACGTAGGTCAGGCAGATGTCGTGCGAGGCCTGTCCGTCAGCCTTACGTTTCAGCATCTCTTCCTTGAAGTCGAAGTAGGCGATGTTGCGTCCGTCCAGCTGCGTGATGCTGTCGCCCGGTTGCAGTCCGGCCAAGGCAGCAGGACGTCCATCCACGATGCTGTCGATGACAAACGGGTAGCGGAAATCGGCAAAGCGAGTACTGTCTGCCAGCAGGCGGTCCATCAAGTTATCGGGAATGTAAACTGAAGCCTCTTGGCCATCGCGCAGCACCGTCACTTGGCGGGCATCGACAATGGCCGTCAGCAAGTCGCTGCCCATGCGCTCGAAAGGTACGCCATCGGCTGAAATCAGCACGTCGCCGTCGCGGAATCCTGCCTGATGCATGGTTTCATTGAAATCCATGCCAAGTGGTGCCTTCTGCACGGGGATGTAAGAGTCGCCCCAAGCGAAGAGAATCATGGAGTAGATGAACAGGGCGAGCAGGAAATTGAACAGTACGCCGCCCACCATGATGAGCAGTCGTTGCCATGCGGGCTTGGCGCGAAACTCCCATGGCTGCATGGGTTGTTTCATCTGTTCGGTATCCATCGACTCGTCTATCATACCAGCAATTTTAACGTATCCGCCCAGCGGTAGCCAGCCGATTCCATATTCCGTTTCGCTGTTCTTGGGTTTGAACTTGAACAGTGTGAACCAGGGATCGAAGAAGAGGCAGAACTTTTCGACCCGCGTCTTGAAGAGGCGGGCAAAAAGGAAGTGCCCCATTTCGTGGATGACGACGAGCAACGAAAGGCTCATGACAAGCTGTAGGGTACGAATTAAAAATGTTTCCATTATTTATTTAACTATAAATTATCGATTATTAAAATTCAATTATTTGTTTATCAAGCTTTCTGCTACACAGCGCGCTTCGGTGTCTGTTGCAACATAATCTTCGTAGGTAGGTTGCTGGATGAAAGCTACGCGCTCCATAGTCTTTTCAATTACGTCGCTCATACCGAGGAACGAGATGCGGTCGTGTAGGAAAGCAGCCACACAGACTTCGTTGGCTGCATTGACGATGCAGGGTATATTTCCTCCACGGTGCAGGGCTTCGTAGGCCAGTGCTAGGTTGCGGAAACGCGTAGTATCTGGCTGTTCGAAAGTGAGCTCTGTACATTTTGTGAAGTCCAGCCTAGGAAACGAGGCATGCAAGCGGTCGGGGTAGGAGAAGGCATACTGGATGGGCAGGCGCATGTCCGGCATGCCAAGCTGTGCCTTCACTGCACCGTCTTCGAACTGTACCATGCTGTGTATGACCGATTGCGGATGGACTACTACTTCTATTTGGTCCGGCCGTACGCCGAAGAGCCACTTGGCCTCTATTACTTCAAATCCTTTGTTCATCATCGAAGCCGAGTCGATCGTGATTTTGGCTCCCATGTCCCAATTGGGGTGGCGCAGTGCCTGTTCTTTGGTTACCGTCTTCAGTTGTTCGTGACTAAACGTGCGGAAAGGACCTCCGGAAGCCGTAAGTATTACTTTTTCAATAGCGTTGCCTGCTTCTCCGGCCAGGCATTGGAAGATGGCAGAATGTTCCGAGTCGACTGGCAGGATGGGGGTGCGGTTTACGCGTGCCAGTTGATTGATGAGTTCTCCTGCTACCACTAACGTTTCCTTATTAGCCAAGGCAATAGCCTTGCGTGCACGGATGGCATTTATCGTGGGGCGCAGTCCTGCATATCCTACCATTGCTGTCAGTACGATGTCTATCGGTTTCTCCTGTACTATTTGGCAAAGTGCTTCCTCGCCGGCGTATACTTTAACTGGCAGGTCGGCCAAGGCATCCTTCAGTTGTTGGTATTTTGCTTCATTGGCTATTACTACTGCTTCGGGCTTGAATTTACGTGCCTGAGCGATGAGTTCTTCCACTCGTTTGTTGGCTGTCAGTACATAAGCTTCGTACTTGTCGGGATGCTCCTCAATCACTTGCAACGCCTGTGTCCCGATTGAACCAGTGGAACCAAGTATGGCTATCAGTTTTTTCATGATATATCGTTTATTTAGAATACAATATAAATTTCAGGGTTGATGGCACGGCCCCGATGCCACAACTCAAAATGCAGATGTGGGCCAGTACTCAGCTGTCCTGTATTGCCAACCAGTGCGATCGCTTCTCCACCTTTTACCGTGTCGCCCTCTTTTTTGAGCAGCGATCCGCAGTGTTTGTAGGTGGATACGAAATCTTGTCTGTGTTGTACCTGTATCACATATCCCGTTTCAGCGGTATAGGTACTCAGAATAACGGTGCCATCCAGAGTGGCCAATACGCTTTCGCCCGGATTAGCGGCGATATCTGTACCGTAGTGCTTCTGTTCAGCATTAAAGGAGGATGATACGATTCCTCTGGTGGGACAATGGAAATTTAGTCCATCTGCCGACATGGCAGTTATGGTTGTCAGATTGTATTTTTCTTTCTCTTCGTATTGTTTGCGAAACTCTTCTTCCCGTTTGGTTCGTTCCATGAGTGAATCCTGACGCAGGGTTGTCAATGAGTCGATGGACTGAATGGTATCTGCCTTAACGTCGCCGCGGAAGATGTCCTGTATATTCATGATGTACAGGTTCTGCCGTTCTACCAATTGTTGGAGCGAGTCTACACGCAAAGCATTGTCTACTACTTGTGCGCGGATTTCACTGTTCATATAGCCGGGCAGATAATTACGCAGTGGAGTGAAAGCTACGATCAGTGAGGCTATCAGAAATAGAACAGTCAATACGGACAGGAGTACAGAGATGCCGTTCAGCTTGGACACATGCAAGCCTACCACCTCTTCCAACGTATTCTCGTTGACGATGGTCAGCTTGTACTTGAACTTGATGTTGTTCCAAAAAGCTTTACTTTTTCTTCTTTTTTTAGGGGTCGGCATGTTTTCTTTATGTGTATAGGTTATTCCTTTTCTGCTTTATCAAGGTCTATCAGGCCGACGGGAAGGTCGACAGTAATCACTTTATGCTTTCGGTCGATATCGGTAATGAATTCTTCTTGAGCAGGTATCAATAGTTCTTCGCCGTTATGATCAACGACAAACAGGGTGTTGATGGTAGAAGTATCTACATCTGTCACTTCCCCTAAGTTACCGTAGTGGATTTCTTCCATACGAAACCCGATGAAATAATTCCATGTCAGTTCACCGTCGTTAGCACTTTCTGCATGTTTTACAGGAAACCAGACTTCGACGTTGGTAAACATACGGGCACGTTCTGCAGTGTCCACTCCCTCGAGTTTCATTAAGGCAGTGGTATCTGAACGGAAGCGGTATTCTTCGATAAAGAAAGGTACGAAGATGCCGTCCAGCAGACAAATGATGTATTCTGCCTCCACCCGATCGAAAATGTCGTCGGTGAAAGTGAACTGCAGTTCGCCATGGATACCATGTGGCTTGTTGAATATACCTATCTTATATACTTCTTCTCGTTTAATCATATGGTCAGATTCTCGTGATTCTTGCTCCGATAGCATTCAGACGTCCTTCAATGTCCTGATAACCGCGGTCTATCTGTTCGATGTTGTGGATGCGGCTGATACCGTCGGCGCTCATGGCTGCAATGAGCAGGGCGATACCGGCACGAATGTCGGGTGAGGTCATGTTGCCGCCGTGTAGGCGGAAACCACGGTTGTGGCCGATGACCACGGCACGGTGCGGGTCGCAGAGGATGATCTGTGCTCCCATGTCTATCAGCTTGTCTACGAAGAACAAGCGGCTCTCGAACATCTTTTGGTGGATGAGCACACTTCCCTTAGCTTGAGTAGCTACTACGAGCATCACACTCAGCAGGTCGGGGGTTAGTCCCGGCCAGGGGGCGTCTGCAATGGTCATGATGGAGCCGTCGATGAACGACTCTATCTCGTACGTCTCTTGTGCAGGGACGTAGATGTCGTCTCCTTGCTGCTCTAAGTGGATGCCCAGGCGGCGGAAGCACTGGGGAATAATACCCAGGTTTTCGTAGGACACGTTCTTGATGGTCAGTTCGCTGGCTGTCATTGCGGCCATGCCGATGAAACTACCCACTTCGATCATGTCAGGCAGGATGGTGTGTTCTGTACCATGCAATTCCTTTACCCCTTCAATCGTAAGCAGGTTCGAGGCGATACCGGTTATCTTAGCGCCCATGCGGTTCAGCATACGGCAGAGTTGTTGTACGTAAGGTTCGCAGGCCGCGTTGTAAATGGTTGTTTTTCCTTCGGCCAGCACGGCGGCCATGACGATATTGGCCGTACCTGTAACAGATGCCTCGTCCAGTAGCATATAGGTGCCTTTTAGGCGGTCGGCCGTTATTTCGAACGTGCCGGCCTCTTCATTATATCTGAAGTCGGCTCCCAAATTCTGAATGCCAATGAAGTGAGTGTCAAGTCTCCGACGCCCTATCTTGTCGCCTCCTGGTTTGGAGATGATAGCCTTGCCGAAGCGTGCCACCATGGGGCCTACCAACATTACCGAACCACGCAGGCTGGAGCATTTCTTCAGGAACTCTTCGCTTTCCAGGTAGGCAGTATCTATCCGTGCCGCTTGGAAGGTATAGGTGTCAATTCCTGTTTTAGACACTTCTACCCCCATGTCGCGCATCAGCTGAATCAGGTTGTTTACGTCCAGAATGTTGGGTACATTGTGCACGGTCACCTTCTCTGCTGTGAGCAGGGTGGCGCAGATGATTTGCAATACTTCATTCTTGGCTCCTTGCGGATGGATGTCACCTGCCAGCCTGTGTCCTCCTTCGATGATGAATGATGCCATGATAGTCGGTTTGTTGGATCTGTTTGTGAAGTCCGCTAATGGGGCAGAATTCAATATTTCTTTTTCTTGTTATTTCGGTTGTTATTGTTATTGGGGGTATTGGCCTTGGTCGGACGATAGTATAAGTCAATTCGTTCGGCCATCAGCTTCAGAATTTCATCTGTCATCTGTAATTTCCCGCCCGACAGTTCATACAAATCGTCTGCTATTTTGCGGTCGTCTACCGTGTCTTTGTTCCACGTCATGTAGTCCTTCTTCATGTGGTTGCAGATGAGGGCTACCAGATTTTGCTTTTCATCCCCTTCAGGAAATTCGCATGCTTTTTGGATCAGCACTTCCAGTGTGCGGCCGTAATGGCGGTAACGGATTTTTGTGCAAGGATAAGGCACTGGCTCAGGTTTGGCATCGAGGTTGTTTTTGGGGATTACCTCAAACGGATAGTCGATGTCCAGCTTGAAGTCGGACATGATAGCCAAGTGATCCCATAACTTGTGTTTAAAGTCGGGTACGTCGCGCAGGTGAGGAAACATTCCTCCCATGATGTTGATGATGGTGTTGGCGCAACGTTGGCGTTCGGCACGGTCTTCGATGGTCAGTGCGTGGTCTACCATGTTCTGGATGCTGCGACCATATTCAGGCAGGGGCATCCGTTTCTGTTGGGTGTTATATTGCATATATTCAGTAAATTATCGGTTTATGGTGAACGGCTAATTATCCGTTCAGCAGATTTTTAGGTTTGCCAGCTACGAATTCCTTCAGGTAGAAGGGTTCGAAATAGGCTACGTCTTCGAAATTCTCTTCAGCGATGGCTTTCTCGGCCAGGGGAAACATCATACTGGCCAGCGGGCGGATGCCGTCGATAAAGTGAGCGTTGGGGTGCGTAATTTTTTCCTTGCACTTGGCTGCTCCGTCTCCGAAGAAATAGACAGGGTGCTGGTCGAGGAATTCGCGGTATGAGTTTTCGTCCACAATGTCGGCAGCAATGTCGCGTACGGGTTTCAAGGCGCGGTCGTAGACGGCAGCATAGACTTCCATGCGGCGGGCATCTATCATGGGGCACAGCAGGGCATCGTCGGGAAGCTCGTCGTGATAGAGCAATACCGGCACGCACTGTACTTTCAGCGTAGGCAGGCCGATGAGTTTCAGGTTACGTCCGTAGCAGATGCCTTTTGCCATGGATACTCCAATGCGCAGGCCTGTGTAGGACCCCGGCCCGCAGCTGACGGCTACCGCATCCAACGGCATGGCATGGCTATCGGCGAAAGACAATGCTTCGTCTACAAAAACTCCCAATGATACGGCATGTGAAGGGCCGTTCAAGTCTTCCTTTTTGAACACTACCTGCCCGTCTTCGCTCACGGCTACCGAACAGGCGGAAGTGGATGTTTCAATATGCAGGATACATGACATAGTTACTATTCATCTTTTTAATCAGCTGACAAATTTACGTGATTATTTTCAGTAATTAAAAATAATCGTGTAATTTTGCACAAAACTTAAGAAGCATTATGATACAGTCGATGACGGGATATGGCAAGGCTATTGTCGAATTGCCCGATAAAAAGATAAATGTTGAGATAAAATCGCTTAACAGCAAGGCGATGGATCTGTCGGCACGAATTGCTCCCGCTTACAGAGAGAAGGAGATGGAAATCCGCAACGAAATAGCCCGCGTGCTGGAGCGTGGAAAGGTGGATTTCAGCCTTTGGGTGGAGAAAAAGGATGCCGAGCAACTGGCTACTCCTATCAATCAGGAACTGGTGGCTGCCTACTATCATCGTATCAAGGAAATCTCTTCTGCTACAGGTATTCCTGAGCCTGAAGACTGGTTTGGTACTCTGCTTCGTCTGCCTGATGTGATGACTAAGACTGATACACAGGAACTGAGCGAAGAGGAGTGGCAGGTGGCTCATGCGGCCGTCGAAGAGGCACTGAACCATCTGGTGGACTTCCGCAAGCAGGAAGGTGCTGCACTTGAGAAAAAGTTCCGTGAGAAAATAGCCAACATTGCCCATCTGCTCGAAACAGTGGAGCCTTACGAAAAGGAACGTGTCGGAAAAATAAAGGAACGCATTGTCGATGCGCTCGAGAAGACGATCAGCGTGGATTACGACAAGAACCGTCTGGAGCAGGAACTCATCTATTACATCGAGAAGCTGGATATCAACGAAGAGAAGCAACGCCTCAGCAATCACTTGAAATATTTCATCAGCACGCTGGAGACAGGTAGCGGACAGGGTAAGAAGTTGGGCTTCATCGCACAGGAGATGGGGCGTGAAATCAATACCTTGGGCAGCAAGTCCAACCATGCGGAGATGCAGAAGATTGTGGTTCAGATGAAGGATGAGTTGGAGCAGATCAAGGAACAGGTACTGAATGTAATGTAATCGATTTTTAAGTATGGGTAAATTGATTATTTTTTCCGCCCCTTCAGGTTCGGGCAAATCGACTATCATCAACTATCTGCTGACGCAGAACCTGAACCTGGCTTTTTCCATTTCGGCCACCAGCCGTCCGCCGCGTGGCACGGAGCGCGATGGCGTAGAGTATTTCTTCCTCTCGCCCGAAGAATTCCGCCGTCGTATTGCTGAGGGTGAGTTTCTGGAGTACGAAGAAGTCTACCATGACCGCTTCTATGGTACGTTGAAGGTACAGGTCGAAAAGCAGTTGGCTGCTGGGCAAAATGTGGTGTTCGACGTCGATGTCGTAGGCGGATGCAATATCAAGAAGTTTTATGGCGACCGTGCCTTGTCTGTCTTTATCCAGCCGCCTTCGGTCGAAGAGCTGCGCAAGCGTCTGGTGGGGCGAGGTACTGATACGCCCGAAGTCATCGAGGATCGTGTGGCCAAGGCTGCTTATGAAATGTCTTTTGCCCCGAAGTTCGACAAGATTATTGTGAACGACGACTTGGAAACGGCCAAGGCCGAGGCGTTGGAGATAATCACCCAATTCTTGAAGGCATGACGAAAGATTATAGCGGCAAGAACTTTTCGCGCAAGATGAACAAGGGATTGTTGATTGTCAACATCATCTTGCTGGTATGTGCCGTATGGTTGCTAATTGCCAATATACAGCACGAAGAATACACTGTAGCTATAGGCATGGGGCTTGTTGGTATAGTGTCCATCGCAAACGGCACCCTTGCTTTCCTTCGGCTGAAGGGAAAGAAAATCTGATATGCTTATGGATATTGGTATCTTCAGCGGTTCGTTCAACCCCATCCACGTCGGCCATCTGGCTCTGGCCAATTACCTTTGCGAGTTTGGCGGGCTGGATGAATTGTGGTTTCTGGTGACTCCCCGCAATCCTTTCAAGGTGGGGCAGGACTTGCTGCCCGATGCCTTACGGCTGGAGTTGGTGCAACTTGCCGTAGAGGGATATTCCAAGTTTCGTGCTTCCGATTTCGAATTCCATTTGTCCCAACCTTCCTATACCATCCATACATTCGACCGCTTGAAGGAAGTCTATCCGCAACACACATTTCACCTGATTATCGGATCGGACAACTGGCATTCCTTCTCCCGCTGGTATCAATCTGAACGCCTGCTGGCCGAGAATCCCATTTTGATTTATCCCCGTTCAGGCTATCCCGTCGATGTATCTTCTCTACCTCCTCGCGTGCGTCTGGTCGATTCGCCTGTACTCGAAATCAGCTCTACCTTTATCCGAGAGTCTATCGAGGCAGGGAAGGATGTACGCTATTTTCTCCATCCTCGCGTGTACGAACGGCTGATGCAGAAGTAAGCTTTCGGCTTCGTTCACTTGCCTTAATTATGCTCCCCAAAAACAAGTAATGTTTTTGCTGAATGGAAAGCATTGTTTTGTCGAGCGAAAAGCAATGCTTTACCATGCAGAAAGCAATGTTTTATAAAACGGAATAGGTTGGCACTTTAGGAAGGGGCTGTTATAGGTCGAACAGTCTCTCTACCGCCATGGCTACTCCATCTTCATCATTACTCAGGGTAATGTAGTCAGCAGCCTGCTTCACTGGCTTCTGGGCATTGGCCATGGCAACGCCCATACCTGCGAATTTAATCATGCTAAGGTCATTGTAACCGTCGCCCATGGCTACCATCGCTTCACGCGTGAGGCCCAGTTTGTCCAATAGCACGGACAAGGATTGAGCTTTGTCGATGCCCATTGGCACCAGTTCCAGAAAGTAAGGCTCCGAGCGGTAGACGCTGATTTGTCCCTGCAGGCGGAGGGAGAGCTCGGCTTCGGTTCGTATCAGTCGGTCGGGGTCGCCCACGATGAGGCATTTGGGCAGGGGGAGGGGAGCTGCTGCCAGAAAATCGTCTACGGCACGTATCTTCATCTTGTTCAGAAAGGCTTCCTTGCGGACATATTCGTCGTCGGGACTTTCGGTCAGGATGTATTCGTTGTCGTAGGTCAGGATGGCCTGTTCGTTACGCACAGAGGCTGTATAGAGTATGGGCAGCACATCGTCGGGCAAGAGGTTCTTGTAGAGCAGACGGCCTGTGCCCCATTCGATAATTTCGCCTCCGTTGTAGGAGAGGATGAAACCACCGTATTCTTTCATGCGTAGAGTGTCGGCCAGGGGAGCGATGCCATACGTGGGGCGGCCTGAGGCCAGTACCAGGCGGACGCCGCTCTGCTGGAGGCGGAGCAGGGTTTGCAGGTTGCGTGGAGAAATCTCTTTCTTCGAGTTGGTCAGGGTGCCGTCCAGGTCGAGGACAAGCAGATGGTATTTTTGTGTCATCTTGTGGTTTCTTTATTGAATTTTAGCGGCAAAGATACGGAAAGACGGGAGCAGAGGCAAATCACAAGAGCAGGATTTTTCTGTCTGATTGAAGATTTTATTTCCTTTTTTTGAGCAAAGTGAAAAAATAATAGGTTTTTGAACGAGAAAAATGTTCTTTGTATTGTTATTATTGTCACCTTAGCTATCGGCTATTCTTCAAGGTTTGTAATGGCTGGAACTATGGAAAATATTTTTTAATAGAATTAAGTATGGAAACGACAAAAGAAATCTATGAAGCCCCCCTCTGTACAGTCATCGAAGTGGAGCCCGTGCAAGTAATCTGCTCCAGTGTAACAGGTTCACACCAAGGATTTGGTGAAGATAATTACGGATGGTAATTGACATACAGAAATCCAACCAATCAACTTATCAGTCATGAAACAAATCAAAGCTATACTCTATCTGGCGGTCTTGACCGCCATGGTATCCGCCTGCTCCGAGGACGAACTGGCAGACAACACACGACCCTCAGGCAAAGTGCCAATGGAATTCTACGCCAACACCGACGCCTCCACACGCACCGAGCTCACTACCGGAAATGCCGTATATTGGGAAGCGAACGACACCATCTCGCTGTTCGACCCCAACGGCGATAACAATCGCTTCTATACTACCGAAAGCGGTCCGAGCGTCACCTTCACAGGCGAGGCAACTCCTGTCGAGGGTACCTATTATGCTCTCTACCCGTATGATGCGAATGCACAAATAAAAGGCACCACCATCACCACCACTCTGCCAGCCGAACAGGATGCACGAGAAGGTAGCTTTGCACATGGCCTGAATCCGTCCATAGCCACGGCCGACGACACGAACAACCTCTATTTCAAAAACGTATGTGCTTTGGTGAAATTTACGCTTGACGGAAGTATCACCACTACCATAACCAAGGCAACACTTTGCGGAAACAATGGTGAGGCGTTGGCAGGGACACTGACTATCGATGCTTCACAAGAGAATCCGATAGCGAATGTTGACCCCGAATGGGCTGGAATAGAAATTGCCTTAAAAGGAAACTTAATTGCAGGAAAAACCTACTATTTCGTAACCGCACCAGCCACACTAAACAAAGGACTGATCCTCAGCCTCTATGATAATAAAGGGAACGTATGGAAGAAAGAAGGCACTCAATCTGCCACACTTACAGCTAGCCGCATACTGAATTTGGGAACGATGCGACTTGACAACTTCGAACCGGCACAAGGATATGAAGTGATAGACGGCACGTATCATATCTACAACGCCGATGGTCTGAAAGTTTGGGCTTCAAATGCCGATGTATTGAACAAAAGCGTCATACTGGAAAAAGACATAGACCTGACAGGCGTGAAGTGGACATCTGTAGGTAGCGACATGAACACCGGCACAGGCTACGCCGGAGACTTCAACGGCAATGGAAAATTTATCTACAACCTCGTGGTAGAAAGCAACGCAAGCAATGTGGGGTTCTTCGGCGGACTGGCCGCGGGAGGCACGGTGCACGATATGAAGTTTGCTAACGCCCAAGTGACCGCCAACAGCGGAGGTGCCTATGCAGGCGTGATAGCCGGATCCAGCATGGGTAAGATAGAAAGCTGCAACGTGCGTAGCTCCCAAGTGGCGGGACACTATGCCGGAGCCATTACTGGTAACAACAGCTTGCAGGTGAACGAGTGCAATGCGCTCGATGTGCAGGTGACAGCTACTTATGCTGCCGGAGGAATTGCAGGAGTCAACTATGGAAAGATAGAGTATTGTACGTTGTCGGGCCATAGTACCATTGTAGCTAATGGAAACAGTCCTCGTGCGGGAGGAATTGTAGGCGAAACAGCAGAACAAAGTGGTGTTACCACCAGTGGACGTTTGTTGAAGTGTGCCGTGGATGGTGCCATCATTTCGGCTACTTGGGCTGGAGGCATTGCCGGTGAAAACAGTTTTGGAATCGTGGCTCAATGTGTAGCGAATGACATAACAGTAATACATCAGGCATCTAATGCAAGTTTTTATTTGGGTGGCGTGGTAGGTTATAACACTCGAGGCGATGTAGTGGCCAGCTATTCGGCTTATTCTACAATAGGTACTGAGAAACTTATATCAGAAGCGATGGGCGGTATTGTGGGATATAATAACAACAGTTCGTCAAATGTCTATGGATGTTATTCTACGCATGTATCATTATTGGGTACAGTAAATAATAGAGGAAGTATTGCTGGATATACTGGTGGACATGTCACTTCGTGCTATGCTGTTTTGCCCGATGATGTGACAGATGTCAACTTGGTGGGAAAGTCTGATACATACGCTCCTGATCATTGTGTTGCTACTGGGGATATAAATTATTCTGCATTGACAGATAATGTTCCCAACCTTACCGCTTCTGACGGCTCTGTCTGGGAAGCAGTCAAGATATGGGATCTTACCGCTTCGGGTACTCCTACCATCGTGTCGACTTATATTTGCGAGCCGCCGGCCACGAAGCCTTGACCTCGCATCTTTGTGATAAATGAAAGCCCTCAACGACCTTGTCCGGCAGTTGAGGGCTTTTTATGTTTGGCCTGTTTGATATGGAATGTGTCGGATTACTCCAAGCACTCGTCCAAGTCATGTGCCAACTGTTCCTTGTCAAGGTGTTGGCCGATGAAGACAATCTTTTGCATGCGGTCGCCGTACTTTTCGTCCCAGTCGCGAAGCAAGCCAGGCTCTTGTTTCATCAGCTCGATGAGGTCTTCTTCGGGCGCGGTGGCATACCACTGTCCGGCCTCGGTGAGCTGCTTCTGCACGCCTGCCTGCTCAAAGAGGTAGGACATGTCGCGGTTGTGGCTGAAGTAGCATACACCCTTGGCGCGGATAATGTTCTTCGGCCAGCGGGTGGCGATGAAGTGGTCGAGCTTGTGGATGTCGAAGGCCGGTCGGCGGTAGTATACAAATGTGCCGATGCCGTATTCTTCCACCTCTCCGCCTTCGTGGTCGTGGTGGTGATGGTGGTGATGATGTCCTTCTTCTTCGTGCTCGTGTTCCTCGTGGTGGTGCTCTTCTTCATGCTCGTGGTGATGGCTGCCGTGGGCATGTGCTTCGCGCTCCTCTTCCTCCGTGGCGGCACGTTCTATTTCGCGGATCCAGCCGGCTGAGGTGGCGGCACGTTCGAAGTCGAACAGATGTGTGTCGAGCAGTTTCTCCAGCGGTACGTCGGCGTAGTTGCATTCGATGATTTCGGCTGAAGGTTGCAGGGTGCGGATGATTTTCTTGATGCGTCCCAACTCTTCGGGCTTCACTTCGGCTGCTTTGTTCAACAGGATGATGTTGCAGAACTCTATCTGCTGGATGATGAGGTTTTCGATGTCTTCCTCGTCCAGTCCCTTGCGTGTCAGGCTGTCGCCGCAGGCAAATTCGCTTTGCAGGCGCAGGGCGTCGACTACGCTGACCAGGCAGTCCAGGCGGCAGATGCCGTGGCGGGTATAGGCATCGCCCAGGCGAGGGATGGAACAGAGTGTCTGTGCGATGGGTTCGGGCTCGCAGATACCGCTGGCTTCGATGACGATGTAGTCGAAACGTTCGGTGCACATCAGTTCATAGACTTGCTCGATGAGGTCGGCCTTCAGTGTGCAACAGATGCAGCCGTTTTGCAGGGCTACGAGGCTGTCGTCTTTCTGAGCCACTACGCCGCCTTTCTGGATGAGGTCGGCATCGATGTTCACCTCGCCGATGTCGTTCACGATGACAGCGAAGCGGATGCCTCGCTTGTTGGCCAGGATGCGGTTCGCCAAGGTGGTTTTGCCACTGCCCAGGTATCCCGTGAGCAGCAGTATGGGAATTTCTTTTTGTTTCATGTCGTTTTTTATTTAGCAGTGGCAAAGATAAGCCTTCTGGATTAGATTATGCTTCCAAGTCTTACCTTTTTCTTGTAAGTTCTCTTTGTTTTTAGATAAAATAGGATGCACTTCGACAGCGTCTTCACTTAAAAGCAGTCTTTTAGTTTGGTACTGCGCTCACCTTTCATTATTTTTGCAGAAGCATCTGCGGAGAGGGCGGTTGTTGGTTCCTCTTTCTGTCAAAAGATGCCATGTCGTAACCCTTAAAAAGAAAGAGATTTATGTTTTCTGGAATTGTAGAAGAGTGTGCCACGCTGGTAAACGTGGTAAAAGAACAGGAGAATGTGCATTTCACTTTCCGTTGCTCCTTCGTGGGCGAACTGAAGATTGACCAGAGTGTGGCTCACAACGGTGTCTGCCTGACCGTCGTGGCGCTGACCGACGATACTTATACCGTCACTGCCATGAAGGAGACGCTCGACCGCTCCAACCTGGGCTTGCTGAAGGTGGGCGACGAGGTGAACGTGGAGCGCAGCATGATGATGAACGGACGTCTGGACGGACACATCGTGCAGGGGCATGTCGATCAGACGGCTACTTGCATCGACGTGAAGGATGCCGAAGGCAGCTATTATTTCACCTTCCGCTATGCGTTCGACAAGGAAATGGCCCGACGCGGCTACATCACTGTGGACAAGGGTTCGGTTACAGTCAACGGAGTCAGCCTGACGGTGTGCAATCCCACGGACGATACCTTCCAGGTAGCCATCATTCCCTATACCTTTGAGCATACCAACTTCCACGCCATTCAGGTGGGCTCGGTAGTGAACTTGGAGTTTGACATCATCGGCAAGTACATCAGCCGTATGATTCAGTATCAGTCATAAATCATATCATATAAAAAATGAAGAATCTGTGCTGGATGCTCTTAGGAGCAAGTCTGTTGACAGCCTGCAGCCCTGCGGCTAAAATGGAAATCAGCGGTACGCTGAATGGCATTGAGAGTGATACGTTGTTGGTCAACCATCGGTCGGTAGACGGTGGCGAGGCACGGCTAGACACAGTGCCTATGCTGAATGGGCAGTTTGCCTTTAATGTGGGCGACAGCGTGCTGAAGCAAGTTTATATCTACGCCAAGCCCTCGGGTAATGGTGCTGTTAGTATGAAAGCTTTGGGACTGGTACTTTTGCCCGGCCGTCCTGTTACGGTAAGCGGTACGCTGGATGATTATCGTCTGAGTGGTGATGCTTTTTACGAAGCCTGCAATGAACTGAATGAACAGCTCCGCCCTTGCATCACGAAGCTCGATTCGCTTAGCAAAGTATGTATGCAGATGGAGGTTGATGGCATTCCTGCCGACATCATCCGACGGGCTTATGCCCCTTCACGAGAATTTCTGAACCGTATGCAGGACCTGCGTTGTGACTTCATCCGCAGCCATGCCGACCAGGCTGTGGCCGTCTATGCTCTGTCACGCGACTTGTCTGTTGAGAAGATTGGCGAGATGCTTGATGTGGTGGCCGAGCCTGTACGTACGGGTGTGATGGCACCGTTGTATCGTCAGGTAAAGGACATGTATGATGAAGAGATGGCCCGTCGTGCTGCTGCCGAACGGGTGAAAGAAGGCAATGCGGCTCCCGAATTTACGCTGAAAGATCTCAAGGGTAATGACTTTACTCTTTCGTCGCTTCGAGGCAAGTATGTAGTACTTGATTTTTGGGGCAGCTGGTGTGGTTGGTGTATCAAGGGTGTACCCGATATGAAGAAGGCCTATGCCAAGCACAAGGCCAAGGTTGAATTTGTGGGCATCGACTGTCGTGATACAGAGGAGAAATGGCGCAAGGCGGTAGAAGAGCATGACATGCCTTGGTTGCATGTTCGCAACGAGGGCGATCCCGATGTCTCTGTCCTGTATGCTGTCCGCGGCTATCCGACGAAGATAGTCATCAGTCCCGAAGGTGTCATCCTGAAAGTAGTTGTAGGTGAGGATCCTGAATTCTATACTTATTTGGATGGATTGCTGAAGTGAGGCCCGTATTTGAAACAGCCTTCTTAAGTCTTCAAGATATTGTCATAAACTTATAGATGGAGAGATAGCAATGGATTTTCTGCAATTGGCGGCTAGCCGCCAGAGCGATCGCGCTTACGAACACCGACCTGTGGAGCGCGAAAAGTTGGAGCGCATCCTCCGGGCGGCCTGCCTGGCTCCTTCGGCCTGCAACGCCCAGCCGTGGAAGTTTGTGGTGGTGGACGACCCCGAACTCGCGCGAAGGGTGGGGAAGGCTGCCGCAGGGTTGGGCATGAATCAGTTTGCCAAGGAGGCGCCTGTTCATATCCTCATTGTCGAGGAGTCGATGAACTTCACTTCCTTCCTTGGCGCGAAGATCAAGGACAAGTATTTTCCCCTGATAGACATCGGCATCGCCGCTGCTCACATCACGCTTGCCGCCGAGAGCGAAGGCCTCGGCTCGTGCATCGTGGGTTGGTTCGACGAGAAGGAGATGAAGCAGCTGGTGGGCATTCCTGCGGGCAAGCGCCTGTTGCTCGATGTGGTCGTAGGCTATGCAGCCAAGCCCAAGCGCAAGAAGTCGCGCAAGGATCTGGCGAAAGTCGTATCGTATAATCACTATTAAAAACTGTGGTGTGCGAGGCTATACTTGCACCCTTTCTGACGAAGCACTGCGTCAGCCTTTCAGAAAGTGCTTCCTGAGGGTCTCATGCAGTGCTTTGTGAGGAGGTGAGGAAGCACTGTGTCACGTCTTCATGAAGCACTGTGTGAGGACGTCTGCTGGCGGAATGTACCCCTGCGACGCCCTTTTTTGTTTAATAAGTCCGCAGATTTGCTAAAACATGTTATTAAACATGTTTTTTTAGTTGGATTATTTGCAAGTTGCTGAAAAATGCGTACCTTTGCAGTGTGTTTTTCATAGTATTAGATTTAAGGTTAACAAAGGTTGGGCTCAGCGGAGCCCTTTTTTTATGTCCGTACCTCTCGTGTCGGGATTATAAATCTTTCAGCAACACTTCGCCCGCATTTCTGTAATATTCTTCACGTGTTTTCATCAGTGTCGTCCACTGGTCGTTGTAGGCGTGTTCCTTGTCTATCTTGAAGTCCTCGGAGCCATGCGAGTCGAGGCGGTCGAGCAGGACGGCTACGTTCAGGCGGTTGATGTCCATCGAGGGCTGGTAGGAGAGCGATTCGCTCTTCTCGTCGGTAGCCACTTCGTGCACCAGCTTCACGTCTTGAAGCTCTTCAAAGATGCGTCGGGTCAGGCGGATGGGGATCTGACATTCCTCCGAAATCTCTTCGGCCGTATAGGGCTTTTCGCCGCGGGCAAAGCGCTTGGCGATGAGCGACATCATCAGCACGGCCACGAAGTCGTGGTAGCGTCGGCTGATGTTGCGCGTATCCTTGTCGAAGCTGAAGCTGTTGATGTTCTGCCCTGCATAGGTCAGCTGGACGCCAAAGAGGCAGATGGTCCACGAGATCTGAAGCCAGAGAAGGAGCAGGGGCAGGGCGGCGAAGCTACCATAGATAGCATTGTAGCGCGACACCCACAACTGGCTGCTGATGTAGAGGAACTGAAAGGCCTGATAGGCGGTACCTGCCAGGATGCCCGATATGAGCGCGTGCTTGAACTTCACCTTCGTGTTGGGCATGAAGATGTAGAGCCCTGTGAACATGCACCACGTCAGTACATAGGGGATGAGGCGCACCAGAAACTTGCCCAAAGGGGCCAGCAGGGTGAAGTCTTCCATGTTCTTCAGCATGGTGCTCATGAAGATGGAAAGACCGCCCGAGAGCACCAATAGGATAGGTATCAGGAGCAGCATGGAGAAATAGTCCGTGATGCGCCGATAGACGCTTCGTGCCTTCTGCACCTGCCAGATGCGGTTGAAGGTGATTTCCATGTTGTTGATCAGGTTGAGCACCGACCAGAGCAACATGATGAGACCCACGCCGATGAAGATGCCGTTCTTCGTTTGCGACAGGTAGGTGTTGACGATGTTCAGGATGGCGCTGCTCGTCTCGTTCAGGCCGCCGAAGCCTGTAGCAATTTCGTGCTCTATCACGTTGTCGAAGCCGAATCCGCGCGCGATGGCGAAGACCACGGCCAGGATGGGAATGAGGGCAAACAGCGTGCTATAGGTCAGGGCAGCGGCCTTGTTGGCCAGTCGGTCCTTGGTAAATCGGTTGACACAGAGGTAGATAGTCTTGATGACGGTATAGACGGAGAAGGTGGTCTTGTTCACCTCGTCCTCCGTGATGCGCCAGATGTCATCGGTGAGGAACTTCCAGAGTCTTGCGATTTTTTGGTTCATGGCAAAGATACATATATAATAAAAAGAAAAGCAGTTGGCCTGTAAGCCGGGTTCTGTGCCTTGTCCGAGGGGGACAAGGTGTCTGCCATTTATCTGAGCCGTATGTCACCATACGCGCTTTAGCGGTCTACCCTCCGGCATCGAGCGAGCAACTCTCCTTGCGCCGGTTTACATGACCTTACAACTCCCAAGACGCACAGCCCTTGTGTCGCCACAAGACTGGTGGGCTCTTACCCCGCCTTCTCACCCTTACCCTCCTTCCGAGAGAAGAAGGGCGGTTGTTTTCTTCTGCGTTACTCTACCCTCGCGGACAGCTTTCTGTTAGGAAGTGGGACGCTCTGTGTTGCCCGGACTTTCCTCATGCACATCCAAGGTGCAGGCGGCAGACCGGCCAACTGCTTTATGGTGGCAAAGGTACGATTTTCGCATCAAAAACACAGGATTTATGGAAATAATTCGTAGATTTGCTCGTATTAATCACCCACAAACAGACATTTCATGAACAAAAACTATCTTATTCTTGCTCTTTTGCTCTTCTGCTCCTTGCCATCCGCAAGGGCCTATGCCGCAAGCGGAGACATTCCGTCCGAGGTTGTTGCCCTGACCGACAGCCTCAAACAGAAGTATGCCCCCGACGGGCGTGTAGCCCTTTTCAAGACAGACTATACGTTCGACGGCAAGCGCGTGATGCTTCGTGGCGAGACTACTTCGCCTTCTGCCAAGGCCGAACTGGTGGCAGCCCTGTCGAAGGCCGGCTACGAGGTGATGGACTGCCTGAAGGTGCTGCCCGACGAGGCGGCGCTTGAGGGAAAGACTTATGGCATTATCAACCTCTCCGTGGCCAGCTTGCGCGTACAGCCCGACTATTCGTCGGAGATGATGACGCAAGCCCTGCTAGGCATGCCCGTGCGCGTACTTGAGCGCGACGGATGGTATCGCATTCAGACGCCCGACGACTACATCGCCTGGACGCATCGTGTCAGTGTCCTGCCCGTCACCCGCGAGGAAATGACGGCTTGGAATCGGGCAGAAAAGGTCGTGGTCACGTCGCACTACGCCTTCGTCTACTCCCAGCCCGACCGACGCTCGCAGACGGTGTCCGACATCGTGGCGGGCAACCGCCTGAAGCTGGAAGGTACAAAGGGTGGCTTCTATCGTGTGTCCTATCCCGACGGCCGACAGGGCTATGTGGAGAAGTCCGCCGCCCTGCCCGAAAAGGAATGGCGCAAGAGCCTGAAGCAGGATGCCGCCAGCATCATCCGCACGGCCCATACGCTGATGGGGGTGCCCTATCTTTGGGCAGGCACCTCGTCGAAAGGCGTGGATTGTAGCGGCTTCGTGCGCACAGTGCTCTTCATGCACGACATCATCATCCCCCGCGACGCCTCCCAGCAGGCCTACATGGGGCAGCATATCGACATCGCCCCCGACTTCTCCAACCTCCAGCCGGGCGACCTCGTGTTCTTCGGACGCAAGGCCACGGCCGAACGCAAGGAGCGGGTGGTGCATGTGGGCATCTACATCGGCGACCGCCGCTTCATCCACTCGCAGGGCGATGTGCGCATCAGCAGCTTCGACCCGCAGGACGAACGGTTCGACGAATACAACTTGGGGCGCCTGCTTTTCGCCGCGCGCGTGCTTCCATCTATTAATAAGGAGAAGGGGCTGAACACGACGGACGAGAACCCCTACTATCGGTGGTGAGCAGGAAAGCATTGCTTTCCCCTCCGTAAAGCACTGTTTTCTCCTCCGCAAAGCATTGCTTTCTCGAGGACGTCGGTGCTGTATTGAAAATAGACTAAAAACGATATAAAATAAGAAGATACTACGATGCAAAATAGAAGAGATTTCCTGAAGACGGCGGCCTTTGCCGCATTGGGTTCAGGCATGGTGATGAACGAAGCGCTGGCCGCTGAAAAGAAGCGGGGCGCATGGTTCAATCTGAACAGAAAGAGTGGCGCAGGGACGCAGATGAAGTTGCGCTTCTTCCCCTACGAGTTGAAGCTCCGCCACGTCTTTACTGTGGCCACCTACTCGCGCAGCACGACGCCCGATGTGCAGGTGGAGTTGGAGTACGATGGCGTCATCGGCTATGGCGAAGCCTCCATGCCGCCCTACCTGCAGAAGGAGTTGGGCACGCTGGACAGTGTGATGGCCTTCCTGAAGAAAGTGCAGGACACGATCGGTCGGTTCTCCGACCCCTTCCAGATGGAGGATATCCTGGCTTACATCGACAGCCTTTCGGAGAGTGACGCGGCGGCTAAGGCGGCCGTAGACATAGCCCTGCACGACCTTGTGGGCAAACTCTTGCAGGCACCCTGGTACAAAATATGGGGGCTGGACAAGGATAAGGCCCCGTCGACTACCTTCACCATCGGCATCGATACGCCCGACGTAGTGCGCGAAAAGACAAAGGAGTGTGCCGACCGTTTCAACATCCTCAAGGTGAAACTCGGAGGCAACAACGACAAGGAGATGATCGAGACCATCCGTTCGGTCACGTCCCTGCCCATCGCCGTCGACGCCAACCAGGGGTGGACCGACCGCCAGCATGCCCTCGACGAGATACACTGGCTCAAGGAGCAGGGCATCGTCATGGTGGAGCAGCCCATGCCCAAGGCGCAGATAGACGACATCGCCTGGATTACCCAGCAGAGTCCTCTGCCCATCTTTGCCGACGAGGGCGTCCAGCGCCTGAAGGATGTACCTGCGCTGAAGGGAGCCTATACGGGCATCAACATCAAGCTGATGAAGTGTACAGGCATGCGCGAGGCGTGGAAGATGCTCAACCTGGCACGTGCGTTGGACATGAAGGTGATGGTGGGGTGCATGACGGAGACTTCGTGTGCCTGCTCGGCGGCCGCCCAACTCTCGCCCGCGGTCGATTTTGCCGACCTCGACGGCAACCTGCTCATAGCCAACGACCGCTTCCGAGGCATGGAGGTGGTCAAGGGAAAGATTACCTTGCCCGACCTGCCTGGCATTGGGGTAGTGATTAATAATTGATAATTGATAATTGAGAATTGAAAATGAAGAATAGCCGTGTGCGTGTGTTCATTTTCCATTTTCAATTCTCCATTTTCCATTAAATGTATGAAGAACCTGCTTTATCTTGTCCTGTTTCTGCTGGCCTTTTCGGCTTGCAACCGTAAGGCTTCCGATGCTTCCTACTCGTGGGAGGCCGACCTGCACCAACGCCTCTTGACTGATTTCTGCCTGACGGAGGCGCAAGTGAAAGATTACATCCGCCGCTACCTGCCCGACGTGACCGACGAGCAGATGCGCCAATGGGAAGAGTCGGGCGCGTTGGAGTGCATGATGCTCGATGGCGAGAAGCGCTACTTTCGCAATGCGGGTCCCAACCTTTTCCGCATCGACTCCCTGTGTCGTGAGGTGAAGCTGGCCAAGGAAGGCGAACAGGTGAGCACCAGCGACCGCGCGAATGCTGAGAACCTGCCCGAAATCTTGGCCGCTACCGACGGACGGGGCGACTCGTGCCTGGCGGCTCCCAAGCGCATGCGCGTCACCTATACGCTGACTGTCGACACCAATGCCGTCCCAGCGGGCGAAGTAGTGCGTTGCTGGCTGCCCTATCCACGCACGGACATTCCCCGCCAGCAGGACGTGAAGCTGATAGCCACCAGCGAGCCTTCGTACACGCTGACCTCTGAAGGCACGACGCACAGCACCCTCTACATGGAGAAGCGGGCGGTGAGCGGAGAGCCCACTGTCTTCTCGGAAACGTTCGAATACACCTCTTATGGCGAGTGGCACGACATTCGTCCCTCCGACGTCCTGCCCTACGACACCACGACGGAGCTCTATCGACGCTATACGTCCGAGCGCGACCGCCACATCGTTTTCTCGCCACGTCTGCGCCAGTTGGCTGACAATTTGACAGAGGGCGAGGACAATCCCTACTTGAAGGCCTGTCGCATCTTCCGCTGGGTGAACGATCACTTCCCTTGGGCCTCTGCGCGCGAGTACTCTACCATCGACAACATCCCTGAATATGTGCTCGGCAACCGTCATGGCGATTGCGGCCAGGTGACGTTGCTCTTCGTTACCCTGTGTCGCATTGCGGGCATCCCTGCCCACTTCCAGAGCGGCTTCATGATGCAACCCCGCGCATGGAACCTGCACGACTGGGCAGAAGTCTACTTCGAGGGCATCGGCTGGGTGCCTGTCGACCAGTCGTTCGGCCTGGCTCCCTATGCGGAGAAGGCCGGTCAGCCCTATTTCTATCTGGGCGGTATCGACTCGTGGCGCATGGTGGTGAACCAAGACTATGGCATGCCGCTCGTGCCCGAAAAGAAATATCCGCGGAGCGAGACGGTGGATTTCCAGCGTGGCGAAGTGGAGTGGGCAGGTGGTAACCTGTACTTCACTGAGTGGGACTATCACATGGATATCGAGTACCTGAACTATTGACCTCGTGTTCCGTTCGACGTTTCCTTTTTCCGACCTGTGAAGCATCTCTTTAGAAGCGGAAACATATTTTTACGCTCTAAGCCTCAAAGTGTTAACGTGGCAGGAAACGTGCAGAAATGCTAATTTGGCAGCTTGGGCCGTTAATCGCTGTTAAGCTCAAAATAGGCTCTGTTAAAAGAGAACAAAAAAGCATGACAGGGTGAATAACTGAACGGTTTTTGTCGTTATTTTAACGTCATAAAGTTAAAACGAACTCGAATATTAACACTTTAAAGAGATAAGATTATGAAACGGACAACGAAAATGGTAATGGGAGTGGCCGCAGGCGTACTCCTGAGTTCCGCGATAGGTGGGTTTACGGCCTACAAGCTGATGGCCAGACAACAGATGGAGAATGCCGCTTTCAGCGAGCTTTTCCAGCAGAACCCCAATAATATAAGATTGGCAGGCCTGGGTGCCGCCAATGCCCAGCCGGTTGACCTGACGAAGGCCGCCGAAAGTTCGGTACACGCCGTGGTTCACATCCGCGCTACGGAGCTGAGCAAGACGCGCACCATCCAGACGCAACCCGACTTCTTCGACTGGTTCTTCGGCGACGGCCGCGGCCAGCAACGCCAGATTCAGACGCAGCCGCGTGTGGGCTTCGGCTCGGGCGTCATCATCTCGAAGGACGGATACATCGTGACGAACAACCACGTGGTCGAGGGTGCTGACGAAATCACCGTCAAGCTCAATGACGAGCGCGAATTGAAAGGACGTGTCATCGGTACCGACCCCGACACCGACCTGGCTCTGCTGAAGATCGAAGGCGACGATTTCCCCACCATCCCTGTGGGCAATTCGGACAACCTGAAGGTGGGCGAATGGGTTTTGGCCGTGGGTAACCCCTTCAACCTGAATTCTACCGTTACGGCAGGTATCGTGAGCGCCAAGGCTCGTTCCATCGGTACGACGGCTGCCAACGGACAGGCTGCCAGCATCCAGTCGTTCATTCAGACCGATGCCGCCATCAACTCGGGTAACAGTGGTGGTGCCTTGGTGAATGCCGCCGGCGAGCTGGTAGGTATCAACGCCATGCTTTATTCGCCTACGGGTGCTTATTCGGGCTATGGCTTTGCCATCCCTACCAACCTGATGACGAAGGTCGTTTCCGACTTGAAACAATATGGTACCGTACAGCGTGCTTTGTTGGGCATCAAGGGTGGTGACTTTACGACCGACCTGCAGATGAACGACGAAGTGGTGAAGGAGATGGAGAAACGCATGGAAGAGCTGGGCGTGAAGGAGGGTATCCTTGTGGCTCAAGTCATAGAAGGCGGTTCGGCTGCCGGCATCCTGAAGGAAAACGATGTCATCATCAAGCTGGACGGCAAGAAGCTGCACAAGTTCACCGACCTGCAAGAGGCTCTGTCCAAGCACCGTCCGGGCGACAAGGTACAACTGACCATCGTTCGCGACAAGAAGGAAAAGGAAGTGACCATCACGCTGAAGAACGCTCAGGGCAATACGAAGGTAGTCAAGAATGCTGGTATGGAAATCTTGGGTGCTGCCTTCAAGCCGATCGACACCGACCTGCGCCGCCAGCTCAACCTGGGTTATGGTCTTGAAGTGACAGGCGTAAGTGGTGGCAAGATGGGCGATGCAGGCATCCGCAAGGGCTTCATCATCCTGAAGGCCAACGGCCAGCCGATGAAGACCGTCGAAGATCTGGAGGATGTACTGAAGGCTGCTACGCAGACACCCGAACAAGTGCTCTTCATCACGGGTATGTTCCCCTCGGGCAAGCGTGCCAGCTATGCAGTAGATTTGAGTCAGGAATAAGATTTAGGTATTAGATATAGATATAGGATAGGTTAGACAGTTGATAAGGTAAGAAGGTTGAAGTATGTTTAATTTATCTTGTAAGTGGTGCCGGCAAAGAACTTGTCGGCACTCTTTTTGTTACCTTTTGTAAGGAGCCCGAAAGGCGTTCCTCTGACTTTTTTTGTTGAATCTGACAAAAAGATGGCAAAAGATTGGTGCTAATCCGATTTTTTGTCGTAACTTTGTCAACCCAATATGTGTATAGAAGAATGAGACAACTAAAAATTACCAAAAGTATCACTAACCGAGAGAGCGCTTCTCTGGACAAGTACTTGCAGGAAATCGGGCGTGAGGACCTCATTACTGTTGAAGAAGAAGTGGAACTCGCTCAGCGCATCCGCAAGGGTGACCGTGTTGCACTGGAGAAACTGACACGTGCCAATCTGCGTTTCGTCGTATCTGTCGCAAAACAGTATCAGAACCAAGGCTTGAGTTTGCCCGACTTGATCAACGAAGGCAACCTGGGTCTGATCAAAGCAGCCGAAAAGTTCGATGAGACACGTGGTTTCAAGTTCATCAGCTACGCGGTGTGGTGGATACGCCAGTCCATTCTGCAAGCCCTGGCCGAACAGTCGCGTATCGTGCGTCTGCCGCTCAACCAGGTGGGCTCGCTGAACAAGATCAGCAAAGCCTTCTCCAAGTTCGAGCAGGAGAACGAGCGCCGTCCGTCGCCCGAAGAGCTGGCCGATGAGCTGGAAATCCCTGTTGACAAAATCTCCGACACGCTGAAGGTATCCGGCCGCCACATATCGGTCGACGCGCCTTTTGTCGAGGGAGAGGACAACAGCTTGCTGGATGTTTTGGTGAATGACGATTCGCCTATGGCTGACCGCTCGTTGGTGAACGAGTCTCTTGCGAGGGAAATTGATAGAGCACTTTCTACGCTGACCGAGCGCGAAAAGGAGATCATACAGATGTTCTTTGGCATCGGACAACAGGAAATGACCCTGGAGGAAATCGGCGACAAATTCGGACTGACCCGTGAGCGTGTGCGCCAGATCAAGGAAAAAGCTATCAGAAGATTAAGACAAAGTAATCGTAGCAAATTGCTCAAGTCCTACTTGGGATGAGTGGGAATATCGGTTTCCGACAAACAAAAAGAATTCAAAAAACGGCAGTGGCGTGCAGCTCTGCCGTTTTTTTTGTTACCTTTGTCCCCTATAAAGTGATAATTTGGAATTTTTGAAAACAGAAAGACGTATGAAATACATTCGACTGATTATGGCGGTGGCTCTGACCTTCCTGGTATGTTCCGCCTTTACGATGAAAAAAGACAAGGAGAAACCCGTGTATGTTTTTGGTGTGGCAGCTTCGTTCACCGACACGCTGGTCTATTACACCGACATCCAGTTGCTGGACAGCGTTTACCTTAACGAGCATGGCTTCCTGCCCCAGCGCGACTTGTATTCCTACCAGCTGAAGAACCATCTGGAGTATAACATGAACAAGCTCAACTATACGTGCGTCATCTATTTCTCCGACAACAAGAAGAAGCTCGAGAAAGAGGCTTCGAAAGTGAAGTCGGGCTACCTGAAGAGCAAGCAGACCTTGCGGCCGATCGAGGCTTCGGAGTTTCAGTTCAAGAAGCCCGAAGAATAAGTGTGAGCGTGTGTATACGGATGTGATTTTCTGAAATAAATTAATGGAGTATCCTGCGATGAAACATTGGTTCCTGTTCCCCCTTCTTTTGCTTTCCCTTCTGCTGACGTCCTGTCACAAAGACGATGAGCCCCAAACAACGCCCTACAGGCGGACGGTGCTGGTCTATCTGGCTGCCGACAACAATCTTTCTTCCTTTGCGCTGGAAGACCTGGCTGAAATGAAGGAAGGCATGGCACAGGTGTCCGACGGCATGCTCCATCTGCTCGTCTACATCGATACGGGCAGCTCGCCCCGCCTCGTGGAACTGAAGAAACAGAACGGACAGGTGGTGGAAGACGTGGTGCGCACCTACGACGATCGCAATTCGGTGGGCGTGGACGAGACGCGCGAAGTCTTTGCCGACGTATTTTCCAATCCCGACTTTCTGGCCGAAGGCTACGGCTTGATTTACTGGTCGCATGCCGACGGGTGGATCCCCTACGGTCAGGCTTCGACCCGTTGGGTGGGGCAGGACAAGACCGACGGCGACCATCGCATGAATATCTCCGAGTTGGTGTCTGTCCTTGAAGGGGCGCCCCATCTCGACTTCCTCATGTTCGACGCCTGCTTCATGTCGTCCGTCGAGGTGGCCTACGAGCTGCGCGGCTTTACCGACTACTACATCGGTTCGCCTACCGAGAACCCCGGCCCCGGTGCCCCCTACGAACGCCTGGTTCCCCTGATGGCTGCCGACCAGGCAGCGGTCGAGATGTCCAAGGCCTATTTCGCTGCCTACGAGGAAATCTATAACGGCGGTATCGGCATTTCCAATTCCAACTGGACGGGCGGTACGTCCATCTGCGTGATGCGCACCGATGCCCTCGAACCGCTGGCTGCGCTCACCGCCCAGCTCTTGCCCGAAGAGGTGGTGGACATAGCTGCCTTGAAGGAAGAAGTCTTCGACTACGACCACAAGGGGTGGGGTCGCGACTACGTGGGCTACTTCGACCTGAAGCAACTCATGGAGCAGGTGCTCGACGATGCCTCGTATGCCACGTGGACGCAGGCCTTCGACGCCGCCATTGCCTACTGGAGCACCACGCCCAAGAACTACTCCCAGTTTGTCGGCATGTTCTCCATGGAGGGTGCCAACGGCATCACCCACTACATCCCCGGCAGCAGCACCCAGCGCGATGCGGCCTACCATTCTATGAAATGGTATCAGGATGCAGGGCTGGAGAAGCTGGGGTGGTAACGGATGGACTTGTTTCTCTTACTTGTAATGATTTATGTGCAATAGTTGTTTTTTTGTGTAAAATTATTTCTGTTTATTTTGCTCTTTTCTTGCTTGACATTTGCAAACGCTTTTACATTCAACATTCAACAGTCAACAGTTCAACAGTAAGTAAAATCAGAAATCAGAAAACGTGCGACAAAAATTAATACTATATATAATATATTATATATAT
>ERZ779874.10-NODE-10-length-211968-cov-10.368727_pt1 | contig 211968 bp, 188 predicted proteins | sample MGYA00511031_ERZ779874 | MGnify/ENA primary metagenome ERZ779874 (study PRJEB29588, sample SAMEA2156850) | human gut metagenome | biome: human gut; feature: human-associated habitat; material: faeces | place: Denmark | collected 2008/2010 ...
CCGTCCCCGCGAGCCCGGTCTCCCTCGCCAGCGGAGCCATCACCGCCGCGTAAGCCTCGGACAGACACTTGCTCGCCGCGTACATATCCGCAGCGTTCACACGCATACCTTCCATTTTTGTTTACACCCCGGAAAATCCAATATTGAATAATTCAATTATACTTTTATGAAATGACTCTTTATAAAGATTGAAAGACTGCTGTTTGTCGCCGTCTAAAGCAAATAATTGAGCTTTTAGTAATATGGCATCATCGTTTAGATTTTCTTCTAATTTACCCTTAATTTTGCTAACGTTATTGGTCATCCCCCAAATCTTAAAGAAAAGAATGATTTGTAGTATTCCGAATACAATCATTACTACACCTGTAAATGTAATTATGTCTTCCATGATTTATTGATTTTTTGTTTGTTAGTCGCTTATTCTTAGTATATTAATCGGATTGTTCTTACAAATTCTCAATATCTTCCTGCTTCTCTATCTTGTCAATAGCTTCAGGAAATTCAATACCATATTTTATATACTTTTTCTTATATTCTTTTTTTAGAGATGAGATTTGCTCTTCAAGAGCTTTCTTTTTACAACCATCAGGATCTGGAATAGAATCGTTATAATACTTCTTGATTCTATAAAACATGTCATTAAATAATAATTCTGCAATTCTATTTTTATCTCCTTTAAGGATTGCTTTTCTTAGCGTCCACTGGTCTGTCCCTCCTATAAATTCACTCCTCAAATCTCTAATATCATTGGTCATACCCCAAATCTTACAAAAGAGAATTATTTGCAATATTCCGAATATTATTGAAATGACTGCTATCAATATCAGTAAGTCTTCCATGTTATTTATTCATTAGTACATTAATTAATCGTTCTTTTTCCTCGAGAAGCTTATCCTTGCCTTCGATAACAGCTTTCAAATGCTTTATTTCTATCATAGCATCTTCAAGTTTATCTTGGCATTCATTAGTTGATATATTACCGTTATTATCTCTACCTAAAATATTCTTTGTACCATTTTGCATTACACTAGGTGTTATATCTTCGAAGAATGATGCAGGTGATAAATTTAAAACAGATGAAATGTGTATAAGTAGTTCTGTATCAATATTTTCTTTTTCAAATATTGAATAAGTATAAGGTCTGCTTTTGTTTATCAACTTTGCAAAGTCTGTTACACTTATATTTCTTTTAGCGACTTCTTCTTTGATTTTGTTACCTATATGCATACGAATATTATTAAATTATCTTAATAGATTACACATTTTGTCTTGTTTTTAATTACAGTGTAATGTTCTTAATTACATTTGCACTATAAAGTTAACGCAAAACATTGATAACGCCAAAATAAAAGGGCAACAAAGTTAACTAAATAGATTATTTACTCTAAAAAAGACAAGATATGAAGAATCTAAATGAAGTAATGCGCATCCTAGGCGGAAGTAAATGTTTCGATTTCGAATACAATGAGAACGGATATTCCTGTATTCTAGTAGTTTCAAGTTACCACTCCGGTGAAGAAGTAAGACTCGACCTTTCTAAACTTGATGACGAAATGCTTGAAGCCTTGCAAGTAGAAGATAAAGATAATGAAGAAATGGAGGATTAAGTCATGAAAGTGAGAATCAAGAATGTAATCGGTTCAACTGGTAACGAATGGCTTCTATGGGAGCTAAAAAAAGAAGCAGGAGTAAAAGAAGGAGATATAGTTGAAGGTAAATTCAATCCTAAAAATAAGGCGGTAGACTTTACTAGGGGTACAACAGAATGTGTCGCTTGGCTCGGAGAAACTTGCGAAGAAGTCAAAGACTAAAATTATAAAGCATGCTGGCTTAGTTTTCGATGCAAACCCTTTGAGAATGTGCCATCTGGGCAACCGGAGAATCTGAAAGAGGTTACGAGATAGAATGAATCTTTAATCATCCGCGCAACAGCGATACGTTGTCCTTGGCAGGCTTGGTCGCCTTCCTGGGAACTAATTACTATAATATAATAATGTATATGGAAAATCAATTAGAAACTATCAAAGCTAATCTGCCTTACGGATACGAAAAGCAGATTGCGAAGGAAGTAGGATGTTCAAAGGGTACAGTGCACAATATCCTCAACAACAAGCCTGCTTCCGCTCGCTCAACCTACAAAGCAAAAGTATTGAATGTCGCTGTAAGAATGGCTAATGAAGCTTTGGAAGTCACCAAAGGAATCTCCAGAGCGGCAGCCGAACTAGAGACTTTGCATCATGGAACTGCAAGCTGATTCTGCTCTAACCAAGCGGGAAAATCAAATAGCGGGACTGGCTGCTTGTGGCTTGGCAAAGAAGGAGATTGCCGACAGATTAGGTACTGCCTACGGAACGGTAAATGTCCTGTTAGATAAGGCCTACAAAAAGACGGGGACCAGCAAATTGAACGAACTTGGTGCTTGGTGGATAAATAGAGTCTTTGCTCTAAATATAGACTTCAAGCAATTGCAGAAATCATTAATCGCTCTTTCATTTCTTGGAATTATTGCCTTTCAGATTGCATTTGACTGCAACAACGACCTTAACCGGAGTCGGCGGGCAAGAATACGAAGAAATAGAATTGAAGAAGTATATGAACTCTAATCAATATTAATCAGGCAGCATAGCATAGAGATGCAGATGTGTTTCAGTAATTAAAAGCTCAACACCATTCAAAAGTAAAACAAAGAAACAGCCTAATTAGAGATTATGGAAAATTGCTTCGAAATGATGGTCGCACGATGTATTAAGATCGGAACTGTTCAAACGTTGACGATGTTAGGGCTACTTCCCGAAGTAGTAACTATATCACAAGCGGAAGATATATACGGAAAACGCCTGATTACAGAATGGCGCGAAAAAGCCTGGATTAAGTTTTATCCGGCAAATAATAAGGAAAGAGGAAAATATTATGTGAAGCGGTCAGAACTGGAAACAGCTAGCGCAATGATGGATTTGCATAATAAAGTTCCGGACAATATCATCAAACAATTAATGCAGACAGCTGTATGACACAAGTTAAACAAGGATCTTCCTTATTAAAGGAATTACAGGATAAGATAGGAAAGCAGTTGGATGAAAGAGAAAGCGCTATTAAAAATTACAGTCCTTCTCCCATCAAATGTAGTCCATCAAAAACAGATATCAGAAAAGAACCTACAGCTGAAGACATACTCTTAATGGAAGAATACAGCCGTGGAGTATACCAAGGAGACTAATAAATAACTAATATTTAAACAATTATGAGTAACATTATTGAAATTAAAGTGGAGGAGCTTAACGCACTTCCAGCAACGAAAATTGTCGAAAATGAAAATGTACAGACGAAATTTATTCAAATGTACAATGCTATTTGGGGTTCTCAAATGGGGGAACAGATTTACCACAAGGAAGTATTTAATTTCCAGAAGGTTCTTCGTGAGAATCCTTCGCTGGCTGAATGTAGTAAGATGTCACTGTTTGGTTGCTTCCTCGATATGGCTGTAAATGGGCTATCACTTGATAATACATCACATCCTCATTGTTATCTCATTCCACGAAAGGTAAAAACGGGCCAAAAAGATGAACGAGGATTTGATAGATATGAAAAAAGAGCTAGTGTCTCTGTTACTGGTTATGGAGAACTGACCATGCGCATGCGTGCTGGGCAGATTCGATATGCGGATAATCCGGTTATAGTTTACGAAGGAGATATATTCTCTATCAGTCTGGATAATGGTGTAAAGAAGATTACTTATTCAGCCGCTATACCTCGTAAGTCTTCTAATGTAATAGGGGCATTCATTCGTATAGTTCGTTGTGACGGATCTGAAGACTATCAATGGTTACTTGAAGGTGATATCCAACGCCTGGCTAAGTTTTCAGCAAAAAACAACTCATACTACAACAAAGATGGACAACGAGTAGAAGGCAAAGCTAATGAACTGTATTATTCGAATAGTGGTGGTGTTGATCCGGGATTCCTTGAGAACAAGATGATAAAGCACGCTTTTGATGCTTACCCCAAGGTGCGTACCGGAAAGTATACTATGATGGCGACAGAGCAGGAAGATGAAGAAGTTATCGATTATGGCATTGTCGATGAAGAAAAGGTTAATGAGCCTGTTCAATCTACAGCCTCTGCAGATGATACCAAAATACCTTTTGGGGAAGAAAAACAATTAGACGCTCCGGAGCCCGTTCAAGTGGCAGTATCTGATGATGATGTAGACGGAGGCTTCTAGCTATTACTAACCAATTTAAGAAAACGATTATGGCAACAGAATTAATCAAAATAGACGAAGTAAAAAACATTTTTTCATCTTTTCCCGAAATTATGGGAAGGAATACTCTCTCCGTAAAAAAATGTAATGAAGCAGGGCAGGCTCTCCTTGATACAATCGAGGGAGAAGGTATGAATGAAACGATAGATCAGGCTGCAGCTGACTTCTTGAAAAAAGTAAATACTACTCTCAAGAATATGGACGAACGTCGCAAGCCCATCACGCAGATATTCGACAAAGTTCGTTCTTTCTTTACTTCACAAGAAAAAGAAATTGATCCTAAGGATTCTTCTACAATCCCCGGAAAGCTTGTAGCAAAGCGCAATGAGTATGCTAAGTTCAAATATGAAGAAGAGCAGAAGAGAAAGAAAGAAGCTGAGCAAAGAGTATTAATCAATAATGAAAAGGTAAGCTATCAACAAGCAATAGAAAATGGACTTCTTTCTTATTTCAGTTCATATCTATCTTCTAAGGTAACCGAGCTGCAGAATATTTTTTCGGGATTGACTTATGTAAACTTTGATAGAGAAGTAATCGGTATAACTGTTTTCCAAACTGATTACCCGAAAGCTCATTTTGATAAATTCACTGCTGAATATGCTACCTATTATATCAATAAGGAGATAAAAGCAGAGATTCGCAAAAATACATTGCTGGGTAAATATGAGCAATATGCTCAACAGTATAAGGCTAAAATTTCAAGTGTTAAACAAGATCTTATCGACCGTATTCCGTCTAAGCGTAAAGAGTTGGCTGAACTGGAACAGCTTCGCTTGGCAAATGCAGAAGAAGCCGCAAAAGCAGAAGAATTGCGCAAACAACGAGAAGCAGAAGAGGCAGCCAAACAATTACAAGAGTTAAAGAGAAAGGAAGAAGCAGATAGGCAGGAGGTTGCAATGAAAACGCAACAAAGCTCAATCGGTAATCTTTTTGCTGGTGCTGCTGCATCTGTTGCACCTCCACCGACAAACGCTAAGGTAAAAGAAAAGATTGTTGTTCTTCATCAGCAAGGATACCTGGAAATATTTCAGATGTGGTGGATAGGCGAGGGGCAGACTCTTCCTTTTGATGAGTTAGAGAAGATCTTTAAAAAGATGACTACATACTGCGAGAAGAAAGCAAACAGTAAAGATCAGACACATATTGAATCACAATTCATCAGCTACGAAGCAGATGTGAAAGCTAAATAGTTATGTCAAATCCCGATTCATACTATTCACGTTCGGAAGTCAGTAATTCAGATCTGACAGAGCTTAAAAACTATCTTTATCCCCGTGTTCAATACGGGGATAAAGAAAAGGCTTTCAAGTTCGGTACTCTCGTAGATGCTCTTATCACAGAGAATGACCGTGTCCGGTATGACAAGCTGATGGTAGACGATTACTTGTATACGACAGAAGAATTTGAGCTAGGGCTTGAAATGCGTAAGGCGCTCCGGAAAGAGGCGGAGAAAGATCAATTCCTGGCTGTCGTGTTGGCGCAATCTGATACACAGAAGTTCATGGTAAATAAGCAGCAGGAGTTCTATTATGGAAATTTTGCCTACCATCTTGATACACGATGTAAATGGGATTGGTGGTTGTCTGCTTACAATTTTGGAGGTGATTTAAAAACGACTTTTGCAGAGTCACAGGCGCAATTTGATGAAGCTATCGACTTTTTCGACTGGGACCGTTCCCGTGCCTGGTATATGGATATTGCAGGGAGCAATAGAGATTTCATCTACGCAATCTCAAAAAAGAACTGTAAAATCTTCAAGCATTTTATCACCGACCGTAACCACCCTACGTATATCAAGGGGAAAGAGAAATACGAGGACCTTGCTTTTAAATGGTGGCAACTAATGGTTTAAATATATTTTAAGTGAAAACAATATGAACTTACTAATCACTCCAAAAGAACAAATTTTGGCTGAATTACAAAATATTGATTCTTTTCTCAATATCACAATGAGCGAAAATGCTGAAGAAGCCGTACAGCGTGGCAATGACCTGGCTGTATATGTTGCTCGCTCCGGCAAACTGCTTGCAGACTCGAAATACTGGCTTAATGAGACAATGAAGTCCGAGGTCATGCAAACACTCGTTGATACAGCTAAAAATGCGAAAGCGACAGCAACAGCGATAAATGCCCTAATTAGTTCTTTATGCCGGGAGGAGCGATATCTCGTCGATTGGTGCGAACGTTGTAACCGGACAGCAACACATCAATTATCATGGTGTGTAACTGTGATAAGTAAAGCAAAAGAGGAAATGAAAATGGCCGGAATGCATAACAACAAAAAGTAATTATCATGAAAATTTTAAGAAAAATTACAATCGGACTGGCCGTTGTCGGCCTGTTTACAGCATTATCTTTTTCTCAAAGAGAAGATGCAACATCAAGAGAAATAACTACGGCTGCCGTCATGGGAGTTGTATCAACATTTAGTATTATCACTTTATCAACCAAAGAAGATTATGGAACAAGCAAAAAATGAGATTAAAAAGGCGGTCGTTAAGAAAGACCGGCTGAATGTTGTGTATAATGAACGCTTCTCTGAAGCAAACTACACGAATGTAATTAACAAGAGCTGCGATCAGATCATTCACAGCGATTTAAGGGAGGCGTTTATTCGGCTTAGATTGCATCTCGTCGTATTGTGTGAACAGCCAGAGGCTTCTAATATCAACAAGGATAGCTTTTCTTCTCCGGGCTATGCAGAGACACTAGAAAATTATATCATTACAGGTTATGCAAATGACAGCGTCGATGGTGTTTCTGGAATTACTATCATGGGGTCTAAACTTCTTCAGTCCGGTAAAGTTGTTGATCTAAAAATCTTCGTCCCTCTTCTTGATGAACAATACCCTTACTATGAGGAATTAAGTATTGACGCTGCCGCTTGTGATGCGGAAGTTGAAAGTTATCTGTTTGAAGAAAAATGGGGAGTCAGACAGGAACGACTGGATTTCGAAACAGATGAACCGGAAGAAGCCGTCGTAATTGAAGAAGAAAAGCCGAAAGGGAGGGGGCGCAAGAAGCGCTTAGAAACTCCTGCACCTCTTGACGCAACCGCATAAATCACTTTTGGGGGATTAATCTCCCCCATTAAACAACACTCTAAATCATGAATATTGAATTAAAAGGAGATAATTTTGAATTATCATTCAACTATAAGACTTCTATTATAGAACGGGTTCGGCAGATTCCCGGAAGACGTTTTGACGGTGCTAGAAAAGTTTGGATAGTACCTACACGGAGTAGAGTTGATCTTGAAAGAATGATTTATCAGATACAGCAGTTTGAAAATATAAATTGGGTGAGCGGAACTACAAAGAAAGAGGAAGATATTGCTTATGATGTTCCGGAACTTCCAGATCTAACAATTCCGCATAGCTTAAAAATTCAGCCTTATCCCTATCAACTCAAAGGTATTGCCCGGGGATTGGAGCTAAAGCGCTTCATGAACTGCGATGAACCAGGACTCGGAAAGACATTACAAAGTATTGCTACCATCAATCTAGCGAACGCTTTTCCCTGTCTTGTCATTTGCCCATCATCATTGAAAATCAACTGGCAACGGGAATGGGAGAAGTTTACGGATAAAAAAGCAATGGTACTCACAGATAAAGTACGTGATACATGGACCTTCTTTTATCAAACAGGAATGCATCAAGTCTTTATCGTAAACTATGAATCACTAAAGAAATACTTCGTACAACGCATAAAGAAAGCCGAAGGCTGGACGCTGCGCGATGTGGAATTTAGAAACTCAATCAATTTATTCAAGTCTGTTATCATTGATGAAAGCCATCGCTGTAAGTCTGCATCTACTCAACAGGCAAAGTTTTGCAAGGGTATTTGTACAGGTAAAGAATGGGTGATAGAGCTTACAGGAACACCGGTAGTAAATCGGCCTAAAGATTTGATTCCACAGCTGGCAATTCTAAACCGTATGGATGATTTCGGTGGCTACAAACCATTTGTTAACCGGTACTGCTCCGGACAAAGAGAAGCATCGAATTTGAAAGAATTGAACTTCAATTTATGGAAATATTGTATGTTTCGTCGTGAAAAGTCTCTCGTCCTTACAGATCTTCCAGATAAGATACGCCAGGTAAATACATGTGAAATTACTAATCGTAAGGAGTATATGGATGCAGAGCGTGATCTTATTATGTATCTACAGAAATATAAGGATGCCGACGATGAAAAGATTGAAAAGGCTCTGCGAGGGGAAGTCATGGTACGTATCAATATTCTACGGCAGATCTCCGCACGTGGAAAAGTACGCGATGTTATTGAATTTGTGAAAGACTTCAGAGAGAATGGAAAGAAGATAATTCTCTTTTGTTCGCTTCATGAAGTTGTAGATCAACTGAAACGTTACTTTCCCACTGCCGTATCTGTTACCGGTAGAGATTCGCAGGATGAGAAGCAAAGAGCGGTTGATGCCTTTCAGAACAATCCAAAAGCGGATATAATCATTTGCTCGATAAAAGCAGCTGGAGTTGGTTTAACGCTTACTGCATCAAGTAATGTCGCTTTTGTTGAATTCCCTTGGACTTATGCTGATTGCTGTCAGTGCGAAGACCGGGCACACCGTATCGGGCAAAAAGACTCTGTTACCTGTTACTACTTCCTTGGCCGGCGCACTATTGACGAAAAGGTCTATCGCATAATTCAAGAGAAGAAAAACATTGCTAATGCTGTAACTGGTTCTACCGAGGATATTGAAGAAAATATCGTCGATATGGTTGCACGTATCTTTGATACTGATTATGATGATGAATAATTTAAGTCTGCAAAGATATGAATCTAATCAGGCTGAACTGGTGACCAAATGATTTCTCCATTGATATATCTGAAGTGTATTGAGGAACGGTTTGCAACCTTCTCTCCTGAAAAAGTAAATTCTTTATGAAAATTCTCACTTTCATGGTTAATGGTAATAACCAATGTATCATTTGTCGTGACTTTCTCTGTATTGATTTTATAAGATACAGATGTTTCAAGTCTACTTGAAGGGCGGATTGTTCTATTATGATATATTGTTGACATATATTTGTTTTTTGCAAATATAATAATAATAAACTAATAAGCCTTGGGCGGCTTTATAAAACCCAATATTAGAAAGTATGAATAAACTTGGAATTTTGGCGGCTATCGTATTTGTCGCAATTGTTGTGGGATGTTTTGTTACCATCCCTTATTATAACGTTTGGCAGCAAGAAATGTCTGGAAAGGCTGAATTCGCTAAAGCAGAACAAAACCGTAAAATAAAGATTGAAGAAGCTAAAGCTAATCTGGAAGCTGAAAAACTGAATGCCCAAGCTGAAATCGAACGTGCCAAAGGTGCTGCCGAAGCGATTAAAATTGAAAATGGAAGTATTACTCCTGCATATATCCAATATTTGTGGGTACGTCAACAAAGCAATCTGAATGATAAAACTGTGATATACATACCAACGGAAACAAACCTTCCTGTTTTGGAAGCGTCGAGAAATAAATAATAAATCTGCTATGCGGTAGATTCTTGTTTACCGCATAGTTCAAATCAATATGGAAATAATCAAACTAACAAAGAAAGAAGAGGAATGGATTAAAGAACTGAAGATATTAATCCGGAAGAAACCAAAATCATTAATCCTCTTTGCTGACGGCAATTTGAATATCTTGAAAGGAAGTAAAGAAAATCCCTCATGTGAAAAAGAAAACGGGTTAATGGATGGAAACAGAGTCGTGGACTCTATTTTATTTGCTTGTGATGGTGGAGCTTTTTAATTAACGTATAATAAGATAATAATACTGGAATGAGTAAAACATACGAAGAGATGTTGCATGATGCATTCTGCAAATGTATGCAGGAAAATCATGGCAAAGATTGGATAGATAGATACGACCCAGAAGAGCAGGAAAATATGCGTCGTGAGTTTTATTCAGGTGCAGAATGGTTCAAAAATCTATTCCCTATGATGTATTTTCCTCCTTGTACTATGCCAGAGGATAGAATGGGAATTACGAAATCGGAAGGAGAAGAAACTATAGTAGCTACTACTCATGACTATATAATCTTCTACAAACATCGGGGCTATGACATCGCTTATCGTGAATACTGGAAGGGGCATCACAATAATAAGTGGAGATGGAAAGTAAAATATGGTCGTTATGTAAATGATGATGAAATACTTTGCTGGATGAGAAAAGAGTTTTAATTCAAATAAAGATAGACATGAGCGCTTTTGTAAAACATTTCAATAAGAAAGCACCTCACAGGTGGTATAAGGAAGGAAAGAAGATATTTCAATTAACCCCTGAAGGTATGTTTGATAAAGAATCTCGATATTTTCATTGTGAATATATCGAAAACAACTATAAGAGAGGATGTTACATTATAGGATTTAATCTTTATGATGATATGATCCAAATAACAGAGGATGAGTGGAAGAACGCTTTGAAAAATTGTATAAACCCATATTAAAGACTAGAATAGATATGAATGATTATAAAGATAAATATGGATATACAACTCGTAGGAAAATAGAAGTTCCCCAAAGAGAGTTGACTATTCGAGGACATAAGGTATCTGATATTAAAAGAGAAGATATTGAAAATTTCTGTAAAGCAAGAGCCATTTCACCTGAATGGTTGGTGAGTGAGCTTATCAAAGAAATTGATTAATGTATAACAATAAAAGAAAAAATAAACTATGCAGTACATATTGACTGAAGAAGAATACAAAAAACTAACTCCTCTTAGAAATGTAGAAGAGCTGGAAGGAAAAATACAGCTACTTAATGATAAGGTAATGATACTTAGTAATCATCCATGTAGTAATGAAAAAGAAAGGATAATTGTTTCATTTTATTGTGATGATTGTCCTATAGGTGCATTTGGAACCAATACGTGTAAAAAGTATCAACGATATTCTAAATGAGAAATTAGAAATGAAACAAAGCAGAATGTGTACAGTAAGTCACGGAAATTGCTTAAGAAGTCCAAACCTTCGGGGAGGTAGTTTAAAGGCTATCTTGCTATGCAGCACCTCTTCTGCTTTGTTTTTATAAAGATTTAAACAAACAGATATATGAGTAAAGATATGAAAGAAGCTGCAAAACAATATGCGGAAATAGAAATGAAAAAGGTGCTGAATGTTCGTGCAACGGCAGAACGTTCTTTTATCGCTGGTACAAAATGGGCAGAAAAGAATAAAGCAACTTCTAAAGCTATGTGCCTTAGAGATAAACTGAAGGAATGCAGCTTGTGCCACGAATGTGATGTGAGTGTATTGAATCCAAGTTATTAACGTAAAACAGGAATAGGAGGAATAAAATGAATCGTACAATAAAATTCAGAGGGAAAAGCATATACAGCGAAGACTGGCTGTATGGCTCCCTCGTTAAGATCGAAAAGGACAGATATGCTGTCATTCCCCCCTTAAATAATATTGAAATAGGGAAAAGCATCGGCATGTATGAGGTCTATCCCGAAACCGTAGGTCAGTTCACTGGATTATTCGACAAGAACGGAAAAGAAATCTATGAAGGGGATATTCTTCACACTATTACATTTGGTTTTGAACCAGAAGAATATACAGCTATTATCCTATATGATAATTGTCGTTTTCAACTTTCTAATGGTCGAAATTTATTCTATTTCGGGCAATCTGATCTTACAAAAATGGATGATACTATCGTGATTGGTAATATCTATGATAATCCCGAATTAATTATCCCATAACAAATTTAGAAAGGAGTCAATATGCGTGAAGATATAATGTACATGATAACCTACCCAGATGGCACACTTATGATGAATACTCAAAAGTATTACCGAAGAGATTGTATCAGATACTGGCTGGACGGGACTAATTTGACATGGAAACAGATGTATAAGAAAGGCTTTCGCTGTAAAAAAGTGAAAGTTACATTTGAAATAATTGACTAATAACAAGAAAGAAATGAATAAGAATGAGATTAAACTTCAAAAGAATAATTCTAATCGTGATTGGAGCGATTTAGAATGGATTCAAGAGTTTCATTCCTTTTTGCAGGGTGATATTCCAGAAGGAATTTCTTTAGGTGATGAGTATAAAGTTAAACTTACTCCAGAGCAATCAAGTACTGTTATTTGGTATCTACAAGAACACTTCCCCATACTACCGGATTCGATAGAAATGTGTGACGTGTGTAAGAGATTGTATGATAGTTATTCCGAAGGTTGTTATTACGAGATTGAGGGAAAGAACTTTTGTGGAGCATGTGAAGATGAAAGTGAGGCTACATATTGCGATAATTGTATGTCTGATATGTGGAAATCAGAGGGTAGAGATGAGGATACAGGGCTTTATCTCTGCAAGAAATGCAAGGAGAATAAGAAGTATTTGCGAATAACAGAATAGATATGAATAGCAAAAACAACAAAAATGAATCACTAATTGAATATATTGATAGTTTAATTAGCGAACTTAACATTGTGAGAAATCATGTGTTAAACAATGATTTGCAAACTGCAAGTGAATATACCGATGGCATAGTGACAGGAAGTGAAGAGTTGAGAGATAAGATTGATGAGAATGATGATTAAGTTATAACAACTTTCAAAACAAGAAAGAATTGAATGAAACGTCCACAGAGTAATGGATTATTCGAAGTTGCAGGAGGTCAAGAGAAAGAACGTGGCTTCTGCTGCATGAAACTGATAACTTTCCTCTCTGCTAATAATGTAACAGATTGGGATGAATGGCATGGAGCGCATCTTTCTGCTATGTCAGGGAGATGTCCCTATGCTTCGCAGTGCCCAATTCATGAGAGAACGATAGCAGTAGTAGGTAGAAGACCAATACAATTTAGCTTATTTTGAATAATGACTAAAGAAAAGTGCATTTTATGTGGAAGAGAAACGGTATCGGTTATTAAAACTGGTACCGACTTTATGTGTTATAATTGCTATGCAGATCAGCGTAATCCTCCACGTTCAAAAGAAGTACATAATAATGAGGAAGCTTGCATACAAACAGAGTTTTTTAAACTTATTCCTCTATATTTCCCTAATATACCTGACAAACTTATATTTGCCGTTCCGAACGGTGGAAGCCGTCATATACGTGAAGCTGCTAACCTGAAACGTCAAGGAGTAAAGCCTGGTGTTTCTGATGTGATCGTACTTATTCCCAAAAAGGGTTTTGCTTCTCTCTGTATAGAGTTTAAAACGAAGGTGGGGAAACAATCAGAATATCAAAAAGAGTTTCAAAAACAGGCTGAAAGTTGCCGTAATAAGTACGTGGTAGTCCGAAGCGCATCACAGGCAATCGAAGAACTAAGGAAATATCTTTTTTAGTAGAAGTGTAGTGGGGGATACCAAATCTCTATGAAGTCGTACTGAAAGTTTTCTGCAAAAATAGATCGTATATTGAATGACAGAGAATAGTTGTCTTTTTGCTATCTTTGTTCTAAAATTATTTATATGACATTTGAAGAAGCAATTGCTCTCATTGAGCGAATAAAAGACCAGGTTGTCGGTGCTCCAGTTAAAGGTAGGCTCATTGAATCTTTGTTCATTGGGCCAACCAACTGGGATGAAATGCATGTCTTTATGAATATCAGTTTGCAAAAAGGAGAGGATGAAGCAATAAGTAAGTTTATCGGCAAAAGTTTCTCTGTATATGGTAAATCTGTCACCTATATTAATCCGGATCTTCCTCGTTGGGATGTAACCGTGTTAGACGATTGGGAGAAGACTATTTATAATTGAAGAGGTAGCCGAATAAGCTACCTCACCTATATCTAAATATTTTTTCTTAAATCCTTCAAGAACGCTTTCAAATTACGAACATCCTTTTTAATTAGCATCTCATTTACTGTACTACCATTATAAGTATCATATATAGAAATACGTAATACAGGAACTTTTCTTATAACTGAATTCAAATCTTTTATGAAATCATAAAAAGCCCTTTGCCTCCATCTGGAACTGCCATTTTCTGATAAATCACCATAATCTCCACTAACAACAAAATGTTTATCAGAAGAGTTTGTTTTCCAATTATTTCCCCAACTTGCAGCTCTTAAACATTGTTCTTCTTTTGTTAAACAATATTCTCTATAATTAGAAACTGAAAAAAAGGGAAAATCATTGTAGATAGAAGAAGCCAATGTCTCAAGTCGGTATCGATTGAAATGTCTTTCTTCGTCAAGCTCAATACAAAAGTCTTTCAATGAAATATCCCAGGAACCATAGTTTATGGGTATTTGTTCAGAAGTTCCTCCTAATGCTGAATAAACTCTTTCCACCTCATTTATTAGCCCAGAATATTCAATCTCAAAGATTGATAACTTTGGAGATTTTATCAATGAACCACTGTATATATCCTCTGTAATTGATTTTAATAAGGTTTGTCTTTCTCCCATATCTTGTTGTATTATAAATATATTGCATTAATTAATGCATCTCTGTTATTTTCGTCCTAAATTCCCGCAGCTGGTCGATAGTAGGATAAAATGTAGGATTCTCCCAGTTCCTTGAAATCATTTGTATCATTGATGACAGAAAAGAAGCACAGTCTAGTACTGTAGTTGCTTTATTGATTTGAAATTTGCCATCAGGATATGATTTATTACTAAGCGTTTCTTTCGCCCAAGTAAGTAGTTCCTGAACGGAATCGTGATCGTATTTATTTTCTTCAGACATAGCATTTATTTTTTCGACAAAAGTATAGAAAGTTATTCAAATAAAAAAGCCCCGGCTATTCAGTCAGGGCATAATTTCCGCCGTCGCGGATTTGGAATTTATGGGAATTCCGATGCAAAGGTACTACTTATTCTTATACCTGTACACTATTCGTCCTATTATTATCAAAACAAAAGCAATAACCAGCCCAAACGCCCACCCACCTAATTCCATCTTTAAACTTTGCCATCGGCTTAACTGCTTCTCTACCGGATAAGGAACCTGCACCGAATCAACCTTAATCACAGTATCCGTTCTATTGAGATATTGATACTTGTATAGGTACTTATATTTATACTGATAAATGGTATCGCCTTTTACAAGTACATAGACACTATCTTGCTGGTATATGCTATCAATCCGGATACTGTCGCGCGTCTTGTATTCGGTTCTTACAGTCTCTATCGGTACATATTGAGTTCGGCATGAAGCAAACCATATTCCCGACATCAGGAACATGGTTATATAGATTAGAGCCTTCATGGTCGAACTACTGTATTACGCAAGAAGTTGGAGAACTCGGAACGCACATCAAAACAGGGGCACGCTTTAATGTATTCTGCAGGTTCTACCTCTCCGCTACCATTCAAGTCGGGCGAAGTATCCCGATGCCCGAGAACCTCGATTATCTCATATTCTTTGCAGAGTTTAGCAACCAACTCGCGCAAAGCCGCTTTTTGAGCGATCGTTCTTGTGTCTGTGGGTTTTCCGTTTGCATCCAAGCCGCCTATGTAGCAAATACCAACACTATGTTTATTATACGAAGATTCGCTAAAACCCTTCGTATTACAATGCGCTCCGTCAACCACTAAAGATCTCCCTTTTTCTACCGCCCCATCAATTCGGATAACATAATTATATCCGATCTGGTTAAATCCGCGTGCCCGATGCATCCGGTCAATATCCTTTGCACGTAAATCCTGCCCGGCACGTGTTGCAGAGCAATGGATGATAATTGCATCAATAGTTTTCATTTTGCGTCTCCTTTTTGTAAGTAGTTTGTTAAATAGGGGATGTTCTTTATAAACTCAACACTTAATACATAGTGCAAGAAAGCTACTACCTTATAGCCATTGCTAGAGTTGGGTAGAATTTCTTTGATATTCCTTAGAATATTTACCCCATAGAAATAGAAAACGCTATACGTAATAAATGAAACACATTGTAGTGCACCTTCCGGATTTCCTTTGTGTTCACCAATAAAGTAGATGCAGCTAACCAAGGCAAAGAAAATAGTTGCTTCTACGATACACCTCCAAGCCTTTTTAAAAGAAAAACTCTCATGATTGATAAGGAGTGCAGTAAGCAGTCCACAAATGAAATTGAGGGCAAATACAGCAATAAGGCTTTTGATTTCCCCAGAGATAGGATTGAGATAAGCAGCTATGCCGGTAACCAATCCAATAAGTAAGTTTTTGAAATAATCCATAATCATTTATCTAAAATATTAATACTTCATTTCAATACCTCGCTACAATCATCAATAGCAGTATGGAATACCTGTTTCACTTCCTCGGGAGTCAACCCGTGATCCTCATGTAGAGAAAAGCCGGTTACTCCATTTCGCGAAGTATTGAAGAAACCTACTGTGGCTTCATCTTTGACGATTTCGGCAGTAATGTCTTTGACTGCCTCGGTGCCACGGGTTGACATTCTGTATTTAACCCTGATAGCTTCCGTAACCTTAGTTGTAGCGGTACTGTTAGTTGCTGTGATGTTCATTCCTTGTTTCCTCCTTCTATTAAATCATAAATTTGTCCGTATGCGCCAGATACAAAGAAGTCTGCACAAATTTCCTTCAATAAGGTTGCATCTTCTGTCTCTATATCAAGTACACCACGATTGTTAATAATCTGTTGTAACATCTTGTATGCACGTAACTTTTTCGACATATCCAAACCCTGTTGAGGATTAGAACCTGCTGCATAAAGTGCTTCTGCAACCACATCACGTAGAAACTGTTTTACCTCTTTACCGTTGACTGCTTTAATAGCCTCATTGCCTTTAAAATCAAGTAAAGGCCTGTTTAAATTTACCTTCATAATTGTTTATATATTAAGCGATTGATACCAATAATCCTTTTCTAAATTTCATATTACTACCAAAATCGAAATCAATACCTTGGTAATAGTTAATCCCACCATTTCCATCCCTAGATGTAATACAGCCAAAATTATCAGCTAAGCACAATTCACTTGACAATGTTCCTTTCACGTAAACACCTCCATCAAAGAAGCCGGCATACGTTGTATTTGCCTGTGGATAGTTTCTGTCTGATGCATTTAGATTCCTGGAAGCATAAATACATGCTCCACCGAAGTTTGAACCGATTGCAGCGACCCCAAAACGCCCATCTGTTTCTGCATTGAAAGTTACATTAACAACACCTTCCTTTGCCGTTCCAGAGCCTAATTTCAAACTACGAGATGTTCCACCGAAGTACCCTGAACGCGTCCAAACAAGGCGACCGCTCTCAATGGTAAAACCACCTATAAAACCGGAATCTGCATCAATTCTACGAACTTTTATCAATTCAGTATTCAGGTAACCACCTACAACAATGGTAGTGCCTAACTTCGCATATTCAACTGCATCTTCAAATGCCAATTTACCCAATCCGTCTCGATCAATCTTGGAGTTAATCATTGTCTGCAGATCACTATGCAGTGCGGTGATTGTAACAGCACCTTCCAAATTAATTTTAGATGAGTGAATCGTAGTCTCTCCGGCCGCCTGGTTGATATAAGATATAAGCGTATTACCGTTTTCCAGTTCTTTAGAAGCATATATCTTATTACCGTCGGAAGTCGTTATCCACCCGGCAGTATCTATCCGCTGCGTCAGGCTGTCAACTCGAGTTACTTGTGCGGAGATTTGAGTATTGAGCACTTTCAGATCAGCGGTACATTCATCTGAATAGCTTTTCAGTTTGTCTTGTATGGCTTTGTTTGCTCCTTCAACGGCTGTATTGAAACTAGCTAAAGCAGAGTTGAATAGAGTAAACTTATCATCTACATTCTTTTTTTCCTCAATAGTCGTTTGTCCATCTGCAATAGCTGTATTTATTGCAGCAATAAGATTGTCAATTGCACCTGACAAAGAAACCTTGGCATTAAGTAAATCTGTTTTAGCAGAGCCTTCCAGATAAGCGTTCACATATAGTTTGCTATATGTAGCTTCAACAGCAGATTTCGTATTTCCGACTGTATTTAAGTATTTCTCAATCGCTTTAGCTTCCGCCTCGTCTATAATGCCATCCGCAAATGCGCCATCTACATAGTCATGCAAGCCTTCAACTGATGTTGCAGCATCCTGCGCAGCCTTAGCAGCATCCGCAGCATCCTCTAAAGCCTGCATTGCCTGTTTCAGTGCTTCATCCGAATAATCCTTTAGCTTGTCCTGTATAGCCTTATTAGCGGCTTCAACAGCAGTATTAAAATCAGCATAGGCAGAATTGAAAAGAGTGAATTTATTATCCACGTCTTTCTTTTCTTCAGATGTTGTAAATCCGTCGAAAATTGCGGCATTGATAGTATTAATCAGGCTTTCAATACTCCCCATTAAGCTAACTTTAGCATTGAGCAAACCAATCTTTGCAGGACCGGATAAATAAACATTTGTGTAGAGTTTATTGTAAGTTGCTTCGATAGCTTGTTTGGTATTGTTGACAGTATTGATATACTTTTCAATAGCTTTTGCTTCTGCTTCATCTATAATTCCGTCAGCGAAGGCTCCATCTACATAATTATGAAGTCCTTCCACTGAATCAGCAGTATCCTTGGCCGCTTTAGCTGCATCCTTTATTTCCTGATGAGCAGCTTCCCATTCAGACAGATTTTCCAATCCGGAAGAACCTGCTTTTATTTGAATGTTACCGCCGATCTCACTTTTTACTAGATCGAAATATGTATCACCATCCGGAGAAAGGATTCTTTCTGTTGTTACGCGGCCCGGCAGAATTTCAGTAAATCCGTATAGCTGAACAAAACTTCTACTACCTTCATACTCGCTGTTAAGCACTCCGGTGAGTAAATGATAATATCCAGCTATCTGTTCCATTTTAATAGCTGTTTCACTCAAGAGGAATGTTCCGGCTTGATTCTCCTTGCCAACTTTAGCATATAGATAATACTTCTTTTTCGGGTCAATGAGTGCCGGAGAATTGTATTCAGCCATATCCCAGTACTTGTATTCATCTGCTTTGTGAGAGGAAGAAAGAGAGCTAATACCTAGTGTCAAATGCTGAATGATTCCTGCCGGAGCATTCAGTATCTTTGTACTTGTATTGAAAGTGATATTGTGAGATTCCTGTACCGGATTCGTTTTTGAATTTACAAAACGGAATTGCAAACTTTCATCACCTACAAGCAGTTGCATGGTTGAAACGGTTATCGGATTGACAGAGCCGGAGAAGTTCAACAGTGCATCTTCAAGCATGGACATCGTTTCCTGTGCGTCGCGAAACCGCCTCTTTGTGAATTGTAGTGCATCCTTATGCTTCTCAATAACTGTCACCTCGTTAGTTTCGATCTTGTTCAGATCACTTGAAACAGACGTGCCTATCGGTTCGTTAGACAATTCAATTTCGGGTGAATACGGATTATTCACAAAACGTTTGATTCCTATCATCCGGATAAGAGAACCTTCCGGATGAAATTGCGTATCATAGAAATCAACATACCCTCCGAGTACTATTTTACCGCCGATCTCCAACCAGCGTTTCTTTGCCCAAATACCGTCCAATGTCCCGGTAAATATGAATGCTTTATCTTCATGTTCATAGAGGTATTTAGCAGCTTCCTTGAAAGCTTCCCAGCTCGCACCCGTTTGTGTGCTATCGTTACAGATATAAGCTTTCGGCAATTGAATTCCGAACACTGCGTATGTATCACCAACCTTCGGTCGCCAGACTTCCGGCTCCGGCATAGTAATACCATCAATTTCCTGCGGAACAATTTCAAATCGACGTGCCTCTTTCTTGTCTTTCGCTTCATGGATATACTTTACTTCGAACTCCTTGCCTGTAAGCATACCAGTCTGGAAAATAACCGTCATTGTTTCTCCTGCTATGAGACAATCTTCGAAATTCAATTCTTCAGGAATGTCTTTATCTACAAAGTCAAAGAAGTTATTCTCCTTGTTCACTTCAATAACAGAACTAACAGTACCAACACGGGAAGGATAAATAGCTGTACAGTCCAGACTATCTTCCTTTGCTGTTGTAAGTTCTTTATCAGCACGCATGACACAAGTTCCATCCGCATCTGTCTTATACGTTCTCCCTTCGTAAACAAGAGTCTTATTCTTTGGAAGTAACAGGTATTTAGATCCGTATGTAGAATAATCAATATTGCGATCTGTAGTTTCTACCAAAATTATTTCGGGTGGTATATCCCCAGAAGTCCTACCAACACCGACCTTGAAGCCGTGGCCTTTACCATACGACAGTTTCAAAGGATTCTCCTTGTTATACTCAACTTTACGCAGATGGATAGTCTTAATTTGTTTTCCTTCAACCGTTTCTTCGGTGATCTGCCATTCTGTCTCATATAGTTCTGCAAGCTGGTTGAGGGCATCAAGAATATAGGTGTGATTGTAATTAATTACTTTCTCTGTTCCTTCGATGTAATTACCGACTTTCCAGCCGATTCCCCGACGATTCAAGTTTTCAACGAGTAATTGCAAATGTTCATGCGCTTTTGCCGTATACGCGAATTTGATGCTATTCTCTGCGGTATGACGAACTTTCCACATCATTGCATCAGCTTTAGACGTTTCAAGGATAAGTGTATATTCGAAATTACGTTCACCGTTCTTCTTGAAATTGCTATCCTTCTTCAAGAAATAACGTTTTCCATAAAAGTCGCACCAAGATCCGACCGGTACTTCCAAATACCCAGGATGGGAGAAATAAAGGGTCAGGGAGTCCTCGCCCATAATAGCTTCATAAGAGTAGCTTTCATCCTTTACTTCGATTTTTATTTCCTTATCACTATTATATAAACTTATCATGTCCTTAGAATTATATCCTAAAATATAAACATCAAATAGAAATGTATTGAATAATAGGCATAAAAGTAAGGAAATGATAGACGAATCATTGATAAAATAATATATTACACGCAACATCAACGGCATTGTCACGAAATAAATCAAAATGAAAAATATTTAAAAGAAATCACTCAAGATGTAGTTTAATTCACCTAAGTTCTCTCGGGACAAAATCTGCGCAAATTAAAGAGCAAAATTTGGGACAAAACGGTTATCGAAAATATGAAGATGGCCTACTAATTCAATGGGGGCATTTAACTAATTCATCAGCGGGAAGTGCAACTATATGGTTCCCTATTTCTTTTCATGATGCCTCCTATCAATTTGTGACTACGATGGAGACAGTATCTAATGAACATACATTATATACTGCTTTACCGTATAATAAATCAGCATCTTATGTAAATGTCATGCGAAAGTTTCTACTTGCAGATAATAGTATAACCGTAGGAAGTAGTACTCGTTCATTTGACTGGATAGCTATAGGTCGTTGAAAATAGAAATATTATAACATCAATTTGATTATGGAGAGATTTAGTAGAAAATTGGTATTACTTTTATTGCTTGTAATTTGGCAAAGTTCTCTCGGAACTAATGCAATTCAATCATCTGGTCAAAGTTTCGGACAAAATTCATATATTAAGTTCAATAATGGTCTATTAATCCAGTGGGGAGTAAAGGCTGGAGCTGTAGGATTCTCCTCATTATATCTACCTACAAGTTTCTATGATACGAATTATATCGTACAACTAACGGGAGTATCAGCTAATACAACAGAGATTATAGTGTATGCTCCAACAATATATACTAAAACAGTTTCTTCATTTAAAGTAGGTACAAGGTATATAGCAAGCGGAGGAGAAATAGCTTGGACAGGTTGGCAGTTTACTTGGTTTGCAATAGGTAAATGGAAATAATTTAAAAACAAATATCATGAAATATTGGAAAAATGGATTCTATGACGAACCGGTAGACGGTTCGGTAGAAATTACGGATGAATATTATCAAGAGTTACTGGCTGGTCAATCTACCGGCTTGATAATAACTGAAAGCAAAAAAGGATATCCTATTTTAGTTGTGCACGAGGCTACTATCGAAGAAACCAGAGCGCAAAAACTTGATGAATTACGATTGTTCGATTCATCTGAAGCAGTGAATCAATTCAGTATAAACGGAGTATTTGGATGGCTGAATAAGAATACTCGTGTAGGGCTTATGAACTCAATTAGTATTGAAAGAGAAATTGGACGATCTGAAACAAGTATTTGGCTAGGTGATACGCAGTTTATTCTCTCTATCGAGAAGGCCGTTAATATGCTGCAACAACTAGAATTATATGCCCTTGCGTGCTATGACACAACACAAAGGCATATCAACGCTATCAATCAATTAGAAACAAAGGAAGAAATTGAAGCATACAACTTCAAAACTAGTTATCCCGGAAAGCTCAACTTTGCCGGATAACCTATCGTATAATCGTAGTTTTCGATTTCCTCAATAGTCTGCAATGATCTGACTGCTGCGATGTGCGATTGTGTCACATTGTAGCAGTTTAATGCATACATTTCAATCTCATTCAGCATTGGTAAAGCGTCAGGTATAGGGATAACATACTTCACTGCATCATACCACAGGATTGTATGCGTTTTCCCTGCATTTTTCTCAATCGAAATTGAGTTAAATAATCCAACACGTGTGGATTTGTCTAACCACATACTTTCCCCTTCAATTTTAAAAGAATTGACATCGGCCGATTTGTCAAATATCTGTATTTCAGATATTTTCATTTTTCGCACTTCTTCGATGTCGTACTCATATTCTACCAAAACCGGGTATCCATTCTTACTTTCAACTATCAGTAAACCGTTAGACTGCCCATCTAATAGCTGATTGTAATGCTCATCCGTTATTTCTACTGAACCATCTACCGGTTCATCGTAGAATCCATTTTTCCAATACTTCATAATATTTGTTTTTTAATTATTTCCAACGCCCGATCGCAAACCAGTCCCATGATTCTTGTGATAATCCAGTAGTACCCCCACTTGCATAATTTCTATTCAAATAAAATCTACTAACTGTTTTATTTATTGCCAAAGGAGATGATGAATATACGGCGGAGTCACTACTAGGTTTATATACAGTTGCAAATATTTTATATTCAGTATTATAAAAAGATGTAGGCATAGTCACACTATACGAAGCTGTAGATGAACCTCCAACTCTGCCCCATTGTACAAGTAATCCATTATTGAATTTTGCATAACCGTTCAAGGATAGGTTTACGCTCATTGCGTTCGATAGATCAGCTAAAGCATACGTAGTCCCGAGAGAACTTAGTAAAGTTTTCTCTGCATCAGTCATAAATTTTCTTGTAGTACTTTCTTCGATCATTGATGCTGGATGAGAAGCCGGATGAGAGTAATTATTAGCTTCGGAGGCTATTCCATTAAGTTTTGTACGTTCTGCATCCGTCATAAAACGATGAGTCGAATCTTCTTCAACGTCTGTCGCTGTATGTTTATGAGAACTTGCAGCATAACTACCCTTGGGTTGGTATACTGAATCGTGGTTGTGATTTCCTGCCGCTTTACTATTCCAAGTTGACTTTTCCGAATCTGTGACAAAACGATGTGTAGAATCGTCCGTAATGTCAGTTGCTGCATGTTTATGAGAAGACGGTGCATAGCTACCTTTAGGTTGATATACTGAATCGTGATTATGGTTTCCCGCAGCTTTACTGTTCCAGGTCTCTTTTTCCGTGTCAGTAACAAAGCGGTGAGTACCATCAGGAGTTATATCCGTTGCTCCGTGTTTATGCGAACTCGCTGCATAACTTCCTGCTGGCTGATAGACCCCTGTATGAGTATGATTCGACGGAGACGCACCAACTTCGGAAGCTGTATAGGATGGTTTACTTGCAGCCTTCGCCCATGCAGGTACATCGCTTGCTGGCATCGAAGTTGGAAAATCACTTATTTCAGACTTCTTGTGAGTATGCGCTTTCGGTACACGTGTGTCACTTAACCGGGCATCATTTCCCTCGCATACGGTTCCTTCTGCACTACCAAAATTCTTATTAAAGGCAGAGTTTTTAGTGAATGCAGGTTCGTATGTACCTGCATGATTGTGATTAGATGGAGATGCACCTACTTCGCTTGCTGTATAGGCTGGCTTAGAAGCTGCTTTCGCCCATGCAGGTACATCGCTTGCCGGCATCGAGGTTGGGAAGTCGCTAATATCCGCTTTCTTATGCGTGTGAGCTAACGGAGTTCTTGCATTGCTTAACCGGGCGTCGTTACCCTCGCACACGGTCCCAGCACTAGTCCCAAAATTCTTATTAAAGGCTGTAAGTTTAGTGATTATCAGTTCATATCTGCTATCATGGTTGTGTGTATCCAGAGCTGCTTTCAATGCCTTTCCCTGTTCGGCAGAAAGGACTTTATTAGTCCCTCCACTTGTCAGATTATTAACAATATCAGAAATATTAAGTTTCTTTCCCAGCTCTGTTGCCATCGTCGTAGCAAAGTTAGGATCATTGTTAAGTGCGTTCGCTAACTCAATAAGTGTATCGAGAGCATCCGGAGCACCGGCAACAAGCGCATCGACTGCAGCTTTCACTTTTGCGTCAACTCCTGAAACCGCATTGTTAGCCGCCAATGCAGCAGCGTTCGCATCGTCAGTCGCTTTTTTTGCTAATCCTGTCTGTGTTACAGATGCATTTTTAGCCGCATTTGCTTCATCTGTCGCTTTCTTCGCTAAGGCGGTTTGAGCTTCTGATTCAGCTTTGGCAGCATTGGCCCCTGCAGCCGCAGTAGTTGCAGCATCTTTAGCTGCATTAACACTACCAGCCGCAGTATTAGCCGCATCTGTAGCTTTCTTTGCAAGAGCCGTCTGCTCAACAGATGCATTTTTAGCTGCATTCGCATCATCTGTTAATTGCTTGACAAGAGCAATCTGTCCGGTGGCTTCTTCTGTTGCTTGCGTCATTTCCTGCACAATACCGGCATACTCTGACTTGCGTTGAGACTCTGCTTCGACACGCTCCGTTTCAGCGTTTATACGCTTAGACTCATTTGATCCGCGAGTACCTTCCGCAGTTTTACGCTCATCTTCATTCTGCTTTCTCTTGTCTTCTTCTGACGAACGGGAAGTTTCAGCCGTAGCGCGGGAAGTTTCAGCAGCCTTTCTCTTGTTTTCTTCTGATACCCGGCCTGTCTCCGCTGACTTGCGGGCTGCTTCGGCAGATACACGTTCGGATTCGACGGTAACACGGTTAGATTCGGCAGCCACACGCGAGGTTTCATTTGTTTCTCTTGTCGCTTCATCTGTTTTCCGCTTATCCTCGGCAGAAACACGGGTAGATTCAGCGGTAGAACGACCTGTTTCAGCGGTTTTCCGTTTATCTTCTTCCTTCACACGTTCCGATTCAGCAGAAGTACGGCCTGTTTCAGCGGTCTTACGTGCATCTTCATTGCTTTTACGTGTTTGTTCATCCGAGACACGTTTATTTTCTGTATCAACACGTCCGGATTCAGCAATTACCCGTTTACCTTCAGCAGTTACGCGGGCCGCTTCTTCCGACTTACGCGCATCTTCATTTTGCTTTCTTATATTCTCGGCAGAGGAACGTCCGGTTTCAGCCGTAACGCGTTCTGTTTCGGAAGTCTTTCTTTTATCTTCTTCGGACACACGGGAAGTTTCGGCAGATTTGCGTGCATTCTCATTAGTCACACGTTCGGCTTCTGCTGTTCCTCTTCCTGTTTCGGAATCTTTTCTAACCTGCTCGTTAGCTTCTCGTGTACCTTCAGCGGTAGCACGTTTCTTTTCTGCATTATCCCGTGCAGTTTCCGCAGTAGATCGTCCTGTTTCAGCGGTCTTACGTGCATTCTCATTAGTGATACGCACTGATTCAGCAGCTTCCCGGGCTTGCTCTTCACGGGAACGATTCGTTTCGGCTGTCTGCCTGGATTGTTCGGAAGCATTACGACGGGATTCGGCTGTTTCACGGGCTGATTCATTGCTTTCAACAGTTGCTTCTAATTGCCGCATATCGGTAGTAGCTGTTTTTGCATCACTCGTAGCCTTGAGCATATTATCCAAGGCAGTCTGAATCTTCTCTAAACCAAATTTAAGGCTAGTCTTAACTCCGTTGATTACTCGGTAGCCGATAGTGAAGAAGCCTTTCATGTCGCTGGCTTCGTTCAGTTCTGATATTTTTTTCTTTTTTAATGGCATAGCAAATCAATTTAAATCTATATAAAACTCTCCGTCCTCTGTTATGATAAATTCGCCCGCTTCGGATGAAAGCAAGAACTCCGTTTCTCCGATCCGGAAGCTGGTAAATACGAGTTTCAAAGTGAACTCCCACCATACACCGTTATTTAGCATGAAATCATTCGTCTGACAACTCTTATAATAGCAGGGATAGCTTTCACTCCATTCATCACAATAAAATATACGTTCCGCATCGGAATACTCATATCCTTCATCATCTGTCTTAGCGGATAGCCGTGTTAAATCATAGAGTAGGGCATCGCGATTACGCCAGAATGCATCAATTGTCCTGGTCCGCATCAGGCATTTGAGAGATACTTCTTTGGTTTGGAATTTCACAACTTCACCATCGTAGATTGCTCCGTCTTGACGCTTGAAATTCTGTAATAGGTTCTTTTTTACCGTCGGAGCCTTTAGTATTTCAGCATTGCTACCTTGCAATACGACTACGCCATAATCGGATAAGTCTTTGTTATCAATCTCGTAACCTTTAGGCATTGGAAGCTCATTTACGGGCTCCTGGTATTCGTAATCGACTTCTCGGGGGAAGTCGTTACTAAAAATAAATTTAGCAACTTCAAGGCCCGGATTAATAACATAGCTGCTTTGGGAAGACAGACGTAACTTATAACTCCTGTCGATTAAGGGAAAGTAAAATTCATGATAACTCAAGTCAGAAAGTATATCAATCAGTCCACCAATACCCAAACTGCCTATATATGCAAACTCAATGCTTACTTCAGCCGTATCCAATGTAGGACTAGAAAGATCAAATTCCTGTCCGTCTTCTTCCGGCCAATCATTCTTGTCCGGTTCCTTCATGGTTGGAAATACTACCAGGTTATTATAACTTCCCTTTGTAATACATATACCCAAACTGATATAAGCATCTATTCTGTCTATTAGTAATTGCCCTTTCATCGCTTAAGTGTTATACCTTTAGTGTTTAACGTGTCTATTCCCAGCTTTACAGCGTACATGAACTCTCTTATTTCCACAAGGTTAGATGTGTAATTGGAGATATCCGATAAATGGGAAACAATAGTATCATTACACCGAAGCATTTCAGCCATATTCTTATCCATATTTATGAGATATGACAGTTTCTCTGCTATTTTCTCTGTTCCTGAATTAATACTCTTAACTTCCTCATTTATAGAATAGGTATGCGAAGTCACTACAGCAAAGCTTCCATCTAGTTTGTTGGCTGAATCTTGCGACATTGAAGCAAATCCTTTCTTTGATGCCTCACGCTCATCGTCGTTATCATTCCAGCCGAACATTTCTGCCATTGCATCTCGTTTTGCTTTCATTTCATTAGAGAGCTGTTGCCCTTCTGCCTTCAGTGCATTATACTCATCTTCAGTCATACCGTCATCCATAGCATCGTTAAGTTTTTCTCTCCAAGCCATTAAGCTGTCCATGAATTCTTCTTTAAGCATAGAATTTACGATAGCATTCTTCATGTATTCTTCGAAGTTATCAGCAAAGTCTGCAGAATCGGCGTCCATATCATTAAGTAAGTCCTGAAAGTCTGAACGAAGAGAACTGTAATCAAGAAGCGTGGTATCAGCTATTTGTTGTTCCAATACCTCTGCAACCTGTCCGACACCATTTGCGATTTTATCGGCAAATTTCTGCGTGTCTGAATCTAGTTGAGACCAAAATATGCCGGCGTCCGATTGTAACTTAACAAGTTGTTCATCCGTTAAATCGAACAAACCAGTCATACGACCACCCATCTTCTTTTTGAACTCGTCAACAGACATCCCTAATGCTTTTGCAGCCTGTTTCCACCCTTCGCCGGACATATCATCTACTTCATCATAACCCTTTGAATGTGACTTTCCAGAAGCACCAGAATTTAGATACTGCCGACCTAATACTTTTGCATTCTCACTTTGCAATTTAATATTAGCAATAGCAGCTTCGTAAACAGCGTTTGCAGTATCTCCAGTAAGAGTTTCTGCTAGTTCTAACTGCTTCTCAATTACCCGATCAAGAATGTTGATGTAGGATTCATATGTTTCTTTTGCCTTTTCATATTTCTCGGTCGTATCATCCTTAGTGAACATACTGAAAATCTTCGTCGCTACCTGTATTACTGCACTAATAACAGCAAGAATAACAGATGCCTTCTCAACTGTACTGATAGCGTTAGCCGATGTATCTGCTGCCATTTCAACACCACTCATAGCAGTTAATGCAAAGGTCCCTATTTCACCAATCAATGAGATAATTTCACCAGCCGGTCCACCAATTGATTTTCCAACATCAGTTAATGCGTCTGATAATTCATCTAACTGTGCTTTTACATCTTTCTCTGCTTTCTTTACCTTAGCATCCTTCTGTACCACCTTATCTTTCGCCTCATTGTATCTCGAAGTCTTTTCTTTTACTTTATCCAAAGCCTGTGCCTCGGTCAGATAAGCTTTTGTGGAATCAATTTTACCAGTCTTTTCGTTGAATTTAGAGGACTTGACACCATTTTCAATCTTAGCACCACCTTTTACAGCTTCTTGAGTCTGTTTAGCATTTTCTAATTCAATTTGCGCATTAGCTAACTCTTCCTCTGCTTCTGCTAGTTCTTTCTTCTTGTCAGATAATGATTGAAACGGGTTACGTGAATCCAATTCATCCATAATTGATTGAATAGTACTAGTATATTCGCGAAGCTGGTCCGGAGAAAGAACTTTGGCAGCCGTACTCTTTGCATTCTCTAATTGAGTCAGCAGAGAATTAAGAGTTTCAGAAGACGTTTCTTTCAGATTTTCAAATGCACGAACATACTCCGGAGACTCTTTCAACTTATCGTAATCCAGGCCCATCAATTCCATTCCCTTGTTTTTTGTCGCCTGGGCTATGGAACGATCAATCTGTTCTACTTGATCTGTATCTCCATTCTTTACTGCTTGTTTTCGTTGTTCCTGCAGGGTAGCAATATCTTCATTGAACTTTCTCTCAATTGCAAGACGTTGATCTGTATAATCCTGATACTGATTCAACAGTTCGGATAAGTCATCTCCACGATTATATTTAGTATTTGTAACTTCCTTTTTTTCATTAGCAACTTTATCAAATGCATCAAACTGTTTCTTTACTGGCTCTGATTTGACATATGCTGATGCATTGAAGGTTTTCTTTTTATTTTGTGGATTAGCTTCGAAAGCTGAACGAGCTTTTTCAATTTCTTGTAATTTCTTATCCTCTGCTTCACGCTCGATAGCCTGTAACTCTAGATTATGATTGAGTTTCCTTTGTCTAAGGACCTTTTCGCTACTCTCTTTGAGCTTGTTGATTTCAAGTTGTTCGAGTTCATTTGCAGAGTCCTCTTTCATACGCTGCTGCTCTCTATTCTGCTTATCTAGCAGGAGTTTATACTTCTCCTGTTCTTCACGGAGCTTGTGAGCTTGGTCGTCCTGCTTGGAAGATGAATCATAGACTTTTAATTCTTTTTCAGCTTCCTTCAGCTTCTTGATATTTTCTTTGTAGGAAGTAATAACGGCAGAATCTATCCCTTTGAACTTTCCAGCATCCATTTGCTTCTTTTGTGCTGAAGCGATTGATTCCAATGCTTTCGTAGCATCATCTTTTTGTTTTGTCCAAAAGGCTTTATTTTGAATGGCTGCTTTTTCTTCTTCTTTCTTTTGTTCTTCCTTTGCTTTCTTCTGAATTTCATTTATTTTCTCTACTTCTTCTTTTGCAAGACGGGCAGACTCTGCAGCTTCATTCTTCTTTTTGGCTAATCGTCCAATTCTTATACTTAATCCGGGATCCTCAATACCATCTTTTCTGTTTTTTTCAGCTTCATCGATAGCCTTTTGCCATTCAGCGGTAGCTGCATCAAGTTCTTCTTGCTTCATAACAGCTCTAACCTTAATCCCCATAACATATTGCTCATTTTTATCTTTGTTGAGTAGTTTTAAAATATCATGGAGTTCCATTGTTTTAATCTTCTCCAAATCAAGATTTTTTAAAACATTTGGCATTATAGATTGAAGTTGTTTGTATGCACTTAATTTATCAAATTGACTGGATGTTTCGTCTCTTATAATATTAACAAGGCTTTCTGCCTTATTTCTCAATTCATCAAAATGTTTTTTTTGAGTCTCCATAGCAGCATTATGCTTTCTCATAGCTCTTTCGGAGTCTGATTCTGCTGTAGCACATTTATAAATTGCATAGCCAAGTCCAGCAAAAGCAGCTGCAGCTAATACATAAGGATTAGTTAACATTGCAGCAGCATTTTTTAGTTGTGCAATAGTTTGAGCTTTGAGAGCTTTTGTCAATAAGATTCGAGAAGATGTATTCTTTGCAATCATTGTTGCCTCAATAGCATACAAGCCTTTCTTTAGGACTAAATCTGCGGCCTCAATAGCACGCTGTCGATTTACAATTGCTGTTACCGTTGCATATACTTGCTTAGCAGTACTTACAGCAAGAATACTGCCTTTGTATCCTGCAAGGGCAGTCGTAACAACAACTATTAATGCTCCTATTTCTTTCAATGCTTCTTGAGCGCTTCCGTCAGCAAAGGCTTCATTCATAGATTGCGCCGCACTGGATATCTCTTTCAAAATTTCCTGTCCTAACGGGCGAAGGGCTGCTGTTATATTATTACTAAGAAGCTTCATTTGATTCTCGGTTGATGAAGACATTTCTTTGAAAGCAGCTTCTGCTGCACCTGTTGCATTTTTCATTTGATCCAGATCGGACGCAGCACCTACTGCATTCTGTCCGGTTATCATTAGGGCGGCTTGTAAAGCTTCGTCAGTACCTAATAACTCTTTCATTTTTGTGGTACTTCCATTTGCTTCGTTATAGATGAGCTGTAATGCTTCTTGGAAAGAACGTCCGGAAAAGGCTGCATCACCTAAATGGTTAGCCGTTCCCATAATTGCCGCACGTATTTTAGTCATAGCTTCGGCTGTCGGAACTCCTTGTTTAGTTATTGATACGACAGCTGCTAGCACGTCTTCGATATCAATGCCAAAGGACGAGGCAATAGGAGCAGCTTGAGCAATACTCTTTCCAAGTTCTCCCATTGTAGTCTTACCAAGCTTGGCTGTGGTAAATAACATATCAGAAACAGATTCTGCTTCGGAAGCTCCTTTTTTATACGCATTAAGAATTGTAGTGATAGCATCTGCCGAAGTAGCCGTTTCTGTAACGCCACCGATAGCAGCCTTAGCAGATACTTTTAGAATATTCATAGCATCCGCTCCATCATGTCCTGCAGATACAATCTGATATAGTGCTTTAGCTGATTCTACGGCTCCAACTGGAACCTCTCTAGTCATATCGATAACACTATTCATGAAATCGGTAAGACTGCCTTTTATTCCGCTTGAAAGTGTTGCAACTTCTTTCATGCTTTGCTGGAACTGCTTTTCGAAGTTATATGCTTCTTTGGCTGCTTGAGTAAAAGCGATCCCCGCACTAATGCCAATCCCTCCGAATACATCAAAAGCGGTAATTTCACCGGCCATTGCCTTTATGATTCCCATCGCTTCTTGACGCCCGGAATATAGCCCTGAATTATCTATACCTGTAGCGAAATATAACGCACCATCTTTATTCTGAATACCCATATAGCATTTATTCTTAAAATATAAAGAGGAGGTAAAATTTGGCTATTTCGAGAAGAATAAGCATCTTTGCAGTGTTCTAAGACCAAGGAACGATTTTTATTTCAACGTATTAGGGAGTTGATTCGCCTACTATATCACAATATAGGCTATCAATTCCCTTTGCTACATAATCCTAATGCGTTGCAATAGATTATGTTCCTTGGTCGGAAAGAATAGGGGAGAGATAGCCTTTTTCTATAATATATAAATTACTATTCATTAGCGCCATGACCAAGGAAAATGAGAACGTATCTGTAGCGAATAAAAGGAACTACACAGAAGAAGAAATCAATGCTGCTTACAAGAAGGGCAAGGATAAAGGAAGAATTGAAGGGATGCTCGCTTATCAGAAAAGATTGATTGAGAATCTACAGCGGGATAATTCATCTCTCAATCAGAAGCTTCAGGAGATTAAAAAATAATCCCCCATATCTTCACAGATACAAGGGACTAGAAAACATACTCTAAACCAATTTAATAAAAAAACAGTTAACCTAATATATAAACACAATGGCAAATTACCTTATCGTTTGACCTTTCCAGCAATATCGTTATATTTCTTTATCCTGACTGTCTTACTAGGGTCATCAAAAGACGGAAGTTCTACCCACTCATAATCTCGTCCTTCAACATTTCCGTCTTCGTCAGTCATCTTATTACGCTGTCTCATCACAAATGAGTACTCCTGAAGTAATATCTCTATTAATCCATAGCTACTATCCAACGTTTGATTAAACGTTAATCCTAGAGCTTCCTTTGCAATAACTAAGAATCTGCTTTGGTTATATCCTTCCAGCTTTGCAGATTCTTCCGAGCGGCTATTATCTCCGTCTCTCGTAGCGGGCTCACGTTCCGAAGCATCGTGATAGAGGTACAAAAAGGGTGGTACCCTATGCGATATATGATTGCATTGAATAATATGCGTATATCCTCCCATGTCGTATTGTCAATGAGGGCGTTTTTAAACCATGCCGGCGGATCACTTGGCTTGTTATGAATGCCCAGGCAAACGACATCGAGAAGTAGTCCTCCATATTTATTCATCAATTCTGGAAAATCAGCATTCAGCTCACCATCTTTAACAATCATTTTATCAATATCTTCTTTTTCAATTTCAAGGAGAAGTGGACGAATTCTAAACCATGTCCGGACAGTGATAGGCTTTATTACAATACAATCACCGGGATCCTTTCCTTTCGGAATAGAATCTCGGTTAGTAAAATCAAATGGAATCTTGACAGGCTGCTCCGTTACGGATTCCGATTCTTGCTGAAATAAGTTCTTTATACTCATAATTTCCTCAAGGAGCCTAGCCCGTTGTACTTCCAGGCAATACATTCAGTTATTCGCGACTAACTTTCAATACTTTCGGCTCCATTCTTCAATAGTTTGCTCCTGCAGGCGGATTCGAACCGCCGGTATCTACATAACCAATGTAGCGCTTTTACCAACTAAGCTATACAGGAATCCAATTAGTTATTTCTTAGCTGCACTTGGGGCAGCTTCTCCGCCCTCGATATTCGCTGCATTTGCGGGAGCTTCTCCACCTTCAAGAATGCTAACTACTTCGCGCATGAAAGCGGTCTGTCTCTTACCTTCTGCAGTAATAGCAGACTGCATATATACACGAACAAGTAACAACTCTGCCTGCTCTGATCCCGGAGCCTGTGAAATCTTTGAGGCAATTTTACCATTGACGATGGTATAAACCACTTTCTTTCCGTCTTTAGGCAATGTCTCGCACTGAAACGTTTTTGAAATAGAGGGAGTGTTAATAGGCTTTTTCCAAATGTTTTTTCCTCCTGTTGTATCTACTTCACCGCCTGCCAGTTCTTTAAGGACTTCATTGGATGGAGTAGGGATGGAGAACTCAACATAATCTGTCGTATCTTTCACCAGCTCAACATAAAGGGGTTCTTCACTACCTTCTACTTCAATCTTCACTTCCTTGGGATCTGCAAAGTTAAATGCAACACTTCCTTTTGTCGGAAGAGGAAAATCTTTGAGGTCCGCTCCTGGAACACCGTCACCGACTGTTCCGAATTTAATTTTACCTACGCCCATAGCGATAGGTCTTACTTCTCCTGCCATAATTATTGATCTATTAAAATTTCTAATCTAATATTTGTACAAGCAAAGCCCTCTTTCAAGTCCGGCATTGGAACACTCCAGAGAACTGTCACTTCTTTACATGTACCGTCATTGCTATTGATTGAATCAAGCGATTTCCTAACCTTACGCCTAAGTTCCTTCATGCACTGACGTCGGGGCATGCCGTTTTCATTCAAAGGGACAAAGATATTGACGTTAACAGGCACTTTATTAATGAAGTCGAGCTCATTCAATTGCAGGTGATTGATAACGATATGTTCATTAGTAACACCCGATTCCGATGCATCCTTGTAAATCATAACATTAGTTTTTGCAGTAATCACAGCATCGTAGACTATATCTACAGCGTCGAATTCATCCATAATCAAATCTTTCTAAAAACAGATTTCAATGTATCTCTTAGATATTTCTCACATTGCGTATTAGCCCCTGAAACGACTTCATATCCTTTAGCTTCCACGGCAGCCGCATATTCCATTCCTGCAACACCTACCAATACATAACCACCAGTATACGAAAGTGAGACTTCTTCTGCAAGCCTACGACCTTTATACTTACCGGTTGTCTTATCAGTTCCTTTGTCGCCCTCCTTAAAGTTTTCTGTAACCACTTCGCCATCTTTGGCTATTATATATCCAATAGAACTTCGAAGGTTACCGGTCTGGTCTTTATATGAGCCACTCCGGCGGGCTACTTCGATAAACTTTTCACCTCCTGCTTGCAGGAAAACATGCATCTTATCTTCTGCCTTACTTTGAAAATGGTCGAACCAGCGTTCCATTTCATCAAAGGTGAATAGGGGAGTCATGCCGTTTTTCATACGTTGATAATTGAATGTGATTGATAAGGTTCCCAACAGATAATCGGTACGTCAATACCTTTGGAAGCGACTTTCAAACGCAAAAACTTACTACCTGATTGAGGCTGAATTTTGGTATAGAAATAACCATGCACTTGCGCTTCATCACCAGCCGAATTACGTTTATAGACAACAGTACCATCACTTACAGGATCATAACGTCCAGGAACGGATATTTCAATCGGTTTCCCCGGAACCCATTCACCGTTTACTGTCTTTCCGTTAACGTCGATAGTGACTATCGCTGTATGTGGATATCGTTTTACCATCTGTTACCAGCCCTTCCTTTGATAATGATTCGTTTGCCAAGTTTAGCCGCCTTCTCCGGTTCCCCGTTCTCTATATACAGTTGCTTTGCAGTCTGAATATAAAAAGAACGAGGATGAGTGATAGAAAGCTTGTTTTCACTGAAATCCGGTGAGTTTACCATCATGGCATAAGTATCAGCGACACAAAGACCGACTTGCTTCATGCTTTCAGCAGCACATTCTGCTTCGGAGTTGATACCCCGCTTAACGAAGACTACCTTATCCAAGAAGCCTTCCATATCCTCAATGGAGGGATATTCCAGTATTGTTTCTCTGATTGTTGCCATAATAGATGATTAATAACCCTCTTCGTCTGTTTTTTCAGTATCTTCACCTTCCGTCCATGCCTGGCCATCAGTTTTCATGATGTACATTGCATCAGGGTCATTGATTACTGGAATTGCGTTAGCTTCCGCTTTAGTCCACTCTTTGAACGGTTCCAGTTCAGACCACTTGCTGATAAAAACAAAGTCTTTTTTCAGCGTGGAAGCTTTCTTCTTGTACTCGACAGAGTGTTCCGCTGCGATAGGACCATGCTGAATGTCGCCACACTGTAAATCTTCCAGGAAACAAATATTAGCGGATTCCCATGGATTTACAGTAGTACGTTGATGAGCAGCATTCTCAATACGAACAGACGGACTTACAAGAACAATCTGGACACCTTCCGTATTCTCTTGGGCAGCAAGGTATTCATTGATAACCTTTTTGGAGATAGTCAGTTTTTCTTTCTGATTGATCCAGCCTTTTACCTTTTCAATAACAGCCTTTTGCTTCTTCAATAGAGCAAATCTGTCTTTGCGCATTACTACGTATTTGATAGTAACACCTTCGGCAGAAGCGGCAACCACAGTGTCCTCAATATCCTGTAAGCCGTCGGCCGTTGTAGACTTAGACCAATCCACAGCAGCAACTTTCTTGTTTTCATTAGGCATACCACAGCCTACAAATTCTTCGGTAACAATGCCATTGTTATTGCTTGAATTGAGAATGAAGCCACCTTTAGACATCAACTGCATACACCACCATTCAAAACGACCGCGAACAGCATTATATACAAAATCCTGATCTTTGAACGCAAGGTCAAGAATAGATTTCAAATCCGAATCACCTTCACAATCCCTGCTAAGTTGCTGGTATTCATTCCAATCACTTTCGTTCATACCGCGTTTTACAGCAGTCTTAGGAATATCACCTGACATCTTACCGATAACTTCACGTTTCTTTTGAGGTGCGGAAGAATCGAATGAAATAACGTCAGCGATAACCGGTGCACCTTTCTCACCTGTAAGAGTCTCCCATTTCAGAGAGTTCTTCTGCTTTACACCGAAGAAATTAGGGAAAAACACCGGCTTAACCTTACGCGAGTTAAGGCGGGCACCCATATTCTTACGGTTCACTTGTTTAATTAAACTTCTTTCCATATATAGTTATGAATTAATGGATTACACAAAACGGATAAAATGAAGCAACGCTTTAATAGCATCATCAACAGGGTAGGGCATTACTGCTTCATTAACAGTACCACGCACCAAGAGACCTGACTGCTGGTTAGCTACGGTCACATCAACCTTGTTCATGGTGATAACCTCCGGGGTATACTTGAACTTTGCAGCTTTGGCAGCAGCTTTAGCAGTTACAAGTACTAACACATCATCTACTTTCACAGCCCCAATCGGACCAGCAAGAGTTATTGTGTCATAGGCCGGGGCGGTCTTGTCGATTGCGGAGATTACATCGGAAGCTCCAGTTAAAGCACCGCCGATTGTAACCGCTTCCCCAACTTTAAACACATGATTCTTTGCTACCTGAATAGCTACCGCATCGGCAGCAGCTACAGCCGTAACTCTTCCAGTCTTAACAATATGATAAAGACCGTTAGTGTCCTTACCCACCATAACAAGCGGAGGAAGTTCATCAATGATTCCCTTCAGTTCCGCACGGGCAATAGTTCCACCGCCCTGAATGTCCTCGATAATCTTTTCGATTCCGGGGGCATACTGAAATTCACTTTGCTTTTTTCTGAACATAGCTTTTAATTATTAATTATTATTCTTCAAGTCCAAGGCTGGCAGTCCCGTTATTAACACCTTCCTCGTCCTCCATTAGTTCCAGCCATTCTTTCTCTGAACGTTCTTTGGGCTTGTAGGAATTAGGCTTGTAATCACCACCGGCAACCTCATCATCTATTACCGACTGTCTGATTTCAGCGTATTCTTCTTGCAACTCTTTAATCTGATCTTCAACAGAAGTTTCAGAATTGACATCAATACGGTTAAACCACTTTTCAGGCAGTTTTGCATCTGCAAATAGTGTTCTGGCTGATGCCTGTTTCGTGGAAGTTGTGACTGTTGATACGACAGAAGATACCGATGCGGTCAACTCGGAGATTTGCTTCTGTTGGGCTTTCAATAGCTTAACTACAGATGCGGGCAAATCTTCGAAGTCTTCATCATCGTCTTCTTCATCATCGTCTTCGGATTTTACTGTTTTCTTAGTCTTTTTAGCCGATTTGATAGGTTTGCCATCCTTTAAACCATTGTTCTTTTCATACTCGGCAATAGCATCCTTTTTCGCTTTTTCTATTGTGGATGTGCTTTCAAGATCAGGAAGAATATTGTCTTTGAACAAGGCAATATAAGTATCAATATCCTCCTCCTTTTCGATTTTGAAGAGTTTCTGAACCTTTACAGCGTACTTTTCGTTTACACCTGCGGCTTTCAAGCCCTTTTTAATAGCATCAATGATTGTCATAACGATTTTCTATTAAAATATAAGGGGAGTAAATTTTTCCTGCTTATATATTTTATTTCAGAATCAAATGCATATATTTGTAATTATGTCAAAGTATAAAATGGATTATATAGAAGATAGACACGAATATTACAATGTGTATATATCTAAGTGTACACAATGCAAGCATTTTAATTTTGATAAATTAAAATGCCCGGCATACCCTAATGGCATTCCTGTAAAATACCTTGATGGTTCACAGGTACATGACAAAAGAGAAAGCGATCAAAAAGGGGAGTTCGTCTTCCTAAAAGAATCCAATTAACGAGTTTTCGCTTTTGTATAATTCCATCCCATTTTTTCAGATATCCGTTTCCATAATATATGATAATGGACCACTGAAGCCATTGTTGGGGATAGTGTATTATTATTGATTCTAGCAGTAAACTCTGCTCTTAGTTTGTTATTCTCCCGATTCACTAGCTTTTCGAATTTACTAATTGTAATTCCCCATCCTTCTTCGGGACGTTTCATAGCGAATGTATAATTAGGTGTTACAGCTCTCATTTCTGATACATTATGAGCTATTGCAAGATACATATCAGCCGGACTGAATGAGTTACCTATTCGTCCCAAACTCTTTTCTGGTTCTTGCCAGCCTCTTGGGTGATTATGTGTGAAAACGCAATCTTTCATCTTTGCACATTCTTCATCCGTAAACGCAACACTATATTTGGCTCCGCGCTTATCGATTACAACATTACCATTCCTGTCAAATAAGACTCCTGTCTCAAAGCTTTTATTCAGGCGTATTTCATTCTCTGTGTTGGTTATTTTGTTATAGAGTTTTCGCTCATTCCATTTTTGTTTAATATTTGCAATTTCAGAATCAGTCTTGATACGTTTAGGTTTAGAAACCTTTATAACTTCATTCGTAATAGGTTGGGAAACTATTTCTCTTTGTAGTCCTCCATCATTGGTAAAGTTATCCTTGTACCAGAAAGCAGATTGTAATCCATCTTTATTTTCGCTGACGAAATCCTTTGCCGCCTGGGGAATATCCGTAATAGTCTGACCTTGCGGAACCGTATCATTCAGCAAGAAATCAGCAAAATCTTCCGGCTCCATGGTGATAGGAGTGGCAAAGCAGATACAAAAAGGATGAAAGCCTGTAAACTTGAATGTTTTCGGATATTTACCTACCATCGCATCACATATCTTGCACGGTCCTCGATTATTGGCCGAGCGATGTATCTCAATACCTAATATGAAGTCTTGTTTGCTCCAACGTTCATAGTCTGCACTCCGGTAAGCTGTGTTCGTCGTTGTTGCAGATGTCCGGAGAGCGTTCTTATATGCAGAACGATAAACGCCTTGTCCTGGGTGGTAATCTTTCATCGGTTGAGACAAAACTAATTCGCCTTTCTCATTCCGGATCCTGCGAAAGCGTTTTTGGGGATTTTGCAAAATTTGCCGTATATCACTACTGATTCCGTTTGAATTACGTCCGGCAACTACGCCACTATCAAGATAGAATTCGAGTTGCGATTTCGTCTGCTGTGTAATATTCCAGACCCTATCAGATAATTTGAATCCGTTAGCGTCTATATCATTTTTTAGAGCTTCAAATGCAGATAGACTATGGGAAAACATTCCATCTTTCGTTGCACTGGAAATAGACATTCCCTTGATGAACTGGGAAATAAAATCATCATTCTTTCTTTCTGCTCGTTCCCAACCGTCCTTTTGAAATGCAGAGATATTAGCATATAGCATTGATTCAAGATTCAGCAGTTCCCGGTCAACTGCACTCTCTATTCCCTGATTGCTTATCCATACATTGTTTTTCCCCGCATCAGACCATTTATGGAGATACGGGGAAACAGAAAGTATAAACTGATTAAAGATATTGGCTATTACGGCCTGCTGTGCAGCAACTTTCTGTATGTGCTGTTTGTCGTAGAAAGAAAGTCCGGGCATAGCTTAGAAAGTTGCTCCTATGAGTGAATTATTCTGTGCAGTCTCTTTCTCATCATTCTTCTTACGATTCAGTTCCGCTTCCACATCATCTGTATAGGGCGAATTTTTAATAATCGTCTCTTTACTATTGAATTGAGAAGCAGTTTCAAGGTTCTTGAGTTCTTCCGCCAAATCCTGTGGGAGAATACTGCCAAACTCTACCTCAATGTAGTTGTCATTTAGCTGTGATGCATATTTTGTATGTGTAATATTTGCCATTCCTGCTTGGACGATTGCTACTGTTCGTTGAACAACTGGACCAAATATTTCCATCTGTTCAGTAGCTTTTATCTCTGCATCAATCAGCATAAAACGACGTGAAGTTCCGCTAAGGTTGCCAAGTCCCATTAGTTTATTTATAGACAAGTCCGGACTGGAAGCTCCGGAATGTATTGCATCATCCAGTTGGTTTAGTTCAAGTGTAACGGATTCACAAGATTGTTGCCATGCAAGATAATCTGCATCACCGTGATACGATGTACCGGTATCTGAATCAACCTCCATACTGAAGTTCAATTCCTTACCAACCGTTTCTTTGCTCGGAAGGTTAGCTAAACCATAAGTTTTCAGTATAGGTTCAGAAAAGTAATCATTAGTATCTGATAGCCGGGAAAGTCTCATTTCTTTCTTGTCAATCAAATTAGCAACATCTTCCCAATCCGGACAATCGACCTCGGCATATACTACCGGAATCTTGCCAAAACGATTCTTTATCTTTTTCACTTGCCATACACCGTCCATGATACCGGAGTAGATAACATCTTTCGTATAAATTTTCACGCATTCGCAAGTACGGCCATTGACTTCTGCATTGTATTTATAGAGAAAACCGTCCATATCGTCGTCCTCATCAAAGTGTGGATAGAATTCACATTCGACATTACTATCCTTGGGAGTAGAAAGAATCTTAACTTTCAACTGACTTTTTCCATCGTTCTTGGTAACAGGATAGAATACAATAGCAGCCTTGGTTTCAGACAACACTTTGCGAGCAAACTCTTTCAATACAGATTGCATCTTGAGTTTTCGCTTATAGACTTTTTTGAACTCGCAGATCCCGTCGTTCGAATCTTCTGCTGTGATAGTCATTTCACCACCAAATAGAAAAGCAACAGAATTACGAACGATCTTTTTAGGTAGGTTGGTTACGACCTTAGCTACATCGACAGTCTTGTCTTCTAGTCTCTTTGGCTTTTCGGCTCCTGTTTCGGGGTCAACTTCTACTTCTGTATCTGAATATACAGCAATCTTTTTAGGCTCCCGATACCCGACAGATTCTTTACGTCGGGTTCTGTCTCCATTGTATTCCTCCATATATTCACGAGGATTACGATTTTCACGGGTATCAACGCATAAATCACCTACTATGCTACCGAAATCTTCATTTTTCAGAATATCCTTAATGTCTGGCATATACTTTTCTTTTAAAATATACGCCCTAGAAGTATTTCCTGAAGTGGTAAGATAACATTTTTCAAAATTCATAGGTGTTTTCTCGGATATAGGCTGAATCATTTTGTATTTTCGCAGAGCGAGGCAGAGCAATATCGAATTAATTTTTAATTCGGTATATTATGTTTTGTAGAAAAAATAACAAGAGAAAGAAATTAGGTATAGTCACTCTGTATCTATTGATCCGATTAAAATATTGGATGTATAAAGAACAAGAAAAAGGTAATCCAGTTTTACAACTTTTATTGATGCTAGTTGATTTTTTCAGTAATTAATATTTGATTTAGGCATGAATGAATATAACTATCCACGCCCTACCTTACGAGTAGATGTTTGGAACTTCAAGCCAAGTGATTCTGCAAATTCTGCAAGAATTGTCATTCCGTCCGGAGCGTCGTCGTGAGCGTTATCACCTTCACGCTTGTAGCTAGTGAGTGACTTCATAAAACGCCAATAATCCGAACCTTTAGGGTATTCTGATTCGTCTAAGAATACACAATGCTTCTTTATCCAGCCAGCCTTCATAATGATACGTGTTTCCTTGTGCTGGGTTGTTGGCCGGGCTTGTATAACACACGATTTCTTTTTTGATGTAACAAGCTTACGCACATTGATAGCAAAGATACGACCACCATTATTTGACTCAATGCGTAGCTGATCGCACTCGGTATCTATTACCATTTGTGCCAGGCGCGGTTCTGTAACTTCAACAGGATCCTTTGTGAAAAGAATATCAGTAATGAAATATTTCGGTCCGAACACCTTTGCGAATGGTGCGCAGAAATCATCATCTCCTTTATCGGCTGTATCACAAGCTCCGAGTGTCCCATCAGGTTTCTTTCCTGCAATATCGGCTAGTTTGAAGCGCATGAGAGACGATTTTGGGAATAGTAACCCTTTGGATTCGAATGGTTTCTGCATATATTCGGCCATCCAAATGCTTTCGTCGGTTTCAGAACGTAGTTCCCGGTAATATTCCGTAGTATGTACATCAGCGCAAAAAGTTTCATCATTCTCATCTAGTGCAGCGATCCGGATGATTTCATTATACTTGCCAGCTTCTTCCATACGTCCGAGGACATCACTAGAAGACCAGCGGGTACCGATGTCAATCATACAGCAGCTTCCCTCAATACGTGAATCGTGCGTACCTTGTTTCCAAGACCATACCTTTTCATTGTTATTGTCAGATAACGCATCTTCCAGGCTCTTGTATAAGTCGTCGGTCATGGCGAGCATAGACGCACCGAAGCCGATCACGGTACCACCAACACCGCCACCGAAATAAGATACCTGGCGAGCGCCTTCCACATTCCAACTTTTCACATTCTGTTTATCACCTTTCAGATGAATATCAGGGAATATCTCTTTGTAACGCTTCGATTTTACAATATCACGGGTATCATACGAAAGTTTGTTGTATAGAGTATCAGAGCAACAATTACGCATTACGGATTCTTCCGGAAAGTGTCCGTACATCCAGGCAATGAATAGGGAAGATATATAAGACTTTCCGGCACGTGGCGGCATACTTACAGCAAGACGGTAGATAATATTAGCTAAATAGGAGGTATACACACGCATGAACGCTTCGGCTACTTTCTTCAAGAATAATCGTTTGGCAAAGAACTTAGGATCATAGTATAAGCAGAAAGCCCAGAAATCATTCCGGGCTTCACGCTTACGAAGTATAGTCGCTGCTTTCGCTCGCCTAAGCAATATTTCTCTCTCACTCTTTTTCGCCACGTACTATAGCTGCTAATTGTTCATCTGTCATTGATTCCAGTTCATCGCTAAGATTCACATTTGCGTCAATCTCTTTGCGATCACGCCATTTCTCCGGCTGCCGGTTCTTCAACCAAAAAATAGCAGCTGTCGTATCAGGTGGGTAATGTTCAGTATATTCCTTTGAGTCTGTTATTCTTCCTTCAGATGTTGCAAATTTTGTTGCCTTACAGGAATAACCGATAGCACGATTATATAGCCGAGATGCAACGTTAGCATCCGCAATATTCTTTCCTTTTTTTAGGGACTCAAGAAATTCGGGATAGTCCTTTTTCCATTTGTTCAATGTTTGTTCGGAAACAGAGAAGAATTCGGCTAGCTCTTTATCCGTTGCACCCAACAAACAAAGCTTTAGGGCCTGATCGGAGAACTCTATTCTGTACTCTGATTTACGCCCTCTTTTTTTCTTCTCGGCCGGATTCTTCTTCTCTGTCATAAACTAACAATAACTAACAAATTGTGATAACTCTTGCCTTAGCTTGGATAATCTTCAAATTAAAATATAAATAGGGGCTACTTTTTACAGTTCTCTGAAATTACTTTAGGAACAGCATTATTCCAATTAATACTATGGTGTAGGCGTCTATATACACTTCCCATTGGGCGTATCTTTGTACAAGAAGGAGCATACATAATTGTGTAGAAAGACTTAACATAAGTCCCACTATCCAAATATATATCAGTCATCCCGCCATTTGATTGTTGAGTTGTTACTTGATTCAAAGAAACATGTGGAATCTGAAAAAACAAATTTCCTCTACTTCCTAGTAAAGTGTAGGTGTTTACATCTTCATTAATTTTACCAAAAAACTTAAAAGGCATGTTTGTATCACAAATAAATGAGTTCATTGCTTTCCGTTTAAGTAATTCACCACGAACTATATTATTCTGCTTTCCTCCGATAAAATCTCCTCTTTGAGCTAATGCAACAGCTAAAGCACCTGTTTTATTTTTGAAATCAATTAGAGCATCAAGTACTTTATCAAGATTGATAATGTTTTTCTGCTTCATTTCACCATATTGATTATAAGTGTATGAGAATTCCGTATAATCATCATCTAACTCAATAAAATATTGGTAGCCTTTTTCTTTTGCTATTTCAAAAGAAGCATTTCTCGCATAAATAATAGCTCGACGATCATTGAAGTTATCACCCTCATCTGTTTCTGATGCTATTTCTTTTTTGTCGAATACATATATGTTCTCGTAGTTTTTGCGATAACGATCTATCTTCGGATCTTCATTATCTAATACTATGATAATATCACCTGTATAGCCACATTTCCGTAATGTTTTTACTGTATGTACATTGTCAGGACGCCCATGTGTAAGTATCAATGCAACGAAGCTATTATTTTTCATCATTGCTATAATCCTCCAAATATGAGTCTGACAATTCTTTCTTTAAACAAACATATCCTAGTTCAATAGCTTTATTAAAATCTATAATGACAAGAGCTGAATTTTCCATTAAATTTTGAATGATGTTGTTTGAATGAGCATAAAATTCAGCGATTTTTCCATAATCGAAAACAATGTGCCTTGAAGCTGCAATCTGAAGAAAATATTTAGTCTGCTTGTCTAAATTACACTCCTGAATTTGTTTCATCAGACAATTGTAAGTTTCAAGATTATAGAGTTCTGATATTGCAGGTTTATTACCGGTCGGTGTGTAGATTGGAGCTACTATTTTTTTTGTATAAAGATTATTATTTTTCTCATCGTCAGAATTAAGGATATCAGTCGAAAGTTCGATTTCGTCTACTGAAAACTCCCAATCATTCAATACATCAGGCGAGAAGTTTTCTATCACTAACTTCCAATCGAATTCAGAAGTATCGGAAGTATGATTGTCTGCCAGGGCTAGCAGTTTTCTTTTTTCATCTTCCGTAGATAGGTCTTTGCGCTTAATAACAATAAGCTCGGTACCGTCAGACTCAACAATACGCACTTTGAGTCCTAACTTTTGAGCTTCCTCATACACGCCATTTCCAGCGATTAACACATTGTCACGGTCGGCCAATACGGATCGACCGGCTCCACATTCAACCAGACTTTTGTGGATAAGCCGCTTGTTTTCGTCCCCATGGATACGATAGTTCCGGGGATCAATTGTAATTTTTTCTTTTTCTTCCATGACCAAGGAATTTTCACTAAAATATAGTTTCCCCGGCTATTTTCTTTCTAATAAGTTCGATCCTAAAAACTATTCATTCTTTAGATAATTAGCTCTCTATTTAGATAACTAGTAATGTTTTCAATTTGATTATACATTAACTTTGTTACAGCATTATCTGCAAAATTACATTTCGATAAATCAAAATCGATCAATTTAGCATCATTTATTTGTAATCTAATATCAAAAGCATGTTCCCAGTTACCAAAATCTTTTGTATATTCTTTATAAAAAGATACTCTAATCCAATTGTTCTGTAATTGAAAATTTATCTTATTTTCAAATAGATGCAATAAAGTCCAATATTTGCCTATTATGAACATTAACTCTGTTTGTGTTCTTTCTTTACATATGGAGTTGAATGTGAAGCCGAAATTTTTCAGTAAGGCTAATAAGTATGTAAAAGCTGAATTAGAACTTATATACATTTGAGGAATCCACATTGATAGTGGTATTTCTATAGGCCTTATTAATGATTTTGTACTTTTTATACGTTGCTTTATGATACGTAAATTACCTTCTATTGATTTGTCATCATCCATCGATGCAGCAATCAAATCTGATAAAATGTCACAAATATGAGGATATTTTAATATGTCTTTATCCAGTAAATTATCAATAATATATCCTTTTATTTTTTCCTTGATAGAGTAATTATATTCTTTGTTGTTTGAAAATTTACTTATATAACCTGTAAAGTCAGTCTTATCTCCATAAATATGGGCATATATCTTCTTGATATTATCAATATCGCAGACTGTGACTATTTTATCTAAGCAAAACTTGTTATCTCCACATGTTTTATCAAATTCAACTGGTCCAGGAGTATATCTATCAAAATGAGCGGAGAAAACATTGAGTATCCTGAAAATGTGAGCAGGATCTATTCTATCAAGATCTTCTATGATTAATACAACCTTTTTTGTCGGATTCTTCTTTTTATATTCTTGAATGATGTCACAAATCAATTGCGAAATAGTATCAAACTCATATATTGAACCTTTTAATGAATCAAATTTGGTAATATATAATTCTGATGTTTTATCAACAGACTTAAATTGTTCTTTATATGTCTCAAATTTGGCCTTTATGTTTTTGAGCTTTTTAATAACATTACTAATATTAATGTCAATTCCATATATGTTTATATCTGGGATTATACTTAGAATATCCAAGAGTCTATCTTCTTGATTATTTGTGAAAAAGTAGTAGAATAAAGAAGCTGTATTCAATTCTATTTCATTGATATTTATCTCCTCACTTGAAAGTAGTTTGATTAATATATCTCTTTTTATCAATTCAAATATGTCTTTATTATCCATTACTTGATAATTTACAGGATATATAGGAATAAATAAATATTCTTTAGAATATTCATTTATAAACCTGCTGACAAAATAGCTTTTCCCATTTCCAAATTTAGCAGATAATATACATCTTGAATTTTCGTCAAGATATTGTTGAAAATCCTTAAGATAAGGTTCTATTGGAATCATATTTTCTTCTGTAGTCATGTCTTTGTTATTTTTTTACCAAAAGTAATAATATTGCAAATTAGAACAATGAACTTCCATTAATTTTCTTTCTAATGAGTTCCTGCACTCCGTTATAAATCTCATATAGTTGTTTCAATGTCTCGGGACCTTCCCAGTCAGAAAAATTACCGTCTTGGAAGAAATGAAACTCAAAAACACGAGCGGCTACCGGACCTAAATCAAGGCTTTCAAATGTATCTCTTACTAAATGCAGTTTATTTAGTATTTCAGCATTTCTATCTTCTGATTCATCCGGGATATCTTCAATATCCAGCCTGGAATAATCTACATTATCATCCACAGGCAGGGGCTTGTATCTACTCCTATATTGTGAAGTAGGAGAGGATGCGTTTAGCTTTATCATCTTCAAAATAAAGAAATCAAGCTCTGTGTAGCCATTTCTTTTTGTTTCAAGTAGTTTATCCAGTAACCTGCTTTTCTTTTGAAGGAGTGAACAAATGACCTCATTCAAGACGTCTGTTGCTTCGTCTGAAATACCAGCAAGCCCACAATGATACAAAGAGTAATCAAGCCAGCGTTCGTAGCGTTTAGTTATGTAATTATTTACTGCTTCACTTGCCATAAGCACAAAGATTTTATATATTTGCTGTTCCTAATAAGCAATACAAGCTTTGTGCTTATAATAGTGGTCGGCGGTGGTACGCCGGCCGCTTTCATTTTCTAGCATTACTTATACTCAATAGTGGAATTATTGCTTCAGCAATATCCGTTGACATACTGACAATAGCTTTTGAAGTATTCGTTTCCTCCCAGTCATAATTCCATAAACCCAATTTTCCTTTTACATTTTCAATTGGCTTTTCAAAGAGAACGGGATTAGCGAGTATCCAGTGATAAACACCTTTATCCGCCCATATTGAGGGATGGTTTTGCACGCAGTCTACAATCTCCACACTACCGATGATGGAGCCAAAAGGAAGATCGTTGAAACCTACACGGCTCATAGGTGTATTAAGAACCTTTAGTCTTTGATTTGGCTGTAAGCAGCCAAACTTAGCAATATCCCCCTTTGCGCTTGAATGTATAAGTACACGTCCACGGAAATTTGTTCGCCAACTCCGGTTCTCAATATCTTTGATACCATGAACGATCAATGAGGCCCACGGCTGTTTTACTGTCAATACTTTAACTCTCATTTTCTTTACTCTTAGCAATGTTATAATTACACAAATACATCCCAATATCTTTTTCGGCAACGTCTGCAGCAGGAATTTTTTCGCCGTAAATTGTATGTAGGGCTTCGTTGTCGCCCTTCCATGCCTTCCAAAGTACTTCCGGGGTATATTTCTCCGGAAGGTGCGGAAAAAACTTCAGGAAGGCATCAAAACTCTGCATAGCTTCTTCTCTAGCAATTTGAATACTTTTTGCTCCCAGGACAATATCTTTGGTAAGCGTTTCAGAACGGGAGTATCCCTTCTCTGTATCTTGGCGTATCCTGACGCTTTCCTTATGCTCAATCTCACGGCGTCTGTCTTTGCAAAAATCAGCAAGCGCTACCATGATAGCTTGATTGTTGATTTTCGTCCCCCATACAAATTGTCCTCGGCTGCCATTTTTTAGCTGGGAGAAGAAAATACATAACTCGGCTAAATTCAGGTACCAGTAGCTGGATAGTATCGACAAGGCTGTTTCCGCTAGCTGGGCATTAGTCAATTCAACACCGGCATATCTCAATACAGATTTCAAATGCTCGGTAATGATCTCTATCGATGTTGAGTTGCTAAAGCTCCTGTTTACGTCTGCTAGAGTAGGTATATGCTCTGCATTAGCCACGTCATATAATGCGACATTACAGTTTAACTGCGCGATTGTCCCACTCCATTCAGCGACCAATTGAGAGGCTGTCGATCCAGTCTGTAAGGCCTGTTGTATCGGAGTTAACTCCTTTTGGGTTACTATTGTCTCCTGGACTATTTGCGACGGTCTTAGCACTACCTGCAGTCCTGTTTTTATTAGTTCTCCGTTCATCTTTCTTGTTTTTAAGTTCAAATATTAACCATCGGGCAAAATGAGACATCGCATCTTTAGGTGACTTCGCTGTTTCCCCCTCATTTTGCAATTTCATAAAGAACTTCTCCAGATACCCATAAAAGGTTTCTAGCGTGAAATCAGGGTTGCCGGAAGAACGAGTATTCATCGTTACTGTTTCCGCCCATGATCGATTTGATTTCAGTTCAGTATAACAGTCGTCCAAAGACTTGTCGAAAAAACTATCAGCCGGAAACAGATCTCCCACGCGTAAGGGAGATATTGTCTTATTGTCTTTAGTCTTATCTTTAATGTTAACCGTTTTACTTACCCTTTTACTTACCGTTTTACTTACCTCTTTACTTACCGTTTTACTTTCGTCAAGTAAGTAATAAACTGGCGATTTTGCATTCTTTTTACCCGATTCGAAAGTTATTAAACCTTTTTGCTGCAATCTGTTCCTAACTTCAATGACGGTCTTCTCTGATATACCGGTTGCGAGGACGATAGTCTTGTTGGGATGTTCAAACGGATTCTGCCAACCCCGAATATTGCACTCATTCAAGAGATAGAAGTACAAAAAGACTTCGTTCGGGCTGAATTCTACACTTCGATTCATCTTCCAAAATTGGTTTATATAATCTATATAGGTCATTGTATGCTATGCCGTCAGTTTCTGACGTATTAAGTTCATATTCTTTTTCACGAGTCCGATAATACGGTTATGGTACTCGGTATTACTATTGCAGGCTCCACGGGACTGAACAATACTTAACGTCTTTAAATTGACCTCGACTGTTTCAACATGTTTCTTGCCTATTCGGGCAGAAAGAATGAGTGAATCCTTTTCTTTATAATATTTATTTGTAAAGACGCAATGGTGCATGATTTCACCTTCTTGTTGAAACTCTTCAAGACTTTTGAGCGGTACTACGACTATTTTACCATCAGACATTTTTAGGTCAAAGAACTTCGATTTTTCTTTGATATAACTCTCTGCATCCTTCTTGAGTTTAAGCAATTGTTGCATTTCTTTAGCTTTGCGTTCTTTTTCATCATCACGTTTCTTTCTCGCCACATACAAGTCATGGGCTTTTTTTAGATTCTTAGGACAAACGTAATGGGCATTATGCAGATCTTTATGATAATGATCTAGTAGTTTCAGATAATCAAACCACATCGAAACATCTTTAATCCGATATTTATTACGAAGACTAATTTTTATAGACGGCCAATACATATCAATCTTGTAACGGTGCCCCTCGAAATAATCTATTAATTCATAACGTCTTGCCTTTAGAAGTGTTTCAGTCTTGGGAGAATGGGGAATTGTATTGACGGCAGTAAGAAATGACATACCGCGTAATTTACAATCTATACCCATTCGAATATACTTAGGTCTAAAGACGGAGGCCGGATGATAGCGTTCGCAATAAATATCATTGCTATAGTTATAATAATATGATCCAACAACTTTATTCCGTATCTCCAGTTCTCCGCACCAACCACTGAACGTATTATTGGCACGAGCTACTACTTCCCGGTTACCATCGTCTTTTATCCAATGTTGCAGTATCTCCCGAATATAATAATGAGGCTTTGTTTCTTCCCGGTAGTAAGCAATCAATTCAAAGCCTCGTATAACTTGAAATTCTTCACAAATTTCTGCTTTGCCAATAAATATTGTCTGCTTGTCTGTATGTTTCCTCGACTGTTCTATTTTCAAGGATACACCACAATGAGGACAAACAGCACGTTTTCGCTTTACAAGTTCCGGAGAGAAGCGCTGTCCGCACTCCATACAGATAACACGTGACTTGGTTGCATATCCTATATGTTTTAAACAATCATTTTTAGCCCAGTCAATCATAATATTTTCAATATTGGGTAGCCGGCTACTCAAATCCGCTACTCTTAACTGTTGTTTCGTCCTTGGTTTCATAACTCATCAAATAATAAGAATTGTCCTGATGGTATTTCTTTTTTCTTCCCTTTGCGTTTATCCGGTGCTGGAGCTGACTTTTTAATTTCCAGCTGTTTTGTACTTACTTCTTTTTTCACATTCCCAGCTGATACCTTATAATTGGTTTGCTTACTAACTTTGATATCATCTTCATCGTAGTAATGAACTGCTAATCCGAATACTTCATCATCAGACATACATACAACACTACCACCGCGTTTTTTTGCCTGACTTATGATATAGTCGTAGCATTCATCTATTTTCTTATTTGGCTTTGCATAGGAGGTAGCAAAGAGAGGGTCACGCTTTGCTCGCTCTTCTAAATATGATTGAATAACCTGTTTAGGTGATTGATGTTCTTTTCCCATAGCATTAATAATTAATTGATAAAGGCATTAATAGATAAGTCAAGCTACGAACTTCTTCATCGCAGCGGGTAAAGATTGAGGCTTTTGATGGATCACTCATGCTGATAGTAATATCTTCCGAAGGAATGTTATTTATCATTTCTATTAAGAAGCTGCTCTTAAAACCAATTTCAATATTACAGCCTGATTGCAGGGTGATCGTTTCTTCTGCTGATTTAGAAAAGTCTAAATCATGAGCTTCAATTTTAAGAGAAGTAGAATCAAACTTGAGTACCACCAAGGATGAGGATTCGGAACAGAAGACAGATACACGCTTTAGAGCTGATACTATATCAGTCTTCTTTAATACTGCACGATTAGGTTGTTTTTGAGGGATAACAGCACGATAATTAGGGAACCGGCCTTCGATCATACGACAGATTAACCGGTATGAATCAAATTCAATTAAAATATTGGTCTTGTTTACCGAGATTTCTACTTCCATGCAATCTTCCGGAACAATGTTAGAAAGTACTTTAGCAAACTTGCTTGGTAGGATGAAAGCCGCCCGCTCTTTTCGTGTGTAAGGAGACGGATTCTCAATCATCGCTAGACGAGTGCCATCAGTTGTAACAAAAGACATAGAATCCAGGCCTATATCAAAATAAACTCCGTTCAGTACTGGGCGAAGTTCATCATTAGCACTACAAAACAATACTTGCCTTATTCCGTATAATAGATCGTTGCCTGATACGAGAATTGGGCTGGCAGTATCATCCGTGCTCATAGATGGGTATTGATCTCCTTTTTCAAGTGGTATTGAGAACTTACCGTTTGCATACTTAACAATCAACTCCTTTTCGAGGATGGATATAATCAAGGGTTGTTCGGGAATCTCTTTTAATCCGTCAAGTAATGTTTTGGCATTAGCCATAAAAGTGTAATTGGTGAAGTCTGCGGCACCATCAATGTTTGTAGAGATGCGTCCTCCTTCTTCTCCTGCGGTTACTAGAATGACTCCAAATTCATCGACAACAAACAAAAAGTTGTCATAGGCAGGTAATGAGTTTTTAGGCTGTATAATTCGCCCGACTGATTTTAGCTTATCTGATAAAGCTGTTTTTGATACTGTAATTTCCATGCGTCATTGTTTTTTGGCGCATAACATAAAGAGGAGATAGGTTTCAGTAATTAAAAGCTATTGAATTGTATAGGAACAACAAAAGCCGGATAAAATCATTGTTTTATCCAGCTCAACACCATTATGTCTGCAAATATATATATAGTTTTTGTATTTGCAAACGTTTCAGTCTTTTTTTTCTTCTTTTTTTTGCAATAAATCCAATACAGCGCGATTTGCCTTGTCGCAAATACTATAATCTATATCAATGTAGATATCAGCCATTTTATAGTCATTGTTCACATGGCCGAGGCAGAAGTCGATGTCAGCTTTTGGTACTCCGGCTTTATTTCTTGCTAAACTAGCCCATGTGTGGCGAGCCCAATTAGTAGTAACTTTAAAATCAATCTCTAAATTCAAGCAAATGTCTTTCAGCCCATTATTAATTGCACGCATGAAATTATTCAAGTTACAATAGTTGGTATGAAAGTAGGAGAGGAAATAACCCTCTGTGTATTTATCAAGGAGGATGCGGAGTTCCGGTTCTATTTTTATCGAAAGCGGTATTTGTTCATGATTGTTCCGCGTTTTTGTTTTTGAACGTGTGTATTCCAGCCTTCCACGACGTTCACATGATATACTATATAGATCATTGATATTGATTCCCATCATATAGAACATCATCATAAAGACATCACGAGCCATATTAGTACATTTCTTATCAGACTGAAAATCTCGGATTTTTAATAAGGTGTTGGTATCTATATTCTTCCGTTTTCTCCGATACTTCGGGATTTCAACTTTCTTGAATGGGTCGCCGGGAATCCTTATAATATCAAAGTCTTCGTTATTATAATAGAGTTTTGCTTTGTTATACAATGCTCTTATCCCCCTAAGATAGTGGCTTACCGTGCCTGGTTCTAAAGGTGTGCCGGCAGGTCCAGAGTGATATAAGTCTTTGATCATCTTATTCAGCAGGAATGAAGTGATAAGTTTTATATCTATCTTTTTTCTTTTCATGTACCAACACAGGGTATCGATAGAGGATCTGTACCAATCGGCAGTTTTTCTCTTTTCCGTTTGAATTACTATATTTTGGGTAAACTCTACGAAGTCTATAAATTCGGCATCAGGAACTAATGATTTTTCTATTTCTTCTTTTAGGTCCTTACATGACATAAATTGGGTTCTTTCTTGTCCTAGCTTCAAATACTCTCTCCTGATCTTTTGGATATACGCATTTATTTCGTACTCTATCATTTCACTGTTTGGTACGTTGGGTAGGATCCGGCCGGAGGCGTCCATGTTTTCTGGGCGGATATAGTAGCTGGTTGCTATATACTGGGATTCTCTATTATGATAGATTCTAATTTTTATATTTGATGTTCCATCTTGTTTTATATGTCTTCCAGTTTGGAAAACGATTGCTTTAAATGTTGTCATACTGTTTTGATGTTTTTTAAAGGTTTAGAATCGCATTAAACAGCTTGAATCGAGGTAATTTGATAGGAGATTGCTTTAATTTCCCCTGAACGGATGCAAATAGAGAAACATGTTCAAAGATAGTTCAAAGAAATACCCTCTTTATTTGCCTCAAAACGGGGTGTATTTACATCTATTTTGCATAAACAAAAAAGCCAATACAAACTGTATTGGCTTAATGCTACTTGACTTTTCTTAACTTGAATTTTTCGTCGGGGTAGCGGGATTCGAACCCACGACCCCCTGCTCCCAAAGCAGGTGCGCTAACCGGACTGCGCTACACCCCGTTCCCAATCCGGGGACCTCTTGCGAGGTGTGTCCCGCCGATTGCGGAAATCAGTGCGATTTCGGAGTGCAAATATAAGGTCTTTTTTGTTTATAACAAACTTTTCCGGCTAAAATTATCTTTTCGAAGAGAGATTCCTTTTTCCCGACTTCCGTTTCGGGACCTTTTCAGGCCGGATTTCGAATATCCGGTCGCGTGTGCCACGACGTACCGTCCGTTATCCCGGAACGTTTTGTTATTGCAAGCGAACCGCTTGCAGTCGGTTTCGAATTATTCCGAATGTCCTCCCCGTATCGCAGCGATGTGCCGTTCGTTTCGGATGACGGTTTTCCGTTTTTGGTATCATCTGCCCGGGCCGTCGTCGAACAGAAACCTGAAATCTTCGCGGGGCCGGGGCATATATACGTGGAATCCCAGTTCCTGCGCCGTGTGAAGATTTTCCGCATTGTCGTCGATGAAGAGCGTCGCTTCGGGGCGCATACCGCTCTTTTCGATCATTTTGCGGTAAATTTCGGGGGAGGGTTTCAATTCGTGCATTTCGTATGAAAGATAGGCTTTCTCGAAATAGTCGTCCAGTTGCAAACCTTCCTGGGTGAAGAGAACGTCTCGCACGAAAGGAAAAACCACGTCGTTGATGTTGGAGAGGGCATAGGTCCGGAATCCCCGTTCCCGCTGCGTGCGCACCATTTGCAGCTTGTAGCGGGGGATGCCGGCCAGGAAGGAGGTGAAGGCCCGGCGGATTTCATCGTCCGCGATGTCGCGTCCTGCGCTCCGACGCACGTAGTCGTAGAAGTCGTCGTTCGTCACGTCGCCCCGTTCCAACCGTCCGAGAAATCCTTTCGGATGGTACGAGTCGATCAAATCGTCGATTTCGGTGAATCCGATCTTGTGGAATTCCTCCACGCAGCGTGCTCTGTCGAGGTCGATCATCACGCCCCCGAGATCGAATACGATATTTTCGATTCCTTGCAGCATGTCGGTCTGTTTCGTAGTGTCGTTATGGCCTGTCGGCAATTATCCGGCCGAATGCACCGGGCAGGACCCGGCTTCGGGTTTCAGCGATGTTCTTCGTTGAAATTTCCGACGGATTTTTCCCGGTTGCAGGAGCTTTTCGGTGGCGGCCTTGTTCTTAGCACCGTTGTCCCGCTGTCGTGGTTTGTCCGTCCGACGTGCCCGTTACGTCGTTTGTTTGTTCGGTCTGTTTCCGGTTATTCGTTCGTTTGCAGCTCTTCCGGATGTGCTGTCGGGGTTTTTATCGTCGTAATTCCGGCCTCGGATTCGGTGATCGTAGTCTCGGCCTGGGTGGACTGCGTCGCTGTTGCCGTCGGAGCGGAAGGTTCGGGAGTCGCCGTTTCCTTCGCAGTTCCGGTTTGCGTGAGTTGTACCGCCGCCTGTTCCGGTACAGTCGCGAGGACTTCCGCCGTCGCGGAAGCCGATGTATCCGTTGTTTCCGTATCGCCTGCCGTATTGCCGTCCGTTACGTCGATGCTCTCTTCCTCCATACCGAGCTGGATGGCATAAATATCTTTTCCCGTGTAATCGCCGAGTTCCTGTGCCGGAATCGTCCGTACCGAGATCGCGGTGACGGGTATTCCCTGCGATCGGGTCAGGTATTCGACGATCGCGCTGTCGCGGCGGACGAGAATTTTTTCGAGCTGTCCGACGGCCTGGTCTCCGTAAAGCGTGAGGGCTTTCCGGCTGCCGGAGAGTTTGCTGCCGTCGATGCCGCGCAGGGCGAGCAGCGAGTCGGCGAAGCGCATCACTTCGTCCGATTTGAGTTTGGTCGCCTGGATCCGTTCGAAGTCGATCATCGACAGCCGCTCGCCCGCCGGAAGGGTCGAGTTGTAGCAGGCCATTTTGAGATTCAGTTCTGCCAGCCGTCCGACGGCCTTGCTGCGGTTGATCCGCTGCGCGAGGCCTATCTGCATTTCGGGCTTGTCGCGCAGTATGTCGGCCACCTTATCCAGCGTGGCGTATTGATCCGTATTGAGGGAGAATTGCAGCGGATCGACCTCGATGCGGTCGAGATTGTCGCCTCCGCCCGTCAGGAACGAGAAGGGTGCCGTCACGACTTTCAGCAGAACGTTGCCCAGCGCCTTCATCACGATCTTGCGGTAGGAGAATTCCGGGGAGTCGAGGTTGCCTTTCACCGGCAGGTCGATCTTGACGTGTCCTTTGCGGTCTTTGAGAATGTAAAGTCCCAGCTTGAGCGGAATCTTGAATTCAGGCTCCAGGTCCTTGCGTTTCTTGTCGACCTCGCATTGAAATATGTCGAGGTGGTTCGTGCCGTTGAGAAAACGGTCAGCGATGATGTTTTGGCTGCGGAACGTGAGGTTGCCGCCCGTGAGCGGGTAGGCCGTGAAATGTTCGCAGTAGGGGGTGAAATCCTTGAGGTTGATGTTCGACAGAGCGACCATGAGGTTGTGGTTGTCGAGGTTCTGAAGCGAGCCTTTCCAACGGATATGGCCCGATCCCGTGCGTTGCAATTTGGCGTCGAGCGTCAGTTCGTTCTGTTTGCTGAAATCGATGTCGCGGCTCGACAGCCGGATGTCCGAAATGAGGTATCGGAACGGTTTTTCGAACGTGTTGTCCGTGAAGGCGATCTCTCCCTTGTCCAGAAGCAGTTCGCCGACGGTGAAATTGAGCTGCGTCGTGGCCGGTTCTTCGCGTTCGATGGTTACGGTCGTTTCACCGTCGATGGTCGCTTCCGTTTCCGTCGGACGCTCTTCGGGAGCTTTGATCAGAGCGAGCAGGTTGTTGCCGCCGCCCCGGTAGATTTCGAACTGGGTGCGGATGCCGGCGGCATAGATTCGGCGAATATCGTACTGCATCGTGCCCAGATTGCCGTCCCGCAGGTCGAAATTGAGCGTATCGACGTCGATGATCCGGTTGTCGCGGCTGTCGCGCAGTTTCAGCCCCGATGCGGCCGCTATGCCGTACGTGCGCAGGTCGAGCAGGTGGTTGGCGTTGCCTTTCACATGCAGGTCGAGCGTGACGAGGCCCTCTACCGAGCCGATGTCGATCACCTGATTGAAATAGGCCGCCGTGCCTGCCAGCGAGAGGTTCGAAAGCAGCAGGCTGAGGTCGTAGTCGGCCGTCGCCTGGTCGTATTCCAGCGAGGTGCGGAGCGAACCGCCCCGTGAGAAGTTGAACACGATGCCCATGTCCGTCCGTTCGTGTCCGGAGAGGTGCAGTCCCGGTACGTCGATGTCGAGCTCGTTGAAGCCCCACGTGACGTTACGCTGCATGTCCTTGTAAGTCAGCTCGCCGTTGTGTATCTTGATGTCGTCGATATCGACTGTCCAGGGGTTCGACGGGGCCTTTTCGACCGTGTCCGCAGGGGTCAGGAATCGGGTCAGCAGGTCGTCGAAATTGAAGCTGGTGCCATCCTGATAGACGTTCAGGTAGGGTTTGTCGATCAGTACGGCGTCGATGTGTATCCGCTGACGCAGCAGGGGCAGCAGGTGTATTCGAGTATAGAAATTTCCCAGCGATGCGAATGTCGTCGAGTCGTCCGGTTCGAGCATGGCGATCTGGTCGATTCGGAGTTTGCCGTTGAGTACGTTGAACCGCAGTTTCTCGATGGTTATTTGCCGGCCGACGAGTTCCTTGCTGTGTTTTTCAAGGTAGTTTTTCGCGATAGGAGGCAACAGCAGAATCGTCGTCACGACGAGTACTGCGATGATGCCGAGGGTGACGAGCAGAATCTTGATCCATTTTTTCATGGCCGTCTATCTTCTTTTTTATCGGGTTCTGTGTGTTAGCGTTGAAGCTTCATCGTGTACTTGCGGGCAACCCGGAGTACGCACATCGGCATCAGACGGCAGAAGGGTATGAAAAGCCGGTTCCACCAGCCGGGTACGCAGCAACGGCGTCCTCGCCAGAGGGCTTTCAAGGCTCGCCGGGCACAACTGTCCGGTGTGATGAGCACACCCAGCCGCAGCCCGATGCGCTGCCAGCGGGGCGGCAGTCCGTAGAGGTCGGTGGCCACACCTGCCGGGCAGACGGCCGTGACACGGATGTTCTGTTCGCGCACCTCCTTGGCGAAAGCTACCGAAAAACCACGCAGGTAGGATTTGCTGGCGCTGTACAGCGCCAGTCCCGGCCAGGGCATCCAGAGCGAATAGGAGGCCATGTTGAGGATATGTCCTCCACAGCCCCGGCGGGACATTTCGGCGCCGAACAGCCGACAGGTCAGGGTCGTGGTCAGGGCATGGAGGCAGAGGATTCTTTCGATCCGCTCGACGGGTGTTTGCAGAATGTCGCGGAACGAGAAAGCTCCGGCGTTATTGACCAGGACATCGACTTCACGGCCGAGAGCCTGTACCCGCTCGAAAAGTTCGTGTGCGGCTTCGGGTCGTGCCAGGTCGATCGGGATGACCTCTACCGCCAATCCGTATTGTTCGTGGAGTTCTTCGGCTGCGGCTTCCAGTTTCGCCGGATCGAGTCCTGCGAGGATCAGCCGGTATCCGAGTTCGGCCAGCCGCCTGGCCATGCAGCGCCCGATGCCGCTGCCGGCACCCGTCACCAGAGCGGTCCGGCTCCCTTTTTCGATCGTTCCCTTGCGTGTCATTACGGTAGTTTTGCCAGTTCCTCCCGGATTTTTCGGGGCAGGTCGCCGCAATGTTTGCAGCATTTCATATCGACCGAATACATGCGGGCGATGCAGTAGTTGCGGTGGTCGCACTCGCTGCGGGTCGCCGCATCGCCTTCGCGCAGCTTGTTCACGAAAGCCGGGTCGTTCACGAGCGCCCGAGCCATCTGCACCAGTTCGAACCCGCTGTCCAGAGCCCGCTCGATTCCTTCGCGGCTCACCAGACCTCCCACGTAAATTAGCGGCAGTTGCAGCGCTTCGCGGAATTTTTTGGCATCCTCCAGGAAGTAGCACTCCGAGAAGGGGAACTGCCGGATCATGAAGGGGCCGCAGTAGCGGATGAAGGCCCGCAACCAGAGGGGCGAGTAGTAGCTCATGGTGTAGATCGGAATCAGACCCCGCATCACGGCCATCGGCGCCTTGCTTACGAAACCGCCCGAGAGAACGATGCCATTGACCTTCCAGCGCTCGATTTCGCGGGCGATCTCGATGCTCTCCGGAATCTCGATGCCGCCCTTGAATCCGTCGTACATGTTGTGCTTGACGAGTACCGAGGTGCCCGTCGCAGCGGCGGCGTTCATCACCTCCTCGAGGCACATGCGCATGAAGCGCATCCGGTTGTCGAGCGAGCCGCCGTATTCGTCGCGGCGGTGGTTGGTATAGGGCGAGAGGAACTGCGAGATGAGGTAGCCGTGCCCGGCGTGCACCTCGACGCAGTCGAAACCGGCGGCATGAGCTGTTCGCACGGCCTTGCCGAAGTCTTTGGAAACCTGCATTATTTCGTCCCGGCGCATTTTGCGGACGGGGGTGTAGGCGTATAGGTTGAATCCGCTCGAAGCCCCGATGGGAATCTGTCCGGCGGTCGAGTAGTGGGTCATGTTGCCGCAGTGACCGATCTGGATCGAAGCGGCGGCGCCTTCCTTGTGGATGGCGTCGGTGATGTCGCGCAGCGCCGGGACGATCTCCGGGCGCAGCCAAAGTTGGCTCTTGAACGAGAGCCCGCTGCGGCAGACGGCAGCGTAGGCCAGCGTGGTCATGCCGATACCGCCCCGGGCGACGCTCACGTGGTAGTCCTTGAGCTGCTGCGTGGGGCTGAAGTCTTTGCCCATCGATTCGAAGGCTGCCGAACGGATGGTGCGGTTGCGGAGCGTAACCTGCCCCAGACGATAGGGCGTGAAGAGTACGGAATCCTGCAAATTACTCATAATTGGAAACTTAATAGATGAAAGGTATGATCCTCTTTCGGTGCAGGGAGGTGAACTCCTGCCCGAACTCTTTTTCATATCGTTTGTAAAGCGAAGCTGCGCGGGGGGCGAGGTTGGCGAAGGTCCACCAGGCGAATACTGCCCCGGCCCATGACCACGAAGCGATGGCAAAGCCCACCCATTCGGTCAGCTCTCCGAAATAGTTGGCCGACGAAACGTAGCGGAACATACCGCCCCGGGGAATGTAATGGCGTGTATCGCCCGGCTTGCGCAGATGGCGGATGATGTAGTCGGAGTGGAGGTTGATGACCATGCCTGCGACGAAAAGCGCGGCTCCGATGTAAAAATAGGGTTTGGAGAACCAGCCTTCGTAATAGTCGGCAGGAGAGATGTAGAAGATCCAGCCGCCTTGCATCAGGGCGTTGAGCGTATTGAAGAGCATGCCCATTCCCACGATACCGGCCGGCATTTTCGAATTGCCCCGGATCAGCAGCGGAAAGATGAACGCCCGTTGCAGGTAGTGTCCCTGGAACAGGATCAGCAGGGCCAGCGGTGCCGCCTCCCACGTGCGGTCGGAGAGGAGCCAGAGAACGGTCATGGCGATGAATACCGGACACTCCATCAGCACCCAGCCGATCCGGTTCGGGATCGGGAAGCCGTATTTACGGTTGAAGAGATAGCCGTATCCGGCCTCGAAATAGTGGAGTGCGATGTAAACCGCCAAGGCCAGCAGGGCCATGACGATCAAAAAAATGTTAAAATATGCTGCCATGCCGCAAAAGTTTTTACCTATTTTATAAAAGGTGGATAAAAATTATTACAAAGGTAGTGAAAATGAGAACAGAATAAAACAAATGAGTTCGTTTTTTTTATGCTGGAGGCTCCCTGTCTTCTGCGGGGGCGATAAAAACGGGAACAGAGTCCGACCGGTGCGTCCGGCGGCTTTGCCGAGTGCGTCCGACCTTTTCGAAAGTATGTTTCCGGGTTGTTGAATTTCGTTATTTCGGGGTTTTATCTGCGAATGTGTCGGATGTTCTTCTGAAAATGTTTGGAGGCGGGATTGCCTCCTGGCATAGTTTGTGTCATTTTTCTGTTACGAACCAAAATAATTATAGCGTATGAACCAGAAACGAAACAATGATGAACTGCTGATGACAGTTTTCGGATCGAAAGAAGTGCTCGAGCCTGCTCCCACCGATGTGATCCCCCAGGGAATGATGCGCCCGGAAATTGCATATCAGATCGTCAAAGACGAAACTTACCCCCAGACTCAGCCCCGGTTGAATCTGGCGACGTTCGTGACTACCTACATGGACGAATACGCTACCCGACTTATGAATGAAGCAATCAGTGTAAACTATATCGATGAGACGGAGTATCCCCGCATTGCCGTTATGAATGGACGCTGTATCAACATGATCGCTAATCTTTGGAATACTCCGGAGAAGGCGCAGTGGAAGGCAGGCGCCCTCGGTATCGGCTCTTCGGAGGCCTGTATGCTGGGCGGTGTGGCTGCGTGGCTGCGCTGGCGCAAGCGTCGCCAGGCTGCGGGCAAGCCGTTCGACAAACCGAATCTGGTGATGAGCGCCGGTTTCCAGGTGGTGTGGGAGAAGTTCTGCCAGCTTTGGCAAATCGAACTGCGCACCGTGCCTCTGACGCTGAAGAACCCGACGCTCGATCCCGAGCAGGCGCTCGCCATGTGCGACGAGAACACGATCTGTATCGTACCGATTCAGGGCGTTACCTGGACGGGTCTGAACGACGATGTCGAGGCGCTCGACAAGGCGCTCGATGCTTACAACAAGAAGACCGGCTTCGAAATTCCGATCCATGTGGACGCCGCTTCCGGTGGTTTCATCCTGCCGTTCCTGAATCCCGAGGTGAAATGGGACTTCCGCCTGAAGTGGGTGCTCTCGATCTCTACGTCGGGTCACAAGTACGGTCTGGTGTATCCGGGCCTGGGTTGGGTAGTCTGGAAGGACAAGAAGTACCTGCCCGATGAGATGTCGTTCAGTGTCAATTATCTGGGCGCGAATATCACGCAGGTCGGTCTGAACTTCTCGCGTCCGGCGGCCCAGGTGCTGGGACAGTACTACAATTTCCTTCGCCTGGGATTCGAGGGCTACAAGGAGATTCAGCAGAATTCGATGGACATCGCCACCTATTGCCACGATCAGATCGGCAAGATGAAGTGCTTCCGCAACTATGCCGACAAGCTGGTCAATCCGTTGTTCATCTGGTATATGAATCCCGATTACGACAAGAAGGCCAAGTGGACGCTCTACGACCTGCAGGCTCTGCTGCAGCAGAGCGGGTGGATGGTTCCGGCCTATACGATGCCTGAGAACCTGGAAAATCTGGTCGTAATGCGTGTGGTCGTTCGCCAGGGTACGTCGCGCGATATGATCGACATGCTTATCGACGACATCAAGAACGCTGTGGCCGAGCTTGAAAAGCTGGAGTATCCGACCGATTCCCGTATCAAATACGAGAAGCAGATCAAGCAGAAAGGCCGCGTATTTACGCACTGATCCGCAGAAACTCGATCCTGCATCCGCCCCGTCGAACCGCTGCACGTGTAGCCGGGGAGAGTCGATGGTTGCGACCGCGATCCGCCTGTCCCGATTGGTGGCGGTGCCGATGCGGTGGGTTGGGATTCCCGCTGATCGCCCGGCTTCCGGGGTTAGCCTGTCCCCGTGACCGAGGCATTGCAAGCTCCGCCCGTCTGAATTTTCAGACAGGCGGAGCTTTTTTTCGGAAAAATCGTTGCATAATTAAAATAAAAATGATATATTTGGGTAATGAAAAAAAACTATTTACCAACCAAACTAAAACCTTTGTATTTATGAAAAAATTTAATTACTTATTCGGCTGGCTTTTTTGCGGGGCGGCGCTTCTCGGTTTTGGATGCGACGATGACAAGACGGATGTCCCCCCCCCGACGGTTACGTTTGAAATCGCGACGCCGGAAGCCTCGTCTAATTCCGTTTCTGTGACGGTTACGCCGTCGGACGACAAAACGACCTATTTTGCGGGAGTGACGGAATCTTCCTCCGTCGAAGGACTTGCCGACGAGGAGCTTGTTGCCGAAATGGTCGCACGTTCGGATTTCGACAAGTGTCTTTATATGGGCAAGAAGGATGTTTTGGCAACCGGGCTGAAGGCTGATACCGATTATACGGTGGTGGTTTTCAGCTATCAGAATAAAGAAGTCGGAGCTGTGGTCAAGAAGACCGTCAGGACGCAGAAGGAGGGTGATGGGCCGACGCCGGGCGATTTCAAAATCGAGATCACGGTAACCGATATCACCCACAATTCGGCTAAGGTGAAGGTTACGCCCAGCGACGATACGGTGGACTACTACGTGAACGTGTTTCCCAAATCCGAGGTCGAGCGTGACGGAAAGATGCTTGAAGGCTGGGAGTTCATCGAATATTACGGACAGGACCCCTACATCGGGAACAAAACCCAGAAGGGTGTGTACGAGAGGTCGCTATCGGGACTTTCGTCGAGCTACTCGTACGTAGTGGCGGCTTACGACCTTTCTCAGGATGAGGAAGTCGTTTATTATGAGTTCCTGACGACCAAGGCTCCGGACGTTCCCGACCAGTTCCAGATTACGAACATCCAGCCTACGACCACGGGGGTGACCTTTACCGTGACACCCCAGAGTGCGGACGAATGGTATTGCGCCTGGATTACGACGAAATCTACCTATGAGAGTTTCGAGCCGGAATCGTATATTCAGGGCGTTTATTATGGCCTGAACAATATTGCGGTTGATAAGCAGATGACGATGTCGGACTACGTGAAGTCGATCGCCAAGCAGGGTACGGCAGAGTGGAGCAATTATGACGGCGATCTGAAGCCCAAGACTGATTACGTGATCTTGGCGTTTTACGTGGACCCGAACAATGAAGACCAGTTGGAGGTATACGACTATGCATATACGAAGGCGGAATTCCGCACGGAGACTCCGGAGACCGAAATTTCGTTGACGCTGGGCGACATCAAGAACCTGACGGACAACGGCGACGGTACTGCCGAGGTAACGGTTCATGTCAAGGCCTCCCTGGCCACATCGTATCGCATCGGCGCTCACACGCAGACCGAAATCGATGAGGAAATCGCGAATGGTTACGGCCCTGAGGATTGGGGGAACTTTTGGATCAGTTGGCGTCCCTCCTCCGATGTCGAAGGCATTTGTTCACCCGAAGGCGCCGATGTCACTGCGCTCATTCCTTTCGTTGCAGGACAGGGATATTGCCTCATTTTCCGAGTCCGTAGTGAAGATGGCAACACGAAAACCGAGTACAAACCTTTGAATAAATAACATTCGGATACATATTCCGGTCCGGTATTTCTCGGCGAATGCAGGTTTTCTGTTTCATCTGAGATTCGGAGAATAATGGTGGGGAGATGCCGGACCGGATTTTTCTTTGAAGTTCATGCTATGAAAAAAACGATATTCGAGCACTTTGGATTCTGGTTGCGCGGAGTTGTGTGTGGCGCGTTGCTCCTGTCGGCGGCGGTTGCATGCAGCGATGATAACGACGATCCGGGGGCAGCGGCTCCCGAGATCACTTTGGAGAGCGTTTCGACGGGTCAGACCGAATTTTCGTTCCGCCTGCGGACGAATGTGGACGGGGCGTACGGTTATCAGGTCGTGAAACGGACGCAGAATGACGGGATAGAGAAGCCCGACGCCGCATCGCTTTTCGACGAGCACACCGGTACCGTGAATAAAGAGACTACGGTGGCCGTGACCGGTTTGGAGACGGGCTGTTCCTATGTGCTTTATGCGGCCGTGAAGGCGGAGACGCTGTATAGCGAAGTGGCGGAGCTCGCCTTTACGACAGGGGTGAACTCGAACGAAATTATCGAGGTGTCGGACATCGGCTCCGACCGGTTTACGTTCTCTATCCGTTGTGAGGGTCCCTACTTTTTCGCCGCGATTCCGACGGCCACGCTGAATACGTATACCATCGAGGAGTACCTCACTGAGGCGGGTTGCATCGGCCGGGGCGAGGCCGAATACGACTGGGTCGACGGAGGGGAATTCTCCGCCGAAAACGGGACTTTCTCCATGAAGGTCATCGCGGGTGTTCCGTACGTCATTCTGATGGCGCCCTGCGACGCATCGTACAATATCACCGGGGAGCCTCAGCGGCTGGATTTCGAGACGCTGCCCCGCCAGGGTAGCGGTGCGGAAGTGGAGGTGGAATTGACCGAAATCGCCTCTACGTCGGTGAAGGTCGGAACCTCGCCTGGCGAAGGTGTCGCCGAATATTACGTATATGTCCGTGATAAGGAGTGGTATACGAACATCATCGAGAACAACGGAGGCGAGGCGATGGCGATCCATATGATCAAGTATGCCACCGATGCGGGACTGGGCAGGAAATACGAGGCGGTCGCGAGCGAAGTGTGGGAGGGTCTGAAACCCTCCAAGGAATATTACTGCGGCGTGGTGAGCGTCGATTTTTCCGGGGGCGAGAATCTTCAGTTGGTACCGTTCACGACTGAAGAGTCCTCGGGACGGGTGCCTCTGCTGGAGGTCGAGGCCCGTAAATCCGATACGAATCCTTCCGAGACGCTGAATCTCCGCATTCGGAGCGATATAGCTTATCTGGGACGTTACGCCGTTTTGGCCGCCGCCGAGGTAAAGAATTACGAAGCGCAGGGTAAGGGTGACAAGGAAATTATTTCGGACGTAGGCACCGACCTGAACATCCAGGAGATGGAGCAGGTCAATACGGTGGAAGGTTACGATATCGAGGTGGAATTCCTCTATCCGGGCATGGAGTATGTCTGCATCGTCGCCGTACGTTCGTTGGAGGATGTGGAAGTTTATAAACGGGTGACGGTGCGGATGGACGACTGGCCCTCCGAGGCGCGTGTCGAGTCCGAGTTGTTCGACGTGCTTCCGGGTACCTGGACGATCTCCTATTCCTATCTGGACTATAATGATATGCCTCAGGAGATTAAGGATGTCGAAGTGAAGATCGAAGCCGGAGTCGATGATAAGACTTGTAAGGAGTACCGTGCTCGGAATATGCTGGTGCTGACCGGCTATCCGTTCCAGGGGGGCGAGCCGCTCTATTATTCTCCGGCCGATTTGATGAGAGAATCTTCCTGGTACAGCGCGGCACCTGAACTGGCTTACCGTGACTACGGGGCCAAAATCTTCTTCCACATTGGAGAGGGCGATGAGGTGACGGTGCCTTCGTCGAAGAGTGTTTATCTGTATAACTGGGGAGACTGGCCGCTTCTTTTCGTGGGCATGGATTACGATAAGTACCAGCTCGCGCCGGCATCGTTTCCGGTGGAGGTATCGTCCGACCGCAGGACGCTTACGATCAAGCAGTACGTATCGGGTGCCGAGTTCGAATACGGTGTATACCGGCCTTCAGTGGTGATGGATGGAGTCAAGTTGAACGTGGCTGTGTCGGATATCGTGCTGCGTAAGGTCGATTGAGTGATGCGGCAGCAAAGGGCTGTCCCGATTGGTGGCGGTGCCGATGCGGTGGGTTGGGATTCCCGCTGATCGCCCGGCTTGCGGGGTTAGCCTCTTCCCGTGACCGAGGCATTGTAAGCTCCGCCCGTCTGAATTTTCAGACGGGCGGAGCTTTTTTTACGAAAAATCGTTGCGTAATTAAAAATAGAATGATATATTTGTAATATCAAAATAATATCATAAAAACAGGATGGTTATGGAAAAGGGAAATTTTGTCTATTCGGGTTGGCGGGCCAACGGCTTCGTCGCGCTCGTCGGGTTGCTGGTGTTGATCGCCGGAGGTATCGCGCTGTGCGTGTTCGGCAGCGATGTAATGGATCCGCGCATTGGGCTGCGGACTGCGATGCTGGTTTGCGGCGTATGCCTGTTTTTTATAAGTATGTTCTGTTTCAAGGGCTTTATGTTGCTCGAACCCAACGAAGCCCGTGTCGTTATGTTTTTCGGCAAATACAAGGGGACTTTTTACGAAACGGGTTTTTGGTGGATCAATCCCTTTATGGGGCGCAAGAAAATTTCGGTGCGTGCCCGCAACCTGAACGTCGAGCCGATCAAGGTGAACGACAAGAACGGCAATCCGGTGATGATCGGCCTGGTGCTGGTGTGGAAAATCCGTCCGGACGAGATCTACCGGGCCGTGTTCGACATCGACGCCTCGACGATGGGCGGCACCGATCTTGCGGTTTCGGCTTCGGCCCGTATGAAGGTGCTCGAAAACTTCGTCAGCGTGCAGAGCGATGCCGCACTGCGTCAGGTGGCGGGGTATTATGCGTATGATAACAACGGCGTTGCAGATGACGAACTGACTCTGCGTTCGAACAGTGACGAGATCAACGATCAGCTCGAAGCCAAGCTCAACGACCGTCTTTCGATGGCCGGTATCGAAGTGATCGAGGCCCGCATCAACTATCTGGCCTACGCGCCGGAAATTGCAGCCGTGATGTTGCGGCGCCAACAGGCCGATGCGATCATCTCGGCCCGTGAGAAGATCGTCGAGGGAGCCGTTACGATGGTCAAGATGGCTCTCGACCGGTTGGCCGACGACCGGATCGTGGAGTTGGACGAGGAGCGCAAGGCGGCTATGGTGAGCAATCTTCTGGTGGTGCTGTGTGCTGACGAGGCCGCACAGCCGATCGTCAATGCAGGTACGTTGCATCATTAGGATCGGACGATGGCGAAGGAGGCTACGAAGAGTTTTGTGCTGCGTGTCGATGCGGCTACGATGGAGGCGGTCGAGCGGTGGGCTGCGGACGAGTTCCGCAGCACCAACGGACAACTGCAGTGGATCATCATGGAAGCTCTGCGCAGAAGCGGCCGCCTGAAAAAATCACGGGTCGGGAAACCGGAGCCGAAACCCGAAAGAGAGTGAATCTATGCGAATCAGTTTTATGCGGTGGCGTCCCGGCGACGCCCGGGAACCTCGGGTGCGGAGAAAATGGCTCGAAATAAGCGGTGTGCCGAGTAGGGCCAGGTTTCGGAGTTTCGTTTGCAACCGGTTGTGGATCGGGGTGTTGCCTGCTTTCGTAGCGGGATTCGGAATCGTATTGCTGCTGCTTGTCTTCAGCCGTGAATCGACTCCGGAGCGGAGTTTGGTGCGGGCGTCGATCGCCGGCGGTTTATGCGTATTCGGTTGGATATTGGGTATCTGGGCCGCAACGGGACCCGATCCGGAGGCGGATTCGAATGCTGAAAATCCGGAACAGGCTTCCGGGGATCGGTTTGCTCCCCGCGGGTTGCGATGGTGTCTGTGGGTTCTTTGCGGTGGGGCTGCGATATGTTATGCCGTCTTTTCTCCGAGTATCGGACGGATCGTCGAAGGCGAACGCACGGTGTTGGAGGGTGCGGCGGAAATCGTCAGTAAAGTATTGACGGTAGTCTGTGTGATCGTTCCTGTTTGGTTGGCGGAACGAGCCCGGCGGTAACTTCGTCCGGCCGGATACGCAGCGCGGGTACGGTGTTTCCCGGCCGGTCCTTACCTGCGGTTTTCGACACTCGGCTGTTGGGCGCCCGTTCGGGAGGTTTTTCCTGGTGTCACTCCGGCGGTACGGATTTTTAGGACGATGCGGGATATTTTTCTGAAATTTACGCTATCTTTAACCCGATGAAAAAGATCGTTGTTTTTACGGGTGCCGGCGTGAGTGCCGACAGCGGACTGGCTACTTTCCGCGATTCCGACGGGCTGTGGGCCAACTACCGGATCGAAGATGTCTGTACGCCCGAGGCGTTGCGCGACAATCGGGCGCAGGTCGTCGATTTTTACAACATGCGCCGCCGCGAGATGCTCGGGAAGGAGCCGAATGCGGGCCATCGCGCTATTGCGGGCCTGGAAGAGTGTTTCGACGTGGAGGTAATTACCCAAAATGTCGATAATCTGCACGAGCGGGCCGGCTCTTCGCGCGTCACGCACTTGCACGGAGAGCTGACTAAATTGCGTTCGTCGCGCGATCCCGAATTGATCGTGCCCATCGACGGCTGGGAACAGCGGCTCGATGCGACCGCTCCGGACGGAGCGCTCCTGCGGCCTCATATCGTCTTTTTCGGCGAGGCGGTCCCGATGTTCGAACGGGCGGCCGAGATCGCCGGGACAGCCGATCTTATGGTCGTAGTCGGTACTTCGCTGGCGGTCTATCCCGCCGCATCGCTGGTGCGTTACGTGCGGCCCGATGTGCCGATTTTTCTGGTCGATCCGGGAAATCCCGATACGGCGATGATCCGCAATCCGCTCACCCATATCCGTTCACGTGCCGCCGAGGGCATGCCCGAACTGGCGGAGCGGTTGAAGTCGGAATTCTCTTGAATCACAGCTTTTCTGTCTGTCGTTTTCTCGCGGTCGGAAGGCAGCCGGTTCGAAACTCTTCCCGCATGATTTGCCGGGTTGCGCCGGAGGGATGGGACGACCTTCGAGGATTGTAAAACGATAAGGAGCGGTAATCCGCTCCTTATCGTTTTATTGTTTCTTTTGAAAATTTCTCCGGAACTATCGGTAGGTGATCTCGATCGTTGCCGGGTTTACGATGTCGCGTATTTTGGTTTTCGTCCGGTTTTTGATTTCGTATTTGTAAAGTTTTTCTTCTTCGGGGAACTCGGGGTGGTTCATAGCTTCATCGATGACTTCGTTGCCGACTACGATGTCGTATTCTACCTGATACTCCTCATACGGGACGTCGTAGGATATCCGCTTTACCGCATTGTCGGCATCCGTTTCGATGCGCAGTTTCAGGTATTCGTCCTCTCCGCAGGCGGATTCCGTAGTGGTGTAGGATTTGTGTAGCGTGACATTTGGTGTGGGATAAGCACCCTCATCCGCTCCCACCTCGTCGGCGGCAGTGGCAGTGGTTATTTCGGGCAGGCAATCGCCGTAGTTTCCGGTCAGGCGTAACAGGGAAAAAATAGCGCTGGAAGTGTTTTCGAATGAGATGCGACCGCCCATTGCATACATGTAGAAATCGAGGTTGCTCCGGTCGTTGGCATAACGGTGGGGGTAGCACTCATCGGCCGGGAGCGAATACTCCCAGGGCTGGTAGTCCGGGTCGTAGGAGGCCTCGTAACTGTCGTAGTAGGTGTAGCGCGTCAGCAGGCCGTCCGTGTAGTAGAATTTGTTTTCGCTGTATTGATTCAGGCCGCTGGAAGAGGAATAGGAATACTTGGATAGCAAGGAAGAGAGACGTCCTTCCGGGGTGTATGTATAGGTCTCCTGCCCTTCGAGCCGGGGTGTCCCGTTGTCGTAGTCGTAACTCGAAGTTTCGGTGATGCGTCCTTTCGCGTCGGTTTTGGCGGAAATTTTGTAGAGAAGGCGCTCCGCCTCATCGGTTGTCCGGACCGAAACTTCGTTGGCGATCGTATAGTCGAATGTATATATCTCCGTTCCGTTGTCTTTATAGGAGTATTCGTCGGTCGAGTGGTAGTTTTCGGTAATTCGGGCTACTCTGTTTTCTTCGTCGTAGTCGAATGATTGCGAGACGGTCGTCGTCGCTCCCTCTTCGCGGTTGTCTGTGAGTTTGTAATCCACCCGGGCGACGTATTTGTAATCGGTCGGAGGCGTGTCTGGATCATCTGGATCATTTGGATTGTCCGGATTGTCTGAACCGTGTCCCTTTTGTTCGATTTCGATGGCGATGCGGTAAGAGCCGCAGACGATCGTGATTTTGGCGAAGCGCGATTCGGAAGAGCTGTTGGATTCGAGGATTTCGATGGTGATCTGCGCTTTGCCGGCATCGCCGCTGTAGGCGGACAGACGGAGCCACGAAGGTTCCGTGCGCGTCGTCTCTTCGAGGGTTGCGGTCCATGCTTCCGCTGCCGTGAACGAAATGGTTTTCGGAGCGGTTTGATCAGCGTTAAAGATTTGCTCCAGTAAAGAGCTGTCGATCAGGATGGAAGAAAGCCCCCCCCCTCCTCGGGAGATTCGGTGCAGGCTCCGAGCATGACGAATGCCAGCAGAGCTGCGAATAGTTTTACGTGTTTCATTGTTTAGGAATTTAAGTGATATTAAGTGTTTGGTTCAATGCCGTATGACAGGAACGGTTGCTTCGTGGTCCGTTAGTTCTTGTTTTTGAAGTAAAGCTCCAGCAATTCGTGCGCCGCGACGAACGAGCTGACTTTGGCGTCGAGCACTTTTTGCTCGAGCTCCGTGATGCGGGGTTCGATCTGCGGGTTGTGGTAGAAGCTGTTCTTCAACACCTCGTCGATGGTTTCGTACATCCAATACTTGTTCTGACGGTTGCGGTTGTGCGTGAAGTATCCGTTCGCCTGAATGAAGTCGAGGAACTCTTCGACGCCTTTCCACACCTCCTCGAGTCCCGTTTTTGTGTATGCCGAGCAGGTATAGACTTTCGGACGCCAACCCGATTCCGGGATCGGGAAAAGACGCAACGCACCCTGATATTGCGTTTTGGCCAGTTCGGCTTTGTAGATGTTCTCGCCGTCGGCCTTGGTGATGACCATCATATCGGCCATCTCCATAATGCCGCGCTTGATGCCCTGCAATTCGTCGCCCGCACCGGAGATCTGGAGCATCATGAACATATCGACCATCGAATGTACGGCCGTTTCGGACTGTCCCACGCCGACCGTTTCGATGAAGATGACGTCGAATCCGGCAGCTTCGCACAGGATGATCGTTTCGCGGGTTTTGCGGGCTACGCCGCCGAGCGACCCGGCCGAAGGGGAGGGGCGGATGAAGACCTTGGGATTGGACGAGATACTCTCCATGCGGGTCTTGTCGCCGAGGATCGAACCGCCGCTGCGCTCCGAGCTGGGGTCGATGGCCAGTACCGCCAGCTTGTGCTTGAGCGAGGTGACCATATTGCCTACGGCTTCGATGAAGGTCGATTTTCCGGCTCCCGGGACGCCCGTGATGCCGATGCGTACCGATTTCCCGGCATGCGGCAGGCACTTTTCGATGATCTCCTGCGCCTGGGCATAGTGGTCGGGGTTGCTGCTTTCTACCAGGGTGATGGCCTGCGAAAGCGTCGTGATGTTGCCTTGAAGAATGCCCTCGACGTACTCTTCGGTGGTGAGTGCACGCTTTTTCTTTCGGACGAAATAGGGATTGACTACGGGTTGGTTTTCCACACCTTCGGTTACGGTCAGGGCGCACTCGTGGTGGGTGTCGGCATACTCTTTTTCGTAATGGTTTATCTTGGTGAATGACATGACGGAATTAACGGTATTACTGGTGTTTATTGAACTATTTTCTGGATGAATGAACTGGTCATGCTCTGCGGATTTCCCATCCACAGCACTCGATTCTTGGCATCGATCAGCACGCTGAACGGCACGAAATCGACTCCGAAACTGCCGAATACTTTTTTGTCGTGATCGAGTGCCACACCGATTCGTTCGGAGATGTAGGGCGTGAGAATCGGGGCGATTTTTTCGGAATCTTCCTGTGTTATGATGATAATGCGCAGTTTGGAGCCTAATTTGTTAGATAGGTCCCGGAGTGCGTCCAGCGAAGCCGTGCAGCCTTTGTTCGACGAGTGGAAGAATACGAGGTACGAAAGATCCGCTGCGGCCGGATTCCGGGATGCGAGCCAAGTGACGCTTTTGAGTTCGGGGGCCCGCTCTCCGATGACGATGTTCTGTGCATGGGATGCGCCCAACGTGCAAAAAACGACAGTAAGGAGTAAAAGAACTCGTTTCATAGGCATCGTAATTTTTAGCGAAGATAGTGAAAAAAAATAAATAAAGACCGGTTTTCTGCCGGAAAGGAGATTTATATTATGGAGAATATATGGGGACCGCAACGTAAGACGGGAAATATGGAGGAAGAGAGCCTCCGCGAGGAGAACAGAAAGGCGCACGAGGAGGACGAACGTTTTCGGATGACGGCTGTGAAAGCGGCCGGACAGGTGCGTCAGCGTATGCGCTGCGCGACCGGGGAGTCGGATGAGGTCATTCGTCGTAAGTTCATGTTGCCCGAGCGGTATATTCTGACCTTGATGACGGTCGAAACGCTCGGCCAGGAGCGGATGCTGCTCGATCTGATGGCCGGCGGTCGGCTCGGTGCGGACCTCGTGCTTTGCGGTCGTCGTTCGTTCTATGCCGATATGTTGCTTCGCACCGCTCGCGACCGTCGTCTGGCGCTGCGTACCAATTTTATTTACGAATACTCGCCCGAGGAGTTGAGCGCTTTTTTCCGCATGGCAGACGGCCTGGTTTACCTGCCCCGGAAATGGGGGCGGGTGCAGCCTGTCGTCGAAGCGCTCTATGCCGGGATTCCGGCCGTGCTCTCCGATACCCGCCGCAATCGGCTGACTGCCGGCGATGCGGCCCGTTATATCGCGTGTCCGGAGCTCGATGAGCTGGCCGATACGCTCGATGCGATCCTGTCCGATTCCGGGTTGCGTCGGCAGGTGCAGGGATGCTGCCTGCGTCGTGTGGAACGATGGAAAACTCCCGACGATAACTTGCGGACCAAGGAGTGATAATACGGGAGCAATTAACCGATCGATAGTTGCACGCTTCGGATTAAATCGCTACTTTTGTCGATCGAAAAATCTCATTGAAAGTTTTGTAATCCTCATCGGAGGGCAATATAATGCCGGATAAGATGACTGGGTAAAACCAATCGCTTGTCCGGTGTTTTTTGTTTTGTGCTGAATGTGCAAGTAGTTGAATTTAGTATGATTGTGCATGGAAAGAGATGCTATTGATTTCGGTTCGCTGAAGGTTTCGGTATTGTTCCGCCGTCTGTTTATTCCGACTTTGTGCGGTATGCTCAGTATTTCGGCAGTTACGGTGGCCGACGGTATTTTCGTAGGGCAGGGCGTCGGCAGCGACGGCATCGCCGCCGTGAATATCTACGTCCCGCTGCTGATGGTCTTTCAGGGAATGGGCCTCATGATCGGTATCGGCTGCTCGGTGGTGGCTTCGATCCACTTGTCGCAGTCGAAGATCCGGACGGCCCGCCTGAACGTCACGCAGGCGATGGTGTTCGTGACGGCGGTGACCTTGCTGCTGTCTTCGGCGATTCTGCTTTTCCCCGACCGGACGGCTGTGTTGCTGGGGGCTTCGGAGCATCTGCTGCCGTTGGTGAAGGATTATCTGTTGTGGTTTACTCCGGCACTGGTTTTCCAGATGTGGACGGCCGTCGGACTTTTCGTTATCCGTTTGGACGGGGCACCGAAGCTGGCGATGTGGTGCAGTGTGATCTCGGCGTTGCTCAACGTGTTGCTGGACTGGTTGTTTATTTTCCCGCTGGGGTGGGGTGTCATGGGGGCTGCGTTCGCTACCGCGATCAGCGTATCCGTCGGCGGCGGTATCGCTTTGTGGTACCTGCTGTGCCGGGCCCGTTCGTTGTCCCTCTGTCCGCTTAAGGGCAGCCGCAAGAGCTTGCGCCTCTCGTTGCGGAATGTGGGGTATCAGTGTCGTATCGGCTCCTCGGCCTTGTTGGGCGAAGCGACTCTTGCGACCTTGATGTTTACCGGAAATCAGGTGTTTATGCGCTATTTGGGCGATGACGGCGTCGGAGCGTTCGGCATCGCCTGCTACTACATTCCTTTTGTGTTCATGGTCGGCAACGCCATTGCGCAGTCGGCACAGCCGATCATCAGCTATAACTTCGGGGCAGGCGCTTCGGGGCGGGTGATACAGGCACGACGGATCGCATTGGCAACGGCTGTTGTGTGCGGTATGACCGCGATGGGATTGTTCGTCTGCTGTCCCCGTATATTGGTCGGGTTCTTCCTCGATACCGATACGCCGGCTGCCCTTATCGCTATCGAAGGGGTTCCGTTGTTTGCGTCGGGTTTCGTCTTTTTCATCGTGAACCTGACCGTCATCGGGTATTATCAGAGTCTTGAACGGGTAAGAGCCGCCACTACGTTCGCTTTGCTTCGAGGCTTCGTCCTTTTGGTTCCCGCTTTCCTGCTGCTGCCCCGTGTGGCCGGGATCTCCGGCATCTGGCTCGCCATGCCGCTCTCAGAATTGCTGACGTGTGCTGTCATCGCGGTATTTTATAATCTGCGGCGGGGTTTCGGCCTTCGGTTTTCTTGATTTCAAGCGGTTGTCCTTCACGGATAACCGCTTTGTTTTTCCGTTTTTTCCCTGCATATGCCGGAAAGTCGGAATAGTTCCGACTAAAATCGTTTTTTTGTTGGCTTATTCAGATATTTCATCTATTTTTGTATGATTTTTTGAGGATTCCGAAAATTCAAATTCAACGATATTCAACTTAATTAAATCTCTTGAAATTATGAAAGTATCTCACATTGAGCATCTTGGCATTGCAGTCAAAAGTCTGGATGAGTCGATTCCCTATTGGGAAAACGTACTGGGTCTGAAATGTTATGCGATCGAAGAGGTTGCCGACCAGAAAGTCCGCACGGCGTTCTTCAAGCTGGGCCAGACGAAGATCGAGTTGCTCGAGCCTACGTCGCCCGAATCGACCATCGCCAAGTTCATCGAGAACAAGGGCATCGGTATCCACCACATGGCACTCGCCTGCGAGAATATCGAGGAGCAGTTGGCCGATGCAGCCGCCAAGGGCATCCGTCTGATCGACGCTACGCCCCGCAAGGGTGCCGAGGGCATGACCATCGCTTTCCTGCATCCGAAATCCACCCAGGGCATCCTGACGGAGCTTTGCGAGAACAAGAATAAATAATTTAACAGCATATTTTCGATTATGAGTGAAATTCAGAACCAGATCAACCAGCTCATCGAGAACCGCGAGATGGCTCGTATGGGCGGTGGTCAGAAGGCGATCGACAAGCAACACGAGAAGGGTAAGTACACCGCACGCGAGCGTATCCAGATGCTGCTCGACGAGGGTAGCTTCGAGGAGTTCGACATGTTCGTCACGCATCGTTGCTACGACTTCGGTATGGAGAAGAAGCATACGTTCGGCGACGGTGTGGTAACGGGTTACGGTACGATCGAAGGCCGCCTGGTCTATGTCTTTGCCCAGGACTTCACCGTGACGGCAGGTTCTCTGTCGCTTTCGATGTCCGACAAGATCTGCAAGATTATGGATATGGCGATGCGCAACGGCGCTCCCTGCATCGGTTTGAACGATTCGGGCGGTGCCCGTATCCAGGAGGGTGTGAACGCTCTGGCGGGTTATGCCAACATTTTCCAGCGTAACGTGATGTGCTCGGGTGTCATTCCGCAGATTTCGGCCATCTTCGGCCCCTGTGCCGGCGGTGCCGTCTATTCTCCGGCGCTGACCGACTTCATCATCATGAAGAAGGGTTCCTCGAATATGTTCCTCACCGGCCCGAAGGTCGTGAAGACCGTGACGGGCGAAGACGTGACGCAGGAGCAGCTGGGCGGTGCCACGATGCACACGACCAAGTCGGGCGTGGCTCAGTTCGCCGTCGAAACCGAGGAGGAAGGTATTCAACTGATCCGTCAGTTGCTCTCCTATATGCCGCAGAACAACATGGAGGATACGCCGATGGTCGTCTGCACGGATCAGATCAACCGCCTGGAGGATTCTCTGAACGAGATCATTCCCGACAATCCGAACAAGCCTTACGATATGGCCGAGGTGATTCGTGCCATCGTCGATAACGGCGAATACCTGGAGTCGGCTGCCGATTTCGCAAAGAATATCATCACCTGTTTCGCCCGTTTCAACGGCCAGAGCGTCGGTATCATCGCCAACCAGCCCAAGTACATGGCCGGTGTGCTCGACATCAACGCAAGCCGCAAGGCCGCCCGTTTCGTGCGCTTCTGCGATGCCTTCAACATTCCGTTGGTGACCCTCGTGGACGTTCCGGGCTTCCTGCCGGGTACGACCCAGGAGTACGGCGGTGTCATTACGCACGGTGCGAAGTTGCTGTTCGCATATTGCGAGGCTACCGTTCCGAAGATCACCGTGACGCTGCGCAAGGCATACGGCGGTGCTTATATCGTGATGTCTTCGAAACATATCCGTGGCGACATCAATTACGCATGGCCGACGGCCGAGATCGCCGTGATGGGTGCGAGCGGTGCCGTCGAGGTGTTGCACGCCAAGGAGCTCGCCGCTTTCGAGAGCGCCGAGGAGAAAGCCAAGTTCGTGGCCGAGAAGGAGCAGGAGTACCGCGACAAGTTCTCCAATCCCTACAACGCCGCCCGCTACGGCTATATCGACGATGTGATCGAGCCGCGCAACACGCGTTTCCGCATTATCCGCGCTTTGCAGTCGCTCGCAACCAAACGTTTGCAGAATCCGGCCAAGAAGCACTCTAATATTCCTTTATAAATCGACGAATTATGACACAGATAGATTGGTCGGGTATCCTTACGATCACATGCGTCGGGTTCTGCCTGGTGATTGTCATGCTCCTTCTGCTGGTCTTTGTAATGAAGGGCTTCGGTTCTTTCTTTACGCATCAGCGCAAGAAGCAGTCACCGTCGCAGACGGAATTGGACGAGGAGACCGTAGCCGCCATTATGACGGCGCTGAAGCTCTTCGGCAGCGCCCGTCACGACCGGGAAACCGAGATGCTTACGATTTTGAGCATCAAGCGGGCTTACTCGCCCTGGAACTCGAAAATTCACGGATTAACTCAAATGCCAGATTACAGAAAATAAGTTATGAAAGACTATTCATTGAAAATAAACGGAAATCAATACGACATTTCGATTGAGGACGTGAACGAAGAATCGACGATGGCCAACGTCACCGTCAATGGTGTCGCTTACGAGGTGGAAATCGTCGGCGAGCAGGCCAGCAAGATGAAGAAACCGCAGGTCGTTCCCGCTCCGAAAGCTGCAGGGCTGTCGGTGACTCCGACTACGGCTGCGCCTTCCGCTCCCAAAGCTGCACAGGCTGCTGCCGGCGGTCCCGGTTTGCAGGTGAAATCTCCGCTGCCCGGTACGATCCTCTCGGTCAATGTGAAGGAGGGCGACCGCGTCGCTCCCCGTCAAACTCTTTTCGTGCTCGAGGCGATGAAGATGGAGAACAACATCGATGCCGAACGCGGCGGTGTTGTCAAATCCATCCACGTCCAGAAGGGCGCTACCGTGATGGAAGGTGATCTGTTAATCGTTATCGAATAAGTGATATGATGTTAACAGCTGGATCCATTTCATTGTCCGACAGTCTGGTCGATTTTTTCAATCAGACCGGATTCGCAGGGGCGACCTGGGGGAATATAGCGATGATTCTCGTCGCTTTCCTGCTCCTGTACCTCGCCATCAAACACAAGTTCGAACCGCTGCTGCTCTTCACGATCGCTTTCGGTATGCTGCTGACCAACCTGCCGGGAGCGAATATGTTCCATTCCGAACTGTTCGCCGGCGGACATATCCACTGGGGAAGCTTCATTCAGGATGCCGGATTGCTCGATTATCTTTATCTGGGTGTGAAGCTCGGTATCTACCCGTGTCTGATCTTCATCGGTGTCGGTGCCATGACCGATTTCGGCCCGCTGATCGCCAACCCGAAGAGTTTCATGCTCGGTGCTGCTGCGCAGTTGGGTATTTTCGTGACCTTCCTGGGGGCTTACGCGTTGGGCTTCACTCCTGCTCAGGCCGGTAGTATCGGTATCATCGGCGGTGCCGACGGTCCGACTGCGATCTTCCTGACCGCCCGCCTCGCGCCCGAATTGCTGGGTCCGATCGCCGTGGCCGCTTACTCTTATATGGCCCTCGTGCCGGTGATTCAGCCGCCCATCATGCGTCTGCTGACCACCAAGAAAGAGCGTGAAATCAAGATGTCGCAGCTGCGCCCGGTTTCCAAAACCGAGAAGATCCTCTTCCCGATCATCATTGCCGTAATCATCTCGCTGCTCCTGCCGAGCGCCGCTCCGCTGATCGGCTGTCTTATGCTGGGTAACCTGATGAAAGAGTGCGGTGTGGTTGATCGTTTGAGCAAGACCGTGCAGAACGAGCTGATGAATATCGTGGTGATTTTCCTCGGTATTACCGTCGGTGCTACGGCTACCGCCGAAGCGTTCATCAATGTCCAGACCTTGAGTATTCTGGTGCTGGGTGTGCTTGCGTTCGCTCTCGGTACGGCCGGAGGTTTGCTGCTTGCCAAGTTTATGAACCTCTTCCTCCCGGAGGGCAAGAAGATGAACCCGCTGATCGGCTCCGCCGGTGTTTCTGCGGTTCCTATGGCAGCCCGCGTATCGCAAACCGTCGGCCAGGAGGCCAATCCGAGCAACTTCCTGCTCATGCACGCCATGGGTCCGAACGTAGCCGGTGTCGTCGGCTCTGCGGTTGCCGCAGGTATTCTGCTGTCGTTCCTGGGATAGTCCGGGGTTTCTATAGATTGAAGAGGGCCGTTTTGCAGACGGTCCTCTTCTTTTTCCTGGGAAAGAAGGTTGCTGACGCCTATATCGGCTGCGGTGTGCCTATTGGTAATTATATTTTTTAAGAAACCCTTATTCGACGATCGCAGCACGAATCCGACGGTCGCTTATTCGCTGTCGGTGGTCGCGTTTATAATTCGCCCCCTTCCTTGCTCCTTTTCTTCGGAAAGGACTTGGTCCGTTACGCATCCAAAAAGCTCCGCTAACAGCTATGATTCCATGCTTGAAATTTGATCGTGCGGCTTTTGGTATTGTAATGGATTCCGGGATCAGACCGGGGCGGTTCCGGTTGCGTTGTTCCGTCCGGCTCCTGTTTCTTGCGATGAAACGAATAAATAATTGATATTCGAGTGTTTTCTGTCGCCTAACTTTTTGAGTCGTCTTAAAATTCCGCCTCGGGAAAATGCAAATAAATTTGCTTTTGCATCCGGCTTTTCCTATCTTTGTAGAAGATAGGATTCGGTTCGGCAATTTTCGAGAACAAGTTCTCACAATTGCTCTTACCTCTCGCTATCTTTGACATAGTCTTAGATAGGATGCGCCTCGGAAAACCGTGAACAAGGTCCCGTTGTCTCTCGGCTTTCACTATTTTTGTTTATGTAGAAACCAACAGACAGATGCTATGAAAAAATTTCTGTTTTATGCCGTGAGCCTGTTGCTGGTGTTACCCGCGATGGCTCAAACTCCGGCCGATGCCCCGGGTACGACGACTTCGACACCTCCGGCCGAGGGACTGGTCATTGCGGATGGCCAGGTCGCACGTTTGAAAAAAGCCCCGTCGTTTAAGAATAAAGGGTTCGAAAAGTATTGGAAATGGGTGCTTTCGCGCGTACAGTATCCTGCCGATATGGAAGAGCAGAAGGTCGAAGGAGTGGTGCAAGTCCGGATTATCGTCGAAACCGACGGATCCGTGACTGTGGACGAAGTGCTTGCTTCGCCCCATGAGAAGCTGACCGAAGCGGTTACGCGGGTGGTCGAGAATTCTCCGAAGTGGACTCCGGGCATCATGACCGACAAGGAGTCCGGTCTGGATTATCCCGTGCGGGTTTCTTACGTTCTGCCCGTGGAGTTCAAGGTGCGTCCGCAAAAACTGGTCGATCCGACCATCGGACGTTATAACGGACAGAAGAATTTCAAACCTTACGGTAGTTGATACGCTTTCTGCGTCGGCCCGGTATCTTGTTGCAGGTGCGCTGCCGACTGGTCGATTTTCTCCGGTGACCGCCGGGGATGCGTAAAAAAACCGTGCTTGGCTTCGGACGAAAGAAGCCGGGCGCGGTTTTTTGTTGTAAAATGTGTAAATGGCTTTTTTAGAATATATTGACGTTATTTTTTCGGGCGTTTTGCTTTTTGCGGATTTTCTTCGTATCTTTGCGCACCCGTATAGTGCGGGAGGTTGGATAAATAAGTATTAATTAAACGTAAACAAAGTGGATTCATTAAGCTACAAAACTATCTCGGCGAACGCCGCTACGGTTGACAAGCAATGGGTTGTCATCGACGCGACCGACGAGGTATTGGGACGTCTTGCATCGCAGGTTGCGAAGATCCTCCGCGGCAAGAACAAGCCTAGCTACACCCCCCACGTCGATTGCGGTGATTATGTTATCGTCATCAACGCGGACAAAGTGAAGCTCACAGGCAAGAAGATGACCGACAAGGTCTACACACGACACACCGGTTTCCCGGGAGGTCAGCGTTTCGCTACGCCGGCCGATTACCTGGCGAAGAAACCGACGTTTCTCATCGAGAAGGCTGTCAAAGGCATGCTCCCCAAAACGCGCCTTGGCGAAGCCATTATGAAGAATCTGAAGGTGTATGCCGGCGCCGAGCATCCGCACGCCGCTCAGAACCCGAAGGCAATTAAGTTAAACGAGATTAAGTAAGAATTATGGAAGTTGTAAATACCGTAGGTCGTCGTAAGGCTGCTGTGGCTCGCGTATTCGTGAAGCCGGGTAAAGGGGAGATTACGATCAACCGCAAATCGCTGGAAGTCTATTTTCCGCTCGACATCCTTCAGTTCCAGGTGAAGCAGCCGCTGCTGGCTACCAACACCGCAGAGAACTACGATATCACCATCAATCTGGACGGTGGCGGTATCAAGGGGCAGGCTGAGGCGGCTCGTCTGGGTATCGCACGCGCATTGTGCGAGATCGATGCCGAGTTCCGTCCGGTTCTGAAGAAGAACGGATTCCTGACGCGCGATCCCCGCGAAGTTGAGCGTAAGAAACCCGGTCAGCCCGGAGCACGTCGTAAGTTCCAGTTCAGCAAGCGTTAATCGTACGACCGAATTTCGGCAAGCACGATTCAGGTTACAAACCGGCAAGACTACCTATATATTATTATATCGGCTATTACTTACAGGTTGCCTGATCGCGGAAAACTCTCCGGATTGACCGCAGTTCACTACCGGGAGAGTTGAAGAAAAGAGAATTAAAATTAAACCATTGAATTAAAATGTCACGTACAGATTTTAATACATTATTGGAAGCCGGCGCTCATTTCGGACACTTGAAGCGTAAGTGGAATCCCAAAATGGCTCCTTATATTTTCATGGAGAAGAACGGCATCCACATCATCGACCTGCACAAGACCGTGCTGAAGCTCGATGAGGCGGCAAACGCACTCAAGCAGATCGCCAAGAGCGGTCGCCGCGTGCTGTTCGTCGCCACCAAGAAACAAGCCAAGGAAATCGTTGCCGAAAAGATCGCAGCTATCGGTATGCCTTACGTTACGGAGCGTTGGGCTGGCGGTATGCTGACAAACTTCCCCACCATACGTAAAGCCGTCAAGAAGATGTCCACCATCGACAAGATGACCAACGACGGCACGTTCGATAATTTCTCCAAGCGCGAGAAGCTGCAGATCGCGCGTCAGCGTGCGAAACTCGAGAAGAACCTCGGTTCGATCGCCGACCTGACCCGTCTGCCGGCCGCTCTGTTCGTCGTGGACGTGCAGAAGGAGTCCAACGCCGTGAAGGAGGCCAAGCGATTGAATATTCCCGTATTTGCAATGGTAGATACTTGTTGTGATCCAACCGACATTGATTACGTTATCCCTGCAAATGACGATGCGACCAAGTCGATCGCTGTGATCCTCGACGCCGTGTGCGGCGCCATCAGCGAGGGCCTCGAGGAGCGTAAGCTCGAAAAAGAGAAGGAGGCCCAGGAGAATGAGGCTCATGAGGGCGATGCTCCTGCGAAGAAGGATGCGAAACCTCGTATCAAGAAAGCCGTGAAGGCTTCCGTGGATGCTGAGGAGGCTACCGTTGCCGAGGTTGTCGCTGCGACCGAGCAGAAAGCGGAATAATTCGCACGGAGATTATGGACGTTTCCGTCCCGTGCGAAGATTGCCCGAGCGATCCGAGATGGTCGGGATACGGAAACGCAGAACGAAGTTCAACGAAATTAAAACCAAGACTATGGAAATCAAAGCTGCAGATGTAATGAAGCTCCGCAAAATGACCGGTGCCGGTATGATGGACTGTAAAAAGGCCCTTGCCGAAGCCGAAGGTGATTTCGCGCGTGCCCAGGATATCATCCGTGAAAAGGGTAAGCTGGTCGTTGCCAAGCGTGCCGATCGTACGGCCACCGAAGGTGTCGTCGTAACGAAAATCGTGGGTCAGAAGGGTTATATCCTCTGCCTGGCTTGCGAAACCGACTTCGTGGCGCAGAATGCGGAGTACTCCGCTTCAGCTAACGCGATGCTGGACGTTGCCGTGAAAACCGATGCTGCGGACCGCGATGCGCTGCTGGCAGCCAAGAATGCCGAAGGCCGCACTGTCGAGGAGATGGTGACCGAGAAATCGGGTCAGACCGGCGAGAAGATCGAGCTGGCATACTATGCCCGTATCGAAGCTCCCTACTGTCATGCGTACGTACACTTCAACAAGAAGCTCGGTACGCTTATCGGTTTCAACAAGGTCGTTCCCGAGGAGGTAGCCCATACCGTTGCTATGCAGGCAACCGCTATGGCTCCCGTTTCGATCTCTGAGGCCGATTGCCCGGCCGATGTGATCGAGCACGAGCGCAAGATCGCTGTCGAGGCCATGAAGCAGGATCCGAAGAATGCCAACAAACCCGAGGCTATTCTGGAGAAGATCGCCGAGGGTAAGATGCGCAAGTTCTTCGAGGAGAATACGCTGCTCAACCAGCCGGTGGTAGGTGAGAAGGAGACGATCGCCGAGTTTATCCACAAGGCGGACAAGGATGCTACGGTTATCGCTTACAAGCGTTTCGCGCTCGAAGCGTAATCGGTGACTCTATAACGAAAAATAGCGAAGGAATTTCCTTCGCTATTTTTTGCTTTTATGGTGTCGGTGTTCTTGAATTTCTAAGAAGGGATTTCCTCTATTCCCCCCCCCTCGATGGGGTGAAGTAGTCGAATTCGATATGAACGGAGGCTTGTCAATGATTGCGGTCGGTGCCGAAAAAAGAGTATGGAAATGCCTTTTCTGAAGATTAGAGAACAATTTACTGCAATAATATTGTGCGCGAAAAATTTTCTAATCGATTCAGGTCCGATTTATTGTAATAATGACTCAATTTCTTCAAAAATATTATATCTTCTTCAGTTAAATAATTTCCTTCCCACATATATACATCGGCAATTTTCCACACTTCAGATGGAGTCATGATTTTCCCATCTTTTAAGATAATACGAAAAACCAAAGTATATCTACCATCTGAATCTGGAAGAAGAATGACATAACGTCGGAAAAAATCTGTAAATGCGGAGTTATCGCCATAATACAAGATAGAACTTATAAAAAAGTCTTCAGCAAGCATAACAGAATCAATCTTAAACGACTCTTCTTTTGGTGGCTGGTAGTAATGAGATATCCCTGCCGACGTTTTAACAACAAGATCGCATGGAGCCCACCAACTACAAAAATATACATGGAAAAGTAATGTGTCATTTTGAGGGTTGAACTGAAACCCTTCCGATTCGATATCTTCAAGCATCTTTTTTAAGAGTCCTATTGTGGGGGAAGAAATTTCCAATTTCGTACCTCTTTTCTGCTTCCAATCCGGACGAAAACATGGCTCTTTTTTCACAGGTTTAAGTCCATAAGTATAAATATTGACGTGCTCCGACGCCTCCTGCCATAAATCAAATAGGCTTGTTTGAGCATACGTGGTCAAACTAATTCCCAATAACAAACAAGAAAGAATTATTTTTCTCATAATCAGTTATTCAAATATTTATATTTACCATAAAAAATACTTTCGGATTGATGATTCAAAATAGCCGTACATTCAATTGGAACCCCATCGGTACTTACTGCATAATGAGTACGCAAAGGCAAGCCGTATTGTGCTCTAATCCTATTTTCGAGATTCGGGGCGGGCAGAACTTAAAGAAACAGAGAGCATAACTCTTGCTTGAATCCGATTCGGGAGTTATTTTCTGCAAATCCGCCGCAGAACCCAGAGCGGATAACGTCGTACGGGGCGCAGCCAGAGCCATACCCGAGCCAATACCCGGTGAATGGCACTACAATCCACAACTCCATAAACCTTGGCCGGGGGCATCGTTTCCGTGGTAAGGTTGCCATCGCCGAGCAGCGTGACCTCTTCCGGTGTCGCCTGAATGATGCGGTGTACGACGAAATTGCCTTGTACGGTTTCGGCCATCACCACCGCTCCGCGTCGCAGATCCTCGTGGCGCAGGGGCCGCAGCGTGATGACGCTGCCGCTGCGGAAGAAGGGCAGCATGCTCTGTCCCTGGACGCAGATTCGTACGTTTTGGCCTTCGAGCAGCAGGTCCCTCGTCTGGGCGAAGGCGATCCGGTTCGCTACGGTTTTTTCCATGATCAATTGTTTTCAGGCTCTCTGTTTTCCTTCGAGGACCGTGGCGTAGGAGAGTTCGGCCGCTGCCTTGTCCGGCAGGCAGGCCAAGTGCCACACAGGGGCTTGGGTGAGAATGTCCGACAGCGTACGGCAGATTCTATCCTGCAAATCGCTGTCGTAGGCGAATGCCGGGGGGCAGGACGGGAGCAGCGATCCGACGGCCCGCAAGATTGACAGTCGGGTGATTTCGTTGGCCGGGGCCTGGCTCAACCGGACGATTCCGGCAATCGGCCGCGAAATGTTGCGGTAACAGGGGGTCTTGCCGCTCCAGGGCGATCCGAAAGCGGTCGCCTGCCCCTGGTACATCCGGATAATCGGGCTGTCGTCGTTGAGCAGCCGTGCTCCGGGAATGTGCTCCTGCCACAGCCGGGTATGGGTGCTTTTTCCCGTGCCGGATTCTCCCAGAAACAGGACGGCCCGGCCTTCGCATTCGATGGTCGAGGAGTGTATCGCAATGGCTTCAGGGGAGATGGCGATGCCGAACATGATCCAAAGCCCGAAACGCATCAGGGATTGATGGGGTTCGCGTCCGTCGGCGAGCAGGTCGCTCTGTACATCCGGCGAATCGAACGCTTTGAAGAATAGCGTCGGACGATCCCCGTTGCGGGGAACCATGCGGAACAGGTAACCTCGCGGCGTACGCTCGAAGTGGCAGTCGGCTTCCGCATCGTCGAACGGAAATACGTCGAGTTCCCTGTTCGGCTCTCCTCCTGTTAATTTTTTATTTATCGTGCAGTCCGGAATCAGGCGCATGGTCAGGGGCGCGGCCGGGTCCGCTTCTGCGGCGAACGGTTCGAATGCCCGAGCCATGTGGTTGCCGGGTCTTACGAAGAGCCGGTCGGCCTGTTCCAGCCGGATGCGGAATCCGGCGATGATATATTCTCTATCCATTGTTATCGAGTGTGATGATGCGGTCGCAGTACTCCAGCGAGCTTTCTCGATGGGCGATGACCACGATGGTTAAATCTCTGTTGTGCTGTGACAGTTCGGCGATCGAACGGTTGATTCCTTCCTCCGTCCCGCTGTCGAGCGCCGAGGTCGCCTCGTCGAAGAATAAAATGTTGGCCTGTTTGTAGAGAGCTCTGGCAATGCCGATGCGCTGGCGTTGTCCGCCCGACAGTTTGTTGCCGGCCTCCCCGATCGGGGTGTCGATCCCTGCGGAGAGCGATTGCACGAAGTCTTCCAGCCGGGCGGCACGCAGGGACTCCTCGGCTCTCCGACGGTCGATTTTCTCCTCCTCTTCGCCCAGGGCGATGTTTTCCAGCAGGGTGCCGTCCAGCAGGAACACGTGCTGCGAAACGTAGCCGACGGCATTTTGCCAGCGGCGGCGGTTGGCGGCGGTCAGGGGCTCGCCGTCGATCGTGATTTCACCGCCGGTGGGGGTATAGAATCCCAACAGAAGGTTGAACAGGGTCGTTTTTCCGGCCCCCGATGCGCCTCGGATACCGACGTGTTCTCCCTTGCGGATCGTGAGTGTCAGCCCGTGCAGCACCTCTTTGTCGCCGCGCTCGTCGTCGAAGCGGAACGAGAGGTCGCGCACGGCGATTTCACGTTCGAAGGGCAGCGGAGGCTGTGCGGCTGACGGTTCCGGCTTTTCGTCGTTCAGGTCGATGTCCCGCAGGATATCGATGGTGTAGCGGTTGTATTTGAGTGCCGACCATCCGGACATCATGTTGCGTACCGAAGGCATCAGCCGCAACCCGGCGACGGCGAATACGCCGAAGAGGACCCGGGCTTCATCGCCCGGCGTACCGAGGCTGACCGCCACGAACAGCGCCATGCCGATCGCCAGTCCTACCTCCATGAAGATCGAAGGCAAGGCATTGACGGTCATATTTCTGGACTGAATCGTAACGATCTTGTCCATCGCCCGGTCGAAGCGGCGCAGCATCGAAGGAAAGGCATCGTTGATCTCCAGGTCGGCATATCCCCGGAAGGTCTCGACGACCGTGCGGGCCTTCTCGCGCTGGGCTTCGTTCTCCTGTACGCCGTAACGGTGGAGCCGTTTGCGCACGGCGCTGTAGTAGAACCAGACGGTCGGAATGAATACCAGCAGGACCAGTCCCGCGACTGTGGGGTTGTAGAACAGCAGCGCCGTGAACAGCAGTGCGAGCAGCATGCTCTCGCTCGTGATCGACGCGAGCGGTACGAGGATCCCCGTAACGAACGCCAGACAGACGAAATTGACGTTCCGCGAGAGCAGTGCCGAATTGGTGTTTTTGATGAATCCCAGCCCCCGGTCGTGATATTCGATATAGAGCCGCCGCGACATACACCGGTAGAGGTCGTAAATATACCGCCGTTCGTAGCGCAGCAGGAAGAGGTTCAGCAGGTTTTTGAATGCGATCAGTGCGACGATACATCCGCATACGGTCAGGGCGAACGCCCGGTCCGATTCGAATCCGCCCGCTTGGTACAGCCGTTCGAGCCAGGGGTTCGTGTGCATGCTCTCGCTGTCGAGGATCAGCAGCAGTACCGGAATCAGCAGAGCCAGTCCTGCGAAGTTGAGCAGGGCCCGCAGGAAGATCGTGCCGGAAACCAGGTAGCTCCGGCGGCGGAATCGGCGGGGGATGATGTCCAGCAGGATTGATCTCATGAAGCTGTTTTTCGGGACCGGTCTGCGATTGTCGTTCGCAAGAGCCGGCCTGCATTTTTTGTATAAGTCGGGGACGCTCGCTCTTTCCGTTGCGGGATGCGTCCCAAAAACGTATCAAATATACGATTATCTGTTCGAAAAATTCGCCGTTTGTCCCTGTTTTTTCGGTATTCGCTTCTGTTCTCCCCGTTTTTCAATCCTCCTTCTCCTCCACCCGTTCCGTGCGTCCCAGACGTACATACCAGAGATAGCCTTCCGTCCGGGTGTAACCCATCTGCCGCAGCAGGCGCAGGTACTCGCGGATCTGTTTGCGGTGGCGTGCGGTTTCCCGGTCGCCGAACTTGTAATCCACCACTACGGCCCGCTCGCCGTCGGTCATCACGCGGTCGGGGCGCCGCGTCGTTCCGCTGCCCGGCAGGATGATTTCGTTCTCGTTGCGCACCACCTGCCACCTGCCGCCGAACCACTCCGCCGTCACCGGATCCGCGAGGGCCTTTTCGACCAGCTCCCGCAGGCGGGGGGCCTCTTTTTCATCGAGTACGCCGTCCTGGGTCATCGCTTCGATGGCCATGTAGATCTCATCCGTTGTCGCGGCGTTTTCGAAGACCCGGTGCATCAGGATGCCGAAGTCGCGCGGGGTGAGTTCGGCCCGACCCTCTTCCTCGTAGTAGCGTTCTGTCGGCAGCCGCAGTTGCAACTGCGGCTCCGACGTGGGGTAGTCCCCGAGCAGGACGTGCGCGGCTTTCGCTTTCCGGTGCGTATCCGGCTCCGGTCCGGCGAATTCGCCGAATTCGTAGGTTTCGGCGGCTTCGTCCCGGGAGCAGCTGCCCTCCAGCCCGTCCAGCCGGACCGTGCCGTCCTCCGGGGCGATGTTTTGCAGGATCAACTGTCCGACGTTCGGTCCCTTGGCTCCCTTCTGCGGGATGAAGATGTGCAGCGACTCCACGGCCCGTGTCAGGGCTACGTACAGCAGGTTGATGTTGTCCACGTGCGCGTAGATCATTTCCCGGTAATAGTCGGCCGAGAAGAGCGATTCGCCCATGCTGGTTTTATACCGCACCGGGAATCGGCCGATTTCCTCCAGCTCCCCGTCCGTGCCTTCGGCCCAGACGATGTTCGCCGAGAGTCCGCTCGATTTGGGATTGAGCGTCCAGTTGCAGTAGGGGATCAGCACCACCTTTTTTTCCAATCCCTTGGCCTTGTGTATCGTGGTGATTTCGATGGTCGTTTCGCCCTGTTCGACGCTCAGCGAGCGGCCGCTTCCCTGTTCGTCCCACCATTTGAGGAAGAGGGGAATGTCGGCTACGCGGCCCGCGCAGAAGTTGATGATCTGTTCGTGCACGGCTTGCAGGTAGGCGATCTCCTCCCGTCGCTCCTGAAGGTCGTACCGCATGACGATCCGTTCGAACGCCTCTTCGGGCGGGAACAGCCGCAGCGATTTGAGAAAGACGACCTCCTCTTCCGTGAGTTCCGCATCGAAGGAGGGTTTGGCGGAGAAATGGTTGTAAATGGCCCGGCTCAGCGAATCCGCAGGATTCATGGCCAGCTTCAGGCAGGCGATGACGAACGAACTGATCGGTGCCGTGCCGACGATGAGCGCCTCCTGCGTCATCACGTCGAACCGGTAGCGGGGATCCGTGTTCCGGCGCTTGAAGTCGAGCAGTGCCGAGGCGACTTTGGCGCCGTCCGTGCCGCTGCGCACCAGAATCATCATATCTTTCGGTCGGAACCCCTTGTCCACGAGAGCTTTGATGCGTTCGATGAGGGGCGGCTCGCCGGTGTAATGGGTGATATTGACGTAGCCGGGATGCAGTCCTTTCTTGCGGGCGCTCTGCGCGTGTTCGCAATAGGCCTCCTGCAGGGTGTCGCGCAGCTCTTCCCGGGCCTTTCCCCCCAGGGCGTGCGGCGGAGCCTGGGCGAGCAGTTGGTTCAGTGCCGTGTTGTCGCTTTCGACCACCTTGCCGATCATCCGGTTGTTGAACTCCACCACCAGCGGCAAGCTCCGGAAATTCTCCTTCAGGTGTATCGTTTCGGTGCTCGCTTCTCCCAGCTCCCGTGCCGCCCGGCGGTGCAGGATCTCCCAGTCGCCGCCCCGCCAGCGGTAGATCGACTGTTTGATGTCGCCCACGATCAGCACCGAGGTCTGTTCCGACTGTGCCATGGCGTTGCCCAGCAGGGGCAGGAAGTTTTCCCACTCCCGGGTCGAGGTGTCCTGAAATTCGTCGATCATGAACCGGTCGTAGCGGTTGCCGACTTTTTCGTAGATGAACGGGGCGTCGTTGTGGCGGATGAACTCCGAGAGGATGTTTTTGGTCTCGGAGAGCATCATCACGTTCTCGTCGCTGCACATCTGCCGTACTTTGCCGTAAAGGTCCTGCAGCAGGGCGAAGCTGCGGTAGTTCTCGCGCAGCAGGTCGGTGGTGTTCCAGAAGCGGATGCTGCGGTCGTAACGGGCGCACAGTTCGGCCAGCAGCGGCTGAAGCTCCGCGACCAGCGGCAGGGCCGGCGAGTCCTTGGCGCACCAGCCTTCCGTCGTCGCGCTCATCTTGCGCACGGTAGCTGTGGGTGCTTTGATCTCTCCGGCGGCTGCGGCCGCGAAGTAGCCCGCGAAGCTGCGGCTCTTGCCGGTGAAGTCGGCCGTCGTGACGCCAGCGGTATTCATGAGGTTCATGGCCCGAACGCCCAATTCCTGAAACTCCTTTTTCCCGGCCTTGGCCCTCCCCGTCGCCTTGCCGACGATCCGGTCCAGTTCGGCCTTGGAACGCTCCGCCGAGAGGGTTTCGCGGTTGCTCTCCTTGAATATTTCGTTGCCCAGGGCGAGGATGCCTTCGCGTACATCCCAGCGTTTGCCGTCTTCGATGCGCTCCTGCACGAAGGCCGTGAGCCACCGTTGCAGTTCTTCGTCGATGCGGATCTGTTCGACCAGCGCATCCGCGCTCTTGGAGAGTACCGAGGCGGTTTCGATTTCTACGTTGTAGTTCAGATCGAGTCCCAACTCCTGGATGAAAGCCCGCAGAATGCGCTGGAAAAAGGTATCGATGGTGAGGATCGTGAACCGCGAATAGTCGTGCAGGATGCGGGTCCGGGCTTCCCGGGCCCGGGTGCGGACGGTCCGTTCGTCGAGCGACAGCTCCGTGCACAGGCTGGCCAGGTAGCCGCTTTTGCCGCCCGAGGCCAGCGTATGTATCTCCGACAGGATGCGGGATTTCATCTCCTCGGTGGCCTTGTTGGTGAACGTGACGGCCAGGATGTGACGGTACAGCGTGGGTTGCTCGACCACGTCCCGCACGTATTTGTATGCCAGCTGGTAGGTCTTGCCCGACCCGGCGCTGGCGTTCAGTATTCTCGCTCTCACTTGGTTATCGCTTCAAAATGTCGGATGAAGACGGCCGGTGGAATCCCGCTTTGCGGCAGGTCCGCTGCTGCCCGGGCATTTTTCCGGCCGCATCGATGCCGGTGGCGGATGAAGGCTGCCGGAGCCGGATGCCTGCCGGCTAAACCGACGTTTTTTTGGTAAAGGTAGCGATAAAATGGGAAACGGACGGAGAAATTCAAAAAAATATCGTATCTTGGCGTTACGAAAAAGCAAAAAACAGAAAAAACTATGAAAAGATGGATATTGAGCCTGGCGCTCCTGACGCTGGGATTTACGGCTTCGGCCCAGAATGATCTGATCGATCGGGGGGAGTTGGCTCCCGAAATCGCAGCGGCGAGCGGCGAGAAAATGGAGTGGCTTCCTTCCTTCAATGGTGTGATCGTCGAGGGGTTGTTCCGGATCCGGTTCGAGCGGGTGCCTATGGATCAGGCTCCCAAGATCGTTTTCAACACCAAAGGCGTTTACGACAGCCGCTTCACGGCGGAGGTGAACAAGAATAAGATGCTCGTGATTTCCGAGCGCATCGGCGCCCGCGAACGTTCCGAAACCGAGGTGACGGTTTATTACAACAACCTGGAGGAGATCCGTATTTCGGGGGCGAATGCCACGTTCGGGGAACCGATCGACTTTCCGCAGGCCCGGTGCTGGTTTTCCAACGGGGCGGTCGTCAGCGCGGCGCTTGATGTGAAGGATCTTCAGATGGATGTGACGGGCAAGAGCGTCGTGGTCCTGACGGGCAAGGTCCGTTACTGGGATCTGAATGTTTCCACGGCCCAGGTGGACGCTGCCGCTGTCGAAGTGATGTCCGTGCGTGTCAATTCCACCTCCAAGGCCGACGTGACCATCACCGCTCCGGAGCGCCTCGAGGCGTCGGTCGGTACGAAGGGCCGGATCACCTGCATCGGAGAGCCCGAGTTGCTGCACACTTCAAACTCCCTGATCGGGGGCGAGATCACCTTCAAATAGCGCACTTGCCATGCCGGGATTCCTGCAGGAGGTCGCTGCCGATTTATACGACAGATACGGGGACGATATTTCGTCCCTTTCTGTTCTGTTCCCTTCCCGACGTGCGCGGCTTTTCTTTATCGACGCCTTGTCCGGCATCGCCGAACGTCCTTTGTGGCAGCCCCGCTGGACGACTATCGACGAGTTGATGAGCGAGATTTCGGGTCTCCGCATCGGCGACCGGGTGCGTCTGGTGACCGAACTGTATAAAGTCTATTCGGAATTTCATCCCGAATCCTTCGACAAGTTCTATTTCTGGGGGGAGATGCTCCTCACGGATTTCGATACGATCGACAAGTACCTGATCGACGCCGATATGCTTTTCCGTAACCTGGCCGACATCAAGGAGTTGGAGGCCGACGTTTCGTATTTGAGCCCCGTCCAGTTGAAAATCATCGCTTTCTGGGCCAATTTCACGGACGAAACCTCCCTTTCCGAGGAGAAACGCCGCTTCCTGGCCGTTTGGCAGACGCTGGGCCCGGTCTATCGGACTTTCCGCGAGCGGCTCCGGTCGCTGGGGATGGCCTATACGGGGATGGTGCACCGGGCGGCCGCCGAGCGGATCAAGGCCGGCGGTTTCGCATTCCCGGAGTCCCGGCGGTTCGTCGTGGCGGGCTTCAACGCGCTCTCGGAGTGCGAGAAACGGCTTTTCAAGTTTCTCTCCACGGCTGCCGAAACCGATTTCTACTGGGATTACGATACTTATTATACGGACAATGCCGACCAGGAGGCCGGTATGTTCCTGCGCGAGAACCGGATCCTGTTTCCCGCCCGGCGCGAACTTCCGCACGATCATTTCCGGTCGCCGAAGCGAATCGAAGCGATTTCCACGGTATCGAACGCCGTGCAATGCAAGTACGTGGCTTCGATCCTGCGGGAACTGGCTGCCGAACAGGGGCCGCTGGGGAAGGAGACTGCCGTCGTGCTCACGGATGAAAACCTGCTGCTGCCCTTGCTGCATGCTCTGCCTGCGGAGATTGGAAAGGTGAATGTGACGATGGGTTATCCGCTGAAACAGAGCCTTTCCTATTCGTTTGTTGAACGATTGATCGAACTGCAAAACCATGCCCGGCAGAAGGAGGGCAAACCGCTTTTTTACCACGCCGACGTGCTGGGACTTCTGTCGCACCCTTATATCCTCGAAAGCGACCCCTCCCGGATCGTCCGTATGCAGGAGGAGATCGTCCGAAACCGGCGTATCACGGTCGCGGCGGAGTGGCTGGCCTGCACGCCGTTGCTTGCTACGCTGTTCCGGAGCGTCGAGGGGTGGCGCGGATTTTCGGACTACCTGCTGGCGGTGATCGCGCAGATTGCCCGGATGCCTTACGAAGATACGGAGGCACGCCGCCGCGTAGAGTTCCTGAACGTCATTTCCGAAGAGGTGATAAAACTTCGCAATTCACTGGATAATTGTGAAATAGAATTGTCTATATCGATCTATGCTTCACTTCTTCGCCGACATCTGCAAACCCTGCGTATTCCTTACGAGGGAGAGCCTTTGGAGGGAATTCAGGTTATGGGTATCCTCGAAACCCGCAACCTCGATTTCCGCAACGTCATTTTGCTCTCGATGAACGACGACAACTTTCCAGGCAGTGTCGTGACCGGTACTTCGTTCATTCCCTACAACCTGCGGGCGGCTTATGCCTTGCCTACGCCGGAGCATCACGAGGGGGTTTACGCCTACTATTTTTATCGTTTGCTGCAACGGGCCGAGAACGTGCGGATGCTCTATTGCGCTCATGCCGACGACAAGACCACCGGCGAACAGAGCCGTTACATCTATCAACTGGAGTACGAAACTCCCTTCGAGATCCTCCGCCGGGAGGTCGGTATCGATGTCAATCGGATGGAAACCCCGCCGATCGAGGTCCCCAAGCAAGGGGAAACCGCCGAAAAGTTGGCTCGCTTCCTCGCGCCGGACGATCCCGTGCGGCTGTCGCCTACGGCTTTTTTCCGGTATGTGGCTTGTCCCCTGCGCTTCTATTTTCACTCCGTGGCCCGGTTGGAGCCGGACGACGAGATTTCGGAGGAGGTCGATGCACCGATGTTCGGTACGATTCTCCATGCGGCTTTGCAGCGGCTCTATGCTCCCTTTGTCGGGAAGACCGGCTGCGGAGAGGCGTTGCGTGCGCTGACCCGTTCGTCCGAAGTGGAGAAGGCGGTAGTTGCGGCCATCAATGAAAACTATTTGCAGGATGTTGAAGCGACGGTTGAGGATTATAGCGGTAATCTGTTGTTGGTCAAAGATATTGTAATCCGCTATATTCGGGGCGGCGTATTGCCTTACGACGCCGCGCATGACGATTTTACGGTCGAAGGACTCGAGGAGCGGATCGGGCAGGAGTTTGCGTTCGAAAGCGCCGGAAAATCCCTGCGTGTGGTCTTCGGGGGCCTGGCCGACCGGATCGACCGCCTGCCGGACGGTACGCTGCGGGTCGTGGACTATAAGACCGGCGAACCGCACCTCGATTTCCAGGGGGTCGAAGCGCTCTTTCGTGGAGAGGCCAAACAGCGTCAATCCAATATTTTACAGACGTTGCTCTATTCGATGATGCTTTTCCATTCGCGGGGGGTGGATGCCGAGCCGACGCTCTATTACGTGCGGGCCATGCACCGGGACGACTATTCGTCCCGGCTCGTCGATCGGGAGTTGGGGCGCACGGGCGTACGCTATTCCGAATACCGCGAGCCTTTCGAACGGCTGTTGCGCGAAACCCTCGCCGAGATGTTCGATCCGGCGATTCCGTTCCGTCAGTGCGAGGATGCCGAGCATACCTGCCGCTATTGCGATTTCCGCGAGATCTGCAAACGCTGACGCGGGCATGTCGCAGCGATTTTCTCCGTGTCGTCTTTTCGGAAAGGCGATTACATTTTCAATCTGCCCCTTGTCCGACGATCGCTTTTCGCGGCTGGTGCCCGCGTTCATAATTCTGTCCCTGAATCCTCTTTTCGGAGGGAGTCTGGGCCACTGTGCTCCCGAAGAGGTGTATATGAAAGTGTATAATCACGTTCGGAAAATCAGTTTGCAGCCTGTAAATACCGGCCATAGAGCGCCTCATATCTTGATCTGATTCATTGACGGACGGTGCGAGCGTATTTCCGACGATATGCGGGATCGGCTCGGAGAACCGCTTTTGCGGGAGGGTCGGTCAGTTCGCAGCGGATTTTTCGCGGGATGCCTGTAAATACTCCCGCAGGATTTTTTCGAGTTCCGCCGTGCCGATATCGACTGTTGAAGCCGTGATTGCGTAGGGGGATCCAAAGTATTTCATTTGCCAGCGCATAAGCCCTTTGGCAATCCGGTTTTTTTCCTCGTCGATCGCCCGGTCGGGATCGTGGAGTTCGATCCGGATGAATTTCTGCCCGTAGGTTCGGAATACGCTGAAATCCGCAATGCGCTGCCATTCGATCGTGAGGTAGATCCCTTTTGCAGGTGCATAAATCCGCAGACTGTCCGGAGTCAGCAACAGGGTCGGCTTGCTTCGAAAAAAATTTTTCAGCAGCATGATAAATAAGATGCAGAAGCCTCCCCCGAAGAAGATCAATCCTGCGATGCCGATGACCAGCCCGAACGTCCCGTGCGGCTGTACGATGACGAGCAGGCAGGAGAGTGCCGCCATGATCGCTGCGGCGAGCGTCGTGCCCAGCAATTTGCGGTGGCTGGGATAGATAGCCGTTTCTTTTTTCATTCGCGATTCGAAAAATTAGTCGAAGGACTGCATGCCCGACTGGGCGATGCGGATGATCCGCTGGTACTCGACGGGCGACAGTTCCATGAAGAAATAGTGGATCGGATCGACGCGCATGCCGTTGTGCCGCACTTCGTAATGCAGGTGGGGTGCGATCGAAAGGCCCGTGTTGCCCGAAAGTCCGATGATGTCGCCGCGACGGACCTCCTGCCCGCGGCGTACATTGACCGCCAGCAGGTGACTGTACGAAGTTTCGTAACCGTTGCCGTGGTCGATGACGATGGTACGGCCCGCTGTGGAGCGCGAGGCGATCTCCTTCACGCGGCCGTCCGCCGTGGCGAAGACGCGCGAACCTTCGGGCACCGTGTAATCGACGCCCTGATGGGATTGCAGGGTGCGGTAGAAGGGGTGGATGCGCATGCCGTAGGAGGCGGTGAGCAGCGTGAGCTGCTGGTTGATAACGGGCTGTATGGCCGGAATCCGGTTGCGGCCGTCGCCGACCGTATCCAGCAGACGTTGCAGTTCGAGGTACGATTCGTTGAGCTTGGTCAGCGTCGCTTCGGATTGTCTGACCTTCTCTTTGAGTTCCAGGATGATCTGACGGTCGGATTTGTCCAGCAGGCTTTCGTACGTTGCGAGCCGCTTGGTTTCGTATTCGGTGTCGAAATCGTAAGGATCGGATTCGAAGAGGATGTTGAAGACGTTGCGGTCGCGCTCGGAAACATTTTCCATCACTGTGCGCAGCGAGTCGTAGCGGGCTTCGAGCCGGGTGTATTCGTCCCTCAACTGATCGGTGGAGTGCTTGAGCTCGTATTCGACGGGCGTGTCGAAGAAGAGCGAAAACCCGACGTAGTAGAGGATGGCTGCGCCGAACCACACCAGCACGTGAAACGTGATGCGGATCGCCTTCTGTTTGGGCGTGCGCGGTGTGGCGTATTTGATCGGTCTGCGGGTTCTTGCCATGTTATTCGTCGAAGGTGTCGAGGTTGAGCTCCTGCATCTGTTCCATCAGGCGCTCGTACTCCTCGTTGGTCATATTGCGGTTGAAATAGTTGATCGGATTGACGACCTGTCCCATGTGAATCACCTCGTAATGCAGGTGGGGGCCGGTCACGCCGCCCGTGTTGCCGACCTTGCCGATCAGTTGTCCGCGCACGACCTTCTCGCCGGGTTTGACGAAGATCTGGCTCAGGTGTGCGTAGCGGGTCTGGTAGCCGTACTGGTGGTTCAGGAGGATCTGCTTGCCGTATCCTCTGCGGGGCTGTCCCAGGTCGGTGGACTGTACCGTCGCGTCGCCCGTGGCATAGACGTTGTTGCCGATGTTGGCCGCCAGGTCGATGCCTTTGTGCAGGATGCGTCGGTGGTAGATCGGGTGGTTGCGGTAGCCGAACGGCTCGATACCCCTGCGCAGGGCCTGACGGTCGATGGGCCAGATGGCCGGGATTGCCGTGGACATGTTCTCCTTGTTCTTGGCCAGGATTTGCAACTCGTCGAACGAAACGGAGGTACGGTAGAGCTGGCGGCCGAAAGCGTCGAGCTGCTGCCACGTGCCGATCATCAGCGGGGCGTATTCGTCGCCCGCCAGAGCCGCGTATTTGGACGCCGGATAGGGGGTGTAGATCCCTCCGATATTCAGGGTGTCGGCCGAGAACAAAGCCCGGTAAACGAAGTTGTCGCGGTGGTGTATTTCGTCCAGTTTACGCTGCTCCGCGCGGATCTTGTCCTGAAGGAGCCGGTATTTGAAGACCAGCTCCGAATTTTCGCGCAGGATGCGGTACATTTTCGGCGTGTAGAAGACATTTGCGAAGACGACATTGACGATCGATACTGCGATGAAGATGATGAGGATTTTGCGAATGACACGGTAGGTGCGCAGGCGGAACGGGACCGTGACCACCTCATGAGTGGCCGAAACCACCTCACGGGTCAGGGCGTGGGGATCGAACGTCTGCTTTTTTCGTGCCATGATCTGAAAAACTCCTTGGAAGTGATGCAAAATTAAGGTAAAATATGTAATTTTGCAATCTTGTAACTTCTTTAAGTTTCGCGGATTCGAGCGGATGACAGCCTGAGCACAGGCAGCCGGAATCTGCGGAGTGTGTCTTATGAACAACGCAAAGAATTGAAAACACAGTATATGGAATCCAACAAAATTCGTCAGGCTTTCCTCGATTTCTTCGCAGGGAAGGACCATGTGATCGTACCGTCGGCACCGATGGTGGTGAAAAACGACCCGACGTTGATGTTCACCAACGCGGGTATGAACCAGTTCAAGGACATTTTCCTCGGGAATATTCCCCGTCCCTATCCCCGGGCCGCCGATACGCAGAAGTGCCTGCGCGTGTCGGGCAAGCACAACGACCTGGAGGAGGTCGGCCATGACACCTACCATCACACGATGTTCGAGATGCTGGGCAACTGGTCGTTCGGCGACTATTTCAAGAAGGAGGCGATCGGCTGGGCCTGGGAGCTGCTGACCGGGGTGTACGGACTGGACAAGAGCCGCATGTACGCTACCGTGTTCGAGGGAAGTCCCGAAGACGGGGTGCCGTTCGACCAGGAGGCCTACGACATCTGGCTGCAATACCTGCCTGCGGATCACATCATCCGCGGCAACAAGCACGACAACTTCTGGGAGATGGGCGACGTAGGCCCTTGCGGACCTTGCAGCGAGATCCACTACGACCTGCGCGACGAGTCGGAGATTGCCGCCGTGCCGGGCCGCGAGATGGTCAATCAGGGCAGCCCGCTGGTGATCGAGATCTGGAACCTGGTCTTCATGCAGTTCAACCGCAAGGCGAACGGTTCGCTCGAACCCCTGGCGGCCAACTGTATCGATACGGGCATGGGTTTCGAACGCCTCTGCATGATTCTGCAAGGGAAAAAGTCGAATTACGATACCGACGTGTTCCAACCTACGATCCAGCGCATCGCCGCCATGTCTGGCAAAACGTACGGTGCGGATGAGAAGTGCGACGTGGCTATGCGCGTGGTCGCCGACCACCTGCGTGCCATTTCGTTCTCGATCGCCGACGGACAGCTTCCTTCGAACGTGAAGGCGGGCTACGTGATCCGCCGCATTCTGCGCCGCGCCGTCCGCTACGGCTATACCTACCTGGGCTTCAACGAGCCCTTCATCTGCCGTCTGGTGGCCGGTCTGGTCGATCAGATGGGCGGGCAGTTCCCCGAGCTTAAGGCCCAGCAGACGCTGATCGAGAAGGTGATCGAGGAGGAGGAAAGCTCCTTCCTGCGTACGCTCGCTACGGGCATCAACCTGTTGGACGGCGTGATGGCCGAGGTTCGCAAGAGCGGCGGCGAACGCATTTCCGGCAAGGACGCTTTCCTGTTGTACGATACCTACGGATTCCCGATCGACCTGACGGAGCTGATCGCCCGCGAACAGGGGATCGAGGTGGATCTGGAGGCCTTCGAGAAGGAGCTGCAGGCGCAGAAGGAGCGTTCGCGCAACGCTGCTGCGGTCGATACCGACGACTGGAAGGAGCTGATCCATATCAAGCAGAGCGAGTTCATCGGTTACGACACGCTGAGCGCCGAGGTGAAGATCGCCCGCTACCGCCGTGTGTCCTCCAAAGGACGCGTTTCCTACCAGTTGGTGTTCGACCGCACTCCGTTCTACGGCAATTCCGGCGGTCAGATCGGCGATATCGGCTATATCGAAACCGCCAACGAACGGATCCCGGTCGTGGCTACCGAGAAGGAGAACGGCCTGATTATCCATATCGTTACCCAACTGCCCGAAAATCCCGAGGCGACCTTCATGGCCGTCGTGGATCCGGAGAAACGTCAGGCGGCTGCCAACAACCATACGGCGACCCATCTGATGCATGAAGCGCTGCGCAAGGTGCTCGGTACGCACGTCGAGCAGAAAGGTTCGCTCGTGACGCCCGAATACCTGCGCTTCGACTTTTCGCACTTCCAGAAGGTGACGCACGAGGAGCTGCGCCGGGTCGAGCAACTGGTCAATCGTGCCATTCGCGCGAACTATCCCCTCGAGGAGAAACGCGATGCCACCAAGGAAGAGGCTGCAGCGGCCGGGGCGATGATGCTCTTCGGCGAGAAATACGGCGACCGGGTGCGTATGGTGCGCTTCGGCACCTCGGTCGAGTTGTGCGGCGGTACTCACGTGAGCGCTACGGGTAATATCGGGTTCTTCAAGATCCTGAACGAAAGCGCCATTTCCGCCGGTGTACGACGTATCGAGGCCACGACGGGGGCGAAGGCCGAGGAGGTGATCTATGCGGCCGAAGATACGATGCGCAACGTGGCCGATTATCTCAATAACCCGCAGATTCTTCAGTCGATCAAGAAGATCATGGAAAGCAACGAGGCTTTGAAGCACGAGATGGAGGCCATCCGCCGCGAACAGGTGGCCGAGTGGGCCGCGAAGATCGTCGATTCTACGCCCGAGCGTGGCGGGATGCGGCTGATGGCTACGCAGACCGATCGCCGGCCGGATTTCATCAAGGACCTCGCTTTCGCCGTGCGTTCGCGTTCGAAGAATATCGTACTGGTGATCGGATCGATCAATGACGGCAAGCCGACGCTCACCGTCGCTTTGGGCGACGATATCGTGGCGCAGGGAGTCAATGCCGGTGTCGTGGTGCGCGAGGCGGCCAAAGCCATCAACGGCGGCGGCGGCGGACAGCCTTTCCTGGCGACGGCGGGCGGTAAGAACCCCGATGGCATCCAGGCGGCTATCGACAAGGCCGTAGAACTGATTGTGGAACAAGTAAAGTAATGTTTCGGATGAGTAATCGCAAAGTATTGCTGATGATCCTCGACGGTTGGGGCATCGGCGACGGACAGAAGGGGGATGTCATCGCACAGGTGCATCCTGCCTATATTTCGGAAATGACCCGTAAATACCCTCATGCGCAGTTGCGTACGGACGGCGAAAACGTCGGCCTGCCCGATGGGCAGATGGGCAATTCGGAGGTGGGGCACCTCAATATCGGTGCGGGCAGGGTAGTCTATCAGGATCTGGTGAAGATCAACCGGGCCTGCCGCGACGATTCGATTCTGAAGAATCCCGAAATCGTGAAGGCGTTCGAATACGCCAAATCGAACGGGGTGAGCGTGCACCTGATGGGACTGGTTTCGGACGGCGGAGTGCACTCGTCGCTGGATCATCTGCTCAAATTGACGGACATCGCCGATAAATACGGCATCGAACGTACCTACGTGCATTGCTTTATGGACGGCCGCGATACCGATCCGTACAGCGGCAAGGGATTCATCGAACGGCTGGAAAAGCACATGCGGGAACGATCGACGGGCGTCGTGGCCTCGATCGTAGGCCGTTATTACGCGATGGACCGCGACAAGCGTTGGGAACGTGTGAAAGTGGCCTACGACCTGTTGGTCGAGGGCAAGGGCGAACATTCGTCCGATATGACGCTGGCGATGCAGAAGTCGTACGACGAAGGGGTGACCGACGAGTTCGTGAAGCCCGTCGTGCGGATCGACGAGGACGGCAATCCGATCGGTATGATCCGGCCGAACGACGTGGTGATCTTCTTCAACTACCGGAACGACCGGGCCAAGGAGCTGACCATCGTACTCACACAGGAGGATATGCCGCAGCAGGGCATGCACACGCTGCCGCTCTACTATTGCTGCATGACGCCCTATGACGCCAAGTTCGAGGGGCTGCATATCCTGTTCGACAAGGAGAACGTGGCCGACACGATCGGCGAGTATGTCGCCCGGCAGGGGCTTTCGCAGCTCCGTATCGCCGAAACGGAGAAATACGCTCATGTGACCTTCTTCCTGAACGGAGGCCGCGAGGAGGAGTTCGAGGGCGAGGACCGCATTCTGGTCGCTTCTCCGAAGGTGGCGACTTACGACCTTCAGCCCGAGATGAGCGCTTACGAGGTGGCCGACAAGCTGGTCGGGGCACTCGACAGGCAGAAATACGATTTCATCTGCCTGAATTTCGCCAACGGCGATATGGTGGGGCATACGGGAGTTTATGAGGCGATCGAGAAAGCGGTGAAGGCTGTCGATGCGTGTGTGGCCAAAGTCGTCGAGGCGGCCCGTCGCAATGGGTACGAGGTCGTGCAGATCGCCGATCACGGCAACGCCGATAATGCGGTCAATGCCGACGGCACGCCCAATACGGCTCATTCGCTCAATCCGGTGCCGATCGTCGTGGTTTCCGACCGCGTGAAAACGGTCCGCGACGGTATCTTGGCCGACGTAGCCCCTACGGTCCTCGACCTGATGGGGCTCGAAAAGCCCGAAGCCATGACAGGACATTCGCTGGTGAAATTTAAGTAGGGGAACTCTTATAGATGATATAGAGCGGATTCTATATTGATTTTGATTTGCACTGAAAAACATCTGTTTTTCAGTGCAAATCTTTTTTAGAGGATTCGGGAGGATTTATTCCCGAATATTTTGTATTTTTCATAAATGATGTTATATTCGTGAAGGGTATTTTTTTGAATTTTAATTTAATGCCTATGAAAAAGTTTATCTGTTGCGTTGCGGCGCTTTCGGCATTGATCTTTTCGAGCGGTTGTGGCGACGACGAGAAGCAGGTCGAACCGGTCGATGAATATTGGATCGAATGGAAAAATGAGAGCGATTATCGAATCGATTTCTTTTATGTAGAAGGAGGGTATCGGTGGCATGACGGGATTAATCGTGGAAAGTATGTTTCCGTGCGGGTGTCCGGCTCACCGGAAGGTTTGTCGGACTATATTGAGGACCGAAAGATGGGGCTGTGGTATGAGCAGTTTGTCGTCGATGGCGAAACGTATGCATATATGGAAAACTACGACCCGTCGGGGTCGGGTAATTCCGCTGTGCCAAAGGGTTTGCAGGACGTGCAGCGCTATACTTTGGTAAATAAGGAGAAAAACGGTAGTCTGGCTTTGGTTTGGGTTTATACTTTCACCAATGCCGATTACGAGGCGGCGAAAGCCCGGGGTGCGGTGCATATTACGCTTGGGGAAATTTAATTTTTAGGAATATCAGGCATTTGATTCTTCCCGGAAGTCGGATTCGATTTCCGGGAATTTTCTTAAAAGATTCAAGAAACGAAGTTGTATTTTCGAATATTATCTATTACTTTTATAATGAAGTCAAATCAGCCTGAATTTAAATTATGAGAAAGATTCTTTATTTGTGGATGATTTGCGTCGTGCTGTGCTCTCTTGTAAGTTGCAATGACAGCGACGATAAAACCTATTCGTCCTATGTCAGCCGGTTCGTGTGGGAGAATAGGTGCAATCATAGGATCGAATATTTCTATGTAGAGGGGTGCATCACGAGATCCCAGGGAATAAAGTATGGAGAGCGGGCTGTAAAAGAATTGGAAGGACCTTCGCCCGTGGATTTGCAGACTTTTCTCGACGGAAGAGAAACTCATGTTATCTACGATTCTTTTACAGAAGGAGTTATAATTTACTGTTATATGGAAAATTATTATCCGTCGGGACTCGGAGAAGTTGCGGTTCCGAAAAGTTTGCAGGATCCCGATCGTTATGTTTACAAGGCTTATGAAGAGGGGGATAAATACGTCGTGGAATGGACTTATACATTTACCGATGCGGATTACGAGGCTGCCAGGGCTCGCGGACCGGTGCGCATCGGAATTGTTTGATTCATAACAGAAAAATCGAAGAAAACCCCGGACTGAACTTAAGTTCAGTCCGGGGTTTTCTCATTCGGTCGCTTCGGCGGCGTCTTACTATCGCTGTTCGGCCAAAAAGGTTTCGATATTCCGTTCGATGCAGCCGACCAATGTTTCGAGTGCTTCGACCGGGGCCCAGGCCGTGTGGGGCGAGAGCAGCAACCGGTCGGGGTCTGTTACACGCAGCAGGGGGTTGTCCGGCGACATCGGCTCGCGCGAGAAGACATCGATTCCGGCACCGGCCAGCCGCTTGTTGTCGAGCGCATCGGCGAGGGCCTGCTCATCGACGATGCCACCTCGGGCTACGTTGATCAATAGGGCCGAAGGTTTCATCAGGGCCAATTCCCGGGCTCCGACGAGGCCGCGCGTGCGGTCGTTCAAGGGAGCGTGGATCGACACGATGTCCGACCAGCGGAGCAGTTCGTCGAGCGGCATGGCGGGGGAGGGGTCCTGCCGTTCGACACCCGAAGTCGAAGTATAGGCGATCTGGCAGCCGAGGGCTGCGGCGACTTCGGCGACCTTGTGCCCGATGGCTCCCAGGCCGATGATACCCCAGCGTTTGCCGTAGAGCTGGTGGAGCGGCCGTCCGAAATGGAACGGAGCGTCGGATGCGGCGTATTCGCCGCTCTTGACGTAGCGGTCGTAGTAGATGCTCTGCCGCAGCAGGGCGATGGCGGCACCGATCGTCGTTTCCGTCACCGCATGGGTGGAGTAGCCGACAGCGTTGCGGACCTCAATCCCGCGTTCGGCGGCGGCTTCCAGATCGACGTTGTTCATACCGGTAGCGGCGATGCAGATCAGTTTGAGCTGCGGCAGCACCTTGATAGCTTCGGCCCGCAGGGGGACCTTGTTGGTGATGACGATGTCTGCGTCGATACAACGCTCGGCTATTTCACCGGGCGTCGTTTTTTCGTAGCCGGTATAATTTCCCAGTTGCTTGATGCGGGAGAGGTCGATTCCTCCCAGGCTGTACTCATCTAAAAATACGATATTCATAGTTGCGGTTTTATTTCGGGTCTTGTTTCGGTATGTGCATCCGCCGAAGCAGGGGCCTCGCCGAATAAGACCATCATTTTTTGTACCATTGTCTGCGGATCCGTGGTGGTACCGGGTACGGGAAACGGAGGTGTTTCCGCAGTTTCCGGTACGGATCGGGATTGCCGGGGCCTCGACGGAACAGTCGTAGGTTCCGCGTCGCAGCCGGCGGGCTTGTCTCCGGACCGGACACGGGCGATCTCGTTTGCGGACTGTATCGTCCATCTGTCGTGACCGGCGGATTACGGAGCTGCCTCGGCTATGCTTGTTCGCATCGTTCGCCGCTGTTTTGCAAAGATACGAATAAGCCGAGCGCAAAAGCAATTTTTATTTGCATTTTGCCGAGGCGGAGTATCTAAGACGAAGTCAAAGATACGAAAAGATGGACACTAAGCCAAACTTGGTTGAGTTTGTCCGATTCATATCTTAAAAACAAAGATACTAAAAGCCGAGAGAAAACGGGAATTGTTCCCGTTTTCCGAGGCGCAGCCTATTTAACCGAGGCTATGTCAAAGATAATAATATTTCGAAAAACGGATCTAACCGCTTCTGGATGGTCATAAATCCGTTCCGACAGCCGTTTGAGCGGTTTTCTTGTACGCGGGACGGCTGTTGCGGTCCGCTTACAGCTCTCCGATCACTCCCCGGACGACTACCGAGGCGCAGCCTATGCCGAAGAGGGCGGGCAGGTAGGAGATCGTGCCCGTGTTGGATTTCTTGTTCTGTTCTTCGCAGAGGATCGTCGCGCCTTCGCGTACCGGTTCGGCGGAGAATACGGCTTTGAAGCCGCTGCGTACTCCGGCTTTGTGAAGCCGTTTGCGCAGCATGTGGGCCAGCGGGCAGTGGTGGGTGCGGGAGATGTCCTCGATTTCGAGCCGCGTGGGGTCGGTTTTGGCTCCGGCGCCCATCGAGCTGACCAGGGGAATGCCGCGTTTCAGCGCCCCCAGGATCAGCGCCAGCTTGGGCGAGAGGGTGTCGATCGCATCGACCGCGTAGTCGAACCGTGCCGAGTCGAGCAACAGGTCGGTTTCTTCGTCCTTGATGTATTTATCGACTACGTGGAGTTCGAGTGTCGGGTTGATGTCCCGCAGCCGCTCGGCCAGCACCTCGGCTTTGGGCCGTCCGACGGTCGAGTGGAGGGCCACCAGCTGGCGGTTGATATTGGTCGGATTGACCGTGTCGGCATCGGCGACGGTCATGCGCCCCACGCCTGCCCGGACGATCATCTCGGCGGCATAGGCGCCCACGCCGCCCAATCCTACGACCAGCACGTGGGCCGCACGCAGTTTTTCGAGTTTTTCCGCTCCCAGCAGGAGCTCCGTTCTTTCGAGCCAGTTGTCAGTCATCGTTCGAATATCTCTCTGTAATTGCGGTATATCGCGCATTTCAACAGTTCAGGGTCGAGGTCTTTCGCTTGGGCGATTCGGCGGTAAATCTCCTCGATCGGCACGTCGCTTTCGTCCGTTTCGGCGAAGAGGTTTTCGACCGGCGTGCGCCGCAGGGCTTCGACCGTGCGGGGTGAGCGGAACGTCCGCTCCCCGAAGGAGAGGTAGTAACCCTTCTTTATGGCTTCGGCCGCCTGCTGGGACGATCCGATGAAGCCGTGGAAGATCACCGCCCGCAGTGCATGGGGAGCCAGTTCGCGCATGACCGCTTCGAAGGCCTTCACGCAGTGCAGCACGACCGGTTTGCCGAGCCGTTCGGCCCAGTCGAGCTGTTCGCGGAAAATCCGGAGCTGGGCCTCCCGGCCGACCGTGCCGGCATAGTCCAGGCCGATCTCGCCGACCAGATCGACTTCGCCGAATCGGGGGACGATCTCTTCGATTCGCCGTGTTTCCGCCTGCCAGGGATGAATCCCTGCGAAAGAGGGCTCCAAAGCCTTGCCGGTGGGACGGTGCGTGTGGATATCGACTATGCTGCATTTCATAATGCGGATCGCTCTGAAAAGACAAAGTTATGATTTTTCAGTCGATTAAAAAAAATCAGGCTGCTCTTTGCTGTTCGTATCGGAAAAAATCGTATCTTCGCACGCGATTTGGTGTGTTATTACGCTAACAAACATTGCCTGGAAATCTCAATGCAAAATAATTATCTGTAAAACAACCATTTATTAATCATGTCGAAAATCATTACATTACGCAAAGGTCTCGACATCAATCTTCAGGGTAAGGCCGTGGAGAAGCTGGTCAAATTGCCGCTCGCTCCCGAGTACGCCGTGTCGCCTCTCGATTTCGAGGGTGTGACGCCCAAGTTGCTGGTGAAAGCCGGCGACCGGGTCAAGGCGGGTACCCCGTTGTTCTTCAACAAGTACAACGAAAGGGTGGTTTTCACCTCGCCCGTCAGCGGTACGGTTTCGGCGATCAATCGCGGTGAGAAGCGTTGCATTCTCAACGTGACGGTTCAGGCCGATGCGACCCAGATGTACGAAGAGTTTGCCAAGCTGAACGTGCAAACCGCTTCCCGCGAAGAGATTATCGATCTTTTGCTCAAGTCCGGGCTTTGGCCCATGATTATCCAGCGGCCTTACGGTATCATCGCCGATCCGAGCGACACACCGAAGGCCGTTTTCGTTTCGACGTTCGATTCCGCACCGCTGGCTCCGGATTACAATTTCGTGCTGGCCGGTGAGAAGCGGAACCTCGAAACGGGTATCGAAGCGATGCGCAAGCTCACTTCGGGCAAGGTCCATCTGGGCGTGCGTGCCGGTGCGGAGGGCGAAATGGCATTTCTGAAGGGGGCTGAAATCCACACGTTTGCAGGCAAGCATCCGGTAGGTAATGTAGGCGTTCAGATTCATCACGTCGATCCGATCAACAAGGACGAGCGGGTATGGACGGTGAATATTCAGGATCTGGCCATCATCGGCCGCCTGCTGAACGAAGGGCGCGTCGATAGAACCAAAGTCATCGCGGTCGCAGGCTCCGAGGTGAAAAATCCCCAGTACTATCGGCTTATCGACGGTGCTCCGGTGGCTTCGGTGCTCAAGGACAACCTGAAGCCCACGGCCCACAATCCCCGCATCATTTCGGGCAACGTGCTTACGGGCCGCAAGACCCCGGCCGACGGTTTCATCGGTTTTTACGCCAATATGGTGACGGTAATTCCCGAAGGCAACCACTATGAATTGCTGGGTTGGGCGATGCCCCGTCTGAACAAGTTTTCGGTTTCCAGGGCCTATTTTTCATGGCTCTGCCCGAAGAAGGTTTACGACCTGGATACCAATCTCAACGGCGGCGAGCGCCCGTTTGTGGTGACGGGACTGTACGATAAGTACCTGCCGATGGACATCTATCCCACCTACCTGCTCAAGGCGATTCTTGCGGGCGACATCGACAAGATGGAGAACCTCGGCATCTACGAGGTCGTCGAGGAGGATTTCGCGCTTTGCGAATTTGTCGATCCCTCGAAGATCGAGATGCAGCAGATCATCCGGGACGGTATTAACTTAATGATCAAGGAGGCATAACGATGGGAGGTTTAAGAAAATTCGTAGATAAAATCAAGCCGACCTTCTCCGAAGGCGGCAAGCTTTCGTTCCTCGCATCGACCTTCGATGCGTTCGAAACGTTCCTTTTCGTGCCGAATACGACCACGAGCAGAGGAGCCCATATCCGTGATTGCAACGATATGAAGCGTACGATGATCGTGGTGGTCGTGGCGCTGATGCCGGCCTTGTTGTTCGGTATGTACAATACGGGCTACCAGGTGGGCATGACCGGCTGGGCAGCCTTTTGGTTCGGTTTCCTCGAGGTGCTGCCGATGATCGTGGTTTCCTACGTGGTCGGTCTGGGCATCGAGTTCTTTTTCGCCCAAAAGCGCGGACACGAAGTCAATGAAGGTTTCCTCGTGTCGGGTCTGCTGATCCCGATGATTATGCCGGTCGGTACGCCGCTCTGGATGATCGCGCTGGGTACGGCTTTCGCCGTCATCTTCGGCAAGGAGGTCTTCGGCGGTACGGGTATGAATGTCTTCAATCCCGCGTTGGTGGCGCGTGCATTCGTGTTTTTCGCCTACACGCCCTTTATTTCGGGTGAGAAGGTCTGGTTCGCCGACGACGCTGTTTCGGGTGCTACGGCCCTCGAACAACTCGCTACGAGTGGTACGATGAGTTATTCGACGGCGGACGCTTTCCTGGGATTCATTCCCGGCTGCGTGGGCGAAACCTCGACGCTGGCGATTCTGATCGGCGCAGCGATTCTGCTCTTTACGGGCGTCGCTTCGTGGCGCACGATGTCGTTCGTCTTTATCGGCGGCCTGGCAATGGGATACTTTTTCCAGGCACTCGGCGTGACGACCTACCCCGCTTGGGAGCATCTGATCGTCGGCGGTTTCGCTTTCGGCGCCGTGTTCATGGCCACCGATCCCGTCACGTCGGCCCAGACCCGTACGGGCCAGTATATCGTCGGATTCCTCACCGGTGCGCTCGCCGTGTTGATCCGTGTGGTCAATCCGGCCTATCCCGAAGGTATGATGCTTGCGATCCTCTTCATGAACGCATTGGCTCCGCTGGTGGACTACTGCGTGGTCGAGTCCAGCATCTCGCGCCGGAAGAAACGTGTTAAATTGGTAAAATAGGGGAGATATGGCAAAGAAAAAATTCGTATGCAGCATTTGCGGACATGTCCACGAAGGTAACTCCGCACCCGATACCTGCCCCGTCTGCCAGGCTTCCTCGTCGGCATTTACGGAGGATCGGTCCGGCCAGAAAAAGGGCTGGATGCACAATCCCAACAGCAACACTTATATCATCGTCTATTCTACGGTCATGGTCGTCATCGTGGCGACTCTGCTGGCCGTGGCTTCGCTCTCGTTGCAAAAGCGTCAGGCGGAGAACGAGTTGCAGGAGAAGAAGAGCAATATTCTCCAGTCGCTCGGGTACAGCCCCGACGAAAATCCGCAGGAGTTCGACCGGGCGCTGGCCGATTTCGACAACCAGGTCAAATCCTTCGTCCTCGATGCCGACGGCGTGAAAACCGAAACTCCCTCCAAGGAGGTCTTCGCGATGCTCGCCACCAACCAGAATATCCGCGATAATTACGATGCCAAGCGTCTTATTCTGTTTCAGACCGAAGACGGTCGCGTCGTCATTCCGCTGATCGGTATGGGTCTTTGGGGCGATATCTGGGGGTATGTGGCGCTCGAAAAGGATATGGATACCGTGTCGGGTATCGTCATGGCCCACAAGGGCGAAACCCCGGGCCTCGGTGCCGAGATCGCCACGCCTAAGTTCCAGGCGCATTTCGCCGGCAAGAAGCTGTTCAAGAGCGGCGAGTTCGTATCGGTCAGCCTGCGCAAGGGCGGTGCGAAAGATCCCGAGCACGAGGTAGATGGTATTTCGGGCGGTACGAAAACCTCGGACGGCGTGACGGCCATGCTCCGCGATTGCCTGTCGGCTTACCTGCCTTACTTCGAAAGTCAGCATCAGGCCGCAGCACAGTCGGCACCCGCTGCCGCGAACGAGGCTGCAAGTTCGGAAGTGTCTAACCAGCAAAACGTAAACGAGAGCCATGAGTAATGAAAAGGAGTCGATCTTCTCGGCTAAGAATTTGAAATACCTGACCAGTCCGTTCTCTGCGAACAACCCCGTCATCGTGCAGATCCTGGGTATCTGCTCGGCCCTGGCGGTAACCGTGCAGATGAAGCCGGCGATCGTAATGGCCCTCTCGGTGGCCGTCGTGACCGGTTTTTCGAGTATGGTGATGTCTTGCCTGCGCAAGGGCGTGCCTTCGCGTATCCGTATTATCGTTCAGCTGGTCGTGATCGCCGCGCTGGTGATTCTCGTGGACCAGATACTGAAGGCATACGTCTATGAAGTGTCCAAACAGCTCTCCGTCTATGTCGGTCTGATTATCACCAACTGTATCGTAATGGGTCGTGTGGAGGCATTCGCTCTGGGCAACAAGCCCTGGCCCGCATTCCTCGACGGTATCGGCAACGGACTGGGTTACGGCCTGATTCTGGTGATCGTGGCTTTCTTCCGCGAGCTTTTCGGTTCGGGTACGCTGCTGGGCTACCAGATCGTTCCCGAAAGCTGGTATACGGCCAACGGCGGCTACTATTCCAACAACGGTCTGATGCTCTTCCCGCCGATGGCGCTGATCATCGTGGGTTGCATCATCTGGGTACACCGGTCTCACAACAAGGATTTACAGGAAAAATAGGAGGGTAACGTATGGAATCATTGAATATCTTTATCCGGTCGATCTTTATCGACAACATGGTCTTCGCCTTCTTCTTCGGCATGTGTTCCTACATCGCCGTATCGAAGAGCGTCAAGACGGCCCTCGGCCTGGGTCTGGCCGTTACGTTCGTGATGGTGATGACCGTGCCTCTGAACTACCTTTTGTACGAATACGTCCTCAAAGCCGATGTATTGGTCCCGGGTGTTGATTTGAGCTTTTTGACTTTCATCGTCTTCATCGCCACGATCGCCGCTTTCGTACAGCTCGTGGAGATGGCCGTCGAGAAGTTCTCGCCGACGCTCTACAGCCAGCTGGGTATCTTCCTGCCGCTGATCGCCGTGAACTGCGCCATCATGGGCGGCTCGCTTTTCATGCAGCAAAAGGTCGACGCCCTGGAGATCACCTCGCTTTGGCAGTCGATCGTCTATGGTCTGGGTTCCGGCCTGGGTTGGTGGCTGGCGATCGTGATGATGGCCGCGATCCGCGAAAAGACGACCTACTCGCAGATTCCCGCCGCGCTTCGCGGTCCCGGTATCGCTTTCATCATTACCGGTCTGATGGGCATTGCGTTCATGATCTTCTCGGGTATCAAGTTGTAATCCTTTAAAAGAGATAAAAAGATGACGTTAACAATTATCATAGCGATCGTTGCCTTTCTGGTGATAACCCTGGTTCTCGTGGGGTTGCTTCTCTTTGCGAAGGCGAAACTGACCACCTCGGGCGATGTCACCATCGACATCAACGGCGGGGAGAAAGTGCTCATCGCCGAGAGCGGCGGCACGCTGCTTTCGACGCTGGCCAACAACAACGTGTTCCTGCCGTCGGCATGCGGCGGCGGCGGTTCGTGCGGCATGTGCAAATGTCAGGTGCTGGAGGGCGGCGGCGAACTGCTGCCGACCGAAACGGGCTTTATCAACCGCAAGATGGCCAAGGAGCACTGGCGCTTGGGCTGTCAGGTGAAAGTTAAGGAAAATCTCAAGATCCACGTGCCGGAGTCGGTGCTGGGCGTCAAGAAGTGGGAGTGTGAAGTGATCTCGAACCGCAATATCTCGACCTTCCTCAAGGAGTTCGTGGTGAAATTGCCCGAAGGCGAGAACCTCAAGTTCCGCAGCGGCGGCTATATCCAGATCGACATTCCGAAGTACGATGCCATCAAATTCTCCGACATGGACATCGAAGAGCCTTACCGCGAGGATTGGGACAAGATGAAGATGTGGGATCTGGTGACCAAGAATCCCGAACCTACGTTCCGGGCCTATTCGATGGCCAACCATCCGGCCGAGGGCAATATCATCATGCTCAACATCCGTATCGCCACGCCTCCGTTCGACCGGGCTACGGGTACCTTCGCCAAGGTGAATCCCGGTATCTGCTCGTCGTACATCTTCTCCCGCAAGCCGGGCGACAAGGTGACGATTTCGGGTCCTTACGGCGAGTTCTTCCTGCCTGACAACCTGCCCGCGACGCAGGAGCTGGTATTCATCGGCGGCGGTGCAGGTATGGCACCGATGCCCAGCCACATCATGCACCTGTTCAAGACCGAGAAGACTTCGCGTCCCGTATCGTTCTGGTACGGCGCCCGCGCGCTCAAGGAGGTGCCGTATATGGATGAGTTCCTCGAAATCCAGCGGGAGTTCCCGAATTTCAAGTTCCATCTGGCGCTCGACCGTCCGGATCCCCAGGCGGATGCCGCCGGAGTGAAATATACGCCCGGATTCGTGCACAACGTGCTGTATGAGAATTACCTGAAGAACCATCAGGCTCCCGAGGACAATATTTACCTCATGTGCGGTCCTCCGATGATGATTTCGTCGGTGGTGAAGATGCTCGACAGCCTGGGCGTGCCTTCCGAGAATATTCTTTACGATAATTTCGGCAGCTGATAGAGGTCTATATTCTGATGTAAAAAGAGGTTACGGTGTAAACCGTAACCTCTTTTTTGTTGGTAGAAGCTGCTTGACAAGGGTATGGATCGGAAAATTCCCGGCCAATTCAGGGATTCTTGTCCTGCGGGGGTTGTAAAGAGTCCTGTTAATTTTCCGAAGGCTTCTCTGCGGTCATTCGGAAATCGACGGGAATGACGAGACTGACCTTTACGGCGTCACCTTTTTCGTCGCGGCCCGGTGTCCATTTCGGCGAGGATTCCAGTATCCGGGTCACTTCATCGCTGAAGCATTTATCCGGGGACTGCAAAATCTTTATGTCGCCGACGCTGCCGGCTTGATCGACAGTGAATTGTGCTACGACTTTCCCGCCGAGGTTATTTTTGAAAGCCTCCGCCGGATAACGAATCTGACTGTTTACCCAGTTGTGGAAAGCCTTCATATCTCCGCTCTGGAATGAGGGCATCTGTTCTGTCTGTTCGAGTGCGAGCGTGGCATTGCAGACGGCGGTCTGGGAGTAAGCGGTTTCATCCCGTATTTGGACTTTCGAAGCTTTCCCTGTCGTGTCTTTTTTGTAAAAAAAGACGGCGGCCTTTCCGGGAAGATAGGCGGCGTATTTCTCGCGCATTTCGGGCGTGAGATTCTCTGTTCCTACGATGCTATAGGTACCACTGGGAAGTGTAAGAGAGCGCAGGCCGGTGACGGGATCCGTCTTGAAATCGGTGACTTCCCCATCGACTACGAGCAGTAGGTCGTAGTCTTCGTTTTCCGGGGAGGCGGTTTTTTCGGCGGTTTCCGCTGGCGGGTCGGTCGGGGTGTAAGCTGACGGCAATTTGTCCTGGATGCGGATTTCTGCCGCTTTGGAGGTGAATCCGAAAGCTGCCAGCAGGCCGGTGACGATGGGGAGCATTGCGATCAGGCGGAGCAGAGCGTATCTGCTCTTCATAGGCGTTGTCATCATTTGGATTCGTTTTTTTGTTAATGAATTGGTTAATGAATTGGACAGACCGTCGGCTACGTCCGGACTGTAACCGAACTGCTGCGTGAAGATGGTTTTCAGATAATTTCCTGTGTCGTGCCCCTCGGCGAGTACGTCGCGGTCGGCTTCGAACTCTTCCACTTCGGTAAGTGCGCGTGCTGCGAGCCACGCGAAAGGATTCCACCACAGCAGGGCTTTCAGGCTCTCCATAACGATCCGTTCGAGCGAATGGCGGTGGATGACGTGACTCTTTTCGTGGGCGAAGATCGCCGCAATGTCTTTTTCTGCGACGGAGCGGCTGATATAAATCGTGCGGAAGAAGGAGAACGATGCGATTTGAGCAGTAGGGCGTACCAATACGATACGTCCGATTCGTTCCTGTGTACTGTGTCGTCGCAGGCGTCGGATCAGAAGCGCTTGCCGGAACATGGAAGAGAGTAGAAGAAGTACTCCGCAACCGTACACGATCCATATCGCTGCCTCGTAATCGAACGCGGCGGCGGAAACGGAGGGGGCGGTGAAGGTGGTTTTGGCGGGAGTGCCTGCGGTGGCGTAAATCACCTTGCCCGGCCAGACCGGAATTCGGAGCAAGGGAATGAGAGCCGCCGCGAGGAGCGACCCCGTGAGGCAGAGCCGTGCTGCGAGGTACCCCGTGCAATTGCGCAGAAACAGCAGGTATGCGCCGTACAGTATGCCGCTGCAAACGACTGTTTCGAGGATGTATCGGACGATCTCTTTCATGACTTGTCGGTTTTATGTCGGGCTTGCCGGATGATGGCGAGGATTTGTTCGGTTTCTTGTATCGAAAGGTCTTCTCGCCGGGAGAAGAAAGAAACCATTTGGGCCAACGACCCGTCGAAGTAGGAGTTCAATATCGAAGAAACAACCGTCTTGGCGTACTCTTCTTTGGGAACGAGCGGGTAGTATTCGTAACTTTTGCCCCGTTCCGTACGTCCGACGTAGCCTTTGTTCTCGAGTATTTTGACGAAAGTGGCGATGGTCGTATATTTCGGTTTGGGCTCCTGCATTGCGGCGATGAGATCATTGATGGAACCTGCGCCCAGTTGCCAGAGGATCTGCATGACCTCTTCTTCGCCGCGTGTCAGTTTTTTGAGGGTGGTATTGTCTGTTTTCATTGTGTTTTTATTGGTTTACTACAAATTTAGTACTAAAATTTTAGATGTGCAAATAAATCTACTAAAAAATTAGATGAAAAGGTTGTTTTGTTCGGAAGCGATATTTTAATTTGCCCGTGCCTTGTACGATTTTACGTAGGTTGCGCCTCGGAAAACTGTAAACAAGTTCCCGTTTTCTCTCGGTTTTCACTATCTTTGCAGAAGATAGGAGGCGGTTCGGCAATCTTTGCGTGCAAGCCCGCACGATTGCACTCACCTTTCACTATCTTTGCCGTATGAAAAATATCGTATTTGATCTGGGAGGTGTGGTTTTCGGGCGCGATCCACGTAAGTGGGAGCCGGAATTTATGGAGTTCTTCGCGTTCATCCATGCGGAGAAAATGCCGGAATTTTGGGTGGATTACGACCGGGGCACCCTTACGCTCGATGAGGTCGTCCGTATATTGAGCCGGGAAAAGGCGTGCGATGAGCGGGTCACGGCCCGTTTTATTCGGGATGCGATCGACCGGCAGGAGGAGATCGTCGAAACCCGTGCGTTGGTCGACGACCTGAAACGGGCCGGTTATAAGTTATATGTGCTGTCGAACATGTCGCGGGAGTTCATCGACTTCCTGCGCAGGATGCCGGTTTACCGCTGTTTCGACGGGGAGGTCATCTCCTGCGAAGAGCAGGTCGTGAAGCCCGAGCCGGAGATCTACCGTCGTCTGCTCGATCGTTATTCGCTCGATCCGGCCGAAACCCTTTTTATCGACGACCGTCCGGTGAATCTCGAAGCTGCCCGGACATTCGGTATTTCGACTTTTCTGTTCCGTCACCGCGAAGCGCAGCGGAGTTGCGATGAGTTGCGGAAAATGCTGTTGTGAAACGGGCGCTCCCGGCTCGGAGCCGAAATCATAAATTTTCGTTTATGAAGGCGTTGTGGATGAAAATTGTCCTGTTGGCCGTCGCACTACCGGGCGTTTGGGGAAATGTTGCGGCGCAGGTAACCATCTCTGCCGATTTCGATACGGGCAGCATCGGGTCTGTCCGCCGGATCGATTCGGTGCGGATGCTTCGTGCCGCGAAAAATTCGCTGGAGGTGATGAGTCTCGGAATACGGTCGCGCATTGACCCCCTCAATCCCGTCGATACGGCCCTTCTGCCCAGCAGCCGCTGGTTCCATTTTCGCCTGGAAGGGGTGAAGGGAAAGCTGATGTTTCTGCATATTCCCAATACCGAGATGGTGCGGCCGTTTTATTCGTACGACGGGGAGGAATACCTACGCTTCGATGCAGGCGAATGTTCGCTGCCGCAGACGGTCTATAAATATTTCCTGCACGACACGGTTTATGTCGCTTATTTCCTGCCTTACAGTCATGCCCGACATAAAGCCAAAGCCGACGAGTGGGCATGTTCGCCTTTCGTGCGACGTCAGCGGATCGGCCGGAGCGGAGAAGGACGTCCGATCGAAATGCTGATCCTCACGGATGCCACTGTTCCGGACAGCCTCAAGCGCCGGGTGTGGATTCACTCCCGTGTGCATACCAGCGAAGCACCTGCTGCATGGTATCTCGAGGCAATGATCGACGAACTGCTTTCCGATGCGCCTCTTTCGCGGGAGATTTTGCGCCGCACGGTTTTCTACGTGGTTCCCGAGACCAATCCTGACGGTGTTCGGGGCGGTTATTCCCGTTCCACGGCGCAAGGTGTCAATCTTGAAATCAACTGGGATCGGCCCGACTCCCTGACACAGCCTGAAGTGAGGGTCCTGAAACGCACGATCGACAGTCTTTCGACAGAGCGTCCTTTCGACGTAGCGTTGAATCTTCACTCCCAGAGTGCGCCGTTCGTGACGTACTGGATTCATACGGCGAAATCGACCTCTGCAAAAATGTATCGACGCAAGATGCTGCTGTCGGCCCTGACGGTCGCCCATACGCCGTATTACCGTCCCATCGACCAGCGTTTTTCGGAAGCTGCTCCCCGGTATGCCGAGGGTTGGTTCTGGCAGCGCTTCGGCGAGAGAACGCTGGCCGTGACGTTCGAAACGCCCTATACTTATTATAATAACGATCCGGCAGGGGAATGGGTTTCCCGGGAGAGTTTGGCTGAATTGGCACATGCGTCGCTGTTGGCCTTGAGCGACCTGCTCGATTTGGGCGGCAGCGAGCGACGGCAGGCTGATTCGGAGCGGATGAAGGCGCGGGGCAAATGGTTGCGCCGCACGGCGAAGGACCGTCAGTTTTTCGGCGGTTCCTATCTGGTCGCGGAGCGGAAAGGGGCCTCCGTATCGTTCGTTTTTCCCGATGTGGCCGAAGGTCGGTATGAAGTGTTCAAGTGGATTCCCGGACCGCTGGATAAGAAATTCGCACGCGAGGAAAACCGGTGGCAGCCGATCGGCGAGGTCGTGCAGGAGCAGGCGGGGCGGCTCGTGTGGCGTTACCAGGCTGCGGCTCCGGGCGATGTGCTGGATGTGATTTTGCTCGTACCTAAATCGGAGCGATAGGGTGAAGTACAAGGGGACAAAAATTGTAAAGTTGTGTCTTCTGCGCTTATTTTTGTGTTCGAAGTGGGAATTTTTTGAACGGCTCGCTGCAATTGGAATTTTTGACTTGTCAGGCTTTCACTTGGTAAAAAGAAAGTCAGGCAACTCTTCAAGAGTTGCCTGACTGTGGGGTTTCTTCATCGTTTGTAGCGAGAGAGAGACTTGAACTCTCGACCTCATGATTATGAATCATGCGCTCTAACCAGCTGAGCTATCTCGCCATAGCTTTCCGTTTCAAAGCGAGTGCAAATATAAACCAAAAAGTTGAACGGACCAAATCTTTCTCCGAAAAATATGTCCTGAAAATGCATGTTGAATCGTATGGCATTGATTTTGACGGGTAAAGGGAAGTAAAATGAGAATCGTATATGGTGCAAGCGAAGACTTCCGACTTTCAACCTCTGCCGCTCAAGATACTCAATGTCTTGTCCCTCCTGGCCGGAGCATCTCTGCTCGTGGCCGTTTCGTGGGAGATTCTCCTGGGGGACCCGCGGCATTATTCGACTGACTACCTGCTGTTGCAAGGGATCGTCTGTGTTGTTTTTCTGGCCGATTTCTTTGCCCGGATGTGGATGGCTGACCACAGTTGGCGTTTTTTCTTTCGCAATCTCTATTTCTTTCTTCTTTCCGTTCCCTATTTGAATATCGTCGATTGGATGGGGATCGAACTTTCGCATGCGGAAGCGATGCTGATGGGACTCGTACCTCTTTTGCGGGCTTTGCTGGGGCTGTATGTGCTTTTCACCTGGATCATCAATAATCGGGTTACGCGATTGCTGACCTCCTACGTCTTGTCGATGTTGGTGTTCACCTATTTCGCCGCTTTGATTTTTTATGATTACGAGATCGAAGTCAATCCTGCGTTGCACGATTTCGGCGATGCGATCTGGTGGGCCAGTATGAACCTTACGACTGTCGGTGCCGATATCTTTGCCGTGACGGCCGTCGGTAAGATATTGACGGTGTTGCTCCCTACGTTGGGAATGATGATGTTCCCGATTTTCACGGTGTATGTCACTCAGATTTATACGCGCAACAGAAAGTCCGACTCTTGATCGGAGTCAGACTTTGCGCATGGGATCCGCTTTCGGACGGATTATTTTTTTGTTCCCGGAGCAGGTCCCGAATCTCCGTAAGCAACAACTCCTCCTTGGACGGTTCCGGCACCGGTGCCGGCGCGGCTTCCTGTTTTTTCTTCATCAGCTTGTTCATCATCTTGACCATCAGAAAGACGCAGAAGGCCAGGATAGCGAAATCCACGCACTGTTGGATGAATGCGCCGTAATTCCACCAGATCGGTTCCGCAGGAACACTCTCCGCCGTACCCGACCCGATTGCGTCGGTCACTACGTGTGTCGCTTTCGAGGAGAGGTCGCGCACCTTGCTGATGTCGAGCCGCAGCGACGAGAAGTCCGTATTGCCGATGAGGGCGCCGATGGGCGGCATCAGGATGTCGTTGACTAGCGATGAAACGATTTTTCCGAACGCACCGCCGATGATTACGCCGACAGCCATGTCCATTACGTTGCCCTTGAGGGCAAATTCCCGAAATTCTTTGAAAAAAGACATATACGTTGATTTTTAAGGTTAATTGTGGCAAATGCAATACGATAATATACAAAGATACGAATAAGCCGAGTGCAAAAGCAAATTTTATTTGCATTTTGCCGAGGCGAAGAAATCAAAGATACTATTTATTTGCAAAAAGAAAAACCGGTCCCGTTGATTTTTCGGGACCGGTCGGATGATATTTCCGGAAAGGAGCTATTCTTCCACTTCCACCAGGATGGCATCGGTTGCGACGTTGTCGCCTTCCTGTACGAGAATCTGCTTGATCGTACCCGCCACGTCGCTGGTGATCGAGTTTTCCATCTTCATCGCTTCGAGGATAACCACTTCCTGTCCGGCTTTTACCTTGTCGCCGACCTTCACCTTCAGGGCGATGATCTTGCCCGGCAGGGGAGCGGTCACCTTGTGGCCCGTGATGGCTTTGGCTTCGACCTTGTGTTCGCTCCGGGCGGCAGTTTTCGGAGTGTCTTTGGCTGCCGTCGCTTCGTAGGCTTTCTTCTTCTGGTCGGTGAGGAATGTCTTGGCAACCATCGGGAAGAGCTCGAGCAGAAGCACCTCTTTTTCATTGGCAGCGAGCTTTACGCCTCCTGCTTCGGGCAGTTCGGGATTGGGCTGCATCTGGTATTTCGACGTATCGTAGGGAATCTCTTCGCGTACACCGCAGATCTTGAACCGGAATTCGGGGTCGATCTTCACCGGCGTTTCACCGTATTCGCCCTTTACGAGAGCAACGAATTGCGAACTCTTGGTCGTGTACATCGGCCGTCCGGCCTTTTCGTCCAATGCGCAGCTTACGGCCTGGGCACCCACGATCTGCGAGGTAGGGGTCACCAGCGGCGGCAGACCTGCGGCCAGACGTACAGTCGGGATCAACTCCATGGCGCGGGGCAGAATCTCCTCGGCCTTGAGCTGCTGGAGCTGTGCCACCATGTTGGAGTACATGCCGCCCGGGATTTCGGCCTTCTTGACCAGTTCGTTCGGTGCCGGGAATCCGAAATGGGCCTCGATCTTGTGGCAGGCGTCGAGCAGCGTCTCTTCGTCGTCCGCCTGCGCTGCTTTGATCGCACGGTCGAATTCGGCGTCGATCTCCTTCGGAAGTTCGTCGGTGAGCGGATTGAAAGGCTTCGGCATAGGCTTCTCTTTGCCGAAGACCGAAATTTCGAGCTCTTTGCGGATCTCCTTGAGCTGGGTGTTGATCTTGGCAACGGCTTCCATGTTGACACCCGTGTCGATCCCCAGTTTCTTGCAGAAGACGTAGATCAACTCGATAGCCGGCGCTCCCGTACCGCCGCTGAAGTACCAGCAGTTGGTATCGACGATATCGACTCCTGCGACGATCGCCGCCAGCACCGATGCCAGACCGTAGCCCGGGGTGCAGTGGGTGTGGAAATCGATGGGGACATTCAGATTCTGCTTGAAGAGTTTCACCAGTTTGCTCACGCGGTGGGGCGGGATCAGACCCGACATATCCTTGATCGTGATCATATCGGCTCCCAGCGCCTCCATTTGCTTGGCTTTCGAGAGGAAGTATTCGTCCGTAAATACCGGCTTCGGGTTCTTCTTGCCCATCAATTTGCCGAAGAACCCGATTTCCGGATATTTCGGATCTACCGTATAGCACACAGCACAATCGGCGATACCGCCGTATTGCTTCACGTATTTTACGGTCGATTTGACGTTGTTCACGTCGTTCAGGGCATCGAAGATACGCATGATGCCCAAGCCGCTCTGAATCGAATTACGGCAGAAGCCGTCGATGATCTCGTCCGTATAGGGGGCGTAACCGAAGAGGTTGCGGCCGCGCGAAAGGGCCGTGAGCTTCGATACGTTTCCGATTGCCTTGTGAATGGTTTCCAGGCGGGTCCAGGGATTTTCATTCAGGTAGCGCATTACCGAGTCGGGCACTGCGCCGCCCCAAACTTCCATGGCGTAAAAGTTCGCATCCTTGTAGAAAGGAAGGCAGCGGTCGATTTGGGCCTGGTTCATTCGTGTAGCGAAAGACGACTGTTGGCCGTCACGCAACGTAAGATCTCTGATTTTTAATGATTTGGCCATTGTATTGAATTTTTAATGGTTGTTTCCCTTCCTTTGGGCTCGCTCCGTTTTTCTTCGGAGAAGGGCCGTATTGTTATTCGAATAACAAATATAGTGAACAAATTTGAATTTCCAAATTTTGTGCAAAAATTTTTAATAAATAATTTCTGCCCCGGTGATCGTTTCGAACGAAGCGGAAAAAGGCGTCGAATGGATTTTTTTAATCGTTGTGAAACAATAGGTTACGGCGTGTTGCCGTGAGTCGGTTCCGTACATCGGATTTGCCTCTGTGTCTGACCGGGTTTTCGGGGGATGCGGGATCGTGGGAATTCGTGTCGCTGGTTCTGAAAGAGATGTCGAACCTGATGTCGGAACAGATTTTTCGAATTTCGTATCCGTGATTCCGGATCGTGTCGCTGTCTTTTATTTTGTTTTAGATACTTCGCCTCGGCAAAATGCAAATAAAATTTGCTTTTGCACTCGGCTTATTCGTAATCTTTGACTTCGTCTTAGATACTTCGCCTCGGCAAAATACAAATAAAATTTGTTTTTGCACTCGGCTTATTCGTATCTTTGTCATTCGTAGGACAGGCGTCGATCCTTTCGGGGATATTTTGACGATTCGCGGGAGGAGCGTGGCCTTGTCCGTTACTCATTTTCGGAAAATTTACGATTTACAATGACTCCTACGGCCGTACTGCTCACTGTGCTCGGGTATATCGCGATGCTTTTCGTCGTTGCGGGAATCGCCGGAAGGCGGGTGTCGAACACGGGCTTTTTTACCGGTAACCGGGAGAATCCCTGGTATGTGGCGGCTCTGGCAATGGTCGGGGCGGCGATGTCGGGCATAACTTTCGTGTCGGTGCCGGGGTCGGTTGCGGCCGATTCGTTCTCCTACCTGCAAATGGTGCTGGGCTTTACCGTCGGGCAGATGGTGATCGCCTTCGTGCTGATTCCGCTTTTCTACCGGTTGAAGGTAGTCTCCCTGTACGAATATCTCGACGGACGTTTCGGTATGACGACCCACCTTACAGGGGCCTGGTTCTTTTTCATATCCAAAATGTTCGCCGCGGCATTGAAAGTTTATGTCGTCTGCACCGTGCTGCAGGTGCTGGTGTTCGACCCGTTCGGCGTGCCGTTCGCAGTCAATGCGGCTTTCTTGGTCGGATTGGTCTGGCTCTATACCTGGCGGGGCGGTGTCCGTTCGGTCGTCTGGACGGATATTCTGCATACGTGTTGTCTGGTGGGGAGTATCGTGCTCTGCATCGTCTTTATCATGCGGAGCCTCGGTCTGACATCGGCCGGAGTCGTGCAGGCCGTTTGCGATTCGCCGATGTCGCGCATCTTCTTTTTCGAGGATACCGGGTCGGCCCGTTATTTCTGGAAAATGTTTTTCGGGGGTGTCTTCACGCTGGTCGCCATGACCGGTTTGGATCAGGATATGATGCAGCGGAACTTGAGCTGCCGCTCGCCCCGGGATTCGCAGATCAACATCGTGATTACGGCCTTCAGCCAGATGGCTGTGATCCTGCTTTTTCTGGTGCTCGGCGTGCTGCTCTACCTCTATGCGGAACATGCCGGTCTGCCGATGCCCGAGAAGGGCGATCAACTGTTCGCCGTAGTCGCCGTGAACGGTGGATTGCCGCTTGCCGTTGGTATTATGTTCGTTGTGGGGCTTATATCGAGTACCTATTCATCTGCCGGGGCTGCCATGACGGCATTGACGACTTCGTTCACCGTGGATATCTTGCGCGGTCCGAAGCGTTGGGGCGAAGGGCGGCTGACGCAGGTGCGTATCGGGGTGCATGTCGTAATGGCGCTCGTGATGGGGTGCGTGGTCCTCTTTTTCGGCCGGTTCGGTAATGACAGCGTGATTAACTTGATTTTCAAGGTCGCGGGTTATACGTACGGGCCTATTCTGGGAATGTTCGCATTCGGCATCTGCACCCGGCGGCGGATTCGTGACCGCTGGGTTCCGCTGATGGCTTTCGCGGCTCCGTTGCTGTCGGTCGCCCTGCAAAGTTTCGTCGCGTATAAGTACGACTATCATATCGGCTTCGAATTGATCGCCTACAACGCGCTGTTTACCGTAATCGGAATGTCGCTGCTTGTCGAGCGGCGTCCGAAACCGGCGTCGGATAATTGAATATAAAAGATAGATAAATAGACTTAAAATAGTTAATATTATGGCTTTAGAACAGGAGATTTCCAAAGGAATCATGGAGGCTATGAAGGCCAAGGATACCGTACGTCTTACGACGTTGCGCAACGTGAAGAAGTATATCATCGAGGCGAAGACCGCTTCGGCGGGTATTACCGAATTGTCCGATGCCGAGGTGCTGAAGATCATTGCGAAGCTGGCCAAGCAGGGGGCCGAGTCGGCTGCGGTATATGCGCAGCAGAACCGTCCCGATCTGGCTGCCGAAGAGTCGGCCCAGGTCGCCGTGCTGCAGACGTTCCTGCCCAAACAGATGACCGGCGAGGAATTGACCGAGGCCGTCCGGTCGATCATCGCCGAGGTCGGTGCAACCTCGATGAAAGAGATGGGGAAGGTGATGGGTGTCGCATCGAAAAAATTGGCAGGTATGGCTGATGGTAAGGATATATCGGCCAAAGTAAAAGAGCTTCTTGCTTAAATAATTTCTTGAGCTGACAATATTCCGCGGAAATGAGTCTGTTGCACTCCCTGCATCGGAATGTCAAGACGATCGCTATGCCGATGGGTATGGTGGTCGGGGCTTTGTTGTGCCGTCCGGTGACGGCTGCCGAGAGTATGTCGAACGGGATGATTACCCCGACGCTGATCTTTCTGATGCTGTTTTTCACTTTTTGTCGGGTGAAGCCCCGGCAGATGCGATTGAAGATGCTGCATGTCTGGCTGCTGGCATTTCAGATCGTGGGCAGCGTCGCGGTTTATCTGTCGCTCGTATGGTTCGATCCGTTGTTGGCGCAGGGGGCCATGATCTGTGTCCTGGCTCCGGTTGCGATGGCAGCTGTGGTGATCGGCGGTATGTTGGGGGCCAACGTAACCACGATGGCCACGTACAGTCTGATCTGCAATATGGTCGTCGCTTTGGTGGCTCCGATGCTGCTTTCGTTCGTAGGGGCCGACCATGCTACGTTTCTGGCGATTCTCTCCCGCGTGGGACCGGTGCTGGTGCTGCCGTTCGTCTGCGCCCAGTTGTGCCGAAAATTCCTGCCGGGAGCGGCGTTCTGGGTATCGAAGCACAGCCAGATTTCGTTTTATATGTGGTTGGTGTCACTGGTTGTCGTCATCGGCCGCACGACCACTTTTATCATCGACCTGGAGAACGCCGAACCCTGGACCGAAATCGCACTGGGACTCGTTGCGATGGTGATCTGCGTGGTTCAGTTCGGAGTGGGACGGATGCTGGGACGCCGTTACGGTGATGCCGCAGCGGGCGGGCAGTCGTTGGGACAGAAGAATACGGTGCTCGCCGTGTGGATGGCCCAGTCGTTTCTGAACCCGATCTCCTCGATCGCTCCGACCGCCTATATCGTGTGGCAGAACCTCGTGAACAGCTATCAAATCTACAAAAAGGACAGAGAAATGGTGAAAAGTTAAATGTAAATTATTGAAATATAGCTATTTATATTTTATTGCGGAATTTTCTATTGTTTTTGCGATTTTCCTGACAAAGCCCATGATTGCCCGATATTTGTTACTCGAAAATACTGCGGCAACAAAACAAATTCGCTATATTTGCCGTTGGAGCAATAAACGGGAACGGTATGGTGAAGCAGAAACAGACGGTCAAATTGAAGGAGCCGGTGCGAATCCGGTTCAAGCAACTATCCAACAGGAATCAATCCATCTATTTGGACTCCTTATACGGGCGACGTGATCCGCAAGGAGAACTATGTCGGTGGCAAACGGAAATATGAGTTTCTGAAGCTATACCTTATCCCCGAACGAATGCGGGAGGATAAGGCGAAGAACGAAGCGGCGCTCGCTCTTGCCAAAGCGATTCAGAGTAAGCGAATCGTCGAAGTACAGAACGACGCGCACGGATTCCAGAACACAAACAAGTCCAAAGCGACCTGCTCGATTATCTGGAAAACATTCGCAAACAATCCGTCGAACGGGGAAGTACGAACTATGCTCGTACCGTGTTGAATACGATTCGTGAGTTGAAGTTGTTCCGCGGCGACTACATCGCTTTTCGGGACATCGATAAGAAGTTTCTTGCGGAGTTCACCGACTTTTTGCGGCAAGCTCCCAAAGCCAGTCGTTACGGCTTGCGGAAAATCGGTGGCGGATTGTTGAGTAATAATTCGGTCGTCGCTTATTACGGAACGCTTCGCACGGCAATCAACCGCGCCTATAAGGAAGGGATTATCACTGTCAATCCGACCAAAGAGTTCGATTTCGTAGGCAAAGTACGGCAGGAACCGAGCCGCCGCGAGTATCTGACAATAGATGAGTTGAAGACGTTGATAAATACCGAGTGCCGGCACGAAATCGTCAAGCGGGCTTTTCTTTTCAGCTGCTTGTGTGGCCTGCGCGTCAGCGATATTCGCAAGTTGAAGTGGTGCGACTTGCAACGGAGCGGAGGGCGCGTCCGTATCGAAATCACGATGCAGAAAACCAAAGAACCGCTTTACCTGCCGATTTCGGACGAAGCGTTGAAATGGCTGCCGGAGCGCGGCGAGGCGAACGACAGCGATTTTATCTTTCCGTTGACGCACGAAAGAACGGTAAACGACACGCTGCAACATTGGGCGAAAGTCGCCGGAATAACCAAACACATTTCGTTTCAATCCATGGAATATACGGATCATCAACAACCAAAAGTGTTAATCCCAGCGATATAATTGCAGGAATACTTATCCAAAATGGATTTATAATAGTGTCAGAGATCAAGTCCGAACTTGCAAAAGAAACGGTAATCGTAAATTATGGTGAAAGCGGAAGGCGGAATCGCAGATTCGGTTACACGATAGAGGTAACAATTCAATTCATATCGGCAGATACGAACCAAATGATATGCTCTTGTACCGCAGAAGGACAGGGATCAACCGAAGCGGATGATATTCGTCAGGCAATTAAACGAGCATTAGACGGTTTATTTGCAGAACTTCGTTAACTCCTACCAGATTTATAAAAAGGATAGAGAAGCGACGAAAAATCAAATATAAATTATTCAAATATAAAGTATAATTCTTATTGATGATGCCTATGAACAAAAGGACGAGCGCTTACTGCGAGCTTTGGACAAAGAAATGATGGCAGGAATCAACGAATATCCGTTGGAATATCGTCGTATGATCTATAAACGTATTGAGGCAGCGACCGGAGAAAGTGCCGAAAAGATCGAGAAGGCTTATTTCAAGAAGTTGGAAAAGATTCTCAAACGCGGGGTAATAAAGGATAGAGAAGAATATGAGTTGGTGCATAGTCGCATCGACGAATTGGTCCATAATACACCAGAAGACGACCCAGCCCGAAAAGACCTCCCGGAGTTGGAACGGATCTTTATGAATTATGCCATTGGAGAATAGCCAAATCGAATCGCCCGTAATGCTACGGGCGATTTTTTATATCGATATTTTTGTTTGTAATTTGTCTGATCCAAGAAATTCGTATTACGTTGAATAAGGAGGCTGTGCGTCCGACGGGTTTTATTTGGCTGATTGTCCTGTGGTTGTATGTGGTGGCTGACACAGCCGCAGCCGCAACCTTTGTTGCTGTCGCCCGGTTTTGGATAACCGGCTCTGTTTCCGGAGATATTCGGCGGCGTATTTGCCTTATTCGGTCCTATGGGAGTTTTGCATAGAATTTGTGGAATTTATAAAAATGTGTAACGATAATCGGATGATTATGAAAACAAAAAATGTATTGCTGGGTATGGCTGCGGTTTGCGGCTGCGCTTTTCAGGCGATCGCTTGTACCGGCATCGCGCTTACGGCTGCGGATGGCAGCTATGTACAATCCCGCACTATCGAATGGGCGCGTGGCGTCTTGCAGAGCGAGTATGTCGTCATCCCACGAGGTCAGCGTCTGCGATCTTTTACTCCTTCCGGAGCTGATGGCATGGTTTTCACATCCAAATACGGCGTGGTGGGATTGGCCGTCGTGCAGAAAGAGTTCATCGCCGAAGGAATCAACGAAGCGGGACTGTCGGCCGGACTTTTCTTCTTTCCGCAGTACGGAGGCTATGAACAGTACGATCCGGCGCAGAGCGACCGCACGCTGGCCGATCTGCAACTCGTGGCCTGGATACTGACGCAGTTCTCGACCATCGACCAGGTGAAAGCGGCCATCGCTTCGGTTCGGGTCGTCGGACTGGAGCCCTCGTCGGTCGTGCATTGGCGTATCGGAGAGCCTTCCGGACGGCAGGTGGTGCTGGAAATCGTCGGCGGGGTGCCGCATTTCTACGAGAACGAAGTCGGCGTACTCACCAATGCCCCCGGTTTCGAGTGGCAGCTCACCAATCTGAACAACTATGTGAACCTTTATCCCGGTGACGCTCCTGCCCGGCGGTTGAGCGGCATCACGCTGCGTCCTATCGGCGGCAATTCCGGATTTCTCGGTCTTCCGGGCGACGCCACGCCGCCGTCGCGCTTCGTGAGAGCGGCTTTTTATCGGGCGACGGCTCCGCAGCGTGCTACCGGATTCGAAACCGTGCAGCAATGTTTTCACCTGCTCAACAATTTCGATGTGCCCATCGGCATCGAGCATCCCGAAGGGGAGTGTCCGGACATCCCGAGCGCTACGCAGTGGACTTCGGCCATCGATCTGACCAATCGCCGGGTCTATTACAAAACGGCCTATAACAATACGATCCGCTGCATAGACCTTGCGCAGATCGACTTCGGTAAAAGCTCCTACCAGTCCCATCCGTTGGACCGGATCCAGGAACAGCCCGTGGAAATGGTCGTCCTTCCGGAGTAGGTTCGGTTACACTTCGAGCATCTCTTCGACGCTGTCTTCGTCGGTATCGCCCAGACTGAACTCCTTGTCGGCGAAGAGGTCGGCAAGGCCCGTGATTTGTTTGAGCCGCAGCAGTTCGTCGCGGTCCATACCGATATGACGCATGATCCACTGGTCGGACATGTTCGCCCGGGTCAGTTCGGCGACGATTTCGCTCATCAGTTCGACGTTGTGCGTGCCGCGTGCCCGGTTGTGGCGGATGGTCGAGGCCATGCGGTTCGAGAGATCCTTTTCGATCACGGCGACGGGGAGCAGGCCCCGTTCGCGTTCGTAGATCCGCTTCGAGGTTTTGAGGACCAGGTAGCGGTGATAGCCGTCCACGAGTTCGTAGCGGTCCCGCTCCGCATCGTAGTAGCAGACGCACGGCATCGTGTAGCCGTCTTCCCAGATCGACAGTTCGAGCAGCTTCATTTCGGGCGGCGCAACCACGTTGGGATTGTAGCTGTTCGCCACGACCTTCTCTACCGGCACGGCGCGGACGTTATAGACCGGGCTCCGGTAGGCGCTCTTCGTTTGAGATTCAGAGTAACGATTCATATTTTTCCATGATTTTCTTGCGGCGCTGCGTTTCGTTCTTGTTCGGCGCGAAGCCCATGTATTTGCAGGCGTGGTCGTTTTTCAAAATACAGATACAGATGCGCTTGAAGGTAGGCAGATGGCTGAATTCGGGCAGGCTTATGTCGTCGAGGTACTCCATACGTACCGGCCGCTTGTCCGTGCGATAGGCGCTGCGGTCGCCGACTTCGATCCGAATGCCGGCCTTTTGCAGCTTCGTGATGGTTTCGTCGGAGAGGCATCCGCCCTTGTCGCGCCAGAAGCGGATGCTTACGGAGAGTTTTTCCAGATAATTGCGTCGTATCGGTTCCGGAAGGGTCGAGAGCAGGAAATGCATGTAGCTCTCCCAGGTCATTCCTTGCGGCAAATGAACCGACTGCCAGCCTGCGGCGGTTGTCCGACCGTACAGCGCTGCGAAATTGGCTCCGTTTACCCGGCCCACCATACGGCCCCATGTGTTCGGATCGATGGCTTTGTAGAGATGCAGGCTTGCGATGGCCGGCGAGATGAAGGGACTGGCGACACGCTGGCTGTCCAGCGGTACGCCTGCGCGGTAAAACAGGTCGTACAGCCGGTTGTACGACCACCCGAACCGTCCGTTCGCCGTCCATACGTCGGTTGTCAGCCAGTCGTAAAGCGGATAGGCGTTGCAGATGCCGCTGCCGACCCATTGGCGGATCCATCGTTTGCCGGCGAACCGGTAGTGGTTGCGGTCGCTGTAAATCGTGCGCCAGCGGTTGAAGCTCTCCTGCGTGCGGATGCCGATCAGACAGCAGGTGCGCTTCGCACCGCTGCGTCTGTGGAGCCACTCGGCGAAACGGTTCTGAAACTCGTAGTCCCACATTTCGTCGGTGAAGAACGGAAAATCGTGCTGTGTCAGGCTTCCTTCCGGCATTTCCCGTACCCAAATGTCCCGCATGGAGCCGTCCCACGGCCGCCAGTATTGCTGGAACATCGAAGTACAGGTCTGTACTTTGAACGGGATGCAGACCCGATAGACGTCGAGAATATCGGCGTTCGCGGCCAGCGTCCGGTTCACGTAGTCGAGCGTATCGCGGTACTGGATTTCGTAATCCATATGGAACACTCCGATTCGGCGTTGCAATCCGTGTTGCCGGATGTAGTCGATGCAGAGGTTGAGCAGCACACCGCTGTCCTTGCCGCCGGAAAAGGAGACGTAGATATTGTCGAAAAGGTCGAAAACCGTTTTCAACCGTTGTTGTGTCCGCTCATAAACATTCATGCCTGCCGGTTTTTACTGTACTCCATCGTTACGTACTGCGTCCACTCTTTCATCGGGACGAACCCTTCGGAGCGGAATATCTCCGCATGGCGGATCAGCGTCATGGAGCGTATCGTATAGTCGCGGCGGTAATATTGGATTATTTCGCGTAAGAAGCGCGACAACAGCTGCGGGTCGTCTCCCGAAACGTAGTAGTTGTTGATCTTGGCCACACCGCCGTCGGTGATCTCTACGGGTATGAACCCGAAGACGGTTTCGCCCTCCCAGGCCACGAACCAGGTATGCGAGCGCGAAGTCCAGAACGGGTAATTGTTGTTCTGGCGCAGTACGCTGCGCCGCATGACCAACGGTGCGACGAGCGCGTAAAGGCGAGGCGAAGTTCCGTCCAGTTTCTCGATTCTCATATCCGAAAGGCTCTAAAGTGACCGAATGTTGTATTTTTGGATCCGAATGTGTTAAAAATACATCCTGTCCTTACAAATATAGTGAATAACGGTCGTTTTCTCAAATTTTTGGGTCTGTGCGATAATTGATATTTTACTATTTTATTCTTGATTATATATCCTGGTGCACCGATCGGCTCCGATCGGTATGCCTTGACTTTTCTCTTCGAATCCTTTTTCGAAGAGGAGGGGATGGGGCACGTTGAATAATGTGCAGAGTACCGGACTATCGCCGAAATAAGCAAGAAAACGATCGTGGTATATCTATTATGGCGGATTTTTTCTGCACCTAAGACTGTTTTGTATTTGGGAATATTAGCTTCGATTTATGAACCGTGCCGATCACTTCGGTTGAAGCGATATTCGTTTGATGGGTGTGGATAATGGACTATTGTTCCGCAGACAGGAAGCGACTTGCCGAGCTCTGTAGTTCGTGACGGGATGATCCGCCGGTAGACTTTCGTAGGACAAGTTTTCGCCGCTTTCGTCACCGAAAAGAGGGTCTTTGTCCGTCTCTTCGAAGAGTCTTTTTCCTTTTTGTTGTAAACATAAAAGATTATTTAGACGAATCGATGTATTCCGCCCGTGATATATTTACAATGAGTCTGTTACTTGCGGACTTTGATCGTGCCGCTCTCCGTGTCGAAGGTGACGAACGAATTGCTGAACAGCCGTTCGATGTAGCCGCTGCACGCCATATCCGGGGTCGGAAGGTAGCGCAGCACGGGTGGGTCGATCAGGGCGATCGAGTCGCAGAGCGAAAGGGCGATGTCCAGTTCGTGCGTCGAGAAGAGGATGCACTTGCGGTGGTCGTGTGCCAGCCGTCGCAGCAGCGTGCAGAGTTCGTAACGGTTCGGCAGGTCGAGGAACGAGGTCGGTTCGTCGAGCAGGATGATCGGGGTGTCCTGGGCCAGGGCCCGGGCGATCATTACCCGCTGGCATTCGCCGTCGGACATGCGGTCCATCGTTTTTCCGGCGAAAGCTGCCATGCCGACTAGTTCCAGCGAGCGTTCCACGATGGCTTTGTCCTGTTCCTGTACGCGTCCGATCCAGTTGGTGTAGGGGGCTCGTCCGAGGGCTACGACATCTTCGCACCGTAGGTTGGGAATGCGGACCCGTTCCGTGGTGACGAAGCTGACGGTGGTGGCCAGTTGCTGGGGTGAGAGCGTTTCCAGAGAGTGTCCGTCGAGCCGGATTTCGCCCCCCAGCCGTTCGCCGAGGCCGGCGATAGCCCGCAGCAGGGTCGATTTTCCCGTACCGTTGCGGCCTACGAGGGCGACCAGTTCCCCGGCGGGAATCGTCGCCGAGGCGTGTTGCAGCAGAATGCGGTGGCCGTAACCGATAGTAAGGTCGTTCAGTCGGATCATACGATGCTTTTGTTACGGATGACGACCCAGATGACGATGGGGATGCCCAATAGCGCCGTGATCGTGTTGATGGGGAAGGTGAGGAGTTTGGCCAGCACGTCGCAAAGGAGCATCACCACGATGCCCGTAAGGATCGAGGCCGGGACCAGAATCCGATGGTCGGCATCGGCGAAGAGAATGCGGGCGACGTGCGGGACGGCCAGGCCGATGAATCCGATCGGGCCGCAGAAAGCGGTGACCGTACCGGCCAGCAGGGTGGTGGAGAGGAAGATCAACTGCCGCGAACGGCGGATGTCGAGTCCCATCGTGCGGGCGTAGTTTTCGCCCAGCAGGAGCAGGTTCAGAGGTTTGATGACCGCGACGGCCAGCACGAGTCCGAGAACGACGGCAGGAAGCAGCAGACCGAGCTGTCCGAGCGTAACGTCGCCGAGCGATCCCATCGTCCAGACGACGAAAGATTTGAGGGCGGCTTCGTTGCTCAGGTATTGCAGGATCTGCACGACGGCTCCGACACCCGACGAAAACATCATGCCCAGGATGAGAATGACCATGATGTCTTTGATTCGGCGGCTGACCGCAGCGATCAGCATCAGGATCAGCGCCGAGCCGATCCAGGCAGCGCCCGCAATGCCGAGGGTGGAGATTAGCGGGTGTCCCGTGAGGCCCAGAAGCGGAGCGCCCAGCAGGAAGATCGCTACGCCGAGGCTCGCGCCGGAGCTGATGCCCAGCACGTATGGTCCGGCCAGCGGATTGCGGAAGAGGGTCTGCATTTGCAGGCCGCTCACGGCGAGGGCGGCGCCGGCCAGCAGAGCGACTACGGCTTTCAGCAGGCGGATGTTCAGGATAATCTTCGTTGTGACGGGGTCGTTTCCGCTGCCCGTCAGTGCGGCGAGGACTTCGCGGATCGGGATGGGTACGGCTCCGACCGAGAGATCGACGACGAAAAGTACCGCCGCCAGAACTCCGAACAGGAGAAAGAGGATGCGCTGCCGTCGTTGCATCGGTTTAGTTCAGTTTTCGGTAATAGGTCGGTTCGGCATCCGTCAATTCCGGGTGGAAGATGCGGATCAGATCTTGCAGAATCAGGTCCGGGTGTATGACGCCCGATTCCCAGTAGTCGTTGCCGCCCGAGGGGTTGGTGCGCCGGTTGTTGTTATAGACCCTCCCTTCCCGCACGGGGCGCGTATCCATGAATTTGGGGACGATCTCCGCTAGTTCCTTGAGCGATGCGGCGGAGCCGACGTTGATCCAGCAGTCGGACATTTCGGCCAGCCGGTATGCCTCCTCCGTGTCGATGGGGCGCGACTGATTGCCCGTGTCCTGGGTATAGACGTATTGTCCTCCTGCGTCGGCGATCAGCCGGGCGACATAGCTCGAAGGCGGAGCCATCAGCCAGGAGTCGCCGTAGGGAGTGTTCAGCATGACGACGGGTTTTCGTTCGGCTTTCGCCGCGAGGGTTTTCAGGCTGTCGTAACGGAGGGGTATTTCGCGGAACACCTCTTCGCCCCGTTCGCGCATTCCGGCGATTTCCGCTACGGCCACGAGCCATTCGGCCTTGCCCAGCGGCGACTGTTCGAGGTACTCGCCCATATAGGCGTAGGGAATACCCAGTTCGCGGAGCTTGGGTTCCATGGCGCTGGCGCCGCTGACGCCGAACAGCAGCACGATGTCCGGGGAGAGCGAAAGCAGCCGCTCGTAGTTCATGTTGCCGTCGTAGCCCACGTCGCCGATCTGTTCCTTGTGCGAGGCGACGTAGGGGTTGCTGATGTAGTCGATGCCCGATACGCCGACTACCCGCTGCGGTTCGCCCAGGGCGTCGAGCATGGCGATGTAGGTCGAGGACATGCAGACGATGCGCCGGGCGTCGCCGTCGAGTACCTGTCCCGGAAAATCCGCCGGAGCCTGTTCGCCGTTGCGGGCGATGAAGAGCTGCGTTTCCTCGCCTTCGGCTCCCTGCCACGGGGCGTATGTCTTCAGTATCGTGCTTTTCATCCCTTCCGCTCCGAAAATTTCGAAGCCCGAGGAGTAGGCGGGGGCGTAGAGGCTGATGTCGAAATCCCCGAGCGAGGCGGCGGATCGGGGATGGCAGGCGGTTGCGGCCGCGAGGATCGCCGACAACAGGATATAAAGTAGTTTTTTCATTGTCAGAGTTTCGTTTTCAGCCCGGTCGGAGTTTCGAGGGGCGGTGCAAAGTTACTGTTTTTTATTCCGTTTTCCCCATTTAGGGCGGATGTCGAGGAAAATCTCGTAGTTCAGCCGGGGCATCGGGCGCGAAAGCACCGACTGATACTCTTCGTTGAAGAGGTTGTTGATGACTCCTTTAAGCGAGAGGTCGGCCCAGCGGAACGAGAAGGCTTTTTCGAGCGAAATGTCGCTCATGAAGTAAGGCTTCACACGTCCGATCTTGGTCTTCATATCGTTGTCCGAGGTGGTGAAACGCTCGCTGTAATAGCACCATTTGTAGGTGAACCGCCACGAGCGATAGGTCAGGTGCCCCGTTACCGAAGCCGAAAATTCGGGGATGTAAACGAGCTGTTTGCCGATCGCCTTGTCGTACCAGTCCACCGGGTCGCCGTGGTTGATCGAGGGGGTCCACGAGAAGTTGCCGTCGGCGCTCAACTGCCAGTCTTTGGCCAACTGTACGTCCAGCCCCGCTTTCACCTCCACGCCGTAGGCATGCACCTCCTTGACGTTTTTGGGTGTCCAGAATCCTTTGGCCGTAGGCAGCCAGACGATCCAGTTGTCGATGTAGGAGTCGAACCAGGTGGCTTCGCCCCGCAGGGTGTAAACTCCGTCGCGGCCCGTAGCGAACGACAGACCGGCGTCGTAGGTGAAGCCGTGCTCCTTTTTCAGGTCGGGGTTGCCGCCCGGCAGGAAGTAGAGGTCGTTCAGCGACGGGAAGCGGTAGTTGCGCGAAATGGAGGCCTTGGCGACGAGGTTGCCGCGTTTCGAGATCAGATAGTCGGTGAAGAAGGCCGGAATGATCGGTGTCCACTCCGAGCCGAACATCTCTTCGCGCAGGCCTATCGAAAGGCCCAGGCGCTCGGTGGGGCGGTAGCGGATCGACACGTATCCCGACAGTTCGATGCGTCCTTTGTCATAACCGACGGGCACTTTGGTTTTGTTGCCGTTGGGATCGGTCGGCTGCTGGTTGTCCATCGGGATGATGTTTTTGTCGATGCTTCGTACTAGGTGCTGGTGTGCCGAAACGGTTGCCGTGAAAAGCCACTTCTCCCCGAGGTAGTATTCCCCGTCCACCTGGCCGAAGAAGGTGTTGATCGTGCTGCGCGAGCGGATCATCTTCTCCATTTTCCCGTTGCCGAGCTCCCGTTCGTAGTCGTAGGCCATCCAGGTATGGATATAACCGGCTTTGACGCCTACTTTCCACTTTTCGCGCAGGTGATCCCACGAAAGGATGCTGCGCAGGGTTTGTTCGCGCTGTTGGTTCAGGTAGTCGTCGTTCTCCTTGTGATCGACCGACAGCATCGGAAGTCCCCGCTTCGAATTGACATACCAGGCCTGCAATCCGAAACGGTCGCCGTGCCCGGTATTGTAATAGACCTCCTGCAACGCGTGGAAATCGTGGTATGCACCGCTTTTGTTGCGTTCGATCGGGTAGTAGGAGCCGATGATGTTATGGTCGTCGTCCAGGATAAGCACGTTTTTATCGTAGTTTCTGTACTTGAAGTCGTTCGGCGAGGAGGAATAGACGACGCGTGTCGAAGTTTGCCAGCGGTCGTTGCCGTAGGTGAGGCGCAGAAACTCGTCGAAAGTCGAAAACGAGCCGACACCCTGCGTGTATTGCAGGTTGAAGCCGTCCGCGTCAGCAGGGCGCGTGGAGAGCTTGACTGCTCCGCCCAGGCCGCCGCCCGCCTCATTGACCGAAGAGGTGCCGTGCAGCAGCGAGGCGTCGTCGATGAAGTAGGAGGGGATCATCGAGAAGTCCGTCATGCCCAGCATCGGGGAGTTGATTCGCATACCGTTCCACGTCACCTGCGTATGCGAGGGCGACGTACCGCGGAACGCTACGGTCGAAAGGGTGGCGCGGCCGTACTGTTTGACGAAAATCGACGTGTTGAAAGTCAGGATGTCAGCCATCGAGAGAGCGATGTTTTCATGCAGCACTGTGGTGTCGAGCTGGGTTTTCTGGATGCCGATCTCCTTCATCGGCCGCCGTGCCGTGACATTGACTTCGCGGATGGGAACGGCATACGAAGGATTGCCGTTCCACCACTCGCTTTTTTTGATTTTCTCCTCCTGTGCAAGCCCGGTGAGCGTTGTGAGGCACAGTACGATTGTCAATAGGTGTTTCATCATTTGGATTCGGCTCCGGTTTCGCCGTCGAGCATTTGTTGATATGTAGGGTTATAGCTGCAGTCTGTCACGCTCCAGGTCTGTTCGGAGAGTCGGGGAAGGACCTGCGTGAAGGTCGAGAAATCCGTTACCGACGAGAGGTTGCCGATGCGGATCGCCCCGGCAGCGGTCAGGGCGGAGAAATCGAGCGTTGCGACCGACCTGTTTTTGTAGGCCGTGTGTCCGACGCTGATTTCTCCCGCGACGCTCTGCAGGGAGGGGAAGCGGAACGCGACGGCCCGGTCGGTCGATGTGTTCCAGGTGGATACCAGCATGCTGCCGTTTACCCGTTGCAGGCTCGGCAGGATGAATTCACCCGCGCAACCCGAAGGCATCGTGTAGAGGGCGTAGTCGTCTGCCGGATCATCCGAAACGGGCTCTCCGTTGCCGACGGTTTCCAGCAGCGGAAATTCGAGGACGGTGAACGACGAGGCACCTACGTAGAACGAGAGCTGCCGGCCGACGTTTTTCAGCCGGGGAAACGAAGCCGAATTCGCTTCGCCTGCCTTGCCGCAGTTGCGGCAGAGAAGCGTTCCCCGCACTTCGACGAGATTCGGCAGCGAGAGCGTGAACGGGGCTTGCGATCCGCAATTTTCGATCGTGAGGTCATCGCAGCTTTCCGTCGGCAAAGAGAGTTCGGAAACATGCGTGAATCCGGCGATCCGCAGGGTATCGAGGTTTTTGAACCCGGTGATTCCGAAAGGCATCGCTTCCGGTTGCGGCGTCAGCGACGAGGCGTCGATCCGCAGCGAGCCGCCGAAATCGCCGCCCCGGAGCTCCGTCAGTCGCGTCGCGGCGACCAGACGCAGGTCGAGCGTACTGTTCGGAGAAAAAGTGCATCCCGAGAGATCCAGTACGCCTTCGAGCGACGACAGGTCGTCGATCGACAGGTCGCCTGAAATGGCTTTGAGCGCCGGAAGGAATTCCCCGAAATCCTTGATCGCGGGGAGCGTTGCCAGGCTAACGTCGCCGTCGAAACGCTCCGCTTTCGGGAAGGATAATGTTTCGATGGCCGGACACCCCGTAATTTCGAGCGATCCGGCGTCGGTGAGTGCCGGCAGCAGGACCGATCGCAAAATAGGGCAGTCGGTGACGGTGATGTTCCCGGTGGTTTCGATCAGCGGAAATTCGAACGTATTGGCCAGAGCGAGATGTTCGTAGCGAAGCGCTCCGGCCTGGGTCAGAACACCGAACGTGGTGCCCAGTCCCGATAACCGGTCGAAGCGGGAGAGGGTAAGCGTCCCGTCGATGCGTTGCAGTTTCGGAAAATACATCTGTTCGCACGGGGCTTTGGCTTCGTCTGCGGTCGTTCCGATCAGCGTCATATTCCCGGCAACGGTGGTCAGCTCGTCGGCCGTCAGTTGGAGCAGGGCGTCCGACTGGAGGACGAAGTGCCCGGCGACGCTTTGCAGGGATTTGAAATCCGCCGTTTGCAGAGCCGTGCCGTAGACGCACAGGTCGCCTTTGATCTCTTTCAGGGCCGGGAGTGAAAGCTGCCTGAGCGTTTCGTTGGGATGGGCCGCGCTGCCGATCCGCAGCGATTCGCAGGCGGTCAGGTTTTCCAGTCCGGCCAATGTTTCACCCGTATAGGCGGCGGTGATCGTCAGGTCGCAGCGGACCGAAACGAGGTTTTTCAACCCGTCCAGATTCGTGACGGGGTTTTCTTCGTCCTCGCCTCCGATGGTGAGGTTGCCTTCGACGGTGTTGATTCCGCTCCGGGCGAAAGCGTCCACTTCGGCCTGCGTCCGAAGTGTCAGACTGCCATCGGTCGCAATGTCGGTGCGCTCTACCGTATAGAGGTAGGTGCGGTCGTTTTGATTGTCGTAGGAGCTTACCAAAAACTGCCACTCCTGGTTCCAGTCGGCGACAGTCGCCGGGTCGGGGTAGATCGAGGCATGCTCGCATAATTCGTAGGATACCTGTGCGCCTTCCAACGATACGTTATAGGGGATGCTCACCGTGATCCGGCCGTCGCGGATGACGGCCGGGTAGGTGTCGGCGCCGGTAGTCAGCGAAAACGATACTATGTAGTTGTCGCTGCCCCAGGGCAGTTCGGTCTTCTCTTCGCTGCATGCCGTGCACAGTAGTGCGAGGCAGCAGATTATACCTGTTATTTTCATATTCCCGCCTATTTGCCCTGGTTGATGTTTTCGTCCGTAAATCCGAATACCTCCGTGGAGTTCTCGCCCAGCCAGCCGGCTTTGGCATTGACGCCGGTCTGTACCCGGATGAAGTCGATGTATTTGAGGTCGGCGGGCTGTCCGTTCTTATCGACCGCGTTCGAGATTTTGAAATAGACCTTCATGGCGCCTGCTGCGGCATTGTCGTCCTCCGAAAGACGGTCGTTGCCGAAATTGTCGGCGTAGCCCCAGTCGTATTCGCCATTGACCCAGTAGGAGCCGTTGCCCGACTGGTCGTAGGTGCGGCTCTTCAGGCAGGGACCGTAAAGCGTATAGCTGTCCGTGCCGATCCACGCCGGGTAGTAGCTGGGCTGGTCGTGGTACTGTTTCAGGTAGTCGATCTTGCCCTTGACGCCCTGGTTGTCCTTCCATTGTACGTCGGCTCCCGAGTAGGTCGGCCGGTAATAGGTGACCGCGTAATCCTGAACGGTCTCCTCCTTGCCGAACTCCGATCCTTTGAGTTCGTACCATTCGTCGTCGGGCAGGGTGTTGCCGTTGGTGTCCTGCATCACATAGACGATACCCGGTTCGGATGAACCCTTGAAGGCGTTGCCCGTGATCGAGAAGTTATAGCCTCCCTTGTATCCGGACGAGGAGTTGTCGATGCTGTGGTCGAAGCCCACGACGATGTAGCCGCCCCAGCCACCGAGCGATACCCAGGTGTTTTTCCGCATCCGTTCTTCGGCGTAGGCGACTGCCGCTTCGGGGGTGGTCTCCGTACCGGTGAATCCGCCCGAAACCAGTTCGTTGATGAACTGTCCCGGGGCTGGTGTATATTCGTACACCCGGTTCCACGTCGCGCTGCTGGCTCCCGAAGCCGGGCGGCGGTGCGACTCTTCTTCGCCGTGGCATTCGACGGTGAACTCCAGCGTAGCCCGGGTTTCATTGGTGCGCGTGATGCACTTCGAGAGGGTCACTTCGGGTTCGTCGGTGGTGTCCGTTACGGTGAAAACGATCTTTTTGATCCCTGTTTCGGTCGGGGTATAGGTGTACGAAAGCTCGGTCCCGACCTCTTGTCCGTCGATCGTCCAACTGAACTTGGGGTTGGTGCCGTTCCAGATGGATGGCTGCAGAGTGATCGTGCGGTCGAGCGATACGGTGCGGGTCAGACCGTCGTATTTGCGTCCGATAGGTACCGCCGTAGCCGATACCGCCAGTGCATCGACCACCTCCACCTCGATTGTCATTTCGTCCGAGCCGTCCTCGTTTTCCGTGCGCAGAGTGACTTCGTATGTTCCGGCGACCTCCTCGCAGAATTCATAGACGGCCTCATCGCCGACCGGTTCGGCTTCGGCGGCACCCGGACGGCGCAGCGTCCAGAGAAAATTGCTGTTCTCGGCCGACTGTACGGTGGGCGCGAATTCGTATTTGCGTCCTTTCACGACCTCCAGCCCGTCGGTCTGCATGGGGAAAGAGATCAGGGGCGGCAGCAGCTCCTGTACCTCGACGAGAACCGTTTCGACGGTCGTGCCGTTCGGGGTGGTTACCTCCAGGTCGATGTAGTAGCCGTTGACGCCTTCCGAAATTTCATTGCCGGAGTCGAACCGGTAGGTGAGCTGCGGTTCGGTCGAGATGATTTTGCCCGTTTCTTCCAGTTTCCATGAGTAAACGGCCCGATCGACGAACTGGTAGGAGGGCGTAATGGTGAACTCCCGGCCGACCTTGACGGGATAGACGGCCGGGTCGGTGTCGAACGTGATGATCGGCACCTGTTCGACATCGGTGGTGATGAGCTCGTCCTTGTTGCAGGCGACCGCCGTCAGAGCGAGCAATATGAAATAGATCCGTATTTTGTTCATGGATGATGATTCTTATTATATGATTAGCGCCAGCAGAAGGCGCCGGGGATGATCCCGACATAGAATTCGTCGAGCAGTTCGCCGTCGGGCGAATAGCGCAGTACGACACCGTTCTGCACGTAATCGATCGCGTCGGCGATATAGACTTCCGAATTGACGGGGTTGATCGTCAGTCCGTAGTAGAGCGTATTGTTGTAGGGAAGGAATGGTTTTACCGGAAACTTGTCGGCCGTTACCGGCAGGCGCCAGACCGCCTTGTTGATGAAGTAGATCGTGTCGCGTGTGCCGTTGAGCTGCACTTCGGAGGGCCAGTCGCCGAATTTGAACTTGAACTGTTTCTCGATCTTGCGGGTTGCGGCGTCGATGCAGTAGAGCGATGGCGCCTCGTGTCCGTAGGGCGAACCTTCGTAGCCACCGTCGGTCACCGTCCAGATCTTGTTGTACTTGTCCATGACCAGCGAGGTGGGCTGGATGCCCACGGTGATCTGGTCGCAGACCTTGTCGGTTTCGGTGTCGATCACCAGGATTCGGTTCTGGTACGACCAGCAGTTGGTGAAGACGTATTTGTCGTATTGCACCATCTGTTCAGTCGAACCGGTTTCGAAATCCATATCCGTTTCGACATAGCCGGTGATCTGGTAGGTCTTGGGATTGACGATGTAGATGCGCGGATCCCAGATTTGGGTGACGTAGGCTTTTTCGTCGCTCAGGAAATGGATGTAGCGGGGCGAAGTGAAGCCCGTGATGCGTCCCACCTCCTTGAAGGTGTTGATGTCGATCGCATAGATCACGCCCGAGTTGTTCACTACGATCCAACCGATACCGTTGCGGATGACCATCGACTGCGCGACGTCGCCCAACTTGATGGCGTTGGCTCTGGCGAAAACTTCATTCTCGACATGTTTTTTCTCCGGATCGTAATAGGAGAGCGAGGCATTGCCGTACATGAAATTCCCTTCGTTGGTGATGAAGAGCCCCTTGCCGGTCACCTCGTCGCCCGAACCTGCGTTGTCGATTTCGAAATCCTCTTTCTCTATCGGACCGTAATCCATGCACGACACGGCCAGCGCCGCGCATGCACAGATTACGATTCCTCTTTTCAACCCATTGAACATAATTCTATTTGTTTATCCATTCGTCCGAGAAACGGTAGGCGAAATCCACGCCTGCCGGACTCGCTTTCTTCTGATAGAAGCTCGAAAACTCCAGGGCATCGCTGCGCGATACGTCGTAAACGTGGATACGGCTGTTCGTATAGCTCGATTTTCCGACCCACAGTTGTTCGGTCGTCGGGTGTACGCCCATGTAGCCGTAGATGATGGATCCTCCCGAACTTTCCGCATCGAGGGCTGCCGTGATGTAGTCCCAGTTGACCCTGCCTGTTTCGTAGTTGTAACGCATCGCTTCATAGGCGCTGAAGTCCTGTTTGCCGATGAAATAGAGGTGCGGCTGCGTGAAACTCGCACACATCTGCACTGTCGGCGAAGCCGTGCCCGTGCGCAGTTCGATCTGTTCGGGCAGGTTCGTTTCCGAAACGACCTCGCCGTTCGCGTCCAACGCTACGATCATAGCCGGTTTGGTGAAGCTCGCCGCACCGGTCATGCCCGAGTTTCCGGTAAATTCGCCCGTAAAGATAGCATAAATTTTCCCATCGTAACCCTTTGCGAGGTCTTTCACCTGGCGGTTTTCGTAGGTGACGGTTTTGATTACGGCATCCGTCGCGGGATCGAGGACGATCACCGAATTGCCCCGTCCGGCGAAGACCTTGCCGCGCGAGAAGACCATGCGGGCCTTGGTCGCCCCCGTCTTCGTGAAGACGCCGAATGTACCCGGGATGTCGCTCGTACGGATGATATTGGTCTGAAGGTCCACGATACGGATGCCCGAATGGGATTCGTTGTCGGCCGTGGAATATTGGATGTAGGCTTTTTCGGGACTTACGACCACGATGTGCTGCGGCCAGCAGAGGGTCGATTTTGAACTTTGGGTGGCACCCGTAGAGGTATCGATGTTTGCGTAGAACGGCATGTCGCGTGCCACGAGGCGTTTCATCGTGTGGGCATCGCAGACGACGAAGCGTCCGTCGCCGTTGAATGTAGTTCCCATGCTGCTTGTCTTGCCGTTTTGGGTAATGAAGTAGATCTTGCCGTTGGCCAGGTACATATCCTGAAGGACGTTGCCGATTTCGTTGTCGTTGATCTCCTCGTAAACCTTTTCATGATAGCGCATGTGTTGGTCGAAATAGACGATCGTGCCGTTCTCCGAGGTCATGTTGCCCTCTATGAGGACGAACGTGCCTTCGGGATGGGTGAAGTCGAGCACGTAGTACTCCTGCGAGAGGATCGGTTTGTCGTCGGACTGGATCGTTACGGTGTTTTCCAAATCCATTCCGTCGGTGTATTCCGCAGGAGGAGCGATCAGGAGCGAACGCCGTGCGATATCGAAATCGGCCGTCCAGCCTGCCGGTGCCGATGTCATTTCGACCGTGGGAATCCATCCTCCGGCCGTCAGTGCATACGCTTCCGAAGCGCCGTATTTCATACAAACGGGTTCGTCCGAATCCTCCAGCCCCTGAATTTCGAGGCTGCCTCCGTCGCGCTTGGTAATCTCGGTCGTCAGGCGGTAGATACGGCCCGCTTCGAAATTGCGTCCGGTTTTGGTCTCGGTATAGACGCTGCCGTCGGCGAAGGTGTAGGTTACGTGTATTTCCTCTGCGCTGCAATCCGCCGGATAGACGACCGCTGCGGCGAATACGCTCGCGGTGCTGCTCGTCGCGGGCAGTTCGACACCCTCCTTGCCGAACGAAAGCGTTACGGCGTTGTTCGCATCGGTCGCATCGCTGAATCCGGTGCCGTCGAAGGTGCGCGTACCGGTCAGTACGGTCGAGGCGTCGGTCGCTGCCAGCGTGACGGAAACGAGCTTCTCCTTCACGTCCTGCGACCAGGGGTTGAACCAGACGTAAGCGGTGGCGTGCGAGAGGGTGAATCGTCCTTCGGAGTCGGTCGTGGCATAGCCGAAATCGCCGTTCGGTCCGAGTTGCAGTTTGCCCGGCTCCGCCTGGCGTTGTTCGGTCGGAACGACGGCTTCGGCGTCGGTGCCGGTCATGTTGTAATAAATCCGGTAGGGTGCATCCCCCGGGAGGTTCGTGAATCCGAAGTCGGCGACATTGCCGTCCGTTCCCGCTTCGGCGCTCTGTACGCCGCCTGCCCAGATTCGGTCGCCGGTGCTCCATTGAAATTGAATTTCGGTCCCGTCGCCAGGCACGAATTGAGTGCGGCTCGCGGTGCCGGAAATACCCGTGAGGGCTACCTCCCGTCCGGGTTGGGGACCGACTTCGGGAAGTTCCTCGATGTCCGAGGTGCAGGCCGCCAGGCCGAGTCCTGCGAGGATGTATAGTAATTTTTTCATGGCGATTCGATTAAATGCGGATGAAAATGCCTGCAATCCGGGGAGGATTGCCGACATTTTCACCGCGCGATCATTCTATTTTAGTGTTAGCCTTCCACATCGTATTTGAAGGCGAATCCATAAGTTGAGGAGGTCAATTTAACCCACGAAGAGTCGGCGTAGGCTCCCGTACCGCCGACCAGATCGGCCGATTTCGGAAGGTGGATGATCCGGTTCTCAGCAGGGACGTCTTTGCCTGCAACGGGACTCCAACCGCCGCCGAAGGGACCGGTACCGTAGTCGTCCTTCAGGGTCGGCGGGGTAGTTGCCCGACAGATGATGTCACCCAGCAAGGGGCAGCCTTTCGAGTAGCCGACGAAACAGTATGCTTCGAGTGTTTTCATATTCTTGCCTAACGAAATCTTAGCCAGTTTTGGACAATCTCCGAAGGCATTCTGCCCGAGTGTTTCCGTGGCATCCGGGAGGATGATCTCGGTCAGCTCTCCGCAATTTTGGAATGCGGAATTCTCGATCGTTTTTACACCCTGACCGAAGTTGATCGTTGTCAGCGAGCAGCCGTTGAATGCGCTTGCTCCGATCTTCGTGACGGAATTGGGCAGGGTTACGTCGGTCAGTTTGGTGTTTTGGAACATGTAGTTGCCGATTTCGGTCACACCCTCCTCGACAGTCACGCTGACGAGCGATGCGCAGGAGTCGAAAGCGTTCGATCCGTAGCTGATGTCTTTCAGTACCGTTACCGAAGTCATGCCCGTTTTTTGGAAGGCAGCCGAAGCGGTCGCCGTGACGTTCTGCGGGAATACGATGCCTGCGAGGTTCGCATTCGACTTGAACGAATTCGGGAAAGTTGTCGATTCATAGACGACTTCGGAGAAATCCACCGTGGCAGGGGCCGCGAGAGCCAGAACTGCATCGGCTACGGATTTCATTTGAGCGGCCGTCATCACCGTATTGTCGCCGACGGTCTTGACGTACAGCGTAGTGAAGGTTTGCGGAATTTCTGATTTCCAGGGATCTTCGCCGGAAGCGCGGTAGTAAAGGCCTTCGCTCAGGTAGTCGGGACCGAGCGCCTCCATCGTATAGCCGCTGGCGGCTGTGGTCCAGGAGGAGTAGGCTTCGACCGATGCTACGTGGAACGTTTTGCTGCCTTGTACCGAAGTACCCGCGCCGGAGAAACTGTCGGCCTGTACCGCAGGGGCCGTCGTCGGTTCCGCATAGACGTCTGCGAGCAGTGCGGCGTTTTCGAAGGCCTTGCTGCCGATCGAAGTCAGCGTGTTGCCCGAGATGGTCAATTTGGTCAGCTTCGACCAGTCGGAGAAAGAACCCGCACCGATCGTCACGATCGTTTTCGGAATGGTCAGGTTTTCGATCGCGTCGTTCGTTGCGAAGGCATTGTCGCTGATAGCGGTGAGGCCTGCACCGAATTGGAGCGTAGCGATATTGGGGTTGTTGCTGAAGGCTCCGTCACCCAGCGTGGTAACGTTGTCGGGCAGGGCGAGTGCCGTCAGGCCGCAGTCGGCGAAAGCACGATCGCCGAGGGTTGTCACGCCAGAACCCAATGTCAGGGTCGCCAGCTTGGAACAGCCTTCGAAAGCGCTCGCGCCGATTGTCTGAACCGAAGCGGGAATGGTGACGGTCGTAATAGCCGTACAGCCGGCGAACATTTCGGCCGGGATGGTCGTTGCCGAACCGAGGGTAATGGCCGTGAGTTCGGTACAGTCGCGGAAGCTCTTCTCTCCGAGTGTCGTGGCGTAGATTTTCGCCGAGGTGAGACCCGTGCCGGCGAACGCTTCGATTCCGATGCTGTTTATCGAGGCGAGGTCGGCATCCGCAAGGGCGGCGCAACTCTTGAACGCTTTGTCGCCGATGGTTTTGACACTCGACGGCAGGGTGAGAGCCGCCAGCGCCGTACACTCTTCGAACGTGCTTTCGCCGATAGTGCCGACTCCGGTCGGAACGGTCGCCTTGGTCAGGGCCGTGCAGCCTTTGAAGGCTCCGGCTGCGATCGAGGTCGTATTTTCGAAGAATTTGATCGTGCCCAGTTTGGCGTTGCCGGCCAATCCTGTCGGGAACTCCGTGGCTTCGAATTTCGCCATGTTCAGATCGAGTGTCACGGGAGCGGACTGTGCCGAGATTTTGGTGATGACGGTATTGAACTGGCTGGCGGTAAGGGCTGCATCGTCGCCTACGGTGCGCACATACAGTGCGGTGAATGTCGCGGGCAGGGTCGGAACCCAGTCGGTCTCGCGCGAAGCACGATAGTAGATGCCGTCCGTCAGTTGCTGGTCGTTGATGTCCTGCAGCGCATATCCCTGCGAGGTTACGTCCGTCCAGGCCGTTTCATAGGCATCGTAGGACGCAGCCGGAACATAGAGGATTTTTGCACCTTCCACTTTGCTGCCGGCGCTGCCGAAAGCGGAGTTTCCCAGCGAGGGCGCATTCTCGGCCCGGCAGGTAATGGTTTGCAGATTGCTTGCCGAAATGAAGGCGTTGCGTCCGATCGAGGTCACCTTTTCGCCCAGATCGATCGAGGTGACGTTGGCACAGTTCCAGAAGGCGTAATTGGCGATCGCGGGGATATCGATAATAATGCGGGTGAAGGCGCTGCAACCGCCGAACGAGCGCTCGTCGAGCGATTTCAGCGTTTCGGGGAAGGTTACGTCCTGCAACTTGCCGCAGTTGTAGAAGGCGTCGTTGCCGACAGTCTCCAGCTTGGAGGGCATATTGATTGTCGTGAGGGCCGAACATGCGTTGCACAGGTTGGCCGGAATTGCAGTCAGTGCATCGGGAAACTGTATGCGTTCCAGTGATTTGCAGTTCTTGAATACGGATGATTCTATTGTAGTCACGCTTTCCGGGATCGTGATCTCTTCGAGTCCGGTCGCTTCGAATGCTTCGGCTCCGATGCTCTTCAGTGTCGAGGGCAGGGTTACATCGGTCAGAGCTGTGCAACTGTCGAATAAGAATCGTGGAATTGCTTCCACACCTTCGGGAATTACGACCGATGTCAGCAATTTGCAGCCGTAGAACGCATAGATGTCCAATGTGCGCACCGAGGAAGGAAGCTCGATGGATTCCAGTTTGGCACAGTTGCGGAAGCAGTTCTGCCCGATGGCAGTCAGGCCTTCTGGAAAGGTTACCCGCGTCAGGTTCTCACAGCCGTAGAAAGCCCCGGAATTGTAGGTGCTGGGAGTGAAAGTCTGGATATTACGGGGCAGTGCGATCTCCTGAAGATTGGTCTTGCGGGTGAAGTCCATCGGAAATTCGGTCGTGGCGAAGGTAGCTTCACCCAGGTCGATGACCGCACCGTTTGCGAGGTTGCCTGCAATCGAGGTGAGCTCTTCGGCCGAGAGGGTCGATTCGCCCAGGGTAACGACTTTCAGGTAGCCGATCGGCTCGGTCGGCAGCTCTTCCGCAACACCGGCTTCGGTCATGAAGAATGCGCCGGAGCTTTTGCAGTCGGACTTGGCGATCTGTGTCGAGAGGCGCAGCGTGTGGCCTGGGGTAAGCGTTTTGCCTGATTTGGTTTGCAGATAAACCGAACCGTCGGCGAATTTATAGACGATCGAAACCGTTGCCGTCGAAAGATCGGCGGGGTAGAGCACCATGGCGGCGAACACGTCGGTATCGTTGCTCTGCGAAGGCAGGGCGACACCCTCTTCGCCGAACGACAGGGTGACGGACGAAGAGCCTTTGCAGTCGCCCAGCTTTCCGTCGGCGAAAGCGGCTTCGCCGGCGATGGTCTGACCGCCCGATACGCTCAAGGTGATCGAGAGCAGGTTCGAGGTGACATCGCTCGAATAGGTGTCGAACCAGACGTAGGAGGTCGCATGCTCGAGCGTAAAGGTTCCGTTTTGCGCCGTTGCATAACCGAAGTCACCGTTTTGGCCCAGGTTCAACTCTCCGGCTGCCTGCTGTGTCTGCTCGGCCGGAATCAGGGCTGTTGCGGCTGCCGGGCCGGTCAGGTTGTAGAATACGTCGTACGTGTCGGCCGTTTCGAGGGATTCGAAAACGAATGTCGCCTGGCTGCCGCCTTCGGCGATGGCTTCGCTTCGGGTATTGCGTGCCCAGATGTAGTCGCCGGCGCTCCAGAGGAACGGAACGGCTCCGTCTTCGGCTCCGCCGAAACCGGTGCGGGTGCCCCGGCCGGAGAATCCGGTCAGTACGACCTGCGTATTTCCGTCAGGAGCAGGGGCGATAGGTTCTACGTCCGCATCTTTCGTGCATCCTGCGAATGCGAGCAGGAATGCGCACAATATGTATAAGTAGTTTTTCATCGGTAATCTCCTTTTTATCCGTTAGTTCCACTCTTCCCATTCGCTCGATCCGGCGCCTGCGCCGCCGAGGATTTCATCGGTGGCGAGTACCTGAACCTTGGCTATGACCGTTGCGGTAGCGCCTACGGCTACGACGGATACTTCACCCGAGGTTTCGGCATATACGTTCTCCTTGGCAGGGGCTGTGATGGTCAGCACATCGCCTTCGAGCCAGGCGCGCCAGCCGTCGGGTTTGGCGATGGCGAGGTTTTCAACGCCTTTTTGGGTAACGGCGAGGTTCTGCGAAGCGCCGAATTTCAGCGTCAGCGATGTGCGCTCGATGACGAAATTCACCTCCTTGGCTTTGGGCAGAACGATCTGATCGCCGTTGGTGAGCGTGAAGGTTACGCTTTCATCGTCCTGTACGACGCTTTTGAAGAAAGAGTCGCCGTCTTCTCCCTTATCGCCGTTCGCACCGTCCTTACCGACCGCTTTGATCGGCTGTCCGTCTTCGCCTTTGATGGTTTCGCCGTCGATCTCCCAATAGCCGTCCTTGTTGATGGTCGGGGTTTTACCGTTTTGGCCCGCAACCGGAATCTTGTTCTGGTTATCGTCGAGCAACCACTGGTCATCGCCGCCCAGCGTCCAGTAGTAGATGCCTTCGAATTGCGCGATGCCGATGGCCGGCGCCGCTGCGCCGTCTTTGCCGTTGTGCAACGTGATGGTCTTGCCGTCGTTGAAAGTGATCGTGCAGCTTCCGTCCGCCGCTTCGGTGTAGTTGGTGATGAATTTGTTTTCGTTCAGGGCGTCGATGATCGTCTTGAGCGAATTGACCTGTTCCTTCATCGAAGCGATCTCCTGTTTTAGGTTTTCGATCTCCTGGCGGATTTCGGTGTCGTCGTACTTGTCGTCCGAACAGCCCCAGGTCATTGCTGCGCAGCAGGCAGCGAGAACTAACAGCGTAAAGAATTTTTTCATAATTTAAGAATTTGATTTATTGGTTGAATTTTGTTTTCCATGTTCCGCAGAATAGGCAGGCTGTATCGGAACCCGTCGGTTCGGAGGAGGGGCATTGTGCTGCGCCGAAACGACGAAGGCGTCCGCCGGAGGAAACGAATGTCCGTTCCGGAGAACGCCTGAAGCGCAGCCCGGCGAAGGCCGGGTAGAGTGAGCGCATGTCACGCCCGTTGAAATGTCAGCCGTAAAATAGCCGTAAGTCATCGATACTCCTGTCGTTTAGTCCTGTTCGGAACTTACACGCGAGGGTACAGAAGAAATACATGGAAAAATAGCGCGCCGAAGACTATCTTGCACGATTTCGACCCGAAACCCGCGGGTGTAAATCCTGATTGTCAAGGCAGGTCTTCTGACTCGTTTCCTCCGCAACGCCTTCCCAGCGATATAGCCAGTGGCAAAGAGTGCGCGAAGTTGCCCGGTCGGGGGCTGAAACTCACAGCAGCAGGTACTGTCGCCGATTTTCACGGCATTCTCTATTAATCGGCTTGGAAAAGTGATTCCAAGTCCGAACCTTGCGGGTGCAAAGGTATTGCTTTTCCGGGATTATTCGCAAACGAAATCGGAAATAAATTTCAATGAATTTTGTAATTCATTGAAAAACATGGTTTTGTTAAACGACTATTTGCGGAAGATGAAATAGACGGCCAGAATCAGGCAGACGAAACCCGCCAGGTGGTTCCACCGCAGGGTGTCCGATTTCATGAAGACGACGGCGAAGACCGTGAAGACCAGCAGGGAGATGACTTCTTGGATCACTTTGAGCTCCCAGATCGAGAAGGGGCCTCCCAGTTGGGAGCTGCCGATGCGGTTGGCCGGGACTTGGAAACAGTATTCGAACAGGGCGATCCCCCAGCTGAGCAGGATGATGGACAGCATCCCGAAGCGCTCTATTTTGGATTTGAAAGCGATATGCCCGTACCAAGCCAATGTCATAAAGGTATTGGAAAGGATCAGCAGGGCGATGGTAGCGAGGGCACGGCTCATAATAGCAGAGCATTGAGATCGGTTATCGAGGCGAAATCGTCGATGACGACATCGGCTTCCGTTTGGGTTGCGAGCGTATGACGGGGTAGAGTCGTTGCCAGGGCCACGATGCGGCCTGCTCCGGCCCGGCGGGCAGCAGTGATGCCGACCCGGGCATCCTCGAATACAAGGCATTCGGCCGAAGGCAGGTGCAGTCCTTCGGCTGCCAGCAGGTATATTTCCGGGTCGGGCTTGCAGCGGGTCACCCGGTCGCCGCTGACGATGCAGGAGAAGTAGTCGGTGATACCGCAGTTGCTGAGGACGAAATCGACGTTCTCGCGGCAGCCTGAAGAACCGACGGCGCAGCGGATTCCGCGACGGCGCAGCTCTTCGAGCAGTTCCACGAGCCCCCGTACGGGGCGGATTTCCGGAGCATAGACTTCGCGGTAGATGGCTTCTTTCTCCTCGCCGAGCGCTTTCATTCCCTTTTCGCGGATGATTTCTTCGGGCAGGATCAGGCGCATGATGTCGTCGTTACCCATGCCGAAAGCGGTCTGGAGCTTGTGCTGCCAATCTTCGACGCCGTAACGCTCGCAGAATATCTCGAATGCCTTGACGTGTGCCTGGGTATTGTTTACCAGTACGCCGTCCATATCGAACAGGACTCCCCGTATCATTTTGTTGTTTTTTGAGTCGCAAAAGTAATCATATTTCCGGGAGTTGCCGCCGAAACGACCGGGAAATTGCAGCGTAGCACTTCGAGGCGGGGCCGTAGTCTAAAATGGCGATTGTAGTTTTTTAGTACCCTTTCCGACGATCGCGGCATCGAACTCGAGGTCCGTTTATTGCGGCCTGTGGCCGCATCCGTAATTCCGATCCTCTCCTGAATCCCCTCTTCGGAGAGGATTTGGACGCTGCGTACCTGAAGAGGTACCTAATATATACTCACGCTTAAAATTTGAGGTTAAGACTGAAATTGACCGTGAAGGTCGGGATCGACAGTCCGGGGACGGCGCGGTGATGCGTCAGACGCCAGATGCAATCCACGCGCAGCAAACGGAAGATGTTTTCGATGCCGAAGCCGGTTTCGAGGTAAGGATGTTCGACCGATGACATTCCTACCGGAAAGAGCATAACAGCTTTCGTATTCGGAAGACTGCCGTCGTTGCGGGCCGAGAGAGTGCCGTAAACTCCTTTGAAAACAAAGACTTCGCGCCAGTTGAGTTTTTTGAGGAGCGGTACGCGGCCCAACAGGAACCCGTTGAAGTGGTGTTCGTAGAAGAACGAAATCCAGGCGTCCGACGAGAATTCGTAGAAATTCATGCACGAGAAGGCGTAGCGGTCGTAAAAATAGGTGCCGTTTCCTTCGTGCAGCTTCAGCAGCAGGTAGGGAACCTTGCCGAAGATCTTGCCGCCTTCGAGCATGAGTTGCGAGTAACCGATCGGAGGCAGATTGAGCCGGTATTGCATACGCCCTTCGAGCCGCAGGTAGTCGTAGCTGGCGGGTAAGACTCCTCTTTTTGCCCCCGTGAAGTCGAAGGAGAAAATCGGGTATTTCGAACCCATGTGTCGTACCTCGAACGGCATGCGGACGATCGTTTCGTCTTTGGACAGCCGCAGCCCGATCCGTATCGAAGCGTCGTTGATGCCATGCAGCGAACGCCCGTCCGGCAGGATCATCGGTACGTAGCGGTTCGAGGAGATGTGACGGCCCCGCAGCTCGAACGAACTGCTGATCCCGTGCAGCCACTCGTGTTCGTAGAGGGCGATCCCTTCCTCGATAGTCGAAAGCCGCGAGGTGCCGCCTCGGGAGAAGATCGAGCTTAGGATGTTGTTTTCCGAGAGGGCGCTGACACCCGAGCTGAGCTGTATCGCGTCGTTGCGGTAGGTGACCGTCAGTTTGCGCAGCAGTTGTCGGCGCAGCATCAACTCTACCTCCGCAGCTCCCTTGAAGTCCTCGTCGCGGGTGCCGTAGGCCAGGTAGGTCGAGAGCCGTACGCGGCGGCTGAACTCTTTGGTCGTGCGTGCGCCTATCTGGAAACGGGCGCCCTCCAGTCGGTTGAAGCTGATTACTTTGGAGTAGGGACCTATGCCGACGTATTTGGTGTTGTAGTAGCCTCCGATGATAGTATTGAGGACGGTGTATATGTTTTTATAGAGGGGGACCTGCTGGATCGAATCGACCATTCGGTAGATGGTCTTCTCCTTTTGAGAGAGGGCGTAGGGACGCAGTGAGTCCCATTCGACCCGCTTGCCCGAAATGGCATCGTCCGAGAGGATCACGCTGGCCGACGTACCCAGAACCTGTTTGGGGATCGGCGTGTCGAACTTTACGTCGGAATAGGTTACCTCGCGGCTGCCCAGGAAAGCGATCATCTTCGAGGAGTCGGATTTGGTCAGCGTAAAATCGGCGGTCATCTTCTCCCGCTGCGGGAACCACAGCGAGTCGGCCGTCAATCGGTTGTCGGCTTCGATCGCCAGGTGGCGAATCCAGTTTACATTGACTCCTTTGGCCATTTTTACGCGGGCCGAACGCAGCGCATAGCTTGCCGAGTCGATATTGACCTCGCCGTCGAGTACCGGGGTGGCGACACTTTTGGGGTGAAACCGGATTTTGTAGGTCTTGCGCCCTTCCACGTTCGTACTGTCCACCAGAAAGTATTTGTAGAATGAGCGTCCCGAGTTGGAGAGGGGGCTGACGAACTTCACGCCGAACAGGTCGATGAAGTTTTCGTAAAGATTCACGTCGGCGTGCAGGTGTCCGGTGAATTGCGCCAGCACGCTGTTGTCTTCGATACCGGATATCTGGCTGGCGCGAATTACCTCGCGGGCGACGGACGGCGTGCGGCTGTGGTAGTAATCCGCCGCTGTTTCGGAGATCATCACGGGCAGGTAGGGCTGTCCCGTGACGGACGAGGTGTCTAGGTGCTCGAAGATGAAACCGAAATTCTGTTGGAGTTTTTTGCTCCGGAATTCCCGGATATTGGCCAGTCCGAGTTCCATTTTCGTATAGGTGCGGCAGATGTAGCGGTCGTACTCCTTGGAGTCGTTGTATTTTTTGTTGCGGATAATGCCTTCGAGGATCGGATGGGCCGGATTGTCCCCAGGGGTAATTACGACGCTTTCGATTTCCAGGTGCGAAGGAGTGAGCCGGAAGTCGATTTGGTTGTAGCTCCCGACGTGGACCGGACGTATCTGAGGTTCATAACTGACCATTTCCGCCCGGATGTAGCTCGACGTGTCGCGGCTTTCGAGCGAGTAGAACCCTTCGTCGTCGGTGGTGATGCCGGTGGTCGTACCCGGGAACAGGACGACGGCGTAGGGAATCGGCTCGCCCGTCTGTGCGTCCGTGACCGTACCGCGCACCCGGGTGTTCTGGGCGGCGCAGGGGGCGTACAGAAATAGTCCCGCAAGAGCGAGGAGTATGCCGCAGAGTCGTTTCATCGAAGCCTTTCCGGAATGTCGTTTCGGATTTTCCTAAAATATAAATATACCCAAAAATACAAAGATTTTACCGGACTGTCAAAAATTATTATTTTTGCCGATCCGGATGGAACTACTTTCTGCGGAATGAAACATGGGAACGTCAAAATAGAAAAGACCAATGCGGCCCGTCTGCTCGACCGAGCCAAAATCGCCTACGAATTGATCCCGTATCGGGTGGATGAGGAGCATCTGGCCGCGACTCACGTGGCCGAACAGCTCGGCGAAGATGTTGCTGCGGTTTTCAAGACGCTCGTGCTTCGTGGTGACCGGACGGGCCATTTCGTCTGTGTCGTCCCTGGAGATCACGAGGTCGATCTGAAAGCTGCCGCCCGCATTTCGGGCAACAAGAAAGCCGATCTGATTCCCGTCCGGGAGTTGCTTCCGACGACCGGATACATCCGGGGCGGCTGTTCCCCGATCGGGATGAAAAAACCGTTCCCGACCTTTTTCCATATTTCCGTTTTGCAACACTCCGTCATTTATGTCAGTGCGGGAGTTCGGGGATTGCAGATCCGGATCGCTCCGCAGGATCTGCTTCGCTTCGTCGGGGGCGAAACGGCCGAAATCAGCCGTCCGTCGTCTGTGGCGGCGGAATAAGATCCGTAATTCTTTTTTGCTATTCGATCCCTTTCAGCAGGTCGGCGGAATTGTCGTGTTGTCGAAGCGATCGCCGGACCGGTATTTCGGAAACGATTCGTTATTTCTCTTTGGGTGCCGGTCTGGTTTCGCCCTTGAGTGCCGGAAGGGAGATGCCGTACCGTACCGCCAGAATCCGAATGAGGATCACCGAGCAGGCGGCGATGAACTGCGTGGGGGCCGCCGGCAGGTCGAGATACATACAGAGATAGTAGATCAGTCCGCCGCAGATGCAGGCGATGGCGTAGATGTCTTTGCGGAAAATAAGGGGTACTTCGTTCAGCAGCACGTCGCGCAGCATACCGCCCGCAGCACCGGTCAGCGTACCCATGATGATACCCACCCACATCGGATAGCCGACGGCTATGCTTTTCTGAATGCCGACGACGGTGAAAAGTCCCAGTCCGACGGCATCGAAAATGAAGAAGGTGTTGTTGAGCCGGATCACGTATTTGCGTAGCCCGACTACGAACAGGAAGGCGAATCCCGATACGACCAGGTAGGAGACGTTTTGCATCCAGAAAGGGGGCAGGCCCAGCAGCAGGTCGCGCAGCGTACCGCCGCCGACGGCCGTGACGAATCCGACCACATAGGCTCCGAACCAGTCGAAATGTTTGGCCGAAGCGAGCCGGATGCCGCTGATGGCGAATGCGAAGGTACCGACATAGTCGAGAAGGGTGATGAAATTCATGATGTTTCGATTTTTCGGCCGCAAAGGTAGTAATTATCTCGCCGGATTATCGATAACGACGAAATAAATTCGATAGCTGCGACCGGGCTGCCGATTTCTGTTTTCTGTTACCGGCCGTATGATACGGGGCGGTGGCGTTTCCTGCGGGTCTTTGCGGAATTTTCCGGCAAGGAGTGTTCGGGTTTCGTTTTTTTTCGTACTTTTATGCGGCGTAAATTCGGCTAGGAACGATGGTTTTACTTCTTCATTCCGGTTCATTGGTTTGCTTTTTCATGTTACTTAAATATTTCCCACTATGAAATTTTTTATCGATACAGCTAACTTGGCCCAGATCCGGGAAGCTAACGAAATGGGTGTGCTTGACGGGGTGACGACCAATCCTTCGCTGATGGCCAAGGAGAACATTCGCGGTGAGGAGGCCTGCCGTCGCCATTACCTCGAAATCTGCTCCATCGTCGATGGCGATGTGAGCGCCGAGGTGATCGCCACCGATTTCGACGGTATGGTCCGCGAAGGGGAAGCGTTGGCGGCCTTGCACAAGAATATCGTGGTCAAACTCCCGTGTACGGCCGACGGTATTCGTGCCGTGAAGTATTTCGCGGGCAAGAATATCCGCACCAACTGCACGCTGGTCTTTTCCGTCGGTCAGGCTCTGCTGGCAGCCAAGGCCGGTGCGACGTATGTGTCGCCGTTCGTAGGCCGTCTGGACGATATTTGCGAGAACGGGGTGGCTCTCGTCGCCGAGATCGTGCGTATGTATCGTTACTACGGTTATGATACGCAGGTGCTGGCGGCTTCGATTCGGCATACGCAGCACATCGTCCAGTGTGTCGAGGCGGGGGCCGACGTGGCGACCTGCCCGCTTGCGGCGATCAAGGGTTTGCTGAAACACCCGCTGACCGACATCGGTTTGGCGCAGTTCCTGGCAGACCACGCCAAGGTGAATTCGTAGGGAGGCGGCGTTTCCCGTAATGGAAAAGCGATGCCGATGATCGAAAAATCATCGGCATCGTCGTTTCGTATTCGGGCCGGAATCCGATCAGATTTCCAGCCCCATGATATAGTCGTTCATGTAGAATCCGCCTCCGATTTCGAAATCGCCTTCGCGCAATTTGCGCATACCCATCCGTTCGTAGAATTTTACGGCTTTGTTATGGCGATTTACGTGGAGCTCCATCCGGCAGGGAGCCGGGTGGAGCTGTTTGATGTGTTCGATAGCCTTGCGGAAGAGGAAGCTCCCCGCGTGCACACCCTGGAATCGGGGCAGGATGTAGATTTTTTGCAGGATGTAGAGGTCGTCTGCTTCGGGCTGGACAGAGAGATAGCCGCAGGGAGTGCCGTCCTTGTAGGCGATGTAATATACGTGCCCTTCGGCCATCTGCCGCCGGAGGTTTTCGGGGGAGTACATCCACTCCATCATGTAGTCCAACTGTTCGGGCGAAAGGATGGTTTTATAGGTGTCGGGAAATGCGACGCAGGCCATTTCGCGTATCAGTCCGCAATCTTCGACGGAGGCTTTTCTGGCAGTAAACATAAGGTGTTCGATTCGGTTTCGCTCTTGCAAATATATTGAAAGCCAGGAGAAACCGGGAACTTGTTCCCGGTTTTCTGAGGTGCATTCTATCTAGAATATGTTCAAAGATGGTGATTCTGGTAGTCGGAGAGTTCTGTTTTTGTCGCGATAATTTGTCGGGCTGTATGAGACGGATGCCTGGGCAATAACAAATTAGGCCAATATTGTAGCCACAAAATTTCTATAGTCCCTCCTCGACGGTTTTCCGTACAGGTTCCTGGTACTGTTTACCTTTTCCGAAACGGAAGTTGATTTTTAACATTACTCTGTCCTAGGCATTTTTTACATAAGAAGTCCCTTGTGTTCTGACGATACTGTTCTCGATGGAATGGTAACGGCTTTCCGGATTGGTGAGGAAATTGTCGCAGGAGAGTTGAAATGCCCAGTCTTTGTATTTATATCTCACACCTATCGCAGAGGATAATTCACTGTCGTATATCATCGGAATAGACAATCCTTTACAAGGTATCGCACCCTGATAATATGCGGAAAAGTTTTTGTAGTTGAAAGTCAGCTCATAGTACATCGGAGCCTGAAAATGAGTCACTCTCCCCAATACTTTCGAATCGACTTTTGTATAACTGAATCCTCCGCCTAATTTCAATGCCAGCAAGTCGTTTTTGAATGGGCTGAGTCTCAAATCATAATGTACGGAGTGCACATCTGCCCAGTTGTCATTAATCGGTGAGTATGCGATATACGGCTGTTCATACTGATAATAGTAGTCGATCGGATTCTTGTAATATAAGTAGCTGTATGAAACATTTATATTGAGCCATTTGTTATGATATACGACATTGAAAGTCGTCTGGTTCGCACGGCCGCCGACCAGCTCGGGATTTCCGTGTACGATAATATTTTGGTTATGGAAGGCACTATCTCCACTCACTTGACCTATACTTGGAGGCATATTGGCCTGTGTGAATCCGGCTTTCAGCATAAAAGAGGGTGAGATACGATAACCGATGTCCGCACGCGGGGAGAAAACCCATTGCCAGACCTCGTTTTCAGGCGTTTTTATATGGGAACCCGTCACCCCCAAAGTAAAGCGGTAGGTAAATCGTGGGCCTATCTTTCCGGTGATTTCTCCGGCAAAATAATTTTTCAGAATGCTGTTAGTTTCCCGGGAATAACCCAATGTATTGTTTATTCGACGTTTATCGAGATCGTAAGAAAAATAATCTCCGATCGAAATTGCCAGTTTATTAAAAGTCTTGGTATAAAGCGCCTGCCCGTTTACCCGATAACCATCTCCGCTTACATTGAGGAAATCCTCGAATACGGACGTATTGTCCGACAATGCGTATTGATTCTTATAGGTATCGGAAGCAGAATTTATGTAATTGCCCTGAAATGTTACCATTAGTTCATGCCGGTTGCGGAATTGCCTCCAGAAGTACAGGTCGAGCGTCGGATTGAATGAGTGGGACTCGCTTTCCTTCACTCCGTAACGGTCCGAACCTATGCCATCCTGAATAAAGGCAAGCCGGGAATCGGTCTGTTGAGAATGCTTATCATAACTTGGGAAAAAGCGGGCTTGAAATACATATTTTCCGGGGAGTTGATTCGTGTATTTGAGACTAAATTGAGGACTCAAGAAGTTGTTTTCACTCTGCCGTTCTTCCTCCTGCCGGAAATCCACCCCGTCGAGCGTATATTCCATTTCGTCCGAGGCATATTGATCATCCCATGATCCGTAGCCTATGTTTGCAGTAAATGCCAACTGATGCCGTCCCCGGTTGTATTGCAGGAAAAAACTATCGTTCAACCAGGGCGAAGTCAGCTGTTGGTTCAGCTCCACACTTCCGTATATTCCGTCTTCCCGAATTTTCGTGATAATGTTGATGACTTTATTGCCGTTGCTGAGGCCGAATTTGATGGGCGGCAGATCGTAGTATTCGATCTTTCGGACATCTTCGGGCCGCAGAGTCGTCAATTCCTGTTCCGAAGAGGCGATACCGTTTACCAAGACCGTCACACTGCCATCGGACGCGGTGATTTGATTGGTCTGGCGGTTGATTCTGATCTGCGGAATCTTGTTGGTCAGATCGAGACTCGTGACCGCCGCCTTCCGGTCTTCATTGGTGATGGTATATACCGTCCGGTCGAAATAGCTGGCTGTGTTGTTGGCCGTGACGACCACCGCATCGATCTCTGCGACATCTTCGGACAGGACGTAATCCCGGACGACCTCCGTCATGCCTATCGAAGGCTTGCGAAGAAGCACCGTATCGTAAAGAGTCTTGTATCCGATGGTCCGAACCGATAGCAGGTAGCGGCCCGCGCGGTGTTTTCCGAACCGGTAATTGCCGGCCATATCGATTATCACACCTTCCGTGTAGCGGGTCGTATCCGGCAGTTGCTGGAGAATGACCGGGGCGAAGGCGACCGGTTCGTTTTTCTCGGTGGTAATTTTACCTTTCAGGACGATTTGCGCCTGGAGCGGTGTCGCCAGGCTCGTCACTATGATCAGAAGAAGAACGGGGATAAGTCGGGGGGTGTCTCATAGTTGCGGAGTTTGAGAAGAATATAGAGTGAAGACGGGGCGGAAAAAGTTATAACCCCCAATCGGGGTCGGAAATATCAGGAACGTTGATCGTCAGATTCAATACGAAATTCAGGGCGCTGTCATAATAGGGAGTTTCCGCATAATCGAACCGATAATATTCGATACGTGTTACGTTGAGAGCAGTCGATGCATTCATGAGTACCTCATATTCATTTGGATTTGTTGGGATAAGTCCGTTGAACATAAGACATACCGTAGCACCGTTTTCGTCGATCAGATAACCATCTTCGTAGGTTATGCCCGGAATATGGCTGTAAAAATCTTCGATCGTCCGGGCATCGGGGGCAATCTGCTCGGGAAGGAAGACTTCGACGGGATGTACGGTAGCGAGATCCTTCTGGCTGCGGATGACAGGGAAATGAAAGTAGCGCCGTCCTTCTATGCCGGGCACATAAGCTATCTCGATTTGCCGGGTCTGCGGCTGGATGCCCGGACCCGATATTTCGAGCCGGTAGGTCCGGTTGGTTGCAATGGCGTCGAACTCGTAATAACCGTTGACAGATGTAAGCGTCCCGTATTCGGGCTCTCCGGTCGCCGGATCGTATAACCACAATGAAGCGAAAGGTATTGCCTCCGTCGGATCGGTGGCATAGATGAATCCCGCGATACGTTGTTCCTGACCCGTCGCATGTAGCGAATAACCGAGCAAAGCGAAAAATAATAAAACGAATCTTTTCATAGCCGTTGAGTGTTTCTTAATTAAAAATAAGCATTTTACCGGGAATCAGACAAATAATTTTCGGATAAAATAGTTGCGAAATCGAAGAATGGTAATTTTATTTGTGTGATATTGAACTTTTTCTATATCTTATTTGAATATATATTTACGATGGACGGAGTTGCGGAGCAATAAAAATATCGAGGTATGACGCGAAATTGCATTTTGACCGTTGTTTTGAACAAAATGCAGACTTTGTAAAAATGAATTAAAATTGGAGAAAGAAAAATGCCTGATTTTTTCGGCTGCAGATTTCGATAGGATAGGGTAAAGACAAAGGCGGCCGATAATCGATTGATTATCGGCCACCTTTCCGTGATCCCGCTGGGGCTCGAACCCAGGACCCCAACATTAAAAGTGTTGTGCTCTACCAGCTGAGCTACGGAATCATCCGCGCCAATCCGGAGTTATCCGTTTTGGTGGTGCAAATGTATAGAAAATTTTTGTTTTGCCAAAATAAAACGATATTTTTGTACGGAATATTGATTATCGTACATCTTAAAACAAGATAAATTTTATGTGTAAAGCTCTGATTATCGGCGCAGGAGGCGTAGGTACCGTCGTGGCGCAGAAAATTGCTGCCAATCCGATTTTTTCGGACGTGATGCTGGCCAGCCGAACGAAAGCGAAGTGTGATGCCATTGCTGCGGCAATCGGCGGGGACCGGGTGAAGACCGCGCAGGTCGATGCCGACAATGTAGCCGATTTGTGCGAGTTGTTTCGGGCTTTCAAGCCTGATATCGTGGTGAATGTGGCGCTGCCGTACCAGGATTTGACCATCATGGACGCCTGCCTGGAGTGCGGGGTGAACTACCTCGATACGGCCAATTACGAACCCAAGGACGAGGCGCATTTCGAGTATTCGTGGCAGTGGGCCTATCAGGAGCGCTTCAAGGAGAAAGGGCTGACGGCTATTCTGGGCTGCGGCTTCGATCCGGGAGTGACAGCTATTTTCACCGCCTATGCCGCCAAACACCATTTCGACGAGATTCACTACCTCGATATCGTGGACTGCAACGCCGGCAATCACGGCATGGCTTTCGCCACGAATTTCAACCCGGAAATCAATATCCGCGAGGTGACTCAAAAAGGCCGTTACTACGAGAACGGCAAGTGGGTGGTGACCGAACCGCACGAGATACACAAGCCGCTTCATTATCCTGAAATCGGCGAGCGCGAATCTTATGTGATCTACCACGAGGAGCTGGAGTCGCTGGTAAAGAACTATCCGACGATCAAGCGTGCCCGCTTCTGGATGACTTTCGGACAGGAGTACCTGACTCACCTGCGCGTGATTCAGAATATCGGCATGGCCCGAATCGATCCGATCATTTACAACGGCGTGGAGATCGTGCCGATTCAGTTCCTGAAGGCCGTGCTGCCCGATCCCAAGTCGCTGGGTGCGAACTATCACGGCCAGACTTCGATCGGTTGCCGCATCCGGGGTATCAAGGACGGCAAGGAGCGTACGTATTATATTTACAACAACTGCGATCACGAGAAGGCGTTCCAGGAGACCGGTACGCAGGCCGTGAGCTTTACTACGGGCGTTCCGGCGGCGCTGGGCGCTTCGATGTGGGCCAAGGGGCTTTGGCGCGGTGCGGGCGTGTTCAACGTCGAGGAGTTCGATCCCGATCCGTTCCTGGCCGAACTGGGACCGCAGGGATTGCCCTGGGTCGAGAAATTCGACGTCGATCTGGAAGTCTGATCGGGTTTCGATAATTGGTTTGAAAGTCCGGATGGTATGTACCGTCCGGACTTTTTTATCGGTCTGTATTGGTGTGAAAAGAGGTAGGTATAAATACTTATTTATTCCAAATAGCCGGGATTTTTGAATCCCGGTTGGGAGGTTTTTTCTATTTTTGCGTGAATTTGAAACAGCATCGGAAATCCATGATCGATTTTCAAAAATTACCTTCTCCCTGCTTTGTGCTGGATGAGCAGTTGCTCGATCGGAATTTGGCGGTCATCGACCGCGTTCGCCGGGAGAGCGGTGCCGAAGTGATCGTCGCTTTGAAGGCCTGTGCCATGTGGAGTATTTTCCCGGAGCTTGCGCAACATTCCGACGGAGCCACCGCTTCGTCGCTGGCCGAGGCGAGGCTGGTTTTCGAGGAGTTCGGCCGTCCGGCGCATACGTACGCTCCGGTATATACCGACCGGAATATCGAAGAGATTCTCGATTGCAGCGATCACATCACCTTCAATTCCGTTGCGCAGTTCGAACGGTTCGGACAGATGGCCCTGCTGCGCGGTATTTCGTGCGGCCTGCGGATCAACCCCGGCTATTCGCCGGTAGAAACCGATCTCTATAACCCTTGCGTGCCCGGTTCGCGGCTGGGTATTCCTGCCGGGGAGCTGAAGGAGCTGCCCGCCGGGGTGGAAGGATTGCATTTCCACGTGCTGTGCGAGTCCCGCCCCGAACATTTGCGCTTGGCGCTCGATGCCGTCGAAAAGCGTTTCGGTCGTTTCCTCGACCGGATCAAATGGCTCAATATGGGCGGCGGACACCTTATGACCCACAAGGATTACGATTGCGACGAGCTGATCCGCATTTTGCAGGAGTTCAAGGCGAAATATCCGAACCTGCGCTTGATCCTGGAGCCCGGCAGCGCCTTCACTTGGCGGACGGGTTACCTGGTTTCGACCGTGGAGGACATCGTTGAGAACGGCGGCGTGCGTACGGCGATGCTCGACGTGTCGTTCGCCTGCCACATGCCCGACTGCCTGGAGATGCCCTATAAACCGGCGATCCTGGGGGCCCGCGATCCGGAACCGGGAGAGAAGGGTTGGCGTATGGGCGGCAACAGTTGTCTGGCCGGGGATTACTACGGGGATTGGATCTTCGACCGCGATCTGCGGGTCGGCGATCGCATCGTGTTCGAGGATATGATTCACTATACGATGGTCAAGACCACGATGTTCAACGGCGTGGCGCATCCTGCGATCGCCATCGTGCGCCGCGACGGAGCAATAGAAATAATCAGAGAATTCGGCTACGAGGATTTCAAGTCCCGTATGTCGTAATCATTAAACCGCAATAGATGAAAGATTTTACCCCTACTTCCTACACGCTGGAGTGTGTCGCTACCGGCCGGGAGTTTCCGGACGAAGGGTGGACGCTGGACGATGCCCAGTGCAAGTGTCCTTCGTTGATCCGTACTCGTTATGCAAAAAAGCAGCTCGAACTCAAATCCGATGAATACGGGTTTTACAAGTTCGCCGACTGGCTGCCTGTTCGGCGAATGCTGGAAAACTCGAAGGCTCCGGTGACCTACAAAAGTAAAGGGTTGGCTGCGCACCTCGGGCTGGAAAATCTCTACATTACCTTCAACGGCTATTACCCGGCTATCGGGGCGCACATGACTACCTGTTCGTTCAAGGAAACGGAGGCTTACAGCGTCTGTGCCCGTATCGACGAGAACGAGAAGCGGGTGCTTGTCGTGGCGTCGGCCGGCAATACGGCCCGCGCCTTCGCCAAGGTCTGCTCCGACAACCGGATTCCGCTGCTCTTGTCGGTGCCTGCCGACAACCTCGATGCCCTGTGGTTCGACGGACCGTTGGATCCTTGCGTGAAACTGATCTGTTCGGAGAAGGGCGGAGATTATTTCGATGCGATCCATTTGAGCAACTTGGCACTCAAGAGCGATAAGTTTTATGCCGAGGGCGGTGCGAAGAACGTGGCACGCCGCGACGGTATGGCGACTACCGTACTGTCGGCAGCGACGACTATCGGTCGGATCCCCGACTACTATTTCCAGGCCGTCGGCAGCGGTACGGGTGCCATTGCCGCATGGGAAGCCAATATGCGCCTTATCGAGGACGGCCGTTTCGGCAATCACCTGATGAAGCTGATGGTTTCGCAGAACGCGCCGTTCGTGCCGATGTATAACGCCTGGCGGGAGGATTCGCGCGACATGCTCCATTACGACGACGACAAAGCCCGCCGCGATGTGGAGATCATTGACGCCAAGGTGCTGTCGAACCGCAAACCGCCTTATAGTATTGCCGGCGGTCTTTACGATGCGCTGAAAGTCACCGACGGCGAGATGTTCGCGCTGACCAATGCCCACGCCCGCAAAGCGCGGCGTCTGTTCCTCGAGTTGGAAGGCGTCGATATCTATTCGGCGGCCGGCATCGCCACCGCATCGCTCATCAAGGCCGTAGAAGAGGGCAAGATCGCCAAAGATGCCGTGGTGATGTTGAATATTACGGGCGGCGGCGAACTCCATTTCAAGGAGGATAAAACGCTGTGGTACCTGAAGCCCGATCATGTTTTCCCGATCGATCCCGACCCGGAGGAGGTGATCGCCAAAACGGAAGCCTTGTTCGCATAAAATAGCGTCCGGACGATCCGAAAAGGCCGGCGTGACAAAAAAAGAGGGGACGATTTTCCGTATCCCCTCTTTTTTCGTTTGTCTGCGATCAGAACGTCGAGGTCATGTCTTTGGGTACGCAGATGAAGAAATCGGCCTTACCGAGTGCTTCGGGATCGAGCTTGTCGGTATTTTCCTGCCGGATGACCTCCACCGTGCCGATCTTCAGACCGGGACGGTACTGATTGAGGTAGGTAATGATGCCGCAGTGGTCCGTCGAGTGGAAGTTGCCGTTCATGTGGACGAGTTTCGACTGCATCCGTTCGGCGATCGACCAGGCCATCGTAGCGTCTTTGACCGCTTGTGCCTTCGAAAGGTTTTCTGCGGCGCTCTGTTTCATCCCCGGCATCTTCATGGCCCCGAAATATTCATCCACGCTCTTGTTGGGCACGTAATTCAGGGGCAGCGGTGCGATATACCGTTTCGCCTCGTCCGAAAGCCCGTCCAGCGCTTCGAATCCGCCTTTGGCGACCATGTTGGCGTAGCGGCGTGCTACGTTCGTGGCGACGAAGGGAATCTTGTGCTCTTTGGCGAATTCGACGATCGGAGAGTAGTCGGTCTTGTAGTTGGGCCAGAGCTTGGCTTCGGCGTTGAACCGTTCGGGGGTAATCATTCCGGCCAGGTATTCGTCGAGGATCAACTGATTGTCCCGCTCGAACATTTCGGCGCCGATCATCAGCCGGTCGCCGTGCCGGTCGTAAAGGTCTTTGACGATTTCGTATTCCATCCAGTGGGCGATGGGGCAGTTGTGGATTTCGCCGATGAATACGACATCCTGCCGTTCGAGCACGTCCATCATCTGCGTGTAATCGACCCGATTGCCTTGGGCGTCGAACAGCGTGTAGGCATTTTTCTCCTGTGCCCAACCGAGCGTTGCGGTCAGGCAGCAGATCAACGATACGAGGATCTTTTTCATTTTCCGTTCTGTTTATTGTTCTGGTACATAAATGATTTCTCCGTTTTCCAGTTCGTAGGCGATGCCGACGCGCTTGCCTTTCGCACCGGAACCCTGCTGTTCGGAGGGGGTGTATTTGTTGATCTTGTTGCCCTCCTTCATGATGATCTCCATATTTTCCTTGCCGGGGTTCTTCACTACGGTGAAGTCTTCCTGCGTGAATACTTCGGTCATGTTCATATGCATTACCATAGCGACCATCAGCGCTACGGCGAAGACCATCGCCACGTCGAACAGATTGACCACCACGCTCAGCGGATCGGAGTCTTCCTGTACGGCGAACTTGCTTTTTCTGCGGGTCGGTTTCATGCTTCCGTGTTTTTTTCGATCAGTTTCCGTGATACGTAGTCCAGGTTATTGACATCCTTGGCATACCAGCGCTGCTTGAATTGCAGGGATACCAGGCCCACGCCGCTGATCACGAGGCCCACGACCGTCGTGGCGAATACGACCTGCATATTGTAGGACATACCTGCGATGTCGCCCGTCGAGAGTCCCACGAGCGCCGGGCTCATGGCGATCAGCGTGCCGATCAGACCCAGTACGGGGCCGATCTTTGTGAGGAGTTTGGACAGGATGACGTCCTTCTCGGCGTCGTTCTCGAAATTCGAGATCAGGTAGTCTGCGTAATCCTGGCTGGCCGGGTTGGTCAGCAGGTCGCGCAGGTAGCGGATGTAGAGCGAGTTGTCTTTCGCGGGCAGCGCTTTGCGCAGGTCGTCCACCTTGTCCGGTGTCAGGTTTTTGATCAGGTCGTTCAGTCGCTTGTCGTTCTTGCGTTTGGCCATGTACTGGTTGTAGATGCCGCCCACGAGCAGCAGGGCGCGGATGAACAGCAGCAACAGCAGCAGAATATCCGGGATAAGCAGGCTGTTGGCCACCCAGAAAAGTACTTGTGAAATGGTTTCCATATAAGTTTATTTGTTTTACGATTTCTTGGAATTTATGACGGTTCGGGGTTGTGCCGAATGTTTTTTGCGGGCGTTTCGCTTTTGCAGGACGATCCATTTGATGCGGTTCCAGAGCGCCCCAAGCACGAAGAGAACCAGGAACAGTCCGAAGGCGAATCCCAGTGCCCGCCAGTTCGTCGGCTCATCGACCGCCGGATAGGTTACATTGCCGTTGACGGTGGTCAGCAGGCCGATGATGCAGACGAAGAGACTCACCAGAAAGTGCGTCTCCAGCCGCATCTCCTTTTCCGGCAGCAGGAGCCGGAAAAGGTGGCAGAGCAGCGGGAACAGCACGACGACGGCTGCGGCGAACGCATAGGAGATCGCCGAGAACGACGTTCCGGGAAAACTGAACACCAATTCGGTCTGCAGGTAGAACAGCACGGGGAAGACGAGTAGGCTGGGGTACCACTTCAGGGGTTTCACCCACCACCGTTCCTGTTGTCCGAACCAACCCCGCAGCACGGCGATGCAGTAGGCGAAGCAGACGACCGATTCGAGCGTGATGATAACGGCCATATTTTGCAGAGCCGTCGTGTTTTGCAGGTAGTCGGCCAACTGTGTCTTCGATTGCAGAATGGCGTACGGGTAGGTCGCGATGACGAAGGCGCCGCACACCGCTCCGAACAGAGCGGCCTGCCAGATCCTCCAGAAACTGAGTTTGAGCACGCAGTTGATGAGGATGAACAGGATGAGTACGCTGATGATTAGTTGCATAGTATCGTATTAGTTGTCTTTTCTCTTTTTGCGGAGCACCAGCAGCAGGACGACGAACAACACCAGTACTCCGCCGGCGATCCATACGCCGTTCAGGGCGTTTTTCCGACCTTGTTCACCGCTGGACACTTCGTCTTTCTTGAGTACCATCCCGTTCTTGTTATCCGGGCTTTGTACGGTCTTCATGGTCTGGATCTGCTGTTTGTAGGCCGCCGCATGCTGCGGAGCGACCCGTCCGGCGATGAACTCCTGCAATTTGGCGTTGCCGCCCGAGAATCCGCTGCCTGTCGAGCCGAACTCTTCGACCAGCTCCGTGTGCAGGCTCGCCAGTGTGTTGAGCTGTTGCTCCGAGGCTTTCCACATTCCCTTGCGGGCAGTTTCCAGCATTACGGCCGTGATTTCCTGCAGGGCTGCCGGATTCTGCTGACGGAAGAACTGTTCGGTTCCCAGGCCGTAGCTGTCCTGGACATACACGTCGTAGATCCGGTCCCACATCTCCTTGTCGATGACATCGGGTTTGGTGACGTTCCATCCGTAGGTGTTGGTCACGACCTCGGTGATCTGCGATGCGCTCGATGCGCCGCCCTTCATCACCTCCTTGACGTATTCCGGATTGAAGATCGTGGCGCGGGATTCCACGCCGATAGCCTCCTTGAGCTCCTGCATTTTGACGTTGTTGCGGTTGCGGTAGTCGGCGAAATAGGCGTCGGGGTCCTTGCCCGTGACATTGCGCACGGCCAGGTTCATCCCGCCCATGAACTCATAGACGTGATCGAGGCTCAACGCGCCCCAGGTGTTGCTCTGACGGGGCTGTACGACGGCGTCCGTGTTGTGGAGCACGGCCCGCAGCAGTCCGGCCTTCATCTCTCCCCACTCTTCGTCGCTGCCGTACACGGCGCCCATGTTGTTGATGTAGGCGTCGGCGATCTCCTGTTCGTCGGTCCACTTGTCGCCGCTGGTGATCATGTCCTGGATGCCGGTTCCGTACATGCCGTTCACACCTCCGAATACCCGCTGCGTGGACATTTCACGCGCGTCTTTCGGGGATACGCCCTGCTCGACTAGCAGGCGTTCGGTCTCCACCGTGCTTTCCGCCACGCGGTTGCCGTACCGGTCGTCGGTCGCTGCCGCCGCCATCTCGACGGCCCGCGAAATCAGTGCCAGGCGAGATGCCGCCAGGTCGCGGAACTGCCCCGAGGTCTGCACGATTACGTCCACGCGGGGCCGGCCCAACTGCTCGGAAGGGATCAGCCGCAGGTCGGACACGCGGCCGTAGGCGTCGCGTACCGGCTCTACGCCCAGCATGTAGAGCACCTGGGCGATCGTCGCACCTTCGCTCTCGATAAATTCACTACTCCAGAAGGTGTAGCTGACTTTGCGCGGATAGTCGCCGTGCGTTTTCTTGTATTGTGCGAGCGTATTCTCCGCCAGCTCCTTGCCCTTGGCCCAGGCCTGTTCGGACGGGGTGGTCTCTGCGTTCACAGCATAAAGGTTGCGGCCCGTAGGCACCGCCTGCGGATTGGCCACGGCATCGCCGCCCGAAGTTGGTGCGACGTATCCGCCCGCCAGAGCGTTCAGAATCGAGCGCATCTCCATTTCCGGACTCTCCTCCAGCGCCCGTTTGTAGTTCTGGATATTCGTCACGGTACGCTCCACTTCGGCGATGGCCTGCGCTTCGCGTTTTTGATCGGCCGTATATTCCGTAGGAGTAGCTGCGCGGCCCATCATCATACCTCGCCGGGGCGGAGTGAGGATCGTGTGCGCTTCGGCGAGCTTCTCCGGGGTGATTCCCGCTACGCGGCAGACCAGTGCGTCGTCGGCTTTCTGTCCGCCGAGTACCTGGCGGACCAGTTGTTTGGCCGGCTCCAGATAGTGCTGCGTGAAGAATGCCTGACTCTTGAGCTGCGTGTCGGTTACCTTTCCGCGCTGGCGGTCGAGGGCCGCTACGCTGTATGCGATCGGGTCGGCGCTCATGGCCATTACCGACGAACGGATCTTCTCCGGCGAGTAGGGAACGCCGGTCGTATAGAGCTGCCCGGTCATCTTTTCGTTGGCGATCTCCTCGGCGAAGTTTTCGATGCGGGCGATCTCCTCGGCAGTGTAGGGCTGCGTGAGCAGGCTGTCCAGCCGCAGGTCGCGGTGCAGGCCCATCTTCACGGCGATCTTTTTCACGGCGATCGATACCTCCGGCTGGCGGGCCTCGTCGGTCTTGTAGTACGCTTCGATTTTGTTCATCAGCTCCTTGTACTGTCCCCGGGTCTTGCTCTCCGTGAACGGCGGGGTCAGGTAGGAGATCGTCGTAGCGTACGAGCGGCGTTTGGCCATCATGCTTTCGCCGACGTTGCCGATGGTGTAGTAATAGAAGTGGGGAATGGTGCCCACCAGACGGTCGGGCCAGTCGTAGCGGCAGAGCGCCACCTGTTTCCGGGGCGTGAACTCCAGGCTGCCGTGTGTGCCGAAGTGAATCATCGCGTCGGCTCCGAAGCCGTATTGCGCCCAGAGGTAGGCGCCGATGTAGGGGTGGGGCGGAGCGGTTTTGGCGCCGTGTACGATGGCGAAAGCGTCGTCGCCGACCGCAGCCATGGGCTGCGGCAGCAGCACGACGTTGCCCAGATCGATGCGGGCTACGGCCAGGCACGGCTCGCCCTCCCGGACCGTACTCATATAGCGGCCCGGCGCTTCGCCGTACAGTTGCACGACGTCGGCATAGAGCTCTTCGGGCAGGGCGTCTTGCACCCAGGATTCGTATTCCGACTTTCCGACCAGTGCCGGACGGCCGTTTTTCAGGAAGTCGTCGAAAGCTCCTTCGGCATAGGTGCTCAATACGGCACCCTGCGTCATCAGCAGCTTTTCGAACTCTTTTTCGGTCGCAGGCAGGTTTTTCACCGTGTAGCCTTCGGCCTTGAGCCGTTTCAGAAGATTATAGAGCGACGGCACCGTTTCCAGTCCCTGGGCCGTCAGCGAGGATTGTCCGGCGCCTTTGAAGTAGTAGATCGCTACTTTCTTTTCAGCATTCGGCTTCCGTTTCAGCGAGATGAAGTTGCCGATGATCCGGGTGAAATTCTTCAGCCGTTCGGGAATGGCCTTGAAGAGGTAGATTCCCTCTTCGTCCAGTTCCTGATCGTTCAGCACGTAGGGGTAGATCGCGCCGTCCAGTTCGGGTACGACGATACTCTGGGACATGAATCCCCCGAACATCCCCATCGGGTCGCTTTCCCACTCCTCCTGCGTTTCCAGCATGGAGAGCGGCGAGAAGATCGGGATGTTCCGCTCCTTCAGCCACTCCACGGCTGCGTCGGCCTGGCCCATGACCATGCGCCCATGCGCGAAGTGGATGACCGCGTCGGGGCCGATTTCCCGCAGGAACGCCAAACGCTGGCGGTACGACGAAACGGGATAGACGTTCATTCCTGCGTTTTGCAGCGATACGATCAGGCTGTCGATGTTGGCCCGGTTGCCGCTGAAGGGGTCGTTCAGACCGCCTACGATTGCGATTTTAGGGGCTTTCTCCCGATAAATTCCCTGTTCCCGGAGGTATTTCTCATAATCTGCCACCGTCTTGAATGAAAGGTCTTCGTCCAAGTGGTAGAGCACGTCCGAAGCGCTCTCGACAGCTTCTTCAGCCGGTGTGACGAAGAGGCGCTTCGCGTCGATATGCTGGCGGACGTAGCGGGCCATATTCCGGTAATTCCGCTTGTTGCCGTTGCCGATGTAGGCCGAGATTCCGGCCTTGGTGAGGCTGTCGAGGCTACAGATGTCGTTTTCCGGATTGGTGGCGGCGTAAATGTAGATAGGGGTGCCTTCGTCGGCTGCCGCGAGGATCTGCGCTCGCTGCTCTTCAGTGATTTTCAGACCCATGCCGAATCCCAGCACCAGGTCGTAACGTCCGAGCCGGTCGAGCCGGTCGAGCGGTATTTCTTCGTATTCGATGAAGTTGTCTTCGTTGGATTTGACGAGGCTGGCCGTCTGATAGTTCTGGAAGTTCACCAGTCCGATCCGGGTCGTGGATGCCCATTTGCTCCACGCCGCCCAGCAGCACAGGACCACTGCGAGTACGGCGACGGCCGCGAGGATCCATTTCTTGTTTTTTGCCATTATTCGAAGTGTAAATTGTTAAGATTCTTGAGGATTGCCGGCGTCCGGATCCATACCGGACGGGCCGTATCTTGAAAACGGACTCTTTTTGCGTGGTTTGGCCGGCAGTCCCGTAGTTCCGGTGCTGCCAGCCAATCCGATCGCATCATTTCGTCTATTTCAGCAACTCGTACTCCAGTTGCGGACGTCCGCGCTCACCGTCGTCGCCCGAACCGAATTTGAGGAACCGGAGCTTGTAGTAGTTTTCCGCACAGTCCTTGATGACGAAGAAACGGTCTGCCTTGACACCCGGATTCTCCACGCCCGGCATCGCGGGGGTGCGCCAGTTGGTGCCGATCGTGTTCGCTTCCGTCTGGAACTCCGCAGATGCCACGTCCGCACGTTTGAAGTCGGCATACGACTTGGTGTCCGTCATGACGATCGCTGTTTCCGCGCCGCCCAGGTTGTTGATCGTGATTACATCCTGCGTGAACGAGATCACCGGTCCCGATGCCATCATGGTCGAAGAGGCGGCGTAGGCCCACATGATGTCCCATTTGCTCTTGGCGGGCTGGAGCACCTGTTCGCCGGTTTCGAGCGAGAGTCCGATGAAGCTGTAAATCGGGTCTTTCGTGATTTCGACGGTTTTTGGGGTCGTATCTTCCACCTTGCCGTACTCTACCTTGTAGCCGTTGCCGCTGCGGGTGACTTTCACTTTGTACCAGAGGCTCCGGTTTTCCGTACCGTCGGTATTGGTCTTGTTGTCGGCCGAGGCCACGAAAAATACCTTGTTGTTCGCATCCGTAGCCGATATTTCGCCGAATGCGGTCTTCGACAGGTCGCCCGTGACGTCGTCGATCCATTCCGCCTTGAAGTCTTCGGACATGCTGCCTGCGGCGATGTTGGGTGCGCTCTGCGCATCTTCGAGGGTTACGGCTGCGAAGTCCGTTTTCTCGGAAGCGGCCGCTACCGTTGCGTATGAAGAGTTGAGTACCACGCGGAACTCATCGCCGCAGTAGAAGCCCAGGTTCCAGCTCTTGCGGTCGATCTGCATCTGGCTGTTATTACTCAGATCGACATAGACCATGTTGGCGTAGTTCTGGTCACCGACTTTCCCTTCGAGCGTCATCGTGCCGCCCGTGGAGACGATCGGAGTGAACGAGAGGGTCATCTCCTTGGTCGTGCCGATCTTGTAGCCTTCGGTCAGCGAGAGGGAGAGAATCTGGAATTTCGCCGTTCCCTCGGGGTTTTTACCCGTCGCTTTGGCTACGGTGAAAGTGCCCGTGGACTGTCCGGCCGGAATATTGACCGTGATCTTGCCGTCGGTCATGGCCGGGGTCGTCGTGATGTCCGCGTCGGATACGTCCGAAGAGGTCATTTCCATCGTTACGTCCAAGCTCTCGGTCGTAGCGCGGCTGAGTTTCAGGCCGAGGCTGACGGTTTCGCCGTCCATGCCGGCTTCCGATACGGCGAATTCGACCGAAATGTCCTGCAACTTCAGGTTGTCGTCATCGTCGTTGCATGCCGAGAATCCGAAGGTCATCAGACAGGCTGACAGTAAGTAAAGTAATCTTTTCATAGAATGGTTTTAATTAGTTAATATTGAATTTGTTATTTTTTGAATTTTCCGTTCAGCATCAAGTTCAGTCCGATGAAGTAGCTGCGTCCGCAGCCGAGATAGCTGACCGAAGGGGTGTCGTTCGCGGATTCTACGATCGTGCGTATGTCGGTCAGGTTGAAGAGGTTTTTGACACCTACGTTCAGGCTCAGGAACGAGGTCAGCTTCTGCGTGACGGTGATGTCCCCGTAGTGGTAGGAGGGGAGTCCCCTCAGGTAAATTTCGCTCTCTTTCTTGTTGTCCGGGGTCGTGTATTCGTGGTAATAGTACTCCTTGCGCTGGCCGGTGTATTTGTAGAAGAAACTGATGTCCGTTCCCGACTTGGCGATATGGTAACTGATGGTCGTACTCACTTCGGGCGAATAGCGGAACTGGGGCAGGCTTTTATCGTCGGAGGCATATTTGTTGTAGCGTCCGATCAGCGAAGCATTGACGTTCACGCGTAATCCGCCCCATGCCAGCGAGGTTTCCAGTGCCCCGCCCAGGGTTTTGTAGCGGCCGATGTTGTAGTAGGTGTTGTAGTTGGGAATATCGACGTTCTGCGCCAGGCTGATCTTGTCCTTGAAGACGTTGTAGAAACCGCTCAACGTGGTGGTGAGCCGGATCCGCGCGTTATGCAGGATGCGGTAGGTGAACGATCCCGTGACATTGTTCGAATATTCGGCTTTCAGGTCCGGGTTGCCGTCGATGTCGTGGTTGTCGTTGTGGAACGAGAAGTAGAGCTCCTGCAGGGTCGGCGTACGGAAGCCGTAGGCATAGGAGAGGCGGATGTCCATATCGGGTGTCAGATCGAACTTCGTTAAAATCGAAGGTACGGCCACAGGAGCTTCGTAGTCGGCCATCAGGAAAGCCCGAACGCCGGGGCGTACGCTCATCCAGCTCCAGGGTTTGTATTCGGCCGAGATGAAGAATGCCAGATCGGAGATCGTGGGGGTGCCGTCGATGCGTCCGCCCTTGCCTTCGGTCCATTGGTATTCCAAACCGGGCTGAAGGCTGATCTTCGGGCCGATATTCCAGGTTGCCGTCGCCCGTGCGATCCAGGCTTTGTACTGGGTGACATCCTGACTGGCATCTTCGGCCGAGAGCCATTTCTCTCCGGTCGAGAGGTCTGTCCAGGTGGTCTGCGTGCGGCGCTTGTAGTCCTGGTAGGAGAGGGCGAGATTGACGCTCAACCGGTTGTCCAGTCTCCAGTCTGCCTGTAACTGATGGGTGTATCGTTTGGTCAGATAGTCCTTGTCGGAAACCTTCTCCGGTTCGATGGCGGTACCGTTCAGAGGACCGAAGATTTTCTCGTCGAGGAAATCCAGCCGGTACCAGACGTTCAGGTTGCGTCGCTGGAACCCTATCATACCGTTGGCCAGCGACTGATCTTTGGGATGCCAGCGCTTTTCGCGCCCGGTCAGGTCGCCCTGCCAGCCGCCGTTGTCGTTGCGGGTGTAGCCGCCGTTGAAGTAGAGTCCGTTTTTAAGGTTGAACCCCAGATCGATGCTTTCGTTGTGAAGACCTTCGCCGTTGAAGAACTGGTACTCCTTGCCCATCGTTTCTTCCTGAATGCGGGCGCCCACGCGCCAGGTGCTTTCTTCGGAATAGCCCGGTCCCTTTTTGGTGATGATGTTGATGACTCCCGCAAGGGCATCCGTGCCATAGACTACCGACATCGGGCCTTCGACGATTTCGACCCGTTCGATCCGGTTTACGTCGAGTTGGCTGAGGCTCTGTTTGGTCGAGCCGCGGTCGATCATCGGAATGCCGTCCATGAGGATTTTGACATTGTTGCCGCTCATACCCATCAGCTCGAAGTCCGTTTCTCCGAGCGCCATGTCGTTCGAGAGGCGGATGCCGATTTCGGTGTTGAGAAGCGACTGTACATCCAGGGGTGCCTTTTGCCGGATCTGATCGCTGTTTACCGACCGTACCTTATATAAGGAGTTTTTCATGGATTGCGGCGAGAACTGTCCGGTGACGACCACCTCCTCCAACTGGTTGATATCTTCCTTGACTTCGATGTTCGGGAATACGTTTTCCCGACCGGTTTCGATGGTGACCGGAAACTCCTTGCGGTGGGCGGTTACGGATTGGACGACCATCGTATATTCGCCCGGGGGAGCCGCAAATTCGAAATTGCCGTCCCCGTCGGACATCCCGCCGAATACCGTATTTTTCAGCGAAACCGTGATGTATTCGGCCGGAGCGCCGTCTGCGGTGATGACATTGCCCGAGATTTTGACCTTTACCCGGTTTTGTCCCGCTGCGGGCAGGACGGACAATAATAATAGGATGACAGTGCAGATATTTTTAATCATGGGCTTTTGGTTTTATTCGTTTGCAAAAGTAGGGGGGATGAAACGGGCGGGCAATCACCCGTTTTGGGTATTTCGGAGGCGAGAGGTAGTCAAATGTGGTGAGCTTGCCCGTCTGTCGGATTCCTGAGCTGTTTCCCGGATCTTCCGTTCGGTTTGCGGAGCGGCCCCTTGATTTTTGTCCGGCCGGAGGTGGCGTTGGGGCGGTTGCGATAAAGTCCGGTCGTTTTTCGGGTTTGGCGGAGATTTTGTACAAGCAGTATCGAAAGAACTTAAAAAATTATCGATTATGTTTTTCTTGTGGTATTTATTGATAGGTTTGGTTGCCGGATGGCTCGCCAACCTGATCGTGAAAGGGCGGGGGTCCGGCCTGATCGTCAATTTAGTTGTCGGCATCGTCGGCGGGGTGCTCGGCGGCTGGATCTTCTCGCTGTTCGGACTTTTCGCCGTAGGAACCATCGGCAGTATCGTCACTTCGGTAGTCGGTGCTATCGTATTGTTGTGGATCGTAGCTGCCGTAGGCAATAAAAAAGAGAAAAAGATAGACTAAAAAATTATTCGTATGAATGAGAAATTGAATGCGGACAAAGAGCGTTTGAAGGCGGATCTGTCCGATACGGTACAGGATGTGAAAGAGCATGTGGCCGCGAAAGCCGGTCAGGTGAAAGAACAGGTCGTAGCGAAAGCCGGCCAGGTCAAGGAAAGCGCCCGTCAGCAGGCGCAGCAACTGAAAGGACAGGCCAAGGAGCAGGCAGGCAAAGTGCTCGACAAGACCAGGGAATTGGTCGATAAGGCATCCGAAAAGGTGAAAGAGTGGTAATAAAAAATAGAATGGAAAAGAGAGGCCGGCCAGCCATAGGGCCGGCCTTTTCGTTTGTGTGTCCGGACAAATGGATTATCTTTGCACCCCGACAGGCCGAAGTTCCGCTACAGAGGAACCGAGGCCGATATTATTAATCACTTTAATTTTTACAGGATGAAAGAGATCCAAACAAAGCGTACTCCGCGCTTCAGGCGCTGGTGTCGCAAGGGTTACGCCGCTTTCGCGAGCCTTCGGCGCCAGGTTACCATCGGAGTCCTCTCTGTTTCGATGTCCACCATTCTCCTGTCCACGACGACGCCCGTGCAGGCGCAGACCGTCGATTCGCTTACGATCGCCAGAGAGCTGGAGATCGAAAAGGTCGAGGTGACGGGGGTGAAAGCTACCCCCACGCGCAGTACGATGTCGTCCACCTCCGTTTTCGATCGAAAGGCGGGTGCTTCGGCGCCGGTCCAGACCCTCGAGTCTGTGCTGCGTTTGAGCCCTGCGATCGATCTTCGGGAACGGAGCGGCAGGGGAACGCAGGCGGACATTATGATCCGGGGAGGTTCCTTCGACCAGACGATGGTCATGCTCAACGGTATTAACTTTACGGATGCCCGAACGGGTCATCAGTCGCATTCGCTGCCGATCGACATAGATTGCATCGCGGGAATCGATCTGATCGACGGCGTATCGGGCGTCGGTGCGTATGCAGGGGCCCTGAATATCCGCACGATGCCTCTCAAATCCCGCTATCTGCGCATCGAGGCGGCGGGCGGCGACGACGGCTATGCGTACGGCAATCTCTCGGGGGCCGTGACCAAGGGACGTTTTTCCCTTTTTGCCGCCGGGTCGTACCGTCGCAGCGACGGGTATATCCACAACACCGATTTCGAGAACTACAACGGTTACTTGCGGATGAACTACGACAGTGAAAAGGCCGGATTTTTCGATTTCCAGGCCGGTTATCAGAACCGGTCGTTCGGTTCGAACGGTTTCTATGCCGCGTACAATCCCGATCAGTTCGAGCATACTTCGACGGTGCTCTCTTCGCTGCGATGGGTGAAATCCGTCGGGCGTTTCACGCTCAATTCGTCGGTCAGCTACCGCAAGAATTTCGACCGTTACGACTGGACGCGCGGTACGCCGATGAATCATCACAATACGGACAATGCGGGAGCCGAGTTCTGGGCCGACTGTACGTGGAAGGGCGGTGTGACCTCCCTGGGAGGCGATTACACCTACAACCACATTTACAGCACCAATCTCGGCGAGCCGCTTCCGACTCCGCACGGCAAATATACCCATGCCAAGGACCGTCACGTGGGAAATCTCTGGCTGCGGCATGTCAAACAGTGGGAGCGTTTCGACGTTTCCGGTTCGGCCGGGGTGAGCTTCACGCCTTATGGGACTTCGGCCCTGTGGAGTCTTTCGGGAGGCTATCGTCCGGTGCGTGGGCTGCGGCTCGAGGTCGGTGCGGCCCAGTCGATGCGACTGCCTACCTTCACCGATCTTTATTACACATCCCCTGCACAGCTCAATAATCTGGATTTGAAGCCTGAACATGCGATTACCTATCGTTTCGCGGCGGATTACGCCCGCAGCGGGTGGAATGCTTCGCTGTTTACTTACTACCGGCAGGGGCGCGACATCATCGACTGGGTTTGGCGCGAGGAGCTGGGCAAGTGGCACTCCGAGCAGGAGAGCAAGCTCGACACCTATGGACTGGAGGTTTCGGGCGGTTATACGACGACCGGGTTTCTGCACCGGATTTCGGTTTCATACGGCTATATCCATACGAGCAAAGTCGATCGGGTCATCACTTCCAGTGCGCTGGATTATATGAAGCACAAAGCGGCGGCGACGGTCGAATTCCGTTTCCTGCGCAACTGTTCGCTCACGCTGACCGGTGCGGTATATGACCGCAACGGCAGCTATACCTATTATTTGCGTAATGCGGACGGTTCCCTGATGTTGGATCCCGACGGCAAGATGATGACCGAAGTGCGTGACTTCAAGCCTTATTTCCTGTTGGACGGCCGTCTGTCGTGGGAAAAGAAGGGGTGGAAACTCTATTTCGACGTGATGAACATGACCGATACCCGTTATTTTGATTTCGGCGGGTTGGAGATGCCCGGCGTCTGGTTTTCGGGCGGTATCGTCGTGACGATCGGGTAATGTCCGGAAAAGTTTGTTTGCGGCGGGCCGGGATCGAATCCCGGCCCGTTTTATCGTTGCGAAAAGTGTCGTATTGTGAGATTCGGCCGTGGAATACGTGATAGTTTGTAACCGTATAGTCCGTTTCGATAAAAGATTTGTAACTTTCTTTGGAGGGATATTTATTTATTTCGTATATTTGTAGGTCTGTTTTACGGGCTAATTCTGAAGCGAATACAAATTCTTAACATACTCTAAAATACATGGAAAAACGTATTATTGAATGCGTGCCCAACTTTAGCGAGGGCCGTAACAAGGCTGTTATTCAGCAGATTACTTCCGCAATCGAGGCGGTTGACGGAGTCAAGTTGCTCGACGTCGATCCGGGTGAAGCGACCAACCGTACGGTGGTTACCTTCGTCGGAGAACCCGAAGCCGTGCTGGAAGCGGCTTTCCAGGGCGTCAAGAAAGCTGCCGAGGTTATCGATATGCGTAATCATAAGGGAGCGCATCCCCGTATGGGTGCCACGGACGTATGTCCGCTCATCCCGATCGCGGGTATTACGCTCGAGGAGTGCGCCGAGCTGGCCCGTCAGTTGGCCAAGCGCATCGCCGACGAGTTGCATGTGCCGACCTATTGCTACGAGGCGGCTGCCTTTACGCCGGAGCGCCGCAACCTGGCCGTATGTCGTGCCGGTGAGTACGAGGCGCTGCCCGAGAAGATGAATCACGAAGGCAAAGCTCCCGATTTCGGCGACCGTCCCTTCGACGAGGGCGTAGCACGCACGGGTGCCACCGCCGTAGGTGCACGCGACTTCCTGATCGCCGTGAACTACAACCTGAACACCACTTCGACGCGTCGCGCCAACGCCATCGCGTTCGACGTGCGCGAAAAGGGCCGTCCGGTACGCGAAGGCAATTCGCCCGTAGGCAAACCCTTGAAGGACGAGAACGGCAAGACCATCATGAAGCCCGGTACGCTGAAGGCTACCAAGGCGATCGGCTGGTTCATCGACGAGTACCAGATCGCCCAGGTTTCGATGAATATCACCAATATTTCCGTTACGCCGCTCCACGTGGCTTTCGACGAGGTTTGCCGCGCCGCCAACGCACGCGGTGTGCGTGTGACCGGTACCGAGATCGTCGGCCTGATTCCGAAGCGCACGTTGATCGAGGCGGGCCGCTATTTCCTGAAGAAGCAGGAGCGTTCGACCGGTATTTCCGAGGAGGAGATCATCCGTATCGCCATCAAGTCGATGGGTCTGGACGAGTTGAAGCCGTTCAAACCGGAAGAGAAGGTGATCGAATACCTGATCGAAGCGGACAATAAGAAGAAGAAACTGGTCGATCTGACCTGCACCGGCTTCGCAGAGGAGACCGCCAGCGAGTCCCCGGCTCCGGGCGGCGGTTCGATTTCCGCTTACATGGGTGCGCTGGGCGCTGCCCTGGGTACGATGGTCGCCAACCTGTCGTCGCACAAACCCGGCTGGGACGCACGTTGGGAGGAGTTCTCCGACTGGGCGGACAAAGGCCAGAAGCTGATGACCGAGTTGCTGCACCTGGTCGATGAGGATACCGAAGCGTTCAACCGGATCATGAACGTATTCTCGATGCCGAAGGGTACCGACGAGGAGAAAGCTGCCCGTAGCGCCGCATTGCAGGAGGCTACGCTCTACGCTACGCAGGTGCCTCTGCGTACGATGCAGACCTCGTTCAAGGTGTTCGAAATCGTGAAGGCGATGGCCGAACAGGGAAATCCCAATTCGGTAACCGACGCCGGCGTCGGAGCGCTGGCTGCCCGCAGCGCCGTGCTGGGTGCGTGTCTGAACGTGAAGATCAATGCCGCCGGTCTGAAAGACCGTGCCGTCGCCGATGACCTGATCGGCCAGGCCAACCGGATCGTCGCCGATGCGGAGAAAGCCGAGCGTGAGATTCTGGAAATCGTCGAGAGCAAGATTAAATAATTTAATACATATAAAACAATGACTGTAAAGGAATTTCAGGAGCAGATCAAGGCGGGTATCCCCGATGTGCTGCCCGCACCGAAACCGTACGATCCCACCATCAACCACGCGCCCAAGCGTAAGGAGATACTCACCGAGGAGGAGCGCGTGCTGGCCATCCGCAATGCCCTGCGCTACTTCCCGGCCAAGCACCACGAAGTGTTGGCCCGCGAGTTCGCCGAGGAGTTGCACAAGTACGGTCGTATCTATATGTATCGTTTCCGTCCCGATTATGAGATGTATGCCCGTCCGATCGAGGAGTATCCCCACAAGTCGCGTCAGGCCGCTGCGATTATGGTGATGATCCAGAACAACCTGGACAAGGCTGTGGCGCAGCATCCCCACGAGCTGATTACCTACGGCGGTAACGGTGCCGTGTTCCAGAACTGGGCGCAGTATCTGCTTACGATGCAGTATCTGTCCCAGATGACCGACGATCAGACGCTGGTGATGTATTCGGGACACCCGATGGGCCTGTTCCCGTCGCATCCCGACGCTCCGCGCGTGATCGTAACCAACGGTATGGTGATTCCGAACTATTCGAAACCGGACGATTGGGAGCGTTTCAATGCGCTCGGCGTTTCGCAGTACGGTCAGATGACCGCCGGCTCCTATATGTATATTGGCCCGCAGGGTATCGTGCACGGCACGACGATCACGGTGCTCAACGCAGCCCGCAAACGTCTTACCGAGGGTAAGAAAGACATTCGCGGCATGCTCTTCGTGACGGCCGGTCTGGGCGGTATGTCGGGTGCGCAGCCGAAGGCGGGTAATATCTCCGGTGTGGTGAGCATCACGGCCGAGATCAACCCCAAAGCGGTGCATACGCGTCATTCGCAGGGCTGGGTCGATGAGGTGTACACCTCGCTCGACGAGTTGCTGGCCCGTGCGAAGAAGGCACAGGAGAACAAGGAGGCCGTGTCGCTGGCTTACCAGGGCAACGTGGTCGATCTTTGGGAGCGTCTGGCTGCCGAGAACGTCAATGTCGATCTGGGTTCCGACCAGACGTCGCTGCACAACCCCTGGGCAGGCGGTTACTATCCCGTCGGCTTGAGCTACGAAGAGTCCAACCGCATGATGGCAGAGGATCCCGAGGAGTTCAAGAAGCGTGTTCAGGAGTCGCTGCGCCGCCAGGTGGCTGCGATCAACAAGCTGACCGCCAAGGGTATGTATTTCTTCGATTACGGCAATGCCTTCCTGTTGGAGTCTTCGCGTGCCGGTGCCGACATCATGGGCGAGGGCGGTCGTTTCCGCTATCCTTCCTATGTGCAGGATATCATGGGGCCGATGTTCTTCGACTACGGCTTCGGTCCCTTCCGCTGGGTATGTACGTCGGGCAAACCCGAAGACCTGGCTACTACAGACCGTCTGGCTACCGAAGTGCTCGAAGAGATTCGCAAGACCGCTCCGAAGGAGATCGCCGGACAGCTCGACGACAATATCCACTGGATCAAGGAGGCTGGCAAGAACAAGCTGGTCGTAGGTTCGCAGGCACGTATCCTGTATGCCGACAGCGAGGGCCGCACCAAGATCGCGCTCGCGTTCAACGACGCTATCGCACGCGGCGAAATTTCCGCACCTGTCGTATTGGGTCGTGACCACCACGACGTGTCGGGTACCGATTCTCCGTACCGTGAAACCTCGAACATCTACGACGGTTCGAACCGTACGGCTGATATGGCTGTGCAGAACGTTATCGGCGACTCGTTCCGCGGCGCTACCTGGGTTTCGATCCACAACGGCGGCGGCGTAGGCTGGGGCGAGGTAATCAACGGCGGCTTCGGTATGGTGATCGACGGATCGGAGGATTCCGCGCGTCATATCAAGGAGATGCTTCTCTGGGACGTGAACAACGGTATCGCACGCCGCAGCTGGGCCCGCAACGAGGGCGCGATGTTCGCTATCAAACGCGAGATGGAGCGTACCCCGGGCCTGAAGGTGACCCTTCCCAACCTGGCGGACGACAAGCTGGTTCGCAAGGCTATCGACGAAGTGAAATAATAGATCGGTCTTCTCTCCGTTCGGTTGCTGCCGGACGGAGAGAATGCTTTCGATTGGCTGAAGCGGAGGGGATTCCCTGTACGCCGGACGTCGAGAGCACCGAAAAACAATTCGACTTATTTTTGAGTATTAACCTTTAATAAGAAATACAACGATGATTCATCATATCAGCGCGGAGTATCTTACGGTCGATCGTGTCCGCGAAATTCTGGAAAACAATATCAAAATCGACTTGAGCGAAGATGCGAAAAAACGCATCGTGCGTTGTCGCGAATACCTGGATAACAAGATGGAAACCCAGAAAGAGCCCATCTACGGTATTACGACCGGCTTCGGTTCGCTCTGCAATATTTCGATCGACAAGGACCAGCTCTCGCAGTTGCAGAAGAACCTGGTGATGTCGCATGCCTGCGGTACGGGCGAGCGCGTTCCTGCCGAGATCGTGAAGCTGATGCTGCTGCTCAAGATCCAGTCCCTTTCGTACGGCAATTCGGGCGTGCAGCTCGAAACCGTACAGCGTCTGGTCGATTTCTTCAACAACGACGTGCTGCCGGTCGTGTTCCAGCAGGGATCGCTGGGCGCTTCGGGCGACCTGGCTCCGCTGGCCAACATGTGCCTGCCGCTGCTGGGCCTCGGCGAAGTGGAGTACAAGGGTGCACGGCGTCCTTCGGACGAAGTCCTCAAGGAGTTCGGCTGGAAGCCTATTTCGCTGCAATCGAAGGAGGGCCTCGCCCTGCTGAACGGTACGCAGTTCATGTCGGCTTTCGGCGTATATTCGCTTATCAAGGCTCGTCGCTTGAGCGAGTGGGCCGACCTGATCGGCGCGATGTCGCTCGACGCATTCGACGGCCGCATCAACCCGTTCATCGACGAGGTGCATGAGATCCGCGCCCACAAGGGACAGCTCACTACGGCTCGCAATTTCCGTCGCCTGCTCGAGGGCAGTGAGCTGATCGCCCGCCCGAAGAAGCACGTGCAGGATCCCTATTCGTTCCGTTGCATTCCCCAGGTACACGGTGCGTCGAAAGATACGATCGACTATGTAGGCGGTGTTCTCGAAACCGAGATCAACAGCCCTACGGATAACCCGACGATCTTCCCCGAGAAGGACATTATCGTTTCGGCCGGTAATTTCCACGGACAGCCGATCGCTCTGGCGATGGATTTCCTGGCTATTGCTGTTGCGGAGTTGGGCAACATCTCCGAGCGTCGTATTTACAAGCTGATTTCGGGTGCACGCGAGCTGCCCTCGTTCCTGGTGGCCAAGCCGGGTCTGAACAGCGGTTTCATGATTCCGCAGTATGCGGCCGCTTCGATCGTGAGCCAGAGCAAGGGTCTTTGCTGGCCCGCTTCGTGCGACTCGATTCCTTCGTCGCAGGGTCAGGAGGACCACGTCAGCATGGGTTCCAACGCTGCCACGAAGCTCTACCGTGTGGTGCTGAACACCGAGCGTGTGCTGGCTATCGAGCTGCTCAATGCGGCACAGGCCCTCGAGTTCCGCCGTCCGCTGCGTTCTTCGAAGCCCATCGAGGATCTGCTGGCAGCTTACCGTAAGCATGTGCCGTTCGTCGAGAACGATCAGGTGATGTACACGTTGATCGACGCTTCGGTGAAATTCCTTCAAACCGAGAAATTGTAATGTTACTCGTTAAGAACATAGCCAAGATCGTCGGTGTGGACGAGAGCGGCCGTCTTCGGGTCAAGGGCCGCGACATGAATGTGCTCGGCGAGATCGACAACGCCTGGCTGCTGGCCGACGGCGACCGTATCGCCGCATACGGCACGATGGACAAGATGCCGGAGATTACTCCCGACACGGAAGTCGTCGATGCGGAGGGGGGCATGCTTTTCCCTTCGTTCTGCGATTCGCATACCCATCTGGTTTATGCCGGAAGCCGCGAACAGGAGTTCCTCGACAAGATCAACGGCTTGAGCTACGAAGAGATCGCCAAGCGGGGCGGCGGCATTTTGAATTCCGCCGACCGCTTGCACGAAACTTCCGAGGACGAGCTTTACGAGCAGGCGATGGAACGTATCCGCGAGATCATCGCAATGGGTACGGGCTGCGTCGAGATCAAGAGCGGCTACGGTCTTACGACCGAGGATGAACTCAAGATGCTGCGGGTGATCCGCCGTATCCGCGAAACTTCGCCGATCACCGTCCGTGCCACTTTCCTCGGAGCTCATGCCGTAGGCCGGGCCTATAAAGGCCGCCAGCAGGAGTATGTGGACCTGATCTGTCGGGAGATGATCCCTGCCGTCGGCAGGGAGAAGCTTGCCGAGTTCGTCGATGTCTTCTGCGACCAGGGGTTCTTCACCGTCGAAGAGACGGAGCAGATCCTGCGTGCGGGTGCTGAGTACGGCCTCGTGCCGAAGATTCATGCCAACGAGCTGGCCGTTTCGGGCGGTGTGCAGGTCGGTGTCCGCAACAAGGCGCTGTCCGTCGATCATCTGGAGCGCATGGGGACCGAGGAGATTGAAGTGCTGCGTACGTCCGGTACGATGCCGACGATGCTGCCGGGTGCCGCTTTCTTCCTGGAGATGCCGTATCCTCCTGCACGGGCAATGATCGAGGGCGGTTTGAGCGTGGCTTTGGCTTCGGATTTCAACCCCGGTTCATCGCCTTCGGGCAGTATGAAGATGATCGTTTCGCTGGCCTGCATCAAGATGCGTATGACGCCGGCCGAAGCGATCAACGCCGCGACACTGAACGGTGCTTACGCCATGGGCTTGAGCAGCGAGTACGGTTCGATCACCGTAGGCAAGAAGGCGAACTTCTTCCTCACGACGAAGATTCCTTCGGTGGCATATCTGCCGTATGCCTATACCTCTCCGCTTATCCACCGGGTATTCCTCCGGGGGCAAGAGGTGAAGTAATTCGCCGATATATCGTTCGAAGCCGGGGCAGGGTATTCTGCTCCGGCTTTTTGTTCTTTTTACTTCATTCCTCGCTGATACCGGCCGGATTTCCGGTTGCACGGAAGAGGTCGCTATCTTGCGTATGGATGAATACGTTTCCGGACAATTTCGGTGTATTTTTTGCAGGAACAAAAATATGATACGCTGTTTGTCGATTGCGACCGTGCTTACGGGCATGGCAATAACTTTAAATGCACAGAATATGAAACCATTGACTCCCGAAGAAGAGCGGGTGATCGTTCGAAAAGGAACCGAAGCGCCCTTTTCCGGTAAATATTACCTCCACGACGAAGACGGCACCTACCGCTGCCGCCGGTGCGGTGCTCCGTTGTACCGTTCGCAGGATAAATTCGATGCCGGCTGCGGCTGGCCCAGCTTCGACGATGAAATTCCGGGTGCCGTGCGCCGCGAACCGGATGCCGACGGACGCCGTACGGAGATTCTCTGCGCCAAGTGCGGAGCCCATTTGGGCCACGTCTTTACGGGCGAAGGATTTACCGCTAAAAATACGCGCCATTGCGTGAATTCCCTCTCCCTCGATTTCGTGCCGGTAGCCGTTCCGACCGTGCCGGTCACGGACCCGGCAGCGGTTTCTGCCGAAAAGCCTGAAAATACCTCGTCAGCCGAGCCGCCGAAATCGGTGCAAACCGAACGGGCTATTTTCGCCGGCGGTTGTTTCTGGGGCGTGGAGTATATGCTGGGTAAGGTGGACGGAGTGAAGAGCATTCGTTCGGGCTATATCGGCGGCCATACCGAGAATCCTACCTACGAGCAGGTGTGCAGCCATAAAACGGGTCATGCCGAGGCCGTCGAAGTCGAGTTCGATCCTTCGAAAGTCTCTTACGAAACTCTTGCCAGGCTCTTTTTCGAGATACACGATCCGACCCAGCTCGACGGACAGGGACCCGACTTGGGCGATCAGTATCGGTCGGAGATTTTCTATACTACCCCTGAGCAGAAGGAGGTTGCCGAACGGCTGATCCGTATCCTGAAGGAGAAGGGATATAGCGTGGTGACCGACGTAACTCCGGCTTCCCACTTCTGGCCGGCTGAACAATACCACCAGAACTACTACAACCGTAAAGGTACGCAGCCGTACTGTCATCGTTACACCAAACGGTTTTGACGGACGGCGTTCGTGAATAGTCGGCAGGGTGGAGTTTCGCTGTGTCGGTCGGCGTTCGGGTACGGGAAGACAGGAACCGGGAATTGTTGTACTAATGCTGAAAATACGTTTTCTTTTTTAGCGGACGTTGCTCTGCGAGTAACGAATACCCCCTGCCGGAATCGGCAGGGGGTGTTTCTGTATGGTCCTAATCCGTCGGGGGCGGGTCCGGGCCGGCTGTTGTACTTCGGCGAACCTATGCCTGTTCCCGATGTTCGCTTTTTCCGATATTCGGGACGGATCGCCTTGTCGATAGCGGGTGGAACTCCGAACGGCTTATGCTTTCGGATGTGTGTCTTGCACCTCCTGTTTTTCTACATCGAACGGGTTGCTTTGCGTGACGGTCGTATGCCAGGGGATTCCGATCAGTGTCGATAGATCGACTTTGGCGGATTCGATGTAGCTGCTCAGGATCATATCGCGGGCGTCTGCGTTCTGGAACGGATAGAGTTCGAACGCCGGCAATACGGAAACGAAGTGTTCCATGATTTCTGCCTGGATGGATTCGTAACTCGGCCAGTTTTTGTTCGAGGAGAAGCAGTAGATCTGTACCGGAAGGCCGTTGGCTACTGGCGGCAGTGTCCGCACCATCAGCAGCAGTTCTTTGCTGACGAAAGGATGGTGTCGCAGATACATCGACATGTAGGCCCGGAACAGACCGAGATTCGTGTCGATAGTTCCGTTCACCAGCCCTTCTGGATTGTCCGTATTGGCGACTTTTCCATCGGCTGCCTGCTTCTGTTTTTCGGTTATGAATTGTGCCAGTTCTTTGTCGAAGGCTTTCATTTTCTCCAGAAATTCCGGCGTGCACGGTTTGATGTAATCGAGTTTCAGGGTATATTCGCGCATGATGCGCCGTCCGCCCGAGTCGGTCATGCCCCGCCAGTTGATGAACGAACCCGAAACCAGCGAATAGGGTGGGACGGTTACGATCGTGTTGTCGAAGTTCTGAACCTTCACGACATCCAGGGATATGTCGATAACGGTGCCGTTTATGTTGTTCTGCGGCATTTCGATCCAGTCGCCGATGCGCAGCATGTCGTCTTCGGAGATCATTACGCCTGCGACCAGTCCCAGAATAGTATCCTTGAACACCAGCATCAATACGGCTGTGAAAGCACCCAGTCCCGTAATCAGGTTGAGCGGCGATTTGTTGATCAGGATCGAAATGATAACGATCACGACGACGCAGTAGAAAACCACGCGGAATATCTGGATAAAGCCCTTCATCGGGCGGTTTTTCAGTTGCTTGTTCTTTTTCAGCTCATCTCCGACCGTGTTCAGTATGGCATTTACGGAGATAATCAGGGCGATGAAAAAATAGATCCAGGTGATCTTCTCGCTCAGGATGAACCAGGCGGAATCTTTGCTGAAAGCGAATGGCAGCAGGGCGGAAACCATCAGTGGCGGAATGATGGCCGTCAGCTTCCGAAATACGCCGTATTTGAACATCGATTCGAAGAATCCGACGCGTTTGCGTTTCAGAATCTTTTTCGCCAGATGCACCAATACGGCGTGGACGATTCCCGCGACGATGAATGCGATAATCACGATTACGATCAGAAACAGGAGTTCGTCCATTTTGTCGAGCATATGGGACGGAATGCCGATCCAGGCGAGGAATTTTTTGATTCCGAACAGGATGGTCAATGCAAAGTCGTTTGTATTCATAAACGGTTGGAAAAATCGAAGTTTGTCGTGTGTGGATTCGTCATTTCGAATCTTATCTTAATTATTATGCAATAATTATTCCTAACGAGGATCGGTCGGGCTATAAGTCGGAGTGTTCGGTTAAAAGATGAGAAATCTGCGGCTTAAAGATGTTTTGCTGCAGATAATAAAGGAGTATTTTGGTTTTTCTGATATTCATTGAAATTAAAAAGATCGCAGGGATTTTGAGTATTATAGTACGTGTATGTCTAATATTTGTTTTTTTCAAAAATAAATAGAATTTGATCGGATGATTTTTGTCTGTTTTGTTGTTTTTACTTTTCTATTTGTTGCTTTTTTCGGGGGGGGGAAATTGAGCTTGGATTTCCATGACCTTTTTTATAATTTAAATTTCGAAAAGGAGAAATTGCTTCTAAAGGATCTCTTCGAAGGTTGTTTAATTTTAAATTATTATTGTTATGAACTTGTTTTTACGTTTTTTGTTCATGGGAGCGGTTTGCCTGCTTCCTTTGGTCGGTTGTAGCGACGATGATACCGAGGGAACGGGGCCAGAGCCGACGTCTGACTTTCAATTCGAGACTTTGGAGCTGACGCAAGGTTCGTTCAAGGTGAAGATAACTCCCGAAGACAAGAATATGACTTACTTTTTCGGAGTGCTCGAAAAGTCGGATTTCAGCCAGTTTGAAAATCTTGAGAGTTTGCAGGCAGCAAACATCGAAAATATAAAAGCCCTCGCGGAGGCTAATGGAGTCGGGGTCGAGGAGTTCTTGCTGGAGGCATTGCTTAAAGGAGAGCAGGAGTGGAAATATAATACGCTTGTTCCGGAGACCGATTATGTCTTTTACGCCTATGGATTATCGACCGAATTGGAGATTCTTACGACTGTCAATACTTATGAATTCAAGACATTGGTCGTCGAGCAAGTAGAGGTGAATTTCAAGATTACGGCTTCGGACGTGACGCCGACGTCGTTTACGCTGAATGTCGAGCCGGACCGAACGGATTGCGTATATTATTACGACATTCTTCTCCCTGCCGTATATATGGATTACTGTGGAGGTGATCCGGCAAATTTACCGGCTTTTGTCGAGAACTATCTTGCAGAGTGGAAAAAAACCGAGCAGTATGCGACTTACACGTTGCCGGAATTCATTGCTGAAGTGACTGTTAGCGGCAAAACTTCCGATTCCTCGTTTGAAAATCTTCTGCCGGAGGGAACTTATTATGCCTTCGCAGTCTGTGTGGCCAATGACGGAACCTGTATTTCGGAGGCTACGGTAGAAACTATTAGGACGAGCGAATCTCCTAAAAATTCTTATACGGTATCCTCCGAAGTCGTTACCGATGTCGCTTATTCGGCTGTAGTCACGGCAGAGCAGAGTGAGGCTTTTGCCGTTATGATGGAGCTTCAGGAGTATTTTGCCGACGCCAAATCGGATGCCGAAATCATTCAGACGATTTACGATGCTTATAACCAGAATATTTCCAAATATCTTTATGCGGATGTTGCGAATGTTTCGTTCGGAGGCCTTATTCCCAACGACAAATATTATCTTTTGATCTTTGCATGCAATCCGGACGGATCGCCGAAACTCGACGACAAGATAAATCTCAAGAAAGTCGAGGTCAATACGTCGCCGGCAGCGATGTCCTCGGTCCAATACGAACTTAGCGTATCGAGCATAGCCAAGATCGATGCGATGGTTACGGTAAGGGCTGACGGTAATTATGAAAATGAAACATTCCTTTTCAATTATATCACGAAAGCCGAATACGACGCTATTTCGGGGGACAAGACTGCCGGTCTGAAGGCTCATATGGACGCATTTATCGATGCCAGAGTGAAAGATTGGAACGATTCTCATCCGAATTCGGGCGTGATGACGCGTAAAGAGTTCCTTTCTCGTGCTCTCATGAACGGCAAGGAGGATCTGTTTGTGCCGATAGAGATCGGCGGGCTTACTCCTGGTACTACGTATTATCTGTATGTTTTTGGACTCAAGGCCGACGGTACCTATACGACAGAGCCGGTTACGACCCAATTCACTACCGTTGCGGATCAGGTGACCCTGGCTTCCCTGGAGTTCATCGTAATGTCGTACGGCTATCCGGAGGAGAACCGGAATATGTATAGGGTTTGGACGTATGCGAATAATTCGAAAGAGCACTATTTTCAGTCGTTTGTCGGAGAGGACGAGTGGGCTGGCAAGACGGCTTCCGAAGTGAGGGAGCTGCTCAAAGCGTCCAAGTGGCCCAGTTCAAGCTCATACAAAGTGGACGCACAATTCGGACAGACTTGGTATGGCTATTCCGTCGCTTATGACGAGGCGGGAATTCCCACGAAAGTCTATAAACTTTGGCATACAAGCCCTGCGGATACCGGAGACGGTTTCGATAATATAACAGGAGGAACAATAACAGTGGACATCGAGGAGTTGTCCGAATAGTGATGTTTTTATGAGAACTAAAATCTTATTTTTGATGATGCTTGTTGCAGCCGGTCTTATGACCGGTTGCGGCAAGGATTCCGAGGAGACTCCTACAAAACCGGAAGATCCGGGTGATCCGATTCCTCCCGTGACGACGACTTACGAAATAGGGGATTATTACGAGAACGGCTTTGTAAAAGGAATCGTGATATATATTGATTCGGAGGGTAAGAGTGGAACTGTGGTTTCGCTCGATGAAACTGAAGCCGTATGGTCTTACAAATACGAAGAACCGATGGCTTCTTTCCCACAGACGGGGCGATATAATACGGATTGTGTATATAATATGGAAGGATGGTGGGAGAATTATCCCGGGTTCCTGTGGTGCAGTGAAAAGGATGTTATGGGAGTTAAAAACTGGTATGTGCCGGATCAGAGTGAGTTAGGGCTTTTGTACGAGGCTTATTCCGGAGTGAGAGGAGGAGGCAGCCTGTCTGACGACGAAATAAGGAAGAACAAACAGCTGTTTAACGACACTCTCAAGGAGAAGGGCGGTGTCCCGTTGTCCGATGCAGTCTATTGGACTTCCGCCGAATGCTCTGCGCGGATGGCTTATGCGTTCGATATGGCATCCGGAGCCATGATCGAGATGCCTCAGGAACTGGATAAGGGGATGAAATACAAATTCCGGGCTATGGCTGATTTTAAATTTTAAATATTTTGGTATGAAAAAAATTATGTTATTTTTCGTCGCCTGTATTTCCTGTATTACTGTGGCATGCGATAGTGACGACGACGGTACGAAAGGAGATGATAATAAATTTCCGGCACCGGAAGTGACATTCAGCGCGATTACCGGTGTCTCTTTTACTGCCGGGTGGAATGCCTTGGAAACAGCGGATTCATACAGATACGAGGTTTCGTATGAGAAAGACGGCCAAGTCGTTGCTGTTGCTGCACAGAACACCGAGACGACGACTTTTTCTTTGGACGGGCTTCTGCCTGCTACGGATTATTCGGTCCGAGTGGTTGCAAAGGCCGGAGGAAAGACCATTTCGGATTGGTTTTCCGGAACTGTAAGGACTTTAGGAGGTGAAAGCGTAACATTTACCGTTACACCTTATGAGCGCTATATTGAGAATGCGTTTATTTATCCTTACGCCGAAGTGAAGCCTTCCGATTCCGAGGTATATTATTGGGTAAGTGCTATTCCTTCCAATAGCGAACGAGATCCGAAGGAGTGGATGCAGGAGGATATCGATTATTATATGGAGTTGGGCAAAACTTGGGACGATCTTGTGGCGGATAAATTGATTTTGAAAGGTGATGCCGAAAGTGTTCCTTTTGCTTTCACCGGTTACGATCATTATTATTTTATTGTTGCGCCGGTTGGAAAAAATCTTTCTGAAATAGTCGTCAGTGGCGAGGTTTCTCGTAGTTATAGATTTTGGTACGAGGCTCGGGAAGTGCAGATGCTGCATGAATCGACTTACGAACAGTTTGCCGGAGAGTGGCTGTTGCAGACATCCGGTACTGTAAAGGAGGAGAATGGATCACTCGATGTACAGGAAGTGGGTGAAGAATTTCCGGTTACCATTTCTCCTGCTGATGATAAGAAATCGTTTTATCTCAAGGGATGGGGCGGGGATCGAAACAAATTCCGGGATTTTGCGATAAAAATGGATTTCGAACCGGCGGAAGACAATTATCATAAGATAGGTATATCTTTTCCTCAGGACATAGAGACGGAGGGGGATATTGTATGGAAGTATGTTTCCTGGTACAATTTTGTCGGAACTGTCGGTGACGAAAAAGTGTATACTTATTTGCCTTATGATGATAAAATGTATGAGAATATGCCTTCGTGGTCGAAAGGATTCATCGGTTTTATGGGAAATCTCAATAAGACTGTGATTAAGATTTGTCCGCTGTATTATATGGATGGGAACAATGAAGGTGCTTATATAATGTCTATGTGGCCGTATGGAATCAGTTCTACGGGAGATGTCGAGCAAGACAAACTGCTTAATAACAAATATGAAGATCCGGTTGGTCCTTATTATTTGATAAGAAAGGATGTGGCGGACGGTCTTGTGCTGCAACTGCCCGATACCGAAGAACCGGATGCCGACGTTGCCGGGCTGTTGAATGCACTGCAGAGTGTGCGGCAGGCGAATACTCCTCGTGAGGTGTTCAGTGTGAAACGTTGATAATGTCCGATAACTTTTCGGGATTTGAATTTGAGAGAGCGGTATCCGAATTAAGATATCGCTCTCTTTTTTGTTTTTATAAGATTTGTCGGTTTGTTGCCTTGTCAAGGGGGGGCCATACCTGATTTTTGCCTGCAAAGCGATCCGAATTGTTATTCGAAGTGCTTGGACGATCGGAGTATTGTTGCTTTAGTCTCAAACATAATTTTCACAGTTTTTAACGAGTCGCGGAATAAGTCATTAGAATTAATACAAGTCTTTTGTCCTATGATATAGGTTTTTGAAACTGTTTCAAACTCATATCGAATTTTATCATTGGGTACGAAAATATATTTGCCATTGGAATTTTATAGCTGGCTTGAAATCTTCTTGGTGCTTTTTTCGGGACTTGAATGCTCTTCACTTGTCGTTTTGCAATACCTGATTCTTTCTTAATTTCGTTCTTCGAAGACCTTTGGAACCGGCAGATATATAATTATCATATTGATTTTTGATTGTGTGCTTTGAATGTTTCAGTTAAGGAATGGCATTCGGAACATTTTGTTCCAGATAACGATCCGATCCCGTTTGAGCGATAACGTGTTTCCCTGCCTTATCCAGCTCTCGATATGTGCGAAGCGACGCAGATTTATGGTATCGAGGGATAAGTTGAGCGCTTTGCAACTCCTATTTGCTCCCCTTTTTGCTGCGTCCCGTTGTTTCGGATCGATAAACCGATGGATACGCATCTCTTTTCTTTCTCCATTTACTGTGAGTCGTAATGTGATAGGAACTTCACCATTACGATTTGTCTTTGTTTTACACAGGTAGAATAAAACGCTGAAAGAGGTCTTTCCATAATATATCTTTTTAGTTACGAACTTACTCTAAAAGTCTATGGCTGGTAAGATTCAAAGTACAGTAGCTGAATGCTTCGAGCACAAAATAGGGGGGGGCTCTTCCTCTGATTATTAGCTGCTTTTGGAGAGCATTTCGAACCTTTTTTAGGATACAGAAAAAGAAAAAAGCCTTGTAAATATACTTTACAAGGCTTTGCAATCATTTGCTTCGATATTTTGCGGTATGGACGGGACTCGAACCCGCGACCCCCTGCGTGACAGGCAGGTATTCTAACCAGCTGAACTACCACACCGTTTGCTGATTGCGAATGCAAAGGTAGTACAAAAATCTGTATCTCCAAACTTTTTTCTCACTTTTTGAAGAAAGAAAATTGCACGCTTCCGTAACTTCTTGATTGCCAAAAGTGAGGGTCGGACGAAAAATTTATGTTTTTCGAATGTTCGAAAACGAGAAACCCATCCGGTTTGAGTAAATCGCGTTCCAGTACCAGCCGGATGACCTCTTCGCTGCCCTCCAGATCGTAGGGCGCGTCCGAAAAGATCAGGTCGAACTGCTTCGCACAGCTTTTCAGGTAGAGGAATACATTGGCTTTGACGGCGAACAGATTGTCGATTCCCAGGTCGGCGGCCGTTTTTTTGATGAAGTTATAGTGTACGGGATTGATTTCGACCGAAGTGACGCTGTGCACGCCCCGCGAAGCGAATTCGTAGCTGATCGACCCCGTCCCGGCGAATAGGTCCAACACGTCGCACTCCTCGAAATCGACCAGGTTTCCCAGTACATTGAACAGGTTCTCCTTGGCGAAGTCGGTCGTCGGGCGTGCCCGCAGATTCTTGGGCGGGTTGATTGCCCGTCCCCGATATTTTCCGCTGACTATTCGCATATGGCGACGTGTTTGAAATATTCACGCAACAGGCGTCCGTCCTGTTTGGTCGGGTTTCCTTCCAGCCGGATCTCGCAGTTTTCGATCTGCAGCTCCTGCGTCAGCTCCCGGACGTAGAAGAGCAGATCTTCCCCCGTGGGGGCGATGAATGTCTCCGCCAGCCGCAGGGTTTGCCGTTCCCATACTTTCAGGTAGGCCAGCTCTTCATAACGGAATATCCAGAGGCAGGATGCCGTGAATTCCCCGGTACGTAGCAACGGGGAGGTCCAGCGTATCTTCTCCTTCAGCCGGGCACGGACTTTCTCTACGGAGGCTTTGTCGGCAGCCATCAAAGCGATGACGGGCTGTTGCGGATCGGAGGTGAGAATACACTCCTTCTCCGTCGGTTCCATTCCGTTTATACGCATCAGGGCGGGAGCGGCCTTCGCGTCGAACACTTCCCGGGGAACCAGCATGGTTTTGCCCGTCAATACCTCTATTTCGACCGTTTTTTTCTCTTTGGCCGGTATGTCGAGCTTCTCTTCAGAAAAAGAGTGTCCATCCAGCCTGAGCCGGATGGACACATTCTTGATTTCGGGCTTGTTATTCGTCGCCCCAGTTACCTGCTTCATTGTTACCTTTCTCCATGGAGCCGAACTTGATGCCTCCGTAGTTGCTGAAGTTATTCTCCTGATCGTCCACCAGGTTGATTACCTCCTGACGGAAGCGTACCGTGTCGAGGAACATTTTATAAGGTATGCGGCACTCTACGACGGGGATGACCACTTTCGATTCGGTGGTCACAAGACCTGCTTCCAATTCGAATTCCGTCTGGTTGTTCGTGCCGGGCACGTAACGCAGGTTGCGAACCTGTTCTGCGGTGAGCTTTTTCGGCGTGAAGATCGTGTCGATCACGTGTACCCATACCTTTTCGCTGTTCTTGCGGCCGCTCTTTTTCAACTGGGCCATTGCCACCGAGTCATCCTCATCGACGATCTTGCGCTCGAACTCCAGCGAGTCGGTCAGCACAAAATTGATCAGCGTGTCGAAATCGCCGGTGAACCGGTTGTACTTCGTTTTGAAGCTGCGCTCCGCAGTACGGATGTCCTTGATGCGGTCGATGACGCGTGCTTCGCGGGCCGCCTTCTCCTTGGCGAAGATAATCGGAGTCGAAATCTGTTTGTAGATAACGTATATCAGGCATACGATAACTACGGCAAGTACGATTTGGATGATTCTTTTTGTCATTTTTAAGTTATTTCTAGTAAGTTTGTATCAAAATCCGTCGGCAATACCGCCGTCCTTTACCGATCCGAAGATGCTAAAGACTCATATTGCGACCCAAATTTACGCTAAAATTTGTTTTAATACAACATCTGGTCAAAAAAAAATCATCGAATCGCTTTCGGAGTATTTGGCCGAGAGCGATCCTGCGGCCATTTTCGTGCTGAACGGTTACGCGGGTACCGGAAAGACGACGTTGATCGCCGCTCTGGTCGGGGCACTCAAGGATTGCGGCATCAAACCCGTGCTGCTGGCTCCGACGGGACGGGCGGCCAAGGTGTTGTCCCGTTATTCGGGAGAACCGGCCCTGACCATTCACAAGCGGATCTACCGCCAGCGCACCAATGCCGACTACGAGTCGAAATTTTCGCTCAACATCAACCAGGAGCGGGGTGCCGTATTCATTGTGGACGAGGCTTCGATGCTGGCAAACGGTTCTTCGGACGGGGCGATCTTCGGCAGCGGAGCATTGCTCGACGATCTGGTGAGTTACGTGCGCGGCGGCAGGGACTGCCGGTTGATCCTCGTGGGCGACGATGCGCAGCTTCCTCCGATCGGGGCGGATTACTCCCCGGCACTCGATCCGAAAGCCCTGTCCGTCTATGGAGAGGTGATTTACACGTCGCTGGATGAAGTGGTGCGTCAGGAGGCCGAATCGGGTATTCTGTTCAATGCTACCCTGGTACGCTGCATGTTGGAGAACGGTATCTGTGAAGTACCGCGTTTTCGAATGGATTTTCCCGATATCGAGGCGGTCGAAGGCGGTGAGTTCATGGAGAAGTTACAGGATTGCTACGACCGTTACGGACGCGACGAAACCATCGTCATCACCCGTTCCAACAAACGGGCGAACCGCTACAACGACGGTATTCGCCGTTACGTGCTGGGCGCCGAGGAGGAGATCGAGAGCGGCGATCTGCTGATGGTCGTCAAGAACAACTACCATTTTACGGAACGCACCGAAGATTGCCCTATGAATTTCCTGGCCAACGGCGATATAGCCGAACTGCGTCGCCTGAGGCGTTTCGAGGATTTTTACGGCTTCCGCTTCGCTACGGCCGTGCTTTCGTTCGCGGACTACAACGACGCCGAGCTGGAGTGCAAGATCCTGCTCGATACCATTGCCTCGGAGTCCCCGTCGCTGACCCGTGAGGAGAGCAACCGGCTCTTTTGCGAGGTGGAAAAGGATTATCTCGACATCAAGAGCAAGCTCAAGCGATTCAAAGAAATTCGTGAGAATCCGCACTTTAATGCCGTTCAGGTGAAGTTCGCCTACGCCGTCACCTGCCACAAGGCGCAGGGTGGTCAGTGGCGGGCGGTTTTCATCGACCGCTGTCTGTTCGGCGACGAGCCGATGACGCGCGACATGCTGCGCTGGCTCTATACGGCGCTGACCCGTGCGACCGACAAACTCTATCTGGTGAATTTCGATGAACGGTTTTACGAATGACCTTCGTTCGGAGGTTGCGAGCGGGGCTTTGCATCCGCAGCATTTCCGGATGCGTGCGATCGCCAAGTATCTGCGAGGTCGGGTGGTGGGCGGCTGTCGTTTGTGGAGGCATTGTTCCCGCGATTCTGCATGGGCCGGATCGGATTGCCGGTGATGCCGGGCGAAGAGGGAGTTTCTTGCACAGCGCCCCAAAATAGGAGTTGAAACAGAATCATTTGGAAATAAATAATACGATAAATTAAAAATTATGACAAGCGAACTGCATCCTCTCGAACCTTTTCTGCCTGTCGGGGCACGTCTGCTGATGCTCGGAAGTTTCCCGCCTCAGCGGGTGCGGTGGTCGATGGACTTTTTTTTACCCGAACTTGCAGAACGATATGTGGCGTATCGTCGGACTGGTATTTTTCGGGGACAAGGGGTATTTTCTGACACCCGACGCGAAACGTTTCGACAAGGAACGGATCGTGCGTTTCTGCGAGGAGAAAGGATTGGCTCTTTACGATACGGCCGAAGAGATAATCCGATTGAAAAACAATGCTTCCGACAATTTTCTTCAAGTAGTGCGCGAGGTCGATTTGGCGCAGTTGTTGGCTCTGATTCCGGAATGCCGGGCAATCGTGACGACGGGACAGAAGGCTACCGATGTAATCGTGCGCCTTGCCGGTTGTGCCGAGCCGCCTGTGGGAGAGAGTGTGGAGTTCGCCTATGCGGACCGTACGCTTCGGCTTTATCGTATGCCCTCTTCGTCGCGGGCCTATCCGAAACCGGTGGAGTGGAAGGCGGACTATTACCGGCGGATGTTCGCTGCGTGCGGGATGCTCTGATCGAATTGCCGGTTGGATGAAATCGTACTGCGGCGATCTGTTCCGCTGTGAGTTTTTTCGGGGAAAACATTGGTTTCCCCGAATTTTTCTTTAACTTTATAGAGTTAAATCTATAATTTATGACCGTTATGAGAAAATTAACTCTGCTTTTGCTCTGCTTGGCGTTGGGGATCGGCGTGTGTGACGCAAAAAAGAAAAATCGAGGGGTGTATTTTCGGACAGATGCCGAAATCGTGCTGGACAAACCTTATTTCGGGTTGAATGTGAGTAATATGATTCAGGTCGTACTCGAAGCCGACCGAAATCCCGCTTCGGTCCGGGTCGAAACCGAAAATGTGCCTGCTGAGGCGGTTTCCGTGCGGGTGCGGCGCGGTGAACTCGTGCTTGCGTGCGACCCCGGAGCCTTGTCGTCCAAGAGAAAGAACGATATGTCCAAGCGGGTCGTAGTGTATGTGGGCGCCGCTCCGCTGGAGTCGTTTTCGTTGTCGGGGATGTCCTCCGTTTTTTCCGAGACTGAGATCGATAAACCGTCGGTTACGGTCGAATGTATGGGAATGAGCGAGTTCGAATCCGATATTCGTTGCAGAAGCCTGACGATGTCTGTGTCGGGTATGTCGATTTACAAAGGACAGGTGGTATGCGAGGATACGGCGACGGTGGAGGCGTCCGGAATGAGCCAGGCCGTCGCGGATTTTATGTGCCGGGATTTGGATTGTACGCTGACCGGTATGTCCGTTTATAATGGAAATGTGAATTGCAGGCAGAAAGCCGAGGTCGCAGTGGATGGTTCGAGCGAATGTACCTTTTCGGGAACAGCTCGGAACCTGATGCTGGAAGTGTCGGGCATGAGTCAGTTCAAAGGGAGAAAGTTTTTGGCTTCGGGACTTGCCGACTGTGACATTTCCGGTATGAGTACCGCCTCGGTCGCAGCGGCGGGATCGCTGAAATATTGTGTGAGCGGTATGAGCGAATTCAACTATTCGGGCGAACCTGTGGTTATCTCGACATCGGTCGATAACGCCACGGTTCGACACCGTTGATCGACTGCGGGGCCGATTCCGGTAAGGGTGTACTATATTGTCGTACACCCATTTATTGCAGATTATATGAATTATGAATGAATGCAATATTCTTTCAATATTCGTTATTTTGAAGTCCTTTTGCTCCGGATTTTTCGTATATTTGCAGGACGTGGAGCAATCCTGTGGACCGGCATGAGCGAAGTCGTCCGCCGCCGGATTTTTAGGGTTTACTCCGATGTTTCCGACTTTATCTTGAAAGGTAATGGCAATAGAAAAAAAATATGTTGAAACTCCGCTGATGAAGCAATATTATGCGGTCAAAGCGGTGCATCCCGATGCGATTCTCCTGTTTCGTGTCGGCGATTTTTACGAAACTTTCGGCGATGATGCGATCAAGGCCAGCGGAATTCTGGGCATCACCCTGACGCGACGTGCCAACGGAGCCGCGACATTCGTCGAACTGGCAGGGTTTCCCTATCATGCGATCGACACCTACCTACCCAAGCTGGTCCGAGCGGGCGAACGCGTGGCGATCTGCGAACAGCTCGAGGACCCCAAACAGGTAAAAGGGCTGGTCAAGCGGGGCGTCATCGAGCTGGTTACGCCGGGCGTGGTGCTGGGAGATAATATTTTGGCCAACAAGGAAAATACCTATCTGGCGGCGGTCTATTTCGGCCGGAAAAATACCGGCGTGGCTTTTCTCGATATTTCAACCGGCGAATTTTATGCCGCCGAGGGCAGCGATGCTTACATCGACAAACTCATTTCCAACCTGGCGCCGAAGGAAATCATCTACCAGCGCGGATACGAAGACCGCTTCTCCGATGCGTTCGGCAGCCGGCACTATACCTATCGGCTCGATGAGTGGGCCTTTTCGGAATCGGTCAATCGGGACAAGCTCTGCAAGCAGTTCGGCACTCAGTCGCTCAAGGGCTTCGGTATCGAACAGTTCAGCAGCGGCATTTCGGCGGCAGGGGCTATTCTCTACTACCTCGAATTTACCGAACATAAGAATACGGCCCATATTTCGTCCATTTCGCGTATCGACCAGGAGGATTACGTTTGGGTCGATAAATTCACGATCCGCAACCTGGAGCTCTTCTCTTCGAACGGTTCGCGCGAGAAGTGCGCGTTCGCAGACGTGGTCGATCGCACCCTCACGCCGATGGGCGGGCGTCTGCTCAAGCGGTGGATCGCCTTGCCGATCAAGGAGATTGATCGCATCAACGAACGGCTGGATGTCGTGCAGCGGTTTTACGACGAGCCCGATTTGGCCGAAAGCGTCGCCGAGCAGATTTCGCAGGTCGGCGACCTGGAGCGCATCGCTTCGCGCATAGCGGCGGCTCGGGTAACTCCCCGCGAAATCGTACAGCTTAAAAATTCGCTTTCGGCGATCGAACTCCTCAAAGCCTTGTTGGAATCGACCGACGACGAACGTCTTCACGCGTTGGCCGGACAGATCGATCTGCTGGCGGAGGTTCGGGAGCGTATTGCCCGCGAGGTTTACCCCGACCCGCAGAACAATCAGATTCAGCGGGGCGGCATTATCGCCGACGGCGTGGACGCCGAACTGGACGATCTGCGCCGCATCGCTCTGCATGGCAAGGATTTCCTGAACCGTATTCAGCAGCGGGAGAGCGAGGCGACGGGAATTCCGTTGAAAATAAGCTACAACAATGTCTTCGGTTATTATATCGAAGTCCGCAACACGCACAAGGACAAGGTTCCCGAGTCGTGGATCCGCAAGCAGACGCTGGCCAACGCCGAGCGGTATATCACCGAAGAGCTGAAAGAGTATGAAGAAAAAATTCTCGGTGCCGAGGAGAAGATGCTGTTGATCGAACAGCGGATTTACGCCGAGTTGATCGGGTTCATTACGCATTCCCTGGGAGCTTTGCAGCGGGATGCCGCCGTCGTGGCGCGTATCGACTGCCTGCAATCTTTCGCCCGTATCGCTCGGGAGCGCAACTACGTCCGTCCGACGCTCGACGACGGCACGCGCATCGAAATCCGCCAGGGACGGCATCCGGTGATCGAAACCCTGATGCCGGTGGGAGAGGAGTATATCCCCAACGACTTGCTGCTGGACGATAAGGAGCAGCAGATCGTGATGATTACGGGTCCCAACATGTCGGGTAAGTCGGCTTTGCTGCGGCAGACGGCTCTTATTATTCTGATGGCCCAGATGGGGTCGTTCGTTCCGGCGAAAGCGGCTCATATCGGCGTGGTGGACAAGATTTTCACCCGAGTCGGGGCTTCCGACAATATTTCGCAGGGCGAATCGACCTTCATGGTCGAGATGCTCGAGTCGGCCAGCATCCTGAACAATGTTTCCGACCGCAGCATCGTCCTGTTGGACGAAATCGGACGCGGTACGAGCACCTACGACGGTATTTCGATCGCCTGGGCGATGGTCGAATACCTGCACAACCATCCGACGGCCCGTGCCAAGACGCTTTTCGCGACCCACTACCACGAACTCAACGAGATGGAGCAGATGTGCCCGCGCGTGAAGAACTACCACGTGAGCGTCAAGGAGGTGGATAAAACGATCGTTTTCCTGCGCAAGCTGGAGCGGGGCGGAACGGAGCATTCGTTCGGTATTCACGTCGCCCGGATGGCCGGAATGCCGGCTTCGGTCGTAGCCCGCGCCGAAGAGATCCTGAAGAATCTGGAACTGGTATATGGTAGCAACGAGATCGTTCCCAGCAAGAGCCCTCGACACCGCGACCGAAAAGCGCTCCCCGGAGTTCGCGAGGCGGCGGAAGCGGGGGACCAGACGCGGGGTATGCAACTCTCGATGTTCCAGCTCGACGATCCGGTGCTGGTGCAGATCCGAGATCAGATCAAGGGACTGGACATCAATGCTCTCACTCCGATTGAGGCACTTAATAAATTGAATGAAATCAAAAAGATAACCGGATTATGATAAAGCGATACTTTATAGTTGTACTGCTTCTTTTTCTGTTTCCGGCCGGGGTGTCGGCACAACGCCGCCCAGCCGCTAAAAAAGATTGGAAAGCGAAGTACGACTACGTGGGGGCAGCGCATGACGGACGTATTCTCGTACACCGGGGCGGAGAGGGCAGCGATCCCCGTATGGGCCGTTTTTATACGGACGGCTGTTTCGGTTACACGGACACCTGCGGTACGGTGGTCATCCCGCTCATCTACGACTATGCCGATAGTTTTTCCAATGGGTTTGCCGTGGTCGGCAAAGGGGAAAAGAACGATCGCCGTTTCGGGCTTATCGATCGGCAGGGGCGTGAAGTCGTGCCCTGTATCTATGCGGATGTCGCCGGTTTTTCGTCAGGCCTTGTCCGGGTGCAGGAGGGGATGGATTCCGTCCGCCGCTATGGGTATGTCGATACGCTGGGACAGGTCGTAATTCCATTGAAATACGATTATGCCCGGGATTTTTCCGAAGGAATGGCAGTCGTAGCCAAAGGCGAATGGAGCGGTAAGTCCGGCTATGGAAAAAGGGATTTTGAATTTACCGGGAAATACGGATTCATCGATCGTCGGGGTAACGAAGTGATTGCTCCGATATACGACGGTGCGGCCGATTTTTCCGAAGTGCTGGCCGCTGTCGGACAGATGGGGAAATATTATGTGCGCTGGGGATTTATCGATGCCGCAGGGACGTTGGTCATCCCATGCAAGTATTACGAGGTTTCCTCGTTCCGAAATGGCCGTGCGGTCGTCTGCATTGTTTCCGGCGGTGCTTTGAAGTACGGCAGTATCGACCGGAATGGACGGGAAATCCTACCTTGTATTTACGATTGGGTGCAGCACACGCCGTTCGGAACGACCTGGGTCGGAGAAGGGGAGGATTTCGCTTCCCGGGCCTGTACCCTGCTCGACGTTTCCGGCAAACCGTTGATCGACTATAAGGTCTATCAGGTGAACCCGAGCGGAAAATTCGGGCATGCCTCTGCGGCTGTTCCCGATTCTACCGGGTTGCTGCGATTCGGAGTATTGGACGGTCGCGGGCGTGTTATCGTACCGTTCGAATACGATGACATAACGATCTTTTCGGAGTGGGATTCGGCCGCTGCCGCTTACGTGGAGCGAGGAATCGCCGAAGTGAAGGGGAAAAAGTATCCGTTTGCCTTGCGCCGGGGGGAATAAATGGAAGAGAGTATCTGACAAGTCCGATTCTAACGTTTTCACCCCTGCCAGAATGTCTTCTCTGGCAGGGGTGATTTTCAATTTCGGGGAGTTGTCGGACGGTTCCTTTTTGTCGTAATGGACTGCGTGTCGAGGCGAGTTACACAGACTGCCTGTTGCGAAAATCGATTTTCGGGGAATGGATTCGCGTGCTCCTATTTGGCGTTGATCTGCGACTGGATGCTGCGGATCAACATGCTTACGGCAACGGAATTGAAACCTCCCTCCGGGATGATTACGTCGGCGTATTTCTTCGATGGCTCGACGAACTCCTCGTGCATGGGCTTGACTGTCGTGGTATATTGCGAGATGACCGACTGCATGGTGCGCCCCCGCTCGCATACGTCGCGCAGGATGCGGCGGGCGAGGCGGATGTCGGCGTCCGTATCGACATATACCTTGATGTCCATCAGGTCCCGGAGTTCCTTGTTCTCGAAGATCAGAATACCATCGACGATGATTACCTTCGAAGGTTTGACCAGCACGGTTTCGGCCGTTCGGTTGTGATCGACGAACGAATAGACCGGATGTTCGATCGGAACGTTGTTTTTCAGCGTGCGGATGTGTTCGACGAGCATATCTGTATCGAACGATTGAGGGTGGTCGTAATTGAGTTTCGTGCGCTCTTCGTACGTCAGTTCGGGATGGGCTTTGTAGTAGTAGTCGTGGCAGAGCGTGACTACCTCTTCCTCCTTGAAAGCCTCCTGCAATCGTTTTACCAGCGTGCTTTTACCCGATCCTGTGCCGCCTGCGACACCGATGACTGTCACATTCATAATTCCCGATTTGTGGTTCTTTTTTATTCTCCGTTTTCTGCGTGCGATAACCGCCTGACCGGTTTTTCTCCGAAAACGGTGTGATTTTTTCCCGTATTTGCACCCGCACGAAGTCGGTAGGTATTTCCGATTTCATCTGTCCGATGAAGCGTCCCGGAATCTGTTTTTTCTTTTTCCCCGCCGTCGGATTTCGGATAAATTACGTCAAAAAAACGGTATGTTTCGTTTTCTCATTTCCCGTTTGCCGTATGGCCGAACTCCGAGTGTGCTGCCAACTTCGTCCTTTCCGATGAACGCATCGGGTTAGCTTTCCGTCGCAATCGAACGATGGGGTAGCTCCCGCCAGCCAAACGGATATGGAAAAGGATTGCTCCCCTGCGGGGTGCAATCCTTTGTAATTTTCGATTATGCGTCGATATTGGCGTAGTGAGCGTGTTTTTCGATGAACTCGCGTCGCGGGGGAACCTCGTCGCCCATCAGCATCGAGAATACGCGGTCGGCTTCGGCAGCGTTGTCGATGGTTACTTTGCGCAGAATCCGGGTGTCTGGGTTCATCGTGGTTTCCCACAACTGATGGGAGTTCATTTCACCGAGACCTTTGTAGCGCTGGACGTGTACGCCCTTGCCCATTTCGGCCGTGATCTCGTCACGCTCCTTCTCCGTCCAGCAATAGCGCTCCTGCTGGCCCTTTTTCACGAGGAACAGGGGCGGGGTGGCGATATAGACGTGCCCGTTTTCGATCAGCTCTTTCATCTTGCGGAAGAAGAAGGTAAGCATCAGCGTGGCGATGTGGCTGCCATCGACATCGGCATCGGTCATGATGATGATCTTGTCGTAGCGGAGTTTTTCGAGGTTGAGCGCCTTGCTGTCCTCCTCCGTGCCGATCGTCACGCCGAGTGCCGTGAACATGTTCTTGATCTCCTCGTTCTCCCACATGCGATGCTCCTGGGCTTTTTCGATATTCAGGATCTTACCGCGCAGCGGCATGATCGCCTGGAAGTTCCGGTCGCGGCCCTGCTTGGCCGTACCGCCTGCCGAGTCGCCCTCGACGAAGAAGATTTCGGCGATCGAACGGTCGCGGCTCGAACAGTCCGCCAACTTGCCCGGAAGGCCCGCACCCGAAAGCACGGTCTTGCGCTGCACCATTTCGCGGGCATGGCGCGCCGCGTGCCGGGCCGTTGCAGCCAGGATGACTTTCTGTACGATGGCTTTGGCGTCGCGCGGATTCTCCTCCAGGTAGTGACTCAAGGCCGTCGACATCGCCTGATCGACCGCTGCCGACACCTCGTCGTTGCCCAGTTTGGTCTTGGTCTGCCCTTCGAACTGCGGTTCTGCGACCTTGACCGAAACTACGGCCGTCAGACCCTCGCGGAAGTCGTCGCCGTTGATATCGAACTTGAGTTTGGCGAGCATGCCTGAATCCTCGGCGTATTTCTTGAGCGTGCGGGTCAGGGCGCGGCGGAAACCCGTCAGGTGCGTACCGCCCTCGATCGTGTTGATATTATTGACGTAGGAGTGTACGTTCTCCGAGAAGGAGTCGTTGTACTGCATGGCCACCTCGACCGGCACGCCGTTCTTTTCGGTGTCGATGTAGATGATCGATTCGGTGATGGCCTGACCGCGCGTGGCGTCCAGGTATTCGACGAACTCCTTGAGGCCCTCTTCCGAATAGAAATGGTCGCCGACGTATTCGCCGTTCTCGTCCCGCTGGCGTTTGTCCAGCAGGTTCAGGTGGATGCCTTTGTTCAGGAATGCCAACTCACGCAGGCGGTTGGCCAGGATGTCGTACTTGTATTCCGTCGTGAGCGTGAAGATACTGCCGTCGGGTTTGAAGGTGATCGTGGTTCCGCGATCGTCGCAGGTGCCGATCACTTCGACCGGCGAAGTCGGAGCGCCTTTGCTGTACGATTGGCGGAATATTTTGCCGTCGCGGTGGATTTCGGCGATGAGCAGCGTCGAGAGTGCGTTCACGCACGAAACACCCACGCCGTGCAGACCGCCCGAAACCTTGTAGCTGCCCTTGTCGAACTTGCCGCCCGCATGGAGCACGGTGAGCACGACTTCGAGTGCGGACTTGCCCTCTTTTTCGTGGAAGTCGGTCGGGATGCCTCGGCCGTTATCCTTGACTGTGATCGAGTTGTCTTCGTTGATCGTAACGTCGATGTCGGTACAGTGTCCTGCCAACGCCTCGTCGATCGAGTTATCCACCACCTCGTAAACCAGGTGGTGCAAACCTTTTTCTCCGATGTCGCCGATATACATGGCCGGACGCTTCCGGACCGCTTCCAGACCTTCGAGGACCTGGATGTTGGAGGCGGAATACTCCTCTTCCTGCTTCTTTATCTCTTTTCCTTCAGTACTCATATTGACCTTAAATATATCGTACAAATATACGGAAAAGTTTCGTAAGATGCAATAATCAAGCACCCCTTTGCCATTGATTTTTGCCGCAGCCGGATTTGCGGGGTGCTTATTCGGGCGAAATATCGGATACCGGAAGCGTAGCCGGATCAGTGGATAAGAGCTTTGATAACATCCCGATCGACGTCGGAGAGATCGATCGGCTTGTGGGTCGGTTGCGTGTATCGCAATCCGCTGATGGTGGCGACTCCCTGTCGGCCGTTTCGGGTGACATAGATGAAATAACCGTACCGGAATAAATCTTCGACCGAAAGTACCGGGGACTGAAACATGATTTCGAACAGCTTTTTACCCGTATGGTCTATGGCTATAAACTTTCCTTCGTCTGTTTCCACGATCCCGATTCTGTTTTCACTTATGATGGGTGTGTGGCATCGGGCGTATTTCCCGAAAGGGACGATTGGACGTCCGGTCGCATTTTCATATCCGACCAACCGTCGGCCGTTTTTCCTGATTTCTTTGCGGTATAATATCGGCCGGGGAATTTCGAATGTTTTGAGAACGGCCTGTATGCTGCCCCGGGAAAAATTTACGTCGCAAATGAAATCTACTGTTTTCAGACTGTCGGCGATTGCAGTTTTCAGTCTTTTTTTAGCGGCATCCGAAGCATCGATGATTCCGCTTTTATGAGCTACTATCAAGGGCTGTATGGTAATGGGGTTTCCGGATGGATCCGGGAGGATACGCATCCAACAGGTCCACAGCCCGTCCGTGAATTGTGCGAATTGCATGTAGTCGAAGTGCAGAAACAGCGGATCGCCCAGCATCGGAGAGGGGCAGGGAAAGGAAGGATATGTCCAATTCGTATAGGTCAATCGCCCCTCCTCGAAAACGAATATGGGTTTCGTTCCGTCCTGGTAGAATATGCCTGATATAGGAAGTGTGCCTGAATAGAAGGTGGCCGGATAATAACCGGTATGGTCGCGGACGAAAATGCCGCTGAAATCTATTTCGGAGTAGTCTGATTTGCGTATCGTGTGATCCAGGTAGAGTTTGTCGTCGATCAGTCGCCAGTAGGAATGGTGTTCGTGATCACCGTCTATGTAGATAACGAACCCCTCTGCGGTAGGCTGATGAATAAGTGCCTGGAATTTTTTTTCGAATACCCGGTCGTTGCGGGCCAACTCGTCCAGCGGAGTGTCGTCCAACCAATGTAAGTCCAGTCTGAGCGTATCTGTGCCGATGATAAGACTGTCGGCTTTTGCCGTGGTTATTGGGGCCACTGCCGCCAATAACAGGAACAACCGGAAAAGAGTACGGAGTCTCATAACCCAAACCTGTTTTTATTCGGAATTATCTGTACCTGGCAACGATGAAACTTAGGTCGCAGGGTTTCCGTTTGTGCGGGCATTCGTTAAATATCCTGCAGCATCGTTTGTACCGGAACCTCCTTGATCTTGCCTTTCGAGAAGAGGATCGTGCGGGACGGATATTCTTCGATGAGGGCCGTGTTGTGCGTGGACATGACTACGGCGCAACCTTGACGAGCGATTTCCTGGAACAGCCGAATGATGCCTTCGGCCGTCAGCGGATCGAGGTTGCCGGTAGGTTCGTCGGCCAAAAGCAGGCGGGGACGGTTCAGCAGGGCGCGGGCGATGACCAGACGCTGCTGTTCGCCGCCGGAAAGCTCGAACGGCATCTTGTAGCCTTTGGCTTCCAGCGATACGACCTTGAGTACCTCGTCGATCCGCTTGCGGATTTCTGATTCGTTTTTCCATCCCGTTGCCTTCATTACATAGTATAGGTTCATGAAGACGTTCCGGTCGGTGAGCAGTTGGTAGTCCTGGAAGACGATGCCGATTCTACGTCGCAGCATCGGAATCTCCCGTCGTTTGAGTTTTCGCAAGTCGAAGCCTGCGACGTATCCTTCGCCTTCAATGAGTTGAAGCTCGGCATATAAAGTTTTGAGTAAGGAGCTTTTACCGCTTCCCACACGCCCGATCAGATAGACGAATTCACCGGCGTTGATGTCGAAATTCAGATCGGACAAGATCAGTTCTCCCTGTTGCAGCAACTTTTTTTCGGAGCGGCTGCCGAAAGGATCGTCCGTGTGGTATATCGTTACGCCGCGCAGCCGGATTACGTTTTGTTCGCCCATGAGTCGAGTTGGTTGAAAGGTTCGTGGTGTCCGTGTGTGCCGATCGGCCGATGCAGGACGAATGTTCTTCGTTTCGTGCCGTCGCACTCCGATTCGGACGGGAGCAAAGGTAATGAAAATGAAGGCAGAATAAAACAAACTCTTCTGTTTTTTACACCGATCATATCCTACCTTCCACAAAGGTAATGAAAATGTCCGAAAAATAGTCTGTTTCGGTCATCGTGCCGGACAATAATCCGTATTTTTTTTGGAACTCCCGGTAATGAATAGTATTTTTGTTATTAATTATGGTATAAATTGACAATAAGGGGATAATGGGAAGTGAATCCATGTTGCAGGAGATATTGTGGGATACGAAGATCGGGTGGTGGAAAGTAGATATGGCCCGACGGGTTCTTTTGTTGTCCGATTATCTCTGTAAGACGATAGGAACTGAGGAGTCCGAGATCGGTTACGACCGTTTTCTGCAGTCGGTCGGAGAGCCGTTCCGGGCTTCGCTCAAAAGCCTGATGTCCACGGATGCGAGCCTGTTCTCCGCCGAGCAGATTTTTTCGCTGTGTGGTCCCCGGGGTGAGGTGTGGTTCCGCTGGAAGGTCCTGCGCCGGGAAACGGCAGCCGACAAGGGGCTGGTTGTTTCGGGATATGCCCAGGAAATCAGCGAAAGGGAGGCTTTGCCGGTCGATCTTTGCTCGATCGAGCGGATGAATACGCTTCTTTATCGGTTGAACAATATTTCGCATACGCTGCTTTCTTTCCTTCATATTGGTTCCATCGACGAGGCGATCAACAAGGTTCTGACCGATGTCCTCAAGATATTTCGTGGCAGCCGGACCTATATCGCGGAGTTCGACTGGGATAACCGCAGGCATATTTGTACGTACGAAGTGACGGACAAGGGCGTGGAGAGCGGCCGGGATCGGTTCGATCGACTTTCGATGGACGAAACCCCCTGGTGGGTCGAGCAGCTCGAAAAAAGGAGTCCTATTGCTCTTTCCTGTTTGGACGACCTTCCTTCCCGGGCAAGGAACGAGCATGATATTCTGGCTGCACAAAATATCGGTTCGCTGTTTGTGCTGCCGATGACATTTCGTGATAAACTTTGGGGGTATGCGGGAATCGATGTGATCGGGGAGCACCGCGATTGGCAGAACGAGGATTACCAATGGTTCGCATCGCTGGTCAATATCATCAATATCTGTATCGAATTGCAGCGTTCGAAGCGGGAGGCGCAAATCGAACGCGATTATTTGCAAAACCTCTACCGGTACATGCCGCTGGGGTATGTCCGTTTCCGGATGATTTACGACAAGACGGGGACGCCGGTCGATTACAAGGTGCTCGATTCGAATTATGCTGCGGAAAAGATTATCGGAAAATCCCAAGCCGACTATGTGGGGCGGCTGGCGAGCGAGCTGGAGATCGAAGATATGCCCGAGTACCTGAAAGTTTTCGCCAAAGTATTGCAGGTGGAGCAGCATGTCGAAAAGGAGGTCCGTTTGTTGGCTTCCGGCCGGTATGTTCATGTCGTTATGTATTCGACCACTCCCGAGGAGGTGATTTGCCTGCTTTCGGATATGACCGAAATGTATGAAACGCACGAGGCGCTCGACCGCAGTGAAAAGCTATTGCGTAATATTTATGACAATATTCCCGTCGGTATCGAACTGTACGACAGGAACGGCTTGCTCGTCGATCTGAATAACAAGGATCTGGAGATTTTCGGGATTCGGGACAAGGAGGATGTGCTCGGGGTCGATTTTTTCAAGAATCCCATTCTCGACGAGGAGGTCTGGCGCCGGGTGCGGAACCGGGAGGAGTTCTCGTTCAAGGCGTATTATCCCTTCGATCGTTTGAACGGTTATTATGTTACCTCCAAGCAGGGCCGCCTCGAAATATACAGTTCGGTGTGTATGCTTTACGATGCGCAGGGGCGGTTGAGCAATTTCTTCCTGATCAATATCGACAATACGGAAATCAATCGGGCGCATAGTCGTATCGCGGAGTTCGAAAGCTCGTTTTCGCTGGTCAGTCGTTTCGGCAAGGTCGGATACTGTCGCTTCGACCTGGTTTCGAAAGAGGGGTATGGCGTGCCGCAGTGGTATTATAACCTGGGCGAGAAGGAGGATACGCCGCTCGATCAGATCCTCGGTGTGTATAAACATGTCAATTCCTCCGACCGGGCTGAAGTTCTGGAGTCCATCCGACAGGTGAAAGCCGGCGAGATCGACAGTTTCAGCCATGATCTTCGGATCGATGCGGACGGACGACAGAAGTGGACCCGTATCAATGTGATGCGCAATCCCCTGAATAACGATCCTTCGAAGATCGAAATGGTGTGTGTCAATTACGACATTACCGAGTTGAAGGAAACGGAGAAGAATTTGATCGAAGCGAAGAACAAAGCCGAAGTGAGCGATCGTCTGAAATCGGCTTTTCTGGCTAATATGAGCCATGAAATCCGCACGCCACTGAATGCCATCGTCGGCTTTTCGAATCTGATCGCTGAAACCGAAGATCCCGACGAACGACGGGAGTATGTAGCCATTGTTCAGGAAAATAACGAATTGTTGTTGAAGCTGATTTCCGACATTCTCGATTTGTCGAAGATCGAAGCCGGAACGCTCGAATTCAACGATGTGGAATTCGATGTGAATCAGATGTGTCAGGAGATTGTACGGTCGTTGAGCCTCAAGGTCCTGGATAAACCGGTGGAGTTGCGTTTCGGCGATCATCTGCCCGAATGTCGGTTGGTAGGCGACAAGACCCGGATTACGCAGGTGTTGATTAATTTTATTAATAATGCGTTGAAATTCACTCGTGAAGGGTCTGTGACATTAGGCTACCGGTGCGATGACGGGATGATGCTTACCTTTTATGTCGAAGACACCGGTACCGGGATTCCCGAGCAGGAGCAGGAGTCTGTCTTCGAGCGTTTCGTGAAACTCAACAGTTTTGTCCAGGGGACCGGGTTGGGACTGGCCATCAGCAAGAGTATCGTCGAACAGATGGGCGGTCGTATCGGCCTGAACTCCGAACCGGGAAAGGGTTCTTGTTTTTGGTTTACGCATCCTTACATCCGGACCCGGTCTGTGTCGGCGGTTGCTTCCGATGCGGAGATGCGGCAACCAGGCGTTTCGGAGGGGAAAATGCCCGTCGTTCTCGTTGCCGAAGATACCGACAGCAATTTTCTGCTGGTGTCGCTGATTCTTAAGAAAGGGTATGAAGTGCTTCGGGCCCATAACGGAGCGGAAGCGGTGCGCATGTGCCGGGAGTTCGCTCCGGATGTGGTGTTGATGGATATGAAGATGCCCGTTATGGATGGTTTGGAAGCTACGCGGCAGATTCGGGAGGCGGGAAGTTCCGTTCCCATCATTGCCGTCACAGCATATGCATACGACAGCGACCGTGCGAAAGCGCTCGATGTCGGGTGCGATGATTATATTGCCAAACCATTAACGGGGGATGTTCTGAAAAAGAAGCTGCGTAAGCATCTGAAACGGTAGCGGTTCCGCAGGCATGGTACGTGAAAATATTCTTGTATGCAATGCCGATCGGGTGAATTTTTATGTTGGATGCGCACAAGGCAGAGGTGGGGCCTTTGGAAAATAAGCAGACGAATTTTCGGTGTTATATCGATACGTGCAGGTAATGTCTGCATTAGGTGGTGGAACATCATTGACAGTAGCAATGGCTTTTTTATGTATTTTTTTTGGGAGTATTAGTTCGCTTTTTTTTATTTTGCGTTTAAGGCAAAAAAAAGCAGAGTTCAAAGATGAAACGGAAAAGTTTTATCCGAATTTTTTGCATCTGTTTGTGGCTATTTTTTTATGCTTGTGCTATATATTGTATGATTGTTAGGCCCTTTGCTTAATACCAATATATAATTCGTTGGTTAATATAATCGAAGAATGGTTTTTTTCTTTTTTCTTATTGGAAGTCTTAGTTTACTTTGGTTCATTACGGGTCTGAAGATGAACAAAACAGATCCTAATAATGAAATAGAAAAGATTTATCCCAGTTATTGGCATTTAATTACAGCTATCATTCTGATTGGTTGTGCTATATTCCAACTTTATATGGTATATGGCGATTGATTGGTTCCGTATAAAACTTTCAATAGTGACGAGGACATTTTGGTAAAGTTCCGATAAATTTGGCTTTCTGCCCGGTTTTTCGTATCTTTGTACTCACTTCAATGAAATTCTATCCCTACGAAGGGGGTGACCGGTTTTGACAGCAGGCAGAGTTTGATTGTAAGCACGTCGAGCATTGTGTGGTGGCTCGTAAATATCAACACTCGAACTACAAATGGCAATAATAGCTATGCACTCGCTGCCTAATTTTCAAGGAAAATTGGCTTAATCGTTGGATCCAAGGCGGTTCGACGACGAGTATCCCGGAAGGCCGTTCCGCTCTTTAACGGTTTTCCATACGGGGTATCGATCATTTAGAGATAGTACGGCGGAGGGTTCCGGCTGTCGTGCGAAAATTCAGGAACTGGGATCCGGGTTAGGTTGCCGCCTGCCAGACCCGGATAGAAGGACGAAACGGCGGATAAGCGTGTAGAAAGCTTTCGGGTTCCTTGTTTGGACGCGGGTTCGACTCCCGCCACCTCCACATTCGGCGACGTTCCGGTTTTCCAGAACGTCGCTTTTTGTATGCGGGGCATCTTACTTTGCAAAGCTTCATCCCGCTTTTCAGACTTCAGCAGCACTCGGTCGGAGGGGGAATACTATTTTTATCGGTATTTCGAGGAATTCTTTGATCGGGCGGGGTATCCCGCAGTTCCGGATACAGAGATCCATGAGTCTGTCGTAAATCGGATGCGTCGTGTTCCGATCTTTTGCGGGTTCTTTGTAATCCGGAGCAGTACTCCGATACGGATAAATTCGTATCTTTAACTCGGTTTCAGATACTCCGCCTCGGCAAAATGCAAATAAAAATTTGCTTTTGCACTCGGCTTATTCGTAATCTTTGACTTCGTCTTAGATACT